>Ga0070741_10000262_pt1 | contig 200108 bp, 177 predicted proteins | sample Coa_R1_4_FD_66440 | JGI IMG/M metagenome (GOLD analysis project Ga0070741, IMG submission 66440) | Surface soil microbial communities from Centralia Pennsylvania, which are recovering from an underground coalmine fire - Coalmine... | ecosystem: Environmental > Terrestrial > Soil >... | reverse complement strand
GTTAAAAGATCAGCAGATCGAGATGAAGAAAGAAGCCACGGCGGCGGCCGCGGCGTTGCCGACGTTCGAGTATCGGCCGGGCAACGGCTTGAACATCGAAGCGGCGGATAAATCGTGGGGCGTGCGCTTCACGGTCGAGACGCATTTCCGCTATGACTTTGAGTCCGGTCGTGATCAGGTGGGCCGGAGCCAGGGCGAGCTGATGGGCCGGCGCTTCCGTCCCGGCGTGTTCTATTGCATCAACAACTGCTTGTGGGAAATCGAAGCCACGTTGGATCTTGACGGTTTCGGCACCGGCAACGGCAAGAACGCCACCGGCACGACGGTGGGTTCAATTCTGCAGCGCGGTGCGGTGAATTTCCACGCCGAGAATCTGCATCCCTGGCTGCCTACGGTTCAGTTCGGCATGGAAGTGCAGAATGCGGCGGGCGGCAGCTTGGCGCGTCAGGGATCGGGCGCCACCGGCGCACAGGCTGAGTACGATCTAACAACCCGCAACAACGGCTTCAACACCGGCCGCGCGGGCCAAGGCATCGTGCTTAACTGGGATGATCGTTCCCTGTCGTGGCTGGGGATACCGGGGCGAATCGGCAAGTTCCAGGTGGGCATGTCGAGCGTGGCCGAGGGTGATGACGGCTTGGCGAGCTTCACCGACCGCAAGGACTTCAATACCTATATAAGCATCCAGCCTTTCTCACAGGTCAAGAACAAGTGGATCAGTGGTTTGACCTTTGAGTACGGCGTCTGGTTCTGTAACGTTGACAACCGTGCCCAATCCAACGGCTGTGACCGTTACCGCATCCAGGATCACGGCGACGGCGGCCGCCAGACACTGTTTGACACCGGCTCCGGGAGTATCGGCGACGGTCTTACGACCGCGATGGGGCCTGGCGTAGTGTGGAACGTGGGGCCGTATACTCTGCGTGCGATGGGTAGTTTCGAGCAGAGTGAAGATCGCGGCGGTACGCGGGGCAAGAAGCGAGCCCACAACTTCCTGATCGGACATGATCTGTATCTGTGGAGCCCGAAGGGATTTTTGACTGGATCAGCGACCACACCGGGCTCGATTCTGGTGGGTACGCACTTCGAGCGTAATGACATGTCGGTGGCTTGTAACGGCAGCACGGGTATCACGTGCGCTCAAGTGGTTGCCTCGGGTGCGAGCTCGCTGCTCAACCAGTTTCATCGCGATACTATTCTGCTTCGTGAGTGGGATTTGTGGTACGTAATCGCGCCGCGCATGAACGTGGGGGTGAACGTGTTGTGGTACGATGCGACCAACCTGCGCAACGGGCGTAACCAGGCGGCGCACAATGTGGGCGTCTGCGATACGCCCGTGACCGGTTCTAATTGCCGAACCGGGATAGGTGGTGACTGGGTGGATGTGTTCCTCAACTGGAGATACACGTTCTAGGCTGACATTGTTCGATATAACCAAAAGGGGGAGCCCTTCGGCTCCCCCTTTTTTTTTCCAATATTCGTCGCTTGTGCGTATATGCTCGATTTCATTGCTTTGGCGATTTCTTGCTGTTAAATATGTAAATCGTTAACCGAGCGCTAGCCACAATGCGAGGACATTCGTGATGTTTGACGAGAAAGGAAAGAAGAAACTCCACGTCTATACTGGTTTGATTGTTGCCATGATCTTGTCGCTGGGCTGCAATCATTACGTGCCGAGATTCGGCGTCGGCGGCCGCTACGAGGAAGGCAGAGAGCAGTTCCTGCGCGGCCGCAGCGGAGACATGGATGCGGCGATTGCGGCTCTGGAATTCGTCGTAAGCCAGGATCCGACTTACAAGAGCAGCCTCATGTATCTGGGCCGCGCCTATTACCGCAAGGGGCGCTATCAGGACGCCTTTGCGGTGCTGCAGCGCGCGCTGGCGGTAAACCAAGAGGATGAGCAGGCCTGGTTGGCGTTGGGTGCAACGCAGATGCGCCTAGGCCAGCTGGACAAGGGAATCGAGTCGCTCAAAGGCGGCATAACGCTGGCGAATAAAGTGATGGTGGACGGCTACCATAATTATTTATATTGGGATACGCGCGGCGTGATTCACGCCCAGATGCGGCGCGCGGCGTTTCTGATCACCAAGGGACCCGACGAAAAGGAAAACATTGTTCAGAATACCGATCGATTGCTGGCAATGATCGACGACGAGGAAAACTTTCAGAAAAATACCCGCATCCAGAACGAGCGGCAGCTGTACGGCAAGTAAAAATCGGCGCGCGGTCCCTTGGTATTGAAAACCAAGAGACCGCGCGGTCTCGATTCCGCTCAACCCCAGGATTCCTACCGCGGGCTGTCGTTGCTGTCGCTTTCCCGGGCTCTTTCGCGCGCTTCGTCGTTGCGCGCCTTATCGCCTTCCTCTTCCATGCGCTTGCCGATCCATTCACTGTCGGCAATCAGTTTTTGCCAGTCGAACTCCCGGGTCGAAATCATCGCCAGATCGGTCTGAATCGCCGAGCGGATCTCACGGGCCGGGTCCCAGAACTGGCCGAAGGAGAAACGGTGCGCTTCGGTGATGTATTCAATCCAGTCGTGGATGCCGCGCATGCCGCCCTCAATTTGCTTTAAACCGGCCTGGCGGTCGCCGCTGCGGGCTAGAGTCAAACCGAGATAGAGCCGCGTCAGATCCTCATCCTTGTTCGCGGCAAGGGCCTTCTCCAGCGTCTCCCGGGCCTGCGGCAGGCGTCCGAGCGCATACTCGGTGCGGCCGACGTAGCTCAAGATGCCCTGTTGATAGGCCGTGCCGTACCTGTAGTTCGGATCGACCTGAGCCGCGCTTTGAAAATACGCCAGAGCGCTCTCGTTGTTGCCCGCCAGCAGCGCACGTCTGCCGGCCGCCAGGTCGCTCCCGGCTTGAAAACTCGCGCAGGCGGAAAGCAAAACAAGCATCGGAAATAGCAACAATCCCTTCTTGTTTTTCATAAGTCCCCCTTTTGTAACCACCAGAAGGGTAAGTCTCCCCTGCAATAAATTCAATAACCTCTAAAGAGGTGGAACGCATGTCCCCTGTTGTGGCGGAAAGCCGGCGAGCGTTAGGAAGCAAGGATGATGTCGGCGACCGTGGCGAACAAAAATGCCACGCTCACGTAGGCGTTCAAATCGAAAAACGCGCGGTTGATGCGCGTCAGATCCGTGGGGGTCACGATGCGATGCTCCCAGAGGAGAACCGCGGCGACGGCCGCGAGGCCGAGCCAATAGACAATCTGCATGTGCGCGCTGAAGCCGACCAGCGCGAGAAAGAGGATGGTGGCGAGATGGCAAAGGCTGGAAATCTGCAAGGCGCGCTCGACGCCGAAGCGCACGGGTACGGAAAAAAGCCCGTGGGCGCGGTCGAACTCGCGGTCCTGAAGCGAGTAGATGATGTCAAAGCCGGCGAGCCAGAAAACCACCGCCAGCCCGAGATCAAACGGCACGATCAGTTCGATCATTTCAACGGGTCGATCGAGCAGCGCCAGCCAGGCGCCGATCGGCGCAATCGAGAGCGCTAGGCCCAGAAACAGATGGGATGCCCAGGTGAAGCGCTTGGTGAGCGAGTAAAAGAACACAATCGCCAGAGCCACGGGCGAAAGCACGAAGCAAAGCCGGTTGAGCTGGTACGCCGCGAGCTCGAACAACAGCGCCGCCGCGGCGGTGAGCGCGGCGGCTTCGCCGACTTTGACCGTGCCGCGCGGCAGCTCCCAGTTTTGCGTGCGCGGATTGAGCGCATCGAATTTCCGGTCCATCAAACGGTTGAAGCCCATCGCCGCGCTCCGCGCCGCGACCATGGCCACCAGAATCCAAAAAAGCCCGCGCCACGTCACCGGGTGCCTGGGCCACGCCAGCGCCACCGAAGAGAGCGCAAACGGTAGAGCGAAAACCGTGTGCGAGAAGCGAACGAGCCGGCCATAATCGACGATTTTGGCTTTGAGATTTTGAATTTTCGATTGCTGAAAAACGCGCGCGTTCATAGGCCGAGTTGAGTCCAAATGCTGTCTATGTATCGTTTGGTTTTTTCGTCCATGATAATCGGATCGGGCCAGCCGCGCTCGAAACCCTCGCCGCGCCATTTGCGCGTGGCGTCAATGCCGACCTTGGAGCCGTAGCCGAGACGCGGCGCGGCGTGATCGAGCACGTCCACCGGACCATCGACGAAGATCATATCGCGTCGAGGATCGATATGATTGCCGACCACCCAGGTCACTTCGGCGAGGTCCTGCACGTTCACGTCGTGATCGACGACGATCAGCACCTTGGTGAACATCATCTGCCCCAGTCCCCAGAGCGCGTGCATCACCTTGCGCGCGTGGGCGGGGTATTCCTTCTTGATCGACACGATGACGAGGTTGTGAAAAACGCCATGGATCGGCAGATTCATGTCCGCAATTTCCGGCAAGGTCAGGCGCACCAGCGGCAGAAACAGACGCTCCGTCGCCTTGCCGAGCCAGGCATCCTCCATCGGCGGGCGGCCGACGATGGTGGTCGGATAAATCGGATTTTTCCGATGGGTGATGCAGGTGACGTGAAACACCGGATAATCGTCGGCAAGCGAATAGAAGCCGGTGTGATCGCCGAAGGGGCCTTCGCGGCGCAGCGGCTCCGCAGGATCGACGTAGCCTTCGATGACGATGTCCGAATCCGCCGGAACTTCGACATCGACCGTCACGGCTTTCACCAGCTCGACGCCCTGTTTGCGCAGAAATCCGGTGAAAAGAATTTCATCGATCTGATCCGGCAGCGGCGCGGTCGCGGCATAGGTCAGCGCCGGGTCGCCGCCGAGGCAGGCCGCCAGCTCGAGCCGCCCGGCAGTTTCCTTTTGCCGTTGAAAATGCCGCGCGCCGACTTTGTGCAGGTGCCAGTGCATGCCGGTGGTGCGCCGATCGAAGACCTGCATGCGATAGAGCCCGACATTTCTCGTCCCCTTGGCCGGATCTTTGGAAAAGACCATCGGCAGCGTGATAAACGGCCCGGCATCGCCGGGCCAGCAGGTGAGCACGGGCAGGATGCCCAGGTCCGGCTCGCGATGGATCACTTCCCGGCAGGGGCCGTCGCTGACGCCTTTGGGCGGGATGCCCGCGAGCTTAATTAAATCGGCGAGCAGGTGAAATTTATCTTTGAAAGACCTGGGCGGCTTGGTTTGCAGCAGGTCGGCGATCGCCCGCGCGTGCTCTTCGATGTCGCTCACGCCGAGCGCCAGCGCCATGCGCTTTTCCGAGCCGAAGGCGTTAATCAGCACCGGTATGCGCCGATCGACGACGTTCTCGAACAGCAGCGCCGGACCGCCGCGCTTCATCACCCGGTCGGCGATCTCGGTGATCTCGAGCTCCGGCTTGACCGGATGCGCGATGCGCTGGAGCTCGCCCTCGCGCTCCAAAACTTGTATGAATTCCGCCAGGCTGTTATACGGCATCTGCTTGTGCGCAAACTTGAATGAAGAGTCCCCATCTTAGTCGGAACCATAGGTCAAGTAAACCTGCGCCAGCCGTTACGCCTCGCCTCCGCGCGCTTCTTTTGTGCGCGGGCGTGGCGGCGCTCGCGCTCCTTCCTTTCGTCGGCGCTTTTCGCAACCAGTTCGTCAACTGGGACGACTACGAAACCCTGGTGAATAATCCGCACTATCGCGGCTGGGCTTGGCCCCAGCTCCGCTGGATGCTGACGACCTTTTACATGGGCCATTACCAGCCGCTCAGCTGGCTCACGTTCAGTCTGGACCACGCCGTCTGGGGTGCGAATCCAGCAGGCTATCACCTGACCAATCTGCTCCTGCACGCGCTCAACGCGGCTCTGTTCTTGCTGGTTACGAGGCTTCTGCTGTCCGAGGCCGGCGCGCGGGAAAGTCCCGCGTTGGACTTCGCAGCCGCCCTGGCGGCGCTAATCTTCGCCCTTCATCCGCTGCGCGTCGAGTCGGTGGCCTGGGCGACCGAGCGGCGCGACGTGCTGTCGGGCGGTTTTTTTCTTCTCACCGTCTATGGCTATCTGCGCTGCCACACGGGCTCTGCGCCGCGGCGCCGATGGTTTTGGATATCGCTTGCGGCCTATTTTCTTTCGCTTGCGGCCAAGGCGGCGGCGATCACTTTGCCGGTTGTCCTGCTTCTGCTCGATATCTATCCGCTCGGTCGCTGGGCTGAGGAACGCGGTTCCAACCGGGCCGCGATATTTCGCGAGAAGGCGCCGTTTCTGGTCCTCGCGCTCGCTTTTGCTGCGCTGGCGCTTCTAGCGCAACATAGCGCCGGAGCGCTTCGGCCCGTAAGGCAATATTTTTTTTCCTATCGCCTCGGGCAGGCGGCGTACGGAGTGATCTTTTACCTGTGGAAATCGCTCCTGCCGTTCGATCTCTCGCCGCTCTACGAGCTGCCCTACGATTTTGCCGAGTGGACGGCGGTTTTCACGACGAGCGCGATCCTCGCCAGCACGCTCACGCTGGGATTTTTTCTGGCGCGCAAGCGCTGGCCGGCCGGTCTTGCTTGTTGGATCTACTACGTCGTCATGCTCGCGCCTGTTTTGGGTGTGGCCCAAAGCGGACCGCAACTGGTGGCGGACCGGTACAGCTACCTGGCCTGCATGAGCTGGGCAGTCTTGATCGGCGGCGGCTTCTTTCGGCTCTGGAGCTCTGCTGCTTTGCGCAGACGGCGCGAGATCGCGATCGGCAGCGCAGTCGTGTCGGGTTGTATCCTGGTTGTCCTCGGCATTCTCGCATCGCGCCAGACCGCAGTCTGGCGCGACACCCCCACGCTCTGGCGCCACGTGATCGCCGTCGCGCCGCCGTCCAGCATCGCCCATTACAATCTCGGCCGCGAGCTTGAGGAGGAGGGCAAATTCGCCGCTGCGCTCGACTACTACAATCAGGCGATCGCGATCAATCCCGCCAATCCCGACGCGCATTACAATTTGGCCCGAGTGCTCGCGCGCCAGGGAATGGAGCCGCAAGCAATCGAGCATTATCGCCTGGCGCTGGCGATCCGCCCCGGCGATGCCGACACGCACAACAATCTCGGTTTGTTGCTCGCTCGGCGCGGCGACCTCGACGCGTCGCTCGCGGAATTTCGCCGGGCCATCGCCATCGATCCGAGCTACGGCAAGGCATTTTTCAATCTCGGCAGACTGCTCGCGCGCCAGGGCCGGCTCGACGAGGCGGCCGAGAACTATCGCCAGGCGCTGAAGCTCAACCCGAAGGAAAGTGAAATCCTCATCGGTTTGAGCGAGGTCGCGGTTCAACAACAACGTTGGGACGAGGCGGCGGTTTATCTGCGCCGGCTCGTCGCGCTCAAGCCCGACTCCGCCGATGCTCACACCGCTCTGGCGCGGGCGCTGGCGGCGCAAGGAAACAAGATCGAGGCCGAGAAACATTACGAAGAAGCGGTGCGGCTTCTCAAATCGGCGGCGCCGCGCGACGAAAGCGCCGGCCGATAAAAAGCCATGCCGGGCAGCGAACAAGGCCGGCGCTTTTCGCCGCCAATCTGGGTTTCACTCCTGCTCGGGTTTCTGGCGCAGCTGACCTTTGCTCTGAAGCTGAGCGCGATCGCGGGAGCGCTTCTCTTTGCGCTGGCCGCGTATGTGTTTGTTCGCTCGGTCCGGCGGAGCGGTGCGGATGCGCTCGATGCCCTCGGGCGAAGCTTCGACGAAAGCTTCGATCTACGGTTGGCGGGCTGGAAGATCGAATGGCTGCTTGTGGCTGCGCTGCTCGCCGGCGCGGCGTTTTTTCGGCTCCATCGGATTCACACCCAGCCCGCGTCGCTCTGGCTGGATGAGAGCCTCACCGCTCTCAATGCGCTCGACATCATCGACGGCAAAAGCGCGCCGTTCTGGGGCGTGACGCCGCTCGACCGCTGGCGGCCCGAGTGGGTGAAAACTTCGAATCTCTATCTCCACTATGTAGCCTTCGTGTTCAGAGTTTTCGGCGCGAATTATATGGGTCTGAAAATGGTTTCCGTGCTGCCGGCGATCGCGGGCGTCGCTGCCGGGTACTTTCTTTTCAAGGAAATGTCCAACCGCGCCGTCGCTTTCGTTGCGGCGTTTCTGCTCGCGGTGTCGCAGTGGCACGTGACCATCAGCCGCTGGGGCTGGGACGCGGTGCTGATGAGCTGTCTGCAGTTGATCAGCTACGCGTTTCTGCTCAGAGGACTTGGGACAGGGAAAAAATGGCAACTCATCGCGAGCGGCGTTTGCATGGGGCTGTGTCTTTACACTTATATCGCTTCGTGGATTGCGCTCGCCATCGCGCTCATTTTTCTGTTGACCGAGGCGTGCTTGAGGCCGCGCGCCGCACCGTCCCGAGGGCCGCACCGGTTTTGTTTTCTCGCCGCCTGTGCGCTGACCTTTGCGCCCCTCGCGATCCATTATTCTCAGCATCCGGAGGATATGTCGGCGCGTCTTTCGGAAATCAGCCTCACGAACTGGATACAGGCTGAGGGAAATTACCGTCCGCTGTGGGATAACGTCGTCAAATACGGCTTGATGTTCAACTTCGCGGGGGATTCCAACGCCAGGCACGGGCTGCCTCGCGCTCCCGCTCTCGATTTTTTTACCGCCATCTTTTTTGTGTTTGGCCTAGCCTGTTGCCTTCGATCATGGAAGCGCCCGCAGGTGGTTTTGGCGCTGCTGTGGCTCGGTCTGGGCTTGCAGGCGGGAATCCTGGCGGACCCCAGCGATGCCCCGAACGCCTACCGCACTTTCATGACGAGTCCGATCGTTGGCTATTTTTCCGCGCTCGGAATCGGCCTCTCAGCCGCTGTCTTATGGAGCGCAGGTTCCCGGGCGATGGGGAAGGCGCAAGTTGCGCTTTTTCTGCCGCTCGGCTTTATCGCGGCGATGAACTACTCGATCTATTTTCTGGAGCGACCCCGGTTGCGCGAGGTTTGGAGCGAGGAAGCATGGGACGCGGGGCTCTCCGAGCGCATCGCCTCTCTCGGGAGGCAATCCAAAAAAATCGTCGTGGATCCCGCGCTGCTCTGGAAAATAGTTATCGCCAACACCGGATTCCTCGGCTATCCTCGCAAAGCGCCGCGAGACTCGGTATTTTCTTCGGGAAGCTTGTTCACGTTAGAGGAAGCCGTTGGAGCATCGGCCGGTGATGCATCGCTGGTTTTTATCTATTCGCCGGTCTTCCGGCCCATGGTGAGCGCGTTGTTTCCCGACGCCCAAAACGAAATCGCGCGGTCGCCCTTTGGCGATCCGCTCTACGGTGTCGCCGTGATTCCCCGCCCTGATGTGCGGTCGCGATTGGCGGCGGTGGACCGCGAGCGTTTGACCGCCGCGATTCAGAATGCCGCGGATTACTATCGCGCTCAGGCCCATTCAAACGCAGAGAGCGGCCCCCGCCGAGCGTTGCTGTTGCGCGAAGAGCGAAAACTGGCGGCTCTTAAGGCGGAGCTATCCCGGGATAGGACGCACTAATTTCCGGGCGGGGCCTTGCGAATGACTGCGATGGACGCACGACAACCCAGGGCGGCGGCCGGGAGCCTGGCTGAAAAGCAAGGCGGTCGGCTTGCGGCCTCGATCGCAGGCGTTTTGCTGGGTTTATTTTGCGTCCTGGCGATTTCGAGCTCGCTTTCTCAATCTCCCACCATCGATGAGCCGGTGCATCTGCTCGGCGGTTATTCCTATCTCAAATGGGGCGACTACCGGGTGAATCCGGAACATCCGCCGCTCGCAAAAATGTGGGCGGCGCTGCCGCTGCTTTGGATGGATCTCAAGGATCCTCGCCCGGGAAGCACGGATTGGGATCTCATCGCTCGAGACGAGCACGGCACTTATACGCCTGCGGTGGCGCATCAAATGTTCTTTGTCCGCAACGATGCAGAAACTCTGTTTTTCTGGGCCAGGCTTCAGATGGTTGTTATTAGCCTCGCTCTGGGCTGCTTTGTCTTTCACTGGGGCCGGCAGATCTTCGGTGCCCATGCGGCTCTCGTCGCCACCTTTCTCTTTTGCTTTGATCCCAACATCATCGCTCACAGCGCGGTGATTCATTCAGACCTGGCTTTCGCGGCATTTTTCTTCTTGAGTGTCTATTTTTTCTGGCGAATTATAGCGGAATGCACCTGGCCGAACGTTGCGCTGGCTTGTCTTTCTGTCGCCCTGGCAGCCGCCACAAAGCATTCCTTTGTGGCCATTTTCCCGGTGTGGCTCGCTCTCGGCCTGCTGGGAAGGCTCTCCCGGCGATCTTTCCCGCCCGGCCAATCCGACAAAACTAGACGGAGGGCGCCAGCGGAGTTCCACACTCTAGTCGTTGTCTTTCTTTGTGCCGCTATCGTCTCGTACGCCTCGATATGGGCGGTCTATGGCTTCCGGTACGACGCGGTGCCCGGTCATGGGCAACCGCTCGGAATAATTCGGGCCCCTTCGTCTGAAGGAATTCTCATAGACCGGGTCAAGACACTTGTTGCCGACCATCGCCTTCTTCCCGAAGCTTCACTCGCGGGGCATTTGTATAACCTCATGGTCTGGAAGCGTAATGCGTATCTATTAGGTCGAGTATCAGAGTCGGGTTTTTGGAGTTACTTCCCGATTGCATTTGTCGCCAAGACACCGCTGCCCACGGTTCTGCTTTGCTTGACGGCGATCGCCCTGTGGGTGAGGAATCGCAGGCGGCACCGTAGCGATTACCTACTTGTTCTTCCGGTCCTCGTCTATTTTCTGCTTGCCGTGTACTCGCGATTTAATATCGGAGTCCGGCATCTGTTGCCGATCTATCCGTTTCTCTTTGTTTGGTTAGGTGGCGTGGCCGAGCAGCTGTGGCGGGAAGGGCGGTATGCGGTGCGCGTCAGCCTTTTGCTGCTGGCGATGTGGTATTTGGCTTCGTCGCTGGCGATTTATCCCCATTACCTGTCCTATTTCAGCGAGGTCGTCGGCGGGCCTCACAATGGGCATCGGATACTGCTGGATTCCAATCTCGACTGGGGGCAGGACTTAAAAGGCTTGAAAAAATGGTTGAATTATCAGGGGACTGATAAAGTTCAGCTGGTTTATTTTGGCATTGCCGACCCAAAATACTACGGCATAGACGACTTCTATTCGCCGGAAAATGTTGCCTTGCTTTCCAAGCTCCGTCCCCACAACGTCAAGCTGCCGGAGTACCTTGCAATCAGCGCCAACTTTCTTTACGGGGGACGGCTCTATCTTCCGCCGGCGCTGAGCGAGGCGTTTCGCCGGTACAGATTCAAAAAGCCGACGGCGAGCATCGGCTACTCCCTTCTGGTATTCAAACTCGATCCTTCGGAGCCCGAAATCTACAATGATACCGGTGTTGTCTTCGCCAATAAGGAGGCCCTGAGCGCCGCGGAGATTCTCTTTGCTCAAACTCTGAGGATGGATCCGCGAAACGCTCGCGCGCATTTCAACCTGGCGAGGGCATTAACCGCGCAAAAACGGCTCGATGAAGCCGAAACTCACTATCGTGAAGGATTGGCAATCGACCCGGAGTCGGCCGAGGCGCATCACGACCGCGGACGCAATTGGGCCGCGCAGGGAAAGTCTGAAGCAGCGTTGGAGGAATTTGCTCAGGCTTTGCGATTGAAGCCGGACTTCGTCGAGGCTCACGAGAGCTTGAGCCGGCTCTTCAGAAGGCAAGGAAGAATCGACGAGGCAATAAAACATTCGCAAGAGGCGCTGAGGCTACTGAGGCTGACGCAGTCGAAGCCTCAGACCCCATGACGGCGTCACCAAGAATGCGAGACGCGCAAGCGTACCAGAGAAAAATCGAGGGACCGCGGGCGCGGCTCAGGAAAACCAGGTAGTACAGCGAGCAGGCATTTGGCTTTTTGCCGGCGGCTTTGTTTCTACCGGTATCTGCCCAGCCACTGGTGCCAGCGGATTTCGACCAAGCCGAGAAAGGAGCCGGCGGCGTCTTTCCACAGGCGGACCTTGGTCCCCTGGGCGTTGCGCCAGCTCACCGGGATCTCCTCGACCCGATAGTTTTTCAACCTGGCGATGAGCAGCAGCTCGCAGTCAAAGCTCCAGTTACACAGTCGCTGACGCAGAAAGAGCTCGTGCGCCGCGTCGCGGCGAAAGCCCTTGAAGCCGCAGGTCAAGTCCGAGTAGCGGAGCCCGAGGAGAGCGTTGGAGAGGAAGGTAAAGACGCGCGCCAGCAGCTCGCGCAGGCGCGGCTGGCGCACTTCGATCTTCGCCCCCGGCGCGCGCCGGCTGCCGATGGCGATATCGCAGCGCTCGCGGAGCGCGTCGAGAAACGCCGGCAGAGTCGCGATCGGCACGGAGAGATCCGCGTCGGAAAAAAAAAGATACTCGCCGCGCGCGGCAAGGATCCCGGCGCGCACGGCGCCGCCCTTGCCGGCGCGCGCGGGCCGCCGGATGACCTGCAGGTGCGGTCGGCCGCCGAAGCGGCGCTCGACCAGCGCCACGGTGCCGTCGGCGCTGCCGTCATCCACCACGATGATCTCGTAGGGCGCGCCGAGCGCGTTGCAAAACGGCAGGATTTGCTCCAGACTTTTGCCGATCCGAAGCTCTTCGTTGTAGGCCGGAACGATCAACGAAAAGAGAATGGCGCCGGTTGAGTGATTCATTCGACTTCGGAAAACGCGCGCTCCCCAGGGAAACGCCTTCGCCGCGAACGATAATTGCGCCACACTATCCCATGACCTTCCGCCCTTCAAATGCGCCGCGGCGATTGCCATAACCCCCGCGGCGATTTTTCTGCCGGAGAAACGCCGCGATGAAGCCGGCGCGCCGCTCGCGTGAAAAAAGCGCGATCGCCCCGCAGGCGGATGCCGGCGGCGGACCGACGGCGCGCCTGGCCTGGGTGATGCCGGCCGTGGTGGTTGTTTTGTCCTGCGCTGCTTTTTTGCCCGTGGTAAAAAATGACTTCGTCAACTGGGACGATCCGGTCAACGTGCTCGACAACCGCGCCTATCGCGGCTTGAGCTGGACTCATCTGCACTGGATGTTCACGACCTTTCACAACAGTCTTTACCGGCCGCTCACCTGGATCACCCTGGGCATCGATTATTCCTTCTGGCGCATGAATCCGGCCGGCTATCATCTGACGAGCCTCTTGCTGCACGGCGCCGGCGCGCTGGCTTTTTATTTTCTCTCGGCGCGGCTGCTGGCGCTGGCGGTGCCCCCTGCGACGGCCGCTGATGCACGTGATTGGAAGATCGCCGCGGCCTTTTCCACGCTGATCTTCGCGGTTCATCCATTGCGGGTGGAGCCGATCGCTTGGGTTTCCGGGCGCGAGAATGTGGTGGCGGCGCCGTTTTTCATTCTCACCGCGACTTTGTACCTGCGCGCCGTCGCCGCGCCGATGGGCTCGGCGTCGTACTGGAAGTGGCTGGCGGCGGCCTGGATTTCCTACGCCTTGTCCCTGCTCGGCAAAGGCGCGGGAGTGACCTTGCCGATCGTTCTCCTGGCGCTCGATCTCTACCCGCTGCGGCGCCTGGGCGGTGACAGCGCGAGCTGGTTTCGCGCTCGCGCCCTGCGTATTTACCTCGAGAAGGCGCCGTTTTTCACGCTCGCGCTCATCGCGGGCCTGCTCGCAATCTATGGCAAGCAACAAAGCAAGTTGATGTACGGCCTGGCGGAATACGGCGTCGCCGAGCGCACCGTGCAAACCGTGTACGGCTTGATGTTTTACCTCTGGAAGACGCTCCTGCCGATGGATCTCTCTAACCTCTACGAAATTGAAACCCTGTCGCCGCAGGACTGGCGCTTCCTTGTGAGCGCTGTGCTCTTGATCGGCATCAGCCTCTCACTGTGGATTTTTCGCCGGCGCGCGCCGTGGGCGCTCGCGGCGTGGATCAGCTACATCGTGATTTTGCTGCCCTACGCCGGAGTGGCGCAAAACGGCCCGCAGATCGCCGCCGATCGCTACAGCTATCTCGCGTGCCTGCCCTGGGCGGTGGCCGCGGGCGGAGCGGTGCTTTATTGTTCGCGCCGTCGGCAGAGCGGGACGATGAAGCTTTTTGCATTTCGATTTGGGCAGGCCGGGGCAGCGGCTGTCGTGCTCGTGCTGGGCGTTCTCTCCTGGCGCCAGACGCTCAACTGGCGCGACTCGGAAACGCTCTGGCGCCACGCGCTCGCCATCAACGATCGGTCTTTTTTTGCGCACCATTTTCTCGGCGCGGCGCTCTTGGCCAAAGGCGATGCGCCGGCGGCCATCGGCTATTTTCAGTCGAGCCTCAAGCTCAACCCGCGCTACGCTTCGGCGCGAACGGGATTGGCCAACGCGCTGGCCGAGCGCGGCGAGCTGGACGCGGCGGTCGAGCAATACCGCGCGGCGCTGGAGATCGACGACGATTCCCTGAGCGCGCACTACGGTCTGGCGCGGGTCCTGGCCAAGCGCGGCTCAAGCGAAGAGGCGCGGCGGGAGTATCTGCGCGCCCTGGCGATCGCGCCCCAGGATCCGGACAGCAACAATAATCTCGGGCTGCTTTACGCGGCCATGGGCCGGGAAAACGAAGCGATCGAGTTTTTCGCCGCGGCGCTCCGCGCCGATCCCGATTACGCCCGAGCCTATTTCAATTTGGGCCGCGCGCTGGTCCGCGATGGCCGTCTCGACGAGGCGATCGCAAATTTTGAGCGCGCGCTTCAGCTCGAGCCCGGCATCGCCGAGATCCACGAAAACCTCGCCCGAGCCCTGGCGCTGCAGGGCAAAAAGGCGCAGGCGGCGGAGCACTTCGAGGCGGCGATTCGAATCATCAAGTCGCGCCCCGTGGCGCGATGATCCCGGTTGACGTGGTCATGGATTTTCAGCGCGACAGGTCGGCATGAAAAAACCCGCCCGCCAAACCCCCGCCAAGCGCGAGCGGGCCGCACCGCGCGCGCCGCATCCGGCCGGCGCGCTTTGCTGGCCGGCGGCGGTTTTTTTTACCGCCTTGGCGCTGCGCGTGATCTACCTGGCGCAAATCCAATCGATCCCGCTTTTTTATCACCTGGCCGGCGACGGCCGCACCTACGACGACTGGGCGCAGCGGATCGCCGCCGGCGACTGGCTGGGACAGGGAGTTTTCTATCAGGCGCCGCTGTATCCCTATTTTCTCGGCGCCCTGCAGATTCTCTTCGGGCACAACCTTTGGCTGATACGCTTGATCCAAATCGTTCTCGGCTCGCTCTCCTGCGCGCTGATTTACTGGGTCGGAGAAAAATTGTTTTCGCGCCGCGCCGGCATGGCGGCGGGTTTTTTCCTGGCCGCCTACGCGCCGGCGATCTTTTTCGACGCGCTGATCGAAAAGAGCATCCTCGATCTTTGTTTGTTGAGTCTGTTGCTGGTTTTCGTCGTCCAGGCCATGGAGCGGCAACGCTGGCAGCCCTGGCTGGCCTGCGGCATGGTTCTCGGGCTTTTCGGCTTGTCGCGCGAAAATGCGCTTATGCTGGGTGCCATCGTCGCGCCGTGGATATTTATTTATTTTTCCGATCGGGCCTGGACGTTGCGCGCGCGCTGGGCGGCGCTGTTTTTTGCAGGAATGTTTTTGATTCTGATTCCGGTGGGATTGCGCAATTGGCTCGCCGGCGGCGAGTTCAAGCTCACGACTTCCCAACTGGGCGCGAATTTTTTTATCGGCAACAATCCCGCCGCCGATGGCACCTACGGATCAGTGCGCAAGATCATCGGCGAGCCTCAGCTCGAGGGCAACGACGCGGCGCGTCTGGCCGAGCGCGCTGCCGGCCGCGCGCTCAGCGCCGGCGAGGTGTCGGATTTCTGGCTCAAGAAAGCCCTGGAGTGGATCCGCTCCGCACCCGCGCGCTGGCTGGGCTTGTTAGCGAAAAAATGGCTGATGGTCTGGAATGCGCGCGAAGTCGAGGACTCGGACGATTTTTATATTTACGCGCAATGGTCGCTCCTGCTGGCGCTGCTCGGCTGGGTGAGCCATTTCGGTGTCCTGGCGCCGCTCGCCGCCGCCGGCCTGTGGCTCACGCGCAATGACTGGCGGCGATTGTCGCTTTTTTACGCGATGATCATCGGCTTCGCGCTGAGCGTGGCGCTTTTCTACGTGTTCGGCCGCTATCGATTTCCGCTGGTGCCGCTGCTCGCTTTGTTCGCCGGCGCGGCGCTGGCGGCGCTGCCCGATCTGCTTCGCGCAAATTCGCGCCGCGAGCTGCTGATCGGTTGCGCCGTATTCTGCTTCGGCGCGGCACTCGTCAACTGGCCGCTATATGGCTTCAGCGGTCCAGGGGGAGCAGGTTACAATAATTTGTCCAACGCATATTACAAACAGGGACGGGTCGAAGACGCAATTCGAGCAGCGCGCCGAGCGCTAGAGATCGAGCCCGACCTCGGGGTCGCATATTATAATCTGGGTAACCTTTACGCCGGTCAAGGCCAGTTCGACGTCGCAGAAAAATATTTCAAAGAAGCGCTGCGGATATATCCCAACTATGCCGAAGCGCGCGCCAATTTCGGCCAATTGCTCGCCGAGGGCGGCGATCTCGACGCCGGCATCCGATATTTCCGCAGGGCGATCGAGCTCAACCCGTCGATCAGCCGGGCGCACCTGAATCTCGGCGTGGCGCTGGCGAAGCAAGGCAAGCTCGACGAAGCGGTTTCACCGCTGCGCGAGGCGGCGCGGCTCAAGCCGGATGCGCCCGAGGCGAGTTTTTATCTGGGCAGCGTCTACGCCGCGCAAAATCGCTACGCCGACGCCGAGGCGGCGTTTGCTCAGGCGCTGCGCATCCAACCCGATTTCGCGCCGGCGCACCAGAGCCTGGCGCAGTTGTTCGCGCTCCAGGGAAAAAAAGTGGAAGCACTGCGGCACTATCAGGAGGCTCTGCGGCTTTCCAAATCCGCTCCGGCGCGCTGAGGGGTTGCCTCAATCGCCGACGCGCAAGGTCACGGCGGGCGGCGGGTCGATCAATTTAATAAACGGGATCGGATCGTCGGCGAGTTTTACAGCCGCGATTTTTACCGACGGCGCGGCGCGCAGGCCCTCGATCCAGTGGTGCTTCAAGATGATTTCCTTGCCGCGAAGCTCTGAAAGCTCCAGCCGGTTGAAGCCGGCCCTGACCTTGCCTTCGCCCTCGATGAACCAAGTGAGCGGCTGGTGGACGCGCATCAGATAAATCGGCCCGATGCGCTGCTCGACGGTAATCCACCCTGGAAACGAGCGCAGGCGCTCGATCAGCGGCGGATCGAAGGCGACGATGGCGCCGACGTTGTAAAGCTTGAGATAATTCTTCAGCTCTTCGTCGGAAAGCGCGGCCGCCGATTTTTTGAACATCCGTCCCGAGTGAAATTCGGCGAAATGATGGCGGTCGTTGTAGAGATTGATCGGCCCGCCGATCAACTGCCGGCCGGTAAGAGCGGGAAGAAACGAAGAGAGATAACTCCGATCGTAGACAAAACCGCTCTCGTCGCCGGATTCCTCGAAAAGCACGCGCGCGTCGGGCGGGGTTGCGCGCCTGATCCATTCGACCGTCGCGTCCAGCTCGGGAATAAAGCGCGATCGAAGCCGCAGCCGGCCGCTGGTCTCGGTCTGAGCCAGGTTGATCAAGAAAGTCGCCAAGCCCAAGCTCGCAACCAGGGGAATGAGCGGCGAGCGCATATTTTTTGGCGCCCCCAGCCATTCATCCGCGGCGTGAGCAGCGCCGAGAGCGAGCAAAAGATCGAGCGGCACCTTGAAGCGCAGCGGCTGCCAGGGCTTGATGAATGGCACGAAGGAGCCGAAGTAGCTGATTGCAAAGAATGCGGCGACGCCGGCGGCGAGCAGAATGCCGAGCTCGCGCTTCCCTCCCCGGAGCAACTTGCAAATTCCCCAAGCGCCGCAAAGCAGCAGCGCCAGCCGAAATCCTTTTTCCCACGCCGCCTGACGAAAGCTCCAATAGTTTGCCGGCGAAAGATAATCCTTTATAAAGACCAGCGGATCGGTGCTCACGAAGAGCGGCAATTGCTCGGTGATCGCGCGCGACATATCGTCGCCGCGATGGGCGAAGGCCGGGGCGAGCCACGGAAGATTGATCACGAACGAAAGCGCTGCGGCGCCGGCAATCCAGCCGAGGAGCCGCGGCGTCAACAGGGCCGGACGCGCCACGAATAGCGCGATCAGCGGCGGCACGAGAACGACGAAGGACTGAACATGGAGGGATATAATTGTCGCGCTGAAAAGAAGCCAGCCGAGAAGCGGAGCGCTGAATTTCTCCTTGAGCTGGGCCATGCGGTAGCACAAGGAAATGCCGAGAACGCTCAGATAACCCGCCACCGGAAATCCGATCATGCCATAGAAAAACATCTCCCGGGGCAGAGAATTCCACCAGTAAACCGTGCCGAAAAGCGCCGCCAGCGCGGGGATGAACTTGCCGGATTCACTGCCGGTGAAAAAATTTCGCGCGGCGAAGTAAATCACCCACGGCAGGCTTGCGGTCGCAAGAAACGCGCAGATTTTGAACCATTGGACCGGCGAAAGCGCGATGGAAGACAAGCCCAGGGCGGCGAGCTCGAAGAATTTGATGCTGAGATCCTGGATGGTGTTCGACGGATACCCTGCCATGAAAAAAGGATTGTAGCCCCAGAGCGCGCGATCCTCGCGCCAGAACGCGGTCAGGGAATTCAAATGAAAAAAATGCAGGCCCCAGTCCTGATCGATCAATGGGTTGGAGTCGAACAGACCGGAGAAAGGGCTGAACAAAAGACCCAGGCCGGTAAAATGGAGCATAAAAACAGCGACTCCGATGAAGAGCGTGCGCTGCTCTGCATGGGTCGGCAAGTTTTTCGCCGAAACGCGCTCGTCCTTCGGCTCCGGTCTTCTGCGTTTGCGCGCCAACCTTTTTTTCCTATCGTGCGTTCATGTCGAGCTTGTAAGGCATATGATCGAGAGTCAGAGGGCTGACGGGATAAGCGGTCGCCAGGTAAAACTCCGTGAGAAAGTAAACTCCGAAAATAAAAAACAGGGCGACGAGCAGCGCCCGGACCGCGGCAAAACCCGCGCGCGATTTTGCGCTCCAATCCAAGCCTGCGCCGAAGGCGGCCAGAATCGCAAAATAAGACGGGAAAAGCAGCCGGCCCTGAAACACGCTCCACACGTCGTAGCGCCAACCAACCGAGAGGATAAGCAGTAAATTCAGCAGCAAAGTGAATAGCAGAACGGCGTCGTAGATCGTCCGATTCCTCGCGTGCGGATCGGCGGCGCTGCGGTCGATTCGCGAAGCGATCCATGATCCGCCGATTCGCCCGGCGCCGATGATGGCGAGAACGGTCGGGCAGAGGGCGAGCAGATAGATAATCGATCCCAGCCGATCAAAAGGCGCGATCAGGCTGCCGCGGAAAGTCGATTCGGGCAGGAAGGCATACCAGAAAGAACCGTAGAGCATGAGCGGATAGGAGTGCACCGTGGCAGCCGAGGCGATCGGATGGCGCACCAGCTTAAAAATATCGAAATCCACTAAAGAGCGCAGACCGATCCACGTCGGTTTTTGCTCGTCGGCCCAGGTCGCGAAATCGAGATTGCTCAGAAGCGGATTGCCGTACACGACCAGATTCTCCGCGTATTTGTAGCAGCCGACGACGACGGCAATGCACAGGAACACGGAGAGCCGCGCCGCGATCTTCGAGCCGGAAAGCCCCTGTCCGCGATCCGCCAGCCACAGCAACAGGAGCAGAGGCAAAATGAAAACCAGGAATACGCCCTTGGTCAGAAGCCCCAGGCCGAGCATTGTTCCAAGTAGAACGTAATTGCCGAGCGTCGGCGCGGTTTGCGCGCGCCGGCATTGATCGAACACCAGCGCGCCGAGAAAAATCGCCAGCGTGTCGTTGGAGATAAAAAGACCGAACAGGATGAACTGCGGGTGAAATGCCGGCAGGGCCAAACACCACGGCTGAATTTTCTTGTCGAGGCCCGGCAATCCGCGGATCAGAGCCGCGATCAAAGCCAGCGTCAGTATCGATAGTACGAGCGACAACCCCTGAACTGCGGCAAGACGGCCCGCAAGAAACAACGGCGCCGCCAGAAAATAATAAAGCGGCGGATGATAAGCCTGGTCGAACTGGGCCGCATGGGGCGGCAGCCAAACCCGCGAAACGTACTCGATCACGGCGAGATGATTGTCGTTGTTGAAATACCCGAGATAGGCAGACACCAGAAGCCGGAGCACGATGCCGCCTGCGAGCACCGAGTGAAACGCGGCGCCGGAGGACGGCCGCGGAAAATCCTTCCGGCGCGGGGAGCGCGGGCGGGATTTCTCCGCGGTTTGCTGCAGCCGTTTCATGCGGGGTTCGCCGCGCCGCCGACTTTTGTCCGGTCTGTCGGCTCGGCGTCCCCCGGACTGCGCGCCGGCGGATTTTCCACGATCGCCACGGTGAAAAGTGGCTCGCCGCGGATATTTCTTATTTGACCGATGCTCGCCTGCGGATGGCTCGCGCGCAGCGCCGCTTCGATTTCCCGGTTTTGTTTGAAGATCAGTTTTGCCGGCCGGCGCGTTGGCGCCGCGCTTGGCCAGTCGCCGGCTTCGATAAAATAGACCCCCCGCGGCCCGTGAAAATTCTCCGTCAGATTGCGGCCGAGATCGTAGCGGCCGGAAAAAGTGATCGTTGCGAGCCGTCTGATTTCCGGCGGCAAGAGCACCGGCGGATTGGCCGAGGCGTATTCTTCGCCCGCGAAGGGGCGGGCTTCGGCCGGAGCGAAAATATCCGGGCCGATGAGAAACACCGGCAGATCGTCGCGCGCGATTTCCAGGCCGAGGAGCCGCGGCTCATAGGCCATGACCCGCATCGCGGCGGCATTTCTCGCCTCGAGGCTGAAATACAAATAAAAATTCAGGGCCATGACGACGATCAGCGCAGGCCATGCAGCGAGATGACACCAGGGCGGCGGCACAAAACTCGCCGCGCGCGCGATGAGCTGCCGAAGTCCCATCGCGACGATAAGGAATGTCGGAATCATCACCGCGGCGGTCCGATAGACGTAGGGAGCGCCTTCCTGACTCACGGAAAAAATTCCGCCGGCGAAATTGATCGAAAAAGCGATCAGCAGCAGACGCGCTTCGGCGTTCCGAATGCGATGGAGCGCGGCCAGCGCGCCGCTCGCGAACAGGATCGCGGTCAAGGGATCGAGCATCGGCAGGCCGGGAAAATTGTCGCGCGCGTAAACGCCGCCGCGAGCGAACAACATCAGCGCATGACGCCAGATATTTTCAGCAATCGTCGCCGCCGGCGCGGGGCTGTTGAACACGCTCAGCTCGCCGGTGCGCACGGCATATGCGCTGGGATGCGCGAGATAATAGCAAAGCAACGGAAAGGCGACGAGCGCCAGGGCCGTGGCAAAGGCAGCGGCTTGGCGGCGGATTTTTTGCTCACGGCGCATCGCGGCTTCGATCAGCAGACAGGCGAGCAGCGAGAACGCGCAGATGCGCGCGCCGAGATAGCTGTAAAGACCCAGGCCGGCGGCCACGCCGGAGAGATAGGCGGGGAAGGTGCGGGCGCGTTCGAAGGCCGCGAGCAACAGCCCAAGAGCAAACGCAAACGCCATGAGCATGAAGGAGACGTCCCAGCCGTAGCGGCTGATGCGCACGGGCCAGTGGGCCGATGCGAAGATCAGCGCGCTCCAGAGAGCGATTCGCTCGCCGACCAGACGGCGGCAGACGATAAACAGGACGCCGCAGGAGACGATCCCGGGCAGGACCGAAAAGAGTTTCATGCTCCAGTAACTGACCCCGAACCATTTGACGATCGCAGCGTTGAAATAAAGATAGAGCTGCGCGGTTTCCACCCAGCCCTCGATGAAAAGCGGCGTCTGGGCGAAGAGGTCGAACGGCCGGCCCAGAAGTTCGACGGTGTTGTTGAGGGTGAAGATCTCATCCGCGGACGGTCCCAGTGGCAGCTCGGAAATTTTATAGAGGCGAAAAAAACCGGCGGCGATCAGCACGACCAAAAACCGCGCGGCGAAGAGTCGTGCCGGCTGCGGCTCCGCGCTGGCCCGCTCGGAGCGATCGAACCAGTGCCAGCCCCAGAGTGCGATCGTGCCGAGCCAGGGCAGCCCGATCCAGCGGCTGTGAAGCTTCGCGTCAATGAGCACGCCGACAGCCGCGGTCAGGGCGAGTAAAACCGACAGGCGCGTCGCGTTTGTCGCAGCCAGAGTTTCTCGCCGCGGGCGTTGCGCTGGTTTTCGCCGCGGCGAGCCCGCCGCCTTCGCTGTCTTTCCCGGCACCAACTTATCTCCGGTCGAGGAACCCCGACCCAATCAAATTTCGCGAAGCAGCTTGCGCTCGGGATGGAGCATCGCTGGAGAGTCGTCTGCGGCTGCGACGGATCACGTCAGTGAAGAAGGCGCGGCTATGCCCCGCCCGCGAGGGCGCGGGCAATCCAGCTCACGCTCAGGCCGAAGACCAGAAATACCAGAGTCAGCGGATTGCGCTGCTCGATGCGGTGCACCTGGGGCAGGATGTCGGCGGTGGCGATGGCCAGGAACGTGCCGGCGGAGATGCCGATGGCGACGGCGATATTTTCTTCCGAGAGCGAGCGGAAAAACAAAAATGCCAGCAGCGCGCCGACCGGCGTGGTGAGAGAAAAGAGCGCGCTCAGGCGCGCGACTCTGGCGCGGGCCCAGCCGGCGGACAGTAAGATCGAGGAGATCGAAATGCTGTCGGGCATTTTATGAATGATGACGGCGAGCAGCACCACGGGGCCGACCTGCGGCAACATGAGCCCGGCGCCGAGCGCGATGCCGTCGAGAAGGCTGTGCAGCGAGATGCCGAGGAAGGCCGGGATGCCCATGTGATGAATGTCGCAATCGAGCTCTTCGCAGGCGTGCACGAAGACGAAGCGCTCCATGACGAAGATCAACAGAAAGCCGGCCAGCACCGGCAGGCCGATGTCGTCGAGCAGCACCCGGCCGGTCTCGGGCAGCATGTGAAAAAACACCGCGCCAAGGAGCACGCCGGCGCTGAAACTCAACAGCAGCGCGAGCGCCCGTTGCGAGAGCTCGCGCAGGAGCGGCAGAAAACCGCCGAGGAGAGAAACGAGCATTACGGTCGGTAGGTAAAACCCCAGAGCTGCCATCTCATCCGCCAACGCTGCAAGCTAACACAGGGTCCGGGGCGGGGCAAACTTGCTCAATAATCATTGATCGCGCGTGCGCGCGCGGTTGTCGGCGCCGCGGGCTCGTGCTACGTAAATAAAAATTTTTTCTCGACGGGAGCGCTCATGTTCGGCAAAAATTTTTTCCGGCTCGCGGGTTTGAGCCTGCTTGCAGCCTGCTCGATGGCGGCGCCGGGAACGCGCGCGACGGCGGAGCTCAAGGACAGGGACGGCAGGACGATCGGCCGGGCGTTTTTGCGCGAAGTCTCCGACGGCGTGCTGGTGCGCCTGGAGGCCGCCGGACTCGCGCCCGGTTTGCACGCGGTGCACGTGCACGCGGTCGGCAAATGCGAGGGGCCGGCTTTTACCAGCGCGGGCGGCCACTTCAATCCGCTGCAAAAAAAGCACGGTCTCAAAAGTCCCGACGGCGCCCACGCCGGCGACTTGCCGAACATGCTCGTCACCCGAGACGGCACGGGGCGCTTTGAAACCAAGAGCGACGCGATCACGCTCCACGCCGGGCCGGGCTCGATCTTCGACAGCGACGGCAGCGCGCTGGTGATCCACGGCGGGGTCGATGACTACGTCACCGACCCCGCCGGCAACGCCGGCGATCGGGTCGCCTGCGGTTTGATCGTCGCGGAGTAGTTTCCGATCAAAGATAGTGAAGCGCTGCGCGGCGGGAGGCGAGGGCGGCTTCCGCCGCGCGGATGCGCTCGGGCGTGCCCAGGTCCTGCCAAAAACCCGAAAAACAAAAACCGGCGAGCGGCGCGCCGGCGGCGAGCATTTTCGGATAGGTTTCCCGCGTGGTGCTGAACTTGCGCGCCGCGTCGTTCATGAAGTCGAAAACCGCCGGCTCGAGCACCTGCACGCCGGTAAACATCACCGTCCGCGTCGCGCCGGCGGGCGCGAAAGGCGCGCGGGTCTTGAGAAAGCGGCAGATGCGGCCCTGCTCGTCCACATCCATCGAGCCGTACCGCTCGGCGTTTTCATCGGGGCGCAGCACCAGGGTGGCGGCCGCCTTGCGCTCCTGGTGAAAGGCGATGACCTCGGCGAGATTCAAGTCGATCAGCGCGTCGGTATTGATGACGATGAAACTTCCGTCCTGCAGGAAGGGTTTGGCTTTCAACAATCCGCCGCCGGTGTCGAGCAACTCGGTCTCCCGCGAATAGACGATCCTGAGCCCGAGGCGCTGTCCATCGCCGAGCCATGCCTCGATCTGCGCGCCGAAGTGGTGCAGGTTGATGATGATCTCGCCGACGCCGTAGTGGCGCAGCAACCGCAGCGCGTACTCGATCATCGGCCGCCCGGCCACCGGCACCAGCGCTTTGGGCCGGCTGTCCGTGATCGGTCGCAGCCGGGTGCCCTGGCCGGCGGCCAGGATCATCGCCTTCATTGCATCGCCCCGAGATGCTCGCGAAGCAATTCGAGCACCGGGCGGGTCTCGGCGATCTCGGCGAGATGGCGCTCGAGCCGGCGCGCCGTGGGCGGCACGAACTTCATGTAGCCGGGCTTGCCCTTCACCAGATCGAGATAATAAAAGCGCCCGATGACCTTCAAATCCCTCTGCAGCGCCGACAGGCGATAGATTTCCCGGAATTCGTCGGCGGAAATTTTGCGCTTCTTTAGCTCGGAGCGCCGCTCCAGATAGTAATCGACCAGCCGCGCTTCGAGCGGCGGACGAATCACGCTGTCGGTGATGCGATCGTTGAGCAAGGAAGCGAGATCGTATTGCGCCGGGGCGAGGAGCGCGTCCTGAAAATCGATCACGCGCACCGCGCCGTCGTGGATCATCAGATTCCAGCTATGGTAATCGCGGTGACTCAAGCACGGGGTCTGCCGGTCCAGACGCGCGGCGATGGCGGCGAAGGATTTGCGCAGCGGCTCGATCGTGTTGGCGCCGACGACCGCGCCGGGCCGTTTCTCCAGGCCCCACTCGATGAAATGCTCAAACTCCCAGAGATAAAGCTTCAGGTCGAAACGCTGCTGAAAGGCGATGCACGAATCGTCGCGTTGCGCGGTGCCGCGCAGCTGGATTTTCAAAAGCTCGTCGATGGCTTTTTGATACCAGCGCAGGACCTCTGCGTCCGCCACGCCCTGGACGCGGTCCCAGAGCGCGGTGTCGCCCAGATCTTCGAGCAGGAGCAGTCCGTCCTGTTCCCACGCGCCGAGGATTTTGGGCACGTTCACGCCGATCGCGCTCAAAAATCGCTGAACGTTCAGAAACGGCAGCTCCTTGGGCCCGTCCTTGAAGATCGCCAGCTCTTCGCTCGAAAGCGGCAGCGCGCTCCCCGCCGCAAGCTCCATGACGATCAGTGTCGGCACCGGCGCGCCGCTCAGCTCGGCGCGATAGTAGCGCCGGCTCGAGGCGTCGCCGGCAAGCGGCGTGAGGCCTGAAAGCTTGGGCCCGGCGCCGAACCGTGCGCGGATTTTGCCGGCGACTTGCCGCTCGATCGTTTCGCTCACGGGAAAATCAGACAATCGGCTCGGGGTTGGGACTTAACGCCGGCGCCGCCGGCATTAAACTTCTCACGAGCCGCCGAAGCCGATGGAAACTTTGCCCGCCTCGACGATGACCGGGACCTGGCGCCGGCCCTTGGCGAGCTTGAGCATCCGCTCCAGGCCGGCTTCGTCTTCCAGAACATTGATGTACTCATGGGGAATTTTGCGGCGGGCGAAGGCCTCCCGGGCCCCGGCCGTGTAGGGTCAGAGGTCTTTTCCGAAGATCAGAACTTTATCTTCCATGATCGGGCTTGCCGCGGCGGACTGGATTCGAAAATAAGCGCGCGCCGGCTAAATTGCAAGTGAGCGGAGCCGTGTGTTACCTTCATGAGAATTTCCTGCACCGTGGCAACCTGGAGACTATCCCGTGGCGATCCGTATCGCGATTGCGCAGATAAACCCGAAGCTCGGCGACCTCGCCGCCAACCTCAATCTCTACGAGGAGCACGTCGCGCGGGCGGCCCGGGCCGGCGCCGAGCTTTTGCTTTTTCCCGAGTTAAGCCTCACCGGCTATTTTCTGCGCGACACGGTGCCGAGCGTCGCTCTGAGCGCGGATTCGGCGGAGATGAAACGTCTGAAGGATCTCAGCCGCGCGCTGCCGTTCGTCGCCGGGCTGGTCGAGGAGAGCGCCGATCATCGTTTTTTCAACGCGGCGATCTATTTCGAGAACGGCGAAGCGCGCTACACCCACCGCAAGGTTTATCTGCCGACCTACGGCATGTTCGACGAGCAGCGTTATTTCGCGCGCGGCAACCGCATCCGCACCTTCGAGTCCAAGTTCGGCCGCCTGGCGCTCTTGATCTGCGAGGATCTCTGGCACCCCTCGACGATCCATGTGGCCGCGCTGGACGGCGCGCTGGCGGTGCTCTGCCCTTCGGCGAGCCCGCTGCGGGGCATCGTGGACGGGCAAAAGCAGGACGACAACGCGCGCTACTGGGAGATGATCAACCGCGCTTACGCCGAGACCTATAGTCTGTTCATGATCTACGGCAACCGCTGCGGTTTCGAGGACGGCGTCGGTTTTTGGGGCGGCTCGGAAATCGTCGATCCCTTCGGCGAGCGCATCGCCAAGGCAAAATATTACGACGAAGATTTTCTCGTGGGTGAAATCGCGCTTGAATCGGTGCGCCGCAAGCGCACCATATCGCCGCTGCTGCGCGACGAGGATATCGATCTTACGATCAACGAGCTCACGCGCATCCGCGAGCGGCCCGCGCCCAAGCCGGCGCCCAGAGTCAAAGCGAAAAAGAGCTGATGGCAGAAAGCGCTCAACCGCAGGCGGCGGCGATCCAGATCCCCACCAATCCGCCGCTGCTGCGCGAAATCCTCACCGGCTTCGTGCGCAACGAAGTGCACAAGACCGGCCTGAGCAAAGCGGTGATCGGCCTGTCGGGCGGGGTCGATTCGGCGCTCAGCGCCGCGCTCACCGCCGAAGCCCTCGGCGCCAAAAACGTGCTCGCCATCTGCATGCCCTACAAAAGCTCCAATCCCGACAGCCTGGCGCACGCGCAGATGGCCGCGCGGAAATTCGGCGTCGAATCCCTGGTGGTCGAGATCACGCCGCAGATCGACGCCTATTTCGAGCGCTTCTCCGACGCCGACCAGCGCCGGCGCGGCAACAAGATGGCGCGCGAGCGCATGACCGTGCTCTACGATCATTCGGCGCGCTGGAACGGGCTCGTCATCGGCACCAGCAACAAAACCGAGCTGCTGCTCGGCTACGGGACCTTGCACGGCGACATGGCTTCGGCGATCAATCCCCTCGGCGATCTCTACAAAACCCAGGTCTGGGCGCTGGCGGAAGCGATGGGGGTGCCCGAGGTGATCGTCGCCAAGGAGCCTTCCGCCGATCTCTGGGTCGGCCAGACCGACGAGAGCGAGCTGGGATTCACCTACCGCGAGGTGGACCGGCTGCTTTACATGATGGTCGATCAGCGCTGCACCAAGCCGGAGCTGATGGCGCTCGGCTTCCCTGAAAGCTTCATCGACCGGGTCGTCCTGCAAATCATGACCTCGCAATTCAAGCGCCGCCTCCCGGTGATCGCCAAAGTGTCACAGCGCACCATCGACCGCGATTTCCGCTACTCGCGCGATTGGGGGAAATGAAGCAGGTCGGGGATCGAGGATAGACGATGGCGGATCGCGCAATCTGCTATCTTCGATACTCGATCCTCGACGCGGGGTTTGGGTAATGGCCGGGGTCTTGTACGTCGTCGCCACGCCGATCGGCAACCTCGAAGACATCACGCTGCGCGCGCTGCGCGTTCTCAAAGAAGTCGATCTGATCGCCGCCGAGGACACGCGCCACACGCGCCATCTGCTCGAGCATTACGGCGTCAAAACCGCGCTCACCAGCTACCACGAGCACAACGAGCGGATGAAGGCGCAGAGTCTGGTCGAGCGCTTGCAGCGCGGCGAGAATATCGCGCTGGTGTGCGACGCGGGCACGCCGGCGATTTCCGATCCGGGCTATCGCCTGGTGGTCGGCGCGCTCGCCGCGGGTGTGCGAATCGTGCCGATCCCCGGGCCGGCCGCGCTTGCCGCGGCCGTCAGCGCGAGCGGCCTGCCCTCCGACCGTTTTGTCTTCGAAGGCTTTTTGCCGGCGAAGGCGCAGGAAAGAAAAAAGCGCCTGCAGGAGCTGCGCGACGAAACGCGCACCCTGGTTTTCTACGAAGCGCCGCACCGGCTCAAGGAAGCCCTCGGCGATCTCGCGCAAATCTTCGGCGCGCGCGCGCTCGTCGCCGCGCGCGAGCTGACCAAGCTCCACGAAGAGTTTCTCCGCGGCACGATCCCCGCCGTGCTCGAGCAGCTCGCCGGGCGCGATGTCAAGGGCGAGATCGTGCTGGTGGTCGAGGGCGCGCCGGCAAGTCTTGCCGTCGGCGAAAAAAAGATCGAAGAGGAAATCCGCCGGCTCGCCGCCGCGGGCCTGGGGATCAAAGCGATCGCCGAATTGCTCGGTGAAAACTACGGCATTGCCAAGCGGGAAGTTTATCGATTGGCGCTGGCGCTGCTGAAAAAAAAGAGCGAGTAGCGTAAAAGCGTTTGGCTTTGCTGCGCATGCCTCGCCTTTTCACCGGCTCGAGCGTTTGGGCGCGAAAGGCGGTCGAGCCGCCGCTAGCGCTCGATGGTGAACGCGGTAAAACCGTTACGGGCCGCGTCCCAGCGGGTTTCGACTCTGCTGACTCTCGCCCCCGGCGGTCCCCGGCCGCACCAGAGGATCAGCTCTTCGAGAGCCCGGCGCGGGCCTTCGGCGATCCCTTCCACCGAGCCGTCCGGACAGTTCTTCACCCAGCCGGTCAAGCCGAGGGCCCGGGCGCGCTCGACCGTTGAAGCGCGGTAAAAGACCCCCTGGACACGGCCGTAAACTTTGAAATGGATGCGGGCGGTCAGCTCTGACGATTCCATCGCTGCTTTTTTCTAGCCCAGCCGGGAGGGTGCGGCAAGGCGGCCGGGCGGGGTCCAAAACGATTTGACAAGCGCGCTTTGACTTTTGTAGGCTGGCGCCGTTTTTTTCGGAGGTCCGTTACCGAAGAGCGCGCCGGGAGAGTGGTTCAAGCGACCCGTTTCAGGCCCTGCCCTTTGGCTAAGTCGATCCGTTTGAACGATAATCGCCGACCCAACTAAGGAGGGGCCAGATGGGCGCAAAGCTTTACGTCGGTAACCTTTCCTACAGCATCACCGAAGACCGGCTCCAGCAGCACTTCGCCCAATACGGAACGGTGGTGAGCGCGCGGATTATCATCGACAAGTTCAGCGGCCGTTCGAAGGGCTTCGGCTTCGTCGAGATGAGCACCGACCAGGAAGCGGAAAAGGCCGCCCAGGCGCTGAACGGCACCGACTTCGAGGGACGCAATATCGTGGTCAGCGAGGCGCGCCCGCAGGCGCCTCGGCCGGGCGGCGGCTTCGGCGCGGGCGGAGGCGGCGGCCGGCCGCCCCGGCGCGACCGTTATTGATCGCGCAAAAGATTTCATCTGGATTCCCAGCCCGGCGCGCCGTCAGTGAATTGAGCTTGGGCCGCGCGCCGCTCAACTCGCCAGCATCCGCAGGAATTCTTCCTCGCTAAGAATTCGCACGCCCAGCTGCTGGGCCTTTTTGAGCTTCGATCCGGCTTCCGCGCCGGCGACGACATAGGTCGTATTGCGGCTCACGCTGGAAGCGACCCGGCCGCCGAGAGCTTCGATGCGTTTCTGCGCTTCCGGGCGCGACATGCTGTCCAGACCGCCGGTGAGAACGAAGCTCGCGCCCGAAAGCTTGCCGCTTTTTTTCGGCTCGGCTTTGAATTTGACTCCGGCGCGGCGCAGTTTCTCGATCACCCGGCGGTTCTGCTCCTGGGCGAAGAATCGGGCGATGCTCTGCGCCACCTCGGGGCCGATCTCGCGCACCTCCATCAGATCTTCCGCCGTGGCCTGCTCGATTTTTTCCAGCGTGCCGAAATGCTCGGCCATGAGTTTGGCCGTGGCTTCGCCCACGTGGCGAATTCCCAGCGCGGTGATCACCCGCGGCAAGGTCGCATCTTTGCTGCGCTCGAGCGCGGCCCGGAGATTTTGCGCCGATTTCTCGGCCATGCGCTCGAGGCCGGCCAGCTGCTCCTCGGTGAGCGAATACAGATCGGCCGCGTCGCGCACCAGACCGCGCTCGACCAGCTGCTCGATCAATTTGTCGCCCAGGCCCTCGATGTCCATGGCGTTGCGCGAGCCGAAAAATTTGAGGCTCTCTTTGAGCTGCGCCGGACAGGAGATGCCGCTGCAGCGGTAGGCCGCCTCGCCTTCTTCGCGAAAGACCTCCGAGCCGCACACCGGACAGCGGCTCGGCATGACGAATTTTTTTTCCGCGCCGGTGCGCTTTTCCTCGAGCACCCGCACCACGTAGGGGATCACGTCGCCGGCGCGCTCGACCACCACCGTGTCGCCGATGCGGATGTCCTTGCGCGCGATCTCGTCCATGTTGTGCAGCGAGGCGCTCTTGACGACCACGCCGCCGATGGGCACGGCTTCGAGGCTCGCCACCGGGGTCAGGGTGCCGGTGCGGCCGACGTTGGCCTGGATGTCGAGGATGCGCGTCTCGGCCTGGCGCGGCTTGAACTTGTAGGCGATCGCCCAGCGCGGCGAGCGCGCGATCTGGCCCAGCCGGCGCTGCAGCTCGATGCTGTCGACCTTCACGACCAGGCCGTCGATTTCGTAGGGCAAAGTTTCGCGCCGCTTCTCGATTTCGTCGCGATAGGCGAGCACCTCGTCGAGGCCGCGGCAGACTTTGCCGAGCGGCACCGGCTTCAAGCCCCAGGCCCGGATCGCCGCGCGAAAATCCCCGTGGCTTGCGAACTCCGCGCCGTCGACCGCGCCGAAGCCGTGGCAGAAAATATCCAGCGGCCGTTTTGCCGTCATCTTCGGATCGAGTTGTTTGAGCGAGCCCGCCGCAGCGTTGCGCGGATTGGCGAACACCGGCTGGCCGGCTTCCTCGCGCTCGCGGTTCATCTGCTGAAAGGCCTTGAGCGGCAAAAAAACCTCGCCGCGAATTTCCAGGCGCCGCGGCGCGGCGCGCTCGGCCGGGCGCAGCGCCAGCGGAATCGAGCGGATGGTTTTGAGGTTCTGCGTGATGTCCTCGCCGCGCACGCCGTCGCCGCGGGTCGAGCCCACGGTGAACTTGCCGTCGAGATAAACCAGCTCCACGGCGAGCCCGTCGATCTTCGGCTCCACCGCGTATTCGATGGCGCCGTCGAGCTTCAAAAATCTCTGAATCCGCTCTTCGAACTCGCCGAGCTCCTCGGCATCGGTCGCGTTGTTGAGCGACAGCATCGGCCAGGTGTGCTCAACGGTCGAAAACCTGGCCAGCGGCGGCGCGCCCACCCGCTGGGTCGGCGAGTCGGGCGCGGCCAGCTCCGGGTGCGCTTTCTCCAGCTCCACCAGCCGGCGAAACAGACGGTCGTAGTCGGCATCGCTGATCAGCGGATCGTCGAGCACATAATATTGATGATTGTGCCGGTCGATTTCCCGGCGCAGCTCGGCGATTTCTTGGGCGGGCGGCAAGCTCATCGTGATCGTTCGACCGAGCGCCGGGCGGGCGCGCGAGAGAAAAACTAACACACTTGCGCGAGCGAATGAAGCTTGCGCGACGCTGCGTTGACCGTCTCTGACCGTTGTGTTAACCCTCAATCAATGGCTACTCGGTTGTCGCGGACGGTCATCGCACTTTTGATCCTGTCCGGTTGTACCGCGGCGGCTCCCGAGGTTAAAACCCCGCCGGAAAACTTCGCCTGGTCGCCCGAGGCGCCTTTTCGCAATCAGCAGAAAACCGAGATTCCCGCCGAAGCGCAGGCCTTCAGCCATTTTCTAAAGGGCTACGCCCTGATCGGCGACGGCGAGTTCGATGCCGCGCTCAAGGAATTCGAAGGCGCGGTGGCGGCGGACCCCAACGACGCGTTTCTCCATTATCGCCTGGCCACGCTCTACCTGCGCAAGGGCGATTTGCGCAAGGCGCTGACCGAAGCCGAAGCGGCGGCGCGGCTCGAGCCCAAGAGCGTCGAGCATCACATGCTTCTGGCCGGCCTCTATTCATCGCTCAACGAGCATCAAAAGGGCATCGCCGAATACAATGAAGTCCTGAAGCTCGACCCGGCCAATCGCGAAGCGCTGCTTTACCTGGGCGCGCTTTACTTGCAGACCAACGATCTGGCGCGCGCCGGGCAGCGGCTGGAAGAGCTGCTCAAGCTCGATCCCGATTCCGAGCTGGGCAATTACTATCTCGGGCGGGTGCGCGCCAAGAGCAAGCTCTACCTCGCCGCCGAGCAGAACTACCGCAAGGCGCTGGAGATCAACCCCAAATCCGAGGCCGTGCTGCTGGATCTGGCGCTGGTCTACGAGCTCGAAAGCAAAACCGAGGACGCGATCCAGACCTATCAGCGGCTGCTCCAGATCAACTCGCAGAACGCCTGGGCGCGGCGCCGTCTCGGCGAGCTTTACGTCGGCCAGAACAAGCTCGACGAAGCGCTGCGCCAGTTCGAAACGCTGCAAAAAGGCGAGAGCGATCCGCGCGAAACCCGTATCAAAATCGGCCTCATCTCCTTCGAGAAGGGCGATTTCGAGCGCGCCGCCACCGAATTCAATCTGGTGCTCGCCGGCGATCCGGACAACGACCGGGCGCGCTATTATCTGGGCGCGACCTACGTCGAGATGAAGGCCGACGACAAGGCGCTCGAAGCCTTCGAGCGGGTGTCGGAAAAGAGCGAGCTTTACGTCGACGCGCGCATGCAGGCGGCCTATCTCTACGACCGCAAGGATGAGACGCAGAAGGCCATCGAGCTGGTGCAGGCGGTGGCGGCCAAGCGCGGCGACCGCAAGGAGATCTATGCATTCTTAAGCTCGCTTTACCGCAAGGCCAAGGAATATCCCCAGGCGATTCAGGCGATGGAAAGAGTCGTCCACCTCGACCCCAAGAACGACGAGGCGCATTTTCAGCTGGGCGCGCTCTACGACGAAAACAAGAACAAGGAAAAATCCGTCGCCAGCATGAAAAGGGCGATCGAGATCAATCCGAAAAACGCCGCGGCGCTCAATTATCTCGGCTACACCTGGGCCGAAATGGGCGTGCAACTCGACGAAGCGGAAGATCTGGTTCAGCGCGCGCTCAAGATTCAGCCCAACGACGGTTTCTACATCGACAGCCTGGGCTGGGTTTACTATCAGAAAGGCGAGTATCCCAAGGCCGTCGAGCAGCTCGAGCGCGCGGTGGAGATCACGGTGGACGACCCGACGATCATCGAGCATCTGGCCGACGCCTACGAAAAAACCGGCCGCCTCGACCGCGCTCTGGCGCGCTACCGCGAAGCGCTCAAGCGCAGCAAGGAAAGCGATCAGATCAAACGCATCCGCGATAAAATTCAGCGCCTGGAGAGAAAGATTTGATCCGGCTTTCCCGGCGCGCGCTTTTGACCCGGTTTCGCTCTTCCCGATTCTTCCTCTTTGCAGCGCTCGCGCTGGCCCTTGGCGGCTGCGCCACGGTGGCGCTGCCGCCCGAACCCAGGCTCCCCGCGCCGGCCTGGGAAGCCGAGAAGCTGATCGAATCCCTTCAGCAGCGCGACCGCCAGTTGCGCACCGTGCGCGCGCTGGCGCAGGTCGACTACAGCGGCCCGGAAGGCAAGCACGGCTTTCAGGAGGCGGTGGTGATCCAGCGGCCCGATCACCTGCGCCTCGAGACCCTGACTTTTCTCGGCGCCATCCTGATCGTCACCGCCAACGAGCGGGAGGTGGCCGGGCTTCATCCGCGCGAGGGCGTGTTTGTGCGCGGGCCCAGCACGAAAGATAATTTGCGCCGCTACACGCAGATCCCGCTCGAGCTCGAAGAAATCACGACTTTGCTCAGCGGCTTGCCGCCGGTCGACGCCGGCGCCGCGCCCCGGCTCGAAGGCAACACCCTGGTGTTCTACGCCGACGGGCGCAAGCGCGACGCGGTGACCTTCGATTTGCAGCAGCCGGTGCCGAGCCAATGGGAGCGCTTCAACGCCGACGGCGCAGTGGAGCTGACGGCGCAGTTCGGCAACTACGTTTCCACGCCGGCGGGGCTGTTCGCTCAGCACATTCAGTTCGAGGCCAACCTGCAAAAAAAGAAAGTCGAGGTGCGCTACCAGGAGCCGGAGATCAACGGCGCGGTCTCCGCCGAGCTTTTCTCGCAGCAAAAGCCCGCCAGCGCGAAGGAAGTGCCGATCGAAGCGGTAGGGAGCTGACCATGCGCCGGCGGACGTTTTGCTCGATGCTGGCGCTCTGGCTCCTCGCCGGCTGCGGCGACAAAACCGAAGTGAGGGTGTCCGACGCGCCGCCGGCCGAGAGTGTTAAAGATCCGGGCAAGCCGGTGACCGGCGACTGGCTGGTGATTCATAGTCTCAGCGACCCGGAATTGCTGAATCCGTTGACCAGCAGCGACGCTTCGTCCAGCGAAGTGCTCGGCTACGTTTTTGAAAGCTTGTTGTCGCGCGACCCGAAAACTCTGGAGTTAAAGCCTGCGCTGGCGGCGGCGCGTCCCGAAATATCCCAGGACAAGCTGACCTATACTTTCAAAATCCGCCGTGACGCGCGTTTTCAGGACGGCCGGCCGCTCACCGGCGAGGACGTGCTCTTCAGCGTCAAGGCGATCAAATGTCCGTTCGTGAACGCGCCTTTTCTGCGCGTTTATTTTGATTCGCTGGTCGATGCTGAGCTGCTCGATCCGTACACGATTCGCTTGGTCACGAAAGAGCCGTATTTTTTGAACGAAAGCGTGCTCGGCGGCATCCAGCTGCTGCCGCGCCACTACTACGACCCTGAAAATCTCCTGCAGCGGATCAGTGTGCGCCAGCTCGCCGGCGACCCGAAGAAGCTGCCTCCCGAGGCGCAAAAGTTCGGCGATCAATTCAACCGCAACTTCAATCGCAGCCCGCTGGGTTCCGGACCGTACAGGTTCAGCCACTGGAAAACCGGCCAGGAAATCGAGCTGGCGCGCGATCCGAACTACTGGGGAATGGGGCAGGAGGGCATTGATCAACCGCACGTCGATCGGCTCAAGTTTCGCATCGTCAACAATATGGATGCCGCGCTGACCCAGCTCAAAAGCGGCGGGCTCGACTATATGGAAGTTTTGACGCCGGTTCAGGTAGTGCGCGGTACCGACAGCGAGCGCTTCAAGCGCGAGTTCAAAAAATACCAGTATTACGCGCCGACCTACACCTACATCGGCTGGAACAACGACCATCCAATCTTCAGCGATAAGAGAGTCCGCCAGGCGATGACCTACATGACCGATCGGAAGCTGATCGTCAAAAGCGTGCTCTTCGGTCTCGGCGAAGTGGTCGACAGCACGATTTATTTTTTCCGGCCCGAATACGACAAGGATCTGAAGGGCTATCCGTTCGATCCGCAGAAAGGGATGGCGCTGCTACATAATGCGGGATGGCAGGACACCGACGGCGACGGCGTGCTCGACAAAGTGATCGGCGGGAAGAAACTGCCGCTCCGTTTCGAGATCAAGGTCAATTCCGGCAACGCTGTAAGAAAAAGCGTTGCACTGGTGCTCGTTGAAGAGCTGCGCAGACACGGCATCGACGCCCGCGTGCGCGAGCTCGACTGGACGATCTTTTTAAACGACGTGAAAAATCACCAGTTCGACGCCGTGGTGCTCGGCTGGCAGATGTCCACGACCGAGCCCGACATGTATCAGATCTGGCATTCCTCCCAGGCCGCCAACAAAGGTTCCAATGCGATCAGTTACAAAAACGCGCGCGTGGATCAGATTTTGGAAATCTATCGGCGCGAGTTCGATCCGCAAAAACGCATTCAGCTCTATAAAGAATTTCAAGAAATCCTGAACGATGAACAGCCGTACACGTTTCTCTACGTCAGCAAGCGTGCATCCGCGGTGCAGCGCCGATTTGAGGGCGTCGAAATCTTTCCCGACGGGCTTCGCCCCATCGATTGGTGGGTGCCGACAGCGCGGCAGCGCTATGCCAGCTTGACGAGCGCTCAGTAGTTAGAGTCCCATGGGGAGTTATCTCGTCCAGCGAATGCTGCTGATGATTCCGACTTTCGTCGGCATTACCTTGATCGGTTTTCTGATCATGCGTCTTGCGCCCGGCGATCCGGCGGAATTGCGTGCCGCCGGCGGGCTCGGCGCAGCCGGCGGCGCCGGAATCTCGCTCGAGAAACGCGGCGCGGTCGACGAGGCCATGGCGCAGTGGCGGGCGCAGTACGGGCTGGATAGACCTTTGCATGTCCAGTACCTCGTCTGGTTGGAGAACCTGTTCACGCTCAATTTCGGTGAGTCCTTCAAGGACAGCCAACCGGTCTGGGGCAAGATCGCCGAACGGCTGCCAGTGACGATCAAGCTGAACCTCTGGTCGATTCTCATCGTCTACCTGGTCGCTATTCCGCTGGGAATTTATTCCGCGATCTACGCCAATTCCGCAGGCGATCAAATCACGACGGTCCTGGCGTTCGGGTTGTTTGCCGTGCCGCTCGTATGGGCTGCGACCATGGCGATCGTCTTTATCTGCGGCGGCGATTTTTATTATCTGTTTCCGCCGGGCGGGGTGGAGTCGGTGGATTTCTCCGAGCACTGGTCGTTCTGGAGAAAATTTCAGGACCATGCCTGGCACTTATTCCTTCCTGTGGTTTTGCTGTCCTACAGCGGTTTCGCTGCATTGTCCCGCTATATGCGATCGAGCATGCTCGAGGTGCTCCGCCAGGATTACGTTCAAGTGGCGCGCGCCAAAGGACTCAAGGAACGAGTCGTGATTTGCAAGCACGTGCTGCGCAATTCATTGATCCCGCAGGTGACGCTCTTGGCCGACCTTCTTCCTGGACTGATCGGCGGCAGCGTCATCATCGAAACGATCTTTTCCATACCGGGTCTGGGACAATTGGGCTTCGAGTCGGTGCTGGCGCGGGATTATCCCACCGTGCTGGCTTTGTTCACCGTGAGCGCGGTGCTGACCTTGATCGGAATTCTGATTTCCGATCTTCTGCTCGCGGTCGTGGACCCGCGCATCGCCTTCGGCCGGCGGCAGCAATGAGCAGGGCACAGCTTACGCCCGAGCTTCGAGGACCCGAGAACGCGGCGAATGCAGAGGACGTTGTCGCCGAGGGACTGTGGTCCGACGTCTGGAGACGGTTCAAACACAATCCCATCGCCTTGGCCGGCTTCTACGCCGTCTGCGTCCTGGCCTGCATGGCGCTGTTCGCGGACTTCATCGCCAACGATAAACCATACTACCTGCACTACAGGGGTAAGAGTTATTTCCCGATCCTGCGGAGCTATCTTGTCGGGCTGGGGATCGGGCAGTGGCCTGAGGAATTGCCCAGGATCGATTTCAAGAAGCTCGAAGGCGCCACGGCCTTCTATCCACCGATCCCCTACCGTCCGACTAACATTAGCTTGCTCGAACCTCTCGAACCGCCTTCGGCAAAACATTGGTTCGGGACCGACAAGTTGGGTCGCGATGTTGCCGCGGGCATGATCCACGGCTCGCGCATCTCGCTTTCCATCGGTTTTGTCGCGGTCGGCATCGCCGCCTTGATCGGCATCGTTCTCGGCGCTATCGCCGGCTACTTCGGCTCGTGGACCGACCTCGCCATCTCGCGTTTTTTCGAGATCATGCTGTCGATCCCGACATTTTTTTTGTTGATCACGATTGCGGCGCTGCTGCCGCCGAGCATCTTTTTGACCATGGCGATCATCGGCGCCACCAGCTGGGTCGGCATGGCCCGGTTCACCCGCAACGAGTTTCTGAGAATCAGAAATCTGGATTACGTGACGGCGGCGGTGGCGCTCGGCGTCTCGGATCGCAAAGTGATGTTCAAGCATATTCTTCCGAACGCGCTCGCGCCTGTGATCGTCTCGGTGGTGTTCGGCATCGGCGGGGCGATTCTCGTGGAATCGAGCCTGAGCTTTCTCGGCATCGGCGTGCCCGCCGAAGCGGTCACCTGGGGCTCGATTCTCCAGGAAGGCAGCACGACCACTTTTGCCTGGTGGCTGGCGGTGTTTCCCGGCTTCGCCATCTTCATCACCGTGCTTGCCTATTACCTCGTCGGCGAAGGGTTGCGCGAGGTGCTCGATCCGCGGCTGCGGGGCTTGCGCTGAGCGCGGCGTATTTGTTAAGCGGATTGAGCTTGGCGGGCGCGTCCGCTGCCGAAGTCGTCGGCGCACGGAGCATCACTCATGGCGGAAAAAACTCTGGAAGAAATCAAAGCCGATATTTTGCACCGCGCCGGGCGCATCAATCCCTTCGAGCGGGTGAAAAAAGAAGACGTCGAGCAGGCGGTCAAGAATCTCACCAGCCTCGAGGGCGATCTCTGGGGACGGGAGTGGGGCAAATTCGGCGCGAGATACGAAGCGCTCGGCGCCGAGCAGGAGAAAAGAGGCGACCGCAAAGCCGCCGGCGCGGCGTATTGCCTGGCATACGAGTATTTCCGCATCGGCCGCTACCCGGTGCCGAGCAGCGCCGAGAAGATGAAATGCTACGAGGGCGCGCTTCGCACTTTTCTCAAAGCGGCGCCGACGATGGAGCCGCCGCTGGAGCGGATCGAGATTCCCTTCGAGGGAAAGAAAATCGTCGGCTATTTGCAGATCCCGAAAAATTGCGCGCGGCCGCCGGTGGTGATGCACTGGGGCGGCGTCGACGGCTGGAAAGAAGACCGGCGCGCCAACAGCGACGTGCTGCTCGCCCAGGGCCTTGCCTGCTTTACCATCGATATGCCCGGCGCCGGCGAAAATCCCTGTCTCGGCAGCGACCCGCGCGCCGAGCGGACCTTTTCTGCGGCGATGGATTACCTCGAAAGCCGCCGCGACATCGACGGCAAGCGCATCGCCTGCATGGGTGGGAGCTTCGGCGGCTACTGGGCGGCGAAGCTGGCGCACACCGAAGCCAAGCGGCTTCGCGGCGCGGTCAACTGGGGCGCCGGCGTGCACCGCACGTTTCAAGAAGAGTGGCTGCGGCCCGCGTTGACTTTGACCGCGTCGCAATATCTCATGGGACCGGCGAGCCTGCTGGATGCGCGCTCGTATATTTTTGGCGCCAAGACTCTGGAAGAAACCTTGAGAATCGCGCCGAGCCTGTCGCTGGTCACCCAGGGGTGGATCGATCGGCCCTGCGCGCCGCTGCTTTGCATCAACGGCAAGGAAGACGATCAGCACCCGATCAGCGATCTGTATCTCCTCGCCGAGCACAGCAGCCCGAAGGATCTGCGCATCATCGCCGGCGCCGGACACATGGGGCGAAAAAAAGGCGAATCGAACGACGAAGTGGTTCGCATCGTCACCCGCTGGCTCAAGGAAAAACTTTCATAATCCGCACGGAGGAAGCATGCCACGCATCGCAACCATCAGCAAAAAAGAAGAGCTGGCGCCCGAGCACCAGAAAGTTTACGACGCCATCGCGCAGAGCCGCGGCGTGGTCGGCGGGCCGTGGCTGGCGCTGTTGCACAGCCCGGAGCTGGCGGCGCGGACGGCGCACCTGGGAAGTTATATCCGCTTCGAATCGAGCCTCGATCACAAGGTCGTCGAGTTTACCGCGCTGGTGGCGGCGCGGGAGCTCGAATGCAAGCACGAGTGGGCGGCGCATATCATGCACGGCCAGAAGGCCGGCATTCCGATGGACACCATCCGCAAGGTCTACCAGAAGCAGGGCGCCGAGAGCTTTGCCACGGAAGACGCGCAAATCGTGAGCTTCGTGCGCGAGATGATTCAGCACCGGCGCGTGACCGAGGCGACGTTTCAGGCGATCTACGGCCGCTTCGGCGAAAAAGGCATGGTCGAGCTGACGGCGACGATCGGCTACTACGCGATGCTCGCCTGCACCTTGAACACCTTCGACGTGTACACTTTTACGCCGCCGGACGATTTGAAGCTTTAGAAACGGAATTCAGAACGACAGAAAGGAAACCAGGGTCATGAAACTGGCTGGACAGATCGCGCTGATCACCGGCGCGGGAAGAAACATTGGCAAGGCGATGGCGAAGTTGTTCGCATCGGAAGGCGCGAAGATCGCCGTGGCGGAGATGCACGAGGGGCGCGGACAGGCGGTGGTGGATGAAATCAATAAGTCGGGGCGCGAGGCGATGCTCGTGCTCGGCGACGTTTCCAAATCGAGCGACGCCGAGGCGATGGTCAAAAAAGTCGCCGCCAAATTCGGCGGCATCGACATTCTCGTCAACAACGCCGCGCTCACCGATCACGCCAATATTTTCGACAGCACGGAAGAAGAGTTCGACAAGGTCATCGCCGTGAGTCTCAAGGGACCGTACCTGATGACCAAGTACGCCGCCGAGCAAATGCGCCGGCAGGGGCGCGGCGGCAAGATCGTCAATTTCGGCTCGACCTCGGGCATGATCGGCCGCTTCGACGGCATCGCTTACGCCGCGGCCAAAGCCGGGGTGATCAACCTGACCCGCGCCCTCGCCGTGCAGCTCGCGCCGTACAAGATTCGCGTCAATTGCGTGGTGCCGAACCGTTCGGGCTCGCCGGTGGGCTTTGATGACGACGTGGCCGGCAACCGCACCTTCGAGAATCTCGCCGGCCGTTTGGGAACCGCCGACGATCAGGCCAAGGCCGCGCTGTTTCTGGTGAGCGACGATTCCGATTTCATCTACGGCCATCCGCTGGTGGTCGACGGCGGCGTGATGGCGACGGCGAATTTCCCCAAAGAGCAGTTTAAAAAGTAAATCAACAAATTCGTTTCAATCGTTCCCATCGGTTGGACGGAGTGTGGTGATGCGAAAGTTGATCGGGGTGATTGCAGCGGTGATCGTGGCGCTAGCCTGCGGCGCAGAGAGCAAGGCGGCTGCGCCGGCGCGCAAGGTCGTCATCGGCCATGCGGCGATGAATGCGCGGGTGGCGCCGCTGTGGGTCGCGGAGGATCACGGTTTTTTCATAAAGCATGGGGTGAATGCCAACGCGATCTTCATTCGCCAGGCGCCGGTGCTGGTGGCGGCGCTCACAGCCGGCGACGTGCAAGCGGCGTACACCGGCGGCACGACGGTGTTGCCCGCGGTGGCGGGCGGCTCGGATCTGAAAATCGTCATGACGCTCACCAACCGGCTCGGCTACGACGTCGTCGCCGCGCCGGCGATCAAAACCGCCAAGGATTTGCGCGGCAAGAAGGTCGGCGTGCAGACGCTCGCCGGCACGGTCTGGATGGGCGCCATGCTTGCGCTGGAGCATATGGGCCTCGACCCGCAGCGCGACAACATTACCTTTCTGGTGGTCGGCGATCAGACCGTGGCGACCCAGGTTTTGGAAGCGGGCCAGATCGACATGACCGTGCTCGACGGCGTGTTCAGCCGCCGGCTCAAGCAGAGAGGTTTCAACATCCTCGCCGAGCTGTCGAAGGCCAACATTCCTTTTTCCTCCCAGGGACTGGTCGCCAAAGCAAATCTGCTGCGCGAGCAGCGCGAAACGGCGGAAGGTCTGATCAAAGGCCTGCTCGAAGGCATCGCGTTTTGTCTCTCGCCGCGGAATAAAAGCGCGGTGATCGCGACGATCATGAAACGGCTCAAGCTCAACGATGCCGCGGCGGCGGAGGAAGGCTATCTCGACGTGATCAACGGCATCGAGCGCAAGCCGCTGCCGACCCTCGAAGGGCTGGCGAATATCCAGCGCCTGATGAAGCTGCGCAGCCCGAGCATCGAAAAGTTAAAGCTCGAGGATCTGATCGACGATCGCATCCTGCGCCGCCTCGACGAATCGGGCTTCATCGACAGCCTCGCGAAAATCTATCCGGGAAAATAAGCCGGGGCGCATCAGACACGGAGAGAGCACGGAGCTCGGATCGGATTGATTCCGAGACAGCCAGGATTTTCCATCTCCGTGTTCTGCGCGACTCCGCGGTGGAATTCCTCCTCCTGTCCAGGCGCGCGGCGGCTCAGCGATAGAGCGCCAGCGCGGCGATCCGCGCTTCGATTTCAGCCATCATTTTTTTATAGGGCGGCGCATCGATGCCGCCGAAGCGGCGTTGGAATTCGCCCTCGGGCATGAACTCGGGCAGGTCGGCGGTGGCCGGCATGAGGTCTTTTTCGGCGGCGCCGGCGCGCAGCCGCTCCTGCAATTGGCGCGCGCTGCCGCTCTGTGCCGCAGTTTCGCCGAAGCGCGTGCCGGCGCGGTCGGCGGCGATGTCGTTGAAGGAAAAACCGCTGCCGCCGCGCGCGTCGGCGATTTCCTTGTAGAGGCCGACGGCGTCGGACAGCGGCCCGCCGGCGCGCGCCGCCAGCGCGGCGGACACCATGAAGTGCTTGGGAAAATCGTCGCGGTCGTTGAGCAGAACCCGGCGCGCCATCGGCTGGGGCCAGTTTTTCGCTTCCGGTAAAAGCGCCGCCAGGTTCTGGCCGTTCACGTAAAGCGTGAGGAGAAAAATCGCCGCGCGGTTTTCCGCCACCGCATCGCCGCCGCGCGCGCGCTCGGCGGCGAGGGTGAAGAGCGGAATCAGCAGCTTGGTCAGCGACGCGTCCGCCGGCGCGAGCGACCGGCTGACCGCGGCGAGCCGCTCCTGATAGGCGCGCAGGCGCGCGCGGTCTTCCTCCGAAACCAGCGCCGTGCGCAGCTTGTTCGGCAGATCGGCCTGCCATTCGTAGGTCAGTGCGAGCCGATTGTCGCGGATCGCGACTTTCTTGACCACGTTTTCGAAGGAGCGGATATCGGCGTCATTGAAGACCAGGGCGAAAAGCCGCGGCATGATCGCGTAGGCGAGCCGCGGCGGAACGGGAATGCGCCCGAGCCGGAGGCTTTCGATCCGCGGCAGCGCGCCGTTTTCGGCCAGGGTCGATTGCCAATTGAGATAGACCGGCAGCGCCGGCGCGCGCAGGCTCGCGGCGATCTCGACGACGCCGCGGCGCAAATCGACTCGCGCGCCGCCGGCGAAATACTGGCGCGCCAGATAATTCGCCGCCAGGTCGAGATCGCCCTCGGCGATCACGATGGTGCGGCGCGCGCCGGGCTTGAGCCGGCGCGGATCGTTCTGATCGAGGATGCGCTTGGCGCGCTCGATGTTGGGCGGCGTGATCTCCGCGGCGCGATTCACGCTCGGCCGGGTATCGAGGGCGAGATAGAGGAGTCCGGCCAGGGCGAGCGGCAGGCAAACGATCAACAAAAGGAAAAGCCGGAAAAACAATCGCATCGCGTAAGTTCAAAAGTTTACGCGATGCGCCGAACATTTGCGAGCGCGTTGCCGAGGTTCGCGCCGGCGATGCCTCGTATTGGCACTGCCAGGATTTAATGCTATGGGAGATGCTATTCGCGGGCTCCCATGGCTGATTTGCTTCAGGTCAAAAATCTGCGCACGTCTTTTTTTACTCCCGAAGGCGAGGTGCGCGCCATCGACGGCGTGAGCTTCGAGATCGGCGAAGGCAAGACCCTCGGCCTGGTGGGCGAATCGGGCTGCGGCAAAAGCGTGACCTCGCTCTCGATCATGCGCCTGATTCAATCGCCGCCGGGAAAGGTCGTGGGCGGCGAGATTCTTTACCGCGGGCGCGATCTTTTGAAGCTCAACCACGAGGAGATGCGCAAGATCCGCGGCAACGAGATCTCGATGATCTTTCAGGAGCCGATGACTTCGCTCAACCCGGTTTTCACCGTGGGCAATCAGATCGGCGAGGCGATCCGGCTGCATCAGGGCCTGGGCAAGCGCGAGACGCGCGAGAAAACCATCGAGATGCTGCGGCTGGTGAAGATCGCCGATCCCGAATCGCGGGTGGATGCCTATCCGCATCAACTGAGCGGCGGCATGCGCCAGCGGGTGATGATCGCCATGGCGCTCTCCTGCAATCCGAGCCTGCTGATCGCCGACGAGCCGACCACGGCGCTCGATGTCACCATTCAAGCGCAGATCCTCGAGCTGATGAAAGAGCTGCAGCGCAAATTGGGCATGGCGCTCCTGCTCATCACCCACGATCTCGGCGTGGTCGCCGAGCAGGCCGACGACGTGGCGATCATGTACGCCGGCAGGATCGTCGAGCGCGCCGATACCAAATCGATTTTCAACCGGCCGCATCATCCCTACACGGTCGGTTTGCTGAACTCCTTGCCCGGCGCCGGCACGCTCAAGAAAAAGCGCCTCGACGCGATTCCCGGCGTGGTGCCGAATCCGCTCTACCTGCCGAGCGGCTGCCGTTTTCGCGACCGCTGCCCGCGCGCCGCGGAGCTTTGCGCCGAGCACGAGCCGCTGCTGGAAGACAAAGAGCCGGGCCATCCGGCGGCCTGTCACTTTCCGCACACCGAATCGCGCGAGAGGCCGGAGGGTGCGCGGATGGAGGATCGAGGATAGAGGAGCGCACGCGGCCATCTCCCTCGCTTTTCTTGAGCCATGAGCTTGCTCGAAATCCGCGATCTGAAAAAGCACTTTCCCGTCGGCGACGGTTTGTTCTCGCGCCACAAGGGCAGCGTGAAGGCGGTGGACGGCGTCACGCTGACGGTGAATGAGGGCGAAACCCTCGGCCTTGTCGGCGAATCGGGCTGCGGCAAGTCGACCCTGGGCCGGACCATTCTCCGGCTGATCGAGCCCACCGGCGGCGAGGTCGTGTTTCAAGGCAAGAATCTGCTCGCCCTGCCGCAGCGCGAGCTGCGCGACATGCGCCGCGAGATGCAGATCATCTTTCAAGACCCCTACGCTTCGCTCAATCCGCGCATGCGCGTCGGCGACATCGTCGGCGAAGGATTGGAAATTCACAAGCTCGCCAAAGGCAAGGCGAAGCGCGACCGGGTGATGGAACTGCTGCACCAGGTCGGCCTGCGCGAGGATCATTATCAGCGCTACCCGCACGAATTCAGCGGCGGGCAGCGCCAGCGCATCGGCATCGCGCGCGCCCTGGCGGTCAATCCCAAGTTCATCGTCTGCGACGAGCCGGTTTCCTCGCTCGACGTCTCGATCCAGGCGCAGATCATCAACCTGCTGCAGGAGCTGCAGGAGCGCATGCATCTCACCTATCTTTTCATCTCGCACGATCTGCGCGTGGTCGAGCACATCAGCCATCGGGTGGCGATCATGTATCTCGGCAAGGTGGTCGAGATCGCCAACAGCGAGACGATCTACCGCGACGCCAAGCACCCCTACACGCGCGCGCTGCTCTCGGCCGTGCCCACGCCCGACACCGGGCGCAAAAAAGAGCGCATCGTGCTCGAAGGCGACGTGCCGAGCCCGGTGAATCCGCCGCCGGGCTGCGCCTTTCATCCGCGCTGCTCGTACCGCCAGCCGCTTTGCAGCCAGACCGAGCCGCCCCTCGATTTCGATGCCGCCGGCCATGGGGTTGCCTGCCATGTGTTCGGGCCGGTCCAGCGCGCGTGAGGGCGGCGTTGAAGTGCCGGTGGCCGGCTTATTGTGGTTGAAATCGCCGGCGTCGATGTTAAAATAGCTTCGAATCGTTCAGCAGCGCGTTGAAACACGAGGATTTTGAAGCCTCTCGGGAGCAATTCCGAGGGGTTTTTATTTTGTCGAGGAGTCCCGGATATGGCAGATGCAAGCGTGCCGATGACGAGCAAGGGTTATCAGGCTCTACTGGACGAGTTGAAGCGACTGAAGACCGTGGAGCGGCCGAAAAATATCCGCGAGATCGAAGAGGCGCGCGGCCACGGCGACCTGTCGGAAAACGCGGAGTTTCATGCCGCCAAGGAGCGCCAGTCGCTGCTCGACGTCCAGATCCGCGAGATCGAAGACAAGGTCGCGCGCGCGCAGGTGATCGACGTCGCCAAGCTCTCCGGCGACAAAGTGGTTTTCGGCGCCACCGTGTCGCTGGCCGATGGTGATACGGGCGACAAGGTGGTATATCAAATCGTCGGCGATCATGAGGCGGAGCCGAAGAACGGAAAGATTTCCATCAGCTCTCCGATCGCTCGGGCCCTGATCGGCAAGAGCGAAGGGGACGAAGTTCAGGTCCGCACCCCCACGGGCGTCCGTACGTTCGATATTCTCAGCGTGGAATATACCGACTAGAGCGCGGCCACCGGCGGGGCGGGCCTGTCTGGAAAGGCATCATGTCCTTTTCAGCCCGAGGGGCTGCTCTCACACGCGCTCAGCGGCGGCGGGACGCGCCGCGCCGGCTTCGTCGAATCGTCTTCGCGTGCCGCCGCGGCGCCGGCCTGAGCGGCGCGGGATTTTTTCTTTTTTTCATTTTTGCTTTTTTAGCGCCGGCCGGCGCCGCCGTGACCATCGAGCCGCGGGTGGGCTTTCACGGCGTGTTTCAGCTCGGCCGGCCGTTTCCTCTGGAAATCGAGCTCGGCAACAGCGGCCGTCCCGCCGAGGGCGTTCTCGAAGTGCGGGTGTGGAAGGGCGGCGCGACCAAGGGCGGCGCGCCCTACCTGGTCAAGTACCGCCGGGAAATTTTTCTCGGCGCACAGACGCGCAAGACCGTTCAGCTCACGGTCGATCCCGACTTCATCAGCCGGCCGCTCACCATCGTCTTTTCCAGCCCCGCCGCCAACGCTGCGCAGGAGATCGACCTGCGCCGCTATTTTTCTCCCGCGCCGGTGCTCTTGTTTCTGAGCGAAAGCGGCGCGCTGCCGCCCTTCGCCGTCAGCGCGGCGCCGCAAAGCCGGCTGGTGGCGCTTGCCCCCGCCGAGCTCGCCGCCGACTCGCGCGCGCTCCTCGGCGTTTCCCACGTGATTCTCTACGAGCAATCCTTGCGCGAGCTGTCGCGCGCGCAGGTTTCGGCGCTCGACGCCTGGCTCACGGCGGGCGGCAAGATGGTCATCATCGGCAGCCTGAATTACGCGCTCTACCAGGAGCCCGCGCTCAGCCGGTTCCTGCCCGTGCGCGTGACCGGCGCGAAGCAGATTCATTTCACCCCCGGCGCGGACCGGGGCGAGCGGGCGGCGGCGATCGCCGGGGTCTGGGCGCAGACGGCGATCGCGGTGAGCGGCAGCGCGCTGGTCGAGTCCGGCGGTTTGCCGCTCGTAGTCGAAGCGGGCCGCGGGCGCGGCCGGATCGTTTATCTCGCCCTCGACGTGGGCCGGCCGCCGCTCTCGCAATGGGCCGGCTTGCCGCGCTATCTGCAAAACCTGATCGGCCCGCGCGCCGGCGACGAGCCGGCGCCGCGCACGGAGTGGAACGATGCGGTCTTCAATCAATTGATCGCGAGCCCGTCGTTCATCGCGAGCTACGTGCCGTCGGGGTCGCTGCTCTTCGCCCTGCTCGGTTATCTCGCCGCGGTCTTCGCGCTCACCTGGCTCTGGCAGCGCCGGCGCTTTTCGCCGCGCCGGCTCTGGACCGCGTTTCTTTTGCTGGTCGGCGTTGGCGCGGGCGGCGGCTATCTTCACTTCAGCCGGGGCGGCCACATTCCCGACGGCGTGCTCTTGAGCTCGACGGTGTTTGAAAGCAGCGGCGACGGTTTCGTCGACGCGCAGGCCAACCTGGCGCTTTTCTCCACCCAGCCGCGCCGCTACGACCTGGAAATGGAGCGCGGCTGGCTCGAGCTCACGCCGATTTCCCTGCGCCCGCGCGAGAGCGCCGAGCCGGCGGTGGTGGTGCAGGACGGCGCGGGCGCGAGCCGGTTTCAATTGCCGCTGCGCGAGTGGGATTATCGGCTTTTTCGCATGCGCCGCATCGACCGCTTTCCGCTGAGCGTGGAGTTCGGCATCGAGGGCGAGCAGTTGGCGGTGAAGGTGAACAACCGCAGCGCCAAGGATCTCGCCAACTGCTGGCTGCTTGTGCCGGGACAGCGCTTCGATCTGGGGGCGCTGCCGCGCGGCGCTAGCTGGCGCAAAAAATTTCCCCTGACGGGCGCCAGAGCGGCCGACGATCCGGCCGCGGGGCGGCTCGAGACGCTGAGCTTTCGCGAAGTCACTTTTCCCGATAAAACCCGCGACGTGCTGTTTCACTCCTCCATGTTCGCGCGCGACGGCGATCCGCGCCTGGCGGCCGGAGCCGCGGTGTTTTTCGGCTGGGTGAAAGATCCCGAGCCGCGCGTGCGGGTCGACGATCCGCGCATTCAGTCCCAGGATTACGCGCTTTTCCGCGCCGTTTACCCGCTCCCAGGAGGCGAGGACGAATGAGCGACAATCCGGTCTGGCGCGAGAGCCTGGAAATTTATTTCGGCGAAGGCCACGGCTTCGCGGTGTATTTCTATCTGCTGGTGATCATCGCGCCGGTGGAGTTTCTCTCGCTCTACATCCCTTCGCTCGACGCGCAGATGTGGAGCGGCTCGGCGAGCCTGTTCAAAGTGACCGCAGTGACGACCCTGATCCTGATCATCTATTTTTCCCTGCGCGTGGCCAATCAGGAGTTCGCCCCCTGGCGCTTCAAGCCGCTCAAGACCTGGGCGCGCGAGCAGGGCGTGGGCGTGGCGCTTATCCGCCGCGGCCAGCTCGCCTTCCTGTGCCTGCACGTGGGACTGTCGCTGCTGCTCTGTGCGCCGCTGCTCGCCTGGGCGGGAGCCATCGCGCGCACCGCGCCGGCGAGCCTGGCCTTGACGTTTTTGCTCCTGCCGTTTTATTCGCTGTCTTACGGCGTCTGGGGCCTGGCGACCCTGGCGCTCTGGGAGCGGCGTCTGGAGAACCGCCAGGTGTTTATCCGGAGCCTGTTCACCGTCCTGGTGATTCTCTCGGCGCTGTTTTATCTGCCGCTCAATCCGATCGCCTTTATCCTGGCCGTGCTGGGCAGCCAGGAATTGCCGCCGCTGGTGCTGTTCGGCGCGCGTTTCTCGGGCACGGCGACGCACGTGGCCTTTCATCTGCTGCTCGGCGGCGCCGGCTACGGACTCTATAGCTGGGCGCTGCGCCGGGAGCCGGGGTTGTGAGCGCGCCATGAATCCACTGCAAGCCAGGTTTGCCGCGTTGATTCGCTGGGAGCGGCGCAAGCGGCGCGAAGAGGCTCTGATCGCCGCGACCGCCGCCGCCGCGGGACTGGCGATTCTGCTCGCGCCGCTCAATTCCTATCTGCCGGTCTCCTGGCTTCGCTGGTGGATGCCCGCCGCTCTCTTGCTCGCGCTCTCGCCCTGGTTTTTTTATCGCGCGCGCTGGCGGCGCACCGACTCGATCCGCAGCCTGGTCCGCCTCGACAAGATCCTGCGCCTGGAAGAACGGGCGGTGACGGCCTGGGAATTATCGGCGGGCGCCGCGAGCGGCGGCGCGGCGGCGCTGGTTTTGCGCCAGGCCGAAGAGAAGCTTCACGCGCTCGAGCCGCGTGCGCTTTTGCCGCGGCGCTGGGGCTGGCCGGCGTTCGCTTTGCTGCCGCTGCTGGCGCTCTGGGGCGCTCTGCTGTACCTCGGCTTCGATCGCTCCCACGAGGCGCGCCGCGCCGGCGCGCCGGTCCTGGCGGCGCGGCTGCGCGACTACGCGCGCGAGCTTCAGCAAAAAGCGCGGGATCAAAACCTGCGCGAAACGCTCCAGCTCGGCCGCGAGCTGGAAAAGACCGCGCAAAAAAATCTCGACGTCAAAGCCGGCGAAGATGCCGTGAAACAGGAGTCGGCCAAAACCGCCGAGCAATTCGCCGCGGCGGCCAGAGCCGGCGCCGAGAAAAATTCCTTCGCCGGCGGCGCAAGCGAGCAGAGCCTCAAAGACTTGCAGGCCGAGATCGCCGCGGCGCGCGACCTGGTGGATTTATCCGATCTAAGCCAAGCCGGCGAGCCGGGCCAGCGCTGGAGCGAGCGGCTGGCGGCGCTGCCGCAGCTCAAGCAGCAATTCGAAAGCGGCGCGCGCGCCGGACCCGGCCTCGGTCGAAACGAGCTGAAGACATTCCTCGACAAACTGGAGCAGCAGGTGAACGGCGAGCTCGACCGCCGCTCGGTCATCGACGCGCAGCAGTATCTCGAGCAGATGATGAAGCAGGGCCAGGGCGAGAACTACGCCCGAGCAGGTTCCCGAGAAGAAGCCGATCCCGGCGCGGGCGGAGTGCGGGAAAAAAACTTCAGCAACCTGCCGGGAAAAGAGCCCGGCCGCCGGGATCAAGAGGCGACGGCGGCGCCCGAGCTTCGCGCCGGCGCCTCGACCCGGGTGAAGGGGCAGCTCGGCGAAGGCGAGAGCAGCGCGCTTGCGCTCAAGAGCAAACCGGCGCCCGAAAAAAGCGCGGTCGCGCCGCTGGAAATCAACCCGAGCTATCGCCGCCAGGCCGAGCAGGAGCTCAACTCGGAGCGGGTGCCGGAAGCTCTCAAGGAAACGATCAGGAATTATTTCATGTCGCTTGGAGAAACCAACAAGTAACTGGAGTGCTGGAATAATTGGGTGATGGAGGGTTGGCCGGCGCAGCCCAATATTCCAATACTCCATCATTGCATCACTCCAATGCTTCACCCGGGGGGCTCATGCAGACTGCCGAAGAAATCGAACAACGGATCGTCAGCGCCCGGCGCAGCTTCGAGGAGCTGCGCGCCGAGATGGGGCGGCTCATCGTCGGGCACCAGGAGCTGATCGAGCAGGTTTTCATCGCGCTCATCTGCGGCGGCCACTGCCTGCTCGAAGGAGTGCCGGGGCTGGGCAAGACGCTGATGGTGCGAAGCCTGGGCGAGATTCTCAGCCTGAGCTTCTCGCGCATTCAATTCACGCCGGATCTCATGCCCGCGGACATCACCGGCACCAACATGTTGACCGACGATCCGTCGGGCCGAAAAGTTTTCGATTTTCAGCGCGGGCCGGTGTTCGCGCACATCGTGCTTGCCGACGAGATCAACCGCGCCACGCCGAAGACGCAATCGGCTTTGCTCGAGGCGATGCAGGAGCAGAGCGTCACGGTGGGCGGCCGGATGCACCGCCTGGAAAGTCCCTTCATGGTGCTGGCGACCCAGAACCCGATCGAAATGGAAGGCACCTATCCGTTGCCCGAAGCGCAGATCGATCGGTTTTTTTTCAAGCTGCTGCTGCAGTTTCCGAATCGTGAGGAGCTGGGCCGGATCGCCGATCTGACCACGGCGGCGGCGCCGGCGCCGCCGCGCGAAATTCTCGACGCGCCGGGAATTCTGCAAATGCGCCAGTGGGTGCGCGAGGTGCCGCTCGCGGAGGTGGTGAAGGATTACGCCGTGCGCCTGGTGATGAGCACCCACCCGCAGGCCAAGCCGGCCAACGGCTCGGGCGGGCTGGCGCAGCGCTTCGTGCTCTACGGCTCGAGCCCGCGCGGGCTGCAAAGCCTGATCCTCGCGGGCAAAGCGCGGGCGCTCCTCGCCGGCCGGCCCAACGTTTCTTTCGACGACATCCGCGCCCTGCTCCTGCCGAGCCTGCGCCACCGCCTGATTCTCAATCTCGAAGCCGATGCCGAAGGCGTCAACGCGGAGAAGATCTTGGCCGAGATCGTCGAGCGGATTCCGGAAGTGGAATGAATTATGAGCCTGGCGTCTAGGGTCTCGCGTCTAGGGTTGGGAGCCCGTTCCATCTGGAGCTTTGGGCGCGGCAACAAGAATAGCGCGAGTGAAGCTGAACCGATCGAGCTTCGCCAACGCGAGACACCGGACTCTAGACCCGAGACGTTCTTCGACGCCGAGTTCTTGCGCAAGCTCGAGCGGCTTCACCTGGTCGCCAAGCGGCTGGCCTGGGCCGGGGCGAAGGGCGAGCACGCCGCTTCGCGCAAGGGCTTCAGCCTGGAATTCTCGGATTACCGCCGCTATCAGCGCGGCGACGATCTGCGCTACGTGGACTGGAATATTTACCGGCGCCTCGAGCGGCTGTTGTTGAAAGTTTTCACCGCCGAGGAGGAAATGAATATTTATCTGCTGGTCGATACCAGCCGCTCCATGGCCGAGGGCGCGCCGGCGAAACTCGAGTACGCCAAAAAAGTCGCCGCGGCGCTGGGCTACATCGGGCTGAAAAATCTCGACCGGGTGGGCGGCGCGGCGTTTTCGTCGCGCCTGGAGGCGCCGCTCACGCTCGGCCGCGGCCGCAAGCAGGTGCTGAGCCTGTTTCGCTTTCTCGCCGGGCTTTCCTGCGCCGGGGAAACCAACCTGCGCGCGGCGATCCATTCGTTCACCAATCTTTTTCCCCATCCCGGCTTCGTCGTCGTGGTGAGCGATCTCTTCGATCCGGCGGGCTGGCGCGGCGCGTTGGAAGAGCTTTGCGCCAAGCGCCATCAGGTGCTGGTCATCCATGTCGTCGGCGAGCAGGAGCTCGGGCCCCAGCCGTGGGGCGACATCGCGCTGGTCGATGTCGAAGGCGGGCGCGAGCGCAAATTTTTTCTCGATGCCGATCTGGTGCGCCGCTTTCAGGCGGAGATCGAGCGCTATTTCAAAGAGATCGAAGCGGCGTGCGCGAGCCGGCACATCGATTACCTGCGCACGACGACCAACGTGCCCTTCGAGGAGTTTGTTTTGCAGACCTTGCGTCAGGTGAGCAGCGTGGCGTGATCTATGGGCTGGCGCTTTCCCTTCGCGCTTTTGATGCTCGGCGGCGCCGTGCCGCTGATCATCTTTCTGCACAGCCTCAAGCCGCGCGGCCTCAAGATCGCCACCACCACGCTTTTTCTCTGGGAACGGATTCTGAGAGAGCGCCCGCTGGGCACCCGCCTGGGCTGGCTCCTGCGCCATAATCTGCTGTTGATTCTGCAACTGCTCGCCGCGCTCGCGCTCATCGCCGCGCTCGCCGATCCGGTGGCGCGCTATTTCGGCTCGAGCGCCGGCGACGTGATCGCGGTGATCGACATGAGCGCCAGCATGAAGGCGCGCGGCCAAAACGGCGCGCGTTTCGAGCAGGCGCGCGGCGCGCTGCTCGGGCTGATCGATGCGCTGCCGGCGGCGGGCAAGATGATGGTGATCGGCGCCGGGCCGCAGCCCCGGCTGCTCTCGCCCTTCACCTCCGACAAGCGCAAGCTGCGCGAGCTGGCGCGCGGGCTTCAGGCCACCGACGCGCCCGGCAGAGTGCGCGACGCGATCCTGTTCGCGCACGTGTTTCTCAAGCGCGCCAGCGCCGACCGGGTGGTGGTGATCAGCGACGGCGCCTTCAACGGCGCCGAGGAGTTCGCCAAACCGGCCGCGCACTATCGCTTTGTCCAGGTGGGCGGCGGCGGCGACAACGTCGGCATCGTCGGCTTCGAGGTGCGGCGCCGCCGGGACGGCGCCGGCGCGGCGGAAATCCTGGTACGCCTCAAAAACTTCACGGAAAAGCCCCGGCGTGTGCCGCTGGCCGTGGCGGCCAATGAAAAAATTCTCGTCCGGGAAGAGATCGCGCTGGGCGCCGGCGAGCGGCGCGTGCTGATCTACCCCTACGACGGCAGCCTGAGCGGCGTGTTGACGGCGCGCCTGGAAATCGACGACGACTTCGGCACCGACAATCGGGCTTACCTGGCGCTCAATGAGAAGCCGCCGCTGCGGGTTCTCTACGTCGGTCCGGGCAATCGCTACCTGGCCCAGCTCCTGGGCTTGTTTTCTTACGTTCAATGGACCAGCGCGCCGCGCTGGGAGCCCGAGAGCCTGCGCGCGCTGGCGCCCTTCGATCTGGTGATTTTCGATCGGGTCGCGGCGCCGGCGCTGGCAGCCGGCAATTTTATTTTAATCGACACGCTGGCGCCCAACCTGCCGCTCGAAAGCGCCGGCAAGATCCGCCATCCGCGGCCGCTCGGGGCAGTGGCGAAACACGCCATCACCGCGGGGCTCAACCTCGGCGATCTGCGCATCGACGAAGCGCTTGCTCTCAAAACCCGGGGCGAAGGTCTGGTCCTGGCCCGCGCCGAGCAGACGCCGCTGATTTACCTTCTCGACAGGGGCGGCACGCGCGCGCTGGTGATCGGTTTCGATCTGCTCGCCTCCGATCTGCCGCTGCGCGTCGCTTTTCCCTTGCTGTTTCACAACGCGCTCGAATGGTTCCAGCCGCAGCGCCTCGAGTTTCCCGCCGAGTGGACGCAGGCGGGGGCGCCGATGGCGCTTCATCTGGCGCGGGCCGACGAGCCGCTGGAAATTCAATTTCCCGACGGCCGGCGGGAAAGCTTCGATCACCCGGGCAGCTCGGTTGCGTTTGCCGATACTTTTCAGAGCGGCTTTTATCATTTTCAAAGCGCCGGGCGCGCCGGCCGCTTCGCGGTCAATTTGTTCGACGAGGAGGAGTCGCAGATCCGGCCGCGAATCAACCTGCGCGCGGCGGCGCAATCCGGCGCCGATGGCGCGGCGGCGGCGGATGACGCCGGCTTTGCGCTCTGGCCCGCGCTTGTGATTTTGGTCCTGGCGCTGCTCGCCCTCGAGCTCTTCCTGGCGTGGCGCCAGGCGGCGGGGTTTTATCCGATCGCGCTGCGCGCCGCCGCCCTCGGCGCGCTCGCGCTGGCGCTGGTCAATCCTAGACTTTTCAGCTCGGCGACCGCCCTCGATGTGATCCTCGGCGTCGATCTGTCGCGCAGCGTCGGCCAGGAGGGTCGCGAGAAGGCGCAGGAGATTCTTCAAGCGGCGGCGCGCCTGAAAGCTCCCAACACGCGCACGGGCTTGCTCACCTTCGGCCGCGCCCCGGAATGGGAATCGTTGCCGCGGTCGCCGGCGCCGGCGGGAGAATTCGGCGCGCGGCTCGACCGCGAGCAGACCGACATTCAAGCCGCGCTCGAAGCGGCGGCGGCGCAGATCGGCGAGGGCCGGCAGGGAAAAATTCTTCTGGTTTCCGACGGCAACGAAAACCGCGGCGCGGCGGCGCGCGCTCTGCCGATGCTGCGCGCCCAGGGCGTGCAGGTCTGGACGCTGCCGGTGGGCCTGCGCGGGCGCAACGAAATCTACCTGAGCGACTTGAGCCTGCCGCGGGAGGTCGACAGCGCCGAAGGATTCGAGATCCGCGGCGTGGTTGAAAGCCTGCGCGAGGCGCCGGCGCGGCTGCGTTTGCTGCGCGATGGCGTTCTGGTCGCCGAACGCGAGGTGCGTCTCAAAGCGGGCGATAACACGGCGCTGTTCCGCGACAGCCTGAGCGCGCGCGGCCAGCATTCCTACGAGCTGCTGCTGGAATCGCCGGACGACACGCTGGCGGAAAATAATCTGCTGCAGGGAGTGGTGACGGTGAAAGGACCGCCGCGGGTGCTGCTACTGTCCGGCCAGCCGGAGAGCCAGCGGGTCATCGACAAAGTCTTGCAGGCGCAGGGTTACGCGGTGGTGGAGGCTGTGCCGGCGGCGCAGCCGCTCACGGTGGCGGAGCTGTCGGCCTACGATCTGCTCGTGCTCGACAACGTGCCCGCCTTTCAACTCTCCTACGCCAAGATGGAGAGCATCGAGAAGTACGTGCGCGATCTCGGCGGCGGGCTGCTTGTCATCGGCGGCTCCCAGAGCTACGGCGCGGGCGGCTACTTTCGCACGCCGCTCGAGCGCATTCTGCCCGTCGATATGCGGCCGCCGGCGCGGCTCGAGATGCCGCACGTGGCGCTGCTCTTCGTCCTCGACAAATCCGGCAGCATGGGCGCGGGCGGCGAAGGCAGCACCAAGCTCGATCTCGCCAAGGCCGCGGCGATCGCCGCCGCCGACATCATGAACCCGACGGACCAGGTCGGCATTCTCGCCTTCGACGCCGCCTGGGATTGGACCCTGCCGTTTCGCCAGGTCGGCAAGGGCGAATGGATTTCCGAGAAGCTCTCGTCCCTGCAGTCCGACGGCGGCACCGATCTCTACAAGGCGCTGGTCGAAGCCTATCGCGGCATCGCCGCTAAACCGGCCGCAATCAAGCACGTGATCGTGCTGTCCGACGGCTTGACCGACAAGGCGGACTTTCACTCGCTGGCATCGCGCATGGCGCGCGACGGCATCACGGTCTCCACGGTCTCGGTGGGCAACGATGCGGACGTGCAGCTGATGGCCAACATCGCCAAAGACGGCAAGGGGCGCGGCTACGTGGCGCTCGATCCCGAGACCATCCCGCAGATCTTCACCACCGAGACCTTGCTGATCTCGCGCGATCTGCTGATCGAAAAGCCGGCGGCGCCGACGATCGTTTCCTCCGCCGGGCCGCTCAAAGGGCTGGCGCAAAACAATCTGCCGAGCTTGCGCGGTTACGTGCTCACCTATCCCAAGCCGCGCGCCGAGCTGTTGATGCGCGCGGACAAGGACCCGCTGCTTGTCTCGTGGCGCTACGGCGTCGGCCGGGTCACTGCTTTTACCTCGGATTTGAGCGGGCGCTGGGGGCGCGATTGGATTGCCTGGCAGGCCTTTCCCCAGTGGGCCAGCCAGGTGGCGCGCGACGCCATGCGCAAGATCGTCGATACCCAGGTACGCGCGGAATTCAGCGCCGCGGGCGATGCCATCAAAATCATCGCCGACCTGACCGCCAAGGACGGCCGCTTTCTGAATTTCTTGAATCTCAAAGCGAACGTTACCGCGCCCAATCAGCCGAGCCGGGAGCAATCTTTCCAGCAGACCGCGCCGGGACGCTACGAAGCCAGCTTCAGCGCCGCGGCAAGCGGCGTTCACTTCGTGACGCTTTACGCCGACGGCGGCGGCGCCGGGCCGCGCCCGGTGGCGACGATTCCTTATGTGGTTCCCTACCCGCGCGAATACCGCGAGCTCAAGGCGAATCTGCCGCTGCTCAGCCGCCTCGCGGAGGAAACCGGCGGCGAGATGCTCGACCCGGACAAATTTCAAAGCGGCCTTGAACGGCTGTATCGGCCGGCGCCCGGGAAAGCGACTCAGGGGCGCGAAACCTGGTGGCCGCTGGCGGGCGCCGGATTGGTTTTCTTTCTAAGCGATTTGATTTTCCGCCAATGGCCGGCGCGCCGGCGGCTTGCCTGAACCCGTTGCCTCGACTTGATGCTCCGGGTACATTGCCCTACGGCAGCAATTTTTCTTGGAGGCTCTCTTGTGAACCCTGCGACTCTGGCTCTGGCTTTTCTGCTATTCGGCGCGGCGCTCTGGGCGCCCGCAGCGGCGCGCGCGCAAAAACTCGAGCGCGTGCGCATCGCGCTCTCGACGCCGACGCCGCACATGGCGCCGCTCTGGGTCGGCAGAGATAAAAAATTCTTCGAGCAGCACGGCCTCGACGTGCAGCTGATTCTGGTCAACAGCGGCTCGCTGGTGGCGCAGATGTTTCAGTCCGGCGAGTTGCAGATGACCGCCAATGCGCCGGCCTCGCTGGTCAGCCTGGCCGCCGCTGGCGAGAAGCTGAGCTTCTTTCTCGGCCTGAGCAACACGTCGCCGTTCACTCTGATGACCCAGCCGAATATTCGCAGAGCCGAGGACCTGAAAGGCAAACGGATCGGCACCGCGCGTTTCGGCGGCTCCTCGCACATCTCGGCGCTGATTGCGCTCGAACATCTCGGACTCGATCTGAAGCGCGACCGGATTATTCTCGTGCAAACCGGCGTGGATCCCGATCGCATAGTGGCCCTGGAGAACAAGGCAATCGATGGGGCGATGCTCCAGCTGGTCGCGACCAAGATCATGACCGCAAAGGGCTATTATCAGCTCCTCAACATGTACAAGTCGAAGATCCCGTATCAGAACACCGGCCTCACGATCAAAAAAGAATACGGCGCCACACACGGCAAAACCGTCGATGCGTTCTGCCGCGGCATCATCGAGGCCTACGCTTTTATCTTCAAGAAGGAAAACAAGCAGGCGGTCAAAGAGATCATCGCCAGAAATCTCCGCCTGCCCAACACCGACGCGGCGGAAGACTATTACCTCGAAGCTCAGGAAGAGCTCGACCGAAAACCGTACCCGACCCTCGACGGATTCAAGATCGTCATCAAGTACGTCGCAGAGCAAAACCCGCGGGCCGCCGCGGTGAAAGCCGAAGAGATCATCGACAACAGCTGGCTGAAGAAGCTCGACGCCGAGGGCTTTTTCGAAAAAGTGTACGGCGGCAAATCTTAAGCGCGACCGCCGACCGGCCTTGCGCAAAATCACGGCGATGTCTGCCATCGCGCCGATTCAATGCTCGATTTGTGCTGCTCGGTTGGGCGAGCTCAACGGCCGCATCTGCTCGGTGTGCCGCCGGCGCGTGTGCCTGCGTCATTTCCTGAAAGGCTGGTTGCAGAGCCGCGCCGCGGTCTGTTCACATTGCTTACAGAATCGCGCGAAGTTGAGAGTCAAATAGCCACGGCTTGCCCGCAGAAGAAAATTTTTTGCTTTCGGCAAATTTTTTTCGTGCAAATTTCTTCCCACCTGTGCTAGAGTTCTTTCCACTTCAATGCATTTCACCGCGGCAATTCTCTTCGGCGCGGTAAACTTCGCCACCGACGCTGATCCGCACCCGCTGACCGCTGCCACCACCGGTTTCATCGCTCGCGCTTCGATGAGGACGAAGCGTCGCCGCCTCGGCTGCGCGCGGGCGATCTCTTCCGGCAGGTTGACCTGACTCATACTCCGCTCGTGAAAGCGCTCGCTCAAACCAAGATTCCGCCGCTTGAGTCGATTCGCTTCTCCGAGGCCGTTTTCAATTTCACTGCTGTTCCCAGATCGCTTCTGCCGGGGCCGGCGCCCGAATCTGAGGATCGCCAGCGTTTAATGGAGGAATCACTGTTCATTGATTTAGGGAAAGGTAGACAAATTTCGCGCAGTCCCAAAGAGCGCTTCCGTCAGCCTTGCCTTATTTTTTGGCAGCGTCTGTCGAAATCTCGACTTGTGGCGAGTTGAAAAATGTCCGCGGGAAGGCGTTTTTGCGGATGAGAAAATGTGAAAAATCTTTTGTTTTTAAGAGTGTTTTCGTGTTGTGTCCCCGCCCCGGCGCAAAACGCCAAAATCGCCTGCGCGGTAGCCGTCCGGATGTGGTCTTTTGCTTGCATTACTTTCCGGTTGACCGAACGTCTAAGAGTAAAGCGGCGGTGAACCGACGAGGAGAAAAACCCGACTGATGAAGTAGAACAGCGCGTCATACACAAACGGGGGGAAGGAGTTACCCATGAGCCCTGGAGATCCATTGAAAACCAGTAAACCCATCCGATCGCAAAAGACGGGGGTGGTGCTGCCGCGTGAAGGGACCTTCGTGCGGATGGTGGAGAACATGGGACGCCAATTGATCCTGGTCAACTTCGGCCAGGCCGGTTATGAATATCTTTTCCCCGACGAAGTTGTCCCCGAGCCCGCCAAGTCCTGACTTGTCATTTAGTCCAATCTGCCCGGGTTCGCCGCGCGTGGAGCGCGGCGAACCGACGAACCTTCGCCCTCGCTGCTCACGATCTTGCCTGATTTAGTTTGAGTTTGGCTTCCGCCGTTCGTATTTGCTAAAAAGAAGCATCATCTCGTTTGCGAGAGGTGCGACATGGGCGAGCGCGCGATCAAAGGCTACCACGCTCATATTTATTACGATCCGGCGACCACCAGAGAGGCCGCGGCGCGGGTGCGAGACGGCCTGGCGTCTTTCAACGTGCAGCTCGGCAGCTGGCACGACGAGCCGGTGGGGCCGCATCTCGACGCCATGTATCAGGCGGTGTTCGCGCCCGAGGAGTTCGGCAGGGTCGTGCCCTGGCTGATGCTTCATCGCGAAGGATTGTCCGTGCTGGTGCATCCCTCGACCGGCGACGGCTATGGCGATCACCTCGAGCGCTCGCTCTGGCTCGGCGAGAAGCTCAAGCTCAACGAAGGCGCGCTCCGGCGCAGTCAGGGTTCATGAGAAAAGTTCACAGCGCCAAAGATCCTCTGATGATCGGCCACCTGAAAAACGTGCTGGCCACCTTCGGCATTCCCTGCGTCGCGCGCAATCTCGACCTCAACATCGCCGCCGGCGAGCTGCCGCCGATCGAATGCTGGCCCGAGCTGTGGGTGATCGACGACGACAAGGTGGCGCGCGCCAGAGCGATTCTCAAAAAAACGCTCGCGCCGCTGGAATCGGTCAAACGGCCGTGGCGCTGTCAGTTCTGCGACGAAACGATCGAAGGCCAGTTCAGCGAGTGCTGGAAGTGCGGGCGCGACCGCGCCGGCAAAAAACCCGAGCGCTGGCTGCGCGTGGTCGGATCGTCGGGGCGCAAGCGCTCGTGAGCGCGCCCTTCAATCCAAATCAAAAAAACCAAGCGCGGCTCGAGGAAATTGGATGGAATATCGGCAAATGGGCAATGCGGGCGTGCGCGTGTCGGTGGTCGGGCTCGGCGCCAATCGCTTCGGCTCGGCGGACACGCCGCAGGCCGAAGTCGATCGCATCATCGCCGCCGCCCTCGACAGCGGCGTTAACTTCATCGACAGCGCCGACGTTTACAACGACGGCCGCTCGGAAGAGACCCTGGGCAACGCGCTCAGAGGCCGGCTCTCCCAGGTCGTGCTCGCCACCAAGTTCAACTTTCCCAGGAAAACCAGCGCCAACAGCTGGGGCGCGTCGCGCTACCGCATGATGCAGGCGGTCGAAGAAAGCCTGCGCCGGCTGAAGAGCGATCACATCGATCTTTATTACTGCCACCGCTGGGACGACACCACGCCGATCGAAGAAACCCTGCGCGGTCTGGACGATCTGATTCGCATGGGCAAAGTGCGCTACATCGGCGCGTCGCTCTACGCGTCGTGGCAGCTGGCCCATGCCAACCTGCTGGCGGAGCTCAAGGGCTGGACGCGCTTTGCCGTGCTTCAGTCGGAGTACAACCTGCTCAAGCGCGAGGTCGAAAGCGAAGTGTTGCCCTATTGCCGGGCGCATCGGGTGGGCTTTGTGCCGTACTATCCGCTCGCCGGCGGTTTTCTCACCGGCAAGTACGAATGGGGCAAGCCGCCGCCCGCGGGCTCGCGCGGCGAATCGGCCCGGGCCGTGCAGGAATTGATGGTCGAAAAAAATTATCGGATCGTGAGCCGTCTCAGCGCCTGGGCGAAAGATCGCGGCCGCGGCGTCAATGAGCTGGCCCAGGCGTGGCTTTTGGCTCAGCCGAGCGTCTGCTCGGTCATCACCGGCGCAAAAAAACTCGAGCACCTGACCAGCAATGTGAAAGCCGCCGACTGGATTTTATCCGCCGGCGACTTGAAAGAGATCGCCGCGCTCCTCGACGAAGATTAAAAGGGCAGCTCGAGCTGCGCCGCCGGCTTTTTTTCGACCGGCGCGCGCGCCAGCTTGGGAATCTCCTTTTCCAGCCAGCGAATGTATTGTCGCTCGGCGTGGCGGCGGGCGATCGCCGCGATGCAGAGCTCGCGCACCGGGTCGGCGTAATCTGCCCAGCGCTCGCGCAGGGCGCGCGGCAATCTGATATAGGTCGGCGCGTCGTCGCAGAAGAGCGGATCCCGCGCCAGGGTCCAGATGTCGCATTGCTTCTCGCCGGCGGGGATGGAGTCGCGCGCACCGAGCCGTTTTTTGGTCCGGTCGCCGTACGCCAGACCCTGGACCAGGTGGGTCAGCTCGTGGCCGATGGTCTGGTAGCTGAGCTTTCGAACTCTGAGACGAATCGTCAGCCCGGCGAGTCGGCCCTTGCGATAGCTTACGGTCGCGCTGCCCAGATGCTTGCGGGTCAAGCCGACGGTGATCGAGGCTTGCGCAAGCTCGGGAAAATGCTCCAGGGAGCGCCGGATCATCTCCAAAGCGCGGCGCGTGAGCCGGCGCTGCATGAGCGGCGTGAAGCGGATCTTGGTCATGCGAGCGCGCGCGGAGCCGCGCTTGAACAGCCGACTCTCCATGTCATAATACAGCTCCGCTCGCTTTCGTGATTTATGACAGACGCATCCGCCAAGAACAAGAAAAAAAGCGCGCCGGCGTTTCACTCCGGCTACGTCGCGATCCTCGGCCGGCCCAACGTCGGCAAATCGACTTTGCTCAACCGGATCCTCGGCGAGAAAGTCGCCATTGTCTCGCCCAAGCCGCAGACCACGCGCAATCGGGTGAGCGGTATTCGCACCACGGAAAAGTCGCAGATCATCTTCATCGACACCCCCGGGATTCATCAGGGCCATTCGCTGATCAACCGCCGGCTGATGGACACTGCGCTGCAGACCCTCGACGACGTGGACGGCGTCGTCTGGCTGCTCGATGCGCACGACCGCATCAAGCAGGACGAGGAGCGCATCGCCGAGACTCTGCGCGGCGTCAAGACGCCGGTTTTGATCGTGCTCAACAAGATCGATCTCGTCGCCAAAAGCCGGCTCTTGCCTCTGATGGAAAAATGCGCGGCGCTTTTACCGGGCAAGGAGATCGTGCCGGTGAGCGCGCTCAAGGGCGAAGGCCTCGACATCGTGCTCGAGATCGCCGAGGGCTGGCTCCCCGAAGGGCCGCAGTATTTCACCCAGGGCGAGCACACCGATCAGACCGAGCGTTTTCTCGCTTCCGAGATCGTCCGCGAGAAAGTTTTTCTGCTGACGCGCGAGGAAATTCCCTACGGCGTCGCCGTGACCATCGACGAGTTCACCGAGAAAGAAGAAAAGAATCTGATCGTGATCGCGGCGACGATTCACACCGAGCGCGATTCGCACAAGGGCATTCTGATCGGCAAGCACGGCAGCATGCTGAAGGAAATCGGCAAACAGGCGCGCGAGGATCTCGAGGGGCTGCTCGGCTGCCGGATTTTTCTCGAGCTGTTCGTGCGCGTCGATCCGGGCTGGACCCAGGATCCGCGCGCGCTGACCGAGATGGGATTGTAGCCATGGCGCGCTCGTCATCGGCGCCGAGCGCCCACCCGGGGCCCGCCGCGAAACTGCCCCTGGTCGCCATCGTCGGGCGGCCCAACGTCGGCAAATCGACCCTGTTCAATCGCCTGATCGGCGCGCGCAAGGCGATCGTCGACGATCTTCCCGGGGTCACCCGCGATCGCAACTACGCCGAAGCGCTCTGGGCCGGGCGGCGCTACCGGCTGGTCGATACCGGCGGCCTGGATTCCAACGCGGCGCGCGCCCTCGACGAGAGCGTGCAGAGCCAGAGCCGGCGCGCCGTCGGCGAAGCCGACGTGATTTTGTTCCTGTTCGACGGCAAGGGCGGGCTCAGCCCGCTCGATCGCGAGGCCGTGGATCTATTGCGCCGCTCCGGCAAGCCGGTTTTTTTCGCCGTCAACAAGCTCGATTCCAGGCAGCGCGCGGACAATCTCTACGAATTCTACGCGCTCGGCATCGAGCCGCTCTATTCGATTTCCGCCGAGCACGGCCTGGGCATTCCCGATCTGATGGATGATCTGATCGGTCGCTTTCCGCCGGACCCAATGGTCGATGAGAGCGAGAATGGCTCGAAGGATTCGCCGCCGCAGCGGGTCGCCATCGTCGGGCGGCCCAACGTCGGCAAATCGACTCTCACCAACCGCCTGCTCGGCTATGAGCGCTCGGTGGTCGATGCGGCGCCGGGCACGACCCGCGATTCTCTCGACGCGCCGTTTTTATTGCTCGGCGAGCCGTGCATTTTGATCGACACCGCCGGCATCCGGCGCAAGGCGCGCATCGACGACCGCATCGAGCGCTTCAGCGTCAGCCGCTCGCTGGCAGCCGTCGATCGCGGCGATCTGATCCTTCACGTGATCGACGGCCCGGAAGGCGTCACCGATCAGGACGCGCAGATTTTGAGCTATGCCGTTCAGCGCGGCAAGGCGCTGGTGCTCGCGGTCAACAAGTGGGATCGGGTGTCGCAGAGCGGCGCCACGGCGGAGAAATATCTTGCCGAGGTGCGTTACCGGCTGAGCTTTCTGGAGTTCGTGCCGGTCGCGTTCATCGCCGCTGCGACCGGGTACGGCCTGCGCGCGCTGTGCGAAACCGCGGTCAGGGTTTTGCAGTCCTATCGGCGCAAGGTTTCGACCTCGGCGGTCAATCAGGCGCTGCAAAAGATTGTCCGCGCCCATAGCGCGCCGCTTGCGCGCGGCAAGCCGGTCAAGTTTTTTTACGCCACCCAGAGCGGCACCCGGCCGCCGACCTTCACGATTTTCGTGAACACGCCGGCCGGGATCGCGGACAGCTACAAGAAATATTTAATCCACCAATTCCAGCAGCAGTTGGGCTTCGAGCAAACCCCGATCCGCCTCGATCTGCGCGCCCGCCGCGAGCCCAAGCCGAGAAAGCGCGCCTAGTTCAAATCCGCGCCGCGCGCGCTCCCATCGGCCGCCCAAGAAATTTTTTGTTCGCGGCAAACGCGCAGGAAAATCAGCGACTTCGCGGCGCCGCGAAGGGCTCCGCGGAAGGCGCCGCGGCGCCGCTGGCTAGCGTTCACCGCCAAATTGACTTATCATTTGTATCTCGTTCCCTTTGGCCGCGCTTGCAGCGATGATTCGGCGCTCCGGTTTGACAAAGCTTTGACGAGTATGATTCAGGCATCCTTATCCTTCGAGAAAGGATTTTCGTTGCCGGTTGTATCGCAGGACGAATGCGCGCCGTGGCTCGCCCTCGCGCGCGTCAAGGGACTGGGCGGCGTCGGCCTGAAAAGGCTCGTCGCCCGTTTCGGCGCTGCGCCCGCGGTTTTTGCCGCGGCGCCCGCCGAGCTGGCCCAAGTCGAAGGGCTCCATCGCGACGTGATCGACGAGATCGTGCGGTTTTCCGACTGGGAGGCCGTCGATGCCGAGATCGAGCGCGCCCGCGCCGCCGGCGTTGCCATCCTGCCTTTCAGCGCCGCCGAGTATCCCGAGCGGCTGCGCATGATCGCCGATCCGCCGGCGTGTTTGTATATAAAAGGACGGCTTGCGCCCGAGGACGAGAAAGCCGTCGCCATCGTCGGCTCGCGCAGCTCCAGCGATTACGGCCGGCGCGTGGCGCGCGATCTGGCCCGCGGCCTGGCGTCCCTGGGCTTTACGGTGGTGAGCGGCATGGCGCGCGGCATCGACGGCGCGGCCCATGAAAGCGCGCTTCAGGCCGGCGGCCGGACCATCGCTGTGCTGGGATCGGGAGTGGAGCGCGCCTACCCGTCCGAGCACGCGTTGCTTTATCGGCGCATCGCCGCCGGCGGCGCGGTGATTTCCGAGCTGCCCATCGGCACGCGGCCGATGGCGTTCAATTTTCCGGCGCGCAACCGGTTGATCAGCGGGATTGCGCTCGGCGTGATCGTCGTCGAGGCGACCGAAAAGAGCGGCTCGCTCATCACCGCGGCTTCGGCCGTCGAGCAAGGGCGCGAGGTTTTCGCCGTGCCCGGTCCGGTGGGCTCGAGCCGCAGCCGCGGCGCCCATCGATTGATTCGCCAGGGCGCCAAGCTGGTGGAGACGGTGGACGACGTGCTCGAAGAGATTGCGCCGCAGTTGTTGGCGCGCGAGCGGCGCGCCGCGAACGCCGCGCCCGCGCTGGCGCCGAACGCGAGCGAGACGGCGCGGAAAATTTTTGCCCTGCTCAGCGAAGACGCTTTGCACGTCGATCAGGTGATCGAGAAAACCGGCCTGCCAGCGGCGCGCGTGCTGGAGGCGCTGTTAGAATTGGAATTGCAGGGCCTGCTGGAGCAGGCGCCGGGGAAAATTTATTCCGCGGCAAGATAAGCCGAGATTAGAAAATCGAGTTTGAGTCATGGCAGCCAAGAATCTAGTCATCGTTGAATCGCCATCCAAAGCCAAAACCCTGGAAAAATATCTGGGACGGGACTTTCAAGTGAAGGCCTCGGTCGGCCACGTGGTCGATCTGCCCAAAAGCAAGCTCGGCGTGGACGTCAAAAAAGATTTCGCGCCGGATTTCATCGTCATTCAAGCCAAGAAAAAAGTCATCGACGATCTCAAGAAAGCGGCCAAGGGCAAGCAGAACATTTATCTGGCTTCGGACCCGGACCGCGAAGGCGAGGCGATTGCCTGGCACATCGCCGGACAGGTGGTGAAAAACCACAAGCGCGTGCACCGCGTGCTGATCAACGAAATTACCAAAAAAGCAGTCCAGGAAGCGATCGCCAATCCGCTCGAGCTCGACCGCAACAAGTTCGACGCCCAGGTGGCGCGCCGGGTGCTCGACCGGCTGGTCGGCTACAAGATCAGCCCGCTTTTGTGGAACAAAGTGCGGCGCGGTTTGAGCGCCGGGCGGGTGCAGTCGGTGGCGGTGCGCCTGGTGTGCGAGCGCGAGAAAGAAATTCGCGCCTTCGAGCCGGTGGAATACTGGTCTTTGACGGCGCTCCTCGAAGGCCGCCTGCCGCCGGCCTTCAAGGCCAGGCTGGCCCAGTGGAAAGGCCAGAAGGTCGACAACAAGAAGTTTCGTCTGGAAAACGACGAGACGGTCCAGGGAATCCTCCATTCTCTGGAAGGCGCGCGCTGGATCATCGGCGATGTCGAAAAGAAGGAGCGGCGCCGCTATCCGACGCCGCCGTTCGTCACCAGCAAGCTTCAGCAGGAGGCCGCGCGCAAGCTCGGCTTTCAGCCCAAGCGCACCATGCAGCTGGCGCAGCATCTTTACGAGGGCGTGGAGCTCGGCAGCGAAGGCTCGGTGGGCCTGATTACCTACATGCGCACCGATTCGACGCGCATTTCCAACGAAGCCCTCGAGGCCGTGCGCAAACACATTCGGACCCAGTACGGCAAAAACTACGTGCCGGAAAAGCCGAACACGTTTCGCTCGAAGAAAGGCGCGCAGGACGCGCACGAGGCGATCCGCCCGACTTCGCTCGAATACACGCCCGAGCGGGTGCGCCGCTATTTGCGCCGCGATCTCTTCCAGCTTTACTCGCTGATCTGGGACCGCTTTGTGGCAAGCCAGATGGTGCCGGCGGTGTACGATCAGACCGCCTTCGAGATTCCGGTCAACGAAGCGCTGTTTCGCGCCACCGGCCAGCAGATCAAGTTCGACGGCTTCATGAAGGTCTACATCGAAGGGCGCGACGAGCGCGCCGCGCCGCCCAACGGCGAGGACGAAGACATCGATGAGGCGCAGGATCTCGACGGCGTGTTGCCCGATCTCCAGAAGGGCGATGCGCTGAAGCTTTTGTCGATGGAGCCGCGCCAGCATTTTACCCAGCCGCCGCCGCGCTTTACCCAGGCATCCTTGATCAAAGAGCTCGACGAGAATGGCATCGGCCGGCCGTCCACTTACGCTGCGATCATTTCCAATATTCTCGACCGCGAGTACGTGTCGCAGAACGAAAGCCGCCAGCTCGTGCCGACTGATCTGGGGTTTCTCGTCACCGACCTGCTGGTCGAGAGTTTTCCCGACATTCTCAACGTCGAGTTCACCGCCAGCATGGAGGACGAGCTCGACAAAATCGAAGACGGCAAGGAAAAATGGACCCGGGCGATGAAGCGCTTCTACACGCCCTTCGAGCGCGATCTCAAGAAGGCCGAAAAGGAGATGCGCGACGTCAAGCGCCAGGAGGTGCCCACCGACATCGACTGCGACAAATGCGGCGCCAAGATGGTCATCAAGTGGGGGCGCAACGGCGAGTTTCTCGCCTGCCCCAATTATCCCGAGTGCAAGAACACCAAGAACTTCAAGCGCGACGCCAACGGCGCCATCGAGATCGTCCCCGAGGAGGAGGTCAACGAGACCTGCGAGCTGTGCGGCCGGCCGATGCTGTTGCGCTGGGGCAAGTTCGGCAAATTTCTCGGCTGCAGCGGCTACCCGGAATGCAAAAACATCCAGCCGCTGGAAAAACCCGTGGACCTGGGCATCAAGTGCCCGGAGTGCAAAGAAGGCAACATCAAGGAGCGCAAATCGCGCTGGGGCAAAATTTTTTACGGCTGCGACAAATATCCCGACTGCAAGTTCGCAACCTGGGACAAGCCGCTGCCGATTCCCTGTCCCGATTGCGGCAGCCCGATTCTCGTCGAGAAAATCACCAAACGCGCCGGCAAGACGCACCGCTGCTACAAAAAAGAGTGCGGCTATTCGATCCAGGTCGAGGAACCGCCGGTCGCAGAAAAGCCCGCGGCGCGCTCGGCGGGCTCCGCTTGATCTGAGATTGTCCTTCAGCCGTTGGGAGCCGGGCCGCGCGGGCCGAAATTCTTTTTCGGCTCGCGCGGAATTTTTTTAGGCCGCAGAAACCATGAAAAACATCGTGCGCATCATCGGCGGCGGGCTGGCCGGCGCGGAGGCGGCCTGGCAGCTCGCCCGGCGCGGCGCGGCGGTGGAGCTTTTCGAGATGCGGCCCGGGCGCAGGACCGAGGCCCACGCGGGCGGCGATCTCGGCGAGCTGGTGTGCAGCAATTCGCTGCGCTCCGATGCGCCGACGGCGCCGGCCGGATTGCTCAAGGCCGAGATGCGCGCGCTCGATTCGCTGGTGATTCGCTCCGCCGAAGCGCACCGCGTGCCGGCGGGCTCGGCGCTCGCTGTCGATCGCGAGCATTTCAGCCGCGCCCTCACCGAAGCGATCGAAAATCTTTCAACGGTGCGGCTTGTCCGCGAAGAGGTGCGGCAAATTCCCGACGAAGGCCTCGTCATCGTCGCCACCGGCCCGCTGACCTCACCTTCGTTATCACAGGATTTGGCCTCGCGTCTGGGCGAGGAGCATCTTTATTTTTACGACGCGATCTCGCCGATCGTCGCTGCGGAATCGATCGACACGGCGATCGCGTTTCGCGCCGCGCGCTACGATCAGGGCGGCGACGATTATCTCAATCTGCCGCTCACGCGCGAGGAATATTATCGCTTCGTCGAGGCCCTGCGCGCCGCGGAGCGGGTGCCGACCCACAGCTTCGAGCGCTTCGTGCCGTTCGAAGGCTGCATGCCGATCGAAGAGATGGCCGATCGCGGCCGCGAGACGCTCGCCTTCGGGCCCATGCGCGCGGTCGGGCTGCGCGATCCGCGCACCGGCAGGCGGCCCTACGCGGTCGTCCAGCTGCGCCAGGAAAATCGCGCGGGGACGCTCTACAACCTGGTCGGCTTTCAGACCAAGATGACCTACCCCGAGCAGCGCCGCGTGTTGGCGCTGATTCCCGGGCTGGCGAACGCCGAGTTCGTCCGTCTCGGCAGTCTGCATCGCAATACGTTCATCAACGCGCCGCTGCATCTTCGGCCAACGCTGCAGTGGCGCCGGCGCGACACGCTTTTTTTCGCCGGTCAGATGACCGGCGTGGAAGGCTATATCGAATCGGCCGCGACCGGGCTCCTCGCCGGCATCAACGCCGCGCGCCTGCTGGCCGGCGCGCCTCCGGTCACGCCGCCCACGACCACGGCGCTGGGCGCGCTGCTCGATTACATCACCGATCCGGAGCGCAAACGGTTTCAGCCGATGAACGTCAACTTCGGCCTGATCGCGCCGCTGGCGGTGCGGCTCCGGGGCCGGGCGAAAAAGGAAATGATGGCGCGCCGCGCGCTCGCCGATCTCGCCGCGTGGAAACGCGAGCACGGCGTGGCGCTGGCAGAAAACCTATCGCAGGCACGCGGATGAGCCCGAGGCGCAGCGCGTTCATCGATATCGGCACGAACACGATTCTCTGCCTGATCGCGGAAATCCGCGACACCGGGCGATTTAGAATCCTCGACGACCTCGCCGACATCGCCGGGCTTGGCAGGGGCGTCGATCAAACCGGGTCCATTACTGCCGCAGGCGAGGCGCGTGCGCTCGCGGCTCTGGAGCGCCAGCTCGACCAGTGCAGAAACCTGGGGGTCGAGGAAATCGCCGCGGTCGGCACCAGCGCGCTGCGCGATGCGCGCAACAGCGCCGAGGTGCGCGGGCGCTTCCGCGCCCGGCTCGGTCTCGACATCCGCGTGATCTCCGGCGCCGAGGAGGCGGGCTATTCGTTTCTCGCGGTGGAGCGCGGCCTCGATCTCGGCGGGCGGGAGTCGCTCGTGCTCGACGTGGGCGGCGGCAGCACGGAATTTATCCGCGGCAGCCGCGCCGGCGTGTCGGCGGCGGTGAGCATCGATGTCGGCTCGGTGCGGCTGACCGAGCGCTACCTGCATTGCGATCCCGTCAAGCCCGCCGAGGTCGAGCGCATGGACGCGGCGATCGCCGCCGCGCTCGATCAGCTGCCGGAGCGCGGCATCGGCGTGGGTACAGGGCTCACGCTGGTCGGCATCGCCGGGACGTTCACGACCCTGGCCGCCATGGAAAAAAAATTGCTGCGCTACTCGCACGGCGAAGTTCACGGCAGCCGGCTCACGCTGGAACAGATCCAGAACCAGGTGCGCGCGCTGCAGGAGCGCTCGCTCGCCCAGCGCAAGCAGCTGGCGGGCCTGGAGGAAAAGCGCGCCGACGTGATCTTCGCCGGGGCGCGGCTGGTGGAGAAAATTCTCGCGCGCTTCGGCGCCGGCGCGGTGATCGTCAGCGACCAGGGCGTGCGCTACGGGCTGCTCTACGAAGCGGCAAAGGCGCCGTAACGCTGTTGACATTTTCCGGCGAATTGGAAATGATCGGCACTTCGTTTCCGAGGCATTTTTCGTCTTTTCAAATTCGGATTCAGGCGGGGTTCTTGCCGCAGGAGGTAATGACCGATGACCAAGGGGGAATTAATCGACGCGGTGGCCAAGAGCGCGAAGATCAGCAAAGTCACGGCGACGGAAGTCTTCGATGCCACCTTCGACAACATCGCCAGAGCGATCCGCAAGAGCAAGCGGTTTCAGGTTCCCGGCTTCGGTACCTTCACGGTGCGCTCGCGCAAAGCGCGCAAGGGGAGAAATCCCCAGACCGGCGCGGTGATCAGCATCAAAGCGAGCCGCTCGGTAGGATTCAAGCCCGCCCCGGTATTGAAAAAGGGGCTGTAGAAAACCGGCGCTCCGCCCAAGGCCACCGCGGAAACACCGGGTGGCCTTTTTTTTGCCGGCTTGATGGACCCGGCGCGGCTACGTAAAATGACGGATTAGCGAGACGCGGGAGAAATCGCAGAGAAAATTTATGTCGATCAAAACCGAAAAAATCTGGCTCGACGGCCAGCTGATTCACTGGGAAGACGCCAAGGTGCACGTGCTCACCCACGCGCTGCACTACGGCACGGCCTACTTCGAGGGCATTCGCTGCTATCACCTGGCGGACGGGCGATCGGCGGTATTCCGCCTGGCCGAGCACATGCGCCGGCTCGCCGACTCGGGCAAGATTCTCGGCTTTCCGCTGCCGTACTCCGAAGCGCAACTGAGCGAGGCGACCCTCGAGGTGATTCGCGCCAACCGGCTGAAGGAATGCTACATCCGCCCGCTCGCCTTCGTCGGTCTCGGCGACCTGGGACTCTACGCGCCCAACAATCCGGTGAGCGTGTGCATCGCGGTGTGGCCCTGGGGCGCCTATCTCGGCGCCGAGGGATTGACCCAGGGCATCCGCGCCAAGGTGTCGTCCTTCACGCGCCACCACGTCAACGTGATGATGACCAAGAGCAAGGGCGCGGGCAATTACATCAACTCGGTGCTGGCCAAGCACGAGGTGAAAAAAGCGGGCTACGACGAAGCGATCATGCTCGATGCCGAGGGCTACGTGTCGGAAGCGAGCGGCGAGAATATTTTCATGGTGCGCGACCGTAGAATCAAAACCACGCCGCTCACCTCGATTCTCCCCGGCATCACGCGCGACTCGATCATCACGCTCGCGCGCGACAAGGGCTACGAAGTCGTCGAAGAGCGCTTTACCCGCGACGAGCTTTACACCGCGGACGAGGCGTTTTTCACCGGCACCGCGGCCGAGCTCACGCCGATCCGCGAAGTGGACGACCGCCCGATCGGCGCCGGCCGGCGCGGACCGGTGACCGAGGACATTCAAAGCGCCTTCTTCGACATCATCAAGGGGAAAAACGGCCGCTACCAAAAGTGGCTCGCCACCGTCTAACCGTGGGGCGGGAACTTTCAGCTTTCCATCGGCCCGTCAATTCGACCCGGACTTGCCCATGAGCGATGCCCGCGAACCGACGTTGCGCGTGACCATGCTGCCGCGCGACACCAACGCGCACGGCACGATTTTCGGCGGCGTGATCTTGAGCCATCTCGATCTCGCCGGCGGGGTCGCCGCGTCGCGCGTCGCGGCGCGCAATTTCGTCACCCGGGCGATGCGCACGGTGGAGTTCATCGCGCCGGTTTACGTCGGCGACGTGGTGAGCTTTTACACCACCGTCGAGCGCCGGGGCACCACTTCGGTCACGGTCAAAGTGAGCGTCGAAGCCGAACGGGGCCGCGATCCGCGCCAGCAGGTCAAGGTCACCGAAGCCGAGGTGGTTTACGTCGCGGTCGACGAAAACGGCAAACCGATCCCGCTGGTCTGAAGATGAAATCGCCGCGCCAGTTTTCCAGGAATCGGCTCGCGCTCGTGACGCTTGGAGTGATCCTCATCGGCGCGCCGGCAGCGGCGCAAAGCGCCGAAGCCAGGCCCGACTGCTGCCGGCACGGCGAGACGGAAGTCACGCGCTGGCTCAAAAGCGCCGACCGCTGGTACGCCCAGTTCAAGCCGCGCGAAGCGCTCGGCGATCTCCAAAAAATCCTGCAAGTCGCCCCCGATCATTTTGAAGCGCTGATCAAGACCGCGCGCGCTTACATCGACATCGGCGATCAGATCGCCGAGAACGGCGACGACTGGAAAGAGCGCAAGCTCAAGGAGTACAGCGCCGCCGAGCGCTACGCGCGGCGAGCCGTGCAGGTGGACGGTCATTCCACCTGGGGCCACTTCTGGGTCGCCGCGGCGGTGGGCAATATCGCGATGGTCTCGCCGATCGCCAAACAGCTCGATCTCGCCGGCGAGATTCGCGACGAAGTCGAGAAAGCGATCGCGCTCGACCGAAAAAACGGCTCGGCTTACCACATCTACGGCGTGTGGCACCGCAAGATCGCCGAGATCGGCGCCACCAGCCGCATGTTCGCCAACGTGCTCTACGGCCGCTCGGTGCCGAGCGGCAGCCTGGAAAAATCCATCGAGTACCTGCAAAAAGCGGTGGAGCTCAATCCCACGGTGATCATCTCGCGCCTGGAGCTGGCGCGCAGCTACATTGCCACGGGCGCCTGGGCGCCGGCGCGCACGATGCTCCGCTCGATTCCCGACCTGCCGAATCAGTTCTCCGACGACGCCAAGCACAAAGAAAAAGCCGCGCAACTGCTCGCCGAAATCAAAGACAGCAACTGATGCTTTCGCCGCGTTTTTCCGCGTGCGCCGCCGGATCCGACAATCGCGCAGGGTCTCGAACGTTTGCATCCGCCGGTGTCTTGAATATCAAGAACACAGCGGCGAAATCCGGACTTTCGGCCGAGATGATTGATTTGCAAGGACCGGCTGGCAAGGGCCTGCGATCGATTTGTCCGCGAAGCCGTATTGCAGCGGAGCTACCTCGCTTCGCCGGTATCGAGATTTCTTGGTTATCATCCATCTAAATATAAGCCGTGCGCTGGAGAACATTTTAGGTTAGTAGACTTAGACAAGTCTGAAACAATTGGCCCGACACAGTCGGCCATTTTCCGCAAAAGGTCAGGGATGACTTTTGCCAGACTCTTTGGTCGTCTGTGCCGCCATATTTCACTGCTCTTCGGTGGGTCGCCGGTCGGCAAGAAAATCCGCATAACAATTACTGAGGGTTTCATCGCTTCAGAAATGGGCAAAGTTCTCGTAGGCAATATTATCGATGTAGTACACTTGCACCGATCGTCGCATTCAAACTCAATAGAGGCGTGTCCGATAATCCGGCTCGATACCCCGGGCATCTATGGTGGCCATCGCCTCGAATCATTTGTCGGTGTCCCCCGACACGTGGGTTATGGACTGTACAGTTTACCTTTTACAGCAATCGCAGTTTATATCGTTCCTGTTCATAATTCAGAAAAACTCGAAGTCTTCAAACTTGAAGATGCCGTCGCGATCTGGTTGTTATCGCTTTCTTGATTTTATTAATGGAAGCCATCTCAGCATCCCGCCGGAGGTGCTGGAGTCTGAATGCGCTGCTCCGGATTTCAGGGACGGTGGAACCTATCGAACCTGTTGGGTCTGATTTTTATATCTCGACTTTTTTTGCTCGGTCGTATTCGTTGCGTCGCGGTACGTTGGGGGAAGCAGGATCGCGTCTGTATCCTGTTTTCTTCCCGGCTTTGACGAACGCTGGGTTGACGCCAGCCAGCATTCCGGTTGTCTGACGGGCCGAGTCCAATAAATCATCAGCCGTCGAAATAGGCCGGACCCGCAACGTTTGCACCCGCCGCGGGCTTTCAGTATCAATGAATCGATGGCGCGGCATTTCTTGAAATTTCTCCTTGCGCTCTGCCTGGCGGCGGCGTGCGGCAAAACTGAAAGCCAGACCCGCACCTTGCGGGTCGGCTTCGTGCCCGCCGAAGACGCGCAGCAGGTGATGCAGAATGCCCAGCCGATCGTGGAGATTCTGCGGCAAAAGCTGGGCATGGAAATTCAACCGTTTGTCGCGACCGATTACACCGGCGTGGTGGAGGCGCTGCGGGTGCACAAGCTCGACGTGGCTTTTCTCGCGCCGGCGTCCTACGTGCTGGCGAAAAACGAGGCCGACATCCGGGTGATCCTCAAATCCGAGCGCAAAGGGATTCCATTTTACTACGCGGCGATCATCACCCGCGCCGACAGCGGCATCGAGAAACTCGAAGACCTGCGCGGCAAGACCTTCGCGTTCGGCGATTCGCTCTCGACCACCGGCAACGTGTTCCCGCGCAAGATGTTCAAGGAGCACGGCATCGATCCGGTGCGCGATTTCAAGCAGGTGCTTTACTCGGGCGGCCACGATGCGACGGTGCTGGCGGTGCTCAACGGCAAGGTCGACGCCGGGGCGACCTACGCCAATTCGCCGGACAACCAGGACACCGCCTGGATGCGCTATCTCAAAAAACCCGAGGACGTGAAGCGCATCCGCGCCATCGCGTTTTCCGAGCCGATTCCCGCCGACAATCTGGTCGTCAGCGGCGCCCTCGATCCCGCCATCGCCAAGAAAGTCGAAGACATCTTCATCGAGCTCAGCCGGGACCCCAGGGGCAAACAGATGCTGCGCGAGCTCTATCAGATCGACGGTTTCGTGCGCGCCAGCGATCAGGATTACGATTCGGTGCGCCAGGCGTTCATCGACGCCGGCATATCGATCAAAGAATCGCTGCAGAAAAAGCGCTCGTGACGCTGCTCGAGATCCGCGCTCTGCAACATTCCTACAACGGCGGCGCGCCGGTGCTGCGCGGCATCGATTTCAAAGTGGCGCGCGGCGAGTTCGTCGGCGTGATCGGGCTCAGCGGCTCCGGCAAATCGACCCTGCTGCGCTGCATCAACCGGCTGGTGGAGCCCACGGCCGGGGAGATTTTCGTCCCGAAACAATTGCTTGACGACGGCGCCGCGGATGAAATCGTCGAAGTCGCGAAACTCGACGGCGCCGGCCTGCGCCGGCTGCGGCGCCGGATCGGCATGATCTTTCAGCAGTTCAATCTCGCCAAGCGCCTGTCGGTCCTCGACAACGTGCTGGCGGGCGGCCTCGGTTATCAGCCGGCGCTGCGCGGCACCTTGAGGATTTTTAACCAGGACGAGCGCCGCCGCGCCCTCGCCAATCTCAAGCGGGTCGGCCTGCTCGATCATGCCTACAAGCGCGCCGACGAGCTGAGCGGCGGCGAGCAGCAGCGGGTCGCCATCGCACGCACCCTGATGCAGCGCCCGGCGCTGATTCTCGCCGACGAGCCGGTGTCGAGCCTCGATCCCAAGCTTTCGCGCGTGGTGCTCGACATTCTGAAAAGAGTCTGCCGCGAAGACGGCATCACGGCGCTGGTGAGCCTGCACACGCTCGAGCTGACCCGCGAGTACGCCGACCGGGTGATCGGGCTCAGGCGCGGGCGGATCGTCTTCGACGGTCCGACGGCGGAGCTCAGCGCCGCCGCGGTGGACGCCGTCTATCATCACGAGGATTGATCGGTGTCAGTCGGCCGCGCCGCGCAGCCTGGCGCGGATGGCGCCTGCGCATTCGTCGAGCCGGCGCTCGGCGTCGCGGTAGCCGGCTTCAATGATCGCATCGACGGCGCGCCAGTCGAAGACGCCGAAGCCCGCCACCGGCGGCACAAAGCAGAAATCCGCCGCGGCGCGGGCGCTCTCGATGGCGCCGATGCCGCCCACGGTGGTGGTGCGGTAGAGAATGTCGAGAATGCTCGGCAGGTCGGGCGCGCGGGAAAAGGGATTCAACCGCTGGCCGAGAAGCTTCCAGCCCGAGACCGTGTAGCTTTCCGCGAGCGTGCTTTTGAACTCCAGCTGCTCGCTCACGTCCACGGCGAGCACCGCGCCCGGACAGAAATTTTTCATCGCCCCGACCGGCAGGTTGTTGAGCAGACCGCCGTCGATCAAAATCTCGCCGTTCTCGATGGCCGGCGGGCCGATGCCCGGAATCGAGACGCTGGCGCGCACCGCCTTCCAGAGCTCGCCCTCGCGGTGAATCTTTTCCCGCGCCAGAGTCAAATTGGTCGAGACGCAGAAAAACAAGAGCGGCAGTGTTTCGATGCGCGCGGCGCCGAACATATCTTTGAGCGTCCGGTCCATGCGCCGGCCGGAGTTGAGCGCGACCAGCGGCAGGGTGTAGTTGCGCTGCGGCTCGCAGCGCGCCCAGGTGTCGCGATTCACCTGCGCCAGCAGGCGCCAGTCCCAGCCGAGGGCGTGCTGCGCGGCGATCACCGCGCCCATGCTCGTGCCGCCGACGGCGTCGATGGGAATGCCGCGCTCGGAAAGCGCGCGAATCACGCCGATGTGAGCGAAGCCGCGCGCGCCGCCGCCGCTCAGTACCAGCCCGACCGCCGAGCCGGTGAGAAAGCGCGCGAGCTTTTCCAAATCCTTCGGCGCCGACAAGACCGCGCCGTGGCGCGCTTCGATGGGCAGACTCGCGAGCTCTTTCGGTATTGGCGTGGGCGTGAAATCCGTGTCGTGCAGGACAATCAGCTCGAGCGCCGCGCCCGCCGGGCGCGCGCGGAAGTACTCCGCGAACAGGGCGATTGGCGCCGCGGGCAGGTCGCGCTCGGCGCCGGCCACGAGCCAGATCAAATCGGCCTGCCGCAGGCAGCGCTGGGTCCACGGCGAAAGGTTCGGGTCGGCTTCGTAGACGACGAAGCGATGGGCGCTTTCGAGCTCGCTCAGCCGGTGCGTGAGCGCGCTGTCTTCGAGGGGCCCGCGCGCTTCGGCGGCGGGATCGAAATCGACGGCGTCTTCGCGCAGATGGAGCGCCGGGCCGAATCCTTGCAAAGTTTTGACAAAGCGCTCGGAAAACTCGCGGCTGGCGGCGGACTCGTGCAGAGGCAGGATCGCCAGAGTGCGGATGTTGCGCTGCGCGAGCGCGAGGTCCCTGCCGCGCGCCTGGCGCGCGGCGATCTGAAGAATCATCTGGGCAAAGGACTCGGGATGGTTTTGCCGCACCGCAGCGAAGGCGGCGCGCGACAGGCGCGCCAGCTCGGTGTCGCGAATCGCGCGCACGGTGGCGGAGCGCGGCTCGCCGGTGAGGAGCGCCAGCTCGCCGACGATATCGCCGGGGCCAAGCTCGCGGATCGCCCGGTCCGCGCCGCCGCGCTCCAGCCCCACGCGCAAGCGCCCGGACAAAACCACGTACATGGCGTCGGCCGTCTCGCCGGCGCGAAACAGAGTCTCGCCGCCGTGCAGCAGGCGCGCGTCGAGCTGCGGCAACAGCTCGAGCAAACCGGCGCGGTCGATGGACTGAAACAGCGGCAGGCAGGAAAGGTAGGAAAGTTTGTCGGGCGAGAGCATGCGATGGCGCCCCGTCGTCGAATTTCGCGCCGGCGGCGCGCGAAGAAAACTTCGGGCCGCGCAGGCGGCGGCATCTTAGCACGCGCTGCGGCGCGCGCAGTAGCGAAATTTAGCTTTGCGCGATCGGCCGAAGCGAAGCCGCGGGTGCGCCGCGCTCACGCCTTGGCGAGCGCGGCCAGTTTCTCCATCAAGCCGGTATTGCGCTTCTCGACCCGGAGATTGCGGATCGCCATGGCCAGCGCCTTGCGGCTGCCGACGATGACCACGAGCTTTTTGCCGCGGGTCACCGCGGTGTAGAGAATGCTGCGGTGGAGCAGCAGATAATGCGAGGTGTGCAGCGGCAAAATCACCGCCGGGTATTCGCTGCCCTGGCTTTTGTGCACCGAGGTGGCGTAGGCGAGATTGATCTCGTCGAGCTCGTCGGACTCGTAGCTCACAACCCGGTCGATGAAGTCGACCTTGACGCTGCCGTCTTCGGGATCGACGGCGGCGATGCGGCCGAGATCGCCGTTGAAAACGCCCTTGTCGTAGTTGTTGCGCAGCTGCATGACCTTGTCGCCGCGGCGCAGCGCCGTGCCGCCGCGCTCCAGCGCCGCGCCGTGCGGATTGAGCAGGGCTTGCAGCTCGCGGTTGAGATTGACCGTGCCGAGCAGCCCGCGGTGCATCGGCGTCAGCACCTGGATCGCCTGGGCGATTTCCGCCGCATCGAGGCCCAGGGCGCGGGGAATCTCTTCGCGCGCGAGATTTTTTATCACGGCGAGAATTTCCTCCTCCGATTCGCGCGCCAGGAACGCAAAATCGCTTTGCTCGCCCTCCGCGGGCAGCACCAGCGGCTGGCCCTGCAGAATGCGATGGGCGTTGACCACGATCAGGCTCTGGCGCTGCTGGCGGAAAATGCGCCGCAGCACGACCTTGGGCACGACGCCGGAATCGATCAGATCGCGCAGCACGCTGCCCGGCCCGACCGACGGCAGCTGATCGACGTCGCCCACCAGGATCAGATGGCTGTGCGGATCGATGGCGCGGAGCAGATGGTCCATCAGCGGCAGATCGACCATCGAGGCCTCGTCGACGATGATGAAATCGGCGCGCAGCGGGTTGTCCTCGCCGCGCTGAAAGCCGCCTTCGCGCGGGTTGTACTCGAGCAGCCGGTGAATCGTCGCCGCATCTTCGCCGGCGCTCTCGGCCATGCGCTTGGCCGCCCGGCCGGTGGGCGCGGCCAGCGCGAAGCTCACCTGCGCGCGGCGCAAAATTGCCAGCAGCGCGGTCAGCAAGGTGGTTTTGCCGGTGCCCGGGCCGCCGGTGATGACCAGAATTTTCTCGCGCAGCGCCTGCTCGGTGGCGCGCGCCTGATCTTCGTCGAGCGTCACGGTGGCCGGCCCGAACAGCTCCGGGCTCACGAGATCGATGGCGCCGCGCGCCGCCTGGCGCGGGCCGGCGCGCTGCTCCAGCGGCAAGCGCGACGGCGTCGCCAGAATATTTTTGAGCGCGGCGGCGACCCGCCGCTCCGCGTCATAGAGCTCGTGCAGGTAAACCTGCGGATCGCCCTCCGCGCCCGCTTCTTCGAGCACCAGGTCGCCCCGGGCGGCGAGGCGCGAAACCGCCGCGTCCACCGGCGCTTCGTCGATGTTCAAAAGCGCGGCGGCGTTGCGTTGGAGCGCGCTCAGGCGCGCGTAGCAGTGGCCGCGGTCGGCCATTTCGCCGAGCACGTGCAGCACGCCCGCCTGCACGCGCAGGGGAAAATCGCCGCGGATGCCGATGTGCTGTGCCAGCCGGTCGGCGAGCAAAAAGCCGATGCCGTGCACTTCGCGCGCCAGCGCGTAGGGATTCTCGCGCGCCTGGCGGATCGTGTCGGCGCCGAAAACCCGGTAGATTCTGAGCGCCAGCGAAGCGCCGACGCCGTGGCCCTGAAGAAAAACCATCGCGTCCTGCATGCCGCGCTGCTCCTGCCAGGCCGCGATGATCCGGCGCGCGCGCACCTCGCCGATGCCCTCGACTTCGAGCACGCGCAGCGGCTGCTCGGAGAGAACTTTCAGCGTCTCCAGCCCGAAGGCCGCCACCAGCCGCTTCGCGTAGGTCGGGCCGATGCCTTTGATCAGGCCGGAGCCCAGATATTTTTCGATGCCTTCGCGGGTGGCCGGATCGATTTTCTCCCAGTGCTCGACTTGAAACTGCAGGCCGTAGCGCGGGTGGCGCTTCCAGGCGCCGGTGACTTTGATCTCCTCGCCTTCGGATACCGGGAAAATCGCGCCGACGATGGTGATGCCGGGGCCGCTGTCTTCGTCGAGGCGCGCCACCGTGTAGTGCGTGTCGGGGTGCTGGTAGGCGATGCGCCCGATGGTGCCCTGGATCGATGCGGTCTCGTGGTTTGCGTCTGCCACCGAAAGCTCCGGCCATTCATCCTACGCGAAAGGGCGCGGGGCGTAAACGCCGCGCCTTGCCTTTTGCCGGCGGCGCGATAGACTTTACCCGGCTCTTCATGCACCTATCCGCCCTCCAGCGCCGGCCGTTTTTCTTCCTGTCCGATCCTTGCGGAATCTCAAACCGCTGCTTTTGCCGCTGACACGGCGGCGAAAAGCGGGAGGCCCGACCATGACCATTGAGTATTTCTGGCTCGAAGCGATCTGGATTCTGGCGCTGATCTTCGCCAACGGCTTTTTCGCCGCCTCCGAGATCGCCGTGATCACCATGCGCAAGAGCCGCATCGACGCGCTGGTCGAGCGCGGCGTGCGCTCGGCGGCGGTGGTGGCGCGGCTGAAGGAAGATCCCGATCGCTTTCTCGCCACGGTGCAGATCGGCGTGACCGTGATCAGCTCGCTCGCGTCGGCCATCGGCGGCGCCGCGGCGATCGGCTATTTGAAGCCGCTGCTCGCCGCGTCGCCGATGCCTCTGGTCGTGCGCTGGGCCGAGGCGATCGCGCTGGCCCTCGTGGTCCTGCCGATTTCCTACTTTTCGCTCGTGCTCGGCGAGCTGGTGCCGAAGTCCCTCGCGCTGCGCTATTCCGAACGCATCGCCTGTTTCGTCGCCCGCCCCATCGAGCTGCTCGCGCGCGCGAGCGCGTTTTTCGTCAAGGCGCTGACCGGATCGAGCAACCTGGTGCTGAAACTGCTCGGCGGCGGGCCCAGCGAGAGCGCGAGCTTCATCTCGGTGGACGAGGTCAAATCGCTGATTCGCGAAGGCGCCGCCAAAGGCATTTTCAATGAGACCGAAGAAAAGCTCATCCACAGCGTCTTCGAGTTCACCGACACGCCGGTCAAAGCGGTGATGGTGCCGCGCACGGAGATCCACGCGCTCGAAGGGCACGCGAGTTTCGCCGACGTGGCGCGGAGTTTTGTCGAAAGCGGCTTTTCGCGCATCCCGGTGTACGAGGGCGAGCTCGACAAGGTGATCGGCATTCTCTACAACAAGGACGTTTTCAAGGCGCTCCAGGAGAAAAGCGAGTTTCACCCGCGCGACCATCTTCATCCCGCGTTTTTTGTGCCCAGCACCTTGCCGGTGAGCGAGCTATTGAAGCAGCTCCAGCGCCGCCGCCTGGCGATGGCGCTGGTGGTCAACGAGTTCGGCGAAGTCGAGGGTCTGGCGACGCTGGAGGATCTCGTCGAAGAGATCGTCGGCGAAATCCGCGACGAGTACGACCGCGAGGAGCGCGGGCCGGTGGAGCGCCTGCCCGACGGCTCGCTGGTGATCCAGGGCTCGGCGCTGCTCAAGGATCTGAAGGCCGATTTCAGCCTGCCCTTCGAGGAATCGGCGGATTACCACACGCTCGCGGGCTTCATGCTCGCCAGGCTCAAGCGCATTCCGCGCGGCGGCGAATGGGTCGAAGAAAACGGCTACAAGCTCACCATCGTCGATATGGAAGGCCGGCGCATCGTCAAGATCAAGCTCGAGCAAAACGGGCAAAAATAGAGTCCTGGAATGTTCGGGAATGCAGCGTGGGTCGAACCGCCGATCAGCCCATCACTCCAGCATTCCAGTACGCCGCCGATTCCTTTCAGTACGCGCGGATCTCGATGGTGTTGCCGTCGGGATCGAGAAAATAAACCGAGGTCGCCTGGCCGCGCGCGCCCCAGCGCGACACGGGCCCTTCGCGGATTTCGATGCGATTCGCTTTCAGATATTCGACCGCGGCGGCAAAATTCTCGGCGCCGATCACCAGGCAAAAATGATTCAGGTTGCCGTCGGTTTGGCCGGCGGCGGCTGGCGTCTGCTTTCGCGGAAACAGATCGATGATCGTGCCCGCGTTGATGCGCACCGAGGGAAAACCGACCTTGCCGGCGCGGAATTCATCGACCCGCTCGCCGCCGAGGCCGAGCCTCTCGATGTAAAATTTTAGCGAGCGCTCGACATCCGCGACGTTGAGCACGATGTGATCGAGCGCGGTGATTTTGATCGGCGTCATGGCTCACCCTCCCCGGCGCGACTCCGGCGCGCCCAGCGCCGCCAGCGCGGTCAGCAGCGCCTCGATCTCCGCGGGGGCGCCCACGGAAATGCGCAGGCAGTCTTCGAGGCCCGGCGCGTCGAAGTAGCGCACGAGAATTTTTTTCCGTTTCAGCTCTTCGTAGACGTTTTTCTGATGGCGTCCCGGCCGCCGCGCCAGGACGAAATTGGCGTGGGACGGATAAACCGCGTAGCCGAGCCGCTCGAGCCCGTGGGTCAGTCTTTTGCGGCTGCGCTGGATGCGCCGCGCGTTCTTTTCCATCCACCGCAGATCGCCCAGGGCGGCGGTGGCGGCCGCCAGGCTCAGGCGGTTGAGGTTGTAGGAATCCTTCACCTTCATCATGCCGGCGATGATTTCCTCGGCGGCAAAGGCCAGCCCGATGCGCAGGCCGGCCAGGGAAAACGATTTGGAAAAAGTCCTGAGCACGATCAGATTCGGCAGCCGATGAACGAGCGGGATTGCCGAACCGCCCTCGCTGGCGGCGAAATCGACGTAGGCTTCGTCCACCGCCAGAATGCCCGCGACCGAGCGCGCCAGCTTTTCCACCTGATCGAGCGACACCAGCGTGCCCGAGGGCGCGTTGGGATTGCACAGAAACGTCAGCGCGGCCTTCTGCTCCGCCAGCGCCTGCGGCAGGGAAAAATCCTCGGGATACGGCACCGGCGCGGCCAGGCCATCCTCGATCGCGATCAGCGTGTCATAGAGCGAATAGGTCGGGGTCGGGTAGGCGACGCGATCCTGCGGCCCGACGAAACAGCGAAGCAGGATGGCGAGGATTTCGTCGGAGCCGTTGCCGGCGAGAATATTTTCCGGCTTCACGCCGTAGACTCGCGCTGCCGCAGCGCGCAACGTGTCGCTTTGCGGCTCGGGATAGAGCCGCAGCGACGGATCGATCGCTTTCTTCAAGGCGGCATAGACTTTCGGCGACGGCGGATAGGGATTTTCGTTGGTGTTGAGCTTGATAAAGCCGTTTTCCCGCGGCTGCTCGCCCGGCAGGTAGCCGGTCATGGCGGCGATATTGGCGCGAAAATAGGATGACATGCGCGGGAATTCTATCGGCAGGGCCGAGTCATTTCAAATCGCTTCCCGGGTCCGCCCTTGTCTCGGCGGCTTCTCGGCGGTAGCACGGAGCGTGACAATTTTTGTCAGAGGATTCTCTCCCTTGTCCAGAATTCTCCGTTTTCGCCGGCCCGGGCGAATCTCTGGGCTTTACCCGTCGACTAACTATTTGAAATTGCGGAACTGCCGATTTTCCCAGTGGCATGTTTTTGGCTAAATGCACACTCCCTGAGACTTGTAGCCGGTTTCTGTTGGCCCGACTGATGTAAATGGACTCCAAGCTGCCCACAAGCGATCCCCTGCCGCTGCTGCTGAGCGAGATCGACATCCTGCTGGCACAAGCGCGGCTGGTGGAGCTTTATCTCAAGCAATCCCAGGCAGCCGCCCTGTTCGAAAGACAGCGCGAGCGCGAGCGCCACAGTGCCGAGGCGGCGGAATTGCGCGCAGCGCTCGCGCAAAGCGAGCAGGCGCTCGCAACAATTCAGCAGGGCGCCGAGGGACGCGAGCAGGGCCTGCGCGAGCAGGCGCGCCGCCTCGAAGCCGCCATCGACGAAATTCGCCGGGAAATCCGCGAGCGCGACGCCGCCCTTGACCGCGCCGAGGCGGCTAACGCGGAATTGCGCGCAGAGCTGCGCCAGAGCGAAGAAGCCGGCGCCGCAGCGCGCACGGCGGCGCAGCGGTTCCACGACGCGGAGCGCGCGTGGCAAAGCGAGATCGCCGCGCTGCACGCGCGCCTGGAAGAAAAGCAAGGAGTTTTGGAAAACGAGCGGCGCGCCGCGGTTGAGCTGAGCGAGGCGCAGCAAAGCCGGCTGGTCCAGCTGCAAGCCGAGCTGCGCGCCTCTCTCGAAAAGGCGCGCTTTGTCGAGGAGGAGCTTCTGCGCGGCCGTGGCGCGCTGCAAGAAACCCAAGCGCGGATCGCCGAGATCGAGGGGCGCCGCGAGCAGGATCGCGCCGAGCAAGCCAGCGAATTGGAGCGCGCGCTCGACGAGAGCCGGCGGAGCGCCGAGGCGGCCGAGCGCGAGCTACGCAACGAGATTTCGGCGCTCCGCGGCCGACTCGAAGAAAACCATCAAAGCCTGGAAAGCCGCAACCATGAGCTGGGCCGCGCGCAGGCGGAGATCGCCGCGCTCGGCGCGCGCGCGGGCGAGCTCGAGAAACACGCCGCTGCGCTGGCAGAAGCCCGGGCCGAGGAAATCGCAAGCCTGCGGCTTGCCCACGAAAACGAGCTCGCGGAGCTGCGCCACGAAGTGGCGCGCCGGGAGCGCGCGCTGACCGAGCGCCAGGAGGCCGTGAGCGCCGTGGAGCTGGCGCTGCACGGAAAGATTCAGGCTTTGCAGGGCGAGCTGGCGCGCAGCCGCGCCGCGCTCGCGGAACAGGAAAGCGCAGCGCAGAGAGCCCAGGGCGAGATGGCCGCGCTCAGCGCGGAGCTCGAGCGCGCCGAGGCGCGCCGGCGCGAGCTCGAAGCCGAGCGCGCACAGCTGCAGGAAGAGCTGGGGCAAGCGCGGTCGTCTGCGCTTGAAAATGAAAGCCGCCGAGCGGCTGTCGAAGCGGAGCTCAGCGGCGAGAACCAGCGATTGCACCTCGAGCTGGCCGCACAGCGCTCGACGGCGGAAGGCTTCAGCGCCGAGACGGCGCGTGTCCGCGCGGAGATCGCCGCGCTTGTAGAAAAGCAGGCCCGAGCGGAGGAGATCCGGGACGCGCTCGAGCGGGAGCGCGAACAGGAGGCTCGCGCCCGGCGGGAACTGGAAAACCGGCTGCAGGCGAAGGAAGCCGAGCTGCGCGCGCTCGACGAACGCCAGCACGAGCGGGTCGCGCTCGCGCTGCAAGAGCAGGAAAGCCGTTTCAAGACTCTCGACGCGGAACGGCTGCGCGAGATCGCCGCGCTTCAGGATCGGGTTCAGGGACGCGAATTCGCCGAGCAGCAAAGCCACGCGGAAATCATTCGGCTGCACGGCGCGATCGCCGATCTTGAAACGCAAAGAACCGCTCTGGAGAATTCCTGCGCCGAGCTTCGGCGCGGGCTCGAGCAGGCGGAGGCATCGAGCCGGGAGGCCCAAGCGCGGGCCCAGTCGATCGCAGCCGAGCGGCAAAGACAGCTCGACGATTGGCAGGAGCGGCTGGACGAGCAGAGCCGGAGCGGCCAAGCCCTGGCCGAGGAATTGGACCGCGCGCGCGCCGAACGGGCGCTTGCCGAGGAGAAAGCCGGGCGCGCGGAGGCGGCCCGCGGCGAGCTGGAGCGGAATTATCGGACGACCTCCGCAGAGCATCAGGAAATCACGGCGCGCTTGCGTGCGGCGGAGACGGAGCTGGAAAGCGCTCGGGCCGACGCCGGCGCGCGCGGGCGCCAGCTCGAAGAGAAAATCGCCCGGCTGCAGCTCGAGCTTGCCGAAAAGCAGCTTCTGATCGAAAGCCGCGCGGCGGAAATCGCCGACCTCAAGGCCGAGCTCGGCCGCGCCGCGGCAGCAGCGGCCGAACACGAATCGGCGGCGCGCGCGCTCGAGCAATCGCAGGCCGAGCTTCAGCGTCTCTGCGCGGCGCGCGAAAGCGAGCGCCGGGACCGCGAGCGCGATATCGAGAAGGAGCGCGGCCGCGCCGACCAAGCGGCGCAAGATCTCCGCGCCGCCGAGGCGCGGGCGCGCGAGCTGGCGGCAGCGCTCGAAGCGCGCGAGCGGGAGCTTCAGGCCGCGGCCGGAGAAGGCGCGGCCTGGCGCGCGCGCCTGGATGAGATCGAGGCGCGGCACGCCGAGCTGGCGGCGAAGGCGCAGGCGCTCGAAGATGCGCGCGGTAGGCTCGAAGCGGAGGGCGCCGCGGCGCGAAGCGAGATCGAGCAAAAGAGCTGGGCGGCGGCGCAGCAGCAGGCAGCCCTGGAAAATCTCGCGCTCGCCCACAAGAGCCAGATCGAAAAGCTCGAAGGCCGGATCGCCGAAGAGCAAAACCGCGCGCGCGAGCGCGCGGCCGAAATCGAGCGCTTGCAATCGCAGCTGCGCCTGCGCGAGGAGCGGGTGGAGGCCGTGACCGCGGAGCTGCGCCAGACCGAGCGCACCGCGGTGGACCGCGCGCTGGAGATCAAAGAAGCGTACGGCCTGCGCATCGCCGACCTGGAGCGCCAGCTCGCGCAAAAAACCAGCGAGCTTCAGGCGCGCGCCGAACTGCAACCGCAAGGGGAAGATCCTTTGCGCCGCGAGATCGAGCGGCTGGTTCATGAAATCCAGGAGCGAAATCAGATTTTGCAGGACCGCAACGACGAGCTGGTCCGGGTCAAAGCCGAGGCGGATGCGCTGCGCGAGCGTTTTACCAAGATGGAAGGCGCGGCGAGCGAGGCGGAGACGGCTTTCAACGCCGAGAGCGAGCGCATGCGCATCGAGTTTCAGGCGCAGATCGCGCTGCTTCAGGCGGAGATCAGCCAGAAAGAATGGGCCGACGCCGAGCGCCAGGCCGAGCTGCGCGCCCTCGAAGAGAACCAGCGGCGCGAGGTCGAAGCGCTGCGCGAAAAGCTGGCGCAAAACGAGGGGCAAAACCAGGCGCAGGCGCTCGGACGCGATGAGTTTGTCTTCGACGAAAAGCCGCTGGACGCCGCGCCGAGCGACAACGGTCACGCGCCCGCGCTTTCGCCGGCGCGGCGCTGGCAGGGCGGTTTCGGCTGGAAGCGGCGCTGGAAGTCGTCGTGATTCGACAGACGGGCGCAGGTCGGCGAAGAGCTCGCCGCGAAGCCCGCCAGAAGCTTAGAGGAAGATCATGCTGCAAACCGAACGCGTGCCCACAGGCATTGTCGGATTAGACGCGCTCATCGAGGGCGGCTTTCCCCAGGGCCGCTCCATCCTGGTGACCGGCGAGCCGGGCACGGGAAAATCGATTTTCGCCCTGCAGTTTCTCGCCGAGGGGCTCAAGCGCAACGAGAAATGCATCTTCGTGAGCGCCGACGAAAATCCCCTGGATATTCTCGAGCAGGCGGCGTCCATCGGCTGGGATTTCGAGCGCCATGTGGAAAACAAGGAGCTGGCGATTCTCAATGCCGGGACTTATCTGACATCGTCCCCCGGCGTCGGCAGCGAGCGCCACATCGACGTGCAAAAAGCGGTCGGCGATCTGGGGGTGTTTGTCAAGCAGCTCGGCGCGAAACGGCTGGTGCTCGATCCCGCCGGGCCGTTTTTGCTGCTGCGCGCGAGCACCGCGCGCATCCAGGATCAAATCCGTTTGCTGATCCGGCTGATGCGTTCTTCGTTGCCGACGACCAACGTGCTCACTTCCTACGCCGTGCCGCGCACCGGCGAGCGCAGCATGCACGGTACCGAGGAATATCTCGTCGCCGGCGCCCTCGTGCTCGAGATGGTCTGGAAAAACGGCGCGCTGGCGCGAAGCCTGGTGGTGGAAAAAATGCGCTGCACGGACGTCAAGCCGACCTTGGTGGAATTCGACATCGTCAAGGGCCAGGGGATCGTGGTGCAGGCGCCGACCCCGGCGCATTGAACGGCAAACAGCGCATGGAACTTCAACGCATCTCCACCGGCATTCCCGGCCTCGACGGCTTGCTCGGCGGCGGCTACGTGCGCGGCCGCACCTACGTGATCGCGGGCGACACGGGCACCGGCAAGACGGTGGCGTGCCTGCAGTTTCTGGTGAGCGGCCTGGGGCGCGGGGAAAAGGCCGTGTACGTCACCGTCGATGAACGCCCCGGCGAGATCGTCGAGTCGGCGGCGTCCTTCGCGTGGGATCTGCAGGGCCACATCCAGGAAAAGAGCCTGGTGATCCTCGATGCCTCGCCGTACTTCGGCGCGCGCGGCGGCGCCGACAAGGGCATCGATCCGCAGAAGATCGTCGCCGACCTGGGCAACTACGCCAAGCGGCTGAACGCGACCTTGTTGATCATCGATCCGATCACGCCGCTGATCCTGCCCAGCGATGCCACGAGCCCGAGCCAGGACCAGGCGCGCTCGCTCATCCAGCTGCTGCAATCCCAGCTCGGCACCACCAATCTGGTTACCGCGCACCTGCCGCAGGGGGGCGCCTCGGCAGGCGGCAGCGTCGAGCAGTTTCTCGCTTCCGGCGTCGTGCAGCTCAAGGCGAGCCAGATCGACGGCAAATGCCGCCGCGCGCTGTCGATCAAAAAAATGCGCGCCACCCCGGTCGAGCCGGACGAGCATCCGTTCACCCTGATGAGCGGCGACGGCATCGTGCTGGCGCGCCGCCCGGACGGCCTTGCGCATCCCTGCGAGGCGCCCCTGTTCGAATATTTTCAGACCGCCAAGAGCGGTTTCTGATCGTCTGTTCCCTGCGCTTTCGGCGCCCCGCGCCTGCCAGTCCGCGGGCGGCGCCGGCGATTTCCCCCGGTATTCCCATCCGGTCCGGGTTTTCTTGACAGAGGGCGCGACGATGCTTAGCTTTTCTGCGTAATTCGAGGTTCAAAAAATGCGTCTGGACAAGCTTACGACCAAATCTCAAGAAGCGCTGCAGCAGGCGCAAACGCTTGCGGAAAAGCGCAATCATCAAGCGATCGACGTGGAGCATTTGCTGTTCGCCCTGCTCGGCCAGAAAGAGGGCGTGGTCACGTCGATTTTGCAAAAGCTCGGCGTGCCCCTCGGCAGCTTGACCGAGCGCTTGCAAAAGGCCCTCGATCGGCTGCCGCAGGTGACCGGCGGCGCGGGGCAGAGCTACATCACGCCGCGGCTCAAAAAAACCATCGAGAACGCCGAGGCCGAGGCCGATGCGCTGAAGGATGAATACGTTTCCACCGAACATTTGTTGCTCGCCATGGTCAACGACAGCGGCGAAGCGGGCAAGTTTTTCAAAGAGCACGGCGCCACCCGCGACAAGATTCTGCAGGCTCTGGTGGGGATTCGCGGCGCCCAGCGCATCACCGATCCCAATCCCGAGGAGAAATATCAGGCCCTGGAAAAGTACGGGCGCGATCTCACCGACCTCGCGCGCAAAGGCAAGCTCGATCCGGTGATCGGCCGCGACGACGAAATTCGCCGCGTGATTCAAGTGCTCTCCCGGCGCACGAAAAACAATCCGGTGCTGATCGGCGAGCCCGGGGTCGGCAAAACCGCCATCGTCGAGGGCCTCGCGCTGCGCATCGTTAACGGCGATGTGCCGGAGGGGCTCAAAGACAAGCGGCTGATCGCGCTCGATCTGGGCGCGCTGGTGGCCGGGGCGAAGTTCCGCGGCGAGTTCGAAGACCGCCTGAAGGCGGTGCTCAAAGAAGTCACCGAAGCGAGCGGCCAGATCGTGCTCTTCATCGACGAGCTGCACACGCTGGTGGGCGCCGGCGCCGCCGAAGGCGCCATGGATGCCTCGAACATGCTCAAGCCCGCGCTCGCGCGCGGCGAGCTGCGCTGCGTGGGCGCGACGACCCTGGACGAATACCGCAAGCGGGTGGAGAAAGATCCCGCCCTCGAGCGGCGCTTCCAGCAGGTCTTTGTCGGCGAGCCGTCGGTGGAAGACACCATCGCGATTCTCCGCGGCCTGAAAGAACGCTACGAAGTGCACCACGGCGTGCGCATCACCGACGGCGCGATCATCGGCGCGGCGACGTTGTCCGACCGCTACATCAGCGACCGGTTTCTGCCCGACAAGGCGATCGATCTGATCGACGAGGCGGCGTCGCGCCTGCGCATCGAGATCGACAGCATGCCGATCGAGATCGACGAGGTGGAACGCAAGATTCTCCAGCTCGAGATCGAGCGCCAGGCGCTCAAGCGCGAAGAAGACAAGGCGTCCAAAGATCGCCTGAGCCAGCTCGAGCGCGAGATTGAAAACCTGCGCGAGACTTCGAGCGGCCTCAAAGCGCACTGGCAGAACGAGAAGGAGTCGATCCAGCGCATTCGCACGCTCAAGGAAAAACTCGAAACCACCAAGGTCGAAGAGCAGAAGGCGCAGCGCCAGGGCGACCTCAACCGCGCCGCGGAGCTGCGCTACGGCACGCTCACCCAGCTGCAGAAAGAGCTGGAGGAGGCCAACCGCAAGCTCGCCGAGCTGCAAAAAAATCAGAAGATGCTCAAAGAGGAAGTGGACGCGGAAGACGTGGCCGAGGTGGTCGCCAAGTGGACCGGCATCCCGGTTTCGAAGATGCTCGAGGGCGAGATCCAGAAACTGCTCAAGATGGAGGACCGGCTGAAGCTTCGGGTGATCGGCCAGGACGACGCGATCCACGCCGTGGCCAACGCCGTGCGCCGCGCGCGCGCCGGCCTGCAGGACCAGAACCGGCCGATCGGGTCGTTCATTTTTCTCGGTCCCACCGGCGTGGGCAAAACCGAGCTGTGCCGCGCGCTGGCGGAATTTCTCTTCGACAACGAGCAGGCGATGGTCCGTCTCGACATGTCGGAGTTCATGGAAAAACATTCCGTGTCGCGCTTGATCGGCGCGCCTCCCGGCTACGTCGGCTATGAAGAAGGCGGTTACCTGACCGAAGCGGTGCGGCGCCGGCCCTACTCCGTGGTGCTCTTCGACGAGATCGAAAAGGCGCATCCGGACGTTTTCAACGCGCTTTTGCAGATCCTCGAAGACGGCCGCATGACCGACGGCCAGGGCCGCACGGTGGATTTCAAAAATACCGTGATCATCATGACCTCGAATCTCGGCAGCCAGTATATTCTGGAGCTCGGCGCCAGGGACCGCAAGGAAATGGAGCGGCGGGTGAGCGCGGCGCTGCGCGAAGCGTTCAAGCCGGAATTCTTGAACCGCGTCGACGAAACGATCATCTTTCACAATCTCGGCCGCGAGGAGATCAAGGCGATCGTCGATATTCAGCTCCATCGGCTGCGCCGCAATCTCGCCGGGCGAAAAATGGCTCTGGAAGTGAGCGATCGCGCCAAGGCGCTGATCGCCGACGCCGGCTACGATCCGGTTTACGGCGCGCGCCCGCTCAAGCGCACGATCCAGCGATTGATTCAGGACCCGCTGGCGGTTAAAATTCTCGCCGGGGAGTTCAAGGAAGGCGATCGGGTGAAAGTCGATGCCCAGGAAGGCGAAGTGATTTTCCTGCACGGCGGCGCCGGGGAAGAAGCGGCGGAGGCGAGGGTGCTCCATTGAGCGCGGCGCTGAAAAGAAAAATCCCGCTCGGATTGAAGCGGGTGCGAAAGGAGCTGCCGCCGCCCGGGAAAGTTTTTCAAAGCAAGAGATCCGCGCCGCGACAACGGGCCAAAGAACAACTGCGCCGGGAACTGAAAGAAGGCCGGCCGCTCAACTTTTCCTAGCCGCAACTCCCGAACGATTTCCATGAGAGGGCGCGCGTTCGCGTCCTCTCGTTTTTTTACGGCAAGCTCGGCCATCGCGCGCCGCTGGCTGCCGTTTCCATGCCATGGACATCACGGCGCCGGCGACGGCGGAACGATCGATCAGCCAGCGACGGCTCGGGCTCATTCTTTTCAACGTCTGCGTCGGCCAGTTCATCGTCGGGCTCGATCAGCGCGCGCTGCTGGTCGCGCTGCCGACGTTGACCGCCACGTTCAACACCAGCCTGACCACGATCCAGTGGGTGTTGCTGATCTACGATCTGCTCTTGATCGGCACCGTGATCACGGTGGGGCGCCTCGGCGATCTGTTCGGCCGGCGGCGCTTTTATGCCAGCGGATTTCTGCTATTCGTTCTCGCCTCCGCGCTCTGCGGTTTTGCCCAGGCCGCCTGGCAGATCATTCTCTTTCGCGCTCTGCAGGCGGTCGGCGGCGCGATGATCTCGGCCAACGGCCGCGCCGTCGCCTCGATCGCGTTTCCTTCCGACCAGCGCGGCAAGGCGATGGGCTTTGCTTCCATGGCATTTCACGTGGGCTTTCTCACCGGGCCGACGCTGGGCGGGTTCCTGATCGACACGGTCGGATGGCGGTGGATTTTCTTTATCAACTTGCCGGTCGGTATCTGGGGCGCGCTGCTGGCGTGGCGCCTGCTCGAAGAAAGCAAAGAAAACCTCGAGGACATCTCGGTGGATCTGCCCGGCGCGCTTCTGCTGATGCTCACGTGCAGCCTGTTTATCTTTGGCATGAACGAGATGCCTCATGTGGGCTGGCGCGATCCGGGGGTGGCGGCCCCGTTGGCGCTGTCCGCCCTCGCCCTGGCGCTTTTCGTCATTGTCGAGCTGCGCGCGGCCATGCCGATCCTGAATTTTTCGCTTTTTCGCATCCGGCTCTTTACCGCGTCCATGTTCAGTCTGTTTTTCATCACCTCGACCCAATCGGCCATCAGTTTTCTCATGCCGTTTTACCTGCAGGATGTGCTTGGCTTCTCGCCCTCGCAGATGGGCTGGATCATCATCGCCAACTCGGTCGTGATCGTGCTGGTGGCGCCGCTGGCGGGCTGGCTTTCCGACCGCATGGGCTCGCGCCTGCTCTGCACCGTGGGCTCGGCGATCATCGTCGTCGGGCAATTCTTCGTCGCTTCGCTGCCGGTCGATGCGTCGGTTGTGCGCATCATCGCGCCGCTGCTCTTGATCGGCTTCGGCTGGGCGATCTTCAACTCGCCCAACCAGAGCGCGATCCTGGGCTCGGTGCCGCGCGACGCGGTGGGCAGCGCGTCGGGCATGAACACCACCACGGCGCGCACCGGCGGCGCCATGGGCGTGGCGCTCTCGGCGACCCTGTTTACCTACGGTCTCGCCGCGTCGGGCATGAGCCGGGCGCAGATCGAAGCGCCGCAGTCCTGGGGCGCCGCGCCGGAAACTTTCGTTCATTCCTTCAATCATACCGTCCACATCGTCAACGGCTTTACGCTGCTCTCGGTGGTGTTTTCGGCGCTGCGCGGCGCGCGCCGCGAGCGCGCCAGCGGTAAACTCAGGTGAGCGCCGCCGACACGCCGGTCAAATTGCGGCAAGCTTCGCGGCTGATTCTTCTGAGCGTGTGCATCGGCCAGACCATGGTCGGCCTCGATCAGCGCGCCCTGCTGGTCGCCTTGCCCACGCTGACGAGCACGTTCGAAGCCGCGTTCACGACGATTCAATGGACGATTCTGGTCTACGATCTGATTCTCATCGGCCTGATCATCACCATGGGCCGGCTCGGCGATCTGTTCGGCCGGCGGCTGTTTTACAGCATCGGTTTTTTGATCTTCGTGACCGCCTCGGCTTTTTGCGGCTTGTCGCGCAGCGCGGGGCAGCTGATTTTCTTCCGCGCGCTGCAGGCGATTGGCGGCTCGATGATCGCCGCCAACGGCCGCGCCATCGTCTCGGTGAACCTGCCGCCGGAGGAGCGCGGCCGCGCCCTCGGTCTCACCTCCACGGCTTTTCACATGGGCTTTTTGACCGGGCCCTCGCTCGGCGGCTTTTTGATCGACAGCATCGGCTGGCGCTGGATTTTTTATATCAACCTGCCCTTCGGTCTGTGGGGCGCGTACCTGGCCTGGAAGGTGATCCCGGAAACCCGGCTGGAGGAAAAAATCGCCGTGGATATTCCCGGCGCGCTGCTTTTGCTGGTGGCCAACAGCCTCTTTATCTACGCCATCGATCAACTGCCGCGAACCGGCTGGGACCATCCGATTTTTCTCCTGACGTTGTCGCTGTCGATCGTTGCGCTGTTTTTTCTCTTGCGGGTGGAAAGCCGGGCCAGAACGCCGATCCTGATTACCTCCATGTTTCGCTCGCGGCTTTTCACCGGCGGCATCCTGAGCCTGTTTCTGATTTCCGGCACGCTTTCGGCGATCAATTTCCTCCTGCCGTTCTTTTTGCAGGATTTGCTCGGCTATTCGCCGGCGCAGGTGGGCTGGATCATCGTCGCCGACTCGGTGATCATCATGATCATGGCGCCGATCGCCGGCGCGCTCTCGGACCGGCTCGGCTCGCGCCTGCTCTGCACCGTCGGCTGCGCCATCGTCGCCGGCGCGCAGTTTTTTCTCGCCAATCTCGGCCTGCAATCATCCCTGCCGCGGATCATTTTTCCGCTGGCGCTCTGGGGGGTGGGCTGGGCGCTGTTCAACGCGCCCAACCAGAGCTCGATTCTGGGCGCGGTGGAGCAGGAGAAAATCGGCGCCGCCGCCGGCATGATCGCCACCACCGCGCGCACCGGCGGCGCCATGGGAGTGGCGCTCTCGGCAACTCTGTTCGGCTATATTTTAACGGCGGCGGGCTTGAGCGCCAGCCAGATCGGCCAGCCGGAAAGCTGGCACGCGGCGCCGGAAACTTTCATGGGCGCGTTTCGCGCCACGATCCATGTCCTGAATTTATTCGCGGTGCTGGCGATTTTCTTTTCCGCCGTGCGCGGCAAACGGCCGGGCGATTGAAAATCGCCTCGCGCCGCGCGGCGAAATGCCTTGACAGCCGGCGGCATCCTACCCTAACTTCGCAGCCACCGAGCGATATTTTGGAGGCAGCCATGAGTCATCGTCCGACCAGATGCGTCTTCGCCGTGCTGGTTTTGCTCGCCTGGATTTCTCCGGCGCCTCGGAGCGGCGCCGCCGACGCGCCCTCCCTGCGCGGCGTTTACAATGCGCTCGGCGGCACCATGACGCCGGCCTGGATCGCGCAGGATCTCGGACTTTTTACCAAGCACGGCCTGCAGCACTCGCTCAGTTATCTCGCCGCCACCACGGCGATCCAGGCGATCGTCGGCGGCACCGAAGAGATCGGCCTGGTGGGCAATCAGGGCATCGACGTGGCGCTCGAAGGCGCGGACACGGTCTACATCGCCAACACGGCGTCGCGTTTTGTTTTTCATCTCTACGGCGATCCGGCGCTCAAAACCGTCGCCGATCTCAAGGGCAAAGTGCTGGCGGCGACCCAGCCGGCGGCGTCGACGGATTACGCCGGCCGGATGCTGCTGCGCAGGTACAATCTGGTGCCGGACAAGGACGTGAAAATTCTTTACGCCGGCAGCTCGCCGGCGCTGCTGACCACGCTCAAAACCGGCAACGCCGCCGCCGGGCTGATGAGCGCGCCGATCACGTTTCAGGCCGAAGAACTGGGGCTGAAGCACATTCTCAACGTCACCGAGCTGAATATTCCGTTTATCTTCGTCAGCGTCGTGACCACGCGCCGAGTGCTGCAGCAAAAGCCCGACGCGGTGATCCGCTATCTGCGCGCTTACACCGAAGCAATCTCGATTATCCGGCGCGACAAGGAGACTACTTTGAAAGTCATGGGCAAGTACATGAAGACCGACAACCAGCAGGTGCTCGGCGCGGTGTACGACGAGCATCTGCCGGTTTTTCAGCGCCTGCCTTTGATGACCAAGGAATCGGTGCAGGCGGTGCTCGACGTGGCCAAAAGCCCCAAAGCGCCGCAGATGAAGCCGGAGGATTTTTTCGACAATTCCTTTCTGCAAAAATTGGAAATGTCGGGTTTTATCAATTCGCTCTACGCGCGCTGAGGGTAAGGCTTTAGGTCGAGGATAGAGGATGGAGGATCGAGGATAGAAAAACTGTTTACCATCTTCCATCCTCGATCCTCCATCTTCATCTTTATGGCCTGGTATCTGCACATCGACATGGACGCGTTTTACGTGTCCGTGGAACAGGCGCTCGATCCGAGCCTTTGCGGCAAGCCGGTGATCGTCGGCGGGCGGAGCGGGCGCGGCGTCGTCACCTCGGCTTCCTACGAAGCGCGCAAGTTCGGGGTGCATTCGGCGATGCCGGGGTTTCAGGCGCGCAAGCTCTGCCCGCAGGGAATTTTTCTGCCGGGCCGGCGGCGCGTGTACGCGGATTTCTCGCGCAAGGTGTTCGCCATTCTCGCCGACTACTCGCCGGAGGTGCACGCGCAATCCATCGACGAAGGTCTGGTCGATCTCACCGGCACCGAAAGGCTCTTCGGGCCGCCGCTGAAGACCGCGGACACGATCATCCGGCGCATCGCCGGCGATCTGGGCCTGCCCGCGTCGGGCGGTCTATCGACCAGCCGGGTCGCGGCGAAAATCGCCGCGACCCTGGCCAAACCGCGCGGCCTGATTTACGTGCCCGCGGGCGCGGAAAAGGATTTTCTCGCGCCGCTGGCAGTGGAAAGGATTCCCGGCGTCGGACCGAAGGCGCGCAAAACGCTCAATCACAAAGGCATCCGATCGATCGGCGATCTGCTGGCGCGCGACGAGTTGGCGGCGCGCTATCTCGACCTGGTCGATGCGCCCGAGCGGCGCCATCGCCACGATCATTCCATCGGCAACGAAACCACGCTGGACCAGCCGGTGGATCAAATCGCCGAGATGGAAAAAATTCTCTGGGAGCTGGTCGAAGAAGTGGGCGGCCGGCTCAGGCGCGAGGAACTCTACGCGCGCTGCCTGACGGTCAAAATCCGCTACTCCGATTTTCACACGATCACGCGCTCGCGCACGTTGCCGGCGCCGACCTGCTTCGACAGGGAAATTTTCCAGACCGTGAGCGCGCTCCTGCGCCGCAATCTTGCGCGCGGCCGCGCGGTGCGCCTCCTCGGCGTGAGCGCGAGCGCGCTCCAGAGCGCCGGCTGGCAGGAGCCGCTCTTCAACCGCGAGCGCCGAGAATCCTTCGAGCGGCTTTACCAGGGCATCGACGAGCTGCGGCGCAAGTACGGCGAAGGCGCGGTCGGCGCCGCCGCGGCGCGCCGGCGCCTCCGTTGATTTTCTTCCCTTCGCCCCATACTGTTGATGGACCGCGGATTGTCATGGCCAAGCCGAACCATCCTTTTCTAGCCGCCTGCCGGCGCGAAAAATCTTCTTACACTCCGATCTGGCTGATGCGGCAAGCCGGCCGCTACATGGAAGAATATCGCAGGCTGCGCGCGCAGCACGACTTTCTCGACTTGTGCAAAAAGCCCGATCTCGCCGCGGAGATCACCATCACGCCGGTGGAGCGGCTGGGCGTCGATGCGGCGATTCTCTTCGCGGATATTCTCCTCATCCTCGAGCCGATGGGCGTCGGTCTCGAATACGCCAAAAACGGCGGGCCGGTGATTCATCGGCCGGTGCGGAGCGGCAAGGACGTCGATGCTCTGAAAGAATTCGCTCCCGGGAAGGAGCTTGCGTTCGTCTACGAGGCGGTAAAAAAAGTCGCCGGGGCGCTCGGCGACAAAGTGCCGCTTATCGGCTTTGCCGGCGCGCCGTTCACGCTGGCGTCCTATCTCATTGAAGGCGGCGGCTCGCGCAACTACGTGCATACAAAAAAACTTTTCTATGCGGCGCCGCAAGCTTGGCATCGTTTGATGGCGCGCCTCGCCAAGGACGTCGCCGAATATCTCAACTGCCAGATCGCCGCGGGAGCGCAGGCGGTGCAGCTTTTCGACAGCTGGGCGGGCTGCCTGACGCCGGCGGACTACGAACAATTCGTGTTGCCGCACAGCAAAGCGGTGATCGACGCGCTCGCGCCGGGCACTCCGGTGATCCACTTCAGCACCGGCACCGCGGGATTGTTGAAGCAGCTGCGCGCCGCCGGCGGCGATGTGATCGGCGTCGATTGGCGCATTCATCTCGACGACGCCTGGGCTTTGCTCGGCGACGATGTGGCGATCCAGGGCAATCTCGATCCGGTGGCGCTGTTCGCGGCGCCGAAGGAAATCCAAGCGCGCGCCGCGGATATTTTGCGCCGCGCCGCGGGCCGCGGCGGCCATATTTTCAATCTGGGCCACGGCGTCCTGCCCGACACGCCGGTCGAGAACGTGATCGCCCTGGTCGACGCCGTGCACGAGCTGAGCGCGCGTTGAGCGCCATGGCGCCGCCGTATCAAGCCGTTCTGCTGATCGCCTTCGGCGGCCCGACCGGGCCCGAAGAGATTCGCCCGTTTCTCGCCCGCATTGCGCGCGGCGTTCCGATCCCGCCGCAGCGTTTGGCGGAAGTCGCCCATCATTACGAGGCCCTCGGCGGCAAATCGCCGCTCAACGAAATTACCTTTCGCCAGGCGGCGGCGCTGCAAAAAGATCTGGCGGCGGAAAATCGTCCGCTGCCGGTTTACGTCGGCCTGCGCAACAGCCGGCCGTTTTTCACCGACGCGCTCGCGCAAATGGCGCGGGACGGCGTGGCGAAAGCGCTCGGCTTCATTCTCTCGTCGCATCGCACCGAAGCGAGCTGGGAGCGCTACCAGAAAAATATCGCGGCTGCCCGCGCCGAGCTCGGCGGCCAGGCTCCGGAGATCGACTACACCGGAGGCTGGCACGATCATCCGCTGTTCATCCAAACCTGGTCGGAGCTGATCGGCGCCGCCTTCGGGCAAATTCCCGCGGCGCGAAGAGGCGCCGCGCCGCTGATCTTCACCGCGCACAGTCTGCCGGTCGCGATGGCGGCGCGCTCGCCCTACGTTGGGCAGCTCGAGCAAAGCGCCGATGGGATCGCGCGCCGGCTCGGTCATTCGCTCTGGTCGCTCGCTTACCAGAGCCGCAGCGGCAAGCCGAGCGATCCGTGGCTCGAGCCGGACATCGGCGCGGCGATTCGCAATCTCGCAGCCGGCGGCCGTAAAGATGTCGTCGTTGCGCCGCTCGGATTTGTCTCCGAGCACGTGGAGGTGCTTTACGATCTCGACATCGAAGCGAAGCGCATCGCGGCCGATCTCGGCATGAACCTGGTCAGAGCAGGCTGCCCGAACGATCATCCGGTCTTCATCCGCATGATCGCCGATGTGATCAAGCAAAGTCTAGAAAGGGTCGAGGATCGAGGATAGAGGATCGAAGATGGAATCCGGAGTTTTCTATACTCGATCTTCGATCCTCCATCCTTGACCCGTACTATGAAGCGCATCGTTGTCATCGGCGGCGGTATCGCCGGGCTCGCCGCCGCTCATCGTGTCGTCGAGCTCGCTCAAGAAAAATCCCTCGCCGTCGCGCTCACCTTGCTCGAAGCGGCGCCGCGGCTCGGCGGCTCGATCGCGAGCGCACGAATCGGCGATTTTCTCCTCGAAGCAGGACCGGATTCCTTCATCACGGAAAAACCCTGGGCGCTGCGGCTCTGCGAACGGCTCGGTCTCGCGCCGCGCCTGATCTCGACCCAGCCGCAGTATCAAAAAATCTACATCGTCCATCGCGGCAAGCTGGTCGCTCTGCCGGAAGGGTTTTTCTTGCTCGCCCCGACGCGGCTTTGGCCGTTCATCCAGACGCCGCTTTTCTCCTGGGCGGGAAAGCTGCGCATGGCCGGCGAGTTGTTGTTGCCGCGCGCCGCCGCCGGCGGCGACGAAAGTCTCGCATCGTTCGTGCGCCGGCGTTTCGGCAACGAGGCGCTCGAGCGCGTCGCTCAGCCGCTGATCGGCGGCATCTACGCAGCGGATCCGGAAAAGCTCAGCCTCGCCGCGACCATGCCGCGATTTCGCGACATGGAGCAAAAACACCGGAGCGTGATCCGCGCCATGTGGTCCGAGCAAAAAACGCGGGCGCGGAGTCGCGAGACCGGCAGCGGCGCGCGCTGGAGCCTGTTCGTCACGCTGGCCGGCGGCCTGCAGGAGCTGGTCGACGCATTGATAAAAAAACTTCCCGAGGGCGCGCCCCGTCTCAATGCGCCGGCCGCCGATCTGACATGGAGCGCCGCCACGAATCGCTGGCGCCTTGCGGCCGGGGGCGAAATCTTCGACGCCGACGGGGTCGTCGTCGCCGCGCCGGCGTTTCAGGCGGCGCGGCTGATTTCTTCCTTCGCGCCGGACGCCGCGAGCGAGCTCGGGCAAATCGTCTACGCATCGACGGCCACCGTGAATCTCGCCTACCGGCGCGCCGATTTTCCCAGCGCGCCGGACAGTTTCGGCTTCGTCGTGCCGGCCGCCGAGCGGCGCAAGATCATGGCGTGCACGTTCAGCAGCTTGAAATACGCCGGCCGCGCGCCGCGGGATCATCTTCTTCTGCGCGCGTTTGTCGGCGGCGCGCTCCAACCGGAGCTGTTGCTCGACGACGATGAGAGAATGGTCGACAACGTCCGCGGCGAGTTGGCGAGCTTGCTGGCGGTTCGCGCCGCGCCGATTTTTTCTCGCATCCGGCGCCATCCCGACTCGATGCCGCAATACCACGTCGGTCATCCGCCGCGCATCGCGCGCATCGAGGCAGCGCTCGGCCGTTTTCCGAGTCTGGCTCTCGCCGGCAGCGCCTACCACGGCGTCGGCATTTCCGATTGCGTCCGCACCGGCGAAGAGGCGGCGGAGAAAGTTGTCGGCTGTCTGGAACCTATCCGGTGACAAAAATTTTGCGGCTTGACGACGGGATAAATCCCGGACTATGAATCAGCCATGTTGATTGTCGATGCACAGGTTCATATTTGGGCGCCCGAGACGCCGGAAAAACCCTACGCCAGGGAAGACGCGTCGCCGCCGCATCGGCCGGTGCCGCTCGGCAAGGACGAGCTTTTGCGCGAGATGAACGGCGCCGGGGTGGCGCGCTGCGTGCTGGTGCCGCCGACCTGGGAAGCGGACCGCAACGATACGTCGCTGGAAGCGGCGCGGCTGCACCCCGATCGCTTTCGCGTCATGGGCCGGCTCGCGCTGCACAAACCGGAGAGCCGCGCGCTGATGGCGAGCTGGAAAAATCAGCCCTACATGCTGGGGATTCGCATGGCGTTCAACGCCGGCAAGACGCGCCAATGGCTGATGGACGGCAGCGCCGACTGGTTCTGGGACGCCGCCGAGCGTCACGACCTGCCGGTGATGGCCTTCGCGCCGGCGTCGGTGCCCAGGCTGGGCGAAATCGCCGAGCGCCATCCGGGGCTGCGCATGATCATCGATCACATGGGGCTGAATTCTTCTTTGCGCGGCAAATCCCTCGAGCCCGCGGTCGCCAACACGATCAGCCTCGCGCGCCTGCCCAACGTCGCGGTCAAAGTTTCCGCGCTGCCGTGCTACGTCGATGAGCCCTATCCGTTTCCGACGTTGCATCCGCTGGTGCGCCGGGTCGTCGATGCCTTTGGTCCGAAGCGCTGCTTTTGGGGCACCGATCTGTCGCACCTGCCCTGTCCCTACAAGCAGGTGGTCACGCTTTTCACCGAAGAGATGAAATCGCTCAGCGCCAGCGAGCTGGAATGGATCATGGGACGCGGCATCGCCGAATGGCTCGGCTGGCCGCTGCCGCAGTGAGAGGAGATCGAGCCATGCAGATCCTCAATCGCGATCTGAGCGCCGAAAAAGACGGCGTGCCCGGTTATCTGGCGCACCCCGGCCGAAAGGAGCCCGGCCCCGGCCTGCTGATCGTGCATCATCATTTCGGCGTGACCGGCAACATGAAAGTCAACGTGTGCAACTTCGCCAGGCTGGGCTACACGACCTTCGTGCCCGATCTTTATAAAATGCTCGGCGAAGCCGACGGCGTTCACCAAGCGCAGAAGAAGACCAGCGACGGCCAGTTCGTCGAGATCCTGAACGGCGCCTGGCGCTATCTGACCGCGCGGCCGGAGGTCGACGCCAAACGCTGCGCCGTCGTTGGCTACTGCATGGGCGGGCGCATCGGCATTCACTTCGTCGCGGCGACGCCGAGCGCGCGCGCTTTCGTCGGCTATTATCCTTCGGTGCGCGACGAGGAGCCGAGCCCATTGCGGCCGCGCCACCCCAACGACGCGGCCAAGGATTTCCAGTGCGCATCGCAGATTTTTTTCGGCGCCAGGGATCACGTCGCAAGTATTCCGGTGCAGCAGAAATTGATGGCGAGCTTCCAGGCCAACGGCCAGCCGCTCGACTGGCATTTTTTCCACCGTGCCGGCCACGGCTTCGCGATGGCAGACGGAGACTGCTACGATCCCAAGCTGGCGGAGCAGGCGTGGAGTCTGACGGCGGATTTCCTCGAGCGGGAATTGGGCGAGCGCTAGGCCGCGCCTGGAGCGCACGACCCGGCGCGGCAGAATGGCCTTTCCCGGGAAATCGGCCCAAAGCGGCGCGAGGGGTTCCCAGATCGCCTCATTCAGCGTAAACTCATCCGGCGAATGGCACGCAAGAAGATCCTGGTCGTCGAAGACGAGCGCGACAACCGAAACATCATTTCCATCTATGTGAAGGGCATCGGCTTTGATGCCGTTGCCGTTTCAAACGGATCTGAAGCGCTAAAGATGGCGCGCGCCACGTTGCCGGATCTCATTCTCATGGACCTCGCCCTGCCGGGGGTCACCGGCGATCAGGTGATCGCGCAGCTTAAAAGCGACGCGGAGACGAGCCGCATACCGATTTTTATCATCAGCGCGCTGCCCGACGCCGATGAGTTGTTTCAGTCGGCGGTTGCGGCGGGCGCCGACGAGGTGTTCTCCAAGCCCTTCTCGTTCAAAGAGCTCGGCGACGCGATTCGCCGCTACTTGCCCGAATCCGACGCTTGAATGCCGGCTTCGCCCGGCTCAGATAATTCCTTTTTCCTTGAACTCGGCGATCTTCGCCTCGTCGTAGCCCAGCGCTTTCAAAAACTCGCCGTTGTGCTCGCCCAGCTCCGGCGGCGGCGCGGGATGCGCCGACGGCGTTTCGCTGTAGGTCAGCGGAAATTTCACCGTCCTGATGGTCGGCTTGTCCTTGCGCTCGATGGCGATCTGCAGGCCCATGTGCTGCACCTGCGGGTCGTCGAAGACTTCTTTCAGATTGTAGACCGGCGTGTGCGGCACGTCGTTGGCTTCGAGGCGCTCGATCCAATAGGAGCGCGGCTTTTCCTTGAAGAACACCGCGAAGGTGTTGTTGAGCTCGTCGTAATTGGCGCGGCGGTCCGGGCGGGTCTTGAAGCGCGGGTCCTCGATCAGCTCGGGATGATCCACCGACTTGCACAGCCCCTCCCAGAATTTCTGCGGCGAGGAGAGGTGGATCGCCAGCATGGCGCCGTCGGCGCAGGAAAACGCGTAGGTTTGCGACTGGCGCGGCCGGGTGTACGGGCCGGGCACGCGGCCGTGGGCCAGCGTTTCCGTCGCCGGCGCGTTCAGGAACGCGAGGATCGAGCCGACCATCGTCGCATCGACCTGCTGTCCCTTGCCGGTAGCGTTGCGCGCCACCAGCGCGCCGAGGATGCCCAGCGCAGAAAACATGCCGCTCAGGCAATCCGCGTAGGCCGGTCCGACCGGCTTGGGGTTTTTCGGATCCATCAAGACGCTCATCATGCCGCCCATGCCCTGGCCGACGGTGTCGTAGGCCGGCCGCTTGACGTAGGGGCCGGTGGGTCCGGTGCCGGTGATCGAGCAGCAGACGATTTTCGGGTTGATCTTTTTCAGGCTCTCGAAATCGATGCCGAGTTTTTTGGTCACGCCGGGGCGGTAATTGTCGACCACCACGTCGGCGTCTTTGACCAGGCCGTAGAAAATTTCTTTGCCTTCGGGAGTCTGCAAGTTGAGCGTGAGGCTTTTTTTGCCGCGATTGTAAGCCCAGAAATTAGGCTGATCGCCGCCGAAATCCCAGCCGCGAAACGGATCGCCGCCCTTGGGATTTTCCACTTTCACGACCTCCGCGCCCAGATCGGCCAGCAGCATCGCGCCGTAGGGCCCGGAAATAAAATTGCCCAGTTCCAAAACTCGGATGCCGTCCAAACAACCTTTCATTCGCTCTCTCCTGATTCTTTGTGATTTCTGAGCGCCACAAGCTGCGCTGCGCGTCTATTGCCTAGTGCCTTCTTCTTCGGATAATCAGCTTTCATATATCCCATTCTCAAGGAGCACAAGATGGCCACGCCTCCGCCGGTCACCGATATCCTGACGCGCTTCGTGAACCAAACCGATTTCGCGAGCATCCCGGCCAAAGTCATTGCCGACGCCAAAATGCATCTGCTCGACGCGCTCGGCGTTGCGCTCGCCGGCGCCGATCAGCCGGCGGCCGGCATCGCCCTCGACTACTGCCGGCGCCTCGGCGCCTCGGCCGAAGCCACCATCTGGGGCACCAAACTCAGAGCCTCGGTCTCCAGCGCGGCGTTCGCCAACGGGCTCCTCGCCCACGCCCTCGACTTCGACGATTGGGACGCCTTCATTCACGTCGGCCATCCCACCAGCATGCTGCTCGGCGCGGCGCTGCCGCTGGCGGAACACATCGGCGCGTCGGGCGCGGATTTACTCAAAGCCTACGTCGTCGGCATCGAGGTGATCTGCAAGCTTGCGGCGAACTGTCCCAACGTGCAGGACCGCGGCTTTCACAGCACGCCGGTCTGGGGCAGCCTGGGCGCGGCGCTGGCGTGCGCGAGCCTGCTGAAACTGGATCAAGACCAGTTGAAGTGCGCCCTGGGCATCGCCGCTTCCGCGGCCGGCGGCATCCATCGCCAGCAGGGCTCGATGGTGAAGCCGTTTCACGCCGGCAACGCCGCGCGCAACGGCGCGGAAGCGGCGCTGCTTGCCGCCGCGGGCTTCACCGCCGACACGGCGATTATCGAGGCGCCGCGCGGCTTCTGCGACACGTTTTTCGGCCCGGGGAAATGCGATTACGAGAACATGATTCAGGATCTCGGCAAGCCGTATTTCATCGAGTCGCCCGGCCTGGGTCTGAAATGGCACCCGTGCAGCGCGCCGCAATTTCTCGCCGCCGACGCCGCGCTGCATTTGAAGCGCGAGCACGGCATTCGCTACGAGGACGTGGCGAAAATGGCAGTCAGCATTCCGCCGCTGCGCTACGCGCGCCATTACGCGCCGGAGGTGAAAACCGGTCTGCGCGGCAAGTTCGCGATCAACTACGTTGTGGCGATGTGCATCCTCGACGGCAAGCTCGAGCTCGCGACGTTCACCGATGAAAAGGTCAACCAGCCGCGGGTTCAGGAAGCCTTGAGCAAAGTGGAGGTGATCTGCGATCAATCCATTCCCGAGCCCGGTCCGTATTGTCCCGTCACCGTCGAATTGAAGAATGGCACGCGCCACAGTTTCACCGCGCGCGTTGCCAAAGGCCATCCGGAAAATCCCATGAGCGAAAGCGAGGTGCTGGGCAAATTTCGCGGCAACGCGAAGCTGGCGATTTCGGAAAAGCGCGCCGAAGAAGTGATCCGCGTCGTCGACGGGTTGGAAACGCTCGGCCGCGTGAAAGCGCTCGCCGATTTGCTCGCGCAGTGAAGTATTGAAATCCCATTCGCAGCAATGCGCTTCGTTAGCGCGGATTGCTGAGCTTCTCGGTCAAGGAAGATGCGGCGCGCAGAGCGGGGGCGAAGCAAAAAGCGGTCGAGCCTGGATTTTAGAACCAAACAGCGCGCCATCGGCAAACGCCGCCCGCGCGGGTTGTCATGGAAAAAGAATCAACGTAGAACTCAAGCGTGCTTGATTTTGCCGGGCTGCTCCGCGCGATTGGGGGGCGCATCTTCGCAGTCCTTCGACTTCGCTCAGGACGAACGGAGTGGGGGCGCGCGATCCGCGAGAGGGTTTTAGCCGCTGAGGTGGAATATTTATGGCCGAGCCAATCCCGAGTCCCGTCAATCCGCCGCCGGCCCTCGTCACCGTGACGCACGCGGTCTACGCGCTGCACGCGCTCAGTCGGTTGATCGGCATCGCCACCGCGGCGACCATCGTCGGCGCGTTTGTTTTCGGCGTGCCGTCGATCGTCGCGGTGGTGATCAATTATCTCAAGCGCGGCGAAGCGCGCGGGACCTTTCTCGAATCGCACTTTCGCTGGCAGATTCGGACCTTCTGGTTTGCGCTCTTCTGGTGCCTGCTTGGCGCGATGCTGGTCGTGACCCTGATCGGCATTCCGCTCGCCATCGCGCTTTTTCTCGGCGCCGGTGTCTGGACGATCTATCGGATCGTTCGGGGCTGGCTGGCGCTCAAGGAGGGGAAGGCGATGTACGCGGGGCGATAATTCATGGCTTGCGGGCGGGTGAGTGAATCATGACGAGTGAAGCGCGCCCATGGCGCGGGCAGCTTGCAGTGAAATTCCTGCGGGCTGCGGCGTTCTTTCTCGGGTTTTGCGGGATGACGGCGGCGCCGGCTCTTGGCTGGTTCGACAAGGGCCACCGGGTGGTGGGCTTGATCGCGCAGGCGAATCTCAGCCCCGCCGCGCGCGAAGCGGTCGAGAAGATTCTCGGCGGCATGAGCCTCGCCGATGCGGCGATCTGGCCGGACCACGAGGGGCGCAGCATTCGCGATTTCGATCCGCTGCACTACGCGAGCATTCCGGAGAACGCGGCGGGCTACGATCAGGCGCGCGACTGCCCGGAGCGCGACTGCATGGTCGAAGCGCTGCGCTGGTTTTTGACCGTGGTCGCGGACCGCAACGCGCCGATGATGGCGCGGCGGCTGGCGCTTCACTACGTGGCGCATCTGATCGGCGACATGCACCAGCCGCTGCACGCGGGGCGCATTCAAGATTCGGGCGGCACGGCCATCCGCGTGTCGTACAAGGGCGCGGCGACCAATCTGCATTTTTTCTGGGACACCAACCTGGTCGAAATGGAAAGCGGCACGGCGGAGGAAGTCGCGCGGCGCCTCGCCGCCAATATCACCAACGCAGAACGAAGCGCATGGCAGGCCGGCAACCCCGAGCAGTGGACCCGGGAATCGCTCGCGCTGGTGCGGTCCTACGCGTACAACACGGGCGATTCGGCCGAGCTCTCGGACGAATACGTCGAGCGGGCGCGGCCCATCGTGCGGACCCGGCTCGCGCAAGCCGGCATCCGTCTGGCCTGGGCTTTGAACGTCGCTTTCGGCTCGGCGGGAGGAAAACAAAATAATAAATAGATGCGAGCGCGATGCCGGCTTCTGCCATGACGGCGCGGTTGACACGGCGGAGCGGCGGCGTTTAGTGTTTGGGTCAACCGGCAGAGAGCCGGAACCCACAATTCGACCCAAGGAGGTTTCCATGCTCACGCTTTATTTCAGTCCCGGCGCTTGTTCTCTGGCCTCGCACATCGGTCTCGAAGAAAGCGGCGCGGCTTACCAAACGAAGCCGATCCTGCTCGCCAAGGGGCAGCAGCGAACCGAGGATTACTTGAAAATCAATCCGCGCGGCAAAGTTCCGGCGCTCGATGCCGACGGCAAAATTCTCGTCGAGAACACCGCGATCCTCACCTATCTCGCGCGGCGGTTCCCGGACAAAAAACTCATGCCCGCCGACCCTGCCGAAGAAGCGCGCTGCATCGGCACCATGTGCTGGTTCTCCAGCGTGGTGCATCCGTCCTACCAGCGCGCCCATCGGCCCGAGCGCTTCGCCGACGGCGAAACCGCCGCGGCGGCCGTGAAGGAAAACGGCAAGAAATCGTTCTGGGCCAATTGCCAGGAAATCGATTCCATGATCCAGGGCCACGACTGGGTGATGGGCAATGCGTACACGCTCGTCGATCCCTACGCGCTGGTGTTCTACGGCTGGGGCGCGCGCGGCGGATTTCCCATGAAAGACCTGCGCGCCTACACGGCGTGGCAGGAACGAATGATGAACCGCCCGACCGTGCGCAAAAGCGTCGAGGCGGAGCAGAGCGTCGCGACCTAGCCGTTGCCCGGTTTTACTCGAAGCACAGTCAAAATTGATCCGAGCCGCGGCCGGGGAGGCAGCTCTTCGGACGATCGTTTTTTTGCGCGCGCCGCTCGCTCGGGCAGCGCAGTTTCTTGAGATGGCAAAAAAATTCTACGTCGTCTGGGCGGGTCGCGAGACCGGGATATTTTCAGATTGGCCGGCGGTTCAGCGTTCGGTGATCGGCTTTGCGGGAGCGCGCTTCAAATCGTTTCCGACCCGCGCGGAAGCGGAAGAGGCGTTTGGCCGCGGCGCTGCTGACGCGGCCGGGTCGTCCCGCAAGGGCGTAAAATCCGGCGCCGCCATGCCGCCTCGGCCATTCGACGTCGCGATCTATTGCGACGGCGCCTGCGAGCCCAATCCCGGCAATGCCGGCTCCGGCATCGTGGTCTATCGCGAGGGCAAGCTCGCGGAGTTGTGGTACGGTCTTTACGACCCCGCCGGCACCAACAACACCGCCGAGCTGAGCGCGCTTCTGCACGCTCTGCGCATGGCCGAAGCGGAAATCGAGGCGGGCAAGAGCGTGCAGGTGTGCAGCGATTCCGCTTATTCGATCAACTCGATCCAGTCCTGGGCGCCGGACTGGGAAAAGAGGGGCTGGAAGAGATCCGGCGGGGAGATCAAGAATTTAGATTTGATCCAGGACTGCTACGCAATCTATCAGCGGATAAAAAAACAGCTCACGCTCACTCATGTCGCCGGCCATGCCGGCACCGAGGGCAACGAGCTCGCCGACCGCATGGCCATGCTCGCCGCGCAGAGCAAAACTAAAGAGTTGAAGCTCTACCGCGAGACGATGGACGTGCCGACGCTTTTAAAAATGCGCGCGGGCTAGAACCGGGGTTTTTGAAGCTCAGTCGAGCGGCTTGATCTCAAAGACCACGCGTTCGGTTTGCGGCGGCGAATCGCGCCATTCGAGAATTTTTCTGCGCAGCGCGTCATCCAACACCTGGCTGGCCGTGCACGCGAGGGTCTCGCCTTTGACGCGCAGCTCCACCTCGGGGTGGCGCAGCATGTTCAGGCACCAGTGCTTTCCTTCGACCCGCGTCGAGGAGGCGTAGAAGCAGCCGCGATAGTAAATGAAGCGAAGCTCCACCCGCCGCGGCTGGCCGGTCTTGCGGCCGATGGTAATGACATCCGCGACCACCGATGCGCCGTCCTTGAGGTTCATTGCCGTGAATATAAGTTGGCGGACGCGCGGAAACAAGCGCGCCTGTTTCACGAAACCGCGGCTTGACTCTTTCGCGCGCGCGACGTTAAGCTTGGCGGCAATTCACTCGCAATCGGCACATCGGGAGGAATTTGTGGCGACGAAAAAATCGACTGGCATCACTCCCACCATGATCAAGTACGGCGACGGCATCGGCGCGGTGCGCGCATTGCCCAAGGCCAAGGGCAAACGCCCGGCGGTGATCATTCTGCACGAGCGCTACGGCATCGATCAGCACACCAAAGACCTGACCGTCAAACTCGCCCAGGCGGGCTTCGTCGGTCTGGCGCCCGATCTGTTTCATCGTTTCACCGGCGACCGCAAAGCCGTGCTGGCGGGCCAACAGCGGGTCGATCTGACCGACGACGGCGCGCTCGACGACTTGAACGCCGCGGTGGAATACTTGAAAAAATTAAAAGAAGTCGACGGCTCGCGCATCGGCATTATCGGCGTATGCCAGACCGGCCGCCAGCCCGTGCTGCTCGCGGCAAAGCGCAACGACATCGCCGGCGCGGTGGTGCTCTACGGCGCGATCGGCGGCAGAGAGTGGGAGGGCAACCGGCTGCGGCCGACGCCGATCGAAGACCTGATCGCCGAGGTGAAGTGCCCCGTGCTCGGCATCTTCGGCGAAGCCGACCACATTATCTCCATCGACGACGTGGTGCGTTTTCGCAACTGCCTGGAGAAGGCGAGAAAGAATTTTCACGTGCGCGTGTACGCCGGCGCGCCGCACGGCTGGCTCAACGACACCATGCCGGGGCGCTATCGCAAGGAAGCGGCGAAGGATGCCTGGGCGTTGATGATGGCGTTTCTAAAAAAATGCTTCGCCGGCGGCTGGGACCCGAACCGCATTTCCGGCGTGTACGAGAGCGATTATTCGACCGGATACGATTTCAGCAAGAACGTGCGGCTGGAGTAGGCGATGATGCGATCGATCCTGCGCGCGGCGATTGTTTCCCTGGCAGCGTTTGTTTTGGTCGCTGATTGCGGCGCCGCGGAGCGGGTATCGATCGCGACGCCGAGCCGCGGCCTGTTCGAGTTTCCCGTGGTCGTCGCCATGCGCAAGGGATTTTACAAAGACGAAGGCATCGATGTCGACAAGGTGCAGATGCAGCCGGCGCTCGGCGTCAAGGCGCTGATCTCCGGCGACGTCGATTATCTGCTCGCCTGGGGATCGGCGCTGCGCGCGGCGGTCACCGGCGTGCCGGTCAAGGCCGTCGTCGGCATCGCCGGGCGTCCGCTGCACGTTCTGGTGGCCCGCCCTGAAATCAAATCGCCCAGGGAATTGAAGGGAAAAGTGATCGGCGTCGATTCCGTCGCCGGCACCGTCGATTATCTTTCGCGGGTCGCCGTGCGTCATTTCGGCTTTGAGCCGGACAAGGACGTGAAGATCATCGTCACCGGCGAAAGTCCGACCCGGCTGGCGGCGCTGCGCAGCGGCGCCATTGACGCCACGCCCATCGACGTGGCCTTCGCCGTGAAAGCGGAAGACGAGGGCTTTCGCCGGCTGGTCTATCTCGGCGATCTGATCGAGCTGCCGCTTTCCGGCATGGCCGTCACCGATCAAAAGTTGCAGACGCACCGCGATCAAGTCAGAAAAGTCGTGCGCGCCACGGTGCGCGGCACGCGCTATTTCAAACAGAACCGCAACGACACCGTGCAGATGCTCGCCGATTATCTCCGCATCACGCCGGCCCAGGCCGCGAAAGCCTACGACACCTCGCGCAGCTCTTTCAGCGACGACGGCATGATCTCCGACAAAGGCGTCCAGCTCGACGTGCAATTGACCAAGGAGCGCCTGAAATTGACCAAAGAGATTCCGCTCAGCCAGCTGGTGGATTGGAGCCTGGTGAAGGAAATAAAATAGAGACGCGATCGCAAGTATTTAAATATGCGTAAACGAGCAAAATCGCGTAGCGGTATTAAATCCGGAATCGATCACTTCGATCGCGAAATCGAATGCACTCGTCGGAACAAGGAGTTGATGAACTTCCTTGACGCCCGAGGGCGTGACGCGCGAACGGTCAAAGCGGCCGAAGTTAAAAAGCAACTCGGGATCAAGTAGCACGAATCTCCTGGTCCGGATGTATTGCCCGAATTGTCGGTCCGAATACCGAGCTGGTTTTACCTGGCGCAAGGATTGCGATGTTGCGCTGGTCGATGAGTTACCGCCCGACGTAAAGCCGGAATTTGTCGACCTTGTGGAGGTGCTGAGCATCGCTGATGCGGGGCAAATTCCGCCCATCAAATCGATGCTGGAAGCGGAAGAAATTCCTTATCTGGCACAGGGAGAAAATTTTAATCTGGCTCGTAATATCCCGATCAGATTTTTGGTTCCGAAAGAGTACTTGGACGAGGCGAAGGAGATTTTGGCAGATTTTCTCTGAGAGCGAGGTTTTTTATGCTCAAAGGTTCCTGTCTTTGCGGCGGCGTCAAATACGAGATCGACGGCGATCTCGGCGCGGTGACCAATTGTCACTGCAGTTTGTGCCGGAAAATGTCAGGGTCGGCGTTTTCCAGCGGCTCGACGATTCCGGCGGCGGCGTTTCGTTTTGTTGCCGGCCGTGAGCTGCTCAAGGAGTGGGAGTCTTCGCCGGGATATCACCGGGTTTTCTGCGGGCGCTGCGGCTCGCCGCTCGTGAAACGAAAAGACAAGGACCCGGAGCATCTCCGTTTTCGTCCGGGAACATTGGACAGCGATCCGGGAGTGAAAGCATCGAAGCACATACACGTCGGATCCAAGGCGCCGTGGGTGGAAATCAAGGACGACCTGCCGCAGAGTGAGTAAAGCTGATTGCCGGCGGTCGGAAATCGGTTGCAACAAAACAGTTCGCTTCATCTCGCCCGAGTGAAACTGCCGCGTTTTTTTTACGAACAAAAGACCGTCGACGTCGCCAAGCAGCTTTTGGGAAAATATCTGGTGCGCAAACACCCGGAAGGGGACGCGGTCGGCCGGATCGTCGAAACCGAAGCTTACGTCGGACCGCAGGATCTCGCCTGCCACGCGTCCAGGGGACGCACCGCGCGCACGGAAGTGATGTTCGGTCCGGCCGGGCACGCCTATGTCTATTTCATCTACGGTTTTTACCACATGCTGAATCTCGTCACGGAACGAAAGGACCATCCGGCGGCGGTTTTGATCCGGGCAGTGGAGCCGATCGCGGACATCGATTTAATGAAGCGGCGCAGAGAAATGAACAGGCTGCGCGATCTCGCCAGCGGTCCGGGAAAACTCTGCCAGGCCTTCGCCATCGACCGCTCGCTCAACGGCGCGGACCTGTGCGGCGGCGTTCTTTACGTCGAAGACCGCGGCGAGCCGGCGCCGAAATTCAGCGCCACGCCGCGCATCGGCGTCGATTACGCCGGCAAGTGGAAAGACAAACGGTATCGATTCCTGGTCCGCGGCAGCGAGTTTGTGTCGAAGGCGTGAAGGCGCACGGAGAACACATCAAAGCGCGCTTAGAATGGCTGAAGATAAAGATCTCGAAGACCTCATCGCCGGCCGCTTGCGCGCGGCGGGGTTGAAATTCGCCACGGAGCGGGCGGTGGGCGGGCTGGCGCCGGATTTTGTTGTCTACGCGCCCGACGGGCGGCAGTTTATCGTTCAGACAAGAGACTGGGATTTTCCCGGCCTGACCATGGAAGCGAGCCGCCAGGCGCAGCACTATCAGGACGCCGCCAAGGCCGACGGCGCTTTCATCGTCATCCCCGGGCTCAAGAGAAATTTGCCGTCGAAGGGAGTGGTGACTGTCGAGGGTCTGATTCCCGCGCTGCAGGCGGAAATGCAGACCGAGAAGAGCCGTACCAATCCAGCGGAAGTGACGCGGATCGACAAGCTGGTTTTCGCCGCCATGCCGTTTGCGCCGCAGTACGAGGACGTGTTCTTCGTGGCGATGAGCTACGCCGCCGAGCAGGTCGGCGCGGTGTGCGACCGCGTGGACCGGCGCGAGTTTCAGGGCAACGTCGTCGACGAAGTGCACCGGATGATCCGCAAGGCGAGCGCCGTGATCGTCGATCTCTCGGAGTCCAAACCCAACGTGCTTTACGAAGCCGGCTACGCCCACGCGCTGAAAAAGCCGTGCGTCCACATCTGCTCGACGCCGCTGGAGAAGCTCCCTTTCGACGTGGCGCAATGGAAAACCACGCGCTACGAGCCGGGACAAACCCACAAGCTGCGCCGCGATCTCACCCAGCGCTTGAAAGCGATTTTCGATTCGTGAGCATGGTTGCTGCGAAAACCATTTACGTCGATCTCGACGACGTGCTCTGCCAGGCGGCGCGGCATTTTCTTTTGATTGTCGAGCGCGAGTTCGGCAAATGCATCGCGTACGAGCAATTGACCGACTTCGATGTCGGCCAATCCTGCGGGCTCACGCCGGTCGAGCGCGACGAGCTCTACCGCATCGTCCATCGGCCGGAGGAGCTGCTGGCGATGGAGCCGGTGCGCGAAGCGGCGGCAGCGCTGGAGCGCTGGCGAAACCAGGGCTACGAAATCGCCATCGTCACCGGGCGGCCGCCCGAGAGCCGCGAGGTCTCCCTCGCGTGGCTGGCGAAGCACGGAATTTGTCACAGCTCGTTTACGGTGGTGGACAAATACGCGCGCTTCGCCACCGAGAACACCGTCGCCATTCGCCTGGAGGATTTGATGCGACGCGAATTTTGCTGGGCGGTGGAGGATTCGCTGCCGATGGCGCGGTTTCTGGCCGAGCGGATGCAAGTGCCGGTGGCGCTGGTCGATTGCCCGTGGAATCGCTGCGATCGCGATCCGCAGGGCGTGAGCCGCTACCGCGACTGGCGGCAGATGGCCGCCGCTGTGAACAGGCTGTCGCGTCCGGGCGGGAGGTAACGATGCGGATCAAAGCCGCTCTGCTCGTCGTTGTTCTGCTGGCGATCCTGCGCGGCGGCGCGTCCGGCGCCGAAGCCGAGCCGCGCTCGGCGGCGCTGCTCGACGGGGCGCGCAAAGAAGCGAAAATGGTTTTCTACACGTCGGTGGAAACCGAATTCGCGCGCTCGCTGACAAGCGCCTTCGAAGCCAGGTATCCGTTCCTCAAAACCGATATTTTCCGCTCGACCCACGAAAAAATTCTCAGCCGCATGAACGTCGAGCGCCAGACCGGCACGTTCACCGCCGACGTGGTCAGCGTCGGCGAGTTCGAAACGTTTCACCTGCAGCGCCGCGGTTTCATCGCCCCGTACCGATCGCCGCAGGCGGCGGCCTATCCCGAAGGGTTCAAAGATCCGAACGGCTACTGGACCGATCTCTACGACAATTTGATCGTGGCGGCTTACAACACGACGCGCGTCAAGCGCGAGGAGATTCCCAGGCGCTATGAAGATCTGCTGCAGCCGCGCTGGAAAGGCCGCATGGTGCTCGATCAGAACGAGGACCGCTGGTTCGCCAACCTGCTCTACCTGATGGGCGAGAAAAAGGGGCTGGAGTTCATGCAGGCTCTGGCCAAACAGGACGTCGCGATTCGGAGCGGGCGCTCGCTGGTGACCCAGCTCCTCGGCGCCGGCGAGTTCGACCTGCAGATCGTCGCCTACTGGTATCGTCCCTACCTGATGAAAAAGCAGGGCGCGCCGGTGGATTGGATCGGCCTCGAGCCGGCGATCGTCGCGCTCCATCCGATCAGCCTGGTGGAAAAGGCGCCCCATCCGAACGCGGCGCGGCTCTTCATCGATTTCGCGCTCTCCGACGAAGGCCAGAGAATTTTCATTCAGCGCGGGCGCGAGTCGGCCAAACCCGGGCTCAAGCCCGAAGGCTATCCGGTGAGTTTGAAAATCGCGCCGAGCCGCGTGCAGTTGGCGGAAAAATTAGCCGAGTACACGCGCCAGTACGAAGCGCTGTTCGTGAAGGCGCGCTGAGCAATCGGGCAATGGCCAAAAATTTGGTGATCAGCTCACTTTGACCGGCGGTCCGCTTTTTGAATGGCGCTCGGTGAGCTCGATGGTGTAACCGTCGGGGTCTTCGATGAACGCGACGTGGTCCTTGCTGCCCGGCCGGTTGGGTTCCGGGCCGAGAGTGAACTTCACGCCGGCGGCTTTGAGCTTCTCGCTCAACTTGTAGAGATCCGACACGTACAGCGCGACGTGGCCGTGCCATCGGGGCATTTCCTTCACCCGCCCCGGCCCGCCGGTCTCGATCAATTCCAGCCCGGGAAATTCATCTTCGCTGCCGTAGCCGAGATAGCCGACCCGCTCGCTTTTTTCCGGATTGGGCCGAAGGCGCTGCACGTCCATGCCGAGCAGGCGCGTGTAAAAATCGATGCTGCGGTCGAGATCGCGCACCAGCATCATCGTGTGGCGAATACGGAAAGTAACGTCATCGACGGTTTTTTCACCGGCCATATTTTTCTCCGCGGTTTAAGCATTGATTGGGCAAACCTAGCGCGCGCCGGCGCGGCGCGTCAATCCCGGAGCCAACGCGGTTGCATCGGTTTTCGGTGTGGTGGTAGAAGCGGGCCGTCTTCCCGGTGGAAGGAAGGAGGGATCTTATGTTGCAGATATGGGTTGCGCTCGCAGTTTTGTTGTCGGCGGTGGGCGCGCCAATCGCGGCTTGCGCGCAGCAGGCCGACGCGCCCGGCTACAGGGACGGCGATTGGTGGCGGATAAAGCTGGAGGTCAAGCGGCTGAGCGGCGTCTCGGTGAGCGGTCCGCAGCTGGGCGGCTTTCCCGAATACCGGGTGCAGATCGATTCCGGCCAGGCCCGCGTCTTCGGTATTCGCGGCGACGAGAGCAAGCCGCTGGACGCGCCGCCGATCCTGGCCCTGGTGTTGGGCAAGAGCGGCTGGCGCGGCGAGCTGCTGCGGTTTCCAGTGCGCGTCGGTCTCACGTGGAGTGATCGCTTTCAGTTTCAACCGAGGGGCGCGCAGGCGCGATGGGAAGAAGGGAGTTACGAAGTTCAAGCCTGGGAAAAGGTCAAAACAGCAAAGGGAGATTTCGATGCTTTCAAAATCGTCATGATCATGAATGTTCCCGCCGGTCCTAAGGGCAAAGGTACGGCACCTCGAACGAACACGTATTATTACTCCCCCGAGATCAAAGCGATTATTTCGTTCCTGGACGAAGGCGTTGAAGCGGGCATCACATCGGCGCTTGTCGACTTCAAGGTGAGCCGGTAGAGCGCTCCGGATAACCCCAGCGATTGCGGCGTAAAGCGCCGCCTCCGCCGGGCCTAGAGGACAGACTGATTTAGCATTGCTCTAACCGCAACCGTTATCTTCTCTCGGGTGGGAACGAATTGATCTTCAAGGCGAGGGCTCGCGGGGATCGGCGCGAACGGCGCGGCGATGCGGACGATCGGGCTGTCGAGATGATAAAAAGCTTCCTGTTGAATGCGCGCGGCGATCTCGGCGCCGATGCCGCCGGGCTCGACGGCTTCGTGAACGACGATCAGCCGGCCGGTTTTCCTGACCGAAGCGGCGATGGTTTCGACATCGAGCGGCGCGATGCTGCGCGGATCGATTACTTCCGCCGCGATTTCGTCCTGCGCCAGTTCTTCCGCCGCGGCGAGCGCCGGCGCGACCATGCTCGACAGGGCGACGATGGTGAGCCGATCGCCGGCGCGCAAAATATTCGCTCGGCCGATCGGCAGCGGCGAATCCTTCTCCGGTACTTCTCCTTTGGTCCAATAGAGACCGCGGTGCTCGACGAAGACCACCGGGTTGTCGTCGCGAATTGCCGCTCGCAACAATCCTTTCGCGTCGGCAGGATGGGCCGGCATGACTACTTTCAGGCCTGGCACGTGAGCCAGCCAGGCTTCGAGGCTCTGCGAATGATGCGCGCCCATGGCGCCGCTGATGCCGCACTGGACCCGGACGGTGAGCGGGACTTTCAACTGGCCGCCGGACATGTAGTGCAGCTTCGCGGCGTGATTGACCAGCTGGTCCATCGCCAGGGTGATGAAGTCGATGAACATGATCTCGACCACGGGTCGAAGCCCGGCGAGCGCCGCGCCGATGGCGAGGCCCATGACCGTGCCTTCGCTGATCGGCGTGTTGACGACCCGGTGCGCGCCGAATTTCTCCGCGATGCCCTGGGTCGCGCCGAAGGGCCCGCCGAGCGCGACGTCTTCGCCGAAGATGTAGACCGACTTATCCCGGCGCATTTCTTCGGCAAGGCCGGCGCGGATCGCCTCGATGTAGGTGAGCTCGGGCATGGCGGCGGAATTCAGGGAGGGTACGGCCTGCCGTGCCCTACGCGTAAACCTGTTTAGTTACGTCCTCCGGCGAGGGCCAGGGAGACGAGAGCGCGAAGGCGGCGGCTTTCTCGACGCGCTCGCGCGCTTCGCGCTCGATCGCGGCGAGATCTTTCTCGCCCATCGCCTTCTGTTTTTTCAGCGCGGCGCCGACGCGCGCGATCGGATCGTTCTTTTTCCACTCGGCAAGCTGCGAGAGCTCGCGGTACTTCGCCGGGTCGCCCTCGTAGTGGCCGCGCAGGCGGTGGGTGAGACATTCGACGAACATCGGCCCTTTGCCGGCGCGGCATTTCTCCACGGCCCCGCGCATCGCCTGGCGCACGGCAAAAAGATCGTTGCCGTCGACGGTGCGCGCCGGGATTCCGTAAGTTTTGGCGTGCTGCGCCAGGCGCTCGACTTTGGTGTGCGCCGAGAGCGGCGTGAACTCGGCGTAGCCGTTGTTCTCGCAGACAAAGATCACCGGCAGGCGCCACAGGCTCGCGATGTTGAGCGACTCGTGAAACGGCCCCGCCTGCCCGGCGCCGTCGCCGAAAAACACCACGGCGATCTGGCGCTGTTTTTTTTCTCTGGCTGCGAACGCTGCGCCGAGCGCGAGCGGAATGGTGCCGCCGACCACGCCGGTGGCGGTGATGAAACCGGTTTCCCTGGCGACAATGTGCATCGAGCCGCCTTTGCCGCCGCAATAGCCGGCGGCGCGCCCGGCGATTTCCGCCAGGAGTTTATTAATGTCGGCGCCGGCGGCGATGGCGTGGCCGTGGGAGCGATGGCCGCCGAAGATAAAATCGCCGCGGCCGAGCTGGCTGCACGCGCCGACGGCCACCGCTTCCTGGCCGATGCCCAGGTGCAGCAAGCCGCCGATCCGGCGCTCGGCGTAAAGCGCCGAGGCTTTTTCCTCGAAGGCGCGGATCAGCCACATGCGGCGCAGAAGATCGGTGAAATCAGCCGGGTCTTTTCTAGACATGAGCGAACGCGTTCAGAGCAAGTTGGCCGGGATCGATTTTCGAGTCATGCGCTCAACACAGAAGAATTTCTCGCTTGCGCTCGAAATGACAATTGTGCAGGGCGCGGCCAAGACCGTTTCCAGGGAACACGAAACTCGAAACTCTAGACGCGAAACCGATCTTATCGCAACACCGCTTTGACCGCGTCGATGATGCGCGACTCGGAGGGGCCGATGTGCGCTTCCAGCGGCGGACTGTAGGGCACGGGAACGTCGAGGGTCGAGACGCGGCGAATCGGCGCTTTGAGCTTGTCGAAGCCGCTCTCGGCGATGCGCGCGGCGATCTCGGCACCGACGCCGCAGCTTTGATGGGTTTCGTCGGCGATGACGACGCGATGGGTTTTTTCGACCGACGCCAGAATCGTCGCCAGATCGAAAGGCACGAGAGTGCGCGGATCGATGACTTCGACTTCGATTTTTTCCTCGGCGAGCTGGGCTGCTGCCTGCAGCGCGACCTGGACCGTGTAAGAAGTCGCGATCAGAGTCGCGTCGCCGCCCTGGCGTTTCACGTCCGCGACGCCGAACGGAATCGGCTTGTCGTTCTCGGGAATCTCGCCGCGCATCTCCAACAGCTTCGTATGATCGACAAAGATCGTCGGGTTGTCGCTGGCGACGGCGGATTTGAGCAAGCCTTTGACGTCGCGCGGCGAAGACGGAAGGGCAATCTCCAGACCGGGGACATTCCACAGCATTGCCTGGGGACTGCCGGAGTGCTGCGCTGCGCCGCCGCCGCGCAGGCCGTGAAAGAGATGAAACACCACGGGGACTTTGGTCTGGCCGCCGGACATGGAATAGGCATTGGCGGCTTCGTTGGCGACCTGCGGCCAGGCTTCGTAAATAAAACTGCCGGTGCTGAGATCGACGATCGGCCGCAGACCCGCCATCGCCGCGCCGGTGGCGAGGCCGCAAAAGCCGAGCTCGGAGATCGGCGGTGCGATCATGCGCGCGCCGTACTTGCTTTTAAGATTCTGATAGACGTGGCGATGCGGGCTCAGACTCAGAAAAGTGCCGTTGATCAGATGAACGCGCTCATCCGCCGCCATGATTTCTTCGAGCGCTTCGAATTTGGCTTCGTAGTAGGCAATTTCTCGCATGGCGATCTCTCAGGCAAAAAAATCTTTTTCGGCTTCTGCCGGTTTCGGATAAGGACTTTGCAGCGCGAAATCGACGGCGGCGGCGATCTCCGCTTTGACCCCGGCTTCCATCGCGGCGATTTCGTCCTTGCTCGCCTGGCCGCCGTCCACCAGCTCGCGAATATAGATCAGCACCGGATCGCAGGAGCGGTACCACTCGCGCGCTTTCTCCGGCACGCTCGTCACGTCCCAGGCAAGCGCCGTATCCGTCGGCCTGGGCACGGTGGGCCAGTTGGTCTCGCTGCCGGGATAACGCACGGTCTGCGCTTCGATGAACTGCGGGCCTTCGCCGGCGCGAATTTTCCGCACCGCTTCGCCCACCGTCGCGTGCACCAGGCCCGCGTCCATGCCGTCGATCTGGCGCGCGGGAATTTTGTAGGCTTTCGGCAAATCGGTCAGCGGGTACGCCGCCATCGTCGAAGACTGGGCCGCGGCGACGGCGCGGCCGGCGCCGTACTTGCCGTTGTTCTCGCAGAGAAACAGCACGGGCAGCTTGAGCAGCGAAGCAAGATTGAAAGCCTCCGGCGCGGCGCCTTCCTCCAGCGAACCGTCGCCGAACAAACAAACCGTGATGCGGCCGTTCTTCTGCGCCTTGGAAGCGTAGGCGGTGCCGGTCGAAAGCGGAATGATGCCGGCGACCACGCCGGAGCTGTGCAGAAATCCCAGCGACGGCGCGACCGAATGAAACGAGCCGCCCTTGCCCTGGTTCAAGCCGTCGGCGCGGCCGAGAATTTCAGCAAACAATTTTTTCGGCTCGGCGCCGCGGGCGAGCAGATGGCCGTGGTTGCGATGCGTGGTGAAAAGATAATCGTCGGCGCGCAGACACGAGATCGCCGGCACGCCGGTGGCCTCCTGGCCGACGTAGAGATGGTAGTGGCCGCCGAACACGCCCTGGTCGTGGAGCGGCACGAGATGCTCTTCGAAGTGGCGGATGACGAACATGCGCCGGCAAAGATCCAAGAGCGCTTCGCGCGGTAATTTTGGCAGCATATATTTTGTGACTTATTGCAAAAGGCCGGGGCTTGTCAATGTTTGCTCGATTGACAAGACTGGGACGCGGGACTAAATGCCAAGTAGAAAACGCGATCCGATGGAGGCCGTTTCATGAGAATATATCGATCGCTGTGGCTGCTGTTCCTGGCGAGTTCGATTCTTTTGCCAGCGACGCTGCTCGCGCAGGCGCGCGGCCTGAGAAAGGTTCAGGTCGGCGTTCCGGCGATCAGCATGGGCAACATCATCATCTACTTCGCCAAGGAAGCGAAGATTTTCGAAAAATACGGCCTGGATGTGGAGCCGGTCGCGGTCGCCGGCTCGGGCATCGCCTCCAAAGCGCTGATCTCGGGCAGCGTGCTGATCTCGCCGATCGCCACGCCCACGGTGATGACCGCGGTGCTCGCGGGCTCCGACATGGTGATCCTGGCGCACACCATGCCGGGCGTGATTCAATCGCTGATGGTGCGCCCGGACATCAAGCGCGACGAAGATCTCAAAGGAAAGACCATCGGCGTGACCACCTTCGGCTCGCTGACCGATTTTCTCGTCAAATATCTCGCGCGCCAGCGCAAGCTCGTGCCCGATCGGGACTTCACGCTTCTGCAGATCGGCACCGACAGCGACCGGTTCGTGGCGCTGCAGCAGGGAAGAATCCAGGGCGCCACCCTGTCGCATCCGAATTTTATTTTCGCCCAGCGCGCGGGCTTCCACGTGCTCTGGGATTTCTTTCGCGACGTGGATTATCCCTGGAGCGAGATCGCGACCACGCGCAGCCAGATCAAGCAGGACCGCGATCTGGTGATGCGCTACATGCGCGGTCATATCGAAGGCATCGCGCGCTTCAAGCAGGAACCGGAGCTGGCCAAGAAGGTCATCAAGAAAATGCTCCGCCTGGACGACGACTCGATCGCGCAGGAGTCCTGGGAGCTTTTCGCCAAGCACCGCATCGCCGCGCCCTATCCCAATATCAAAGGCATGAAGACGAGCTACGAGTACGTTGCCGCCACCCGGCCCGATGTCTACAAGCACAAGCCCGAGGAATTCATCGATGCGAGCTTCGTCGAGGAGCTCGACAAGAGCGGCTTCATCAAAAAGCTCTATGAAAAATAGCCCGCGCGCATGAAAGTCCGCATCGGCGTCGCCTTCGGCCAGTGGCCGCAAAGAAACATCGCGCCCGAGGCGATCCTCGATCTGGTCGATGCCTGCGAGGCCCTCGCCGTCGATTCGCTCTGGCTGAGCGACCGGCTGGTTTCTTCGGCGCTGAGCTTCGAGCCGATCGCATTTCTCTCCTACATCGCCGGGCGCCTCAAAAAAATGAAGCTCGGCACCAGCACTCTCGTGCTGCCGACCCGCAATCCCATTGTTCTTGCCAAGGAGTTGGCGACCCTGGATTTTCTTTCGCGCGGCCGTCTGTTTCCCGCCTTCGGTTTGGGCGGCGACGAGTCGAAAGATTTGCAGGCGATCGGCGTCAACAGGAAAGAACGCGCGGCGCGCGCCGATGAGATGATCGTTTTGATGCGCCGGCTCTGGAGCGAAGAGAACGTCACGTTCGCGGGGAAATTTTATGCCGTCGAGAACGCCACGATCACGCCGCGGCCCTGGCAGAAAAACGGCCCGCCGATCTGGATCGGCGGGCGCAGCCAGGCGGCCATGCGCCGCACCGGCCGTCTGGGCGACGGCTGGCTGGTCTCTTCGGTCGCGCCGCAAGAAGTCGCGGCCGGCATCCAAACCATTCGCGCCCAGGCCGCCGAGGCGGGCAGGCAAGTGCCGGAAGATCATTACGGCGTGCTGATTCCGTTTTACTTCGCGCCGAGCGAAGAGGACGCTTTCGAGATTGCCGGGCCGTCGGTCCGGCCGCGCGCCGATATTCCCGTCGGCGAATTCACCGCCTTCGGCAGGGCCGATCAGATTCGCGCCAAAGTGCAGGCCTACATCGGCGCCGGCGCGACCAAGTTCGTCCTGCGGCCGTGCGGGCCGTTCGACCAGTGGCGCGGCCAGATCGAGACTCTGGCGCGCGCGGTGATCGAGCCGCTGCAGACGGCGGGAGATTAGCCTCTTCGATCAGCAATCAGCTCGGGGTCAGCACCGCCGCGCCGCGAAGGTCCCCCGCGCGCAGGCGTGCCAGCGCTTCGTTTGCCTCTTCGAGCGGAAAAGTTTCGATCTCGGTGCGCACGGGGATTTTGGGCGCGAGCGCCATGAAGTCTTCGCCGTCGCGGCGGGTCAGATTGGCCACCGAGCAGATCGAGCGCTCTTCCCAGAGAATCGCGTAGGGAAACGACGGGATGTCGCTCATGTGGATACCGCCGCAGACCACGACGCCGCCCCTATCGACGGCGCGGAGCGCCTGCGGCACGAGCTCGCCGGCGGGCGCGAAAATAATCGCCGCGTCGAGCTTCACCGGCGGCAGTTCATCCGAGCCCCCGGCCCAAACCGCGCCGAGGCCCAGCGCGAATTGATGCGCGCGCGCGTTTCCCGGACGATGGAAAGCATAGATCTCGCGCTGCTGATATCGCGCCACCTGCGCCACGATGTGGGCGGCGGCGCCGAAGCCGTAAAGGCCGATGCGTTTGCCGGCGCCGGCTTTGACCAGGCTTCGATAGCCGATCAAGCCCGCGCAGAGCAGCGGCGCCGCTTCCGCGTCGCGGTAGCTCTTGGCGATCGGGAAGCAAAAGCGCTCGTCGGCCACGGCGTATTCGGCGTAGCCGCCGTCGAGCGTGTAGCCGGTAAATTTTGCGCGCTCGCAAAGATTTTCCCGCTCGCTGCGGCAATAGGCGCATTCGCCGCAGGTCCGGCCCAGCCAGGGAACGCCGACGCGATCGCCGATTTTGAAGCGCGCCGCTTCCGCGCCGAGCTGCACCACGTCGCCGACGATTTCATGGCCGGGGATGAGCGGCAGCTTGGGTTGGGTCAATTCGCGATCGATGACGTGAAGATCGGTGCGGCAGACCGCGCACGCTTTGATCCGGAGCAAAACCTGACCGGCTCTTGGCTCGGGGATCGGCAGCTCCCCCGGCCGCAGCACCCGATCGGAGCCGTCGAAAATCATCGCGCGCATGACAAGATCATTGTCCAAAGCGGCGCCGACCGCAATCGGGGGTACTCGCCGAACGGCGATCGTGTTATATTGGCGCGGCAGGAAACGCGGTGGGCTACATCGAAAAAAATCTTCTGCCCGACGAAGCGATCGTCTATGCGGCGCGGCTTCACCGGATGATTTTCTGGAAGCCGGTCGCGCTGATCGTCCTCGGCGCGATTTTTTTATGGATCCAAACGATCATCGGCGCCGGGGTCATTCTGATCGGCCTGCTTGCCTTGATTGTGCCGGTCGTCGATTACTGCAGCTCCGAGTTCGGCGTGACCAACAAACGGGTGATCATCAAAGTCGGCTTCCTGCGGCGCAAGACGCTCGAGCTGCTGCTGCGCCACGTGGAGACGATTGCGGTCGACCAGAGCGTCGTCGGCAGACTGCTCGATTACGGGTCGGTCACCCTCACGGGCACGGGCGGCATACGGGAAGTGTTCAACAATATCGCCGCGCCGCTGGAGCTGCGCCGGCGCATTCAAGGAGAAGCGTCGGCGCACGACGCTAGTCGAGATCAATATCCTTGAGCGGTTTGGTGATGGGCTCTTCCTTGGCTTTTTTGAACAGCTCCTGGAACTTGGCCTCGAGAACTTTCGATTTGTTTTTTTCCGCCTCGGCGAGCTTCTGATACTTCTCGTCGCGCCGGCTCGCTTCTTCGTGAACCAGCTTGACCGCGTCCTTGAGCTGCACGGCGATCTGCGGCTTCACCGGCAATTTGTGGTCGAGCACGGCGCCGAGCGCCGGGTCGACGGTCAACGTGGCTTCGCAGCAGGGACAGGTGATCTGGATCGTCGTCGATTTTTCATCCATGGCCGTGTCCTCGTTTCGCGTCCGGCGTTTTGAACTTCAGACTCTAAACGCCAGACCCCGGACGTTATTTCATCCGCGAAGCTCGATCTGCTCTCCGTCGGGGCCGGCGAAGACCACGCGACGCCAGCCGTTCTCCCGCGGCTCGCGCGCAGCTGTGTCGTGGGGCGCGCGCATCAATGTCACGCCGTCGTGTTTCAGCTTCTCCACGGTGCCGTCGAAATCGTCGGTTTCCAGGCAGAAATGAAATCCGGCCAGGGTCTCGCCCGGGTGATGGGTCAGCTCCAGCACGCTGTCGCCGAGCTTCAAGTAGGCGATCTGCAAGCCGTTGCCCGCCGAGTGCTGGAAATAATGCTTGAAGCCGAAGTGGCGCTCGTAGAACTGGACCGAGCGGTCGAGGTTGGAAACGTGCACGGCGACGTGATCGATGCGTTTGAACATGGCCGGTTCTCCGTAGCTCAAAGGATAGGCCTTTCGCGCCGATCTTTGCAAGCGCGTTTTCGGATGTGACATTTTTCCGCCGGAGGGTAAAATAGCGCCGTCGCGATTGCGTGGAGTTATGCCGATTTTTCGCCTGGTAGACGACGTTGTCTTCCCGCCGCCCGATTACGCCGACCCGAGCGGCCTGATTGCGGTGGGCGGGGATCTCTCCAGCGAGCGGTTGCTGGAGGCCTATCGGGTCGGGATCTTTCCCTGGTATTCGGAAGATCAGCCGCTTCTCTGGTGGTCTCCCGATCCGCGCTTCGTGCTCGATCTCGACGATTTCAAAGTCTCCCGAAGCCTGAGAAAGACGCTGCGCAAAAAAATCTTCCATGTCAGCTTCGATCGCCGCTTCGAGGACGTGATCGCCGGCTGCGCGGAGGTGGCGCGCGACGGCCAGAGCGGCACCTGGATCACCCCGGAAATGCAGCAGGCGTACATTCGCCTGCACGGGCTCGGCTACGCGCATTCGGTGGAAGCCTGGTGCGAGGGCGAAGTGGTCGGCGGGCTTTACGGCGTTTCGCTCGGCAAGGCGTTTTTCGGCGAGTCGATGTTTCACCGCAAAACCGACGCCTCGAAGGTCGCGCTTGCCGTGCTGGTCGAGAAGCTCAAAGCCTGGGGCTTTCACTTCATCGATTCGCAGATGACCACCGATCACATGCAGCGGCTGGGCGCGAAGGAAATCTCGCGGCGCATTTTTCTCAAAAAGCTTCAGTCGGCGCTGCGCCATTCGACCAAGCGCGGCAAGTGGCACGTGGAAGATTGACGCCGGGTCAGGCGGGCGCGCCGGCGCCGGGCGAATCCTGTTCGATCCTCTGAACCAGCGATTCCACGGTTTTTCCCGACGGAAATTCCCGCGCCAGCAGCGCAATGCTCAGAGCTGAAAGCCAATACTGGTCCTGTACGAAGCGGCCGACCACCGCAAGCACCAGACCGTAGACCGCGCACGCTTCGATGATCGCAAAAATCACCACTTTGCGGGTGACGTAGGCCGAGACCACGTGGGCGGCGCGCTTTTCGAGGGAGCCGCGAAATTCCTCGAGCGCGCGAAACAGCTTGACGGCGCTGCTGTCTCGCAGGATCGATGCCTCCGATAAATGGCGCCGGCGCCAGTAAAAATAATACCCGAGATCGACGATGGCGAGGAGCCAGAGCACGATGCGCGCCGGCTCGGCCAGCGTGGAATTGCTGCCGATGTTCGGATTGGCCAGAACGCTGCGCACGATCACCAGATAAATCGGAATCGAGATGACGAACGCGCTCCACAGAATCACCGCGGCGCCGCGCTGGTCGAGCAAAATTTTTCGAAACTCCGGTCGAATCATCGAATCTCCTCAGCGCGTTTGTAACACAGCCGGACCGTCCTGTCGCGCCGCCCGGCGAGAAAAATTCTCGGCGCCGGGCGCGCCTTGTGAGGCTCCAACCGCGATGATATAGGCGACGATGAAAGCCACAGATGCGGAGGATACGATGGCCGAATTCGATATCGTCATCCACGGCGGCAGAGTGATCGACGGCTCCGGCAATCCCTGGTTTTACGGCGACGTCGGCATCAAGAACGGCAAGATCGCCGCCATCGGCAAAATCCATCCCGAAGCCGGCGCGCGCGCGATTGCCGCCAAAGGCTACGTCGTCACGCCCGGTTACATCGACATGCACACCCACAGCGATCAGCCGGTGGTCAACGACGGCAACGCCGAGAGCAAAGTGCGCCAGGGCGTGACCCTGGACATCATCGGCGAGAGCCAGACCGTGGCGCCGCTCGAAGGACCGATCCTCGAGGAATATCGGGCCGAGCACCGCAAACGCAACGGCATCGAGACCGACTGGAAAACCTTCACCGGATATTTCGACACGGTCCGGCGCGGCGGCGTGTCGATCAACATCGCCTCCGGCGTCTCGCCGCAGCAGGTGAAACGCGTGGTCTGCGGCTTCGAGGAGCGGCCGGCCAGCGCGGCGGAGCAGGAAAAAATGAATCGCCTGGTGGCCCAGGCGATGGAAGAGGGCGCGCTCGGGCTCACCGCCGCGTGGCACGCCAAGGGACCGGAGAATCCCGGCGAGGTCGTCGAGATGGCCAGAGTCGCCAGACGCTACGGCGGCTATTATGGCGTGCACGTGGGCAGCGAAGGCTTCGATATTTTCGAAGAATTGGCCAAGATGCTCCGCGTTGCGCGCGAAGCGCAAATTCCGGTGCATGTCTATCATTTGAAAATGCGCGCGAAGGCCAACTGGGGGCGGATTCGCCAGGTGATCGCTCAGCTCGAAGAGGCGCGGCGCGAAGGGCTCGACATCACCGCCAATCAATATCCGTACACCGCCATGCAGCATCCCTGGCGGCGCTTGTTTCCGCGCTGGGTTCAGGACGCGCCGGTCAATGAAACGATTACGAAGTTCAAGAATCCCGATTTCCGCGCGCGGGTGATGAACGACCCCGAGTTCACCCAGTACGTGGACGAGCACGGCGGCTGGGAAGGCGTCGTCGCCGCGCGGCTGGACAGCGAGCCGCTGAAGAAATTCGAGGGCATGACCATCGCCGAGATCGCCAAAATTCGCGAGCAGGATCCGGCGAGCGCCTGCTTCGATCTGATTTTCGAAGAAGGCGTGTTCATTCACGGCGTGCACCACACGATGAACGAAGACGACGTGAAAACCGTCATGCGCGTGCCCTGGGTCTCGATCGGCTCCGACGGCAGCGCGCTCAATCAAAAATTTCCCGGCAAGCCGCACCCGCGCAGCTTCGGCACCAATCCGCGCGTGCTCGGCAAGTACACGCGCGAGGAAAAAGTGCTGACCCTGGAGGACGCGGTGCGCAAGATGACTTCCCTGCCGGCGCAGGTGCTCGGCCTCAAGGACCGCGGGCTTTTGCGCGAAGGATTCTGGGGCGACGTGGTGCTGCTCGATCCCGATCGGGTGGCGGACACGGCGACCTACGAGAACCCCAAGCAGTATCCCAAAGGCATCGACTACGTGCTGGTCAACGGCAGGGTGGTGATCGATAACGGCAATCATACCGGCGCGCGGCCGGGGCAAATCGTTTACGGGCCGGGGTATCGGGGACAGTAGAAAACAAATTAAAAAGTAAAAAGTAAAAATTAAAAAGTAAGAAAAAGAATTAAGGAAAATTGCGGCGCGGCGATAATCGGAGCGAGGGTCCACGCTGCTTGAATGCGCACGAGGAGAAACGGCTGTGAGCGATTTGAAGACGGCGGGCGCCGAGCAGATCTGCCGGGAATTGGCGCAGGCCTTTCACGGCACTCTTGGTTGGAAATGGGATCGGCGCTTCGAGACCGTGCTCGCCGAGTTCGGCGTCGAGGCGAAAGACGACATTCGCGCCACGCTGAACCGCTTCCTCGGCAATCTCTGGGACAGCTCGAGCGTCGGCAATGCGCCGGGCGGCGTGCGCGCGATCGACGACCGGCTCGGCGGTCTCTGGCCCGGGCAGATGCTGTTCACCTCGGATGCGCAACAAGAGAGTCTGGTGTTCTGCTGCTGGTGGCCGTGGGGCGACGGCAAGTCGATTTCGATCCGCGTCGGCCTCTCCAACCAACAACTATCCGATGCGGAACACGCCCAGGTCATGGCGGGCTTCAAGACCTGGTTCGGCGTGTAGCGCGCCTTTGCTTTCTTTAAGTTTTCCCGGCCGCTCTTGGCGCGGCGGAGCGCGCGGCGCATATTGAACTGCGGTATTCTTTCGGGTAGCTTCGCAGCCAATCGACCACCCCATCAAGGAGGCAGCTCATGGAAAGAAGGAAGGCGAGCGACTTCGATCCGCAATTACTCGGCCTTTTTCACCGATACATTCACGGCGCCATCAGCCGGCGGGAGTTTCTTGACGGCGCGGCCAAGTTCGCGGTGGGCGGCCTGACTGCGACGGTTTTGTGGGACATGCTGCGGCCCCATTACGCCTGGGCCCAGCAGGTGCCCAAAGACGACAAGCGCATCAAGGCCGAGTACACGATGTATCCCTCGCCCAAGGGCAACTCGTCCAACGGCCAGATGCGCGGCCTGCTCGCGCGGCCCGCGAGCGGCGACAAATTTCCCGTGGTGCTGGTGGTCCACGAAAATCGCGGGCTCAATCCTTACATCGAAGACGTGGTGCGCCGGCTCGCGGTCGCCGGTTTCATGGCGCTCGGGCCGGACGCGATCTGGCCGCTCGGCGGCTATCCGAGCGTGGACAAGTACGGCGCCGAAGCCGATGAAAAGGCACTGGCCATGCAGAAGCAACTCGATCGGGGGAAAATCATCCAGGACTTCGTCGCCGGCGCGGAGTTTTTGCTCAAACACCCGCAGTCCACCGGCAAGCTCGGCGCCGTGGGATTTTGTTTCGGTGGCGACGTGGTTAATCAGATAGCGGTTCTCGTGCCGCAGCTCGCAGCCGGTGTGCCTTTCTACGGCGGCGCGCCGGCGACAGCCGACGTGCCGAAAATCAAGGCCGCTATGTTATTCAACTTCGCCGAGCAGGATCCCAGAGTCCTCGGTCAATGGCCCGCCTACGAAGCAGCGCTCAAGGAGAACGGCATCAAGTACGAAGCCTACATTTATCCCAAGACCTATCACGGCTTTCATAACGATACGACGCCGCGCTACGACGACGCCGCGGCGAAGCTCGCCTGGCAGCGCACCATCGATCACTTCAACAAGTATTTGAAGTCGTAGCGGCCCGCCTTCGCACTCACTCCCATACCGCGGCCGGCGGGCGCGCTCGATGCGCCGCCGGCCGCGTCGTCTGCGGCGCTTTGCAGCCGCGCAACCTTCCGCGTATTGACACTAAATTTTGGATTCGATAGCGTCACCAGCGCTTGCATAATATTTTTCATGCAAATTTCCCGCGGCGGGAGCGCGCCTATGAATGACTTGAAGCCGGTCAAGAGCGGCAAGGTCAAAGTCGACGACGTGAATCTCTACTACGAGCTTTATGGCCAGGGCGATCCTCTGGTCCTGGTGGCCGGCACGGGCATCAGTCTCGCGCCGTGGCGGATCTCGCAGGTGCCGGAGTTCGCGAAGCACTACCAGGTTTTGATCTACGATCACCGCGGCCTTGGCCGCAGCGACAAGCCCGACATGCACTACACGACGCGGCTTTTTGCCAGGGATTGCGCCGGTCTGATGGACGCGCTCGGCATAAAAAAGGCGCACCTGTTGGGGCATTCCATGGGCGCGCGGGTGCTCCAGTGGGTCGCTCTGGATTATCCCGAAAAGGTTCGCAGCCTGGTGCTTTCCGGGCCGGGCTCGGGAAAATACAGCGAGGATCTCGAGGACTATCCGCGCGGCGTGCCGCTCGACGCGGCGCTGGAAATGATCGAGAAGGGCTACGAGAAATATCAGAACGATCACTGGGGCCCGGGTTTCATGTTCAGCGATTCCTTCGTCAAGGAGCACCCCGAGGTCGTCAAGAAATATCAGGAGCTGATCGTCGACGAGGTGCCGCCGCTCAAGTGCTACCTGCGCCACGTGGTTGCGCGCCAGTGCCACGAAACCACTCACCTGATCCACAAGATCAAAGCGCCGACTCTGGTGATCGTCGGCAGCAAGGACGTGCACGAAGGCGGCACCGGCAGCCACGTGGAATCGGCCAAGGTGCTGGCGCAAAAAATTCCCGGCGCCGAGCTGGTTCTTATCGAAGGCGGGCGGCACGGCTACCTGCGCGAGATGCCGGAAAAAGGACACCCGCCGATTTTGGATTTTCTGCGCCGCCACTAGGAAGGGACATTTCCCGCACAGACGCCAAGACCCAAAGGTTTCAAAAAAATAGCTTCGCGCCTTGGCGGGAACAAATCTCCATCGACTTATGGACAAGAAAGAAATCATCGAAAAGCAGAAGAAGTACCTTTTCTCCTGCGTCGCGACTTATTACGACGAGCCGCTGGTGGTCGATCATGCCAAGGATCAGTACGTCTACGACGCCGACGGCAAGGAATTCCTGGATTTTTTCGGCGGCATTCTCACGGTCAGCGTTGGCCATTGCAACGAAAAAGTAACCCGCGCCATCGACGAGCAGACTCACAAGCTCCAGCACGTCTCGACGCTTTACGCCAACGAGCCGCAGGTGCGGTTGGCGGAGAAGCTGGCGCAGATCGCGCCGGGACGGCTGGAAAAATCTTTTTTCACCAACAGCGGCACGGAGGCCAACGAGACCGCGGTTCTGCTGGCGCAGATTCACACGCGCTGCCAGGACGTGATCACCTTGCGCCACAGCTACAGCGGCCGTTCCTATCTCGCCTTGAGCCTCTCGGCGCAATCGAGCTGGCGGCTCATGCCCAACGTGGTGCCGGGGGTGCATCACATCGCCAACGCGTATTGCTATCGCTGTCCGTTCGGCCTCACCTATCCGAGCTGCGATTTGAAATGCGCCAAAGACGCCGAGGAAGCGATTCAAACCATGACCTCGCAAGGGCGCGTGGCGGCATTTCTCGCCGAGCCGATTCAAGGCGTCGGCGGTTTCATCGTGCCGCCGAAAGAATATTTCAAGGAAATCGTCGGCATCATCCGCAAGTACGGCGGGCTTTTTATCTGCGACGAAGTGCAAACGGCCTGGGGCCGCACCGGCGGCAAAATGTTCGGCATCGAGCACTGGGATGTGGAGCCGGATATCATGACCTTCGCCAAAGGCATGGCCAACGGCGTGCCGATCGGCGCGACGATTGCGACGCCCGAGGTCGCCGACAGCCTGAAAGGCAACACCATTTCCACGTTTGGCGGCAATCCGGTGACCTGCGCCGCCTCCCACGCGACGATCGAAGTCATCGAAGAGGAAAATTTGGTCGACAATGCCCGGGTGATGGGCCAGCGCCTGCGCGAGGGCTTGAACGCGCTGAAAGACAAATACCCGATCATCGGCGACGTGCGCGGCATGGGGTTGATGCAGGGCATGGAGCTGGTCGGCGAAGGAAAGAAGCCCGACGTGGAAAACACCAAGCGGGTGATGGAGCTGACCCGGGGAAACGGCTTGCTCGTGGGCAAGGGCGGCACCTACGGCAACGTGCTCCGCGTCGCGCCGCCGCTCAACGTCAACCAAGATCAAATCGATCGGGCGCTGAAGGTCCTGGACCGGTCCTTCGGCCGGCTGGGCCAGTGAGGAAGCCGCGCGCCTTTCGCACCGCTGGAGCCGGATCGCCGATCGTTGATATTCGACTCCCATGAACACCTTGAGCCGCAGGCTCATCGGCGCGATCCCGGTGCTGCTGGGCATTTCCTTTCTGATTTTTCTGCTGATGCACATTGCGCCGGGCGACCCGGTGAGCCTGCTGCTGGGCGACGACGCGACGCCGGCCGACATCGAGCGCACGCGCCACGAATGGGGCCTGGATCAGCCGCTGATCGTGCAGTACTGGAGTTTTATCACGCACGCCGTCACCGGTGATTTCGGCAAATCGCTCAAGTTCAACGAATCGGTGACCAAGCTGATCGCCGAACGCCTGCCGGCAACCCTCGAGCTGGCCTTCGCCGCACTCTGCGTCGCGATCCTGATCGCGATACCGCTCGGCGTCTATTCCGCCATCCGCCACAATTCGCTTCTCGATCACGCCGGCATGAGCGTCGCGCTGATCGGCGTCTCCCTGCCCAATTTCTGGCTCGGCATCATGTTGATCTATTTTCTCGGCGGGCAGCTGAACCTGCTGCCGGTGGCGGGCCGCATCGAATACGGCATTGAAATTCGCTCGATCACCGGTCTCTATCTGGTCGACAGCCTGCTTACGGCCAATTACCAGGCGTTCTGGAGCGCGCTGCAGCACCTGTTGATGCCCGCGGTGACCCTCGGTTCGGCGCTGGCGGCGATCGTGACCCGCATCTCGCGCTCGAGCGTGCTCGAAGTCATGCGCCAGGATTACGTCACCACGGCGCGGGCCAAGGGCTTGAGCGAGCGACGGGTCATCTGGCGCCACATTCTGCGCAACGCGCTGATCACGATTACCACCATCCTCGGGCTGCAGCTCGGCGCCTTGCTCAACGGCTCGGTGATCACCGAAACCGTTTTTTCCTATCCCGGCATCGGCGACCTGCTGATTCAGTCGATATCGGCGCGCGATTACAAGCTCACGCAAGTGTTGATTTTGATGTTCGCGGTGATCTACTTCGTCGTCAACCTGCTGGTCGATCTGCTTTACAGCTGGATCGATCCGCGGATCAGATTTTGATGTTTTCGCTGCGCTATCTGAAAATCTGGGTGGGCGGCGCGATTCTCCTGCTGCTCTGCGTTTGCGGCGTCGCCGCGCCGCTGCTGGCGCCGCGCGATCCGCAGGCGCAGACCCTGGAAGATCGGCTGCGGCCGCCGCGCTGGAGCGAAAACGGGGTGCCGGCCTACCTGCTCGGCACCGACAATCTCGGCCGGGACATGCTCAGCCGGATCATCTACGGCTCGCGCATCTCGCTGATGGTCGGCGCCGCCACCGTGGTCTTCGCCGGCCTGGTGGGCTGCATTCTCGGCGCCGTGGCCGGCTATTTCGGCCGCGCCGCGGACGAGATCGTCAGCAAAGTCTCGGAGATTTTTTTAGCCTTTCCGTTTCTTCTGATCGCCATCGCGATCATGGCCTTCCTCGGCCAGGGCGTGGGCAACCTCATTTTCGCGCTGATGCTCAGCCGCTGGGTGCAGTATTGCCGCGTCGTGCGCGGCGAAGTGCTGTCGCTTCGCGAGCGCGACTTCGTCACCGCAGCGAAAGCGCTGGGCGGCCGGGACTGGTACGTGCTGTTTCGCCACGTGCTGCCCAACACCCTCGCCAGCGTCACGGTGATCGCCACCTTCAGCATGGCCATCGTCATCATCGCCGAGGCGAGCCTGAGCTTTCTCGGCCTCGGTGTGCCGGTGCACATCCCGACCTGGGGCTCGATGCTGAGCGAAGGGCGGAGCTACATCAATCGCGCGCCGTGGCTGACGATCTTTCCCGGCCTGGCGATTTTTATCACCGTGTTCGGCATCAACCTGCTCGGCGACGGGCTGCGCGACGTGCTCGATCCCAAGCTGCGGCGGCAAAGGTGAAGGCCGCAAAGTTCGCATCGGAGTTTCAACCAGGAGATTGATTATGGCCATCAGTCGCAGACAATTTCTGACCCGGACGGCGCTCGGCATCGGCGCGGCGGCGGCGCCGGGATTGTTGCGCAGCGCCGGCGCGGCTTCGCGCGATCGGGTGACGATCTATCACACGAGCGTCGCCGACTCGATCAACCCCTACAACCACAGCTCGAGCCCGATCTACGGCGACTGGCAGCACGTGATCGAGCCGCTGATCGAGCTCGATTACGCCAAGAAAGAATACGTCGGCGTGCTCGCCGAGTCCTGGCAGTTCCAGGGCAACAAGTGGGTGTTCAAGCTGCGCAAGGGCATCAAGTTTCACAACGGCGCGCCGCTCACTTCCAGGGACGTGGCGTTTTCCGTCGAGAAGATGCGCGACGAGAAGGGCGGCAGCCTCCAGGCGCCCAACTTCAAAGACGTGACCGAAGTGCAGACTCCCGACGATCAGACGGTGATCTTTGTCACCAAGCAGCCGCTGGCGATCTTTCTCGACCGGCTGGAGAACCGTTTCATTCTCAGCAAAGTCGCCGGCGACAAATTCGGCGACAAGCTCTACGACAATCTCATCGGCACCGGCCCCTACAAATTCGTCAGCTACCAGCGCGGCGGCAACCTGGTCTTCACGCGCAACGACGAGTACTGGGGCGGCAAGGCGGCGATCAAGGAAGTGATCTTTCGCAAAGTCACCGAGGACGCGGCAAGGCTGGCGGCGCTCGAGTCCGGCCAGGCCGACTTCATCAACAACGTGCCGGACCACGAGGTCGCGCGGCTGCAAAAACACCCGCGCGTGCGCATCGACAAAGTTGAAGGGCTGCGCATGTTTTTTCTCGCCTTCAACATGGCGTTCAAGCCCTGGGACAACAAGCTGGTGCGCCAGGCGGCGAATTACTGCGTCGATGCCCCGGCGATCATCAAAAACATCTTCGACGGCATCGGCTATCCGATCAACGGACCGGTGGGCGCCAACGTGATCGGCGCCGATCCCGCGCTCAAGCGCTACCCGTACGATCCGCAGAAGGCCAGGCAGCTGCTCGCCCAGGCCGGCTTTCCCAATGGCTGTGATATTCAGCTTTACTATTCCGCCGGGCGCTATCCCAAGGACAGGGAAGTCTGCCAGGTCGTCGCCGCGCAGATGGTGAAGGGCGGTTTTCGCGTCGAGCTGATCTCGCAGGAGTGGGCGCTTTTCTGGGACAAGCAGGGTGTCAACGGCGGCAAGCTGCCGTTTTACTACATCGGCCGCGGCTCGCTCACCGACGCCGACACGCTTTACGATCAGTATTTTCGCACCGGCACGACCAAGCGGACCAACTACAGCAATCCCGAGCTGGACAAGATCATCGAGGAGCAACAGAAAACGGCGGACCAGAAAAAGCGCGTGGCGCTGTTGCGCCGCGCGGGCAAGATCATTATGGAAGAGGCGACCTTCATTCCGCTTTACAACCTCGCCGACATCTACGGCCTGGCGCGCAACCTCATCTGGAAAATGCGCCCCGACGAAAAGGTGCTCGGCTGGGACATGAAGATCAAGTAAAAGCGCGAGTGCGCCTGGATGCGCTGAACGGGCTTTTGCTGATTGGCGCTGAAGCGGACCGACTCAAAGCGGGAGGCGACGATGGGTTCGGATGATTTTGAAATCAGGCGACGAACGTTTCTGAAGCAAAGCGCCGTTGCCGGTCTCGGCGTGCTCGCCGGGGCGGCATGGGCCGACCTCGGCTGGGCCGCGTCCAGGGAGCGGCTCATGATCCTCAGCAGCATCGGCCTGGACACGCTCAACCCCTACGCGCACAGCTCCGGTCCCCAGTACGGTATCTGGGAGCACATGATCGAGCCGCTGGTCGAAATCGACTATGCGCGCAAAGACTATTACGGCGTGCTTGCCGAGTCGTGGAAATTCCAGGGCAACACGTGGGTGTTTCGCCTGCGAAAAGGCATTCGCTTTCACAACGGCGCGCCGTTTACCGCCGCCGATGTCGTCCATTCGGTCAATCGGGTCAGAAACGACAAGCGCAGCCTGCAGAAATCGAACTTCGACGATCTGACCGAAGTCCAGGCGCCCGACGATTATACGGTGACTTTCACCACCGCGGCCCCCAATGCGGTCTTTCTCGACCGTTTGCAAAACCGCTTCGTGGTGAGCAAAAGCGCGGCGGAGAAATACGGCGACGAGGCCGATCAGCACGCCGTGGGCACGGGGCCGTATAAGCTGGTCAGCTGGCAGCGCGACGGCAATCTCGTCATGACGCGCAACGACGATTACTGGGGACCCAAAGCCGCTATCAAGGAAATCGTTTTGAAAAAAGTCGGCGAGGATGCGGCGCGGCTGGCCGGTTTGCTCGCCGGACAGGGCGACGTGATCAACAACGTGCCGGTGGAGGAGATCGCTCGTCTGGACAAGCATCCGCGGGTGCGCACGGAAAAGGTCGAAGGGCTGAGAATGTATTTTCTCGCCATGAACGTCAATCACAAACCGTTCGACAACAAGCTGGTGCGCCAGGCGTTCAACTACGCCGTCGATGCGGCGGCCGTGATCAAGCATATCTATGAAGGCAACGGCTACGTCATGAACGGGCCGCTCGGCGCCAACGTGATCGGCTACGACCCCAAGATCAAGCGCTATCCCTACGATCCGAAAAAAGCCAGACAACTGTTGACTCAAGCGGGTTTCGGTGGCGGCCTCGAGGTCAAACTGTACTTTTCACCGGATCGGTATCCCAAGGCGCGCGAGGTTTGCCAGGTGATCGCCGATCAACTCGCCAAGGCCGGAGTCAAGACCGAGCTCGTCTCCCAGGAATTCGCGATTTTCTGGGGCTCGGACGGCGTGAACGGCGGCAAGATTCCTTTCTACTACGTCGGGCGGCCGGCCATCGACGCCGACACGGTTTACGATCAATATTACCGGTCGGGGAGAACTAAGCGAGTCGGCTTTCAAAACGCCGAGGTCGACCGCTTGATCGACGAGGAGCAAAAAACCGGAGATCAGAAAAAGCGGGTCGCGCTGCTTCAGCAAATCGGCCGGATTCTGATGGAAGAAGCGGCCCTGGTGCCGCTCTATACCCTGGCGGAAATCTACGGCGTGGCGCGCAACGTGATCTGGAAAGCGCACCCGGAAGAAAAAGTCCTCGCGTTCAATATGAAAATTCGCTAGACGACTGCGACCAGCCAGGGGGAGGAGTGCATGACCGCCAAGAACCGCGGCATCAAGCGCAGAGACTTTCTGAAACAGGGAACGCTAGCCGGTCTGGGGGCGCTGCTCGGCAATGCCATCGTCCGCACAAGTTACGCCGCGTCGCGCGAACGGCTGACGATTTTGAGCAGTATCGGGCTCGACACCCTGCATCCCTATGCGCACAGCTCGAGTCCCCACTACGGTATCTGGAACAACATGATCGAGCCTCTCGTCGAGGTGAATTACGCCAAACGAGATTACTTCGGCGTGCTCGCCGAGTCCTGGGAATTTCACGGGAAAAAGTGGATCTTCAAACTGCGTAAAAATGTCCGCTTTCACGACGGTTCTCCATTTACCGCGCAGGACGTGATCTACTCGATCAATCGGATGAAAAACGACAAGCTGAGCCTGCAAAAGGAGAATTTTAGAGACCTGACCGAAATGCAGGCGCTGGATGACCACACGGTGGCCTTCACCACGGAAGCGCCCAATGCGGTTTTTCTCGACCGACTGCAGAATCGCTTCATCCTCGGAAAAACCGGGACCGAAGCTCAGGGCGGCGACCCTGCGGAACGCAAGCCCATCGGCACGGGACCCTACCGCTTCGTCAGCTGGCAGCGCGATGGCAATCTGGTCATGACGCGCAACGACAATTACTGGGGTCCCAAAGCGGCGGTGAAAGAGATCGTCACGCGGCGAGTTAAAGAAGACGCGGGGCGGGTGGCCGGTCTGCTCGCCGGTCAAGGGGACGTCGCCAACAACGTGCCCATCGAAGAGCTTTCCCGTTTCGAGAACAATCCACGGGTGCGCGGCGAAAAAGTCGAAGGCGTGCGCATGTATTTCCTGGCGATGAACGTCACCCACAAGCCGTTCGACAACAAATGGCTGCGCCAGGCGATCAACTACGCGGTGGACCCGGCGGCGATCATCAAGCATATTTACGAGGGTAACGGCTACGTCATGAATGGACCCATGGGATCGAACGTCATTGGCTTCGATCCCAAGATCAAGCGCTATCCCTATGACCCGAAGAAGGCGATGGAGCTGCTCGAGAAGGCGGGCTTTCCCCGAGGATTGGAAATTAAATTGTACTTTTCGCCCGACCGTTATCCCAAAGCCAGAGAAGTCTGCCAGGTGATCGCCGATCAACTGGCCAAGATCGGCATCAAAACCGAGCTGGTCTCCCAGGAGTTCGTGATCTTCTGGGGCAAGGACGGCGTGAACGGCGGCAAGTTGCCCTTCTACTACGTCGGCCGGCCGGCTGCCGACGCCGATACGGTTTACGATCAGTACTTTCGCTCGGGTGTGAGCCCGCGCATCCAGTACAAAAATCCCGAGTTCGACAAGCTCATCGACGAGGAACAGAAAACCGGCGACCCGAAGAAGCGTGTTGCGATTCTGCAACAGGCCGGCCGAGTTTTGATGGAGGACGTCCCTTTCGTGCCGCTTTATACGTTGGCGGAGATCTACGGGGTTGCGCGTAATGTCGTGTGGAAAGCGCGGCCCGATGAAAAGATCATCGCCGCGGAGATGAAAATTAAATAAGCCGCGGCGCGGAATCGGCGCGCCGCGGCGGAATTCAAAAAAGCTCTTCGGAGTCCTTCGACCGGCTCAGGACGAAGGGAAAAACCGAGAAACTCCGTTCATGCTGAGCTTGTCGAAGCATGCTTCCGGTTAGGCCTGGTACTTCAGCTCGCCGCCGACCAGGGTCATCTCGACTTTTAAATCTTTTATTTTTTCCGGCTGAATCGCGAACGGGTCCTCGGCGACCACGGCGATGTCGGCGAGCTTGCCGGCTTCGAGGGTGCCCTTGTCGTTTTCCTCGAAGCCGACCCACGAAGCGGTAGTCGTGTGCATGGCGAAGGCTTCGCCGACGCTGATTCTTTCCTCGGGCACCCAGACTTCGCCCCAGCGCATCTTGCGCGACACGCAGGCGGCGATATCGCGCAGCGGATCCACCGGCCAGTAGCCCGGCGAGTCCGAGCCGCCGGCGATGATCACGCCGTTTTTCAGCAAGGTCCTGAACGGAAACGCCTTGGTGAGCCGCTTCTCGCCGACGCAATCCAGGATCGCGTCGCCGACGTAGTAGCCGATGGCGATGTTCGGGATCGCCACGATGCCGCTGCGCACCATGCGCTGCATTCTTTCCGGCGTGCAGAGCCAGTTGCCCATGTGCTCGATGCGATGGCGATGGTCCTTGCGCGGCGAGTGCTCGACGGCGTTCTCGTAGGCGTCGAGCGCCATGTCGAAGGCGCGGTCGCCGATGGCGTGCACGCAGCAGCGCAGCCCCGCGTCGTGGCATTTCTGCACGGTGTGATTCAGCTCGTCCTGCTGGATGCGAATGATCCCGTGGTTGTGCTCGTCGTCTTCGTAGGGCTCGTAGAAGCAGGCGTTGCGCCCGGTGATGCCGCCGTCGATGCTCATCTTGACGCCGCCGACGCGCAGCCACTCGTTGCCGAAGCCGGTGATCAAACCCAGCTCGATCAAGCTTTTCGACTCGATCATCGACTCGATCACCCGCGGCAGAATGCTCACGCGCGCGTGCATGCGGCCTTCCTGGTAGATTTCCTGGTAGGCGCGCACCGGCTCGGCGTAGCGCACGATGTCGTGCACGGTGGTGACGCCGCGTTCGAGGCATTGATTGAGCGCGAAGACGATGCCGTCCTTGAGCTGCAGGTAATTAAACTCCGGCGCGACTTTCTTGACGATCAACTGCGCGCGCTCGTGCAGCTCGCCGGTGGGCTCGCCGGTCTGCGCGTCGTGCTTGATGTGCCCGCCGGCGGGATCGGGCGTGTCGCGGCTGATTTTCGCCGCAGCCAGCGCGAGCGTGTTGGCGACCGTGATGTGCGCGCCGAAGGAGATCGACACCGGATTATCGGGCACGGCGCGATCGAGGTCGTGCTTGTCGGGAAAGCGTTTGTCCTTCAGGCGAAAATCCTGCATGGGGCTGCCATGCGCGACGATCCAGGATCCCTTCGGCGCAGCTGCGGCGGCGTTGGCCAGCCGCTGGAGAATGTCCGAAACCGAATCGGCGCCGACGTAAAAATCGCGGCAATCCACCAGCTCCATTTCGGCCGTGCCTTTTTCCGAGAGGTGCACATGCGTGTCGGTCAGGCCGGGAATGGCGGTGCGGCCGCGCAGATCGATCATCTTGGTCTCGGGCCCGGCGAGGCGGCGCACATCGTCGGAGTTGCCCGTGGCGGCAATGCGCGAGCCGACGCAGGCAAGCGCTTCGCAAGTGTCGGTTTCCGACGCGAAGGTGCGGATCTTGCCGTTGTAAAGAATCAGATCGGGATAGGGCAGCGGGCGTTTGGCCATGGTGGTTTGCTCCTGGTTCGGCGCCGTTGCCGGCGCCGTGCGCTCGAGAATTACTTTCTTCGGATCAGCGCCTGGCGCATCAGAGTCTCCCATTGAGAGAATTTCACTTCAAGCTGTTCGAGGGAGAATTTTTCGTCGAGGTAAATTTTCTTGAACTTCTGCTCGCGCGAGCCGGTGTCCTCGCGCGGCGACCAGAGCCCGCCTTTCATCATGAGCTGCTGGCCTTCTTTGGAATGGACGTAATCGAGAAACAGCAGCGCCGCATGCGGATGCGCTGCCTTGGACGAGAGACCGGAATAGCCGACGGTGGTGACCACCGGCTCCAGCGGGCGCCACTCGATGGGCGCGCCTTTTTGCTTCGCCACCGTTACGTCGGCGTCGAAGATCGTCGGCGAGAGCGGCACTTCGCCGGAGGCGACCAGCCCGGCCAGGGCGGCGCCGGACATGTCCTGGACTTGGATCTCCTGCTCGGCGAGCTTGTCGAAAAATTCCCGGCCCAGGACTTCGACGATGCTGCCGATCCAGCGCACGCCGGTGGACGTGCCGGCAATGGACATTTTGCCTTTCCATCTGGGATCGAGCAGATCCTTGAGCGCTTTCGGCGCGTCGTTGGCGGCAATCAAGCTGGTGTTGAAGCCCAGGCTGTTGTAAGTCTCCCGATCGCCGAGATAGAAGACGCCGGTCTTGCCCTTGGCTTTCACCGTGTCGGGATAAAAGCGCGCTTCCGGCGTGAAGTATTCCTGAAACAGGCCGTCGCGGCGCATCAAGCCCATGCCTTCCGAGGTGGTCTCGATCACGTCGACGAGGGCGCGGCCGGCGCTGAACTCTTCCATGGCGCGGCGGATGAGATTTTTCGAATCGTTGCGCCACTCGGAAACCGTGATGAAGGGATACTTCTTCTCGAATTCCTTGACGTAGGTGCGAAACCAGGTGTGGGAATCGTAAAGCGTCAGCTGCCCTTCGCGTCTGGCGCCTTCGATCAGAAGTTTTACCCTATCGGCGCCGCGATGAAGCGCGAGCTGCGCCGCCGGCATCGACGCGCCGGCGGCAAAGAGCTGCGCTGCGGTAAGCGCGAGCAGCGCCAAGGCGAGCAGAAGCGATCTCAGGCGATTCATCATCGATTTCCTTGCGCCGCCTCAGCGCTTGCGCAGAAAGAGCTGGCGCAGCAAGCCTTCCCACTGGGCAATTTTGGCTTCCATTTCCTCGGAGGAATATTTCTCGTCGAGATAATTTTTCTTGAATTTTTGATCGAGCGAGCCCACGTCCTCGCGCGGCGACCAGAGGCCGCCCTTCATGATGAACAACTGGCCCTCTTTGGAGAGCAGGTAATCGATGAACAGCAGCGCCGTATGCGGATTGGCTGCCTTCGCCACCAGCCCCGCAGAGCCGACGGTGGTGACCACGGGTTCCAGCGGCCGCCATTCGACCGGCGCGCCTTTCTGTTTGGCCAAAGTCACGTTGGCGTCGAAGATCGTCGGCGAGAGCGGAACCTCGCCCGAGGCGACCAGATTGATCAGCGCCGCCGGCGCCATGTCCTGCACGCCGATCTCCTGCTCGGCGAGCTTGTCGAGAAACTCGCGGCCGAGGGTTTCGAGCGCGTTGCCGATCCAGCGCGCGCCGGTGGTCGTGCTCGTGATCGCCATCTTTCCCTTCAATTTCGGATCGAGCAGGTCTTTGAGCGTTTTCGGCGCCGCCGCCGGCGTGATCTGCTTGGTGTTGAAGCCGAGGCTGTTGTAGGTTTCGCGGTTGGGCAGATAGAAAAAGCCGGATTTGCCGCGCGGCTTGAGCTCGCTCGGATAGAAACGCGCTTCGGGCGAATAGTATTCCTGGAACAATCCTTCGCGCCGCAGAAGTCCCATGCCGTCGGCAGTGGTCTCGACCACGTCGGCGAGCGCGCGGCCGGACTTGTTTTCCTCGAGTACCTTGCGAATGATGTTCTTGGAATCGTTGCGCCATTGCGAAGCGCGTACGAACGGATATTTTTTCTCGAATTCGCCGACCAACGTTTTGAACCAGGTATGGGAAGTGTAGAGCGTGAACTGCCCTTCGCGCCTGGCGCCGTCGATGAGAATTTTCTCGCGATCCGCGCCCTGGTAGACGGCCAACTGGGCGGTGGTCATCGGCGCGGCGGCGGCAAACAGGATCGTGAAGCTCGCGAGCAGGTAGAAGAGACAAACAAAAAGTGCGCAGATCTGGCGCGGTTGTCGTGCTCGCATTATCTGCCTCCCTGGCGGAATGAATTACAGGCGCAAACGGGATTTGTGCTCCGTCAACCACGCCGCCAGGCGCGCGATGCCGTCTTCGAGGTAAATTTTCGGCTCCCAGCCGAGCTCGCGCTTGGCGAGCGAAATATCGAGCGGATCGCGATTGCGATGGGGCGCGACTTCGGCAGCGTTGGGGTGCTGGCCGATTTCGAATTTCAAATCGGGCAGCGCCTTTTGAATCGCGCGCTTGAGATCCTCGCTCACGTACGCTTTGTCCAGGCCGATGTTGTAGGCGCGGCTGAGCCGCTTGTCGGCGAAGAGCGCGCGCTGCACGGCATCGACGATGTCGTCGATGTAAATCAAATCGTCGAGCGGCCGGGTGAGAAACGGCCGGCAGGGCTGGCCGAGAACGCCCTTTTTCAATTCCAGCGGGATGCTTCGGTAGAGTCCCGGGCCGTAGACCGATGAGTAGCGCAGCGCAACGAAATCCACGCCGTGTTTTTCCTTGTAGAAATCTCCCATCCATTCCGAGACGGTCTTCGATGCGCGGTAGAAATAGGTCGGATAAATCGACACGGCGTCTTCTTCCTTGACCAGGCTGCCGCCGGGTTTTTTGAGCTGGCCGTAGATCGACGCCGAGCTCGAATAAACCACGCGCTTGATTTTCAGATCGCGCGCCGCCTCTAGGATATTCGTCATCGCGTGATAGCAGTAGTTGATCACCGACGGAGTTTCGTCGCGCGGCGGGTGCGCGGCATGAAAAATATGGGTCGGCTTTTCCCGCTCGCAGAGCGCGCGAAACTCTCTGCCGTCGGTCACATTCATCAGAATGCTCGGCGTCTCGATGCCGAGCAGCGACAGGTCCGGCGAGCGCGGCACCACGTCGATGGGCACGATGCAATGGCCGAGGGATTCCAGCAGACGGCTGGTGTGCGAGCCGATAAAACCGTTGGCGCCGGTGATCAGGATCGTTTCTGACATGCGTTGCCCTTCAATTTTTTGTCAGCGCTTGCTGATGAACAGCCGGCGCTTCAAGCCTTCCCACTCGGCGAATTTTCTTTCCATCACGTCGGGCGGGTATTTATTCTCGATATAGACTTTTTTGAACTTCTGCTCGCGCGAGCCGACATCTTTGCGCGCCGAGCTGAGCCCGCCTTTCAGCACGGCCTCCTGTCCGTCCTTCGAATGGAGAAAATCGATGAAGAGAAGCGCCGCGTGCGGGTTGGGCGCTTTGGCGACCATGCCCGAGGTTCCAGTGGTCGCGACCACCGGATCGATGGGACGCCAATCCACCGGCGCGCCCTTTTGCCTGGCGACGGCGATGTTGGAATTGAAGATCGTCGGCGAGAGCGGCACTTCGCCCGAAGCCACCAGCTCGGCGAGCGCTGCGCCGGAAATATTCTGGACGTTCACATCCTGCTTGGCGATCTTTTCGAGAAACTCCCGGCCGTAGGCTTCGATGACCGCGCCGATCCATTGCGTGCCCGTGGTCGTGCCGGCGATGGTCATTTTGCCTTTCCATCTGGGCTCGAGCAGGTCTTTCATGGTTTTCGGCGCTTCGGCCGGCGGAATCAGATTGGTGTTGAATCCGAGACTGATGTAGAGCTCGCGGCTGGTCCAGTGAAACACGCCGTTTTTGCCCTTCGCTTTGGCATTGTTGTCGTAGGGCGCGAGCTCCGGCGAGTAGAGCTCCTGAAACATTTTCTCGCCGATCATCAACGCCATGTAATCCGGGCTGGTTTCGACCACGTCGGCGATGAAGCGGCCGGCCGCGGCTTCGTCGGTCAGACGCTTCAGCAGCTCTTTCGAATCGCTGCGCCAGACGTTGGCTTTGACGAAGGGATATTTGCGGCCGAATTCCTGAGTCACGTAACCGGCCATCCAGGTGTTCGACGTGTAAAAAGTGACCTGGCCTTCTTTCTTCGCGCCCTCGAGCAGGATCGCCTCGCGGTCCTTGCCTTTGTAAAGCGCCAGCTCGGCGGTGGACATGGGTTTCGCCTGGGCGGCGAGCGATGAGGCGATCGGCCCGAAGCCGATCAGCGCAGCGAGAACGACGATCCGTCCGAGATACATGGTTCCTCCGCGCCGGTTAGTTGAAATAACCGTGCCTGTGCGCCCAGAGCCAGAGATAAGCGATTTTTTCGTTGTACAATTCCGAATAGCCGACGTGGCCGTAGCGCGGGATCAAAACCACGTGCGCGCCGCGGGTCGCAGCGGCGTACTTGGCGCCCATGAACATCTCGCGTTTGTGCTCGAGCTTCTCGCCCTTGACCCAGTGGCCCTTGTCGTTCTCGCCGACGGTGAGGAGCACGCGAATGGTTTTCAGCCAGGTCGGATCGGGTTCCTGCAGATGATCGAAGTACTCCTCCCGCGGCAGGCCGGTGCGTTTGGGATATTCTTCGAGAATGCCGACGGCGGCGTTGTGCTGGTTGTCGCACAGGCTGGTTTTCATCTGCGAGCGCAGCGGGCTGATCAAACGAATGTAATCGTCGGCGCCGCCCCAGGGCGTCAAGTCTTCCGGATCGACGTAGCCCGATGCCTTGAACGAATCCGGCGAGCGGCGCGAGACGTGATCGATCGGTTTTTCCACATACTTCTCCGCGCCGGTTTTATTTCGCCATTCGAGCCGCCAGCCGTCGGGGCCGCCGCTGCCGAAGCCGGCGATGCCGATGACTTTGGCTTTTTTGCAAAAGCGCGTGAGGTGCGCCGCCATCGGTCCGCCGGTGGAATGGCCGAAGGCGATGATCTCTTTGCCGGCCAGATGCTCGTCGGTGAGCTGCCCCGCGCCCTGCAGGATCACGTTGAAAGTGCATTTGAGATTGCGGTCGGCGATTTCGTCCGCCGGCAGATCGCGGTCTTTTAAATAAATTGGATTGCGCTCGGCGATGGGTTGCGGCCATACGCCGCCGGGCGGGTAGTGACCGGGGTAGGTGAGCGCGAGCACTTTGAATCCCTGGGACGCGACCACGCGCGCCAATCCAGGACGCCCGTCGGGCGTCAGATCCATGATCTTTTCGCTGCCGGCGCCGCCGTGAAAAAAAACGAAGGCGCGGCGCGGATCGGTTTCTTTTGCCGGCGTGTAGAGCGTGCCGTGCATGTCCCAGTCGTAGCCGTTGCGCCGGTAGCGCGCCCAGACATCGGCGCCGGCCCATGCGCTCGCGCCGTAGGGCGCCTCCAGCGCGAGCCACTCGTCCCAGGCGAGCTTCAGCAGCAGCTCTTTCGAGTCGAGACCGGCGAGAAATTTTTCCGCGGCGCTGTTCATCGGAAATTCCTTTTACGCTTTGGCGTAGCGGTCGAGATAGTACCTGGCAATTTCGCCTTTCGTCGCAAACCACACGTCGGGGAAACCCTTGGCGTAGCGGATGCATTCCTCGAAGACGCCGATGATGTTCGGCCGCCCGCCGATGTGCGCGTGCACGAGGCAATCGATCAGCTTGGGAGCGCCGGCCTGGCCTTCGGCGTAGAGACAATCGAAGGCCGCCTTGAAGCTGTCGAAATAAAAACGCGCCGGGTTTTTGTGCGTGAACAGCAGGCTCAAGTCGTTGGCGTAGTCCAGCCGCGGCATGATCGCGATGGGCTTGCCGTTGACGACCAGATGCTGCGGGATGTCGGGCCCGGGCAGATCGCCGGTCCAGAAAATGCCTTCGTCCACGTAATGGCCGAAGCTGTATTCGTTGATGCGGTGGCCCGGGCTGACCCAGCCCACCGGCCGCTTGCCGGTGACGGACTGGAGCGCGTCGAGAGTGCGCCGGATGAGTTTTTTTTCGGCGTCGGCGTCGAGCGACGAGAGCGCGGTGTCGTTGACCCAGCCGTGGCCGACGATTTCGTGGCCGCCGGCGTGAAGCTCTTTCAACGCTTCGGGAAAGTCTTCGGCGATCCGGCCGTTGGTGTCGATGGTGCCTTTGACGCCGTTGCGGTTTAGCGCATCCATGATGCGCCAGATGCCGGCTTTGCCGCCGTATTCGCCGTAGGCGAGCGAAGCGAAGTCGGGCCGGCCGTCTTCGCTGCGACGATATTGCGAGGATTTTTCGAAAGCCTCGAAGGCAACGAAGAAGCTCACGGCGATCTTTGCGTTGTGCGGCCACTGGATCGGGTTCAGTCTCATTTTGACCTCTTCAGGATTTCGGCGCGCCGAAAATATTGCGAAACAGCTCGTGGTAGCGGTTGAAGTCTTCGCCGGCGCCGATGTCGTCGATGACGTAATTGAGTTTATCGATGCCCTGGGCCGTGGCCGGTACGCCGCGGCGGGTCGGCACCCGGCCGAAGGACGCGATGATTTTTTGTCCTTCTTCGCCGAGCATGAAATCGACGTAGAGCCGCGCCGCGTTCGGGTGCGCCGCTTTGGCGCCGACGCCGATGGGCTGGAACTTGGTAAACGCCGGATCCTGCGCGACCCAATCCACCGGCGCGCCCTTGCGCCTGGCGTCCTCGACGTTGTGCAAATACGTGTTCAGCACCAGTGGAAATTCGCCGGCGGCGAGCAGCCCGGTCAAGATCGTCAGGCCGGAATAGAGTTTGAAATCCTGGGCGGCGAGTTTTTTCATGTAAGCCAAGCCCTTTTCTTCGCCCATACGCTTGAGCTTCCAGGCAAACCACTCGGGTTTGGAATAATCCATGCCGATTTTGCCCTTCCACCTGGGGTTCAACAACTCGTCATCGGATTTCGGCGCGTCGGCGCGCTTCACCATGCGCGTGTTGTAGCCAATCACGTTCGGCATCATGTAGACCGCCGCCCAGTAACCGTCGGGATCGAAGAAGGGCTTCTGGATATTTTTCACTTCGGGAGAAAAGTACCTGGCGAGCAGATTGCGCTTTTTGAGAAAATAGGCCTGGGTCTCGGCGGACTGAACCACGTCGAATTCGTAGCGGCCCGCCTGTGCCTCGGTCATGATCTTGGTCAGCAGACGCTCGCCGACGGCGCGAAACATCGACGGCTGAAGGAACGGGTACTTCGCCCTGAACGCGTCGTTGAGGCGCTGCGCCTGCTCGACGGTCATCGAGGTATAAACGACCAGGGCGGCTTCCTTCTTTGCGGCCTGGACCGTAGCATCGTCGGCCGCGTGAACGGAGGCAGAAAAAGCGATTGTGAGCGCCAGCGCAAAAAACCAAAAGCGGGAGCGGAAACGCATCCGTCGACCTCGAAATCACTCGAGACGGATAGTATCAAGCGCCGGTGAAGAGCGTCAACCGATGGCGCCGCCGCAAGCGCGGACAGCGGCGGCATTTTTGAGAATGCCTGAGCAGCGAATCGCGGTCATCAAGCGGCCGGGCACTTGCCGGTCGTCAGATGCGCCGCGAAATCGGCGGGAAAGAGCTTGAGCGCGCTTTCGATGGGCGGTCCGGGCATGCCGATCAGGCTGCAAAATCCTTTGCCGCGATTAAACGCGATGATTTTGCCGAACTGCTCCAAAATCGCCTGGCCGCCCTGGCCGGCCTGGACTTTTTTCAGCATCATCGTCAGCGTGCTGGTCTCCATGCGGCAGGCCGGACACTGGCCGCAGGACTCCGCGGTAAAAAATTCGGAGATCTTCAAAACCTCTTCGACGATGCAGGTGCCTTCGGCAATCAGCCGCACCACGCCGCAGCCCAGCGCCGAGCCGGCGTCGCGCATGGAGTTGTGATCGAGCGGCGTGTCGATTTTTTCCGGCGGCAAAAATGCCGACGACGGCGCGGCCGGCAGGATCGCTTTGATTTTCCTGCCGCCTTTCATGCCGCCGCCGCATTGCTCGATCAAAAATCTCAGAGGCGTGCCGAAGGGCAGCTCGTAAACGCCGGGCCGGTTGACGTCGTCGCCGAGCGAAAAAATCATCGTGCCGCTGCTCTCGGCGGTGCCGTATTTTTTGTACCAGCCGGCGCCGTGCAAGACGATCGGCGCGACGTTGGCGAGAGTTTCGACGTTGTTGACCGAAGTGGGCTTGCCGAATAACCCGACGGTGACCGGAAACGGCGGCTTTTGCCGCGGCCAGGCTTTCTTGCCTTCGATGACTTCGATCACCGCGGTGTCTTCGCCGGCCACGTAATTGTGCGGCGCGGCGGTCAATTCGACTTCCACGCCGAAGCCGCTGCCGAGAATATTTTTGCCCAGATACGCCGCGCTTTGGGCTTCAGCGATAGCATCTTGAATGCTTTTCGTCGCCGCGTCGTAGCGCGCGTTGATGTAAAGATAAATTTTCGCGGCGCCGATGGCGTAGGCCGCGAGAATCGCGCCTTCGAGCACCAGGTGCGGCAGGTTTTCCAGCAGCACCCGGTCTTTTTTGCTGCCGGGCTCGTCTTCGCCGCCGTTCATCACCAGATAATGCGGCTGCTCGGGCGCCTCCCGCGTTAACTGCCACTTTTTACCGGAGGAAAAACCCGCGCCGCCGCGGCCGCGCAGTCCGGCGTCGGCGACGGCTCCGATGACCGCCTCGGGCGACGATCGAAGCGCTGTGACCAGCGCTTCGTATCCGCCGCGCGCCTTGTAGGCGCTCAGATTTTCTCTTCCCTCGGGAACGCCGCGAGGGAAAAGGATGCCGTCCATGAGTTAAAAAACTCCCGTGTCGAGCAGTTGGTAGATGAGCTCTTTCAAAGACGAGTCGATGGTGTCGAGGCGTTGCACGTGCGGGCCCCCGGCCAGATGCTCGACGATCTCATCCAGGTCTTCTGGTTTCACTTTGGCGTACCAGTTTTTTTCCGGATAGAGCACGATGTTGGGACCTTCCTGGCAGGCGCCGAAACACATGTACGGCTTCACCTCGACGTCGCTCAGGCCTTTCTCCGCAATGCGCTTTTGCAGTTCCGCCGTGAGCTGCTCCGAGCCGCGCGATTTGCAATCGATGTTCTGACAAACCAGACACAGTCGAGCCACTGGGTTTCTCCTCGTGTCTTAATTACCCGCGCGCAGGCGGAGATGCAACCCGGCGGCTTAGTTCATCGGCGACTGCGCCACCCAGTCCTTGCCTTTGATGATCTCCGCCAGCACCCGCTCGTCTTCGAGTGTCGGCAGAACTTCGGCCAGGTGCTTCTTGTGCTCCTCCGGAGGGAGAAGCTCGCCGGTCACGCTGTAGGGCTTGCCAACGTACTCGCCGATGGAGCGGTTGAACTTCAAATCGGGCGCGTAGAGCTTCGGTTGATCGGCGGGCAGGAGCTGGTTGAGCTGCTCGATCAGCTTGCCGCTCTCCGCCATATAGTGAGTGCGCGCCAGATCGTTCAGCTTGTCCTTCTCCGCCGGCACTTTCGCTTCGTGCTCGTCGAAGCGGCCCTTCAGGCCCCACGTGTAGGCCCAGTGCGCCGACGAAGAGTGGTCCGTGCCGAAAAGATCGTAGGCGGTCGACAACCACTTGTTGAAATATTTTTGTACGATCGGGAGCGGAATTTTCCCAGCCCGGAGAATTCGCGTCAAGCCAGTGTGGCCGGTGAACATGTGGAAGAACTCTTCTTTCAACATCGCGGTCACGCTCTCGGCGAGCGGCGCGAAGGCGGAATGCGAAAGCATCGTCAGCTGGTATTTGCCGTCGCGATCGACGAATTCCGTGTAGGTGAAAAAGTCGAGCCAGTTGTTGACCGGAGCGTTGAACGACCCGAGCAAACGGTCGCCGCGAAAAGCGCGGCGCTCCAGAAGTTTGCGGGCTTCCAGTTTGCCGGAGTCGCCGAAGTAGTTCACCAGCAGGTAGCACATCTGCCAGCCGTGGCGCATTTCTTCGCTGTTGACCCGGGTGAGCGCCTGGCGGTCGTAGTCCGTCGGCGCGGTATCGAGCAGATTTTTCTGCTGCTCGACGGAGGCGAATTCGGTATCGCCCTGATAAACGATCAGATTCATCAAGGCGTCGCGGATCGACTGATTGGGAATCTGCGTCACCCGCTGCCATTTCGCCTGGCCTTTAAAATCGCCGAATTCGATTTCCGGCGTGTGCAGCTCACCCAGCTTGGTCTCGAACTTGTAATCGCCCAGCAGCGCCGTGTTGTAGCCGATATCCTTTTGCCATTCACGAAAATAGTCGATCCAGTCGTCGAAAGTCGAAATTTTGACCATGTAAAACCCCTTCCAAATGCCGGTTCGAACGATCGTTCGAATTCAAATCTAACCTGCGCCCGGCCTAAAATCAAGCCCGCAGGCTTGCACGGTCGGTGTTTCAGGAACAAAATTCGCGTCATTTTTCCCGAATCCTGGCGTGCACGCGAGCATGACCGCCACGATGCGGTGTGCCGAGGGATTTCCACACTTCGGGGAAGGCGGCGGGCGCCGTACGGCGCGGACGGTGGCGGAAGATTTTCTCAATGAGGCTGCCGAGATGGCAGCCTAGTGATACATCTCGAGCAGCTCGACCATGCCGAGCTCGCGGGTCTGTTCGAAGAGATAGCGCTTGATTTCGCCGACCTCGTCCATTTCCAGGACGATCTGGGCGATCGCTTTGGCGCCCTGATAGCTGATCGAGCGGATCGCTTTTTTCACCACCGGAATGTACAGCGAGCCGGTGCTGAATTCTTCGAGGCCCATGCCGAGCAGCAGGATTGCGCAGAGCGGATCGCCCGCCATTTCGCCGCACATGCCGACCCGTTTGCCCTCGCGTTTGCCGGCGGCGATGGTGGCATTGAGCGCGGACAGCACGGCAGGGTGGAGCGGCTCGTAGAGATTGGCGACTTTGCGGTTGCTCCGATCGACAGCGAGAATGTACTGGATCAGATCGTTGGTGCCGATGCTGAGGAAATCCACTTCGCGCAGAAAGCGGTCGGCCAATTGCACCGCCGCGGGCACTTCGACCATCATGCCGAGCTCCATCTGCCGGTCGTAGGGCGTGCCCTCGCGATCGAGCTCGTGCTTGGCCTCGGCAAGAATCTCTTTCACTTTTTGAATTTCTTCGAGGCTGGAGATCATTGGCACCAGCAGCCGGACCCGGCCGAGATCGCCGGCGCGGAGAATCGCGCGCAGTTGGGTCTTGAAGATCTCTTCGACTTCGAGCGAGATCCGAATCGAGCGCCAGCCCAGAAACGGATTGGGCTCGGCGGTCACGCTGCGCATGTAGCTCGGGTATTTGTCCGCGCCGATGTCCAGCGTCCGAATGGTCACCGGCCGCCCCGCCATGGCTTCGACGACCCGGCTGTAGAGTGCATACTGCTCTTCTTCATCGGGAAAATCCCGGTGCGACAAAAACGGTATCTCGGTGCGATAGAGCCCGATTCCCTGGGCGCCGTGAAGCTGGGCGAAGGCCACGTCGCTCAGCAGGCCGATATTGGCATAAAGCGCGACGCGCCGGCCGTCCGTGGTTTCCGCGGGAAGATTTTTGAGCTCGCCCAATTCGCGGTTGAGCGCCGCGTAGTCGCGCTCCAGGCGATTGTATTCGCGGATCACTTCGGGGTTGGGGTTGACGTGCACGTTGCCGGCGTTGCCGTCCACGATCAGCAGATCGCCCTGATGCACCGATTCCATCAGGCCGTCCACCGCGACCACGCTGGGAATCTCGAAGGACTTGGCCAGAATCGAAGCGTGCGACGTGACGCCGCCGGTGGCGAGCACGAGTCCCTTGAATTTGTCGCCTTCGAGCATGCTCAAATCCGCCGGCGAGAGGTCCTCCGCCACCAGCACCGCATCGTCGGGCACGTCGAAGGGCTGGCCGGAGGTTCCGGAAAGGTTTTCCAGCAGCCGCTGGGCGGCGTCCTTGACGTCGGTGGAGCGCTCGCGCAGGTAGTTGTCGTCGATGTTCGATATCGATTGCAGGTATTTCTCGAAGACCACTTTGACCGCGTACTCGGCGGTATATTTTTCTTGGATAATTTGATTTTCGATCTGCTGGATGATCGCCGGGTCTTCGAGGATCAGGCGATAGACGTCGAAAATCGCATTCTCCTCCTTGGAGATCAGCGCGCTCATCCGGTCCTTGACCAGATGGACCTGCTCGATGCCGCGCTCCACGGCGCTGCGAAACCGGCTGATTTCGCGCTGCGGGTTTTTGGCGATTTTCTTTCTGATCGCGCTCAGGTCCATGCGCGGCTCCAGAACAAAAGCCCGGCCCCGGCCGAACCCCGGCGAGGCGGCCAGGCCGTTCAACCGGCCGCGCCAGTGCTGCCTGGCCTTCGCCGCCTTCTCGCGCCGGCTGCCTTCGTAGGAGCGGAGCTTGCGCATGGCTTCGTTCATGCGCTTTTCGAATTCCTGGCGTTCTTCTTCCTTGCTTTTCAAAGAGTCGGCGAGCCGCGCCTGGACGAGAATGCCCGCCGCCTGGGCCGAGATGGTCGTCAGCAGGCGAATTTCGTCGCGGGAAAATTCGCGCCGCCGCGAAGTCTGCACGACCAGAACGCCGAGGGGCATTTTCTGCTGGATCAGCGGCACGCCGAGAAACGAGTGAAAGTGCTCTTCGTGGGTTTCCGGAAAATATTTGTAGCGCGGGTGGGCGAGGGTGTCGGCGACCATGACCGGTTTCATACGCTCGATCACCAGGCCGGTCAGTCCCTCGCCGGTGCCCATGGAAACTTTATCCACCGACTCCGGGTCCAGCCCCTGGGTCGCGCGCAAGGTCAGGCGGTTGGTTTTGCGGTCGAGAATATAGATCGAGCAGACTTCGGTCTGCATGCGTTCCGCCACGGTGGCGACGATGCGGTCGAGCGCCTCCTGCAGATTGTGCGAGTGGCTGATGAGAGCGGTGATATCCTCGAGGATATCGAGATGCGGCTGAGTTTTTTTCTTGGCCATGGCGGCGGCGCGGCGGCGCGCTATCTATAAAACATAATTCCCGCATTTTCGCCAGGGAAGGAGGCGTTACAGACGGCGGAGCGCGCGGCGCCGGGCGCGGATTTCCGCCGGTCCGCGCTCGGAGAAAACGCCGGGGATGGATTCGCCGCACGGGCAGCGGCCGGCGCGAAGATGATTTTCCAGGATTTCATGCCACGAGCGGCGAATCACGGCGGCGGCGCAGGACGGGCAGTAGGTCGTCTGGCCTTCGCGGTCGTGGACGTTGCCGACGTAGGCGAACTGGATGCCCGCCGACCTGGCGATCTCCCGCGCGCGCGCGAGCGTGGCCGCCGGCGTGCGCGGCCTGTCGGTCAGCTTGAAGTCCGGGTGAAACGCCGTGAAGTGAATCGGCACGGACTCGCCGAGATGAGCGACGACCCAATCGCAGAGCCGGCGGGTTTCGTCGGGATCGTCGTTTTCGCCGGGAATCATCAGATTGGTGATCTCGAGCCAGATATCGGTTTCGCGTTTGAGCCATTGGAGCGTGTCGAGCACCGGGTCGAGATGGGAGAAAGTCAATTTGCGGTAGAAGCGCTCGGTGAAAGCTTTGAGATCCACGTTGGCGGCGTCGATATAACGAAACACTTCCGGCCGCGCCTCGGGCGTGATGTAGCCGGCGGTGACCATCACGCTTTTCAAGCCGCGCTCGCGCGCCAGGCGCGAGATGTCGATGACGAACTCGCCCCAGATCACCGGGTCGTTGTAGGTAAACGCGATGGCGGGCACGCGCTCTGTCCGCGCCAGCTCGACCACGCGCTCCGCGCTCGCTGCGAGGCTCTGTGCTTCATCGAGCCTGGCCTTGCTGATGCTCCAGTTCTGGCAGAAGCGGCAGCCCAGGTTGCAGCCGGCCGTGCCGAAGCTCAGGATTTCGCTGCCGGGAAAAAAGTGATTGAGCGGCTTTTTCTCGATCGGGTCGATGGCGAAGCCGGTGGACGAGCCGTAGCCGAGCGAATAGAGCTTGCCGTCGATGTTTTTCCGAATGTAGCAAAAGCCGGCCTGGCCGGCGCCGATCCGGCAATAACGCGGACAGAGCGTGCAGAGGATTTTTTCATCTGAATCGGCGTGCCACCAGAGCGCTTCCCGCATGAAAAAAATAATCCCGCTTTTGCGCCCGCGCCGCAAGCGCGCCGATTCTTCGCGCCGATCGGTTTTGCCGCGGATTGTGCTATATTCGGCTGATGATTCCCGGACTGAAGGGCATGCGCCACATCGCCCTCAAAGTGGCGGACGTGGCGCGCGCAAAAAAATTCTACCAGGAAATCCTCGGTATGGACGTGGTCTGGGAGCCCGATCCCCAGAACGTGTATCTTTCCTCGGGCTGGGACAACCTCGCGATCCACGGCGTGGCGGGCGAATTTTCCGCGCGCGCGGAGGAGCAACAACTGGATCACCTGGGCTTTCTGGTCGAAAGCGTCGAGCGGGTAAAAGAGCTCGAGCGCGAGTTCATCGCCCGGGGCGTGCGCATCGTCCACCCGTTCAAAATTCACCGCGACGGCAGCGCTTCTTTTTACTGCGCCGATCCCGACGGCATCGTGATCCAGATGCTCTACGAGCCGCACTTGAGCGGGCAAAAACTCGAGTAGCGCAACATTCCTGCCGCCGCCGGCCTTGACGCGGGCGGCGCCGATCGACTAGGTTTCGGCCAACCCAAAGATCTTCGGCACGGAGGGAGCGCCATGTTCGATCTGTTATTGAAGGGCGGCAGGATCTACGACGGCTCGGGCATGCCCGGCTTCACCGGCGACGTCGGCATCAGGGGCGGCAAGATCGTCGCCCTCGGCCGGCTCAAAGAAAACGCCGCGCGCACGCTCGATGTCGACGGATTGGCGGTCGCTCCCGGCTTCATCGATCCACACACGCATCTTGACGCGCAGCTCTTCTGGGACCCGCTCGGCACCTCGTCGTGTTTTCACGGCGTGACCTCGGTGGTGCTCGGCAACTGCGGCCTGAGCCTGGCGCCGGCGAAGCCGGAAAACCGCGACGCGGTGGTGAAGAGCTTCGTGCGCGTGGAAGCGATCAGCCGCCGGGTGCTCGAAGAAGGCATTCAGTGGCGCTGGCAGTCCACGGCCGAATATCTCAACGCTCTCGATCATGGCCTGGGTGTCAACGCCGCGGCGCTGGTCGGCCACATCGCCGTGCGCCATTACGTGATGGGCGAAGACGCGGTGGAGCGCCAGGCGACGGCCGAAGAAGTCGCGGCCATGCGCGAGCTGGTGCGCCAGGGCATAGAAGCCGGCGCGGTCGGCTTTTCCACCAATCAAAATCCCCGTCACATCCGCGAAGACAAAAAACCGGTGGCGAGCCGGCTCGCCTCCGACGAGGAGCTGGGCGCGCTGCTCGATGTGTTGGGCGATATGAATGCCGGCGTCGTGCAGTTGAGCGGCGGCGGGGCGGATGCGCGCGGGCGGATCGCCTACGCCGCGGCGATGGCGCGGCGCACCGGCCGGCCGGTGCTGTGGCAGAGCATCAGCCATAGCTGGAGCCGGCCGCATCACTGGCGCGAGATGCTCGCCAACACCGAGCGGGTGTTCAAAGAAGAAGGCCTGCCGATTTACGCGATGACCCAGGCCAAGCCGTTTCAGAATCGCTACACCTTGCTCGACGCCCAGTGCTTCGACGAATTTCCGACATGGAAATCGGCCATGTTCAATCCGCCGCCGGTGCGCAAGCAGATGTTCGCCGACCCGGCCGTGCGCAAAAAGCTCCGCGCCGAAGCCATCGAGGACCGCTCGCCTTCGGTGTTCCCGCGCCGCTGGGACGTGATCTTCGTCGATCAGGTGAAGCTCGAAAAAAACAAATGTTTCGAGCGCAGGAGCGTGGAGGAAATCGCCGCGTCTCAGGGAAAAGACGGCCTCGACTGGTTTCTGGATATTTCCCTCGAAGAGGATCTCGAAACCCGCTTCGTCCACACCAACACGCAGGGCGACCCCGAGGCGGTGTGCGAGATTCTCAAGCATCCGGCGGTGATGATCGGCCAATCCGACGCCGGCGCGCACATGGGTTACGACGCGCGCTTCGGCTACTCGACGGCGTTTCTCGGCCGCTGGGTGCGCGACCACGGCATCATGAGCCTCGAAGCGGCGGTGAATAAATTGACCTTCCGGGTCGCATCGCTCTTCGGTCTCGCTGACCGCGGCTTGTTGCGGCCGGGCTTTGCCGCCGACATCGCGGTGTTCGATCCGGCCACCGTGAATACGCACGAGCCGGAGTACGTGCGCGATTTGCCGGCGAACGAAACCCGCATGATCCAAAAAGCCGCGGGCGTCCCGCACACAATCGTCAACGGCGAAGTGGTGATCGAAAACGGCGCGCCCACCGGCGCGCTCCCGGGAAAAGTCCTGGGACGCAAAGCAAACTAAAAAGCGCTCGCTGATAGAAGCGCCGAAAAGCTGGGTTTCCCTCGCCGATTGTGCGGCGGCTAATTTTTTCCGTCCGGTAATTTCTTCCACTTCTGTTCATTTTTCCTATAACGCGGAATCTCGCGAAATTTCTATCCGTCCGATATCGCGGGATTTTACTTGGGCACGCCGATTGCCCTCCTCCGTGGTTGTGTGAGTGAACGGTGCCTTCCGGATCGCGGTAAGCCTTTCGCGGCCGGAAGCGTCGAAATGCAGAGCAGAGAGGAGGAGATATGAAGAACGCGCTTAAGAGTTTGGTTGTCGGAGGATTGGTGGCCGGCACTCTCGCCGCTTCGGCGGCCTCGGTCTTTGCCCACGATTACTGGCACTGGTCCGAGCGCGACCGCCGCTGGGACTATCGCGCGGATATGCGAAGCGACCAGCGCGACCTGGCGCGGGCGCGCCGCCAGCTCGAATACGATCGCGCGCACAACGCCGGCCGGCGCGCCATCGCACGCGATCTCGAACGCATTCGCGCGATCGAAAGCGACCTGCGCGAAGACCGCCACGCGTATTACCCGCGCTAGTCGATTTCAAGAAACACCCGGCGGAAACCTTTTTAGCCGGGCAGATACCCAAGGAGGGAGCATGAAAACCAAATTGAATACTTTGCTGGCCGGCGGCTTGGTGGCCGGCGCTTTGATCGGCACCGCGGCGCCTGCCCACGCGGACTGGGATTGGTGGCACCGCTGGTGGGGCGATGAGCGGCGCGACGAGGTGAGAAGCGACCGCCGCGAGATTCAAAAGGACCGAGGCGAATTGCAAGGCGACCGCCGGGAGTTGCAGCAAGATCGGCACGAGCTCGAGCGCGATCGCCGCAACGGCGCGGCCCGCGGCGAGATCCAGCAGGACCGCCGTGAGCTCAGCAACGACAGACAGGAATTACAGAGAGACCGGCGCGAGTTGAGGCAGGATCAGCACGAGTACAATCACGATCGCCGCTGGTAGTCTCTCGGCTCTCTGAATCGCCTGGTGGAATCCGAACGAGGCACGCCCGGCCGCCGAAAGGCGGCCGGGCTTTTTTATCCGCGAAATTTCTTCAGGCCGATCGGGCGAGCGCCGCCTTGATCCGCGCCGGCGTGAACGGCACGTCGCGGAGCCGGATGCCGGCGGCATCGAAAATCGCGTTGGCGATGGCCGCCGGCACGGCGCTGGTGGTGGCTTCGCCGGCGCCGAGGGACGGCTGGTCGGGCCGGTCGATCAGCTCGACCCGCACCTCGGGAATTTCCGGAAAGCGCAGAATCGGATAACTCGCCCAGTCGAGGCTGGTGATCCGGCTGCGATCGAATTGGACTTCTTCTTTGAGCGCCCGGCTGGTTGCCTGGATCACGTTTCCTTCGATCTGATTTCTGAGCCCGTCGGGATTGACGATCAGCCCGCAATCGTGGGCGACCACCACGCGCGCGACGCGCAGCGCGCCCTCGGCGGGATCGATTTCCACATCGGCGATGGCCGCCACGTAGGCTTCGGTTCTCTCGTAGCGCACGAAGGCGACGCCGCGGCCGCGCTTCACGGCGGTCTGCGCGGCGGCGCGCTTCGGCCAGTCGGCGCGCTGCGCGGCGGCGCGCAGCACCGCTCGGGCGCGCTCGTCGTCGAGCTGGCGCAGGCGGAATTCCACCGGGTCGGCGCCCGCGGCGACGGCCAGCTCGTCCATGAACGATTCGTTGGCGAAGGTGTTTTGCGGCGAGCCCAGGCCGCGGAGCGCCGAAGCGCGCAGCGGGCTTGAGCGCAGCCAGTGCACCAGCACGCGGCTGTTTTTGAAATTGTAAGTGTGGTTGGCGTTGCGATCGGCGCCGGATTGACTCGGCGTGCCGGCGGACTTGCCGGTCAGTTGGCCGGCGAGCAGACTGCCGGCGCTGCCGTTGGGCCGGCTCGAGTGCGTCGGCGTCCAGCCCTGAAAATCCCAGGCGCTCACGTTTCCATCGGCGTCCAGCGCGCCGCGCAATTCCATCACCATGGCCGGGCCGAGGGGTTCCCAGCCGTGCTCGTCCTGGCGCGTCCATTGAACGCGCACGGGTTTGCCCGCCGCCTGCGAAAGCAGCGCCGCGTCCGCGGCGGCGTCATCGGAAGCGTTGTGGCCGTAGCAGCCCGCGCCCTCGGTATAAATCACGCGCACGTCCGCCGCGGAAATTCCCAGAAGCTGGGCGATCGTCGGCCGCAGCTGGTGCGCGCCCTGAGTCGACGACCAGAGAGTCGCGCTGCCGCTTTTCACGTCGGCTACGGCGCAGGACGGGCCGATAGAAGCATGCAGCTGGTAGGGCCATCGGTAGGTCGCGCTCAAGGTCTTGGCGGCCGTCGAAAACGCCGCTTCCACGTCGCCGGCGCTGCCGGCCGGCCGGTCGTTAGCGGGAATTTTGCGCAGCGTGTCGGCGAGCTCGCTCATCGGCGGCAGCGGCGGCGCCGCCGCTGGCTGCCACTCGACTTTCAGCTCGCGCGCGGCGCGAATCGCCTGCTCCTCGCGCGCGCACACCACGCCGGCGAAATTTTCCTGGACGACGACTTTGACGAGGCCCGGCAGCGACGCGATCGACGATTCGTCGGCTTTGACCAGGCGGGCGCCGATGGACGGCGGACGAATCGCCCGGCCGTGCAGCATTCCCGGCAGCCGCAGGTTCTGCACATAAATATGCGCGCCGGCGATTTTACCCGGAATGTCAACGCGCGGGATGGACCGGCCCACGAGTTTGTAGTCGCTTCGATTTTTCGTCGTGATCTTGCCGCTGATCTCGCGCTCGAAGGACCGGCCGCCGAGGGTTTCCGCAAAGGTCAATTTTTTGCCGGCGCCATCGCGGGCTGCGATGACGCCGCTGGCGATCGCCAGCGCCTCGGCCGGCAATTTCAGCCGCGCCGCGGCGAGCGCCACAAGCGTCGCCTTCGCTTCGGCGGCGGCCTGGCGCAGCTGGCCGCCCGCTCGTTTGATCGTCTGGCTGCCGAAGGTCGGGCCCTGGTCCACGGTGTTGGCCGTGTCGGCCTGGATCCAGCGAATTTTCTCGAACGGGAAATCCAGCTCCTCGGCGACGATCTGGCGCAGCGCAGTCGACACGCCGGTGCCGAGCTCGACCTTGCCGGTCATCACGGTGATCGAGTTGTCGTTGTGCACGATCAGCCAGGAATCGATTTGATTCGCCGGCAGCGGCCCGCCGGAGCTTCGCAGGGTCGCAGAGCCCGTCGCCCCATCCAGCGGCCAGCCGAAGGCGACGACCAGAGCCGCGCTGGCTTTGAGAAAATCCCGGCGCGTGACTTCGAGGTTCATCTCGGATTCCTCGGCGAAGATGAACTGGCGATCGGTTGCTAACGGCGAGCGCGCTCGGCAAAGGACCAGTCGTAAACGACCTGCGGCTTGGCCGTGATTTTTTCCTTGGCGCGGAAGGTGCCGACTGCGATCCATTCCTCGACCACCGCATCGGGCACGGTCAGGTCGGGGTTATACTGGTCGCGGTAAATCCCGTAGAATCTTTCCGCCGCCGGCCGATCGAGCTTGAGCAGTTTCTCGATCAGGCCGACGCCGACTTCGCGCTGGTTTTGCAGAAACAAGATCGCCGCGCGCTCAGCGCGCAGATAACGCACGATCTCGTCGGGCTCGCGCTCGATTTTTCTCTGGGTGGTGCTGACCCCGGCGATGGGAATGTGCACGAACTCGGCGGTTTCCTTGACCGACAGGAGCGTCCTGAAGCCCTTTTGCTCGGCGCGGTATTCGAACGGGCTGTTGACCACGGTGGCATCCACCGAGCCGCCGACGAGCGCGGCGAAGCGCGCGTCCGGGCTGCCGGCGACGGCTTGCAGGGTCACGTCTTTATTCGGATCGAGGCCGTTGCGGCTGAGCAGCTGATAAATCGCGAAGTCGGCCGAGCTGCCGAAGGTGTTGATCGCGATCCGTTTGCCCTTGAGCGCTTTGACGCTGTCGATCTCGGGCCGCGCGACGATCGCGTAGCCGCTCGATTTCGTGGTGGCGGCGACGATCTTCACCGGCAGGCCGCGGGTCGCCGCGCCGGCGATGAACGGCAGGATCGTCACGTAGTCGAGCTCGTGCGCCATCAGCGCGCTCAGCATCAGATTGGTTCCTTGAAACTGCACGTAGCGGACCCGCAGCCCCTCCTTGTCGAAAAAACCGCGCTCGAGGGCGACGCGATCCGGCAGCGCGGTCCAACCCGAGCCGCCGGTCCAGCCGACGTTGAGAACTTTGCTCTCGGCGCCGAAGGCTCGGGTCGCGCTGAGCGCGATGAAAACCAGCCCCACGGAAGCGAGGAAACGAAGGCGCGCAGGCGTTCGCATGATTATCCCGCCGCCGCGACTTTGCCGGCCGCGGCGCCGCCAAGGTGCCGGGCAAAAAATTCCAACGTGCGCGCCCAGGAAATTTCGTCGGCTTCGGGCCGATAGCCCTTCCAGCCGCTGCGGTTGAAGCCGTGGGGCGCGTCGGCGTAGTAGAAAAATTCATGCGCTTTGCCGAGCCTGGTCAGCTCGGCGCCGAGGCGGCGCATCTCATCGGGCGGGGGATTTTTATCGAGCTCGCCGAAGTGGCCCTGGATCGGACAGGAAACGTCGGCGGCGAGGGCCGCCGGCGCCGGCCGGTCGCCCCATTGCTGGTAGGTGCCGCCGCCGTAAAAATCCACCGCGGCTTTGAAGGATCTCGTCGCCGCCGCGGCGAGAAAGGCAATGCGTCCGCCCATGCAAAAACCGACCACGCCCAAGCGCGACGTATCGGCGTTGGCGCAGCCCTTGAGAAAATTGATCGTCGCGTTGAGATCGTTCAGCACGTTGACGTCGCGGCGGGTGTTTTTGAAGCCGGCGGTTTCCTCCGGCGTCTTGGGCTCGCCTTCGCGATGATAAAACTGCGGCGCGATGCCGAGGTAACCGGCCGCCGCGATCCGGCGGGTCATTTCCTGAGTAAACGCCGCGACCCCGTCCTGATTTTGCGCGACAATGACGGCGGGAAACGGCCCCGGCCCGTCGGGCTGGGACAGATAAAGTCCCATGGCGCTGCCATCCACGGTCGCGGTTTCCCAGGAAATTTTCATAGCCGCCCTCCGGATCGATCGCTGGATTTTTCTATTACCTCGGTCGCTGGCTGTCAATGCCAAAACCTTGGCCCGCCGGCAGCGATCGATTTGCAAGCCAGACGCGAAGCCGGTAAACGAGACCCATGAAGACCATTCCGGAAGAGATGCTGGCGGACGCGAAACGGATCAGGAAAGCGATCAGATCGCTGCGCTCCAAAGGCGCCATCGAAAATCTCCTTCGCCGCGGAATCGCCCGGGATCGGATCGAGCGGACCATCACGGATGCCGAGGCGGCCGCGGCCGCCATCGCCGATCGCGCCAAATTGCGTCTCGCGCACCGCAAGCGCGCGAAGCTGAAAGTCGTGAAATAAATGAGACGCAGCACCGGCCGCATCCTCACCACGCACACGGGCAGCCTGCCGCTGCCGCAATCCATACGGCGAAGCCTCGCCGCGAAACGGCGCGGCGAAAGCTACGATCGGGAGTCGTTCGAGGCCGAGCTCAGGGCCGCGATCGATGCGGCGGTGCGCCGGCAGGTGGAAGTCGGCGTCGATATCGTCAACGACGGCGAGCTCAGCAAAACATCGTGGAACGATTACGTCGTGCACCGCATCGGCGGTCTGGAAAAAATCGCGCGCTCGCGCGCCCGCGGCGCGCCGGCCTGGAGCGCGGCGCGCGGCATCGAGCGCCCGCGCGACACCGGCTTGGCGCGGTGCGACGACGAGAGCGCGCCGCGGCATTTTCGCACCGACATCGCCGAGTTTCACGATCTGGCGCGGGCGCAAAGCGACGCGCACGATAACGGCGGCATGGCTTACGTCTGCAGCGGAGCCCTCACCTGGCGCGATTTCGCCGCCGTGGAAAGCGACATCGCGCGGCTCGCTGCCGCGGCTCAGGCCGCGCGCCCGCACGAGGTCTTCATGTCGGCCCTGTCGCCGGGCTGCTTCGCGCGGTTTTTCCGCAATGAATACTACGCCGGCGAAGAGCTCTACCTGCAGGCCGTGGCCGATCTCATGCGCCGGGAATACCAGGCGATCGCCGCCGCCGGCTTTGTCTTGCAGCTCGACTGCCCGGACCTCGCCTCGGGCGCCAACACCGATTACGCCGACTTGAGCGTCAAAGAATTTCGCCGAGTCGTCGAGCAGCACGTCGAAGCGATCAACTACGCGCTCAAAGATATTCCGCCCGAGCAGGCGCGCATCCACATCTGCTGGGGCAACTACGAAGGGCCGCATCACCGCGATATCGCGCTGAGCGACATTATCGATCTTGTGCTCAAGGCGGATGCGTCGGGCATCACCCTCGAGTCGGCCAATCCGCGCCACGGGCACGAGTGGAAGGTCTGGCAGGAGCGAAAGTTGCCGGAGGGGAAGATTCTCTTTCCCGGCGTGATCGACGACACGACCCACTTCATCGAGCACCCCGAGCTGGTCGCCGAGCGCATCGTGCGCTTCGCCCAGCTCGTCGGCAAGGAAAACGTGGTCGCCTGCACCGACTGCGGTCTGCGCCACCTGCCCGACGCCGATCTGGCGCTCGCCAAGCTTTACGCCTTGAGCGAAGGCGCGAAGCTGGCGAGCCGCGAGCTGTGGCATTGATCGAGCGCAAAGAGCGCCGCTGAAAATCCCGCCCGGCGCCTTTTTCTCGCCTGCGCCCTTTTGCAGCGCGCGATTTTCGCGCTGCCGCAGCCTTGCTCCTGGGCTGAATGATGTTACAACTAGTCGAACGGTCATGGCCGCTTTGCCGGAGTGGATCGGAATTTGATGCGCATTGCGTTTGTGAAACGATGGCGCACCGCGTTGATCGCGGTCGCGCTGGCGGCGTCATTTGCCGCGCTGCCCGGGAGCCTCGAAGGAGCGCCGTCGAAGAAGCCCCGGAGCGCGGCCAAAGCGGTCAACGCCAAGCCGGCGCCTAAAAAGGCCGCCGCGCCAGGCGGCTACGAAGTCGCGTTCAAGGAATTCAAACTCAAAAACGGCTTGCGCGTGCTGCTCGCCGAGGATCCCAGCGCGCCGACCTATTCCATCTGCGTGACCTACAACGTGGGCTCGCGCGATGAGAAGCCCGGTCGCACCGGCTTCGCTCATCTATTCGAGCACATGCTGTTTCAGGGCTCGGCCAACGTCGGCAAGGGCGAGCATTTCATTCTGATCCAGAACAACGGCGGCAGCGCCAACGGCACGACCAACATGGAGCGCACGAATTACTTCGAAACGCTGCCGATCAATCAGCTGGAGCTGGGGATTTTTCTCGAGGCCGACCGCATGCGCGCGCCGGCGATCACCCAGGCCAACTTCGACAACCAGCGCCTGACCGTGCAGGAAGAGCGCCGCCAGAGCTACGACAACCGGCCCTACGGCAAGACTTACGAAGCGGTCATCGGCCTGGCCTACGACAATTTCGCCTATCAGCATTCGACCATCGGCTCGATGGACGATCTCAACGCCGCGACGGTGGAAGACGCCGAGAAGTTTTTTCGTTCCTATTACGCGCCCAACAACGCGGTGCTCTCGCTGGTCGGCGACTTCAAAACCGAGGCGGCGCTGCGCCTGATTCGAAAATATTTCGAAAGCATCCCGGCCGAACCGCCGCCGCCGCGGCCCGACACGAGCGAGCCGGAGCAAAAAAGCGAGCGGCGCAAAGTGATCGAGGACAGCTTCGCGCGCGCGCCGCGGCTGGACGCCGTCTACAAAATTCCCCCCGGCAACACGCCCGACTGGTACGCGCTCGACGTGCTTGGCTACGTGCTTTCGAGCGGCGCGTCGTCGCGGCTCTATCAGAAACTGGTCAAGGAAAAGGAAGTCGCTTTGAGCGCCGGCGCCGACGCCAACGAGCAGCGCGGCACGTCGCTGTTCTGGCTGAGCGTCATGGCCCGGCCGAATACGGATATGAAGCCGCTCGAGGCGCTGCTCGACGACGAGATCGCGCGGCTGAAAAAGGAACCGGTGGCCGACTGGGAGCTGGCAAAGGTGCGGATGCAGCTGCGCCGGCAGCGCGCCCAGCAAATCTACAGCAGCCGCTCGCGCGCCAACGCGCTCGGCCATTTCGCGGTTTTCTACAACGACCCGGGCCTGATCAATTCGGTCTGGAACCGCTACGAGCAGGTGACGAAAGCGGATCTGCAGCGGGTCGCGCAGCGCTATCTGAGCGAGAGCAACCGCACGGTCGTGATCACTCTGCCGAAGCCGGCGGGACCGGCTGAGAAGCTCCAGTGAGTCGCAACCGTAAAACTGGAACGGTCTTTTGCTGCGCGCTGGCCGCGCTGTTTTTCGCGCCGCCGCCCGGGTTGCACGGTCAGGAAGCGATCGGCACGCCGCCGAGCAAAGTCGAGCGCAAAAACAAAGCGCCGGTCTCGCGTGACATCCTCAAGGTCAAGCTGCCCAAGCCGGTGGAGGCGAAGCTCTCCAACGGTTTGACCGTGCTCATCCTCGAAGATCATCGGGCGCCGTTCGTCAATGTGCAGCTTCACATCGGCGGCGCGGGTGCCCTGTTCGAGCCTGCGGCGGCGCCCGGTCTCGCCAGCGCCACCGCGCTGATGCTGCGCGAAGGCACGGCGACGCGGAGCAGCGTTCAGATCGCCGAAGAGATCGAGCGCCTGGGCGCGGCGCTGAGCGCCGGCGCTTCCTTCGGCTCGCCCGACGCGGTGCTGAGCGCGTCGGGGCTGAGCGACAACTTCGACCAGTGGCTCGCCGTCGCGCTCGACGTTCTGTTGCATCCGAGCTTTCCCGCCGACGAGCTTGGCAAGTTGAAGCAGCGCCTGCGCGCGCAGCTGCGCGAGCAGCGCTCGTCTTCGGGCTTTCTTCTCGACGAGCGCTTTTATCGCGCCGTGTACGGCGATCATCCCGCGGCTCACGTCGCGCCGACGCCGGCTTCGATCGACGGGCTCGATCGCGAGGCGCTGCTCGCCTGGCACAAGGAGCGCTACGCGCCGCAGGACGCGATTCTCGGCATCGCCGGCGACGTGCGCGCGAAAGAGCTGATCGCCCGGCTGGAAAAGCAGCTCGCGTCCTGGAAGCCGACCGCCGCCAGGGAAATCTGGCCGCGCGACCCCGCCGCTGCGACCGAGCATCGGGTGTTTCTGGTGAACCGTCCAAACTCCGTGCAAACCACTCTCGCCCTCGGCAACATCGCGATTGCGCGGCGCAGCCCGGACTATCCCGCCATGGTCGTGATGAACCACGTGATCGGCGGCGGCGCCTCGTCGCGGCTGTTTCTCAACCTGCGCGAGGAGAAGGGCTACACTTACGGGGTGTACAGCGACTTCACCGCGCTCAAATATCCCGGGCCCTGGCGCGCCGGCGGCAATCTCCGGACCGAGGTCACCGAAGGCGCGCTGAGCGAATTCTTCCATGAGATCCGCCGTATCCGCGAGGAAGAAGTTCCCGCCGAGGAGCTCGAGGCCAATAAGCGCTCGATCGTCGCGGGTTTCGCGCTGTCGCTCGAACAGCCGGCGCGGGCGCTCGGTTTCGCGATCACGCTCAAGCACTACGGCCTTCCGGCGAATTATTGGGAAGCCTATCCGGAGAAAATCATGGCCGTGACCGCCGAGGACGTGCAGCGGGTGGCGCGCAAATATCTCGATCCGAACGCCCTGCAGCTGGTTGCGGTGGGCGATGCCGAGCGCATTAAGCCGATCCTGGAAACCTACGGCACGGTGGAAGTTTTCGACGCCAACGGGGTCGCGCTCGACGGCGCGAAACCCTGAGGCACGCCCCCGCGCGCGCCGCGTTTTTGACCGCGCCTCTTAAAAATCTTCTGGCCACGGCAAATTCCGAAACGGTATAATTGCCGCCAGTCTGTCCGCGGTGCGTCCGACGCGCCGGCCGGCCATCTACCTCCATGAGCCTTCTTTTCATTGCATTTGTATTCGGCGCCGTCGTCGGCAGCTTTCTCAACGTCTGCATCGCGCGCATCCCCAAAGGCGAGTCGATCGTCCGGCCGCCCTCGCACTGTCCCGAATGCCGGGCATTGATCCCGCTTTACTGCAACGTGCCGCTAATCAGTTACTTGCTGCTGCGGGGGCGCTGCCGCTCGTGCCAAAAGACGATATCGCTCCGCTATCCCCTGGTCGAGCTTCTGACCGCGGTCGTCGCGCTCGCGCTGATGCGCCGCTTCGGCGTGAGCTATTCGTTTTTCGTGATTTTCCTGTTTGCCGCGGCGCTGATCGTGATCTCGTTCATCGACCTCGATGTGCGCATCGTGCCGGACGTGATCAGCCTGCCGGGGATCGTGCTGGGGTTGCTCTTCGCCGTGCTCGGCTATTTTCTCTTCGATGGCGCGGACGAGATCGTGCCATCGCCGCTCAGCTCGCTGATCGGCATGCTGCTCGGCGGCGGCTTTCTGCTCGCCACCGCCTGGCTTTACGAAAAAATCACCGGGGTCGAAGGCATGGGCGGCGGCGATATCAAGCTCCTCGCCATGATCGGAGCGTTCCTCGGCTGGCCCTCGGTGCCGGTGACGCTTTTTTTCGCCTCCCTGGTGGGTTCGGTCGTCGGCTTGGCTTGCATGTTCATAACCGGAGCGGGACGCCGGCTTGCCTTGCCCTTCGCGCCGTTTCTATGCTCGGGCGCAGTTTTGTTCATTTTTTTTGGAGAAGATCTGATCCGACTCTACCTGCCGTCTTGATGCGCCAATTTTTGTCACAGTCACAGATTTCGTAAAGCCTCGCCCGGTTTTCCTGGTGAGTCGGCGGACCCGATCGCTCCCAGAAACTCCTCTTTTATCCACCAAGCTCAGTAGTTGAGAGCGAAATCGCAAACCGCCGGCTTCGCCGCGCTGGTATGCTTCTTGCCCTATCTCACCGTGGAAGAATCTCGACCGCAAGGTGGCGCACCCTGGCGCCGATTGCGTCGATTCGCAAAGCTTCGCAAACGATGTCGTGAACAATGATGAAAGCGCTAAAAGCCAAAGGCGGATTTACCCTCGCAGAGTTGCTCGTGGGTTGTTCGCTGTTCGGTATCTTGGCGGCGATCGCTGTGCCGCGGTTCGTCGCTTCCCAACCCAACTTCCGCCTCAACGGAGCGGCGCGGGAAGTCTTTGCGCAGTTGATGCGGGTGCGCGGGCTGGCGGTCGAGCAAAACAACAATTACGTGGTTTCGCTGTCGAACAATCATACGCTTTCAATCCTGGATGACGATAACAATAACGGGACGTCTGACGCGGGCGAAAGCACCACGACCGTCGATATACAGTTGAGCTATCCCGACGTGACTGTCACCAAAGCCGCGGGGAACCCCGATCCAACCTTTTTGCCGCGAGGAACCACGCAGGGCAATACCACTTTGACAGTAACCAACTCTGCCGGTTCACGAACGATCTCGGTGAACATTACAGGTGTGGTCAAAATCAACTAGAGGCGATAGGCGCGATACGATGATTCTCAATCAAGAGAGCGGCTTTACGTTGTTGGAGGTTCTGGTAACCCTGACCCTTCTCACACTCGGGCTCCTCGGCGTAGCCAGCCTGACCACGGGCATCATCAAGGGGAATTCTTACAGCAAGAACATCACGAGCGCGACGATTGTCGCGCAACAACAGATCGATCAAGCGCAGCGCCTTGGCTACACAAGCGTCAATTCGCTAGCTGGCAGCAGTACGATCGCAATGGGAGGCACGAGTTTCACCCGACAGACGACAGTAACGGATTCCAGTCCTTCGTTGAATATGAAGACCGTCGCTGTTTCGGTTTCCTGGAACCCGGGAAATTACTCGGTCAATTTAAGTACAACGCTTTCCCAGTAGGCAAAGCTATGATGCGCCGATTACTAACTCATAACCGCGATGGCTTCACTTTGATGGAGCTGGTGGTGGCTCTGGGTATCGGCATGGCGATTCTGGGCGCGGTCGCGGGAACGTTCATGACCCAGACCAAATTTTACAACGCCCAGGAACAGATCAATGAGATGCAGCAGAACGCCAGAGCGGCGATGGATCTCATGAGTCGCGAAATCAAGCTTGCCGGTTTCAAGCCGCGCGGCACGGAGTCTTTTTCGGGCGTGACCTACAGCACCACCGAGCTCAGAATCAAGGCCAACCTCAACGGCGCGTTAGCCGACGCTTCGGGCGGCAACGCAACCATTGACGACAGCACGGATGAGCATGTGGTTTATACCTTCGACAGCGTGAATCGACAGATCAAGCGAGCCTACGGAGTCGTCGGGGCAACACCGGAAGTTATCGCCAACAACATCGAGAGTTTTACGTTTGGCTATCTGGATTCAACCGGCGCCGCCACAACGACCCAGGCCAACATTCGCCAGATCAGCCTGAGCATTACGGCCCGCACCGCCAAACCGGATCCGAACTGGTCTACCAACAACGGCTATCGCACCTACACACTTTCGACAGTCATTACACCGACCAACCTGGCATACTGAGCAGGAGAGATTTCTATGGCAAACAAGCCAAAAGCGAACTTCATGCGGGCCGTCGCGCTCCTAAAGCAGGAAGATGGATTTCTTCTGATTGCCGCGCTCGTACTCCTGGCGACCCTAACCATTATGGGCACGACCGCGTATTTGCTCTCCTCGACGGATATCAAGATCGGCGGCGGCTTTCGCAATTCGCAGCAGGTTTTCCAGGTGGCCCAGGCGGGAGTCGAGCGCGCGCGCGAGATTTTGCGCCAGGCAAATGCAAACCAGACCACCGGCGCGGATCCGACCGTTTTCAATTCCGAGCTGGTGTACTACGCAGGCGGGAGTCATGTGGTGACCAGCGGAACGATCGGTAGCTATGCGTATTCGGTGACTCTCAGCAACGATCCGGACGACGCCGGCGGAACCGTCGCCGACAGCAACAACAAAGTGCTTCTGACCTCGACGGCGACGGGGCCCAACAACACGAAGGCGATTGTGGAAATTGGTGTCTCATTGCCGCCACCGCCAAGCTCGACACCCATGACTTTTCCCACCAATCCCGGGACAGTCACGCTGCTTGGGAACAGTGCGAGCTTCATCGGCGGCAACAGTAACGCGAAATCGATGAACGGCGATGATCAATGCGGCGCGGCGTCCTCTCTGCCGGTTGTGTCCGTGAGCGCCGCCGGCAGCTTGGCCGGGGTGCAAAGCTCGATCAACGGGACCAAGCCCAAGACTTACCATACCAAAGTGAACGGCGTCAGTGTGGATGCCAGCACGAATATGAATGACGTCGCCAAGGCTATGACGGCCGGCCAAATGACCAGCGCCGGCTACAATCTCAATGACGCCGCGTCGCTAAACAGTCTTGTCAATGCAATTCAAGCATTGCCTCAGGCGGTCACTGTGGCCGATGGTGCGAGCAGTGACGCGGTTCCTGGCGGAATAGGGACGGCATCCAGTCAAAAAGTCATCGTCGCTAACGGTGATTTTACTCTGAGCGGAGGTGCCAGCGGTTTTGGTTTGCTCGTAGTTAAAGGTACTCTCACCTTTAGCGGCAACATCAATTGGACTGGAATCATCATGGTTATCGGCGACGGCGTAATGGTCAGAAACGGTGGTGGAAATGGTACGATCAGCGGCGCGGTATGGATTGCGAATACCTCGGGTCCTGATGGTACGCCGGGCACGGCAGACGACACCATGGGCGCCGCGGTCCTCAACACCTCCGGGGGCGGCGCCAGCAACATTCAGTATTGCTCGTCTGCAGTGGCCAATGCGATTTCCTTGACGGCGCCGACCCCGACGTATTCGCCGCTGATCGTCAAGTCCTTTCGGCAAGTGCTGTAGGAGTGACGAGCCGGGCGATCGACACGCGAGCCTTGGCTAAGGGTAGGCAGCCTTAAGATAGCTACGAATGGCCTTTTGCAACGTCGCTAAAGCATCCATCTCTTCTTTGTGCGCTTCGGCGAGTTCCGAGCTCAGGACCTTATTTCTGAACGATTCGATATCCGCGTCGAGCGCGTACACCTCGTGTTTCGGGAGATCGTTGAGTTGACCGAAACGCTGCTGTAGTTCGCCGTACTGTTTCAGAATATCTTCATCCTTTTTCAGTGCTTCCTTGGGCTCCGGCGGAGCCGCTTTGGTTTTTGCAGATTCCGCGCTTTTATTATGGCTCGGTTCAATGTTCGCGTTCCCGGAAGCCGCCTCGGGCGCTCGCTTCGGCTCAGCGTCCGGTCGTGATTCCTTCGCGGTGCTTTCGATCGCCGGGGACAGCGCCCGTTCCGATCGCTCGATGGCGCGGATAAACGCCCGATCGACGCCGAAAACTCCGTTGTAGGTGTCGAAAAGCACCTGTCCGCCTTCGTTCCAGTATCGGCTCGTGACGTACTCGTTGCCGTTTTTGAGCTTGATCACGTAGGCAGCGTCGGCGCTGGCGGCGCCGGCGTGGCAGGCAATAAGCAGTGCTCCGTAAGTCCAGGTTTTCCGCATCAGCAACCTTCCTGAATTCGGCTTGATTCTACCATCGGGCGGCGAATTCGGCCAAAGAAAATTCGCCGCACGGCGCCTCCTGTCCACTCTTGACACCTCTTGGGCGACGGCAGTATTGTCCGCGGTCTCGGGGGGCGCAATGACAAACGCGCACGAAGCCGGCGGTTTCTCGACTCTCGAACTGCTCGTCGCTCTCGGCCTGCTGGGAGCTCTGGCCGCGATCGCGCTGCCGCGCTGGACCAGCCTGCTTCCCAACTATGCGCTCAACGCCGCGACCCGCCAGGTGCAATCGGAATTGCATCAGATCAAAATGCGCGCGGCGGCGGAGAACGTCGGCTTCCAATTGACCTACCTTCAAGGAGCGAGCGCCTACACGATTCAACGCGACTCGAAGGCGATCGCCACCAAACCGATCGCCGAGGGAACGACGATCACCAAGGACGGCGTGATTTCATTTTCACCGCGCGGTACCGCCGGCGCCAATCGGGTGCGGCTGCGCAGTGCGGCGGGCGTTTGCAAGCAAGTGGTCGTCAGCGCGACCGGTCGGATCCGTAGCTGCGCGCCCAGTAGCTGCGCCGAAGACTGTTAGGAGCCGGAACATGCGGCACGCGATTTTCCTCCGGCAGGACGGCTTCACGTTCAACGAAGTCCTCGCCGCGCTCGGCCTCGCGGTGGCGACGGTCATGGGCTACTCGCTCGGCAGCGTTCAATTGATTCAGCGCCAGACGGCCAGCGGCAATTCGACGATCGCGATTCATCTCGCACAGGACAAGCTCGAAGAATTGCAGGCGCAAAAAAATCTCGCCGACGCCGATCTCTGTCCGGGCGCCGGCGATCACGCGCTTTCGCCCAAACCCGGCGTGGCGGGCATTTTCGAACGCTGCTGGCGGATCGCACCCTCGCCGCTCGGTGCGGGACTGAAACAGGCTGATGTAACGGTTTCCTGGCGCGACGCCGAGCCGCGCCAGGTCACGCTTTCGACGCTGATCTACGTGGGCGACGGCGCATGAGCCGGTGGAGCGGAAACCGCGGCGCGACGCTGATCGAGCAGTTGATTGCGCTGGTGATCGGATCGGGTTTGATCCTCGCGCTTTACAGTTATTTTCGCACCGAGCTTTACCAGGCGCTGGTGCTCGAAACGCGCACCGCAACGCTGGAAGAGGGGCGCGCGGCGCTCGACATCATGGTCCGCGATCTCAAGGAGTCGGGTTCCTGGGGCACCGGCAGCGCGCCGGCGGAGCTCGGCGGCGCCGACGATCCGAACCACGACGCCGACACGGTTTGCAACCGGATCTACGCCGCGAGCGCGGGGCTGGTTCATGTCCAGATGGACTTGAACGGCAACGGCAACTGCGCCGATACCGATCCGCGCGAGAACATCCGCTACGAACTGGCGGGAGCGACGTCCACTTGTGCGGGTCCGAATACGATTCGCCGCAACGGCGATTGTCTGGTCGCCAGCGTGGTGCCGCACACGACGGGAAAGATCTTCACCTTTTACGACGGCAACGGCAACGACCTCGGCAGCGCGCCGGCGCCGGAAGCGATCCGGCGGATCAAGATCGCCTTCGGCCTCCAGGTGAAACATCCCGACCCGGTCATCGGCGGCAACCTGACGGCGGCGCTTTCGACCAGCGTCGAATTGCGCAACTGAACGATGAAAAGGGCGGGCGCAATACTCGGCGACGGCCGCGGCATGGTGCTCATGAGTTGCCTCACGATCCTCGCCGTGCTGCTCGCGGTGGGACTGGGCACGCGGGTGATGATCAAAAACGATTATCAGGCGCTGGCCAACCTGCGCGGCGGAACCGAGGCATTTTACTATTCGGCCGCCGGCATCGAGTGGAGCAAAAGCGAAATCGTCCAAAGCGGCGGATTTCCTCCCAGCCCGGCGAATCAGACGAAAAATTTCGCCGACGGCAGTTTCGCCGTGTCGTTTTCGTCGCCTGCGCCGAGCGGACCGCTGGCGGCGCGGATCGTGGCGCGTTCTCTGGGCACCGCCGGCACGTCGTCTCAAACGATTCAGGCTCTGCTCAAAAAAAATTACGATCTCGCCGACTCCGCGCTGGCGCTCCGCGGCAACGCGGCGCGGGTGGCTCTCAGCGGCGGCGGTTTGTTCATTTCGGGCGCGGACCACGATCCGGCGAGCGGCAATCTTCTGAGCGCCGGCAAATCCCGCAGCGCGGTCTCGGTGCCCGACGCGGCGCTTTACGCTCTGGTGACCGCGGCCTTCGACGATCCGCCGCCGGCCGGCCTCCTCGATAGCGCCGGCGCCAGCCCGCCGCTCGTGAACAGTTCTTATCTGACGGCGAGCGCCATCGCGCAGCTGGCGGGCGATCTGTGCGCGGCTCCGGGCGCGACCGTGCACGCGCTCGGCGGCGCGCCGACGCTGGCGTTCGACAATCAATCCTGGGGGACGCCCGCGGCGCCGGCGATTCACTGCATCGAGGGCAACGCGGCAGGCGGCGACTCGGCCAGCTTCACCGGCTCGAGCACTGGGGCCGGCATTCTCGTTGTCAGAAACGCCGATCTTGTTCTCGATGGCGCTTTTCGCTGGGAAGGCCTCGTGATTGTTTCCGGTCAGGAAGTCAGCTTGAAAGCTCTCGGCACAAGCAGCAAGGAAATCCTCGGCGCGGCGGTGGTGAACGAGACCGGCGCGCCGGGAAGCAGCACGGCAATCTTCGATGTTCAGGGGAATTTGCGGTTGCTTTTCAGCCGGCAAGCCTTGAACACGGCCGCCGCGCTCGTGCCGAGCACAGCCCTGGGCGCGCTTTACCCGAGCTTGCCCGCTTACGTTTCACAGGAATACTGGCGCAGCATTAACCCCTAAACCGCGCCGCGAGTTTTAAATTTACAATGAGGGCGCAAGATGTTAAATTGTTAATCTACAACGGTTTGGCGGCCACGAATTCCCTGTGAATCAGACCCCCTTGAGGCGAACGGCAGCCATGCTCCGGCAGCGCAAGGCGGGTTTCTGACGAGCGATTATGGGACAGGCGGGAGAGGGAGTCAGCATGGACACTAAGAAGACCATAATGGTTGTCGACGATAACCCCGACATCATCACTATCGTCAAGACCATTCTGGAAGGCCGCGGCTACACCGTTTTCAGCGCGTCCAGCGGTCCCGAGTTGTTGAACATGCTGCCCAACCAGAAGCCCGATCTGATCATTCTCGACATCATGATGCCGGAGATGGACGGCCTGGAAGTGCTCACGCGGCTCAAAGGCAAAACCGAGACCGCCACCATTCCGGTGATTCTGCTCACCGCCAAAGTCCAGTACGAAGACGTGCTCGGCGGCTACAAGCTTGGCGCGGATTATTACATCACCAAGCCCTTCACCAGCACCCAGCTGGTAAACGGCATCAATCTTCTCCTCGGCGAAGGCAAGGCTTAACCGCTTTTTTCTCCCACAGCTTTCCGGCGATCGGCGCGCGGGATTTGCATCTTCCCGGCGTTTTCTCCATTCTGCTTGATGATGGTCGGCTTGATCACGTTCGAGGGCGGCGACGGCTCGGGCAAGAGCACGCAGATCCGCGCGCTGGAAAATTATTTAAAACAGGCCGGCCGCCCGTGTCTCACGACGTGCGAGCCCGGCGGCACCGGCCTCGGAGTGTTGATCCGCAAAGTTTTGCTCGAAGTGGGTGCATATCAGATCGCTCCGGCCACCGAGCTTTTTCTTTACCTGGCCGACCGGGCGCAGCACGTCCACGAAATCATCCTGCCGGCCCTCGGCGCCGGCAAAATCGTCCTGTGCGACCGCTTTACGGATTCGACTCTCGCCTACCAGGGATACGGCCGCGGGCTCGATCTCGAGGGGCTGCGCCGGTTGAATGACATCGCCGGCGGCGCGGCGCGGCCGGTTCTGACTTTTTTGCTCGATTGCCCGGTCGAGTGCGGGCTGGCGCGCACGGCGCGGCGCCGCGCGCAAACTCCGGCGGGCGGCGAAGATCGCTTCGAGCGCGAGGAAATCGAGTTTCACGAGCGAGTGCGCGCCGGCTTTCTCGAACTGGCGCGGGCCGAGCCGGAGCGCTTTCGCGTGATCGATGCGAGCCGGTCCGTGGACAGCGTTGCGGCGGCCATCCGGCGCATCATCGATCAGGAAGTGCTCTCATGAGCTTTGCCGATATCATCGGACACCAAAAGCAGCTCGCCCTCCTGCGCGCCGGTCTGACGAGCGGACGGCTCCATCACGCTTATCTGTTCACCGGCCCGGAGGGCATTGGCAAGCGGACCGTCGCCACGGCGCTGGCCAAGGCGATCCATTGCGAGCGGCGGAGCGGCGATTTCTGCGGCGAGTGCGTCAACTGCGCGCGCATCGCCGACGGCAATCATCCCGACGTGCGGATCGTCGAGCCGCTGTCCGACAAAAAAGAAATCGGCATCCCGCAGATCCGCGAGATCGAGCGCGAGATCAACCTGCGTTCGTTCACCGGCAAGCGAAAGATCGTGATCATCGATCCGGCCGCGCTGCTCAACCCCGCAGCGCAAAACGCGTTGCTGAAGACGCTCGAGGAGCCGCCGCAGGCATCGCTGATCGTTTTGATCGCCGCCGGCGTCGGCGCGCTGCTGCCGACCTTGCGCTCGCGCTGTCTGCGTTTGGCCTTCGCGCCGCTGGCGCGCCGGGAAATCGCCGCCCATCTGCAAAAGGCGCACGCGAAAAGCGCCGAAGAGGCGGACTTCCTCGCCGCCCTCGGTCTGGGCAGCCTCGGCGCCGCGCTCGGCCTCGACGACGCCGCATTGACGGAAAAAAGAAGCGCGTGGGTGGAAATGCTCGGCGCCATCGATGGCGGGAATTTTTACGCGGCCGTGGCCGCGGCCGAAGAGCTGGCGGGAAACCGCGACGAGGCGCTGCGCTTTTTCAAATGGGCCGAGAGCTGGTATCGCGATCTGATGATTTTCCGCGCCACCGGCGCGGCCGAGGAGCTGGTGAATTCGGACCTGCGGGCGGAGGTCGAACGCCAGGCGGCGCGCCACAGCGCCGAGCAAAGCGCCCGAACGGTAGCCGCCGCGCTCGACGGCAGCGCGGCGATTCAGCGCAATTTGAATCGGCGCATGGTGCTGGAAAAATTTCTCTTCGGCGCGGCGGGGGAGCGGCGATGAACCGCATTTACATCACCACGCCGCTTTACTACGTCAACGCCGAGCCGCACCTGGGCCACACCTATACGACCGTGGTGGCGGATACGCTCAAGCGCTACTACCGTTCGATCGGCTACGAAACGTTTTTGCTGACCGGCACCGACGAGCACGGCGACAAGATCGCCCAGGCCGCCGCGGTGAACGGCACTTCGCCCAAGGAATACGCCGACCGCATCAGCGCGCTTTTCCGCTCCACCTGGGATAGCTGCGGCATCGCCTACGATCATTTCATCCGCACCACCGACGGCTATCATCAGGACTACGTGCGCCAGGTGCTGCAAAAAATCTACGACGCCGGCGAAATCTACTTCGGCGAGTACGGCGGCTTTTACTGCTACGGCTGTGAGCGCTTTTACACGGAAAAAGAGCTGGTGGACGGCAAGTGCCCCGATCACCAGACCGTGCCCGATTTCATCAGCGAGAAAAATTATTTTTTTCGCATGAGCAAGTATCAGCAGCCGCTGATCGACGCGATTCAGGCCAAACCCGATCTCATCCGGCCGGAGCGCTATCGCGCCGAGGTGCTGGCGTTTTTGCGCGAGCCGCTCGAAGACCTGTGCATCTCGCGGCCGACCAGCCGTTTGCAATGGGGCATCCCGATGCCCTTCGACGACCGGTACGTCACCTACGTCTGGTTCGATGCCTTGCTCAATTATGCCAGCGGTCTGGAGCACCAGGGCGCCGATGCGTTCGCGAGTTTCTGGCCCGCGACCCAGCATCTGATCGCCAAGGACATTCTCAAGCCGCACGCGATTTACTGGCCGACTATGCTCATGGCCGCGGGGCTGCCGCTCTACGATCATCTCAATGTGCACGGCTACTGGGTGATGGATTCCGGCAAAATGTCCAAGAGCCTCGGCAACGTGATCCGGCCGCTGGAGATGAAAGCGCGCTTTGGCATGGACGCGTTTCGCTATTTCCTGCTGCGCGAGATGGCCTTCGGCCAGGACGCGAAATTCTCCGAAGAAGCGCTGATCACGCGCATCAACGCCGATCTGGCCAACAATTTGGGTAACTTTGTCAGTCGAGTGCTGGCGATGCAGCAAAAGTATTTTGCCGGTGTCGTGCAGCCATTGCGCCCAAACTGGCGCGAAGAGGAGCTAGATCGTGTACTCCGCGACGATGTCAATCGTGCGGATTTTGATGCCAAACAATTTACCGAAAGCCTGCAATTCCACCGGGCGCTTGAGTCCATATGGTGGGCACTCGATCAAGCTAACCGTTACGTAGTGCAAACGGCGCCTTTCAGCATGATTAAAGAGGCAGATAAGAGAGCGCGAGTCGGGGAAGTGCTGCATCACCTGCTCGAAGTTGTTCGTACGCTTGCACGAGTTCTTGCGCCGTTCATGCCGGCCACCGCTGGGGAGCTGCGCACCTTGCTCGCCATCGAGCCGACCGCCCTCCAGGCGCCCTGGGGCGAGGGCTTTGTCGCTGGGCATAAAGTCAATCCACCGAAAAACCTCTTTCCGCGCATCGAAACCGACGCGAAGAAATAATCGGCGCGTCATGCTGATCGACAGCCACGCCCACATCCAGGGCAAGGAATACGCCGGCGAGGCCGAGGCGGTGATCGAACGCGCTCGTGCCGCCGGCGTCGAGAAGATCGTCGCCGTCGGCGGCGCCGGGGACATGTCGAGCAACAGCGATGCGGTGGCGCTGGCCCAGCGATTCGTGAACGTGTTCGCCACCGTCGGCATGCATCCGCACGATGCCAAGGACGTCGGTGCGGACGATCTTGAAACGCTGCGCCGGCTCGCGGCGAAACCCAAAGTCGTCGCCATCGGCGAGACCGGGCTCGACTATTACTACAATCACTCGCCCCACGACGTGCAGCGGCGCGTCTTCACTCAATTCATCCGCATGGCGCTCGAAACCGCTTTGCCGATCGTCGTGCACGAGCGCGACGCGGCCGCCGAAGCGGCCGAGCTTTTGCGGAGCGAAGGCGCGGGGCGGCTCCGCGGCGTGATTCATTGCTTCACCGGCGATTACGAAGCGGCGCGCCATTATCTCGATCTGGGTTTTTATCTCTCGTTCACCGGCATCGTGACATTCAAGAACGCCGGCGCGCTGCGCGAAGTGGCGCGGCAGGTGCCGCTCGAGCGCATTTTCGTCGAGACCGATTCGCCGTATCTGACGCCGGTGCCGCACCGCGGCAAGCGCAACGAGCCTGCCTACGCGCGCCTGGTCGCGGAAGCCATCGCCCGGGTGAAAAATCTTCCCTTCGAAGCATTCGCGCGCGCGACCACGGCGAACGTGGAAAATCTGTTCAATCTCTGACCGGCCGGGCCGAATCGTCCGATCCGGCGATCGCGGCGTCAGGCGCGATCGCGCCGTGCGGCGCGGTCGCGAGGCGGTGGCACACGGGGCGCGCCGGCCGGCGCCTCGCGATCCGGCAAGCGGGCCGTCCAGCCGCGCCCGGCGAGGATGTGAGCGCAGAGAAGCGGCAGCGCGAGCACGCCGATGGCCCAATGAACTGCGCTGGCCCAATCGCGCGCGGCGTCGCCGCTCACGTAGTAGAGGAGCCAGCCCGACAGAGCCAGGACTCCGTTGAGCCCGATGTTGGCGAAGCCGGAAACACGATTGGCCTTGAGCGCGTTGCCGCGCCGGACGTGGGTCATCAGGGTGCCGAGCAGCGCGAGGTAGACGAGCATCGCGGCGCCGTGAAATTTCATGCTCGCGGTTTGCAGCAGCGTGCGCACGCCGCGGAGCTCGGGGTCTTTGAACCCTTCGATCAGCAGCCACAGCGCGCCGCTGCCCCACAGCGCGCCGAAGGCGGTATAAAAAATCCGCCGGTGCCAGGGCCCGAGCCGGACTTTTTCCTGCAGGAGGCGGACGAGCCGCGCAGTACGCTCGGCGTGCCGGTCGCTCACGATTCGGCTCCGCGCGCGCGATCCGCGCGCGCTTCGCCCGCCGCTGCGCCGAGACGGCGCGCGCCGCGCCGGTCGATCACGATCGCCTCGGCGCCGAGCCGCGGCAGAATCCTCGCGGCGCGCCCGGGCGCGAGGCGCACGACTTTGGTCAGCGCATCGGCGATGACGCAGCGCGGCGCGATGACGGTGACGCTCCGGCGCCAGCACAGCGCGGTTTTGCGGCGCGGGTCGATCAGCGGGTCGCGGCGCAGGCCCTGGGCGCTCGGCGCGCCGAAGCAGCCGCTCGAGCTGGCGATTGCGCGATCGGCAAATTCGCCGAGAAAAACGAATCTCGTTGGATCATCCGGATGGCGCAGATGAATCGGCTGGGGCGCGCCGAAGACGCGGAGGTCGCCGCCGGCGTTCACGATGCCGCTCTCGGCGCCGTTTCGTGCGAGCGCCTCGACGGCGCGATCCACCGCGTAGCCTTTGGCGATGCCGCCGAGGTCGATCCAGACGCGGCGGCGAAGCCGCACGCGGCCCTCGGGACCAAGCTCCAGATCGCGATAACTCGCGTCGCCCGAGGGCCATTCGGCATGCGCCGGCGCGGGCAAAAATCCGGCGGCGACGAGCTCGGCTCCCACGGTCGGGTCGAACGCGCCGCCGGAAAGCGCGCCGATTCGCGCCGCCCAGGAAAGCGCTTCATGGGTTCGCGGATCGACCGCAAGCGGAGTGTGAAGCGGCGCGCGATTCAACCGCGACAGGTCGCTCGCGGCTTCATGAAAGCTCATCAGCCGATGCACGAGCGCGATTTCCTCGAACGCCGCGTCGATGGCCGCTGCCGCGCTCGCGCCCGCGGCGGCGATTTCCACCAGGGTGCCGAGCAGCGGCCGGGCGCGGCGCATTTCACTTGAGCGCGAATTCATAAGTTGCCAGCACGCGTCTCACGCCGTCGGCGATGTGGCGGCACGAAAGCGTCGCGCCGCTGATATTTTTGATGTCTTTGTCGAGCTGGAGCGGCGCCGCGGCGTTTTTGCCGACGAATTGCGCGCGCCAGCCGGCGTTGCGCACTTCGTAGCCGTAGCTTTCGCGATAATTCATGATCTCGATCTGCTTGACCGTGCCGTCGGCGTTCAAGCCCACGGCGTAGGTGATGAATTCGTGCTTGCCGAGCACCTCGTCGACGATGAAAAAGCCGCCGCCGTCGGCTTTCCAAAGGTGAATTTCTTTATGTCGCAGGTTGGCGCCGCTGCGCCGTTCGATTTCCCGCGCCTGCTCGCTGGTCAGGGTGACCTTCGCCGCGGTGAGTTTTTGCCCCGGAAAAATCGTCTGCTGCGCTTGCTCCAGGGTCAGATAAGTCGCGGCGTAGGCCGGCACCGCGAGCGCGGGCACCGGAACGCAGATGATCGGCAGCCAAGTCCATTGCGCGGGTCTCATGGGCGATCCTCAGAAGGTCAAATCCGTAAAGCACTGTCCGGTTCCTTCGCTCAAAAATTGAACGCGATCTTGAAGCGGTATTCGTAGCGCTCGTATTCGTGCAGATGGAGGTTGCCGCTGTCCCGGCCGGCGATGCGCGGATTGCCGGAGATCTGCGGCAAAAAGGTGAAAGTGAACCACCAGCGCTCGGCGGCGTAGTGGAGGTTCGGGCCGAGGAAGTAGGCATTGCCTTCGCGGTGTTTGAATTCGGGGTAGACCGCTGCGTAACGGCCCTCGATACCGGCGAACCAGTGCGGCAAAAAGCGGTATGAGATGCCGACGGACTGTTCGAACTCCAGTTCCTTTTCGCGTTCTTTGCTGGCTTTAAACTTGTTCCATTCCGGCTCGAGGGTCAGGTTGTAGGCCAGCGCGAGCTGGTCGTCGAAAAAATTCTTCTGCAGGATCAGTTTGGATTCCAAGGCGAAGCCGTTCATGCGCTCGCCGGAAATTTTGTCGATACGCTGGTACTCCGGCTCGAGGTACAGGGACAGGCCGAAGAGATCCTTGTAGACGCTCAGCAAATTATATTTGAGCTCCAGGTTGACGCCGTTCCACTCAAGACCGCGATGAAGCTTTCGGTCGGGGTCTTCGTCCAGCGCGCCGCCGCTGATCTGGTGCGAGCGGCCGTTCAAATAGAGCGAGGCCTGAAAGCGGTCGGTAAAACCGTGCTCGAGCTCGAGCTGGGTGTCCCAGGCGCGGTAATTGCCCTTGCCCTTTTGATTGCGCGAGGTGGTCCAGAGATAAATCTCGTTGCTTCCCGCCGGCAGCGTGTCCGCGCCGTAAACGTAGCCCCAGAGATTTTCATCGGCTTCGACCGGGCCCGCCCGGAGCGCGGCGAACGACCACAACGCAGCTGCGAAGGCAAGAGTAAAAGCGAGTCGGTGATCCATGACGGTTCCTCAAGAAAAATTTTCACGATTGCGGCCGCCGGTTCGTCGGCAAAAAACGCAAAGCCCGATTCCGCCGTAAAACGATTCGGCGAAAAACGGGCTCTGGATTCTCGACCTCTGGCCGCGCGACGAATGGCGAAAAAACGACCGACGCTTACAAGCTGATTCTGATTTCTCCTTTGGCGTCGCGCGGCACGATCACGCGGCGTTTGCAGCGCCGGCATTTGATTTCCACGCCTTCGGCGACGATGCGCGCGAGCAGGTTGCCGCAGCCGCAGCGAAGCCCGTTGTCCGCCGATCCGGCCGGCGGCGGGCGATCGGCCCGAGGTTGCGAGCGCGGTTCCATCTACGCCTGCCTGCGCTCCTTCGCGAGCCACCAGCTGGTCGCGACGAAAGCAAGGATCATCACGGCTTGCGCCGCCAGCGTTTCCACCGTCGGATAGACGCCGAGCAGCGGCGCCTGCGGCGGAAAGCGCAGCGGCGTCGTCGACACCCAGCCGGCCGCCTGCAATTCCTTGATGCCGTTGCCGGCAAACACGAAAGCGACGATGTAAAGCAGGGTGCCGGTGGCGCCGAAGAAATATTTGAGCGGCACTTTGACGCCGAGCTTCAGGATTCCAAACGTGAGCATGACCAGCAGCGCCAGCCCGGCGCCGAAGCCGGTGACGATCAGGTGGTGCTCGTGCTCGTTTTGCAGCCACAGGGCCTGGTAAAAAAGCACGACTTCGAAGGCCTCGCGGTAAACCGCAAAAAATGAAATGCCGACCAGGCCGAGGATTTTTTTGCCGTCGACCACGTTCTGCACCTTGCCGCGAATGAACGCCTGCCAGCGCTTGGCCTCGGATTTGGTGTGGAGCCAATAGCCGACGTAAAAAAGCGCCACCGCGGCGAACACGGAAATGAACCCTTCCATGCTTTCGCGGTGCTGGCCGCTGAAGGTCAGAACGGTCTGGGTCGCCAGCCAGGTGAGACCGCCGGCGACGAGCGCGAGAATCCAGCCGAGGTGGATGTAGCGGCTGATTTCGGCCGCGCCCATCACTTTGAGCATCGCCAGAATCGCGGCCAGCACCAGGGTCGCTTCCAGCCCCTCGCGCACGATGATCAGCGCGGCGTTCAGAAAAAAGTAGAGGCCGGAGTAATCGTCGCTGCGCGTGAGAATTTCTCCGGCGCGGTCGAGGCCGGCTTCGATTTCGGCATGCCGCTTTTCGATTTCCTCCGCGCCGGCGTCCTGTTTGATGGCGTTTCGGTACTGGGTGAAAAGTCCCTCCAGACTGCGGCCGAAGGAAGCGTCCTTGGCGAATAGCGCGGGCTCGGCCAATTCATAGCCGTCGATGTAGGCGTCCACCGCTTTTTGGTAGGCTTGGTCTTTTTCGCCGGCGGCGTAGAGCGCGGCGCTTGCGCGCACCAGATTGCGGGTGACGGCGAGCGGATCGGCTTTCTGCTCGAGCAGGCCGCGGCGCAAATAGGCGAGCGCGTCGCGCGCCTGGGCTTCGTCGGGGAAATATTTTTTCAGCTCTTCGCTCAACTGCTCATTGGAATGCGTGGCGAGATTCGCCGCCGACGTGAAATCCGCCGGCAGCTTGCGCCGCGCCAGCGCCGCGCCGCGCTCGGCCTCCTCGGGGGTGAAACGCAGCGACATGACATAGAACGCGAGCTGCCAGCGCTGCTCCTCGGTGAATGCGCTGAACGAAGCCATCGCCGTGCCTTCGACGCCGAAGCTCGCGGTGTTAAACGCCTTGAACGGCGACAAGCCGGCCATGCGCTCCGCATCGGTGAAGTTCGCCGGCAGCGGCGATTTCGGATTCATCGACGCGATGCCCGGGCCGTCGGCTCGGCCGGCGGCGCCGTGGCACTGGGCGCAGTTCTCGGCGTATAGTTTCTGGCCCGCTTCCCGCGCCGGCAACTGCCTGGGATAGGGGACGATTTTGTAGGCGGCGATCAGTTTTTGTTTGGCGCTCTGGGCGAGGTCGGCGATGACCTTGGGCTCGGCCTTGCGGTCGATCTCCGCGGCCAACGATTTAATCGCGGGCTCGACTCCCGCCCTGTCCGCTCCGTCGGCTTGCTTGAGCTTGTTCAGCAGATCCCGGCTCCGCTTGGAGAACTCCTGCATCTCGCCGTATTCGTCCTGGCTCAGAACTTTGCCGTCCTTGACCGCGTTTTTGTAATCGCTGCCGAGATAATCAAGCAAAGAGACCAGCCGTTTGGCATTGTCTTGAGCGAAGGCCGCGGGCGGCGCTGCGGCGAGGAGCGCCAGCAGGCACAAAAGCGCTGGGTGGAAAAATCGCCGGCCGCCCGGGCGGGCGGGTTCTGCCGTAGGAAGTCTGAAGCAAGGGCCGAGCATGCGCTTGATCTCACACCGCGACTTTACTATAAGGCGCTCATGTGATTAATTGTTTATACATTAGCAATTTAATAGTTTTGCCATGGCAAAGTCAAAAGTTCGTATAGGCGAAAGTAAAAAGTTTGTCAAGCCAACTGAGCCGCCCAAGGTCAGCCATGCGCTGGAGGATTATCTGAAGACGATCTATCAGCTCGCCGAGGAGTCCCAGCCGGTGATTGCGGCGCGCATCGCGGTGGAAACCGGAGTTTCGCCGTCGACGATTTTTACGACCTTGCAGCGGCTGGCGCGCGAAGGCTACGTGACCATCAACGGCCACAAGGAAATCCATCTCACTTCCGACGGCAAAACGGTGGCCGAGAAAATCGTGCGGCGGCATTTTTTGACCGAGCGCTTTCTCACCGATCTCCTCGGGCTCGACTGGGTGAAGGCGCATCAGGAGGCGCACCGGCTGGAGCACGCGATCTCGCAGGACGTGGAAGAACGGCTGGCGACCTTGCTCAGCAATCCCACCACCTGTCCGCACGGCAATCCGATTCCCGGCGCGCTTGCGGGGCCGTCGCAGAAAACCATTCCGCTGAACGAAGCTTCCAACGGGCAGAAAGTCGAGCTGGATTTTATCACCGAAGCCGGCGAGCGCGACGTGCGCCTGCTGAGCTTTCTTCAGGAGCACGGCATGCGGCCCGGCGCGGAAGTGCAGGTGCTGGACGTGGCGCCGTCGCTCGGCATGATGACGCTAAAAGTCGGCGCCGAAGCGTTTTCTCTGGGAATCGAAGCGGCGAAGAAAATCCGCGTGCACTGAAAGAGCTTCGCCGCCTGGCGCCGGCTTGCACGGCGCGAGCCGGGGCCTCGCCTCGGATAATTCGGGCGCGCGGCGGGCGTTCAGCTAGCGAGCGGGAAAGAATTATTCTTCAGAGGCGGGAGGCGGCGCATCGTCTTTGCGCTCGGCCAATTCGCCGGCGAGAAACTCGATCTGATCGCTCAGGCGGGCGTCGCGGTCGAGCAGGATCATCTCCTGCCCGCGCACCCGGCAGCGGCCGCTCTTGGCGCGGTAGCCGGCTTCGCGCAAAAGCTTTTCGGTGCGCACCTGAATGTTTCTGCTTCTGGCGCTGAGGATCAGCTCCTGCAGACGGGCTTCCTGTTTGTGTTTCGAGACAGCCATGATGGCGGAATTATCCACGAAATCGCCGCGATTGTAAATTGCCTTCGGCCGTTTTTGCTTGCAAAAAGACGTTTGCTTGTTATCGTGGTTTTCGGACGGGATCCGAGGCTCGACTGAAACGTGGCCAGCGTGGGAGGTCGGCATGATCAAAAACATTCTGGTGCCTCTGGACGGCTCGGAGCATTCCAGAGCGGCGCTCGATTACGCGATCTGGATCACCGGCAAATTCGACGGCACGCTTTTCGGCCAACACATCATCGACACCATCTCGATCGAAGGAACGTTCTTTCACGACATCTCCGGCTCGCTCGGCTTCGAGCCCTATCTCGATTTTTCCAGCAAGATGCGCGAGATCCTCGAGGAGCGCGGCCGGACCATCCTCGAAGACTTCGCCGCGCGCTGCGAAAAAAAAGGCATCCGCTACACGAAGCTGCTCGACATGGGGCTGATCGCCAACGAGATCTGCGAGCGCTCCAAGACCGCCGATCTGGTGATCATCGGCCATCGCGGCGTCAACGAGGAGTTTTCCACGGGGCTGCTCGGCACCACCGCCGAGACCATCACGCGCAAGTGCCCGCGGCCGGTGTTCGTCTCGACCCGGCAGTTCAAGCCCATCGAAAAGCCGCTGCTCGCCTACGACGGCAGCCAGCGCGCCAGCTCGGCGATGGAATCGGCGGCGGAGTTCTGCGCGGTGCTGCGTTTGCCGCTGACCGTGGTGACCATCGCCCGCGACGATACGCTCGGCCAGGCCAACCTGCAGCAGGCGCGCGCCTATCTCGGCTCCTATTCGATCGACGCCAAGTATGAGCTGGGGCGCGGCTATCCGGAGCAAAAAATCATCGAATACCTGGTCAATCGCGATCACGATCTGCTTTTCATCGGCGCCTACGGCCACCGCCGCATCATCAACATGGTTCTCGGCAGCACGACCGAATACGTGCTGCGCAACGCCCCCTGTCCGGTATTTCTCAACCGCTAACCCGGAGTTTTTCGCTCGATGAAATTTCGCGCCGCCGCCGTGCAGATGGTCGCCTCGGACGACAAGGCGGCCAATCTCAGGGAAGCGGAGCGCTGGGTGCGCGCGGCGGCGGCCGAGGGCGCGCGCGTGATCGCGCTGCCGGAAGTTTTCATCTGGCGCGGCAACAAGCAGCTCGAGCGCGAATTCGCCGAGCCGATCCCCGGGCCGAGCTCGGCCCGGTTGGCCGAGCTGGCGCGCGAGCTGGCGATTTTTCTTCTTGCCGGCTCGATCCTCGAGGCGATTCCGGCGGGCGCGAAAGTCTACAACACGAGCCTGCTGTTCGATCCCTCGGGGAAATTGCTCGCGCAATATCGCAAGATTCATCTCTTCGATGTGGATCTCGCCAACGGCACGTCGCTGCGGGAATCCGCCACCCGGGAGTTCGGCGCTGAAATCGCCGCCGCCGATCTGGGTTTTTGCCAGGCCGGTCTTTCGGTCTGCTACGACCTGCGCTTCCCGGAGCTTTATCGCCGCCTCGCCGCCGCCGGCGTCGATTTGATCTTCGTGCCGTCGGCGTTCACCGCCTACACCGGCCAGGCGCACTGGGAAGCGCTGCTGCGCGCCCGCGCGATCGAAAATCAGGTTTACATCGTCGCGCCCGATCAGTTCGGCAAAAGTCCCAAGAGCTTCGAGACCCACGGCCACAGCATGATCGTCGATCCCTGGGGCAAGATACTTGCCGAGCGCCCTGACGGCGCCGGCGTCATCAGCGCGGAAATCGACCTGGATTACCTTGCCCGGATTCGCGCCGAGCTGCCCGCGCTCAAGCACCGCCGGCTCTGAGCCGCATGCCCTTGCCTGTAAGCGCTCATCTGCTTCAATGAATCACGGCGCAGCGCGCACCCTCACCTGCCGTCGCCGAGCTGCGTGAATCGGCGCGGCACGCGAAGATCACAGCGCGCCGGCCCGGAAATTTCATAGCGCGCGCCGCGGGAAAAATATTCGAGCGAGGAGGAACGATCGTGAAGCAGAGAAACGTGATGGCGCCGATCCTCGCCGCCTGCCTGTGCACCGCGGTGATTTTCTTCAGCGGCCCGGCGGCGGCCGTCAACTCGCCGGAAAATTCCGGCCAAAACGTGATCCTGCTTTGGCCCGACGGCGCGCCCGGCGCGGTGGGCGACGAAGATGCCGACCGGCCGACGCTGGATGTCTACCTGCCGCCCCCGGCCAAGGCGAGCGGCACCGCGGTGATCATCTGTCCCGGCGGCGGCTACATTCAACTGGACATGGTGCACGAAGGCCGCGAGATGGCGCAGTGGTTCAACACGCTCGGCGTGGCGGCGTTCGTGCTCAAGTACCGGGTCGGGCCGCGCTACCACTATCCCGCCATGTTTCAGGACGGGGCGCGCGCTCTGCGTTACGTGCGCGCCAGGGCCGGCGATTTCGGCGTCGCCGCCAATCGGATCGGCATGATCGGATTCTCCGCCGGCGGCCATCTGGCTTCGACCGCGGCGACCCATTTCGACGCCGGCAATCCCGCCGCCGCCGACCCCATCGAGCGCGTGAGCTCGCGGCCGGATTTTCTGATTCTCGGCTACCCGGTGATCTCTTTCACCTCCGAGTACACGCACCGCGGTTCGCGTTACATGGTGCTCGGGCCGAATCCCGACCCAAAGCTGATGCGGAGCCTTTCGAATGAATTGCAGGTGACGGCGCAGACGCCGCCGACGTTTTTGTTTCACATGGCCGACGACAAGGTCGTGCCGGCGGAAAACAGCGTGCTCTTCTACCTGGCTTTGCTAAAAGCCGGGGTGCCGGCGGAGCTGCACGTCTACGAAAAGGGCCAGCACGGCTGCGCTCTGGCGCCCGCCGATCCGGTGTTGTCGTCGTGGACCAAACGATTGGCCGACTGGTTGAAGGTGCGCCGCCTGCTGAAGCCGCCAGGCGATGAACATCGTGTGGAGCTGCAGCCCGCGGCTAAAAAATAGGGATGAGGTGTTCGATCATTTCTAGCGCTACAGCGGTGCCGTGATTCCCTCGACCTCGATGGGTTCCACGGTCGCTCTGACTTCCAGGCTTTGAACGCCGCCGCCATTGATCACGCCCCGGAGCGGCGTCACGTCCGAAAAATCCCGTCCCCAGCCGAGCGTGATGTGCTCCAGATACGGCAGCACGTTATTCGTCGGAACCAGATCAATCCAGCCGCTTTGTGGCACGAAGAGCGCCACCCACGCATGCGACGCGTCGGCGCCGCGGCGCCGCGGTTTGCCGACACACTTGAAAGCGCGCGCCCGTCTCGGTGTGCGCAAAATTCACAGTGGCGGTCGCTCCGGCTTGCGGCCTCGATCGGCAACCTGGCTTGCAAAAAGCGCGGTCGAGACTAGACTGAGCTGACCGACTTCCAGATGCGCGCGGCGATCTATCGCGAACGTGCAATCGACGCTTTGACTTTCGCCCGCGCGGGAAGAGTCGCTATAATAGGCGTCGAATAATCGCTGGCTCCAGCGTCGGAGAGATCGGTATGGCAAACCAATCCAATCGCTCAACGGGCAGGGCGCGGCTGGGAATCGTCGTCGGCGGCGGGCCGGCGCCGGGGATCAACGGCACGATCAGTGCGGTGACGCTGGAAGCGGGCAATCGCGGCTGCGAAGTGATCGGCATCTACGAAGGATTCGCGCACCTGATGGCAGGCGCTGTCGATCACGTGAAGGAGCTCGCCCGCGACGAAGTGTCGCGCATTCACTTCGAGGGCGGCTCGATTCTCGGCACCTCGCGCGCCAACCCGACCAGAAACGCCGCCGATCTGGAGCGCGTGATCGGCGCGCTCAAAGCCATCGGCATTCGCTATCTCGTCACCATCGGCGGCGACGATACCATGTACGCCGCGAGCCGGGTGGCGCAAGCGTCGGCGGGACAGATCCGCGTCTGCCATGTCCCCAAAACCATCGACAACGACCTGCCGCTGCCGGGCGAAACGCCGACGTTCGGTTTCGAGACCGCGCGCCAGTACGGCTTCGAGATCGTCCACAACTTGATGGAAGACTCGCGCACCACCGGGCGCTGGTATTTCGTCGTCGTCATGGGGCGCACCGCGGGCCACCTCGCCCTCGGCGTGGGCAAGGCCGCGGGAGCGACCCTGTCGGTGATTCCGGAGGAATTTCCCGGTCCGGTCCATCTCGAGACCGTCGGCGACCTGCTCGAAGGCGCGATCCTGAAACGCCAGGCGCTCTGGCAGCGCAGCGACGGCGTGGCGGTGATCGCCGAAGGGCTGCTCGAGCGCATGCCGTCGGAGGAGCTGACCTCGATTCAAGGCGTGCAAATCCAGCGCGACAGCTACGGCCATCTGCGCATGGCGGAGCTGGACCTCGCGTACATTCTGAAAACGCTGGTCGAGCGGCGCTTCGCCGCGCGCGGCCAGAGTCTCACGATCGTGCACAAGACGATCGGCTACGAGCTGCGCTGCGCGCCGCCGGTGGCCTTCGACTGCGAGTACGTGAAAACGCTCGGCTACGGCGCGGTGGAGTTTCTGCTGAATCCCGGCCCGGCGACGGCGGCGATCGACGGCGCGCTCGTCTGCCTCGTCAACGGCGAGCTCGAGTATCGCAGGTTCGAAGATCTCCTCGACCCCAAGACCAAGAAAACCGCGGTCCGCGCCGTGGACATCGCCAAGCCTTCCTACAAAGTCGCGCGCGAGTACATGATCCGCCTCGAGCGCGAGGACTTCGACGATCCGGCAAAGCTCGCCACGCTCGCTGCCGCTGCGTCGAGCAAGCAGGAAGCCGTCTCGCCGGAAGCGTTCCGAAAAAAATTCGAGCCCGTCGCCCGCGAGCTGCGCGGCGGATTGTGAGCGAAGAGAGAACTGAGCGCGCTTTTGCGGCATCCCAAATAGGAGGGCCGACAACGCAATTGTTCATGCCCGACCCCGCGACCTCCGAGCAAATGTCGGGTCAGCATAGGGATAGACGAACAGAGGACAAGCTCGGCGGCGTATTGGCTAAATAGTCAATACTCATGCCTGACCCCGGTATCCCTGACCTGACCCCGGTATCCCTGACCCCGGTATCCATTTCGCGGAGAACTGACGAAAGTAACCAAGGCACTCGGCCAACCCGAGGAGCAGGTGACCGATTACGAGCGACAGGCCGGAACGAATCTTCTTCTCTCTGTTACCGATGCTCTAGAGGTAACTCCCGGCGTCAGACGTAAGACCGCGTACACCTACGACCCCAAAGGCAACGTGCTGACAACCACTCGCATGGCGCAGGACCCGGCCAACTCGGTAACCACGACGTACACCTACGAACCGACGTTCAATCAGGTCGCGACGATCACCGATCCGTTGAATCACACAACGACGTTCATCTACGATTCCGCTGGGAATCTGGAAAGAGTACGTGACGCCAACAATAACGAGACGGTGTACACCTATAACGGCGTGGGACAGCCACTCACCGTGACCACTCCGGCGGGCACGACGCAGTTTGTCTATGAGTTCGGCGATCTGGTCTCCGTGATCGACCCGCTTGGGAATGTGACAGCCCGGGGAATGGATGCCATCGGCCGCTTGCAGAGCATGACCAACCCGCTGGGACTCACGACCAGCTACGGCTACGACAACCTGAATCGCATGACCGGCGTCACGGACCCGCTAAACGGCCTTACGCAGTTCGGCTACGACCCGAACAGCAATCTCCAGAGCGTTTCAGATGCGAAGGCGCCGTCCGGCGTGACGGCATACACCTACAACAACATGGACCGGCTCCAGACCCGGACCGATCCGCTTCAGAAGTCCGAAAGCTACGTCTACGACGCGGCTGGAAATCTCACTCTTTTCCGGGACCGAAAGCTTCAGGCGACGACGTATGGGTACGATGCGTTAAACCGGCGAACGAGCGCGACCTACGCGGACGGTTCCGGCACAACCTACGTATACGACAAGGGAAACCGTTTGACCCAGATCAATGACTCGATCGCCGGAACCATTACACGCACGTATGACGGTCTGGACCGGCTGACTTCCGAACAAACACCGCAGGGCACGGTCGGTTACACCTACGACGCGGCGAGCCGGCGCGCGACCATGACGGTACCGGGCCAGGCGCAAGTCGTGTACACCTACGACAACGCCAACCGGCTAACTCAGATCACGCAAGGGTCGTCGATCGTTCAGTTCGGCTACGACACGTCGAACCGGCGCACGAGTCTTACTCTGCCGAACGGGATTCTGGTAGAATACGGCTACGACGCGGCGTCGAGAGTCACGAGCATAGCGTACAAGCAAAACGGAACGACATTGCTAGGCGATCTGACCTACGAATACGACAAAGCGGGCAACCGTACCAAGGTTGGGGGCAGCTGGGCGCGGACTGGCATGCCCGAGCCGCTCACAACGACGAGCTACGATGCTAATAACCGCCAGCTAAGCTTCGGCGACAAAACGCTCGTCTACGACGACAACGGTAACTTGGAATCAATCAATGACTCAAACGGCACGACGCTGTACAGTTGGAACGCGAGAAATCAGTTGGTAGGAATCAACGGGCCAAGTGTGAACGCGAGCTTTGTGTATGACGGTTCCGGGAGAAGACAACAGAAAACAGTCAACGGGAATTTGACGGAGTTTTTATATGACGATCTGAATCCAGTACAGGAAACCTCCGGTGCCGCTATCCTGGCAAACATTCTACCGGGATTGGGTATCGACGAGTTTTTATCGAGAACGGATGTTGTTGCTGGAACAATAAGCAATTTTCTGACGGACGCCTTAGCGTCGCCGGTTGCCGTTACAGATAACATCGGCGTCGTGCAGACTTCATACACCTACGAACCGTTTGGACTAACGACTGCTACTGGTGTCTCAAACAACAGTTCATATCAGTATACGGGAAGAGAAAACGACGGAACTGGCCTCTTCTACTATCGCGCTCGCTACTTCCACCCTGTCTTGCAAAGATTTGTTACTGAAGACCCCATCGGGTTCGATGGTGGCGACATTAATCTCTATTCATATGTTGGAAATGATCCCATAAACTTCGTGGATCCAGAAGGCTATTACGCGGGACCAATTCCTGGTACGGGCACCACAACGCGATTGCTATCACTAGGGAGAGCAGCTGTCGTCGGAGGTGTTGCGAGCGCAATTGTAGTACTTACTCCGTCCAATGCTCATGCTCCAACCGGTCCACCTCGTGGTAAGAACCCGAAAAACGAGGATAATTGCGACGACGAAAACGATTGTAAAGATCGTCTGAGCGACTGGCAAATAAAAAGTCGCGGCTGGGACGCCGAGCAGATCAAGAGGGATTATCTCGGAACACCGAGAGTATCGCCATACGAGCTTTGTAAATGCAAAGATGGAACGATCGCGATAAGACTAAGAGGATGTAAAGGGTTTACGGTGCGAACGGATTATAAGATATAGCCGATGGATACTAAGAAACCAATAATCAAACCGAAGATAAGCGTTGAGCTTGATATTACGGCATTCCGAGGAAGGCCAGAACGCATCAGTCAACTGCTGGGAATAGTGCCAGATGAGGCGTGGACCAAAGGCAGTGTTATGCCAGATAGGCCGGGGTATACAGGACCGAAGCCACGGTTTTGGAAATATAGCTGTTGGACAATCAGGGCTTCACTGAAAGAATACTCGTACGAATTAGAAGATTATGTAAAAGATATCATACAAAGAATCACTCCGGTTCGCGCTAGAATAAAAGCAATTCAACCCGCAAAGCTCTTCCTGCGCGGCCATATTGAAATTTATGACCTCCGGGCAAGCACGCCAGCCATAGGCTTGGGCGTAAATGAGATGCGATTTTTGTCGGAGATCGGAGCGGAAGTAGACTTGGACCTTGCGTTGGTCATTGATCCAGACAACCTGGATGAGTATGCGGAATGGGCCAAGTCCTAATAGGACAGAAGCAAAAGGGAGACGAGTTAGGTGTCAGGGAGACGAGTTAGGTGTCAGGCTTTGGTTATTTGCTTATGAGAGTAGTTTGGTGATAGCTCGGGTTTATGGCCCGACGACCGCGCGTGCACTTCCCCGGCGCTCTGTACCACGTGATCAGCCGGGGCAATCAAAGACAAAGAGTTTTTAGAGACGATCAAGACCATCGCCGCTTCGAGACTTTGCTGAGCGAAGCCGTGAAGGGTCATGCGCTGACGTTGTACGCCTGGGGCGAGCTGTTCTTGGAGAAGCTTCCACAGCTCGTTGGGTCGTCCTGAGCTGGTCCCTGTCCGGTTTGGCGCCACTCGCACAAACTTTTTTCAGCCAATAACAAGCCGTCTCGCCGCAAGCGTTTAGAAAAAAATTCGAGCAAGCCGCCCGCGGGCTGGGTGGCGGGTTGTAAGAACGTCGGCGCAATTGAGCGTCGGCCGATCTCGTCGGTGATTCCCGCGAGCTCGGCGCCGCGGCGGACAGCCCTCGGGTCAGCTGCCCTGGGTCGATTGCTTTCCCATCGAAGCAAAACCCACGCTGAGCGCGGCCGCGACGACGTTTTCCTTTGCTTCCGCTCGGCGCCGCGACCCTTCCACGTCTCTGCTTCATCGCTAGGCAAGCTGCTGAAATGCTGAGCAGCGTGCAATCCGGCGCGGTGCCATTGCCGCGCGCCGCCGGCGCTCGCCGGCCGGGTTAAAAGAAAATGAAATTCCATTCTTAGCCGGCTAGGGAAGCGACTGAGGCGGCGCCGTCGGACCCGGGCACGCGCGTTGCTAAAACTAATCGCGCAATCTTTTCGGGTGTGAGTTTCTGAACACCTAACCGAGACAAGGAGGGCTTGTATGAAGATGGTCGAAGCGATCGTGAAGCCGTTCAAGCTGGACGAAGTGAAGGAAGCTCTGACCAGGGAAGGCATTCAAGGCATGACGGTCGAAGAAGTCAAAGGCTTCGGCCGGCAGAAAGGGCACACCGAGCTTTATCGCGGTGCGGAATACTCCGTGGACTTCTTGCCCAAGGTGAAGATCGAAATCCTGGTGCCCGACGACAAAGCTGCGAAAGTGGTGGAGGTGATCACCAACAGCGCGAAGACCGGCAAGATCGGCGACGGGAAAATATTTATCACGCCGGTAGAAGATGTCGTGCGCATTCGCACGGGCGAAAAAGGCGACGATGCGATCTAAATCGAAACAACGGAATGGGGGAGGAGAAATGAAGACTACAGAAGCGAAGTATCGAGCACTCGGTTTGATCCTGGCGCTGGGCGTCGTGCTGTTCGGCGTCAAAGCTTTCGCGCAGGAAGCCAAGCCGGTTGAAAACGCCTCGAAGGTCGAGGCTCCGGCTCCCGCCGTCGCGCCGGCGGCGCAGGCGCCGGCTCCGAAGCTGCCGGCCTATTTCACGGCAACCAATGACGATCCCAAAAAACCGGCCTGGCCCGATCCGACGGGCGCCGCGACCGGAGTGTGGGCCACGCCGGCGGGCGACGGCAAGGGCGATATCCCCGATCAACTCAAGATCAACGATCTTTACGATCGCATGGTGCACAACCTTTATTCGATCAATTATGTCTGGGTGCTGATCGCCGGGTTTCTCGTCATGTTCATGCAAGCCGGTTTCATGCTGGTGGAAACCGGTTTGTGCCGCGCTAAAAATGCGGCGCACACCTCGGCGATGAATTTTTTGATCTACCCGCTCGGCTGTCTGGCGTTCTGGGTTTACGGTTTCGCCATCGGCTGGGGCAACTGGTTCAACGGACCCGTCGCGCCGGGCTGGTACGCGTCGCTCGGGCCGGGGCTTGCGGCGCTCAACGAGGGACTGGGAATCGGCGCCGCCGTCGATGCCGCGGGCAAGGCCACCGGCGCCTTCACCTACGGCCTGATCGGCACCAAAGGATTTTTTCTCGGCAGCGCCGTGGGCGACGTCGGCGTCATGGCGTTGTTCTTCTTCATGATGGTGTTTATGGATACCACGGCGACGATTCCCACCGGCGCCATGGCCGAGCGCTGGGCGTGGAAGAATTTCGTGCTGTTCGGCTTGTGGGTCGCGCTTCCCTATTGTCTTTATGCCAATTGGGTGTGGGGCGGCGGATTCCTGGCTCAAGGCGGCGTCAATTGGGGGCTCGGTCACGGCGCGGTGGACTTCGCCGGCTCGGGCGTCGTGCATGCAATGGGCGGCATTATCGCTCTGGCCGGCGCCATGGTTCTCGGACCGCGCATCGGCAAGTACGATTCACAGGGGCGGCCCCGTGCGATTCCCTGTCACAACGTGCCGATGGTGGTGACCGGCACCTTCATTTTGGCCTTCGGATGGTTCGGCTTTAATCCCGGCTCGACTTTGTCGGGCACCGACCTGCGCATCAGCTACATCGTCGTGAACACCATGCTCGCGGGCATCACCGGCGCGCTCGGCGCCTACGTTGCGCTCGCGATCAAGGGGATGAAGCCCGATCCGACCATGCTGTGCAACGGCATGCTCGCCGGCCTGGTCGCGATCACGGCACCCTGCGCATTCGTCGATCCCTGGGCCGCCGCGCTGATCGGCGTGATTGCCGGCCTGCTGGTGGTTTACAGCGTATTTTTCTGGGAGAAGATCGGCGTCGACGATCCGGTGGGCGCGATTTCCGTGCATGGCGTCAACGGCATCTGGGGCGTGCTGTCCGTGGGTATTTTCGCCAACGGCGCTTATGGCGCCGGTTGGAACGGCGTGGTGCGCGATGAAATGGTGAAGCTTTACGGCTCGGACGGCGTGCGCGGCTTGCTCTACGGCGATTTCTCGCAGTTCGTCATGCAGGCGCTCAACGCCGGTGTCGTGATCGTTTTCGCTTTCGTCATGGCCTACGTCTGGTTCAAGGTCAGCGATCTGATCACGCCTATTCGGGTGAGCAAAGAAGTGGAAATCGAAGGCCTCGACGTGGCCGAGGTCGGCATTCCCGGCTACACCGATATGCCCGAAGGGGAAAAGCAGCTCGGTTACGGCACGCCAATGCAAAAAAGTGCGTAGCTTCGCCTGAGCTCGGTTTGACGGAGCCGGCACGGACGAAAGACCGTCTCGTGCCGGCTCCGTAGCATCGATCCAAGAATTATTTATTTACGGGCGCAGTGTCGATGGTCGATGGCAGTATTGATCGGTCAGGACTGGAAAAAAACGAGGCCGCCATTTCAGGTTTGTGTGAGCCCAAATGAACAATGAACAGGCGCTTGACCGCAAGAGCCATATCCTCCGCCAGAAACTCTGACTCATTTCTCCAAGATCTTGCTAGCTGCAATTTCAATGGCAGACCTTGTGGCTTTCCTCTGAGGAGGCCCTCTAACTCTCGTCAAACCGGCGCTGGTTCAATCTGACGGCCGCATCATTGCTGCTTAGAATTTAAGCTACGCGCCCATTTTGTAGGCAAGCGGTTTTTAGTCATCGGCCCGCGGTCGGCATTGCGGGCGCAGCAAATCATAACAATTCCAAGAACTCACAGCTGCGACAAACGGCTGCGCGAGAGTGGCACTTCGGTTGCTCAAGCGCCGGAGCGTGCGCAGTCTTCAAGTTGTGCAGCTGGTCAAATTTCAAGCAACTTAGACCAGCGATGGGAATGCGAATGCGATCTCACGTGAATCGAAAGCTTGAAAGGAGAAAGCTATGGCGGAGTCAAATACATCGGGTGTAAAACCGACGCTCGGTTTAACTGGGGTAACAGTCAACGCGATGGCGCTTATCGCGCCCGGCGCCTTTCTCTGGATCACCTATCAGCTACAAGCGGCGGCTACGGCTCCAAGCGGTGCGTCGGTGGCGAGCGATATGTGGGCAGGCATTGTCACGGCTTTGACCGTGGCATTTCTCACTGCCATTTCCTATGCCGAGCTGGCGAAAATTTACCCGGAGGCCGGCTTCGGCAGCTGTTATTACTTTGCGGAGAAAGCCTTTCTTGACCGCGAAGAAAAATCCCACCACAAATGGGCCCGCCTGGCCAAGATCGTTACGGGCTGGGCTGCTCATCTTTTCTATTGGGTTTATCCGGGCGTCATGGTCGCCTTCATGGCGACTTTAATCGGCTATATCTACACAGCGTTTACCGGCGCTACTTTATCGAACCCGGTGCTTTGTCTGATCGCCATTCTTTTTGCTTTTTTAACCGGGTATGTTGCCTACCGCGGCGTAACCGGCTCGACCGCTGCGGCGGTGGTCGTCAACGTCGTGCAGATTGCTTCGCTCATCGGCTTTAGCGTCCTCGCTATCGCGTATCGGATGTCCAATCCCGATCATGCCACGCAATGGGCCTTCAGCGGCGGCTGGGACGTCGTGATGCCGCACTCCTTTCAGGGCGTGTTGGTACAATCGACGATTGCAATCCTGATTCTCGTTGGTTTTGAGAGCTGCACCGCGTTTGCTGCCGAAGCAAAGGATCCAAGACGACATATTCCCAAGGCCGTCATCCTCTCCCTCGTGATTCAGGGTCTGCTTTGTTACCTGTTTGAGTATTTCGCCGCGAGCTACATGATCAACGAAAAGTTGACCGCGATGACTGCGGCCACGGCGGGGAATCCCGCCAAGATGGTTATGGGAATGGAAGCGGCGGGAACATCGAGCGCGCCAATCGGCGATATGGCGGTGCTGTTGGGTAACTCTCTGCTTGGCGGCTTCGGCTTTGGCTTGATGATTACGATTGCTATCACCGTCGGCTGGGCGGTTTTCGGGACCACGCTCAGTTGTTTGAACACGGCGGTACGAATCACCTACGCGATGGCGCAAGATGACGAGATGCCCGAAATTCTAAACGTGTTGCACAGCAACTATGCGACGCCCCACAAAGCTCTTTGGGCGCTGGTTACGTTCTCGTGCATCATCGCGATCATCGGTATTTATTGGGGCGTTGTGGGCTTGACCGGGATCACGCTCGCGTCAAACTTCGGCACCTTTGTGCTCTATGGCCTCACCTGCTTCTGGGCCATCGTGGCTTTTGCGCAACGGCCCGGGCGCGGTTTCATAAAGCATGCCCTCATCCCAGTGCTTGGCTGCATCGCCAACGTCGTCATGCTGTCGGGTATCATTTATTTATATATCACCGGTAACTCCGACTCCGTGGAGGAAGCCGGTATTTGCTTTGCCATCGCCGGCGGTTGGGCTGTGATCAGTATCATCTACGTCCTAATCAGCAGCGCGCGCAAAGGGAAAGCCGTCATCGGTGCGCCCCGCCAAGCCTGAGCGTTTTCAGCGCAGAGAGGCCATGAAGAGATTTTTCGCGCAGACATAACGGCTTCGAGACGAGAGAACCATGGGCCACACCCGGGAAATTTCCCTCAAATAACCGGGTGTGGCTTCTTGTTATGTCGGAGATCGATTTCTTTCACATCACCGATGCCGGCTGTGTCCGAGAGGGCAACGAGGACGCAGTGGGTTGCTGGCCCCACGAGGATGGGATTGTCTTCGCCGTAGCCGACGGGCTCGGCGGCCACAACGCCGGGGAATTGGCTAGTTGTCTCGCCCTCGAAGTCTTTTCTCAAGAGATGCAGGCGGCGCCGCGCACTTGGGCACTGAACAAGCGGCTCAAGCATGCCGTGCAGGAAGCGAATCTCAGAATATACAGCAAGGCAACGACGGTGCCCGAGCTGCATAAAATGGGCACCACGCTCACGGCGACGGCGGTGGTCGGAGGCGCTTTGGTCGCGGCGCATGTCGGCGATTGCCGCCTCTACCTTTTGCGCGATGGCAAGTTGACGCAGCTCACCAAAGATCACTCCTGGGTGTGGGAACAGGTCCAATACGGAATTCTCACTCCCGACGAGGCACGGAATCACCCGCGGCGAAATATATTGAGCCGCTGTTTGGGTCATGAACTCATTATCGCCATCGATCAGATTTCGATGGCTGTCCGCCCGGGTGATGTCTTGCTCCAGTGTAGCGACGGCATTCATACGCTCATCCCCGAATCCGCGATGCTTGAGCTCTTGAACCGCAGCCGACCGCAGTCTGCCTGCGAAGAGATTGTCCAACGGGCGCGCGAAGCCGGCGGCGATGACAATTTGAGCATCCAGGTGGCCTCCGTCATATCCTGCTCTCCTGATCAGCCGCGACGCTGGTGGCAATTCAACCGCTGAGCCGCGTGTCGGACCGCACGAGCGCCTCGCTAAAATAGATTTTGCACAGCGGTCATGATATGGGTTCACCAAACTCACAACGGCGCCTCATGCGGATGGGCCGGGGCTTGCACTTTGCGATTGTGCGCTTTCATGAGATTGCAAATTTCAAGGTCTTGCTTTCTTGAGCCTCTCTTAACGCGACATCTCCAGTTGGCAGAGGCCAGGTACGATTCTTGCGCTCACCCGGTTGGCGCCAGCGTAATCTTTCGCCGTTAAAATTTTGGATTGGCTTAGTCTATTTGGTTGGTTCGCGGTAAGCGCGATGTTGCTCTGTTATGCCCTGGAGTATCGAAGCCATTGGTTTGTATTGGCCTTTGCTGTTTCTTGCACCTTGGCTTCTGCCTACGGCTTTCTTCAAGGAGCTTGGCCGTTTGGTCTCGTCGAGGGAGTATGGACGCTTGTTGCGCTAAGACGGTGGCTATGGCGCCGCTCGCTGTCAGACTAGAACACTCCGGGAAGTTTAACCGCGGGCGCTGCTCGGATATTGGGAACGTTGTGGTCTCGCGCAAGATATGAATTGGAACTTATGACAGAACTCACACCGGGCCAGACCCTTGACCAGTACGAGCTCCTCGACATCGTGGCCCGAAGCGGCATGGCCACGGTCTTTCGGGCGCGCGATTCGGAGAACGGTCAAATCGTCGCGATCAAGGTTCCGTACCTTGAATACGAAGCCGATCTTGTCTTCCACGATCGTTTCATCCGGGAGGAACTGATCGGCCAGCGTTTGGCTCACCCGGCGATCATCAAGGTATTGCGTCCCAGGCAGAAGAGCCGGGTTTATCTGGCAATGGAATATGTGGAAGGAGAGCTGCTCAGCGAGCGGCTGCGCCGCGAACCGCGCTTCCCCATCGAAACAGCGGCAGCATTCGCGCAACAGATCGCCGATGCGCTTGTCTACCTGCACGAGCACAATGTCGTTCACCGTGATCTGAAGCCGGCAAATATCATGATTCAGCCGAACAACGATTTAAAACTCATTGACTTCGGAATTGCGCTCGACACCACGCTGCGAAAAATGACCTGGGGAAGGTTGTCCCAGGCTATGGGCACCCCCGACTATATGGCGCCCGAGCAGATCAAAGGGCTGCGCGGCGACGCTCGGACCGACATCTACAGCTTGGGCGCCATCCTTTACGAAATGCTGACAGGGGAGGTTCCCTTCCCTGGCAACAATCTTCACGCCGCGATGCGCGCGAAGATGCAAGAAGACCCAACTCCGCCGCGCCGCCTGCGGCACGAGATTTCACCGCAATTGGAAGAGATTGTCTTGCGGGCGCTTGAGCGGGATCCGCAAGATCGGTTCGAAACCGCTTTCGAACTCAGAGAGGCCCTCGCGCATCCGGAAAGCGTGGTTTTGACAGGGCGCGCTGCACGTCAGCGGCCAAAGCGAATGTTCCCGCCATGGGCTCGAAAAGGCATGATCGTTGTCGGAGGAATCGCGGCGTACCTCGTGCTCATGTGGATGTTTGCGCAATTCGGTTTCTGGGTTTCGAAAAACCGATCGGACCGAAGCACGCGACCCACACCGTTGCAGTTTCGCAATAAGACTTCACTCGTTGGGCTGGGCACAATTCCAATGCAGACGCTTGATTGCGCGCAATTTAGGCATTGCGCTTAATCTTTGAGCAATCGGCGATGAAACCCGGCAAGCAACTTTTTCCTTGAGTCGCATCAAGCCAGGGATTTTTAAATACAATCGGCTGCGAAGGCTGAGGGGCGAGGCTGGCATGACGGTTGCGGACCGGCTGGTTCAAAGCTGGAAGTGTTGGCGCAGACTTTTGCCTCGACAAGTTCTTGGCCAGGAGGCGATGGCGGTGGGCGCAGATCCGGAGGTATCAGGATGAAAATGGTCGAGGCCATCATTAAACCGTTCAAGCTCGATGAGGTGAAAGAAGCGCTCACCAAGGCGGGAATCCATGGAATGACGGTTGAAGAAGTCAAGGGCTTTGGCCGGCAGAAAGGGCATACCGAGCTGTATCGTGGCGCAGAATATTCGGTAGACTTTCTGCCGAAGGTGAAAATTGAAGTTATCGTGGCGGATGATTTAGCGGCAAAGGTGGTCGAGGCGATTACCAACAGTGCCCGTACTGGAAAAATCGGAGACGGGAAAATTTTTGTTACCAATATTGACGAGGTTGTTCGCATCCGCACAGGCGAAACCGGGCCGGACGCAGTTTAGCCAGGCCGCCGCGATGCGAACGATCAGCCCAAAGGCATCAATCGAATCGACAGCAATAGACCCACAAATAAGGAGGTAAGTACCCCATGTCCGTGAAAGACGCACTGGAGTTAGCGAAGAAGCACAAGGTGGAGATCGTGGATTTGAAGTTTGTCGATTTTCCCGGTTTGTGGCAGCACTTTTCGATCCCGGCCACTGAATTAT
>Ga0070741_10000261_pt1 | contig 200864 bp, 170 predicted proteins | sample Coa_R1_4_FD_66440 | JGI IMG/M metagenome (GOLD analysis project Ga0070741, IMG submission 66440) | Surface soil microbial communities from Centralia Pennsylvania, which are recovering from an underground coalmine fire - Coalmine... | ecosystem: Environmental > Terrestrial > Soil >... | reverse complement strand
TCTCTGGGAGAACGAACGCCGAGTGAGTTCGCCTGCCAAATCGCTTGCAAGGGCGATTTGCCAGGCTCAAAACCGTCGGAAACTAACTCTGGGAGTGTTACAGAATAAGGGGACCGATCATGGGGGTCACCGGTGGCCCCACGCCTCAGGCGCAGGTCACAGTATCGGGGTAGCCTTGCCGACACCCTGGTGATCAATGCTAAGAACATCCGGCCCGGCCTCGGCTTCGACATGTTTACGGTTGAACGAAGCAACCTTCTTGCCGATCACACAGTGGACCCGGACTTTGCCAATTTTGGCTTTGCCTGGTACCAATCGGATCTGGAAGCCAACAGCGAAGGCAAGATCAGCGCCAGCATAAAAACCATCCTCTTGGACCAGATTTTCGGGTTCGACCCTGACAATTTGACGAACCCGAACCCGATCAACACTTTCCACCTCGGTTTCTGGTTTAACAATCCCCAGGACGCCAATATGAACGGCTGCGTTTTCGACGTAACCAAGCCAACACCGTTCAATGGCGAGCACAAGGCGGGACCAGTGGCCATGATTTCAGTGCCAAACGCGACCACCAACCTCGGCCCCCTGTGCACGAACCCCAACAACGACGGAACCTGCAATCCGTAAATCGCCCGAACGGCGGGGGCCCTGCGGTTCCCGCCCAACTTTTATTCACTTTGGAGTGCAATATGGAATTACAAACTACCACTGAACCCGCTTACATTCTCGGTCATTCCCGGCGCGAGCTTGATCGCCTGAGCGCGCAGGCGGCTTTGTTTGAGCCTTTGACTCGGGAGCTGTTTCGAGAGGCCGGACTCGCACGCGGCATGCGAGTCCTCGATGTGGGTTGCGGCAGCGGAGACGTGAGCTTCCTGGCCGCCGAGTTTGTGGGCCCGGACGGACATGTGGTGGGCGTCGATCGCGCACCGGAATCCCTGGCCCGCGCAGAGCGGCGCAACCAAGACCGGGGCCTGAGAAATGTTTCCTGGATCCGGGGAGATCCGACCGAGCTGGAATTCGACGCGCCCTTTGATGCGATCATCGGCCGATTAGTCCTGATGTACTACCGCGACCCTGCGAGCGCGCTGCGAAAACTTCACCATAAGCTCCGTCCGGGCGGACTGATTGTTTTTCAGGAGCTTGACCCTGGCGCCTGCCGTTCGTTCCCGGTGAGCCCGACGTATTCGAAATGTGTAGACCTGATTTGGCGGACTTTAGAAATCAGCGGTGCGCGGCCGCAACTTGGATTGGAACTTTACCCATTATTTGTTTCCGCAGGGTTCCCTGACACACGACTGCGCATGGGCGGATACATCTGCGGCGGATTGGATAACCCGCTGTGTGAACACATTGCTGACGTGGTAGGAAGCTTAATGCCCGCGATGGAGAAGTTCGGGATTGCGAGCGCCGAGGAGTTGGACGTGGACGGACTGGCCGACCGCTTGCGAAGGGAAGTTTCCGAAAATGGTGGCGTGATCACTTCACCTTCGCTGGTGGGAGCGTGGTCGCGAAAGCAATCCGGCTCGTAATTCACGCAGGCCACAAAATACGGGGCCGGGAATTCCGGAATTGCTTTCGGTCCCGGCCCTGTTTTACTTCACCTCGCTGCCGCGTACCCTACTTGCTCGAGGGCGCACCATTGGAGGCAGTGGTTGCGCCATTTGCGTTCGTCGGCACACTGCTTCCCAGGCGGGTAAGACGCGGGAAGAACGGAGTAACTTCAAAAGGCATCTTGTCACGCGAAGAAGTGATCGCAACCGGAGCTGTCTTGATCAGTTCGACGTGATTGTCCCAGGAATTCAACTTCACGCGTCCTCCCAGGGGCAAAGCTGCAATCTGATCGAGTTTGTTCGGATCGAGCGCTGGAGCGGACGCCATAAGTGCTGACATGCGCTCAATGTTGCCCTTGTTATCGGTGAAGTTGTTCCCCAGGTGGGCGGTCAGCAATGCTGAGAGTTCAGGGGCCCGCGAACCCAGCTCCTTCAAGAACAGGCCTGCGGTTTCGAGCTTCTGCGAATAGGGCGAGCTCTTCAGCATGTCCAGGGCTTTCTTGTCCGCCGCCGTTTCTTCTTCGGGAACGTGACGGAATCCGAAGTTCGAATAAGTGGATTCGTCGGAGAAGAGCATACGATCATTGAAGGCGAATTTGCTGCCTAGGTTATGCCCAAGGACGATGTGGGCCAGTTCGTGCGAAAGCACCATCGCCAGGCTGGCTTCATCCGGCAAGGTGTCGATCAGCCCGCGGCTGACAATGATGGTATTGCCTACGCTAAAGGTCTCCAGCGGAGATGTCAGCATGACCCGGGTCCGTACTGGCCGGGGCAGTTCGATGTTGTTCGTGATCTCCAGGTTCTGGACGACGGTCATCAGAATCTTGTCCACTTCTCCTTCAGGAGCCAGTAAGCCGGCATTCTGAAGGCGCTCGACGACGTTGTCCTCCGCCTGCTGTTGCCACTCGCGCTGCGCCTGCAGCGGTGAGGGGTCGGAGGCGGCAGCGCTCTCGTCCTTCACGCTGTCAACCCGGATCTGAGTCAGTTCGTCTTCCTGTCCTTCTTTCTTCAGGTCATAGCCCCAGATGCGGCTCTGCGCCTTGAAGGCCATCTTGTCCTTAGACCCGTAGCTGAAATCGCCTTCTTCACTGTAGATGTAAGCGGGCACCCAGAATCCAGGAATCAGGTTCAGGCGCCAGCTGTCCATGTGGAAGAAATATGCGTTTCGCGGACGCGGAGCATAGGTTCCGTTCAGACGGACAATGTTGTAGTCCTGATCCTCCACCCAGATGCGTCCCAGGAAGCGACCTTTGCCGGCGTCCTTTTTCGGCGTTACATCGAACACCAGACAGCGGATGTCACCGAGGAATTCGCGGCGAACGTACTTGAACTCGTAGTGATTGCGGTCGAAATCCTCGCGATCGGCGAATACCATCCAGGAGAAACCGAGGGGCTTGTACTCGAACTTAAACATCTTGGTGAACCCGCCCAGCATACGGGCCTGGAAGCTTCCGTCCTTAGAAAGATAGTCGCGACGGTCAACCGTGTCGCCCATATCCATGCGCCCGAGAAAGTAGTGATCTTCCTTGGGGACGGGGCCCATTTGAGGATCGAGTTTGAGGTTTTGGAGATAAGTTTCGACGAGCGGCGTGCGCTCCTTCAGCATGGACATCAAGGCGTGTTCGCGTTCGATGGTGCGATCCACAACCTGGTCCATGGTGGTTGGAGCAGCGGCAGTCTGGGCGGGCGCCGAGTTTTGCCCTGTAGTTGTTGCCGGCGGGGCATTCTGTGCGGCAGCCACTGGGCCGGCGGGCGTCTGGCTCGATAGCGATCCATTGGACTTCTGCTGCGCCACCGCACCCAGCGACGCCAGCATTATGGCGGTGAGCATCCATTTCCAAGTACGCATAACTCTGGTCCTCTTTTTCTTTACGATTGCTAATACGCCAACTGGAAAACCACGTGAACTACCGCGGTGGAATCCACTGGAACGCCATTCCGCAACGCAGCTTTGAAACGCATCTTGTTTGCAGCCACCACAGCAGCTTCATCCAGACCGTGGCCTAGGCCTCGAACAACGCGGCTCACATGCAGTTGCCCGTCAGCGCGGAACATCACTTCCAGCAAGACTTCTCCCTCTAATTTCAGGTTTCTTGCTTCTTCGGTGTAAGTCGGGTTGGGTTTGAAGGTAATTTGCACGGGGGTGGTGGGAGGACCGCTTTCGAGTTGCTGGGGCTTCAGGCCGCCGGTTTGAGCTACGGACTGAGTTCCAAAACCTCCAGTCTGTATCCCACCCTGCCCACGGCCGTTACTGCGGCCATCGCCATTTCCACCATTCGCGATACCATTGCCGAAGCCCGTGCTCGCGATCGTGCCTTTCAAACCATTCGCACCGCCTGATCCATTGCCTTGTCCCGGGCCTTGCGGAAGATCAAAGGAGCCGGTGTTCATGGCGACAAGTCGCGCGTTGGGCTTGCCATCCCCCTTGATCCCATTCGGATCGCCAAATCCGCCGGTTTGCACTTTCTGCACGGGGGCATTCAGTGTTGGAACTGCGGAACTGCCAAACTCACCCGTATGAACGATCAACGCCGGACGCGCGCCTCCGGCCACTTTCAGAACCGTGGGTGTGAAACTGTTTACCACGACTTTCGGAGGCGCTATTTCAGGAGCTTGGTGCGTAGTTCGCTGTAGTTCACGGGGCACTGTCAGCTTGGGTGCGGGAAACAATGCGGGCGGAAGGAGTTTTGCATGCAGCACCGGCTTCGGTGCTTTCCACTTCGGCGCCTTCGGCTGCAACCCCGGCATCGGGATCAGTTCAGTGACATGGTATTTCTGCGAAAGCTGAAGGCGGTCGGGCCAGATCAATCCAATGTTGACGACAATGAACAGCAGGAAGACTACCAGCCCATAGCTCGAAGCCAGCGTGCACCAGTCCAGCTTGCGCTCGGGAAGTAGTCCCAACTGGAAGTTCTCAGGCATAGCTATCCATATCTCCAACAAGGACCCGAGCCTGGGGAAGGTGCTGCGGGTGGAACCACTACGGTAAGGGAGCAGGGAATATGGGTAAACGTGTCCGTTGCCGGTGTACTTCGGTAACTCACGTAATCTAAAAGGGGAACGGTGCCGTTTTGGAGAACCCCGGAAGCCTATCGGCTGCGCCGTTGTTGAAAATAGAAGAACAACGGTATGCCGGCCAGGATTACTAAACTACCCAAGACGGAATTACGAAGGTTATCGGTAAAGGTGTAATACAGCAGAATCGCGGACGCGACCACGAACATGGCCGGAAGGAATGGATAACCCCACACTCGATAGGGTCGCGGCGCGTCAGGTTCGCGATAGTGAAACACAAATATCGTGCTTCCCGCGATCATGTAAAAGAGCCATTCCGAGAAGATCGCAAGGGAGAATAGCTGGCGAAAATTTCCGCCCAACAGAAGAAGAACAATCGAAAGCAGCGCTTGAACGATGATTGCAACCGACGGAGTGTGAAAACGCGGATGCACAGCAGCCAGGGCCTTGAAAAAGTATCTATCGCGAGCGACTGCAAAAGGAACACGAGCTCCGCTCATGGTGGTGCCGTTCAAGGTTACAAGCATCGAGAAGGCCATTGCCGCCGACACTACGCTTGCGCCTAGCGGACCCAGCACCAGGCCGATGGCATCGGATGCGGGACGCGGGGATGATGCGATCACAAAAGCTGGTAACACATATTGCACGGCTGCGTTCACCAGAATGTAGAGCAGTCCGACGACTGCAACCCCTGCGATCAACGCGACGGGAATGTTGCGCTCCGGATTGCGGACCTCTCCCGCCACCATGTTGAGGTCATTCCATCCATCGTAGGCCCAAAGTGCTGCCACCAGCGCCGCCATGAAGCCGGCAATGCCACCTTTCGCCCCGGCAAACGATCCTGCGAAGTTGCTCCAACTCCCGCCGGCGAAGCTGAAACCGAGCCCCACGATGGCGAGGATGATCCCCACCTTCAGCAGTGTGAATACAAATTGAAACTCGCCTGCCTTGCGAATACCGACATAGTTCAAAACCGAAATCAGCACCGTGGCACTAATGGCCACCAGTTGTCCGTAGGAGACCGCAATGGGTTGGCTGATCCAATTGCTGCTGAAGAAACTTAGGGCAGGGAATGTTCCCAGAATGCGGACAATCCCCGTGGTTACTGTGGCGATGGACGCGGGCTTAGCGATGATGAACCAGGTCCAGGCATAAAGGAACCCGGCAAGGGGACCATATGCGTCGCGCACGTAAACGTACTCGCCTCCAGCTTGCGGGCGCATGGCTCCAAGCTCGGCGTAAGTGAGGGCTCCAAAAAAAGAAAGCAGGCCGCCTACGAGCCATGCGAGATAGACCAGGCGGGCTGATCCGACGGCCTGCATCATCTCGGCGGGAACCAGGAAGATTCCGCTGCCGATGATCGTTCCCACCACGACGGCAGTGGCGTGACGCGCGCCGAGATCGCGAACCAGGTCCGGTTTAGGGCTATGAGCCGGGGCAGACATCAAGTAGGCGAGTATACGGGACTAACCAAAGGCACGAAACTGCGAACTCACAGGATTGTTACCCAGTCCGGTGTTCGTGACTGAGTGCCGCGCTGACCACGTAACCCACAATGAATGTGACTGTGGTTCCTATTGCTACCCACCAGGTCCAAGGCACCGTGCTGCCTAGCCAGAGATATAGCTCCGTTACAAGGCCACTCAGCATGCCGAAGATTGCGCCCGTTTGGTTCGCGCGTCGGGTGAGAACTCCCAGCAGGAAGGCGCCCAGCAGGGCCCCATAAGCCACGGAGGCGATTTGCAGGCCAACTTCTACCACGCGGCCTGCTTTATGAAGTGCAAGGACCGCCAGTCCGAACAATATGAATGCCCAAATCACGGTTGCGACGCGGGAGAGACCCAGTCGTTTGCGCTCAGATGTCTCAGGGTTCGCCCGCACGTAAAAATCAATCATCGAGCTTGAGGACAGCGAATTCAGAGCAGCGCTCAGATTCGACATTGCCGCCGCCAGGATTGCAGCGATCAGAAGCCCGGAAATTCCGTGTGGCATCTCGGACACAATAAACGTCGGGAAAATTCGATCGGCCTTTCCGAAATTCTGCGAAGGAAGCTGGTAGAACACGTAAAGCATAGTTCCCAGCAGCAGGAAAAGAGCAAACTGGAAAAGAATCGCAATGCCGCTGGTCAGCAAGGCCAGCACGGACTGTCTCTGGTTGCGTGCCGCCAACAGGCGCTGAACAATCAATTGATCAGTCCCATGGCTGGCGGTGGTCAGGAACGTGCCACCAATGAGCCCTGCCCAGAATGTGTAGGGCAGTCCCAATGACAAGGAAAAGTCTAACACTTGCAGTTTCCCTGCACTGGCAGCCAGGCTGTGAATCGAGGACCATCCGCCCGGCACGATATGAATGACAGTGAAGACTCCGACCAGCGTGCCTCCAATGTAGATGAATGTCTGGATGACATCGGTCCAAATGACGGCCGTCAGGCCGCCTTCGAACGTGTAAATCAGAGTCAAGGCAGTGATGAGAGCGATGGATGCGATCTGCCCGGTGCCGATAGCGATTCCAACCACGATAGAGACGGCATACACGCGAACTCCCTCCGCCGCGGCGCGCGTGGCCAGGAACAGCCCTGCGGTCAGGGACCGGATGGTCCTTCCAAAGCGGCGTTCCATCAGTTCGTACGCCGTGTAGAGATCGCCGCGGAAATAGTGGGGAAGGAGCAGGAAGCTGATGACAAACCGGCCCGCCACGTAGCCAAAGACTACCTGCAGGAATGTCAGGTTCGTGTCGTAGGCAAGACCAGGAATACTGATGATGGTGAGGGTACTGGTCTCGGCCGCTACGATGGACAACGCGATCGCCCACCATGGGATGTTCCGGTCAGCCAGGAAGTAGTCACGGAGGGAGCGTTGGCGCTTGCGAAAACGAATTCCGAAAAGGGTGATCCCGGCCAGGTAGGCAGTGACGATGAGCAGGTCGGGAGTAGTCAGGCGCAAGATCCAGAATTCCTCAATTTGAGATGGCCGCCGCCCGGGAACAAGGTTCAGTGCCATTCTAGCCGCGCGTGGTTCAAAACTCTCAAGGAGTTGAGACAGGTAACCGATTCTGTAAATTGGAGTTTCTGGTCCAGAATTGCGTTCGGCATTCAAAATTCCGCATCTGAATGGTTTGTTCAATGCGAAAAAGTAGTAAGGTGAAGCGGTTGTCTCCCCCAAGGAGTAGATGATGCGGAGAGTGGACGTTGGACCTCTTCACTCATGTTGGGCGCCTCGCGGAGCATCGACCTTGATGACACTGGCACTGCTTCTCACCGGTGCCGCTCTGTTCGTATTCACGCCGGCAGCTTTTGCCGCCTCTTTTTCGGCGGACTTCCTGCCACACGGCTTCTGTTATTTGTGGAACTCCAGGCTTCTTTCCCTTCATCTCGTCTCCGACTTGCTCATCGGGCTGTCCTATGTGGGCATCTCACTGACCCTTTGGTATATCGCACGCAAGTTTCGCAGGCAGCTTCCTTTTCACTGGATCTACATCGCCTTCGGCGCGTTCATTGTCGCCTGCGGCTTTACCCACTTCATGGAAGTCATCGTACTCTGGCTTCCCTATTACTGGCTTGCCGGAACGGTCAAGGCAGTCACCGCGATTGCATCGGTAGGTACAGCGATTGCCCTGCCGTCCCTGGTCCCGAAAACGATGAACTTGGTGCAAACGGCCAAAGCTTCGGCGGAGTTGAGCCGGAACCTGGAAGTCACCAACCGCGAATTGGAAGCGCGGAACCGGGAACTGAGACGGGCGACCGAACTCAAGAGCCAATTTCTTGCCAGCATGAGCCATGAGCTGCGTACTCCCTTGACAGCAATCATGGGATTCTCGGACCTGCTCAGCGCCGAAACCGCTGGTCCCTTGACCGATAAGCAGAAACGGTATTCCCAGCATATCCTGGAGAGCGGCCGACACCTTTTAGGACTCATCAATGACGTTCTGGATATGTCCAAAATTGAGGCCGGCCATCTCGTACTACAGTTTCAAACTCTGCGCGTGGTAGACGTGGTGAATGAGGTCTTGACGGCGATTGGGCCGTTGGCTGCCAGCAAGCGTCTGGCAGTGAAAACCGATATTCCTGCGGACCTCAAAATTTACGCGGATCGTCTGCGGGTCCGGCAAATCCTGATGAATCTTCTCAGCAATGCGGTGAAGTTCACAGGGGCCGGCGGGATGATCACCGTGGACGCGAAGTTGAAGAACCAGTTCGTTCAGGTCGCGGTCTCCGATACCGGCTTAGGCATCCTCCCTGAAGAGCAGGATTCCATTTTCGATGAATTTCGCCAGGTGGGCGAGACTACGAAGGGGGTACGCGAAGGCGCAGGCTTAGGCCTGGCAATTACCAAGCGCCTGGTCGAGCACCATGCCGGACATATCTGGGTGCAGAGCCAGCTTGGCAAAGGGAGTCGCTTTACCTTCACATTGCCGTGCAAACCCGAAATCGCGGAACCGGCACTCAATTCGATCGTCAATGGTACACACGACGGCCGGTCTGGTCATGCTCCACGTCTCAAGCCCCTGATCCTGGTGGTAGATGATGAACTGGCCGTCCGGGAACTGCTGGCGGTCATTCTGGAGCGCCATGGATATGCTGTTGCCACGGCCACATCAGGCGCACAGGCGTTGATGAAGGCGCGTCAATTACAACCTGATGCAATCACCCTTGACATCCTCATGCCGGGAGGAAGCGGATTGGGTGCTTTGTTCGACCTGAAGCACGCGCCCGAACTCGCGCATATCCCGGTCATCGTCGTTTCCATGCTCGAACAGGACCAGCAGACGGGCTTCGCACTGGGAGCAGCAGAATTCTTGACCAAGCCCCTTGATGAGAGTGCGTTACTGAACGCCATCAGCCGCCACGTGCCCTCTCCGCGCCAGGATGCAAAAATCCTGGTAGTGGACGATGATCCGAAAATCTGTGATTTTGTTTCGGAATTGCTGCAAGGCGAGGGATACCGCCCGTTGGCGGTTCCCAACGGCAGGGAGGCCATGAGCGTTCTTGGTCGCATCACGACCGATGCTATCGTTTTAGACTTGAACATGCCGGAGATGGATGGCTTTGAGGTACTGAGACGGCTGAACGATGATCCTGTGCTTAAGGAAATTCCTGTGCTGGTTTTGACGGCCAGAGAGCTTTCGGAAACCCAGGTCGAACTCTTATCACGACAAGCCAGAGTTCTGATGCGCAAGAGCCAGGATTGGCAGGAACACTTCCTGGGACAGGTTAGCCGTGCGGTGGGTCAGACTCGTCCCCCCGCTGGAGGTATGGCGAGATGAGGATTCTGGTAGCAGAAGACAATCCTGCAAATCGCGAGTTGATTCGCGAAATTCTAGAAGTTCAAGGATACGAGGTGTTGGAAGCTGCCAACGGTCTCGAAGCCCTTGAGCAAATCGAAGAGAAACTGCCCGACCTGGTGCTGATGGATATTCAGATGCCGCTGATTGACGGGCTGGAAGCGGTCTCGAAGCTCCGGCGTAATGCTCGCTTCAGCAAATTGCCGGTGGTCGCACTCACGGCTTATGCCATGAGTGGAGACGAGGAGAAGGCGTTGATGGCGGGTTTCAACGGATATCTTCCCAAACCGATGGACGTGAAACAACTTTTGCACTACCTTGAGCAGTTCACTCCCCCCGATCCCAGCCGGAAAACTCTTCCTGACTGACTGTAGCGGCGCTTGTGATAGAAGTACCTCGTGGCCTACTTTCTGGGCGTTGACGGCGGCGCAAGCAAGACCTCCTGCGTGGTGGGCGATGAACGAACGGTTCTTGCCCACGCAACTGCAGGCTCAAGCAATCCAACCCGCGTCGGCGAAGCGAGAGCACAGGAATCATTGGCTGCAAGCATCGTGCAAGCTTGCACAGCCGCTGGGATTTCACCTTCACAAATCAAAAGCACCTGCGTGGGCGCCGCTGGTTCCGATCGCGAGAGGGTGCGCCTCCCGCTTCAGAAATTCGTCCGCACGGTGGTTTCGGGAGACGTACAGGTCGTCGGTGACATGACCATCGCTTTGCAGGCAGCTTTCGGGGAGGGTGCGGGAGTCATTCTGGTGGCGGGATCGGGATCTATCGCTTACGGGAGGAATTCCGCCGGCGAAACGGCGCGCGCAGGTGGCTGGGGTTTTGCAATTTCTGATGAAGGCTCCGGATACTGGATCGGCAAAAAAGCAATCACGGCTTGCCTCCGTGCCTCCGATGAGGGCGGGCACGGCGGATCTAAGCTGCTCGCGGTACTCATGAAGTCGCTGGGGGCAGATACGCGAGAGCAATTGATCCTGAGAGCTAACGCGAGCCCGTCCCCCGACTTCGCCAGCCTGTTTCCGACAGTACTCGCCGCGGCGGATAGTGGTGATCCAATCGCCAGAGCAGTGCTTCAGGCCGCCGCCGAGGAACTCGGTGGGCTTGCCCTTGTAGTTTTGAAACGGCTTTTCAGGGACGCACAAAAGGTTTCATTGGCCATGTCCGGCGGTGTATTTGGGAACTGCGCCTTTGTCCGGCAGGTCTTCTACAATTATTTGTTGTCGGAGTTTCCTGCCGCGTGCGTCAGTGAGACCGTTGTGGAACCAGTCCTGGGAGCATTGGCATTAGCGCGGAAGCAAACGCAGTCGGTCGAATAGCATGCCATGGCACGAACCCGAGGATCGGCTCGAAAGCGACGGCGCGGTTCCAGTTGATTCGTCTTCAGAATCCGCTCCTTCGAGTGCCATCGCTTCAGAGGACCATGCCCTCGCATTCTTACAGCGCCATGATCTTCAGGCGTCGGATTTCGAGCAACTCATCAGAAACTCGAAGCTGATGAACAGCCGCAAGGTGAGACTTGCGATGGTGAAACATCCGCTCACGCCGCGGCACATTACGCTCCCGCTGCTTCGGCACCTGTTCACATTTGATCTGATGAATGCTGCGCTATCGTCTACCGCACCCGCAGATGTCAAGAATGCAGCCGACGATGTGCTCATCAGCAGGTTGGACAGCATTCCGACCGGCGAACGTCTTGCGCTGGCTCGGCGGGCCTCTGGAAAAATTGCCGGAAGCCTGCTGTTCGACAAGGACTCTCGCGTGGTCCGCACCGCGCTGGACAATTCGAGATTGACCGAAGCGCGACTAATCAAAACGATCGGCAACGTTTCTGCACCCATCTCGATGGTGGAATCGGTTTGTCACCATGGAAAGTGGTCTCTACGACGGGAAGTCCGCGTCGCGTTGCTGCGTTGCGACAAGGTTCCTCTGGCGTGCGCGCTGGCCTTCGCTCGTTCCCTGCCAAAATCGATCGTAAAAGAAATACTGCGCGGATCAAAGCTGCCCTCTAACACCCAACGGTATCTGCGATCAGAACTGCACATCACGGAACTGGTATGACCGTAATGCGTGGAATCCCCGGTTCACGCCACTGAAGTAACGTGGCCTCCGCCAGCCTGCTACTTACAATGAAGCATGCGCTTGTTTGGCAGCGAGGAGGACTGGCGCTTTGTTTCCCGGCTTTCCGCCGTCTCGTGGTTGGTGTTCTATGGAGTGTTCCTGGTGTACGCATTCCTGCAGCGCGGATCTTTTCTTCTCGTAGATTCAGCAAATCTGGTGGTGCACGAGGGAGGTCACCTACTGTTCGGATGGTTTGGTGAGACGCTCGGCATCTGGGGTGGAACCATCCTCCAGTGGAGCGTGCCGCTTTTGCTTGCTGGGTACTTCTACAGCCAGAAGCAGATCACCGGATTTACCTTCTGCATGTTCTTCTTCTTTGAAAATTTTCTTTACACCGCAACCTACATGTCTGACGCCCGCGCAGTGGCGCTGCCTCTGGTCAGCGCGGGATCATCGGATTACATCGAGCATGATTGGCGCAACATCTTCGGAAGCTTGGGCATCGTGCAGTACGACACAGCCATCGGCGGCTGCGTGAGCATCCTAGGTTGGTGTGGAATGGTGGCAACGGTGGTCTGGTTTTGTTATCAAACCCATTGGGGCCTGCGCCGCCGAGTAACGCAATGATCCAAGAACAAAAGCCCGCCGTAGATTCCAGCGGGCTTCTCAGCGTATGCCCGTCCATGGAGGCCAAGCCGCAGACAGACGAGGTAAGCATAATGCGGCTCGAGCGCTACTACCAGAACTAGTCCAAAAAGTTCTCGAACGCAGGACCGAACTGGGCTGTGATGTTTCATTGACAAAAATTGTCACTTACTAACATCTTCTTCTCCGTCGCGACGGCCCTTATGTATATCAATACCGAGTTGTTCGGCCTTTTTGTAGAAGTGACTTCTTTCCAGTCCCAAAGCTTTGGCGCTGTTGGTGATATGGAAATTGTTGCGTTTGAGCTCCGAGATCATGGTCTCCCGCTCGAATTGCTGTACCCGCTCTGCGAGTGTGCCCATTCCCGAAGAAACGCTGGGCGCTGCACCCGAAATTGGCAGTGCGGCACGAACAACTTCTACCGTCACCTGGTCATGCTCCGCCAGCAGCATCAGCCGCTCCACCACGTTGCGTAATTCGCGGACGTTCCCTGGCCAGGAGTGTTCTTGCAGGACCGTGATCGCGTCCGCTGTAAACGAGATTTGTTTCCAATTGTTTTGACGACACACCTGCTGCGAGAAATGCTCGACCAGCTTAGGAATGTCCTCTCTGCGTTCGCGGAGCGGAGGCAGGTACAGCGGAAAAACGTAAACCCGGTGGAAGAGATCCTGCCGGAATTTGCCCTGCTTCACGAGATCTTCGAGATTGCGGTGAGTGGCTACGATCACGCGAACGTTTACGGCGATGGGCTTGTCGCCTCCGATGCGTTCCACTTCACCCTCCTCGAGAACGCGCAGAAGTTTCGCCTGCATGGGCACCGGCATGTCTCCGATCTCATCGAGAAAAATCGTTCCATGACTGGCCTGCTCGAACTTGCCCAGGTGACGCCCGGCGGCCCCGGTAAACGAGCCTTTCTCATGGCCGAAAAGCTCTGACTCGATCAATTCGGCAGGGACTGCGGCGCAGTTCAAAGTCACGAACGGCTCCCTGGCTCGCGGGCTGCGTTCATGGAGTGTGCGGGCCACCAATTCCTTGCCGGTCCCGGTTTCGCCCAGAATGCACACCCGTGTTTCACTGCTCGCAACGCGATGAACCTGGACCATGATTTTCTGCATGGGTTCACCGCTCCATACCAGCTCATGTTTTCCCAGGCGCTGTAATAACTGGCGGTTTTCGCTTTCCAGGCGCTGCAGCCGCAGAGCATTCTCGACTGTAAGCAACAGCTTTTCGGTGGAGATGGGTTTCTCCAGAAAATCTAACGCGCCAAGCCGAGTCGCTCGCACTGCCATGTCAATATGGGCCTGACCCGACATCATCACCACTGGCGAAGATACCCCCATGGCCTTTAAGTCTTCGAGGAAAGACAGGCCGTCCTTTGCTGGCATGACCACGTCCGAAAAGATCAGATCGAACGTCTGCGCCTTGGCAAGCTCCAGAGCTTTTCCCGCGTTATCGCAAACCGTCGCCTCATGGCCGGCAATTCGAAATGCGCGGGACAGCGACGCCAGGGTATTCGGTTCGTCATCAACGATCAGCAGATTAGCTTTTTGTGGCACCGTCGTTCCTCAAGAAGTTGCGTTCGAACTGCTTTGCGCCAACCCCAGCTTCTCCATATTGCCGGGAAGTTCAATAGAAAACGTAGTACCCCGGCCAACCACGCTGTGAACGCTAATGCGGCCTCCGTGATCGCTGATGGCCGATTGCACGATCGCGAGACCCAATCCTGTGCCATGCGTTTTGCTGGTGTAGTAGGGAGTAAACAAGCGTGAGCACTCCTCAGGCGTCAAGCCCGAGCCGGTATCGGATACTTCAATCGTTGCATCCTGTTCATGAGGACGTGTGTTGATCGTCAATGTTCCGCCGGAGGCCATTGCGTCCATAGCATTGAGAACCAGATTCGACAGGGCGCGGTGTAGCAGTTCCGGATCGCACCCAATCGTAAGAGGGTCGCTGTCCAGATTGAGAACGCAGGCGATCGGGTTCCGGTTGGGCGCGCTGAGCTGCGCCTGAAACAGTCGCGCCACATCGCGTACGACGTCGTTTACGTTTATCGCGCGAAGCTGCGGTTGAGGCATCTTTGAGAAGTCGCTGAAGCGGGAAATAATGACTTTCAGGTTTGCGATCTCCGCCAACAACGTCGTAGCACTCTCGCGAAAGATCTCATCGAACAGTTCCGCGCTTTGATCGCGCGCCCGGATCAGGTTCTCCACGGTGAGCTGCAAAGGGAAGAGCGGGTTCTTGAGTTCATGAGCGAGACGGCGCGCCAGCTCACGCCAGGCGGCAACACGTTCCGCCTGCAAAGCGCGGTCTTTCTGTTCCAACAGTTCCCGAGTCATGCGGTTGAACGACTCCGCGAGTAAGCCGAGCTCGTCGCGAGACGCAACCGGCACCTGAATGTCCCAGTTTCCCGCAGCAACATCGCTCGCTGCCTTGGCGAGTTGCTCGACTGGACGAGTCACCCGGGCGGCAATCCAACCGCTGAATAAGATGGCCAGCACAATTCCGGTGCCCCCAACCAACAGTCCGGTCGAGCGAATGTGCTTCCGCAATTCCACGTAGGGCTCCCGTGAATTTCCTACGATCAGCATGCCGAGTAGGCGGCCATCCAGTCCGTCGAGGGGTATGGCTTGCACGAGCTCGTCTTCGGCGGGGTTTGAAGACCAGTGAACAATCTCGCTGGCGTCACGATTGGTTTGAGCCACCTTAGCGATCAGTCCCGAAAGCTGTTCGGGATGCGAAGCGCTCAGGGAAGCGGAGATCAGATTCGCCGGACTAAATTCGGCTCCGAAATCCGCGTACAACATGGCCCGCATACCCGCGGGCAATTCGAGGCTGGCGAGAAATTCCTTGTCCAGCCGCTTGCCGCCGACGACGTACAGAGGCTTGTCGCCCACCGTCACAGTTCGCGCCGCAGACAATGCCAACGCCGGGCCCTCCCTTGAACTTTCTTTATGGAGGAATGCGGTCGCCGGAAGCGGGACATCCGAGAACAGAGTCTCTTTGTAACCAAAGGCGGCAGGCGACTGGGCCGACGAAATGATGGTTCCGTCCTTCTCCACAAATTCCAGGAAGTCCAGCTGCTGGTTTTCAGCAAGAATTCTGGCTTCATTCAGGTGTGAGGCGTAGTCGGGAGAACCTCGATTGATGGCAGTGGCAATCTGCAGGGCAGTGTCTCCCGAAGCGATGGTCTGCACGCGGTTTGCGACCTCCTGGCCACGACGGTCAAATTCCCGGCGGAACTGGGCCACAAGACTGGCTCGACGGTCCTCATCAGCGCGGTCAAAGGCCTGGCGGGTCAGAGAGGAGACAATCCAGGTAACCGCCGCTACGGACAAGAACACGGTCAGCGCCGAAAGAGCCAGCAGTTTGCGGCGCAAGCTCACGGCCTGTCGGCCTCCATCCACACATCCGAAACATGCCAGGACCCATCCGGAGATTCCTTCCAGTTCTTCACCGAACTTGACAAGCCGACAGCGGCCCGAAGATGAAGCAGCGGAACCACCCGTTTTGACCGGAGAAGGGAACTCTCCGCTGAAAACAAATCCTCTGCTGACGCCCCTGAGACTGCTGGCTCAGGCAAACCCAGTGCTTGCGCAACCCTGCTCAGCGCCAGCTGACAGTCCAGCGAGTCGATTCTGACTCGTGCCAGCCGAATGTCCGTGGCGATGTTCGAGGAGACCTGGATGGAGATTCCAGCATCCCTGGCATTCAAGGCAATGCGGTCGGCAATGGTTCGAGCCAAAGGGTCGTTGATGTCGTATCCCAAGGTCCAGTTGACATTTTGACGAGATTGACTTCGCAGCTGGAGGGCTTGCGAAATGTCGAAGGCGCTGGGAAACAGAAATGAATACCCCGACATCCACGCTGGAAGCAAGCTTCCGGTGGGCGCTCCCGCGCCCTGCAGCAAAACGTTGTTGATGGTGGCACGATCCACACTCAATGCAAGTGCTTGCCGCGAGACTTCATCACTCGGATTCTGAATGTCACGTGCAAAGACCAGGGCGAGGAGTTCGATCGGCTGAGTCAGGCTGGTACGACGATTCTCCATCTCAGCCCGATGTGCCTGCTCAGGAGCGATCTCCACGAGATCCAGTTTGCCCAGGTCGAACCGAATCATCTGTTCGCGCAAATTCTGACCGAGCGAGATCTGTATGGTGTCCACAAAGGGGCGGTTTCCCCAGTAATTTTCGGTCGCGCGAAGGGCAAGGTATTTTCCCGGTTGCCACTCTGACACGGTGAAAGGTCCCGTGCCCACCAGGGCTCCCCCGCGTTTGACGATGGCATTTCGGCTTAGCGCCAGTTCGGCTGGAAAGTTTGGCTTCGGACGGAGGGTCTCGATCGTGACAGAATCGCCGGCCGGGAAGACCTTCCAGTCCGGATTGGCTGCGCGCAACGATGTTGCAACTACATCAGTAGTCAACGGAGATCCATCGGCGAAATTCACATCCGGGCGCAGCTTGATCCGCCAGCGTTGATTGCCAGGCTCCGCCTCCCACGATACGGCAAGGCACGGCTCCAATACTCCACGGTCGTTCAGTACGGTTAGCGTATCGAACAACAGCCGGGTCAGGTTGTTGCTCATAAGCGAATCGGCCTGTTGTGCCGGATCGAGTGACAACGGTGCGCCGCGGGTTGCGATGCGAACCGTCCCACCATAGTGCGGACGACTTGCTGCTGTCCCCACTTCAACCAGCAAAAAGCTACTGATTACAAGCGACAGTAATGCGGAACGCTTCATATTGCCCCGTTTGGAAATCTCGAACGATAGCGACCGCACTTGTGCCCGGTGATTCGGTCCACAATTCGGTAACGGGCCCCGGAAATTCGAGCGCCTGACTCATGGGCACGGGCTCCCGGTCCGGGAATTCGTACGCGCCGATCGCATCGGAAGGTCCCAGTCCATCACCACTGGCAACCACCTGCCATCCGGAACCGCAAGGGCTGCGTATCGTGGCCAGGTTACTTCCCCAGCCTGATTTGCCTGCGATGCGGTCCGTAATGCCATCCAACAGATGTACCTGGCCGTCCACGCCTGCGAACACACCCAGCGTGTATTTATCGTGCGGCAATATGGCGGCTGAGTAAAACGGAGCTGTCGTTGCCAGCTTGCCGATCCCCGGCGCCAAGGCGCCGGTAAAGTAGTTCCGGGTCGTGGCAAAGAATGCATTCACCGCGCTCTGTTCTCCCCCGAGGGGCCACGGGTCATCGCTGGGACGGCAGGCCAGCGCAAGCGGGCTCCCCGCTGAACTTTGACAGAACAGCCCAGGAAGATAAGCGTCCAGCAGGTGGTCCCGGCGAAGCACCAGCCTTCCCCGCGCATCGCGAGGCCATGGATGGGAGTGAACGATTGGAAACGATTGTTCCGCTTGCCAGTGATCGGCCTGGTAGCGGTAGGCCACGATTTTCTCGGTATCGAGCACGATCAGGTGGCTCGGATTCCCCTCGATCACGGCAGCATCCAGGATGCGGACCTGCTGTGACCATAGCGGCGTCTTGCGTAGCGTCATGGAAACAGCAGGGCGAGCGCTGAATGCACTATCGTCTCGGGGAGAGGTAACCATACGGATGGCTGGCGCGTTCGTGCCCTGGATGATCTCGGCAACCCAGACGTAGCTTTGCAAATCTTCGGACAGGGAGAACCGCACCGTCACCGCGGCTTGCTCGGCCGGAACGAAGTGCAGTCCAAGGGAAGCGAGTTCTGTGAGCAGTTCGCGGCGAACGGTATCGAAATTGGATTTGGGTAGCGTCGAGCGATTGCTGAATTCCATGGCGATCGCTCCCGGGCCCGTGACGGAGGCGATCTTGCGAGCGAGTTGCTCCTCGGGAGCCTTGAAATCGCTGGCAACCAATGGTCCTGTGGATAGCGCCAGAAACACCAGCAGTGAACGCACGAAGCGAAAGAATCGTGGCGACAGGATCAGCATTTGCAGGACTCTCGAATTATAGACTCCGTTGTTCATGGCTTTGGTCCCTGCCTCAGTACTGATCGGTTTCGCTTGAGGCGGCCTGTCATGTTTACCGACAGGCCGCCTCTTCCGGCCGGTAAGAAGATCAGTTTTGAGGGGCGGCGGCGCTGTCTTCCGCCTGGCTGCCGTGATTGGCCATGTTCATACTTCGCATTACGTCGTTAGCGAAGAAAAACTTCCCGTCCGCGGGCACCATCATGATCTGGAGCTTATCGGAGAGACGTTCTGCGACAATCTTATTGATGAGCAATGGGTTGAGTTTGAGCATCTCGCCCTCGCTCTTCATGCGCTCGGCATCGGCTGCCGCAGTTACGCGAATACGGTCGGCCTCGGCCTGCGACAGGAGTTTACGGCGCTCCATTTCGGCCTTGCTGTCGATCACCTTTGCCGCAGCCAGAGCCTCGGCGTTCTGCACCGTCGCTTCCTTGTGGGCCTGGGCCTCCAGGCGGGATTGCTCGATCTGTTTTTGCTTCAGGGGCAGCGTATATTGCATGGCGTCGGCCTCGCCCTTGGCTTCAAGCACCCGGACCTGCGCCCGGCCTTCCGCCTGCTTTACCTGCTGTACTTTCGCGGCCTCGGCTTGCAATTCGGAGATGCGAACCTGCTTCTGCTGGATATCGGTTTCCACGCCCATGCGATCGCTTTCTTGCTCCTTCAGCAGCAGGTCTTCCAGGCCCTTGGCGTATTCCGGAGGGAGTTGTATGTCGCGTAACATGACTTCCTTTACAACTATGCCGTCCACCGCCAGCTTCTGGGTGATCACGTCTGCGGCGCGCCGTCTGATTTCTTCCCGTTTGGTCGCGAATACATCGCGCACGGTGTAGTTCGGCACCAGTTCCCGCCAGGCGCTGGCCACCACCGGAGGCACGATCTCTTTTTCGATCGGCTGCGGCAGGTTGCTTTGAATGTAATCGAGCCGCTTGGGGTCAATCCGGTAGCGCACGGTAATCGAAAGCCCGACCGTCAGCCCCTCTTTTGCCTGAACGTTTAGCGGCTGTAGCCTGGCGGCCATATTGCCGTCCTGCTCGAAAGAGCCCGTGGTGAAGAGTTGATCGCGAGTGTCGAAGAGCACAACGCTTTCAGCCAGCGGAGTGATGAAGTGAACTCCTGGATAGAGTGTTCCGGCCAGGATGCCTTGAGTCTGGCTGACCCGGATTCCGGCCATGCCGCTGGGGACCACCACAATGCCGAGCGCGACCAGGATCGGTCCCCACCCAAGCAGGGCCAGCGCCAGCGCGGCGCGCCAACGTACTGGAGACGCCGGCGGAAGCGCCTCCATGTTTGACGCGACCGCGAGCTTGCGCCGCACATTCAGGTACCAGTCATAGGTCAGAATTCCGATTGCAGTCAGAATCATGCCCACGCCGGCAAACATCAGCAAGTGTTTGACGAACAGCATAAGGATTCTCCTTTTCAGCGTTTCTGCTCAGCCTTCAATTGCGCGGCCGGCGTCAGGAACAGGCGAAATACTTTTCCGAAGATGAATTCCTCGACTAACAGAGCGACTGCCAGCGAGAAGATCAGACCGGCGATTACGGCGAGTGCGGTGATCACAAATTGCATAACGTCTCCTTGGAACTGAACTGACGAGTTACTGGCCTCCTGCTTCGTGGCCGGATGTCTGTGCCGCAAATTGGTTCATGCCCTCATCGAAGATGGCTGCGATCTGCTCATCGCGTTCGGCGTGAATCTCAACCGTGTCGCTTACGCGAACCATCTCGAATAGTTGCTCAATGTCGCGATTGCGCAAGCGGATGCAGCCGTGCGAGGCGGCTTTGCCGATGGATTGCGGATCGTTGGTTCCGTGAATGCCGTAGCCCTTCTGGTTCAGGCCGATCCAGCGGGTTCCGACTGGATTGTCGGCGCCCGGAGGAATTACCACGCCAGAGTGAAAGTAGGTTGGCTGGGAAACTGCCGTGACAATTTCAAACTTCCCGCTAGGGGTCGGGCTTACCGAAGCGCCGACTGCAACTGTGAAAACGCGGATGACCCTATTGCCTTCAACGACCGCCAGTTTGCGGTCGGGTATGCTGACCAGGATTCTGCGTCGCGCAACCGGTTTCCAAATTGTTTGCGTGCTGCTTTGTCCCCAGCAGATGCTGGCGAAAACCACGAAGACCGCTCCTAAAAGGGCTGCGCTTCGGCTTCCATGCTCTTGGGTTGGTGTGTGGCGTACCATTTTTCATCTCCGCTTCGTCGAGATGAAAGGCACGCTGCGCGCCGTCCTCTAAACTCTTGAAGACAAAGCCATTGTGAGCGACTTCAGAGGCGTGGTTTGTGGCCGGAAGCAGACATTGTGTCTTGGCGGCCACACTCGGGCTGCTGCACGGAAGTAAACAGGGCCGCCGCACGCAAAGTTCTCTCACAGCATGGGGACGGTTTAAACTTGAAATAGCATTTCAACCTTGGCATGGCTGGATAAATTCACTTGGGGCTCCAGATACTACTTTTAGGATTCGCGTTAATTGGGTTGATGAGCTCGACCAGCTTCCTGGTCTTGGTTGCCGCGTCAGCGATGCGCTACCGTCGCTCTCGCCCCTCGGAGCCTGACAACGGGGGTGGAGCCTGGCCGCGAGTGAGCCTCCTCAAACCTTTGTGCGGACTGGAGCCCGGCCTCGAATCCAATCTGAAGAGCTTCTTCCAGCAGGACTATCCAGCATTCGAAATCGTATTCGGAACACGCGATGCCAGCGATCCGGCTCTGGACGCCGTACGATCGCTCCAGAAACAATTCCCCCAAATTCCAGTGCAGATCGTTTTTTCGGGTGTTCCCCAGCGGCCGAACGCGAAAGTTTGTTCGCTGGAGAAAATGTACGCGGCTGCGGCTTCCGACTACATCGTGATCAGCGATAGCGATGTTCATGTAGCGGCGAACTACGTGCGTCAGGTGATTGCCCCGTTGCGCGAAGAGCGCGTCGGTCTCGTGACCTGCCTCTATCGCGGAGTTCCTTCCGGTGGGGTGTGGGCGCTGCTGGAGGCACTGGGGATGTCGGTGGAGATGACCTCCGGGGTCATCGTCGCCAATATGCTCGAAGGCATGCGCTTTGCGCTTGGGCCGACGATGGCGACTCGCAGGGACGTGGTGGACGCGATTGGCGGTTTCTCAATTCTGGCCGATTATTGCGCCGATGACTACATCCTGGGAGAAAGAATCCACAGGCTCGGAAAGGCGGTCGTCCTCTCGCATCATGTGATCGATCACATCGTCGTCAGCCGCGCATTTCGTCCGTCTATTCTTCACCAGGTCCGGTGGATGAAGAGCACACGCTTCTCCCGCCGCATGGGGCATATCGGCAATGGCTTGACCTTTGCGGTTCCCTTTGGGCTGATTGGCTTGCTCTGGGGGCTCACCACCGATCACGTTGCCGTTGGCCTGGCTTTGCTAGCAGCCTCAATACTGAATCGAGCGCTGCTGGCGCTGATCTCAGGCGGGATGGTAGTTCAAGACAGAGTCTCGGTTGGATATTGCTGGCTGTATCCTGTGCGCGACCTGATGGGATTTGCCTTCTGGTGTGCCAGTTTCTTCGGCAGCACGATTGTCTGGCGAGATCAGCGATACCGTCTGCAGTCCGGCGGCAGAATGGTAAAAGACGGCGGCTCAGCCCAGAAGAAATCCGCCTCAGGGACGGTTGCTGTAGACGATCTTGCCTGAACTCTCTCCCACGATGAATTTCGCCTGCGGAAGCAGAGAATCCACCCTCGCCTTCTCATACTGAGGTACGAACAGGAAAATGCGACTGGAAGAGGCCCAGCTTCGCAGCAGGTCGGAGTCTTCCAGATAGATTCGCGGTGCATCCGCGTAGGTCGAGCCGAACCACATCGATGTGGTCCTTCCGTTCACTAGGTAAATCCGCTGCCCGGTATAGAACAAAAGGGATGAGCCGAATGCCTGGTCCCCATAGATCATGATCTGGTCTTCTGGCTTGATCTGCTTCTGGATCTCAGCCGCTAAGTTTTGGGACCCCAGGTACGGTGCAAATCGAATGAGTGCAATATGTGCAGCCGCGAGGAACATAGCCATGCCCAGGGCCATGGAAACCGTTGCTGCCACCTGTTTTCGCCGAAGCCGAAATGCCAGCATGGAAAAAGGGAAGATTATCCACGCAACCACCGCCAGAATTGCGGGTAAGCGCAGGGCTGCAAACGATTGACCGGTGAGGTCAAGCATATGCGACATCGAAAGAGTGTCGTCTGACATGTTGTGATTCGCCAGGACGGTTCCGATGTCGCTCACATAAGGAAGAGACCGCGATTGCCAAAGGCCCGCAACCAGGGCTGCTGCGGCGCTCAGGCAAACAGCAACCATAGCGGTGGAGAGTCCAAGCAACGATCGGCTACGCGGAGTTTTCTGCTCGGCTTCTGCAAGAGCGTTCGCCAGCAACAGCATCAAAGGCAAGTAGGCCGGGAACGTGTAGTACTCCTGACTGGTCGAGAAGGCGAAGAAGAAGAGGACGACTCCCGTCCAAAGCCAGCAAAGAAGCCGCGTGCGCAGGCCGAAGCTTCCGGCCCGGAGCACCTCACGACGGTCGGTAACAAGTTGCCGCAGTGCCAGCGGGAAGTACAGGCTCCACGGGAAAAGCCATACCAAATGCAGGCTCCAGTAGAGCAACGTGGGAACTTTGTTGTAGTCGGCCGGATAACGCTTTCCCAGGAACCGCAGGAAGTGCTCGTTTACGAAATAAAACCAGAAGAAATGCGGGTTGCGAACTCCGGCAAACAAATGCCATGGAGCGGCGATAGCGAGAAAAAGGAGCAGACCGCTGGCAAGATGAAATTCTCGCCAGCGTCGCCACGTGCCGGTCAGCGCGACGTAAGCCACTGCCGTGATTCCAACGAAGACCAGGGGAATGAGACCTTTGGTTAGTACTGCCAGCGCTAGGCACGCGTAGCCGGCATACCAGCGCCACGGGCGCGTCCGGGTCTCCAGCGCCGTCAGGAAAAAATAGAAAGAAGCCGCAATAAATAAGCTAAGAATCGCTTCCGGTATCAGGATTCGTGTGAAGAGATAGCATCCCGCCGAGGTGCAGACAAACAGGCCTGCATACATACCGGTTCTCTCGTCGAAGGCTCTTGCTCCCCACCGTACCGCGAGCCCCGCCAGAAGAAAAATGGCGAGCACATTGGGCAGCCGCGTCGCAAATTCGTTCACGCCGAACAAGTGAAAGCCCGCGGCAACCAACCAGTAAGGCAAGGGGGCCTTTTCCAGATAGCGAACCCCATTCACGTGAAGCGTCACGTAGTCGCCGCTTAGGAACATCTCCCGCGCGGCCTCAGCATGGGTTGAATCAGCATCGTCCTGCAGCGAAGGAGAGAATGCCGATCCCAGGTAGACAACGCAAAGCAGCAGAAATAGAAATGCCGACCATAAGCGGGGACGGCAAAGTGCTGGTGCATGTTGATCATCAGTCCGCGGACTGGCTGCGGTAGAAATAGTCTTCAAATCCCTGGGTTCCTCGCGGCTCTAGATGTTCCTACGATGATACCGTGTGCCGGCGAATGACAGCCGCTCAACTTGTTTGGACCGCTCCCAAGACGGGGCATGGAACGATTCCGCTAGAATGACCGCGTGGCGAGGCTATGCTTCTTCGTGGGCAAGGGTGGGGTAGGCAAGACCACTGTATCATCGGCCTTTGCCGTCCATTATGCGTTGAAGCATCCCAAAGCTCGGGTCCTTTTGATCTCCACCGACCCTGCGCATTCTCTTTCCGACGTCTTCGAGCAGAAGTTCGGGGCCAGGCCTACGGCCGCGAAGCTTCCCCGTGCCCATCTCTACGTCTGGCAGGTTGACGCGGAAGCACGATTCCGGAAATTTCTGGATCAGGAAAAAGATCAGGTCCTCTCGATCCTGGAGAGCGGTTCGATTTTCACGCGCGAAGATATCGCCCCCCTGCTCGATACGACGCTGCCCGGCATGGCGGAGATGTCTGCTCTTCTGGCTATTCATGACGCGCTCCAGTCGGGGAAGTATGACCAGGTCGTGGTGGACACGGCACCGTTCGGGCACACCCTCCGCATGTTCGATATGCCTTCCCATTTTGTCCGGTTTCTCGACTTCCTCGAACTCGCTTCGAGCCGCGATGAGGTTCTGGCGCAACACTTCGGCGGCGCTCCCAAGGCTCATGGAGCGCAACTCGTCGACCGCTGGCGGCAAATGGCGGCGGAACTTCTGAAAGCGCTTTCACAGCGGGCGCGGATACTGCTTGTGACCACTGCCGAGCCATTTGCCCTGAACGAGTCGCTGCGCTGTCGAGACACCATGCGCGCGTATTCACCGCCACTGGGAATCAGCGATGTGGTGCTGAACCGGGTTGTTCTTCGCCCCGGCCACTGTAAGCTGTGCGCTGGCCGCTCGAAGGCTGCCGCAGCGGCGCGCCGCTTCATCAAAACCAATTTTGCCCGTGCAACGGCCTACATCGCGCAGGATCCCGGCGCGCCCATTGTCTCCTCCGAGGGCTTGAAAATGTTCGGCGCTCATGTTTTCTCGGGCGATCCGTTACGTTGGAAGCCGAAGCTTCCTCGGGCCGTCAAGCTGCAGTTCAGAACAGCAGACTGGCCATTTTTGGATACGCCTTTGTCGATGGTTCTGGGGAAAGGCGGCGTTGGCAAGACCACAATCTCCGCCGGTCTGGGATTGCGAACCCGCGATAAAACACAATCGAGAGTCGAAATCTGCTCTGTCGACCCGGCTCCCTCACTCGACGACGTCTTTCAGGCCGATATTGGAGACACACCGGCGCCTGTTCTCGGCGACGCAAAGTTTCGGGCGTCGGAACTCGACGCCGCCGCCATGTTTCGGCAATGGGCTGCGGAGATCAAGGGTATGCTCGAACAGCCGGTGGCAGACCAGGGATTGCATGTGGATTTATGGTTCGAGCGGCAATTGTTCTCTCACTTGCTCGACAGTGTTCCTCCGGGACTCGATGAAATTTTAGCGGTTTTTCGCATACTTGATTTGACCGCGGAGAAGGACCAACGGGTCGTGATTGACATGGCTCCCACTGGTCACGCGCTCGATCTTCTGCGCATCCCGGAACGGATTCTGGCATGGACGCGGCTATTGTTGAAAACTCTTGCTGCGCACCGTACACTGGCCATCGTCCGCGATGCGGGATTGAAGGTAGCTGAACTCGGACAGCGGGTCCGCGAATTTCTTGAACTACTCCGTAACCCTCAGAAAACGCGAATCATCGTTGTCATGCTTGCAGAACCCTTGCCGGACCGCGAAACCGAACGATTGCTGTCGGCTCTCGAGCAACTGAACGTGCGCCTGGGCTCACTCTTTGTAAACCGGCTGGACCTCTCAACCGAATCGAGGTGCTCGCGCTGCCGGCAGGCGCAGCGCTGGCAAAGGCTGACGCTTTCCAGCTTGGTCGCCCGGCATCCTGATTTGCAGCCGTACGTGGTAAAGGAATTCCCCGAGGCAATCGCAGGAAAGAAGGGACTGCGAATACTGGCGAGACAGATATGGCGGGCAAGTTAACCTCCAAAACAGCGGGCACTGTTCTATATCTTTATGGCGTTACGCAGTCCGCTCCTTCCACCCTGCCGAAGATCGTCGGGGTAGACGGTAGCACTCGCGTAGAGGCAATCTCATGCTCCGGCCTGACATGTTGGATAAGCCGGGTTTCGGCATCTGAATTTGCCGACGAGCTGGCCCGAAACATGGAGAACCTCGACTGGCTTTCCGAAAAAAGTGTGGCTCACCAGCGCGCTGTTTCCTCCATATCGGAAGTCGCAGACATTCTTCCCACCAGGTTCGGCACCGTCTTTCTTGGAGAGGAATCGTTGCAGGCGGATATGAAGCGCAGAAAACGCGAGATTCAGTCTGATTTCAAGCGTATTGGGGGAAGCGATGAATGGGGCGTAAAGGTTTTTGCGCTTCCTACCAAAGTGATTGCGAATTCGCCGGGCAAAATCACCGGTCGAGACTATCTTCGAGCCAAGTCGCAGGTACTTCACAGCAAGGCCCCCGCAAAATCCGATCAGGAAGTGGAACGGTTCGACTCCGAATTGCGAAAGTTAGCAACCGAGACGGCAGAAGCCGGAAAGATCAGCGGGGGACGTCGCGACATTGTTTACCAGGTTTCACTGCTTATAAAACGCGGTGAGCGGGAGCGCTTCGAGGCTCTGCTGCGCCGGTTCTCCACGCACTGGAAAAACCAAAAATCCATCGAATGCACCGGGCCCTGGCCACCTTACTCCTTTCTATCCCGGAGAGTGGACTGATGGCTAGTCCGAATACGATTGTGATTGGCGGGAACGACGCAAACGACGAAGTATCGCTGCTCGATGTCCTCGACCACGTGTTGAATCAGGGCGTCGTGATTCGCGGAAACCTGGTGATCTCTCTGGCTGGAGTGGACCTGGTTTATATCGGGCTCGATGTTATCCTGACCTCGATCGAAACCGCTTTGCGTCACATGGATACCGTCGCGAGTTGCGATCTTCCCACATTGCATCGAAAGCGATGATTCCTCAAAATGCCGGTGCTTGCCTATTGCACTTTCGAGTTTGATCCTCAAATTCGCGTTCCTGAAGTCGGAGTGCAGGGTGAGCCCATCTCATTAATACGGGAATCAAAACTGGCATGCTTGGTGTCCCAATTCACGACTGTGAAGTCTGGAAGCAATGAGCCGCTTCGTGAAGCTGCTTTAGTCTTCAACCGGGTGCTTCAGGCAGTATTTCAGCAAGCGGCAATTGTCCCCTTCCGTTTTCCCACCCTGGTAGAGAATGAACGCGAGATCTCTCGTTATCTTCAGGAGCGTGAATCAGAACTCCTCCGTGACCTGCATCGCTTTCGCGAGATGGTGCAGATGGAAATTGAAGTCCAGTCCGACGTGCCTGCAACTATTGGGCAGCAGCAGTCGGGTCAAGGCTACCTTCGCACGCGCCAGGCACGGGCAGCAGTCCTTGAGGGGGCGGTCTCGGACCTGCGTAGCGGAGTGAAAAGCTGCATTCTTGAATGGCGGACACGCCCGTCTGCCAGTCGCACGCGCTGCTATGTGCTGTTGCAGCGGAGCGCCTTGCACGATTTCTGTCAAAAAGCCAAGAGCGTACGACTCCCAGACGATATTCGTGCCAGAATGACAGGTCCCTGGCCGGTCAGCGAATTCATGAGCGAAACATGACAAAAGAGAACCTCTCGCCCAACCTGGCCAGCAGTGTTGGGGAGCGACTGGATTGCACGCCGGAAAACGTTGAGCAGGGCCTGGCCAAGCTGGTGCTGGGCCTGGTTGAACTTTTGCGGCAATTGCTCGAGCGGCAGGCGATCCGCCGCATGGAAGGCGGCTCTCTTACCGAAGAGCAGGTCGAGCAAATGGGCGAGGCTTTGATGAAGTTGGAAGCGACCATTGCCAGGCTAGCGACCGAGTTTGGCCTTTCCCCAGCCGACTTGAACCTCGATTTAGGCCCGTTGGGCCGACTTTTGGAATAAAGACCTCCGGCCAGGCAACGCTATCTAGCAACTCAGAATCTACTGCCGCTTGACGCAGTTCCTCTCCTGGAAAGATTTGGGTTTACTTAATTGACACGTGACGAGCTGAGCCGTTAGCATCTTCGTCTCAGTGCGCGCCGAGGACTGATCTTTCGCACTGGACCTAAGCCTATGGAAAGAGTGCCCACGGTTTCAGGAACAACTAATCTGGTCGACATTCTCGACCGCGTGCTGGACAAGGGATTGGTCATCGCAGGAGACGTGCGGGTTTCCTTGGCGAACGTGGAATTGTTGACGATCCGTATCCGTCTCCTGATCTGTTCGGTAGACAAGGCGGAACAGATTGGGCTGAATTGGTGGAAATACGATCCTCATCTGACGATGCAGGTTCCTGCTGCTCCCCCGCGGCTTACCGAGGCGAGACCTGCGGCCGTTCAAGTGCCAAAACCGACGCGACGAAAGGCCGGTAGGCGCCGAGCCTGAGTCGGATCACATAGGAGGGAAGCTTCATGGCAGTCGAACGCATATCGGGTGGCTCGAGCCTGATTGACGTACTCGACCGGGTTCTTGACAAGGGAATTGTCATCGATGCCTGGGTCCGAATTTCGCTGGTGGGCATCGACCTGATCACCGTGGAAGCCCGCGTCGTCGTGGCCTCCATCGACACCTACCTGAAATATGCCGACGCCGTCGGTCTCACCGGCCTGGTATCCCGTCCGCAGCTTACGGGCGAGGTGGAAGAGCCGGAAGTTGCGGTCGAAACCACGCGCCGCGTGACGCGGGTGCCCGCGCGCCGCGCTGCTCGCCGGGGATGACGGGTTGTCGCAATTATGAGGGGACCAGCTCAGATGGCGAGCCCGCGTGTGAACGGAAGACCGGATTCGGCGCTCCCCTCGCGCGGCTCTAGCACAGATTCTGCCGCTCTGCGGATCCTCTCCGCGGAGCGCTCCGAGGAGATCTTCCCTATTCTCCTCGAGGAAATCGTCAATCTGGGCTTTCCCAAAGCCCTGGTCCTTGATGTCGATTTCGATACCGGCGAGATCAAACCTACTGCGTCTCTGAACTGTGACAAGCGCGAACTCGATCGCTACCACACCTCCTTGTGGGCGAGCGAAAATCCTTTGATTTCCATCCTCCAGAGTTTGAATCCCGGGGTGCTTCCGTCCGAGTACACGGGTGGCAAGTCTTATTACGCTTACCCGATCCTTTATCGCAGCCGCACCCGATGTTGGGAGGCGGAACGAGAGCGCCGACAGGATTGTCTCGCCACGCGGAATTTCCGGCTGCACAAGAAACTGCCCTTCGAAGAACAAGTATGTTCCGCCTGTGGCATGCGGGCATATGTCACCATGGTCCTGGCGCAACTCGGCAAACAGGTTGGAAACGCACAACTTCGCAATTTCCAGCAGTTGGTCGAACGCGCGAATGGATACCTTGCCCGCCTTTTCAAGGTGGAGCACTACTACAACCGCATGCGCGACATGGAAATCACCATCTCGCGATTGCGCGCCGTCATGCAGAGCATGACCGACCCGGTGATCCTCACCGATAATCAACACCGCGTCATTACGCAAAACCGTGCGGCGGAGCGCTTCTTTCGCTTTCCGGAAGGCGTGAGTGAGGGCGGAAAACGCGCGGTGGAACTCAATAATCTCCTGTTCTCGGCTGCACTCTCATCCATGGTGGTCAGTGCCCGCGACATGTCGCGCGATCTCACCCTGGTGGACGTCATGGAAGGCGAAGAAGTCCTGTTTGAGGCGGTCAGCGCTCCCACCTACAGTGCCGACGACGTGCGCTCCGGAATGGTAACGGTGATGCGCGATGTCACGGACCTCCGCCGGGCCGACGAAGAAGTGCGCGCCAACATGGAGAAGCTGCGCAATGCGGAAGAGATCGTTCGCCAGGATCGCGATCGCTTGAACCTGGTGATCGAGAATGTCGGAGATCCCATCATCGTTGCCGACAATTCCGCCAAGATCGTTTTGCTCGATTCCCTGGCTAAGGAACTGTTTGGCTTTGCAGCGGATGCCAAGCATCCCGAGGTGGTAAAAAATCAGGCCAAACTGGATGCGTACCTCACCTCGTTCACTTTCTCTTTTTCAGACAAGGAGAACCGCAACCTTCATCTGTTCAATCCCAGGTCAGGAGGCGAGGTGGAATACGCCGCTCGCTCCGGGAAGATCTATGATGCTCGCGGCCAGGTTGCCTATACCGTTACAGTGCTGCGCGACTTCTCTACCTGGAAGCGACTCGAACAATTGCAACTGGAACGGCGGATGCTCGAAATGGAAAAATTCGCCGCTACCGGTCGTTTGGCCGGCACTATCGCACATGAAATTAACAATCCCCTGGAGGCCATCAAGAACGCCATTCATTTGCTGGGCGGAAAACTGGATCCTAACCTCCAGCCGGTTTTCGACGTCCTGAAAAACGAAACCGAGCGCGTGAACCGCATCGTCCGGCAGATGCTCGGGCTCTACCGGAATACCGCGAACCTCGGCAGTTTTGATTTGAATAGCGTGGTGGAAGATACACTGACCCTGTTTGCTCGCCCCCTGTCGAAGCTTGGGATACAGGTGGACAAACGTCTAGGCGATATTGGGGCGGTGAAGGGCTCGGCTGACCAGTTTCGACAACTCTTGTCCAATCTGGTCATCAATTCCCGTGACAGCATGCCTGCGGGCGGCAAACTCATCGTCCGCACCAGAGAACTTCGCACCGCCGGCGGCTTGCACGGGTGGGTGAGCCTCACCCTTGCGGATACAGGTTCCGGCATCGACCCGCGTTTACAGAAGACGATTTTCGAGCCCTTTGTCTCCACCAAGGGTGAAAAGGGTACCGGCTTGGGACTGTGGATCGTCAAAGGGATCGTCGAAAACCATAACGGGCGAATCAAGGTTCATAGCACGGTAGGAAAAGGGACCGTCATACGGGTTCTGGTGCCGATTTCGCGGTCGGGCTGAGCACTTCGCTTGGCATTGCGTTTTGTAACTGATGGAAAAGGGGAATGGCACTATGGCTGCCAGCAACGTACGAAATTCACGCAAGAGTGTAGGCAGAGCCAAGGACGACCTGCACGTGCGGATTGAACGTCCGGACACGCCAGAGACGACGGCCGGCGAGAGCGGGCGTTACGTCTATGGCATCGTTCAGGCAAAGGAGCACACGAATTTCGGCAAGATCGGCATCGGCGGCGCCGGAGAGTTGGTCTATACCGTCAACTACATGGATATCGCCGCCGTAGTCAGCAAGACTTCGCTGGTCATCTTCGATCCCACGCGCGAGAATGCGCTCGCTCACGAGCATGTCATCGAAACCGTGATGAAGAATCACACCATCATTCCCATGAGCTTTGGAACGGTGTTTCGCACTGATGAGGATATTCGCGCCGTGCTGAAGAGCATTTATTCCTCTGTGAAAGACGTCTTGAGCCAAATGGCGGGGAAGCTCGAATTCGGGCTGAAAGTGAACTGGGATCGCGATCAGATCATCGAAGAATTGAAACAGCAGGATGAAGAGATCCGGCGGTTTCACCACGAGATCATCCGCAAGCAGTTGCAATCCACCTATTTTGCCCGGATGCAGCTGGGTCGCATGATTGACAAGGCGCTGGCGGAGCGTTCCACTCAATATGTGCGGGACATCTACGAAGCGCTGCGCAGCTGTTGCGTCGCTTCACGGGACAATCAGCCGATTGGCGACAAGATGATCATGAACGCGGCATTTTTGGTGGAGCGGAGCCGCGAAACCGAGTTCGACAGTGTGGTGAATAAGATCGCGCGCAAGTACGGAAAACGCTTGAAATTCAAATACACCGGGCCATGGCCGCCGTATAATTTTGTCAACATACGGCTGAAGCTGGAGCGCGGGTCTTCTTCTTAGAGTCAGGAGCAGCAGGGAACCGGTATGTTCTTGATTGACGACATCCTGTTATTTCCAACCACGGGGTTGAAGTTTATCTTCCGCACCCTTCAGCAGGTTGCCGAACAGGAATACACCGATACCGGTCCGTTGAAGGCCCGGCTGCTGGAACTGCAGGTGGACCTGGAAAACGGAGATCTCACCGAAGAAGAATACGTTGCCGCGGAGCGCGAGATCATTCTGGAACTGCGCGAGATTGAAAAACGCAAGCGCGAACTTGCGGGAGCGGGGCCGGACGATGCGGCCGGGCGGAGCTCAACCTGAACGCGGGTTATCCGTCCTGCCACGTAGACCTTACCATTGAATGTCGTAAGTCCCTGTTAAAGTCCGGCGTCGAACCTTTCACGATCTGCAACAACAACCACACGTCCGTCGTGCCCACTGAAGCTTTCACGAATCGTATAGACCGTAGGCACGCGGATTCCAAAATCGCTGCGGAGGCGCGGACACGCTCCCCACAGAGGGACGGCGGCGGCGATGAACAGGTGAGTCGAATTCGCTTCGCAATCTCCGCTGAAATATGGCAATATCTACGAAGAGTTGCGGAATCGATAACTTGTACTCCACGTAGGGCTGCAATATCCGGCGCCTGCCTTTCACGTCGCACACGGGTTCTAACTGGGGATTCCCTCGATGACCGACCGAAATCCAGCTGCGAACACTGCAAAGGCGGCTGCTTGGACTGGTCATTCGTATTCCAACAACCGAAATCCAACCACCTCTGAAGAGCTGTTGAAACAGTGCGGCAGGATTCTCGATTTATCCCGAGAGGCGATCCTGGCGGTAAATCAGGAAGGGCGAATCATTTTTTGGAGCAGCGGCGCCCAACACCTGTATGGATGGAGCAGCGACGAAGCCTTAGGCGCTTGGCCGCTCGAGCTTCTTCAGACAGAACTACCGCGTCCATTGGCCCAGATTCAAAACATTCTGCAACGCGAGGAGCATTGGGATTGCGAACTTCGCCAGAAAACCAAAGCTGCAGAATGGGTTACGGTCGCAACCCGCTGGGCGCGATGGCGCAATGACGCGGGCGAAGTGCTCGGCCGTTTTCAACTTGATACCGATATCACGCGCCGCAAACAGGCTGAGGACGAATTGAGGATCCTGTCCGGGCACCTGCTCACTTTGCGTGATGAAGAACGGCGGCGGCTGGCGCGCGATTTGCACGATAGCGTCGGCCAGTTGCTGGCGGGAGCGACTATGAATGTCTCGATCCTTGCCAGCCATATTTCCCCGGGGGACCACAGAATGACCGGCCTGCTCGCGGATGTTTCCAAGCTCCTGGAGCAGAGCGTGAAGGAGATTCGAACCATCTCGTACCTCCTGCACCCGCCCTTGCTGGATGAAATCGGCCTACTGTCGGCGTTGCGATGGTATGTGACAGGATTCTCGGAGCGCAGCCAGATCCACGTAAATCTCGTGATTCCCGAAGATATCGGCCGTTTTCGTCGAGAATTGGAGCTGGCGGTATTTCGTATTGTCCAGGAAACTTTAACCAACGTTCATCGCCATTCCGGAAGCTCCAGCGCCACCATTACGCTGGACCGGCAGCCGCGTCAGCTTCGAATCAAGGTGGAAGATCAGGGCCGTGGGATGCCGCTGCCTCTCGCTGCTGAGCCCGGCCGAAAGCGCAAGACGCCAGGCGTAGGCATCAGTGGCATTCGTGAGCGAGTTCGGCAGCTGGGCGGGCAGATGCAGATTCGGTCAGGGCATTCAGGGACCATCGTAGAAATACTTTTTCCGCTCGAAGACGGTGCGGCCTCGCCCGCGAATGCTCCGGCGAGTTCATACTGAGCACTCAGGCAGCGGAACGGCGGACTTTTTTCGTCCTGCTTCGCACTCTCGGCTTGTCGGCGATTCGCGCTGTCTCTCTGATTGTTTCCTTGTCGCCATTGCCGAACAGCTTGTTGATGTAATGGTCCTTGCAGGTTTCCGAACAAAAGTGAACCGCAAGCGGGTGCACGGCATTGGTGTAATCCCAGCCGCTTAGAATGTTAACCTCTCGTCGGGCAGCGGTGAAGCCTACAGCCTCGGCAGCCAGGCCCAAAATCCAAACTTCGCCCTCGCCCTTAATCGCGCGGCAAGAATCGCAAGTGAACTGAATCACGGAACAGCTCCCATCCTCAGTTGGATGCGGAGCAAATGGCGTGGTCAGCGTGACACCGTTCTGCTTCGGCTGAGACCTAGAACAGGGGAAACGGTAAAAACCTGTGCCGCCATCGCTCCGATTCAGGGAGAATACCGCGTTGTTTCGCCGGAGGGGATACTGTTCACTCCCTAAACCAACGAGAGAAAAACCCCATGAGGTGCAGGTCAATCAATCATCACGCTCATTCCTGTAAGGACGGGAACGCACAGTGTCCCGACAGATCCGGCCTGGAAAGTAAGCCGGACATTTACGGGGCCCGGCACGTGTCCTGGCACTGTCCGATCCGGAAAATCCGCAGCCTTGGGTAGCTGCCAGTTCCGTCCCTCCGAATCCTGCTCTCGTTATCTATAAACGGCTGAATAGGTTGCAGGAACAGCGGGTGACAGGGTCCCAGGCGAGAAGGACCGGGGAGGCACTTGCCCGTTAAGCAACACTTCCTGGAACTCTGCCTAAAAATACAGGATCATCCCGATAGCGGTGGAGTTCCATGTCCAGTATTACTGGTTCAACCCCAACGCGAAGGAGACGGAAGGCAGGCTCCAGTTTACCTCCCCTTTTCGAACTGGTGCCTGCCCCTCCCTAAGATCCCGCCCCAAGTAAGCCTTCAATCGTAGAAACTGGGCTACAACTACACTCCTACCGGTCTGTCATTCTTGAATTGGAAACAGGATTTCCGTATCAGGGTCGCGGGCTAAGCACTAGGCTGCATCGGGGGCGGCGATACCAACGGGATAGAAGCCGCCAGGGGCGAGACGGTAAGCCCTTTAACGTGATCGAAGGACAAGGTCAAATTTGGCGCACAACGCCCGCATAGCCAGAAGTGGTGGGTCTGCCGTGAGAGGGTGCTCAGATCGGACGTTACTTTATCAGCACCTTTCGAACTCGAGGTTCGGATTTCGAACTGAAAAAGTCGACCGTCCCTGAAATAGCGCAGGGGGACTTGACAAGCCGGGTTTGCACAATGAGAAACCATTTCGGTTGAGGCGAAGCCGATTGATACCGATCGAAAGGTTCAGAAATCTTGCCACTATTTGGACGTCCGGAAAATCAGGGAAATACTGTAGGCACTTTCTAAGGTGCGTTTGATTCGCCCGCAGTCACATCACTCCCTGCTCAGAGGAGCGGACGTCCAACTCTTCTGCGAAGCTGTTACAGGATTCAGCATGTAGCAATTACGCTTAAAACCGGATAGAGCTTCCGGAACACGTCCTGTACAGTACAATCCGTATCCGGGGAAGGGCGGCGCATTCACGCGTGATCCTATCCCGCACCTTTCCTCTAGCATGAGATCTGGTCGAAAACTCATGAAATTGACAGAGCTTGTTTCTCGCTGGCCGGTGCTGGAACAACTCCGTACCGGGGCTGACGGTACCGGGCCTGAAGTGATGACGGAGCGTAGCCGAACCCTCAAGCCGAAGAATCACGATGCCAAGGTCGCACGCTCGATTTGTCCATATTGCGGCGTCGGGTGCGGACAGCTTGTCTTTCACAAAAACAACAAATTGGTTTCGATTGAGGGCGACCCGCATTCTCCCATTTCGCGCGGCCGGCTTTGTCCAAAGGGTTCTGACACCTACGAACTCCACACTCATAGCGGGCGATTAACCAAGGTGAAATACCGGCGTCCTTTTTCGCGTGAATGGGAGGAGTTGGATCTTGAGACTGCTATGGACATGGTGGCGGAACGCGTCTGGCAGACTCGAGAGCAAAGCTTTGAGGAGACCAAAGACGGCGAGACCCTGATGCAGACCAGGCGCATGGCGCACCTGGGCGGAGCTACCCTCGATATCGAAGAAAATTATGTTATCCGCAAATTGTTTACTGCGGGGCTGGGCATGGTGTGCGTCAGCAATCAGGCCCGTATATGACATAGCTCGACGGTGCCCGGTCTGGGCACCTCGTTCGGACGCGGCGGGGCCACGACTGCGCAGCAAGACTTAAGCAATTCGGATGTGATCCTGATCATGGGATCGTCCATGGCCGAGAACCATCCGGTCGGCTTTCAGTGGGTAATGGAAGCCCGCGAAAAAGGCGCGACCGTCATTCACGTGGACCCGCGCTTTACCCGCACATCCGCGATGTCTGACATCTGGGTTCCGCTGCGGGCAGGCTCGGATATCGTTTTTCTGGGCGCACTGATCCATCATGTGCTCGAGAACAACAAGTATTTCCACGATTACGTTGTCAACTACACCAATGCTCCCACGATACTGCGGGAGGATTTCCGGGATACCGAAGACCTGGATGGACTCTTCTCGGGATGGGATGCCGAGAAGAAGCAATATGATCCGGAGACTTGGCTTTACGAAGGTGCTCCAAGCAAAAACGGCGGGGGATCAACTCCGGGACACGCTCCCGCCGGAGGAGGACACGGCAAAGATCGCGGCGGAGAAGCCCAGGATACGACCAAGTTTCACTCCGACCTAACCCTTCAGCACCCGCGCTGCGTTTTCCAGGTGTTGAAACGCCACTTCTCGCGATACACACCGGAAATGGTTGAACGCGCCTGCGGAGTTCCGAAGGAAGTGTTCTTGAAAGCGGCAGAAGCATTCACTTCAGCTTCCGGTCCGGAGAAGACGGGTGCGATTTGTTATGCAGTAGGTTGGACGCAGCATTCGAAAGGCGTTCAGATCATTCGCTCGGCTGCGATTCTCCAGCTCCTGCTTGGCAACATAGGAAGGCCGGGTGGAGGAATTCTGGCGTTGCGGGGCCATGCTTCGATCCAAGGGTCCACCGACGTCCCCACACTCTACGATATCCTTCCCGGTTACATTCCGATGCCGTTTTTCAACACCGGCTCCAATCGGCTCTCCGATCACATCGAGAAACACAAGGCGCGCACCGGCCTCTGGTCCAGCTTCGACAAATATCTGGTCAGTCTGCTCAAGGCGTATTACGGCGACAGCGCAACCCTGGAGAATGATTTCGGATTTAACTGGCTCCCGCGAGTCACTGGCGACCACTCGCACTTTGGATACTGGCTCGATATGGCCGACGGCAAAATGGATGGCCTATTTGTCATGGGCCAGAACCCAGCTGTGGGAGCTTCAAATGGCCGCCTGGAACGGACTGCTTTATCGAAATTGAAATGGTTGGTGGTCCGAGATATGGTCGAAACTGAGACCGCCGCCTTCTGGTACGCGTCACCGGAGGTGGCTCGGGGCGAACTCTCACCGGAAAAGATTGCCACCGAAGTTTTCCTGTTTCCGGCTGCGGGGACTGCCGAGAAAGATGGCACCTTCACCAACACCCAGCGCCTGCTTCAATTCCGAAACAAGGGGCCCGAGCCCCCCGGAGATGCCCGCGGAGAGACTTGGTTCATCTATCATCTTGGTCGCAGGTTGAAAGCCAAGGCAAGAGAGGATCAGCGTCCTCGGAACGCGGGGCTCAACACGCTGGTTTGGGATTACAAACTCTACGGCCGGTACTCTGAGCCGAGTGCAGAAGACATCCTTAAAGAGATCAACGGATGGACAAGCGCCGATCGCAAGCAGATCCAGCATATCAACGATCTGAAAGCGGACGGTTCGACTGCCTGTGGAGCCTGGATCTATTGTGGCGTGTTTCCAGAAGAAGGACGCAATCGCGCCAATGAACGCGATCCCAAAGATCTGCTCGGCCATGGATGGGGGTTTGCTTGGCCAAACGATTGCCGCATCATCTATAACCGCGCTTCGGCTCGCCCGGACGGCCAGCCTTGGAGCGAGCGCAAGAAACTCATCTGGTGGGACGCGGCCAAGCAGGAATGGACTGGGCTCGACAATCCGGACTACGATAAGAAAACTCCGCCGGACGCTCCTTCGAATATTCATCAAGGTACCGGGGTCGAGGCGCTCGGGGGCGCAAGGCCTTTCACCCTGCATCCTGACGGAGTGGGATGGCTTTACGTTGCGAGCGGCCTGAAGGATGGCCCCTTGCCGGCGCACTACGAGCCTCTCGAATCGCTGGTTTCCAATCCACTCTATTCGCAACAGGACGATCCCGCGGCTGATCGAAAGCGGCGGCCAGATAACCCTTATGCCAATTCCCCAGCCGATCCTCGGTATCCGTACATTCTCAGCACCTACCGATTAACCGAACACCACACGGCTGGTGGGATGACCCGCACACTGTCTCATTTGGCCGAACTGCAGCCCGATTTATTCACAGAAGTCTCTCCCGAACTGGCTGGAGAGTTAGGCCTGGTGCATGGCGAGTGGGCGACCATCAGTACCCCGCGGGCCAAGGTGCAGGCGCGCGTCCTGATCACGCCTCGCATGCGTCCATTGTGGGTACAGGGCGAGCGAGTGCATCAGGTCGGTTTGCCCTACCACTGGGGGTATCTGGGGCGCGCGAGGGGAGATGTGGTCAACGATTTGTTGGTGATCAGCGAGGAACCCAATGTTCGCATCATGGAAACCAAGGCACTGGTGTGCAACATCGCGCCGGCCCCGCGATCCAACCGAACTCTGGCTTCTCGTCAACTTGCTGAACAAAGGAACCAACGGGCATGAGCACTACAGCCTTTCTCACCGACTCAACCCTCTGCATCGGCTGCAAAGCGTGTGAGGTAGCCTGCAAGGAATGGAACGATGTCCCGGAAGACGGCTTGCACTGGACCGGCTATTCCTACGACAACACTCGCAAAGTTGGAGCAACTACCTGGCGTCACGTGAAGTTTGTGGAGAACGCACCCGAGCCTGGGTTTGGAGGCAATGCCCCCGAACTCAATACCTGGTCGTTTTCTTCCGACGTTTGCAAACACTGCGAAGAAGCCGGATGCCTGGAGGCGTGTCCGACTGGCTCGATTGTGCGGACCGAGTTCGGCGGCGTGTTCGTTCAGCCCGACGTGTGCAATGGATGCGGCTACTGTGTCGTGTCCTGCCCCTTCGGGGTGGTCGCCAAGGACAGCAACGATGGTCGCGCGTTCAAATGCACATTCTGCTACGACCGTCAAAAAGTCGGATTGAAACCAGCCTGCGCTACTGCGTGCCCCACCGAGTCAATCATGTTCGGGGCGATTGACGATCTCCGCGAAAAGGCAAAAGAGCGGGTGCACACCCTGCATGATCGCGGCATGTTGGACGCGCAAATATACGACCCGACCGACACCAGCGTCGGGGGAATCCACGCCATGTTCATCGTGCGCGGCGATCCTCGCGCCTACAATCTGCCCCCGAAGCCCGAGGTGCCCACCATTTATCTGAAACCAGCATGGACCTCCTCCGCGATCGCATCGGCTGCATTGTTGTTGGGAACGCTCGCCGCCTTTATCGGAGGTCGCAATGGTCGGTAAGGTCTCGCCCGGCGACTCGGAGTACGATCGAGAAGCCGCGCTCGTTCTGATTCGGAAGCAGGCCGAGCAGGGTACTCTGCAGCAGCGTGGGGTTCGTGCGCTGGGCGCACCATTCCCGAAAGCGACACCTGAGCATGGCTATTACGGCATACCGCTTCTCGAAGAGCCTGCCTGGACGTGGGAGATTCCGCTCTACTTCTTCGTCGGCGGAGCAGCTGGTTCCGCGGCCGTCATCGCCACCGCAGCGGAGTGGGTCGGGGACGACATTCAACTGGCGCGCAACGCTCGTTGGGTATCGTTGGCGGGGATTTCAATTTCTTCTCTGCTTCTGATCTCCGACCTCGGACGCCCGGAGCGGTTCCTCGCCATGTTGCGGGTTTTCAAGCCTCAAAGCCCGATGTCCATGGGCGCATGGATATTGGCCTCGTTCGGCACTTTTACCGGCGCGGCCGTTACTTCGGACCTGATCTGTGATAAGGGTGCGGACCTGCTTCCAATTCGCCTTGTCGGCGGACTCGCCAAGGCGCTCTCCAGTTTGTTTGCTCTGCCGTTCTCTAACTACACGGGCGTTCTGATCGGAGCCACTGCGATCCCCGTCTGGAACAATAACGTGGGCTCCTTACCCATTCACTTCGGGATGTCGGGTTTGCAGTCCGCGGTTTCTGTCCTTGAGCTTCTGGGTCATGCCGATAACGGCGCGTTGAACTCCCTCGGCATCGGAAGCGCCGCCTGGGAGACCCTTGAAGGCGTCCTTCTGGAAGGCCGTCAGGACCCCATCCTGGAGCCCTTGAAGCGGGGGAAGAGTGGGTGGGTGACCCGCGTCGGTGGACTGCTATCAGGACCCGTGCCCCTGGCTCTGCGCCTGGCTGCTGCGGTGAGCGGGAAAAGAACTTCTCGCAAGTTACGTCGCTGGGCCGCACTCGCCGGGATTGCTGGGTCGCTGTTCACTCGCTACGGGTGGGTCATGGCTGGCTCAGCCTCTGTTAAACAGACCGCCGGAACTTTGCCTATTCCGCCGGAGCGTAATAACCGGTCTTAGCGTAGACGGTCATCCGCGGCAGTTTCCAATGTTTCGACCAGTTCAACTTGACCTTGATCTTGTGCCATTTTCCATCCCGGGGCGCATCCTGCGGACGATACCCGATGAGGTACTGATTTCGTAGTTCAAGCCCGATCGCATGCGCGACTTGCGGCAGGTCATTCGGATTGTCGATGGTGAATGCCCGCCCTCCGTTGATGGCCGTGAGCCGGTTCAACAGGTCCGGCCCCATGAGTTCTTCCTGAGTCGCAAAATGCCGGTCGAAGACTCCGATTCCGTACATCATCACATCGGACTCTTTCGCAATCGAAAACACTTCGCGCTGGCTGTATCGGCTATGGTTGTCGCCTCCATCGGAAATGATCAACAAGGCCTTTCGCTGATACTTCGCGGCCTTCATCTTGGCGAGGCCGAGATAGATCGCATCCAGCATGGCGGTGCGGCCATTAGGGTTAATGAAGAGCAGCGAACTCTGCAACTTGTCGGCATCTTGCGTGAAATCCGAGATCTCTTGCGGCCGGTCCGCGAAGCTGATCAGAAAGAATTCATCCTGCGGGTTTGCAGTGCGCAGGAATTCCTTGACTGCCTCCCGTGCACGCTCAATCTTGGTTTTCATGCTTCCGCTGTTGTCAAGAATGATGCCAACCGACGCCGGCGCGTCCTCACTGGAGAAGTACTGAATCTGTTCTGACCGCTTTCCATCGAACACCTGGAAATTGTCCCTGCTCAAGCCCTTCACGATCCGGTTCATGGTGTCGAGAATCGTTACTGGTACTAATACCAGGTCCACGTAAACTCGCATCGGCTTGGTCTTGATGTTTTCAATGACGGAATCCGACGGACGGACCTGCTCCACCCTGGGATAGACATGCGCCTCGTCGAGACTGTTTTGTGCACGAGCGGAACCGGGCATGATCGTTGCCAGGAAGAAGACCGCAATTACAGCAGAGTGGAGAGGAACCCGGACCGCATACCCCAGTGTCATACCACGCCATCCTTGTGGCATGTTTTATCGCCACTTCATACCAACAACAATGCTGTAGAACCCCTACTTTTCAGAGAAAGTTCGGAATCTAGGAAATGGCAGAGTTTTTCAGGTACAAGGTCAACGGACCTCGGCTGGGGTTTGCTGCGCGAGGTTCTCAGTCAGGCCCTCGCATTCCGGTGCGGGATGCTTCGCATGTGGGCGGGACTCGATCCTCAGGATCGAGGCCGCCGCCATATACTTGACTTCATCTTTGTCATCGAGAAGAAATTGAAGTGCCGGCAGAAGCTGTTTGCAGGGATGGCTTCCGATGGCCTTAGCGGCTGCAGTCCGGACACCTGCATTCTCGTCCTGCACCGCATCCTGCAACGCTCGTACGGACTTGGGATCGTGATCACTGGCCAGTAGCGAAGCTGAGATTGCCCGCGCGGGCGCGTCTTTGTCCTTAGTCAATTCCGCAGCCATCACTACACCGTATGAGAACGGACCTAAAAACACTCCTGACGCCTGGGTCAGCCCAATACGCGCCAGGTCGCTCGGACTATGAAGCTTCTTATTGGCATCGGTCAGTCCCTGCTTCAGCATCCCATCCGAGGAAGAATCCTGCTTGGAAAGGACTTCAGTGATCAGGGAACGGCCGCTGTGATCGCCTAGTTGCCACAGAGCCTTGGCTGCGGCGAACCGCACAGGCCCGGAATCGTCCTCCAGGCTTTGTTTCAACACCGGGACCGCGCGAATCGAATGCATCTCGCCTAGCGCCGATACGGCCGTTTCGCGCACGGCGGCGTCTTTGTCCTGAACCGCGGAGAAAACCAGCTTGAGCGCTCGATCCAACGGTCCCACGGTTGAAAGCGCGATCAAAGCTCCTTGCCGCTTTACGGCCCGGTGATCAGAAACGCCTTCTTTTAGAATCTTCCATGACAAAGTCTCAGGCAAAACTGAGGCGGGCTTTGCGGAACTCGTGCTGGCGTGGTTTGGGACGGGATCCTGTCCGTAGGCATTCCAGGCAAGGGCCCCCCATGCGAAAAGCAAAACGATCCAACCAGTCCGGTTGCGGTTCATGACTTATTGGCCCGCGCCAATATTGCAAGCTGGTTTGAGGTTAACGTCTAATGTCAGACGCACCTATCGGGCTTCTCATGTAGAGCTTCGGAAAAGAATCCTTAGGGCGTGGGCTTGCTTGGAGTTCCACCCGCTATACAGCGAATTCGCCCGAATGCCTACGGATTGAACCGGATAGTGACGCAACGAGGGGGGCTCTAGAGTAAGTGGTTTGTTGCTGATTCAGCAACGCCAACCTTGCTTCGAAAGCTTCTTGGAAAGGCACATTCCCTTGCTCAATCGAAATAGCCTGATCATCTGGCCAGGGCGGCCCTATCCGCTGGGCGCGAGTTGGGACGGTGAGGGGGTCAATTTCGCTCTTTTTTCAGAGCACGCGAGCAAGGTCGAGTTGTGCCTGTTCGACGAAACTGGGCGCCGCGAAGTACATCGCATTCAAATGCGCGAACAAACCGACCAGGTCTGGCATTGCTACCTGCCCGAGGCGCGGCCCGGTTGGCTATATGGATATAGGGTCCATGGGCCTTACGACCCCGCGAAGGGCCTGCGTTTCAATCCCCATAAACTGTTGCTCGACCCCTATGCCAAGCAGATTCACGGTGACATCAAGTGGAGCGACTCTCACTTCAGTTATCGCATCGGGCATCGCAATCAAGACCTGTCATTCGATCGCCGCGACAGCGCTCCCGGAATGTTGAAGGGCGTCGTGATCGATTCCGCTTTCACCTGGGGAGGCGATCGTCCCCCCGCTATTCCCTGGCATCAAAGCGTGATCTACGAAGTTCACGTAAAAGGATTCACCATACAACATCCCGAGGTGCCCCCTGCCCTGCGCGGCACCTACGCAGGTCTGGCGACTGCTCCGGTCATTGACTATCTGACTCGGCTTGGGGTGACTGCCGTCGAGCTCTTGCCGGTCCATGCGTTTGTGGATGACCGGCATCTCGTGGCTAAGGGGCTCCGGAATTACTGGGGCTACAACTCGATCGGCTATTTCGCTCCCGAGCGGCGTTACTCCGCAACCGGAAGCGTGAACGAATTCAAGACCATGGTGAAGACGTTGCACTCGGCTGGCATCGAGGTCATTCTTGACGTGGTTTACAACCACACCGCCGAAGGCAACCAATTGGGGCCGACGCTCTCGTTTCGCGGTATTGATAACCCCGTGTATTACCGTCTGGTAGGCGATCAGCCGCGCTATTACATGGACTACACCGGCACCGGCAACACGCTGAACATGCGGCATCCGCGCGTTCTGCAATTGATCATGGATAGCCTGCGCTATTGGGTGCTCGACATGCACGTGGACGGGTTCCGCTTCGACCTGGCGGCGACTCTTGCGCGGGAATTGCATGAAGTGGATCGTCTCGGAGCCTTTCTCGACATCATTCACCAGGACCCGGTGCTCTCACAGGTCAAGCTCATTGCCGAACCCTGGGACCTGGGTGAAGGCGGATACCAGGTGGGCAAGTTTCCCGTGGGTTGGGCCGAGTGGAACGATCGTTACCGGGACGCGGTGCGCGCATATTGGAAGGGCGATGGCGGCCTGATTGGCGAACTCGCCTACCGCATCACCGGATCCAGCGATCTTTACGCCCGCAGCGGCCGCCAGCCTTATGCCAGCATCAACTTCGTGACCGCACACGACGGGTTTACCCTCAACGACCTGGTCAGCTACAACCAGAAACATAATGAGGCGAACGGTGAGGAGAATCGCGACGGCACCGACAATAACCGCAGCTGGAATTGCGGAGCAGAGGGACCGACCGACGATCCGGAAGTGAAGATGCTTCGCTCCCGGCAGAAACGAAATTTCCTGGCCACGCTGCTTCTGTCGCAAGGCGTTCCCATGCTCCTTGCCGGAGATGCGATTGGTCACACCCAGCAGGGGAACAACAATGCATACTGCCAGGATAACGAGCTCAGCTGGATTAATTGGGAGCTCTCGCCGGAAAACCGGGAACTACTCAGTTTCGCCCGCCGCATCATCTCTTTGAGGAAGAACCATCCCGTTTTCCGTCGCCGCAACTTCTTTCAGGGCAGGGCCATCAAGGGCGCCGAGATCAAGGACATCCTTTGGTTGATGCCCGATGGAAAGGAGATGACCGATGAAGAATGGAAGCAGGAATCCGCGCGGTCGTTGGGCGTTCTTCTCTCCGGCGAGGGTTTACAGGAGCAGGATGAGCGAGGACACCCCATTAGCGATGACACTTTTCTCCTGCTGATGAACGCTCATCACGAGGAAATCGCTTTTCACCTGCCCGCCCCAAGGTCCGGAGCGGGCTGGGTTCCTGTGGTGGACACCTCTTGCCAGACCACGGACCATGAGGACCTTCAATACGCGAGCGGCGAAGCTTACCCGTTGCAGGCTCGCTCCCTGGTGGTGCTGATGGAGCGTGAGATGGGTCAACTGCGCCGCAAGGAGCGCAGGAATGAAGCGTAGTCACGGCATGCCGTTCGGCGCGGAGTATCGCGCCGATGGCAGCGTCCGATTCCGCTTATGGGCGCCCAAGGCCGATCGTGTTGACGTCCTCTTGCTGGACCGCAAACAGGACTTCCCGCTGAGCCGCCTTCCCGAGGGATGGTTCGAAGCCGTGGTTCCAAATCTGTCTCCGGGCACGCTGTACAAGTTCCGCATCAACCAGGATTTGGAAGTTCCGGATCCTGCCTCTCGGTTTCAACCTCAAGACGTGCACGGTCCAAGTCAAGTCCAGGACCCCGCCGGCTTCGCTTGGAATGACTCCGCGTGGCACGGCCGCCCCTGGGAGGAAGCCGTCTTCTACGAACTTCACGTTGGAACATTTAGCCCGGAAGGCACATTTTCGGGAGTCCAGAATAGACTCGACTACCTGGTGGAACTCGGCGTGACTGCCGTTGAACTTATGCCCGTTTCGGACTTCCCTGGCAAACGGAATTGGGGCTATGACGGGGTCCTGCCATTCGCGCCCGACAGTTCTTATGGGGCTCCGGACGATTTGAAACGCCTGATCCAGGCCGCCCATCACAAAGGCCTCATGATGTTCCTGGACGTGGTGTACAACCACTTCGGGCCGGAAGGGAACTACCTTCACGGGTATGCTCCGCAGTTCTTTACCAGCCGTCACCAAACGCCGTGGGGCGATGCCATAAACTTCGATGGGGCCTCGAGTCGCATTGTGCGGCAGTTTTTCCTTCACAACGCGCTTTACTGGCTGGAGGAGTTTCACTTTGACGGATTGCGGCTGGATGCCGTGCATGCGATCCAGGACGACTCCGAGCCTGACATCCTGACCGAATTGGCCGAATCGGTTCGTCAGAGATTTGGCCCAGCGCGCCACATTCACCTGGTGCTTGAAAACGACAACAACGCTGCCCATTTCCTGAAGCGCGACGACGATGCTTTTCCCAAGCTGTACAACGCACAATGGAATGACGACATTCATCATGCGCTGCATGTGGTGCTAACCGGAGAAACGGACGGTTACTACTCCGACTATGCTGAGCGGCCGTTGTGGCAACTCGGCCGTTGCCTGGCGGAAGGCTTTGCATTCCAGGGAGAGCCGTCCCCTTATCGCGACGGCGAACCCCGAGGAGAGCCCAGCCGTGCGCTCCCGACCCTTTGTTTCGTTGAGTTTCTCCAGAACCACGACCAGATAGGAAACCGGGCCTTCGGCGAAAGAATCTCAGTCCTCTCGGACGACGTGGCGGTCGGGGCGGCGAAGGCGATTCTTCTGCTCGCGCCATCCCCTCCCTTGTTGTTCATGGGCGAGGAGTTTGGGGCTACGACTCCGTTTTTATTTTTTTGTGACTTTGGGCCCGAGTTGGCGCTCGCAGTGACCGAGGGACGTCGCAGCGAGTTCTCTCGCTTTACGCGGTTCCAGTCGCCTGAATCGCGCGAGCAGATTCCAGACCCGAATCACGAGGAGACCTTCGCCAAGTCGAAACTTGATTGGAATGCGGCAGGTCGTACCCGGCATTTTGAGCAGTTACGGTTTACCCGACAACTGTTGTCCCTTAGGCAAAGGCGCATCGTTCCGCTGCTGACTGGTCTTAAGAGCGCGCACGGCGAATTCGAAGTGCTGGAGGACGGGAGCTTGCATGTGAGGTGGTCTTTGGCCAAAGGTACCCAACTTAGCTTGCTGGCAAATCTGCAGCCTCACCCAATCTCTATTCATCACATGCCCGAGGGCGAGTTGATCTTCGGACTCAAACCTGACGCGGAGTGGAAGGAATCGGAGTTCAGGACAGCGGAGGAGATGCCACTGTGGTCGCTCGCGTGGCTTCTCAAGCCATGAGCAGGCCCGATATTCCATTGTCGACTTACCGGCTGCAATTCAATCGCGACTTCACCTTTGCGAAAGCGACCGAACTCGTTCCTTATCTCGCGCAACTTGGTATTACCCACTGCTATGCTTCGCCTTACTTGCGCGCGCGTCCGGGTAGCACGCACGGATACGACATTATCGATCACAATACTCTCAATCCCGAGATCGGCACCCCGGAGGATTTCGAGCGCTTTGTTCAAACCCTCCAGGCACATGGGATGGGGCACATTCTCGATCTTGTCCCCAACCATATGGGGGTAATGGGCAGTGACAATTCCTGGTGGCTCGACGTTCTCGAAAATGGCCAGGCCTCGAAGTACGCCGACTTCTTCGACATCGATTGGGAGCCGCTAAAAGATGAGTTGCAGGGTAAAGTGCTGATCCCTGTGTTAGGAGATCAATACGGGATTGTCCTTGACCGTGGCGAACTGAAACTGACCTTCGATCGCGAAAAAGGCGAGTTCAGCATCTACTATTTTCAACACCGTTTTCCGGTGAATCCGAAGGAATATCCCCGAATTCTGTCGCTTCGAACTGAGACGCTGGAAGCAAGCCTTGGAGCGGACAACGAGCAATTTCTCGAACTCCAGAGTCTTAGTGCAGCCTTCAGTCACTTGCCAGTCCGCCAGGACGCCAACCCCCAGGCCCGGATTGAACGCAACCGGGACAAGGAGATTCATAAGCGGAGACTAGCGGCCCTCTGTGCGCAGTCTCCGGAAATCTGCGAATTCATGGAAGCCAATGTTCGCCAGATTAGCGGTGTTCCCGGTGATTCCCGTACCTTCGACGCTTTGCATGAGCTGATTAAGGCCCAGGCCTATCGATTGGCGTACTGGCGTGTAGCAGCCGACGACATCAACTATCGAAGGTTTTTCGATATCAACGATCTGGCCGCCCTGCGGATGGAAAATTTCGAAGTATTCTGCGCTACCCACAAATATGTGCTCGACCTGGTCAAGGCAGGGAAAATCGACGGGCTTCGCATCGACCACCCCGACGGTCTTTACGACCCCGCGCAGTATTTTCATCGGCTGCAATGTGGACGAGATTGCCGGGCCGAAAACCAGCAGTGCGAGGCGAAGTCGGTTTACGTCGCGATCGAAAAGATCCTGACCGGGGATGAGCACTTGCCGGAGAGTTGGCCCGTCCATGGCACCACCGGCTATGACTTCCTCAATCTGGTCAATGGGCTGTTCGTAGATCCGGATGCTCGCGACCGCATGGATCGTATTTACCGCGCGTTCATCGGCCATAACGTGGATTTCGATCTGCTCGCCTATGAATGTAAGAAGCTGGTGATGGACCGTGCCCTGGCCAGTGAATTGAACGTGTTGGCCAACCTGTTGAGCCGCATTGCCCTGGCGGACCGTCATACCTGCGATTTCACTGTCAATAACCTGCGCGATGCCCTGATGGAAATCGTGGCCAGCTTTCCCGTTTATCGCACCTATGTCACCGCTGATAGCGTCTCGGCGGACGATAGGAAATACATTACGCAAGCCGTGGAATTAGCGAGGGAGCGAAGCTCGGTCGCGGATGGCAGTGTGTTCGATTTCATCCAACACGTACTTCTCACCGAACAGAGCCAAGGTCGCGGGCAGGTCTACCATGAGCGAGTGTCCGCATTCGCCAGTAAGTTTCAGCAGTTTACCAGTGCGGTGATGGCGAAGGGGCTGGAGGATACCAGCTTTTACCGTTTCGACCGCCTGGTGTCGCTGAACGAAGTCGGCGGCGATCCGCGTCGCTTCGGCGTTTCGCCGCAGGATTTCCACTGCAGCATGCATCATCGGGCACGCCATTGGCCCCAGAGCATGCTCAGCACGTCCACCCACGACACCAAGCGTTCTGAAGATGTTCGAGCGCGCATCAACGTACTTTCGGAAATTCCCATGCTCTGGCGGAAGCGGGTTCGTCATTGGCGCGAACTGAATCAGAGAAACAAACTCCTGGTAAATGGCGCCGAAGCGCCAACCCGTAATGATGAGTATCTCTTCTATCAAACCCTGATCGGAATTTGGCCATGGGACGAGGGGGAACGCTCGAGCGAGGTACTACGGACTCGTCTTGGCGATTACATGGTGAAGGCCACTCGCGAGAGCAAAGCTCAAACCAGTTGGGCGAACCAGAACAAAGATTACGAGGATGCTGTCAGCAAGTTCGTGTCCGCGGTGCTCGAACCCTCTGCGGCGAATGCTTTCTTGAAGGAGTTTTCGCAATTTCAGGAATACGTTGCTCGCATCGGCATCTACAACAGCTTGTCCCAAACTGTGATCAAGCTGGCGTCCCCGGGAGTTCCTGATATTTACCAGGGCGCCGAGCTATGGGATTTCAGCCTTGTGGATCCCGATAACCGCCGGCCCGTAGACTACGATCTGCGACGGCGGCTACTCTCCGAGTTTCCGGAATGGATGAACTCGTCGGAACTTGCTGACAAAGCAAAGATGATCGTTCGATCCATGCATGACGGGCGGATCAAGCTATTTGTCACCTATCTGGCCTTGAACGCCAGAAAGCAGAACCGCCAATTATTCCAGGAAGGCAGCTATGATCCTTTGCCGGTAAAGGGCGCAAAATCGGAGCATATTTTGGCTTTTGCGCGCAACCACGAAGGCAAGTCCGCCGTGGTCGCGGTGCCTCGGTTTACCGCCCGTCTCTTGCAACGCGACCACGAGTCAGTGACCGCTCCCGCGGTATGGGAAGACACTCGTATTGCGGTCGCCGCCCCTGCAACGTACCGCAATGTATTCACGGCTGAACTTGTGGCGTCGGAACAGGCGGAAGGTGAGAATTGGATCTCGGCCAACCGGTTGTTCGCAACTTTTCCGGTCGCGCTTTTAGTATCGGAAGAAGAACCAGGCTGTGCTGCTTAGTTAGAAGGCGGGTGCCGGCGCACTCCGCGGAAAGAAAGTTCCTCCCGCCAAGACTTTGTCAATGGCGTCCAGCAGATCTCGAGCCGCATCGCTCTTGCACACGGCTCCGCGAATCACACCATTGTCGAATTGACGCACCAGTTCTTTGGACAAGTGAAGGGAAAACAGGATCACCGGAATCTCAGGATGGCTGCGTGTGATCTGGTTGGCAGCCTCTAATCCGTTCATTTCCGGCATGGCAATGTCCATGATGATGACGTCAGGCATGAACTGGAGCGCTTTTTCGATAGCCTCCTTGCCATCGCAAGCCTCAGCGCACACCGACCAATTGGACCGAGCCTCGACCAGATTACGAATGCCTAGCCGCATCACCTCGTGGTCATCTGCCACAAGAATGCGGACAGGTGCTGTCGTCGTGGGGGTAGACCTCAGCATTTGTTGCATGACTTTGCCTTGGAACTCCAGTCTCGTAGTAACGAATATCTCTCTCTCCGAAACCGCGCGTGCAAGAGACTGGCCAGAGAAATCTGTTACAAGCGCCTTCCTGTTGTGCTGTTCAGGATAGTGATTTCGTCCGGAAGCGGACAATGGCTCGGGAGGGTAGGGCGGTGGCACAAACGTGCTAAGGCGCACTTACACGAAACGTATGTTTCAGGCGAATGCTGCGCATTCGCCTTTAGGATACGCTGGATTTCCTGGTTTCAGAGTAGCTTTCTTTCGCTGCACCAAACGCTTCGTTCACTTGCTCTTTGCCGCGTCCTGCCGCTTCCTGGGCTCGCCGTCCAAATTCCTGTCCCTTTGATTTTGCATTCTCGAATCCCTGGCGGGCCCGATCCGCAATCTGAGAGCGTGTTTCTTCCCCGGCACCGGGAGCAAACAGGATCCCTAGTACGACTCCGGATGCCAGGCCTGCCAGGAACAGGGGCACCCCGGATGACGCGCGGCGCGACGGAATGTCAATGTCAACATCCCCCGCAAGAACGGCGCGGACCATACGCATGATCTTCTTTGTATCGATATCCATAAATCGTCCTTCCAACTATGAGATAGACGCTCCGATCTCGAGCACGCCTCGAGCATAAGAAGACCGCTGCAATCGAGCAATCGAGACGATGCTGTACTCGGCCCCATGAACGGCTGTACTCGCTTCAGGCTGCCTGTTCCCCGTCCGCTGTCCGAACCGTGGGTGAGATGGTCGGGGAAGAGGCTTGCAGCAGCCTTTCGGCAGTTTGCCGATAGTAGGCATAGGCACGCCGCAGCCGGGCTTGTTCTGGTTCGTCCGTTGTGGGAATGGCCATCCTGCAGATGCCCATGCGAAAGACCGAGTACGCAACGCAATACGAGTCAATGCCGTCTTTGAACCGGCGCCCGGTGAGCGCGCCGAATCGATTCAGAAGCAAGTCTCTCGCATCGGAATTCATATTCCATTCCACAATCGCTCCTGCCAGGTCCCAAAGGACATCAATGGGCCCAGGGAAGAAGTGATCGTCCCCGTGACTGGCAGCGTCGGATTTCAGGACTTCTCCCGAGCTAGCTAACAGCCATTCGTGAGGCTGCATGCGACCATCGCAAACGATCAGGTTTTCCACCGGCAGTTCGTTAGGGGTCCAATCCAACCCGAATTCCTGCTGGACGTTGAACCTGACCATGTCGCTGACGGGGTCCGTGGGCGCGGACACTCTGAATTCATAATCACGCAGCGCGCAATACCGGGCAATACGCTCCAGGAGTTCGTTGGAAAAGTCCGTGGCCGCCAACGGTCGTCCCCTGACCACCCGGTAAGCTGAATAGCCATCGCCGGCATCCTGGATCTCGCACCCAAATCCCGATTGCGCGAGCGCCCGCGCTCGCTCCCGAACCTCCTCTCCGATCCGCCCGAGGCCTTCGAACTTAAATATCCACTTTCCATCCTGCGAAAGAAATTTCGACCTTTCCATCTGCGGCCAGCAGGCAGGCCATTTTGTTGGGTCAGGCATTAAAGGCTTTCGCCATTCGCCCCCGCCTAGATACGTGCAACCCTGGAATCGGCGCGTGGAGTGGGTCTGAACTGGGACAAATCGAAAACGGTTCCAGCGTGCCGCGGCGTTACTTGCGCACAACTCGCCGGGAACCGGCTCCCGAGTTCCAAGGAGCGTAATGCATTCCTCCCCCACACCCAGCGCCGTGAGTGCCTCGGCTACGCTCAAGAATGTAGAACCGCTGCGTCCGGGTCCCTCATCAACAATCAGGAACCGTGAACCTTTGGCTCGCTTGTCATGGATCCACCGAACCTGATCTACACTGAAGCCTGCCACCCGATCGTAGGGGTGCCCGCTCGGCCTGACACTGATACGATCCACCGCGCCGCCTGGGTCCAAAGCGGCGGCAACTACGGCGCTTAGAGTTACGCCAATACTCCGGATGCCGATCACCGCGACCTGATCTCCGATGTTGCTGACGCTGCGAGCCAGCCCGATGAAGTCCGCGGGATTCAGTCCATAAAATGAAAAACCTTCGGGAGGCGAAACTGGAATGCTGAGTGGGTAATCAATTTTGGTAAGCGTGTTAATGAGAACGCCATACGTGGCGGATGTAGACGCCTGGACTATTTGTCGCGCCAGGGCGTCCGTGACCTCGGCCATTCGCGTCGAACACGTCAGTCCTTGGTCCGCAAGGGAAGCTTCCAATTCTCCAGCTCGAATGAGTCCATTCAGGACAGCCGAGTGATCTCTTGGATGTGCCCGCAATCTCTCCAGGTCCGCGACAAGATCCGCGAGCAGTTGGCTGGTGGGCATGGCCTTTCGGCCGTCGCGAAACACCCAAAGGTCTACTCGCGTGCTCAAAGACCGGTTTCTCATTGCGGACGGTGAACGGTTAAGAAGTAGAGTGAGGCTTGGGATGCATCTTTTTCTATACGGAGAACAACGTAAGTTCCTTCGCAACGACCTGTATCAGACTGTGCCAAATGTGGATGTTCCCGCGCTTAAAAGCTCGTATGATACTTCCCTGCGAAGGCAAATCCGCCAAATTGATCGCGGGTCGCGCTGACCGACCAGCGCTTGTTGAGTTGGTATTCCCCCTGAACAATCTCGCTCTGCGGCTGGGTGACGTCGGTTGAAAAGGTGAAAACAAAGTTCCTGGTCACGCGCTGCTGAATCGCGATCCTGGCCGATGGGTTCTGATTGTTGCCGCCAAGGTTCGGATCAATGGTTAAGCTCGAAATTCCTGCGAACTTCCCGAGTCTGCTGCTGACCTGGCTTGCCAGTCCCTTTGCCAGAACCTGGTTCGCGCTGAAATTGCCGGGAACTGATTCTTCCGTGGTCTGACCGCGGGCGATCAGGTTGATGATGTCCACGGGTGGCAACGGCGGATCCGCGGTGTACTTGGTTTCCAACTTCTCCACCGGTCCCACGATCGTCAAGCTTAGGTTGTACTGCTGAATGGCAGTCGTGATAAGAACATTCAAATAGGGTTCGGTGCGAGAGGGGTTGGTGAAATTAATCAAGCCCCGCTCCAGCTGATACCGTTGCCCGGCAAAGAAGACCTCGCCCGAAGTCAGGTCTGTCCTGCCCACGATCACCGGGTTCGCAGCCGTGCCGATGACTCGCAGGCTCACCGTACCTTCGATGCTAACCGTCGAACTGATCGCCGACAGGTCGGATGAGGTTTGCACCGCAACGTTGAGCTTTAACTTGTCCGCGAACGTTGGATTAGGAGGCGGCAACGAAGGAGTCCCGAACTGGGTCGCGAATTTCGCAAGATCGAAATCGGGTGTGAACGACAAGCTGTCGATCAGCACTTGGCCGTTCAAGGCTGCGGATTGAGGATCGCCCGTGAGCAAGATGTTGCCATCCAACACCGATCGTAAGCCATCTGGATAAAGCAGACGCACGCTCTTGGCGTTCAATGCCATATTAAACTGCAGGTGCGGCTCATAGTTGATGGTGCCGCTTCCTGAAATCTGTCCACCACCTGACTGCCCTTCCAGCTTCGTAATTTGGACCTGCCCGTTTGCCACGTCGAGAACACCATCCAGTTTCTCGACCCCCACCGGCACATCGCTGGTCGTGAGGGCTACTTGTTGAAGCCGGATTTGCCCTTTAACTCCGGGTTTCCTGAAGTTGCCTGTCCCCCGCAAGTCCAGGTTGACCAATCCGGCGCTTCGAATGTCGGGAGTCAAAATCCTTAGCAGCTTGAGATTGATTTGGCCCTGTGCGGTCAGGTCCATCGCGCGACCGGTCTCGATCGGGACTTGGCCGTGAATTCGAAGCGAGGTGTCGGTGCCCTTCAATTCACTCGGCTGAATGGTGATCAGGTTGTTAGCGTAATCCAGACGAATTGGGCCCGAATTTCCGATCTGCAGTTGCTGGTAGCTTGCCTGCAAAGTCGGAATCTGCAGGTGAGCTTCAAGCCGCGATTTGTCTTTCAGCGGACCCTTGAGCGATGCATGCAATTCGACTTGGGCCTGCGCCCCGGTGGGAAGCGCTGAGACATAGACTGCCAATAGTGGATCCAGCGCCACGCGCGTCGTGTCCACGTTCGCCTCGGCATAGTAATCCCCTGTCAAGTGAACGACGGCGTGCGCCCGCACGGCGGCTTCAGCCACATCCGAACCCATGGTGAATGTGGCCAGATGATTCGCAACCTTCAAATCTGCTTTGATTCCGTTGATCGTGGTCTCTTTAAACTGCAGCTGCGGCGCCTGCACACTGGCGACAAGCTGGGGGTTGTCTATGCTTCCAGTCCCCTGGGCCATGGCACTCAGATAGCCGTTAACGGCTAAGTTTTTCGCCTGGACTGCCTGAAGCTGCTGCAGGGCAATCTGCGGCGCAGAAGCGTTCAATTGATAGGTGCGGGCTTTCGGAGAGTAGGTGAGATCAGCATTGGCATTTCCGGCGGGGGTCGCGATCATCAGGGTCGAGTGCACCGACTCGCCCGTTCCCTGGATTTTCAACGTGACATTTTGGATGGGCTGATTGTAAGCCTCCGCTTTTACCAAGTGCAGCGCGCCGCTTCCGACCGGCTCGAGTTGCGAGCCGTGCAGATTGACATCGCCCGACAGAATCCCTGAAACCGGGTAATCGAGTCTGGCCAATCGTTGCAGGTCGGCGACAGGCATCTGGCGGATTGAAACGGCGGCCGTGATAGGACTCGCCGGCGTGTAACTCCAATTTTTCAAGCCAACCGTCGCCTTCGCGCTCACCTGGCCTTGGCCTGAACTGAGGAGGGAAGCGTTCTGCACCGTGAATTGAGACGCACTGGCCTGTAAGCCGGCATGTAGGCTGCGCCATGAACTTCCTTCGATCCGTAAGTCCCGGGCATTCACTTGCCCGTCCACCAGCGGACGCTGCAGTGAACCACGAACCGTGGCATCAACCTCAGCAGTCCCGGAAATGTTTAACGGCTTCCCTCCGCTTTGCAAGTCACTTGTCAGCCGGGACATTTCTTTCAAGTCGGCGGTCTGGGCGTGCAGCACAAGGTTCGACCGGCGGCTGATCTCCCCGCCCACGGTAACCGAAGTGGCCGGTGTCTTGATCGAGGTTTGCCGCAACGTGATCCGCTGTTCCTTGCCGTCATACGCAGCATGAACATCGGCATTTAAAGGAGTATCCGCATTACCCGACTGAGAGCGTAGTGCTCCCAGCACGCTCAAGCTGGAATTCGCTCTCAGGTTTGCCATGCTGCCAACCCAAGAAGCCTCGGCCATTCCCTTGAGCGTGCCGGTCAGGGGAACGTTGTTCAACGAGCCACGCTTGAGTGACTGTTTCGCCGCCTCTAATGAGATCTGTTGCAATTCAGCCCGAACTCGCGCAGCCGGTGTGGCTTCGAGATGCTGCATCGTGAAATCGGCCACAACACGTCCTTCCAGCAGGTTCGCCGTGAATGGCTGTAGGGACAAATTTCCATTTGCAAGTTGGTAGCGTCCGCGGATTGCGGATACTGCCAGCCTTCCTTGTTCGGCGGAGAGGCGCAGTTCCTTACTCTCCAGATTGCCGTCCAGCAACACGCTTTTCAGGAAAGGCTCGTTCGAGCTCTGGTAGTGAATGGATCCTGCAAGAGCTACATCTCCGGATGCAGACCCATTCTTAATCATTTCTGCGAAGTCCTCGCAATGCAGCAAAAGACGATACGATCCTTCGACTCGCGGGCTGCCATAGTTTGTGACCGTGGCGCTGGCCACGGCTTGCGAATTTCCGATCTTCACCTGCAGCGACGAGAGCGAGGCCTCTGACGGGGTCATCGCGAATTGCGCCTGTAATCCGTGTGGCAAGGGTGTGTAGTTGCCGTATTTCAAATGTCCAGTCTGGTACGCCACGGAACCGCTATAGCGTTTCTGAAGAGTCTCGAAGCGGACATCCGTCTTCAGATCGGCGATGTCCGCCTGCAACGGCATCTTCAGGTCGTTGTAAAAGATCGCCCCGTTGTACAGTCCGACATGTCTGACCGCTAAATCAAAAATGTTGGTTTGGGAACTCGTATCCCTTGGAGCGTTCGGAGACGGTAGATTGAGCTGTCCCTCACGGTTGACGATCAGATGCACGACTGGATGCTCGATGAGAAGTTCGTTGAGATTCACCCGCCGCTGCATGACTGACAGTATCTTTAGACGAATGGTGAGGCGATCGACCGCAAGCAGTGGAGCCTGGTCCGCCGCTTCTGTCCCATGAATGACAACCCCGTACACGTCGGCTGTCAGCTTGGAAGGGGAAAAAGTGTAGCTCTGAATCGTGACCCTGCCGCCAGTCGCCTGCGATCCTTTTTCCATCACCTTGGAGAGCACATAGCGGTGAAAGCGCTTGCTGCGAAGAACCGCGTATCCACCCACCAGGATCAGGACGGTAAGTCCCAACAGGATCGCCGCGGTCCAGCCCAGGATTCGTTTCCAGTTCATGATTGTCAGAATGCCTGACCCAACGTAATGAAAAACTGGAAGGGGTTGATGCCGGGGATTGGGTTCAAGTTGCGTCCAATATCAATCCGCACTGGACCGACGGGAGTTGAATAACGAAATCCAATTCCAACTGTGCTGGTGTAGTGCTCCACAAAATCAGAGAAACGAATGTGGCTGTAAACATCTCCTCCGTCATAGAAGACAACTCCGCCCAGGTTGTTGATGATGGGAATCGGATAGCGCAACTCTGAATTCAGAATTACAAGTTGGTTCCCCCCAACAGGGACGCTGATTCGAGAGCAGCCCGTCGTCTGTCCGGGAGGGCAGACGGCCACTGCTCTTTGCGGACCAGCGCCATTGGTTGGAAATCCGCGAAGCGTGGTTCCACCTCCGGCAAAGAAACGTTGACTGGTAGGCACAAAACTGCCCGCGAAAGGGGCCGCCAGCCCAAGCCGTATGCTGTTTGCCCAAATGATTTTGGCCGGTGTGACCGGGCGATACGTGGCGTACTGCCCGACGAGGCGTGTGAAATTCGCGCTCGAACCCAGCGCTGTCGGTGTTACTCCAAAATCCAGCGTCCCATAATGACCCTTGTGCGGGTCCAGCGGCTTGTCTCGCGTATCTTGAATGATCGAGGCCGAGAACGTTGACAGCCGCACGTTTCGGTCCTGCGGCAGCACAAGTTCCGGAACCAGGATCTGGGACAACGCCGTGTGATTGAAGTTGTAACGGAACTGCGCCGTGGTGGTCTGCTTGCGGTCAATGGTCCGCTCCAGTTGGAATGAAACGTCCGCCAGGGTGGCAGCATAGAGAGGGTTTTCCGTCGTTCGCTCTCCCGACATGCTGAACAGGGAGCGCCACTTCAGGCCCCGGAAATGCGGGTCCGCATACGTTGCCAGCAGGCGCTGATCGAGGCGGGCCACCAGCAGCGAAACCGCGCCGGTTTCACCCAGGCCGCGGATGTTCTTGCGCGTGAACTCGAGCGATCCACGCGGACTGGCGAAAGTGCGCTCACTCGAAACAAAGCTCGACGTGTCCAGGGCGACCGCAGGAAGCCCCGGCACCGCAACCGTTCCCGTGGGGAGATTTCCTCCGCGCTTTGACACCTCGAATCCGAAACCGTAAGTAATCGTGTTCCGCTTGGATTCGTGTACTTTGATCAACGCCTCTTCATCGGTCTGATCTTCGATCGGTCTCCGCGGGCCCACGCTGGACCAGTCGAAGATCCCGAGGTCGTAAAGTTTACTCTCCGCTTCCAGCAGCTTGCCTTGACTCAGCGGGGTCTCCGGCCCGATGTTTGCGGTTTTGTGAATCAGCGAAGGGCGGGTGACCTTCTGCCCCAGGAGCAATACTTTGCTCACTCGCAGTTGCTGGTTTTCCGTGATCCGGTACACAACGTTGACCAGGTGAGGGTCATCGGGCGCCCGCGCCACCTGCAGTTGCACGTCAGCGTTCAAGTATCCAAGGTCCAGATATCGCGCCAGGATGTGGCTTCGATCGTCCTCCAGTTTGCGCGCCGAGAAAGGGCCTCCCGGCCGAATTTCGAACCCGGTCTCCGGTCGAAGTTGATCGAGCGCCAGATGACTATTTCCTTCGATCTCGAATTCTCCAACCAGGGTTTGTGGACCCTCCTCGATCTTGAACAGCACATCGATCTCCGGTTCATGGTCTTCTACCTGGGGAACAACTTTTACTTCTTCAAAGCCGCGGTCGCGGTAGAGAGTTTGAATATTCTTGACGCTGTTCTTCAACAGCTTGTCGCTGAACTGCCCGTGCGAGAAGAGTCGGTGTTTCTTGATCTGCACATTCCTGGCAAGCTCTTCTGCGCCGATGTGGTGGTTGCCCGTAAAATTCAGTTCCTCCACTTTATGACGATGCCCTTTGTCCACCTCGTATACGACGGAAATCAAGGTCGGGGTTCGTTGGAAGGCAGTGGTGACCCGGACATCGAAGTACCCCTTGCTTTGAAAATAGGTGCTCAGGTTTTCCCGGCCTTCCTCCACCAGTTCGCGGTCAATGGCGCCCTCGCTATAAATGGGAATCAACTTCTTCTCCCGTCTGCTGGCAACGTAGGGGATCACGGAGAGCTTTGCGCCGGCGACTTTCACCGAGACTTTCGGTCCTACTGATACTCTGAAGGTGATGTCGGCGCGATTGGTCGCCGCGTGGTATTGCGGCGGATCAATTTGCAATTGGTTGGCAAGATAGTGTTGTCCAGCCAGACACTTCCGCAGCAATCCAATTCCTGACTTGATGCGCTCGGGTGTGTAGTCTTTCCCCGGCTTCAGCGTCGAAAAGGTGAGCTTGGCGCGCCAGGCGCGCATCGCATGCAGAAGTTTCGCGGCTTCCTCCGGAGTTGTTCCCTGAATTTCAACTCTGCCGATCTTCGCTCTTTTTCCAAAATCCACGTGGAAGGTGACGTTAGCCAGTTGGTTCTTTTCATCCAGTTCAACATCGCTGCGCACCTGCGCCTGGAAATACCCATTGTCATGGAAGAAATTCAGCAGAGCGGTTTCCGATTGCGGGAGTTGTTCCTTGTCGAATGCCTGTTCGTCCGGCATGTTCACCACTTGCAGCAGGCGCGTGTATGGGAACAGTTTTGTGGCTTCCGGGAACTGGATCACCCCCACGTAGTAAGCCGGGTGCAGGACGAACTTGACTAACAGTCCTGTGGGTTGCGGCGATACATTGACTTCGACGTTGTGGAATTTGCCTGTGCCTTGCAGAGCGGTGGCGCTGGCTTTCACCTTTGTGTCGGAATACGGCTCTCCCGCCTTCTGCTCCACCAGACTGCGCAGTTGTTCCAGATTGAGCCGCGGGTCTCCGACCAGATCGACCCCTGAGACCGGTTGCCCCTCATAGGAGGTCGCCGGCGCCGCGACGCTCTGCGCAGCGGCCTGCGCCAGGCAGCAGAAGAAAAGAAGAATCCAGATCCAGCGCATAAGGATGACGGTGCGGAACGCGTCGCTGGCCCGGTGTTTATGCTCGATGCGGTCCACGGCGAACTGAGCTCTGCAATCCCGAATCCGGTGAAGTCTCTGATGCGCATGGATTTTTGTGAGATGTCCAGCCCCGGCGACAAGCCTCGATCGCGATTCACAATGCAGCCCTGTCCTTCAAACCTCGCATCGAAGTGGGCGAACGAACTTGCTTAAAGGAAATTCCGCAGCTTTGTACACGCTTTCCCGAGTTCCTGAAGCGGCCCCGGCGCATTACAGTCGAAGCGCTTCATCTCGGGGAAGTTTTCCTTACGTTGTGGCAAGAGTGTCAGGAGCAGGATGCGGCTGGCAATTTTCGGACTGACGATTAGCTCCTCCTGGGGAAACGGCCACGCCACGATCTGGCGCGGACTGTGCGCCGCGTTGGCTCGCCGTGGCCATGAAGTGACCTTTTTCGAGCGCGATGTTTCTTACTATGCCAATCATCGCGACCTGGCCGACCCTCCCGGCTATCGCATCGTCTTTTATTCGGATTGGGACCAGGTTGAGCCTCAGGCCCGCGCAGTGCTGAACCGGGTAGACGCCGCCATGATCACTTCCTATTGCCCCGATGCCGTCGCCGCCGCCGAACTCATCCTGGCGTCCAAGGTGCCGGTTCGCGTTTATTACGATCTCGATACTCCCGTGACCCTCGAACGCCTGCGTGAGCAGGGCACCGTCGAGTATGTTCCGTCGTATGGACTGGAACCCTTCGACCTGGTTTTGAGCTACACCGGCGGACGCGCATTGCGCGAATTGCAGCAGCGCCTCGGAGCCAGGAAAGTAGCCCCTCTCTACGGCAGTGTGGATCCCGATACCCATCGGCCGGTTCAACCGAATGCGCGGTATGGTTCTGACCTCTCGTACTTAGGCACCTACGCTGCCGACCGGCAGCCAACCCTCAATCGCCTTTTCATCGAACCAGCGCGGCGTTTGCCAGAAAAACGGTTTCTGATCGGCGGTGCGCAATATCCGGACGACTTTCCCTGGACTGAGAACATCTGGTTTGTGAGCCATGTCCCTCCCGCGCAACACCCGGCTTTTTACTGCTCTTCAAAGCTCACGCTCAGCGTAACGCGCGCCGCGATGGCGGAAATGGGCTATTGCCCATCAGGACGCCTGTTTGAAGCCGCCGCCTGCGAGACGCCGCTGGTCAGCGACTGGTGGGACGGTCTTGACGAGTTTTTCGAACCCGGTCGCGAGATCCTGGTCGCATCCACGGCTTCCGAGGTTCTCTCGGCTCTGACTCAAGAGCCCGAACAGTTGCGCCGAGTGGGCACTGCCGCCCGCCAGCGTGTAATGGCCGAACACACCGCCGATCATCGCTGCCAGGAATTGATCCGCCTGTTGGAGGTGAACGCATGAACCGCCGCTGGGGAATCATCCCCGCTGCAGGGCTGGCTACGAGAATCCAACCGCTGGCATTTTCCAAGGAACTGCTGCCGGTGGGCACTCGTCACGAGGGCGCCACGGAGCATCCACGCGCCGTCTGCGAATATCTTCTGGAACGGATGCTTCTGGCGGGCGTCACGCACGTGTGCTTCGTGATATCACCCAGCAAGACCGACATCATGAGCTACTTCGGGGGACGGCTGGAGAATGCGGCCATCTGCTACGCCATCCAGCAAAACCCCGCCGGGCTGTGCGATGCCGTTTTCGGAGCGCTTCCATTTATCTCTCCACAAGACGAAGTGCTCGTCGGCTTGCCTGACACCATCTGGTTCCCGGTCGAGGGTTATACCTTCCTTCCGGACCGCCAATTCTCATTTCTACTGTTTCCAGTCGCGCAGCCGGAACTGTTTGACGCCGTCATCACCGACGACCGGAGTACTGTGCAGGAAATTCAAGTCAAGCAGAACGGGGCAAAATCGGAATGGGTGTGGGGCGCATTCAAGCTCTCCGGTGAGCGCCTGGCGACGTTACATGACTTGTGGCAGCGTCGCGGACGTTCGGATCAGTATTTCGGAACCCTGGTAAATGCGCACCTGGCCGAAGGGGGTATCGCCCTTGGAATCAAACGCGGCGATCAATACGTCGATGTTGGAACGGTACACGGCTACCGAGAGGCGGTACGGCTGCTGTCATCAGCCCAGCTTGCCTACCATGGGGTGGAGCGATAGTTCCAAGTCGCACACAAGTGGCTGGATGAAACTTGTCGAGAGTCGAGCATCCGATCGCTCCTTGCGGCCTCTGATTTTCGTAGCTCATCCTGACGACGAGACCCTCGGCGCCTCGGCCATCATGATGCGTTCGCCGACTGCCATGTTGGTCTACTTGACCGATGGCGCGCCTCGCGATCCTCGATTGCGCTCTCCTGATGCGAGCGGTTCCCGCGCGGACTACGCAAACCTTCGCTCCTCGGAGTTGATTTCTGCACTGCAAGTGGCCGGCGTGGGACGGCATCAAATTATCTTTCTCGGAAGCGTAGATCAGGAAGCGATCTTTGAGGTGGTGCCTCGGGCCCTGTACTTGGTCGAAGTGTTGCGGAGTGTTGGTCCCGATGTCGTCATCACCCATCCCTATGAAGGCGGCCATCCCGATCATGATGCGGCGGCGCTGGTTGCCAGACTTGCCATTGAGATCCTACACCGGGAAAACGCGACCGTGCCTGATCTGCTGGAAATGGCCTCTTATCACGCAAGGGAGGGAAGCCTGGTAACGGGCCAGTTCCTCGATGAGACTTCCAACCCCTCCTTGCTGATCGAATTACATCCGGACGAGTTGGATCGCAAACAACAAATGCTGCGCTCCTTTCGCTCGCAATGGCGAGTCCTTCAGAGCTTTGCCCTGGGCACTGAGATGCTGCGCCGGGCCCCGCTTTATGATTTCAGCCTTCCGCCCCACTCTGGCAAGCTCTGGTACGAGTGTTTGGGATGGGCCATGACCGGATCCCGCTGGCGCTCGCTCGCCTCCTCTGCCATGAATGAAATGGATCGGGTATGCGTCTGACCGTGCTCAACGTCAGCTATCCCCTGGCGCATGTGTCGCCAGCCACAGCTGGCGGGGCGGAGCAGGTGCTGCTGACCCTTGACCAGGCGTTGGTGCGTTCGGGTCACCGTTCGATTGTGATTGCGCCCGCAGGGTCCAGAACTCACGGATTACTGCTTCCCATCCCGCGATCGGCCAAAAACCTGGACGAGCAGGCGAAGCAGCGAGCCTGTTCCGAAAACGCGAAGGCGATTCAACTTGCCCTCGAGACCTTCCCCATCGATCTCGTTCATCTTCACGGGATCGATTTCATGGAGTACTTGCCGCCAGCGGAGGTTCCTACCATTGTCACACTGCACCTGCCGCCGAGCTGGTATCCCTCTGCCGCGTTCAACGGAGAGATGCCGAACCTTCATCGGGTATGTGTCTCGGAGTCGCAACGCAGGGCATGCCCACCGCGTGCGCACATTGCAGCGGTTATCCCGAATGGGGTTGCTGCGCACCCGGGGCCGCTGCCCAAGAAGGGGAATTACGTCGTCAGCCTTGGACGAATTTGCCCAGAGAAGGGCTTTCACCTGGCTCTGGAGGCTGCCAGCCATTGCGACCTGCCCCTCTTGCTGGCCGGAGAAGTATTCGAGTATCCGGAGCATGGCGCCTATTTCGAACAGTGGATCAAGCCGCGGTTGCGCGCGCCTCATAAATTTCTCGGTCCAGTTGGCGGAGAAAGAAAACGCCAGTTGCTGGCGGGTGCCCGATGTTTATTGATCTCAAGCAGCGCGCAGGAAACCAGTTCTCTGGTCGCCATGGAAGCTTTGGCCTGTGGTACTCCGGTGATCGCCTTTCCCAACGGTGCGCTGCCGGAGCTCGTTGAGCATGGCCGCACCGGGTTCCTGGTGAATTCTGTGGAACAGATGGCAAGGGCCATTCTGGATGCCGATCTGTTAGACCGCAATTACTGTATGCGAATTGCCCAGGAGCGCTTCGCCGAGCAGCGCATGGTAGCTGATTATTTCGGTCTCTATGCGCGAGCGACCTCGCACGCGGCACGCCAGATCGAACATGAGGTGCCCTGCTGATGCCTGCCCTGGGATTGCAGGCCCGGTTGTTCACCGATGTGAACCAGATCTCATCGCTGAGACATGAGTGGGACGATCTATTTCGACGCTGCCCCGGCGCCACTACCTTTCAGCGCCCGCAATGGATTTTGAGTTGGTTCCACGTATTCCGTCCCGCGAGACCATTCGTAGTTGCCGTCTGGCATGAATCTCTGCTCGTAGGCCTGGCGCCGCTCCTCATCTACAACAGAGACTCTCAATCTGTGCTGGCTTTTGCCGGTGGCGGCGTCTCGGACTATCTCGACGTGCTGATTGACCCTGCCCATGCCTCCGAAGTGTGGGATGCAATTCTCGAAGCCATCGGATCGCACCGGCGCTCCTGGGATCGAGTTGAGCTTACCGACTTGCCGCAGGCTTCGATCGCGTTGCAGAAGAACCGCACTTTCCATTTGGAGATCCACGATACTTGCCCGGTTCTGGAACTGCCGTCCTCTGTTGGCCTCATGGGATCTGTCATTCCAGCGCACAAGCTGAGGAACTATCGCAATGCCAGGCGTCGCCTGGGTGAGGCTGGACCTTTCCGAATTGAGATCGCAACCGCGGCGAACCTTGAGGAGTCCCTCTCGACTCTGTTTCGCCTGCATTCGGATCGTTGGAATCGCGCCGGCCACCGGGGTGTCTTATTGCAGGATGAGGTACGCCGCTTTCATCATGAGATTGCGCCGCAACTCGTCGCGGCGGGCATCTTACGCCTCTACCTGCTTCGGTTGAACGACACTACCCTCGCCACCCTTTACGCATTCTTCGAACATGACGTCGTGTACTGCTACCTCCAAGGCTTTGATCCCGAGTACAGCAAGCTCAGCCCGGGAACTTTCATCCTTGGCGCTGTGATCGAAGATGCGATTCGCCACCGGGCAGGGAAAATCGACTTTCTTCGCGGCCGCGAGTCGTACAAGTACTCGTGGGGCGCGCACGATCATCCCACGTATTGCCTCACACAACGGCCGGACAGCGCCTGAGTAGTAAGGTTACCGGAAAGCATCGCAAAACGATGAAAGGGCAGGGGAGTGTCGGAGCGATCTGGAACCGTCCGCCCCCAGGCTGCTGACCAGCCTTTTAAAGCGGTCCGGCAAGCCCGGGGACGGTTCCACCGCACCTAGTGCCGACTTAGATGGGGGTCCCGGGCAGCAGGTTGGGTGAGGGACTCAGGATTTCATCCTTGGGGCGCAAAACTGCCGGTTGTCCTTCGGGAGACACACTGGGATAGCGGCCTTAATGCAACGGGTCTTTCTCAGCCCGCATCCGACTTGCCCGAGAACGGGAGGCAAAATTCATGCCGGAAAAACGGACCATTGAGCGGGCCCGCCAGGACGCCCGGGAAGGCAAAGCGCCGACCACGCAGGCGGGTGAATTTGTGCGCGAAGAAATTGAGCATGTGCGCGACGGGAAGCACGGGGTGCGCAATCCCAAGCAGGCGATCGCGATCGGCCTCTCCAAGGCCCGAAAAGCGGGAGTGAAGCTGCCGCCGGCGCCGCGCGGGTCCGCTTCGGCCCGCAAGAGCAGGAGCACCGGACGCAAGCGCTCCGGCGCGACTTCCCGCAAGCGGTCGCAAGCCACTACCCGCGCTTTGAAGCGGGAAGGGCGGTCCGGCGCCTCGCATGCTGCGCTTTCACGACACGCGAAATCTGCGGCCCGAACCCGTCGGTCCCGCAGCGGAAAGAAGGCAGGCCAGTCGCGCAAAGCAGCCTAGAAACTGCCATGAAGGCCAGGCTGCACATCGGCACTTCGGGCTGGCACTACAAGCATTGGTTGGGCAACTTCTACCCCCCGAAATTGCCACCGGCCAAAATGTTCGAATGGTATGCCCGGCATTTTCGCACCGTTGAACTGAATAACAGCTTCTATCGTCTTCCGACCGAAGATGCGTTCCTGCACTGGCGCAGCCAGGCTCCGCCGGGCTTCACCTTCGCTGTGAAAGCCAGCCGTTTTATTACCCACATGAAGAAGCTTAAGGATCCGCACAGCTCGGTGGAGAAGTTCTTCCAACGGGCCCTACTGCTAAACGAAAAGCTCGGCCCCGTCCTGTTCCAGTTGCCGCCGGGCTGGCCGGTGAATCTAGACCGCCTCGAAGAATTTCTTGCCGTCCTTCCGTCCGGCCTGCGTTACGTCTTCGAATTTCGCGACGAAAGTTGGCACAGCGAATCCGTATACCGGATTTTGCGCCGCCACAATGCTGCTCTTTGTGTCCATGATTGGCGTGCCGCGCAGGGTCCAGCTGTCATCACGGCAGACTTTACCTACGTTCGTATGCATGGGCCGAGCGGGGCCTACCACGGCAGCTACAGCAACTTCCAGCTGGAGAACTGGGCGAGCCGGATTGAGGGATGGGGAACCAGCTTGGCGGCGATCTACCTCTACTTCAACAATGACCAAGGGGGATTCGCAGTGAGGAACGCACAGACGCTGCAGGGGTTTGTCGGCTTACGCGCAGCCGCCTGAGTTCTTGCCTGGTGCCCATTCATACCCGCTTTTCTGCACCATTTTCGATGATATCCGTACGGCAACAGAAGTTGGCAATTACAGGTTCGGCCTGATCCCCAAGGCGGCTACACCGGGTTAATGTGTGCCCTAGCGACTGACAACGCGAGTTCAAAGGAGGTTTCTAACATGCTTTATTGGGCTTTGGTCTTCCTGATCGTGGCCATCGTCGCCGGTGTGCTGGGCTTTGCTGGAATTGCCACTGCCGCCGCCGGAATCGCCAAGCTTCTGTTCTATGTTTTCCTCGTGATTTTCCTGATCACCTTGATCATGGGTCTGGGCCGACGTGGCAGGACTGGAGTTTAGCCTCTGCGGCCAGCTGTGAGAACGTTGTGGTTCGCCTCCCGACCCGGGCCGGGGGTTCCCGACAAGGGACCTTCTCCCCGGGTTTCGCTTATGCTTTTCCTGCTTCGGCTATATCAACAGAAGTGCTCGCCGGGTTTCTCTTCGCGTCAGTTCCAGCGTTACTCCGTATACGAGATGCGCGCCCAGCGCAGAGGAGTGCTGCGACAGCGAATTTTCGGCCGGGGACTGTGAAAGTCCGAGGGCGGGAACCGCCAACTCGTCGGCGCCCAGAAATAACGCGGCACCAAATAGGGCGCCATCGGCCACACGGTGGCGCCGCTTGTGTTCCGCCAAAGCTCCATAAATTGCTCCCATAGCCGCCCCAAAGCCATAGTGGACCATCGGCCCAGCAATCTTCTTCTGCTCTTTACCGAGTTTGACGCCCGCCAGCGAATCAAGCAGCCATGCGGCGGTTTTCATGGTTGCGTCCTCACTCTCTTCCGGCTGCTGCAGCCCCGAAGTTCCTGAACAGTTTGCTTGGGCCTTCCTCAGTGCGGCCTGGAATTGATTCATGGCCCAACTTCCTGCCAAGCCGCCCAGCAGGCCCGCAATCGCTCCTCGTACCCAGTCCGGCCGGCGCCGCAGCCGTGGAAACCTCATACGCGCTCCTCTTTTGAAAAGTTAGCCCTGCGATTTCTGCACGCCAGGGCAGCAAAAAGGCCCGGGAATGGACCCGGGCCTTGGTTAGAAGGTGAGGTAACTTACTGCTTGGGCTGGTCCGATCCGCCCATGCTGCTGCTCTTGCTCTTCTTGCCCATTGAGCAGCTCTCGGAAACCATGTCCACGCTGGTTACGTTGAAGGTCTTGCCGCTGGAGCCCTTGCTCATACCGGACCCGCTGCTGGACTCGGACATCGCCCCGCCATTCTCCCAGCTGCCGTGAACTGTCACTTCGTGGCCGGCATGTGCAGAGACGTCCGCGCCAGCCAGGGTAACGGTCTTTCCGCCCTTCTCTTCAAGCATGTAATTGCCGCCTTCGGAACGAATGCACCCCTTCAGCTTCTTTTCGCCTTTCGTGGCGCCTTTTTCAGAACCCATGGAAGACGATCCCTGGCTCTGTCCCATGCTGGATCCCGATGTCGATCCTTGGCCCATGCTCGAGTCGTGACCCGTCTGCCCCGACTGCCCGGACATCGCTGGAGACGACCCCTGGGTCCCTTGGGAGTTGTCGGTCGAAGGAGTGGTTTGCGCCATGGACGCAACCGCAAACAGCAATGCAGTACCTAACGCCAAAGACAAATGTTTCATTTCGCTCTCCTGATACGGTCAGAATCGAACCGCTCTCTGTTTGACTTCGGGACGGTCTTACGCGACAGTCCTCTGTGTCTGCTCAGACGCATGTGGCAAGGACGTAGGTTGCAGGTGGGAAACCGGATTCTTGCTCAAAACCGATTGGATCGTGCCAAGCAGCTGCTCCCGGGACGCCGCCTTATCGCAATATGCATTGACCACGCCCAGGATTTTGGCCGGGATTGTAGTCAAGCCGGAAAAAAGCACAACCGGCAAGTCGGGACGAATTCGCTTCAGCGCGGAAGCCACTTCGTAGCCGTTCATGCCCGGCATCTCGTAGTCAACTACAACCGCGTCTACCACGTGTTTCGCGACCAGTTCCAGGCCGAGTTTTCCGGACGAGGCCGTTAACACCCGGTGCCCAAGCATTTCGAACATCAACTTGTAGAGCGCTAAGCCGGGTTCGTAGTCATCGATCCAAACCAGGGTTTTCTGCCCGGGAACATAGGGGGTGTCGTGATGAAGCAGTTTGCGCTCGGTCCGACGACTCTGTCCGGTGAACGACGATGATACCCACGCTCGGCGTTTCGAGACTTTTGGCACGATTTCAAAGTACTGGCGTCGCCTGAATTTCACAATGCGGACGAACCTGTAGGCAAATACATAAAAGCATGTAAGCAATTTCAGCGGAAGGCCCTATCAGGTACTTAGGTTATCCACTCATTTTGTTGATGGTGAGAAGAGTCCCTCATCCAGACGGGGCATGAACTTGGCCCAACAAAAAAGGCGCCTTTTGCAAGAGCGCCTTCATTCATTAATCTTCCTTTGCGGCTACGAGGCCTTTTTGATCGGTCTAGCTTTTTGCTGGTCTTCCGACTCCGACTTGGTGTCTTCTGCTTCGCCCAGATCCTCCAGAAGCGTTTTCATGTCGTCCGCGTGCTCTTCCTCTTTTGCCAGGATCTCTTCCATCATGCGCCGACTCGTGGGATCGTTTTCTCCCAGGTAGCGGATAATTTCGCCGTAGGATTCGATCGCGATCCGTTCCGCTACCAGGTCTTCTCGGATCATGTCCACGATAGTCGACCCTTCTACGTATTCTGAGTGGCTTCTGTCCACCAGCCCTTGCGGATTGAGGTCCGGTGCGCCATCCAGTTGGCTGATCCGTTCCGCGATCTGGTCCGCGTGCTTCTGTTCCTCCTCCGCGTGTTCGAGGAACTCGCTTTTCACCGCTTCGGAGTGGATGCCAGACGCCATGTAGTAGTGGCGTTTGTAACGAAGCACACACACCAATTCCGTGGCTAAGGCATCGTTGAGGATCTTGATTACCGTCTCGCGATTGCCTTTGTAATTGTCAGTGACGGCGCCGTTCTTAATGTGCTGGCGAGCACGTTGCCGAATGGCTGTAATGTCGGAGACAAAATCCCCATGCGTTCCTTTTGCGCCCACTTATCTGTCCTCCTGGCGTCGGCCTTCGTTTCGATTGCGGGTTGCTTAAACCCGGCCCATCAGGGCGAGCACGATGACAATCAGCAGAACCAGGCCCAACCCGCCACTGGGATAGTATCCCCAGCCCGAACTGTAGGGCCATGTCGGCAGCGCGCCAAGCAGCAGCAAAACGAGGATAATGATCAAAATCGTTCCCACGATATTTCCTCCGATGTCGAGATTGCGAAACGCAGGCTTGACGGTAAAGGCCTCAGCTCTGCGTCGGGGCACACTCACAAATCGGCCCCACCGCTTAGAAACTAAGGCACCCCGACCCACCTTCCCATCCGGCAGAGTCTGTAACCGATGCCGAATCATTCTGTATCGTGAGATTCTCCTTGCACTTAAAGCCATGCCCAACGGAACTCCCGGGTTGTCCTTTCGTACACTGTCCGTCCAGTCGGTTACTGTCCACCTGCGGTGCAGTACCTTGTGTCGTTCGTGACCTCGTCGGCGGCGACCAAGAAGGCTAGTCTCTGGAAAGCGTTACCGCGAATGCATCCTCAGCTTTCCGGAGGCAGTTTTGAACAAATGCTTGGTGGCCCTCCTCATCGTTCTTTATTCACTCACAGTCCTGGGCTGTGGAACGTCCTCGTCTCCGGCCTCTTCTGCGGGTAACTCCGCACCTGTCTCCCAAACCCCCGGTCCTGGTGGCGGGTTGGGCTCAGGCAGTGGCGCGGGAGGTTCCGGCGGAGGTTCCGGGGCGGGTTCAGGACCGGGCGGCGGCCTGAATGGCGGTTCGGGGGGCAATGGCTCGGGTGGAAGCTGCGGCCCGGCTACCGCAGACTTTTATGTGGCGACCAACGGCAACGATAGCTGGAGCGGCACGCTCGACACCCCGGCCAGCGACAACAGTGATGGGCCCTTCGCAACCTTGGATCGCGCCCGTAAAGCGGTTCAGGGAATGCCGGGGGGCAAGCACTCCGTTATGGTGCGCGGCGGATATTACTTTCTGAGCGCTCCGCTCGTATTTTCCTCAAGCGATTCCGGCAGCGCTTCCACTCCTATTGTGTACGAAGCCTATCCCTGTGAAACTCCCGTCATTAGCGGAGGCGCGAAAATCACAGGTTGGACCAAGGGTTCTGGGGCCGCATGGACAGCCAAACTCCCGTCCGCGAGCTACCAGAATTTTGAAGGTCTGTTTTACAACGGTCAGCGGCGTTACCGTCCCAGAACCACCCTGAATAGCTATCTGCTCAACGTCGGGCCGGTTTACACCTCGTCCTCGAGTGACAATTGCAGCGTTTCGGTGAACGGGCAGTATGAGTGCTTCGACCGCTTCTACTTCAGCAATAATGACATTGCTTCGAACTACCACAGCATGGCGCTGGGCGACGTTGAGGTTCTTAATTTCGAAAAGTGGACGATGAGCCGGCTGCGGCTACAGTCCGTGGATACGGTCAATCACATCGCGTATCTCACTGGCCCGACCATCGAAGACGCGACCAACAACGGGTTCATGAGCGGTCATCGTTACCTGGTCGAAAACGTGAAGGAAGCGCTCAATCAGCCCGGGCAATGGTATCTCGACCGCTGCGCGAATCCCCCAGTCTGCGACAGCAGCGCTGGAACCTGGACCCTCACCTACCTGGCGCAGCCGGGTGAAGATCCGCCGAGTGATGAAATCATCGTTCCGCAGCAGTCTCAACTCCTGGTCGCCACCGAACTGCAATACGTTACGTTCCGTGGCCTGACTTTCTCTCACGATAATTGGCTACCGCCCGCCGCCGGGTTGGGCGACTCTCAGGGAAGCCCGCTTGTAACCGCCGCCCTGAGCTTCACCAATTCGAGCAATGTCACCTTCGACGGTGTGACCGTTTCCCATACCGCCGGATGGGGGATCGAATTCGTTGGCAATGACAAAGGAGTTTCCGCGAACGATCAACTCCTGAATTCAGCTCTGTATGACTTGGGCGGGGGCGGCCTGCGTATCGGCAAGCATGCGAATTCGAACCAGACGGACGACAATGTTCCTCAGTACAACCTGATCCGGAACAACGTGATTGCCTCCGGTGGACGCGTGATGCCAACCGGGATCGGCACCGGCGTCTGGATCGGCAATTCTCACCACAACACCATCGTTCACAATGAAATTTACGATTTCTACAATGGAGCTATTCGCATCGGCTTCAATTTGAACATCGCCAGCGGTGTCGGAAACGCGCATGACAATCTGGTTTCCTACAACCTGCTCTACAACCTCGGGCAGGGCGTCACCAGCGATATGGGGGCCATTTACTTCGCCACCTCGGCCACGACCGGCAATCAAGCGCTCAACAACGTAATCCACGACGTTACCCACAACTGGCAAAACCCCGACGGCTACGGAGCCCATGGGATTTACTTCGATCAGGGCTCTTCCAATGTTGTGGCTCGCAACAACCTGGTGTATCGCATTAACGGCGCGGCCTTCTTCCAGAATTTCTCGGATTCAATCAGCGACACTTACCCGCAGAACAACGTCGTGGACAACAACATTTTCGCCTTCGGAAACAAAACGATTCAGCGCGGTGGCGATAACCCCGCTTCCTTCTCGTTTACTCACAACGTTGTCTACTACGATATTGCCCAGGTGCAGGGTGGAAAGTGGTCCTGCTTCGACGTCGGCAAGTCCGGAGTGTCGGTACCCTGCTCAACCCGCTTCGTTCTCGACTACAACACCTATTGGGATCTGAGGGGTGGTTCCAAGTTCATTACCACTACCCCGCCCAGCTACAGTGTGGACCATTACAATCTGTCCGAATGGCAGGTTCTCGGCGAGGATCTGCACTCGGTCCTTCAAGATCCACTCTTCGTAAATCCCTCTTACCCGAATGATGATTTCACTCTGCAGTCTGGTTCTCCCGCCATCGGGCTTGGATTCGTTCCCTTTGATCCCAAGCTGGCGGGACGGACCTCCGCAGACATAAGCGTTCCGGATGTGCCGGCGGCGTTTCCCCTTCAGACTATGGACCCGTCGGCATACTGATTTGCCAGGCAGGTGCAATCGGAGGTGCCTCAAGCCTTGCTTGCAGGCACCTTACCGTTATATTCTCCGCCGATGAACGGAAAGTCGCGGTTTCTCCCCCTCCTGGGTATTCTTGCGTCTGTCACACTGCTGGCAATTTTCCTCATCGCATCCTCCTCTGAGGCACCCATTGCGTCGGCCGCCGCGAATCGTCGGGCGGACTTCTATGTCTCGCCGGACGGCCGCGACACCTGGAGCGGCACCTTGGAATCTCCCAACCCTGCTAAGAGCGATGGTCCATTCGCCTCGCTGGACCGTGCTCGCAAGGCGGTGCGGGAGATGAAGAAAGGTTCGCGTAGTTCGCCCATCGTGGTGGCTCTGCGAGGAGGAAGCTACTTTATTTCGCAGCCGCTTACCTTCGACCGCGGCGATTCTGGTACCGCCAACGCTCCTGTCATTTATGAAGCATTCGCAAACGAAAAGCCGGTTATCAGCGGCGGACGCCTGCTGACTGGATGGACAAACAAGTCCGGCAACATATGGACAGTGAACCTCAACTCGAGAGACTTCAGCAATTTTGAAGCCCTCTTTGTCAACGATGAGCGTCGTTATCGCCCCCGCACAACCAACGACAGCTACCTTTACATTGATCGCGCTGTAATTACCCCAGAGCGATCCCAGTTCTGTAACCAACCGCCCAACCAGGAGCTCAGTTCCCCCCCAGCAGGCCGCCGGCCGGGTGCTGGTGGTCAGGGCGGGCGCGGCCCTGGCGGTGGCGGAGGTTATCCGGGCGGCGGAGGCGGATTCCCAGGACGGCGGTTTCCGGGCGGTCCTGGAGGACGCCGCGGGCCTGGGGGTGGACGCGGACCCGGTGGAGGGCAGGGCGGCGAAGCAGGCTTCATCTGCTTCGACAAGTTCCATTACAAGAATGACGACATCCAGCCCCACTACCATGCCATGGAACTCGGTGACGTCGAGATCCTCGACTTTGAAAAGTGGACCATGAGCCGGCTTCGGCTGAAAGAAGTGGACACCAGTCAGCACATCGCGTATTTAACCGGGCCCACGTTTCCGGCTTCCCAGATTTCAGGTTTCTTCCCCAACCATCGTTATCTCATCGAAAATGTTAAAGAGGCGTTGAACAAGCCCGGGCAGTGGTATCTGGACCGTTGTCCCAACACCGATTGCAGCAGCGATCAGGGCACATGGGTCCTGACCTATCTGGCGAAACGAGGAGAAGATCCCAATCGCGTGCCAGTCATCGTGCCTCAAGCTTCGCAGTTGATCGTCGCTGAGGAACTGCAATATGTGACCTTCCGCGGCTTGACTTTCTCCCACGACAATTGGTTTCCGGGACCCGAAGGCCTGGGCGATTTTCAGGGCGGTCCAAAGGTTCCTGGCGCCTTGAGTTTCCGGCGCTCCAGTCACATCGTCTTCGATGGCGATGTTGTTGATCACATTCAAGCCTGGGGTATCGATTTCTTTGGCGCCAGCACCGACAACCAGATTGTGAACAGCGCGATCTACGACATCGGTTATGGCGCAATCCGCATTGGCCGCCAGACCAAGGTCGAAGAGGACAACGATGACAATGTCCCTGCCGCAAACCTCGTGGACAACAACGTGATCGAGGGAGGCGGGCGCATCATTCCCTCCGGCATCGGCACCGGCGTTTGGATTGGAAACTCCCACAACAATAAGGTCACGCATAACGAAATCTACGATTTTTATAACGGCGCCATTCGCATCGGGTTCAAACTCAACATTCGAAATGGCAGAGGCAATGCTCATGACAATCTCGCCGCCTACAACCTTGTCTACAACCTGGGACAGGGTGTTACCAGCGACATGGGCGGGATCTACACCTCGAACTCAGACACCAAGGGTAATCAGATTCTGAATAATGTGATCCATGACGTGGTGCACGATCCCGGTCCCGGCGGCTACGGCGGCGGCGGCCTGTACTTCGACCAGGGTTCAAGCAACATCGTGGCCAAGAATAACCTCGTCTACCGCGTTTCCGGTGCGGGTCTGTTCGTGAACTTCGCCGACATCTTCGACGGCGACACCCCGCAGAATAACGTCGTCAGCAACAACATTTTCGCGTTTAGCAAAAAGCGCCTCCTGCAGCGTGGAGGCGAGAGCCGCAACACCTTCTCCTTTACTCACAACATCGTCTATTACGACCAGGGTCAAATTCAGGCCGAGCCCGGAAAGTGGTCTTGCACGAACGACTGCACGGACTATTTTTTCCTGGACTACAACATGTATTGGCACACCAAGGGTGAGAAGCCGGAGTTCATCACCACCGGCAGGGAGAACCCCCGACGCGATATCACTCGTCACGATTTCAAAGCCTGGCAGCAGATGGGAGAAGATCAGCACTCGATCATTGCCGATCCGATGTTCGCCAACCCGCATCCTCCGGTCGACGACTTCACCGTCCGAAACACTGCGGCTGCCAAGCAGATTGGTTTTGTGGCCTTCGATCCCAAAGAGGCTGGGCGCTCACATCCGGTGCTGAAAGCCCCTCCCGTGCCCCCGGCATTTCCGCTGCAGTTGCTCGATCCCAACGACTTTTAGTAAGCCGGGCAATAAAAAAGCCGGTCCAGTAGGACCGGCTCAGAAAATAACCCCGACTGTTTAGTTCGTGATGCGGATAAATGGCATCACCGACGGCACGCCAGACGAATTGACGATCACCAGCATGTAATATCCAGGCGGGGCGTAGTTCTTGTTGGGAGGAGCAGTGGCATTGATTACGCCGCTGCCAACCGTGAACGAGAGATCTACGTAGCGCTGGTCGAAATTGTTCGCATGCGTGACTGCGCCCGGACGGATCAGCGCGACCCGCGTGATGTTGGCCGCGTCGGGCGTGTTGATCGTGATCGCCGAACCGTAGCTCGCGGTCGCCGGAGCCGAAGTGATCGCCGGCCGCGGGCCGTTGAACAGATACGGCGGGCTGTAAATCTCAACCGTCTTCGAGTTGTCCGGCCTGGCAAAATCGTCGGAACCCGCCGACAGTACCCGGCCATCGGGCAGCAAAAGCGCTGTCGAGTGATAGCCACGCCGCGCGACCTGCGACGCCATCACGGACCACGTTCCGGTCGCCGGATTGTAAAGCTCTGCGGCTTCAACCGGGCTGCTGTACTTCATGACCTGGTTGCCGCCCACCATCAAGACCGTTCCATCTGCCAGCAGAACCAGGTTCGCGTTGTAGCGCGGGTTGGTCATGGATCCGGTGTAGGCCCACGCTGGGGTCGGCTGGGTCAGATCGAGGATCTCCGCCGTGTTGGTGGCGGGACCGGTACTGGTATCGTGTCCACCCGCCGTCAGGATTTTGGTTAAGCCCGGCAGCAGAACCACGCCACCATAGATCCGGTTTCCGTAGTTCATATTTCCGAGCGTGGTCCAGATGTTGGTTGCCGGATCGAACTTGCGGGTGATCGATCCCGTCCCGGACATGATCAGCGTGCCATCGGTCAGAACATTCACCCTTGGGTAGGTTTGCGACGTTGGCGCCATGTTCGCAGACTTGGGCAGGGTCTTCCAGATTCCGGTGGACGGTTTCCATTGTTCGATCGGCTGTACGATGGCGGTTCCAGAGGCGTTGGTTCCCGACAGAGCCCACAGCGTTCCGTCAGGCATTTCGACAGCGGTTGGGTACCAACGCGCGTTTGCCATCGGGTTGGCCGCTGTCCAGGTCTGGGTGGTTGGATTAAAGATTTCCGCGGAGGTAATGCCGAGATCGGGCGCGGGTGGAATGCCGTTCAATCCGCCAATCACAAACACGTTGCCATCCGGACCAATGGTCAGTCCGGCGCAGAAAAAATCGCTCGACGACGGAATGTTCACACTTTGAGTGGTGTTGGTGGCCGGGTCAAACACAACGGCCGGATTCGGCGCGCCTACCGTGGAGGGGTAGTACCACATCAGCACCTTGCCGGTATTGAGCAACGCAGCGTGAATCGCCACGACCCCGACATTGATGGGGGCCGTCCAGACCCCGACCGCTGAGGCGGGTCCGGTAGCGGCTCCCGCCGTCTTTGTGGATTGGGTTGCCGCTTTCTGGGCAGAGAACACCGGTGCGCTCAACAACAACACACCCGCGGTCAACGCCAATGCAAACGAGGCAAAACGATTCGCCTTCTTCCCGCAAACGGCGCCCCTGTTGGCAATCCAGGTAGATCGAATCTTCATGCTACCTCCTGATCCATCAACTTGTTCTCTCATAATTTTGTTCGCCGATAAGGGCTAAAACGCCCAGGCTTCAGACACGCATCCCCAGTAAGCCCTCCCTCAACAGGTGGAGGACGATGAATTGAAGTTGATACTGCGCCTAGGGTGGAAGGGATAGGCGAAGTCATATTTGCACTTCGCAGGCCAAAGAATTCTATCAACTAACCTGCTGAATGCTAGAAGTTTCTCGTTAAAGACCTTAGATTCTTCGGCCCTCTACTGCAAGGATTTGCACTTTTCGTGACATCTCAATGCGAATCCGCTCCGGACTGAGAAGAAAGACTCTCCCCTGCGCTCCAGGAGAAGCCCGCAAACTCTGTTAGAATCCAGCCTGCCGGGAACCCCCGTCCTTTCGCTCGGAATCAAATCCACTTCAAGGTGAAACAGTGTCGATCCTAGTCGTCGGAGGTGCTGGATACATCGGCAGCCACGCCGCACACTCTTTGCGCCGCCAGGGACATGAGGTCATCATCTATGACAACCTGTCTACCGGTTTTCGAGAACTGGCGGATGGCTTTGAACTGGTCGTCGGAGACATTGCAGACTCTGCAAAGCTCGCCGGCGTCTTACGGCGCGTGAATGCGGTCATGCATTTTGCGGCGCACGCTTACGTCGGGGAATCGGTTACCGACCCTCGCAAATATTTTCAAAATAATGTCCAGTCCGCGATGGTTCTGCTGAATGCCGTTCTGGACTCGCCGGTCCGCAAATTTGTCTTCTCCTCGACCTGTGCGGTATACGGCACTCCCGACAAGATTCCGATTACCGAAGAGACGCCGCGGCTTCCAGTCAATCCCTATGGCGCTTCAAAGATGGGCTTCGAGTATGCCCTGGAAGCCTATGATCGCGCTTACGGCATCCGGTTCGTCAGCTTTCGTTATTTCAATGCAGCCGGCGCCGACGAAAATGGGCGAGTGGGAGAACTCCACTCTCCTGAAACCCATCTCATCCCATGTGCCTTTGAGGCCATCCATCGCAGGCGCCCGGCTCTCGAAATCTTCGGCGACGACTATCCCACCCCGGACGGCACCTGCATTCGTGACTACATCCACGTTACGGATCTGGCCGATGCCCATGTGCTCGGCCTGGAACACCTCGATCGCGGAGGAGAGTCCGTAAAGCTGAACCTCGGAACCGGCAAGGGGGCTTCCGTGCGCGAAGTCATTTCCATGATCGAGAAGGTCACGGGAGAAGAAGTGCCCAAGCGCATTGCTCCCCGCCGCCCCGGTGATCCGCCGCAACTGGTTGCCGATCCCAGCCGCGCTCAGAAATTGCTCAATTGGAAAGCCCAGCGGTCGCTGGAACAAATCGTCTCCACCGCGTGGGCCTGGGAGCAGAGCCGACAAGAAATGCCGCGCTCACGGTAATCCTGGGCGAACAACCCCCATTGCGAAAAAGCTAGCCCTCAAGAAGCAGGCCAGGAGATCGTTCGGATCTCCCGGCCTTTTGTGTTTACTGGCCTACACCGGTGACCGGGACAGTCTCCGGTGAGCCATTTCCGTTGTCGTTGATCGTGACTAACGCACTGCGAGTGCCGGTTGCAGTTGGCTTAAACACTACATCGAAGGTGCAACTCGCGCCCCCCGCCAGACTGGCGGGACATATGTTGGACTGCACCATGAAGTCCCCTGGGTTCGTCCCCGTCAGCGTGAATGGCAGGACAATTGTCATCGCCTGCGTTCCTGTATTCATCAACGTAACGGTCTGTGGACTGCTGGTGCCTCCGACCGTTGTATTGCCGAATGCAAGACTGGGCGGCGTCAACTTGCCGAAGGTGCCCGTCCCAGAGACTGAAACTGTTTGGGGACTGTTCGGTGCATTGTCTGTCAGCGTGATGGTTCCCGTCAGGAGCCCGCTAGTTTTGGGAGTGAACTGGACGTTGAACAGGCAACTTGCTCCAGGCGCCAAAGGCGAAACGCAAGCGCCCTTGGAGGTCTTAAAGTTCGCACTCGAAGAAGTAGGTCCAGTAAACGTCAGGTTCATATTCCCGTAGTTCGTTAACGTGACTTTCTGAATGACGCTGGCGCTGCCCACGAGCGTCACCGGGAAGGTAAGACTGCTGACATTGAGCCTCGCTCCGGCCCCGTTTCCTTGGCCGGTCAACGCGACGTTCTGAGTCATGCTGGGAGCGTTGTCGGTAAAGGTTAGGGCTCCAATCCGATCTCCCACGTCCGTGGCGGTGAGCGTTACCTGGGTTGTGCAGCTTGCCCCAATCGCCAGCGCCGAGCCGCAGGTGGTCACTTGCGAGTAGTCGCTCATGTTGATCCCGGTCAATCCAACTGTGAGATTGCCCAATAACGCGGAACCCGAGTTGGTCAACGTGACCGTTTGAGCGGAACTAGGCACTCCCAGGTTCAAGGCCCCGAAATTGATGCTTCCCGGAACCAGCACCGGCACCGGATTGTTCAGGAAAATGCTTGCTGTGTTCGCGATCTGGTTTGCGGCAGCGATATCTGGAGCTGTGTCTCCGTTGAAATCAGCCACTGCAATCGCCTCGCTTGGACCTTGTGAAAGCGCCGTGGTTAGGTGATCCACGTGGAACTGGAAGGTTCCGTTGCCATTGCCGAGCAGCGTCGAAATGCGATTGGCGGATGCCGAACTGGCCCCAATGGCAAGATCGTTCTTGAGATCGTTGTCCAGATCGGCGACTACGACCGAGAAGGGTCCTTTCGCCGTGGGATAGTCAACATGGCTCTGGAAAGTTCCATTACCGTTGCCAATCAGAATCGAAACCGTATTGCTGAGACTATTGGTGACTGCCAAATCCGGCTTTCCGTCACCGTCAAAGTCGCCAAAGGCGATCGAGCTTGGACCAGATCCCGCCGAATACTGCACTGGCAGGCTGAACGTTCCGTCTCCGTTGCCCAGCAGCACGGCAACGCTGCCCGATCCGTTATTGGCGGTCGCGATGTCGATTTTGCCGTTTCCGAAGTCGGTTGTCGTGACCCACAACGGGTTACTCACCGGCCCCGTGGTGTAGGTTTTCTGGGCCTGGAAGGTCCCGTCTCCGTTGCCGAGCAGGACGGAAACGTTCAGATCGTTCTGGTTTGCAACCACCAGGTCTTTCTTGCCGTCCACGTTGAAGTCGCCGGTTGCCACGGAAACTGGACGCTTTCCGACCGAGAAAGTTCTTGCCGCCTGGAAGCTGCCGTCTCCATTTCCCAGGAACACCGAGATGGTGTTGTCGGTGGCGTTGGTTGCGACCAGGTCCATGTTGCCGTCGTTGTTCAGATCAACCGACAGCACGGACGAGGGCTTGTTCCCGGTCACCGGTTTGCCGGACTGCGCTGTAAAAGTCCCATCCCCGTTGCCGAGCAAGATGAGCAAATTGTTGTCGGAGCGGTCGGCGATCGCCAGGTCGAACTTGTTGTCGTTGTTGAAATCTCCCGCCGTTATGCCGTTCGGCATGTTCCCGGTTGCGATCGTCGTCATGTCCTGCAATCCGAGCGTACCTACGCTGGGAAGGATTGAAACGCTGTTGTCTACATTGTTTGCAATCAAAAGATCAGTGAGGCCGTCTCCGGTCACGTCCGCGGCTGCGAGTGCAACCGGATCGGAACCGCTGGGAACATCAATGTGAAACTGGAAAGTTCCATCTCCCCGGCCCAACTCAACCGAAACTACGTCACTGGTTGTGGCCGCCGCGGCGACATCGATGAAGCCGTCGTGATTGAAATCTCCAACCGCGACTGCACTGACTTTATCGGTCGTCGCCAGGTCAACATGCGTAAGGAACCCGCCCGTGAAGAACGAGTTGTTGATCATGATAGAGACGTTGGCGATGCCGCTGTTCCCGGTGACTACGTCCGGTTTCAGGTCCTGGTTGAAGTCCGCGACTGCCAGGGAAACCGGATTCGCCGCGGTAGCGAAGGTTACCTGGGTGTGGAAGCCGTTGGCCGCGCCGCGCAGCAATCCGATGTTGCTGTCTCCGGTGTTCGCCACCACCGCATCCGGGATCAGGTCGCCATTGAAATCCGCGATTACCACTCCGTGCGGATTTGTGCCCACCGGAATGGTTCGATTTGTTTTTAGCGTACCGTCGCCATTTCCGATCACGAACGACATGGTGTTGTCCTGCCCGTTCGTTGCCAGCACGTCCAGCTTCCCGTCTCGGTTCACGTCGCCGAGCGCGAGCGCGTTGGGAGAATTGCCGATGTTGCGATCCACATGCGTCTGCAAAGTGCCGTCGCCATTGCCGAGCAGCACCGAGATGCTTCCCACCGAACTGCAGGGAGTAGTAGGACAGTTGTTATTGATCACCACCACATCGGTTTTGCCGTCGTTATTCATGTCGCCGGTGGCAATTGCGATCGGGTTGGTGCCGACCTGGTAGTCAACATGGGGCTGATAGCTGCCATCAACGTTGGCCACCAGTACGGAAATCGTGTTGTCGTTGAAGTTCGCGACTACCACGTCGGGATGGCCGTCATTGTTCAGGTCCCCGGTTGCGACTCCTTGCGGATTGTTCCCGGTTCCCACAAACCCTGCATTGAACGTGAAAGTGTGGGCCCACAGTCCGGAGCTCGCGAGCGCGAGAAAGGCGCAGAGAGAAAACACACTCAGAACTGCGCGAAGTGTATAGCTTTTGGTGATTCTCATTTTTACTCTCCTGCTAAAAAATGTCGACACTCACTACCAAACCGCTGGGAGCGGGATCGTAAATGCCACGCGCAGGCGGCCGGTCGCGGCCCAAGCATTTTTTCCTCAGGCTGTCCCGGGCGCCCGCAAAAATTACGAGCAAAGAGGGAAGTCGACTGCAAACTACCGGTCCCCACCGGGCGCGTTTCAAGATGCCCGGTTTGCTGCCAGAACGTAACTGGTGGCCGCCTTCGAGAGCACGAAATTGTCAATGACCAGCGCATCAATGCCGGAACAGAAGTAGCTGCGCACGGCGTCGCGTGGTTTCACAACTAAGGGCTCTCCAAACAAATTGAACGAAGTGTTGACCAGGATCGGCGCCGGCGCTTTCTCTCCAAAACGCTTCAGCAGGCGCCAGTACTGCGGGTTCGCTTCCTTGCTCACCACGTGCAAACGGACCAGGTTGCCGGGAAGCAGGAAGCCTTCAGGCAGAACCTTCACGTCGGGCTTGGCCCATCCCAGGGAATTCATCCCGCGGCACAGGTCGGAAGCCTCGAAGTAGCGGGCGCAATCCTCCTCCGGCACCGATACTGCAAACGGCCGGAACCACTCACGGTGCTTGATGTAATCGTTAAGATTTTCGTGGACGTATTCCGCCCAGGGGGAGGCGAGCAAGCTGCGGTGACCCAGGGCACGCGGTCCGAACTCGCTTCCGCCCTGGAACCAGCCGACGATCTTCCCCGACTCCAGAAAGCTAAGCGCGGTATCCAGCTTCCGATCTTCGGTGATTTGCAGCGCGTAACGCGCCTTGCAATTGTCCAGCACGTCCTTGATGTCGGTCCGGCTGCAGGTCGGCCCGGAATAAAGTTCGAACATGGCATTTCCGCGCGGCTTATTCAGAGTCTGATGCCAGGCGAGCAGGCCGGCCCCGATTGCGTTTCCCGAGTTGCCCGGCGCGGGAGGCACATAAACTTCCCCCATTCCTAAACGCCGCTCCAGGTTCGCCACCAGCAGTGTGTTCTGAAAGAGTCCCCCGGCGAAGCATACGTTGCGTACTCCTGTTTTCTCCCGCATGTATTCCATCAGGGAGCCAATCAGTTCCGTGCACGCCGCTTGCAGGCTGCTGGCCAGGCTCGCACGCTGCTCTTCGGACATTTCCTTGCTGCTCTGGTCGATTCCCACTTCGCGATAGAATTTTTCCGAGAAGGTAAGCCGCCCCGCCAGCCCCCGATTGGTGTAGGCAAAATTCAGCCGGGGCAGATGGTTCTTTGGATTTCGCAACATGGCGAGGAACACGTCTTTGTAAGCAGGCTCGCCCTTCAAGCTCAGCCATTGCGTTTTGTGCTCGTCGTGCCGTGGGATGAAACCCAAAAGCGCCGTAACCTGCGCATAAATCCACGCCAGGGAATTTGGAAATGCGATCGTCTTCAACGTCCGCAGCGAGGCGCCCTCGCCCATCGCCAGCATCCCGGAATTTCCATCCCCTTCCTGGTCCAGCGTCAGGACCAGTGCGCGATCGAATGGTGAAAGAAGAAACGAGTTCGCGGCATGACAAAGGTGGTGGTCGAAACTTCGTACCGTAGATGACACTGCGTGCTTCTTACGCAAACTGCGCAGGCTCTGCAAATCCCGGGCGATCACCCCGAGTTCGTTGGCTTCGTGGTACGCCGCGGAAATGGGAGAGAATGGGGACAACCGCGCGCGCAGCAGCGAACGCCGGCTCCAGCCGCGGAAAGGCCTGCCCGTCACCGCCACCATGTCCAAATCGTTCAACGACACGCCCTTGGCTTCGAGGCAGTAGCGGATGGCCTCTTCCGGCACACCGCTGCTCTTCGAACGCGTCAGCTTGTCGTTTTCGATTGCAGCCCTGATCACTCCGTCTTCAAACAGAGCGGCCGCGGTATCGTGTTTGAAAGAAGTCAGCCCCAGTATGAGCATGCGTGATCCCGATCAAAATCTTCCAGGCGAATGTTGGCCCTAGTCGTCGTCTCCACCGCTGTTGGCGATGGGGTCCAGTTCGAGCAGAAGCGGACTTTCCTTGGCTAGAAACTCGACGTGTCCACATTTTGGGCAGACCAGCATCGCGTGACCGCGGCTGATCCCATAAGGTAAGAACGTGAACCGCGTCGGGCGATAGTCGGTCAGTTCGGTATTGCACCGGAGGCAGGATACTGCGGGTCCTTCCTTGAGCGGCCATAAGCCCGCGGACACGGGCTCGGGATTGCCTGGCTGGGTCTTCATGTTTTCCTCGATAAGTAAGGGTGGAAGCCTGGGCGCTGGCTACCGATCTTGCCGCTTAATACGGCAATTTCACTGCCACCCAGGTGAACCCTTCACCTTGTAAGTCACAAGAAAGAAGGGGGAAGTGCCGCGGCGCTCGGCCAAACGTGCAGTCTCTTGCGGCTTTAGGACAATTTTCTGCTCTTACGGCCTGCTGGGGACCATGTTGGTTGACGTTTGATGCCCGCTTCCCAACAGAGGGGAAAGGAAACCTGCCAGCTGTTGCCCAACCTTCTGTGTGCCACTTTCGTTCATGTGGCACTGATCCAGAAAATATTGCGGAAGGTCCGCGGCTTGGTTGTCCGCAAGAGCCTGGTTGGTCCGCAGCAACGGGATTTTATGTTGTTCGGCAAATTCGCCGAACTTCAGTTGGAACGGCCCCTTGGTGTCGTACTGGTTGGTGCGCGCGTCGAACCCGGTGAACAGAAGGAACACCGGTTTCACGTTTCGTGCCTGAAGGTCGTCGTAGAAGCTCTGCAGCGATTTCGTGTAGCGCAGATCCACGTCTTCCTGCGACAGGGTCCGGAAATTGGTGCCTGGAACCATGTACTTCTTCATCCGGTTATAGGAGGAACGCGCCCAATTCTCTACGATCAAATCGTAGAGCGCGATGCTGCGCACGTGGTTCTTGAAGCGCACGGCCGCCGCAAACCGGTCTTTGGTTTTGGCATCACTGTCTACTAGATGACCAAGACCACCTTCATTAAAGCTGTACCCCACAATCACAAATTCCGGATGAACGCCTCGGTTCCACAAATATAGGAACTTCTGCCGCATGAACGGGACCGGGTAAGCGTCCACTCCGCCGTTCAGGACCGCAAACTGACCCGGATAATCCCGGTCCAGGGCGCGCTGCAACTCTGCGGGATAAGTGTGCTGGTCATCCACTCCGTACCCGTATGTCACGGAATCTCCCAGGCACAGGATGACGTGTTTGCCCGCAAGTTCCACCGGTCCACCGCGCAACCCTAGTTGGTTGATGGTCGAGTGCGTCAGCGAAATCTTCTCTACGTACTCCTGGTTGGGGATGGGCGTGAATAGCAAGTCGCCTTGGCGCTCGTAGAGAAGCACTCGATCATAGCTCGCGCAGCGCAGACCGAATTCGCACGCGACCAGCAGGATCGGAAGCACCATCATGGACCGAAACCAGGGAGAACACAGAAACGCCCCGAACGGCTTCTTCGCGCCGGGATCGGTCGAAATGCTGCGCGCGACAAACGGAATGTGGCCGCAGACCTTTCCCATCGCGATCACCGCATACCCGATATACAGCGTCGCGACCAGCGGGATGATGTTCAGCCAGTCGAGGTGAATGTTCCGGATGTAGATACCATGGAAGATAACCGCCAGGATTGCCACGATGAGCAGCACGAACTGCACGCGCGTTCCCTTGTTGGCGGCGGGAATTTCATTCACCGGTTCGAGTTTGGGCGAGGTTTCAATCATGGCCGGTATTCAGTCCTAAGCGTTGGTTCCGGTGAGTGCCTGCTCGGTTGAAGCTTTCACCACGGTCTTCCAACTTGGAAATCCCATGCGTGCCATGGTCTCGCCGGCGTACTGTTCGATGAAGTCCAATTGTGCTTCCGTGAGTTTGTCCCGCCATCCCATGACCGCGCCTTTGCGGACGAATCGGCCTTCTTCGCTGTTGGTCTTGTGAAGCTTTTGCGCGCTTGCTTCTCGTGCTCGCATCTTGTCAACGGTGTTATCGGCGATCGCTTCAGCAATCACCTCGCGCTGCACTGCGAAGCCCAGGAAGTCGACGATACTCTCCAGTGTCTCCTGCGTGTTGCGGCGCATGTCGGCGAACATGATGGGAAGCAGGTCGCCGCGCTTGGCCAGCGGCGAATCCAGCCAGTTGGGGATGTGTTCCTGCCAGGAGCCGAAGCCATTGACCGTTCCCTTCAAAAAACGGTCAAGATAGGTGTCGAAGTCTCCCCACCATACCAGGCCCAGTTCGTTTTCTCTGGAGTATTGCGAGAGCAGCACATCGCGAACATCGCGGATCAAGTAAACCGCGCGCTTGTAGGTCGGACGATACACCTCGTGGGTCTTGATCAGACGGCCGTCCCCGGGCAGCAGGTGCAATGCGTCTTTGTGGATCCCGATTTCTGGAATCACATTGTTGACGTCATCAAACGCAGCCGAGTGGCCGGTCAGAATCTTCGTCAGTAGGAACCGCAGCCACGTATTGCCTGACCGGGGGTACGACGCGATCATGATGTCGTTGCGATCGATTCCACGATGGCGCATCCAGATTATCGGGGCGCGCAGCAGCGTCTTGGAAGCTTTGTGCCGGATTTTACGGTAGGTGGAGATCTGCTTCATACAAGGGCCTCAGCCTGGAAGTCCTCAGCAGGCGCCCGTGCCCCACAAAACCGCGGGCAGCGTCGCCAACAGGATCTTGATATCTAACCAAACGTTGAAATTCAGCAGGTATTCAACATCGTGCGGCATCATTCCGATCACGCTGGTGTTGTTCTCGCGGTCGCGAATCTGCCACAAGCCGGTGATTCCCGGGCGCATGGTGCAACGCACGCGGCGGACTTTCGGATACGGCTGCATCATGTGGAGCACCAGCGGTCGCGGTCCGACCAGGCTCATGTCGCCCTTCAGCACGTTCCACAGTTGCGGAAGCTCATCAATGCTGGTCTTGCGGATCAGACCGCCTACGGGCGTGATGCGAGGGTCTTTCTTCAACTTCAACAGCACGCCACTCTTCTCGATCTCCTTCAACTGTGCCTGGTTCACAACCTTGTCCTGATCGGTTCGCATGGAGCGGAACTTCAGGCACATGAAGTGCCCCTGGTTCATCGCCCAGCGCTTGTGGCTGTAGAAAATTGGCCCCACCGAGGTGAGCCTCACCGCGATCGCCGTGGCAAGCAGAAACGGCGCCAGCACGATGATCAGCAGGAAGCTTCCCACGATATCAATCACGCGCTTAATGGCCAGATTGATACGGCGGGACAGGGTGCGGGATTTCGCTTTCAGCTCCGTTTCCACTCGATCCAGATCCTGCATGATCCAGCGGTAGCGGTCGCTCTCGATCACCGCTGCGGCCGAGTAGAAATAGTCTGGAATCGCCGCCGCTTCGGTAGCGTCTCCTTCTAGAGAAGCCTTGATTGGTTCAAGTCCCATGATGAATTCATCCCCGCGACAAGTTATTTAGTGAACCACCACATATCGTTCCGTGCTGCTGGTTACTTTCTTGCGAGTGATGATCTACTGCTTCCACGCCGCCGGAGTGGCGTGGCTTGGAACCGGGGGGTCCTTACTTCCACTTCCGGTCAGGCGACGCGTACACCTTCTTCGGCGAGCAACTGCCGCGCAAGCATCATTGCTCGTCCGATCGCCTGATCCATGTCGTAATACCGGTACTCGCCGAGCCTGCCGCAAATCATGGTTCCGGGAATGGCTTCCGCTCGCGCTCTGTACCGCTTGTAGAGTTCCTGGTTCTCCTGGTCAGGGAAGGGATACTCTTGATGGTTTGGATCTTCCGGACTGTACGTGTATTCCCGGGTCAAAACCGTGCCTTTGATGTGAGGTATGTCCTCGGGCGGCATCATGTGTTTCCACTCGAGAGTGCGGATGTACGGCCCGTTTTCCGGGTCCGGATTATTGACCTGCCCGCAGGGTTGCACCAGATCCCGATCCGGAATGTAGGAGTGTTCACGCCGCTGCCCGCGATAACGAAGCCTTCCCAGGTCGTAGCCGAAGAATTCGTCAATCGGTCCCGTGAACACCAACAGCTTCTTCGCCGTCACCACTTCTTTGTGCTTGAGGTAATCGAACCCAACCACGACCGGAATTCCGGCCAGGATGTTCTTGCTGAACTCGGCGTATCCCTCGCGCGGAATTCCCTGGTACTTGTGCCGCATCAGCCGTGGCTCATCGTCTTCGCGCACATCAAAGCGCTTGGCGAGTTCCGCCGAGAGTTCGCAGGCTTTTACGCCCCACTGCTTCTCGCTGTAACCTTTCACGAATTTGCGGTACACGATTTCCGGCATCATGGATAACGATGCCTCTTCGAAGTTGGTGGGCTTGCCCGTGAACGACGGCTTCCAGTCCTTGCCGACCACTCGAGCGATGTAACTGCCCGCGATCGGCCAATTCTCGATCTGTCCGTCTACATAGGATTTAACGACTGCTTCAAACTTGTAGAATTCGGCAAAGCGGTTGACGAACTCCCAAATCTCTTCCGATCCAGTCCGGAAATAATGCGGTCCATAAGTATGGATCCGCACGCCGCTCGGATGCTTGTGGTCGTGAACGTTCCCGCCCAAGTGAGCGCGCCGCTCAATCACCACCACGTCGCGCCCCGCGTCGGTCAACATCCGTGCGATGGTTCCACCCGTAAGCCCGGAACCCACAATGATGTAATCGGCGCTAAGCGGGGGGCTGTAGGTGTTCATTTCCGGATCAGCCAGTGGCTTGGTCCCGGGGCCCAGGTCCGATTCCAGCACTTCGAGAGGCTTCAATGTCGTCTCTGTGCTCATTCGTCTTGATGGGGCAGAGAAGCGATCCCTCTGCCCGGGTTCGAGTGCATTGAAACTTCAGCCTAGGGCCGCCTTGTCCACCAGGTAGTTGTCCAGCACCAGGCAATCCATTTCGCTCTTGGAGAAAGTATTGAACGCGTTTGCCGGGGTGGTGACGATGGGTTCGCCTCTCAGATTGAAAGACGTATTTAACAGTACCGGCACGCCGGTCGCCTGTCCGAAGCGCTCAATCAGCTTGTAGTAACGTGGGCTCTGCTCCTTGAAAACCGTCTGCAAGCGCCCCGTGCCGTCCACGTGTGTGATCGCCGGAAGCAACGATTGTGCCGATTCCCTCACTGGTACCACGTACAACATGTAGCGCGCCGGATAGTGACTTGTGGCATGCGGCAGTTCGAAATACTTTTCAGCGCTCTCCGCCAGCACCGATGGAGCAAACGGACGGTAGGGCTCGCGGAATTTGATCTTCGAGTTGACGATGTCCTTCATCTCGGGATTGCCGGGATCGGCAATGATGCTGCGGTTCCCCAGCGCTCTCGGCCCCCACTCAAATCGCCCCTGGTACCACCCGATCACGTTCCCGCCCTTGATTCGCTCCACTACCTGGTCGAGCATCTTGTCTTCGTTCTCGATCAGCGTGTACGGGATATTGTTGCCCTTCAGGAAGGAGCTGATCTCAGATCCGCCGTACTGCCGTCCCCAGTAGGCATGGTCCATGCAGAAATTCCGAGGCTTGCCCAGCAGCGTGTTGTAGGCCCACAACGCTGCTCCCAGGGCTCCTCCACCGTCGCCCGCTGCTGGTTGCACGAAGACCTGTTCGAACTGGGTCTCGCGGATGATCCTGCTGTTGGCGACGCTGTTCAGTCCCACGCCGCCCGCGATACACAGGTTCTTCATGCCCGTTTCTTTTTGAAGATTGCGGGCCATGCCGAGGACCAGCTCTTCCGTGACTTTCTGAATGCTGGCCGCAATGTCGGCATAGTGCTCATTCAGCTTCGATATCTCATGGATGTTCGCCGGAGGCTCGCCGAAGTACTTCGGAAACCCGGTGCCTTCGGTGAAGAAGTGCAGTTTTGGAGGCCGGGGCTCTCCAAACAGTTCCTCAAACTTCCTGCTGTAGGTCTTCTCCGTCGAGTGGTGGAAGGAGAAGTAGTCCATGTCTAGCGCAAAGGAGCCATCGCTGTTCTGGCGCACCACCTTCCAGACCTTGTCTACGTAGCGCGGCTTCCCGTAGGGAGCCATGCCCATCACCTTGTACTCGCCCTCGTTGACTTCAAAGCCGAGAAACGCGGTGAAGGCGCTGTAAAGAAGGCCGATGGAGTGCGGGAAGTCCATCTGCTTGGTGAGCTTAATATCGTTTCCGCGGCCCACTCCGTAGGTGGCCGTGATCCATTCGCCGACGCCGTCCACGGTGAGGATGGCGGACTCGTCAAACGGAGAGCACAGATATGCGCTGGCGGCATGCGACAAGTGGTGCTCGGAGAAGAGGACCTTCTCCTTCTGTACCCCGAGTTCGCTCTGCAGTGTGCTCGCAACCCAGAGCTTGTCCAGCACCCAGGTGATCATGGACTCGCGAAATACTTTCCATGACTTCGGATAGGTTCCAAGAACGCTGGCCAGAATGCGATCCAGTTTGCGGAACGGCTTCTCGAAAAACACTACATAGTCGAGGTCCGGCCCCGTGGTCTTGCCCGCTTCCAGGCAATACTGGATTGCTTGTTTGGGGAAGCCGTAGTCATGCTTGATGCGCGTAAAGCGCTCTTCTTCGCAAGCCGCTATAAGTTGACCATCACGCAGCAGCACCGCTGCCGCGTCATGGTAGTAACACGAGATCCCTAGGATATCCACTGGTTCACTGCCTCTTTGCCCACTGCAAGTCCATTACTTCGTCGGGGTGGTCGAGCCATGCCGTGGGACGGTTCTTGATCCGCAATGGGTCTGAGAACAGCCGCACCATGATCCCGAAGGGAAGCAGCACCACCACGTACATGATGGTCAGGATTACGCGCGCCTGAAAATTGCCAATCTTCTTGGCCAGGCGGGTCCACGCTGCCCAGAAATTCTTGAGTCCTTGCCACACTGGATTTGCCATGGTTTTGATTTAGAAAAGCGTGTAAATGAACGGTGCAATGACCGAGCTTTGCGCCAGCACCAGCACCACACCGAGAACCAGGATGATGGTGATGATCGGCAGCATCCACCAGCGCTTGTTGTTCCAGAAAAACGAGAGCAATTCTCCCGCGATTCCGAAACGCCGCTGAGCCGTATTGAGTAAACCCATGAACTCCTCCTATTTTTTCCAGGGCAAGTGCGCCTCGCCCGTCAGCAGAAAATTTATCCGTACAACAGTTCCGAACTGGGCGACACGCCATCGGTCTCATAAGCCCGCAAACCCAGCAGTTGTAGCGTGAGCAATGTCACATACGCGGGATTGAGATACACGTAACGGCGCCACAGACGCTTAGGCTCCATGCACAGCCGGAAAAACCACTCCATGCCGTAGTCCTGGATCCATCGCGGCGCCTGCCTCACCTCTCCCGCGATAAAAGGAAACGCCGCGCCCACCGCCAGCGCCGGCATCGGCAGCAGGTCGCGGAACTCGTAAACGAACACTTCCTGCCGCGGACAACCCAGCCCCACGAATACCATGCTTGCGCCCGACGCCTTGATGCGCTCGGCCAGTTCCACCTTCTCTTCAGGCGTGAGGCGCCGGAACTTCGAAGGCTCCATCCCGGCAATTTTCAGATTGCGCCACCGCCGGAGCAGGTTCCGGCGCATACCATCGAGAATGGAGGGCGTAGCGCCGTAGAAATATACCGGCAGGCCTTCCTTCTCCGCCCGCTCGCACAGGTAAAGCGTAAGGTTCGGGCCATAACAGCGGTCTTTCAGAGGGGCGCGGTAGAGCAGGTTGAGCGCCCAGCGAACAGGCTGCCCATCCGGCAAAACCACATCCAGGTTATTGAGCCGATGCTTGTGCTCGCGGTCGAGCGCTCCTGTCATCACCCCGTGTACCGCCAGTGCCGAAACCGACGCCGCGCGCCGCTCCTTGGCCGCCTTGATCACGTAGTCAATTGCGCCCTCGTAGTCAATGACATCCACCAGGATGCCGACCACGTTTTTCTTGCCCGCGTGGATCACGCCGCCACCTTCCAGCGGTCGACGTTCAGCGCGTAAATTTCCTGCAGGATGGCGGGGACGTCGTAGCGGTGCTGCCAGTTCGGATAGTGTTGCTGGAACCGCGCCACATCGCTGACCCACCAGATGTGGTCTCCACGCCGGTTCTGCTCCACGTATTCCCAGCGCACCTTATTTCCCGTGATCTGCTCGCACAATTCGATCGCCTCAATCATCGAGCAGTTACTGAATCGGCCGCCGCCCATGTTGTAAACCTCGGCGGAACGCGGGTTCTCAAAGAAGGCGTCGAAAGCCCGGATCAGGTCGTTGCTATGGATATTGTCGCGAACCTGTTTCCGTTTGTACCCGAAGATCGTGTAAGGCGATTCCGTCACCGCGCACTTCATCAGGTACGCCAGGAAGCCGTGCAATTGCGTTCCTGAATGATTCGGTCCGGTCAAGCACCCGCCGCGGAAGCACGCCGTCTTCATTCCGAAGTAACGGCCATACTCCTGTACCAGCACGTCCGCGGCTACCTTCGAGGCCCCGAACAGGCTGTGCATGGTGTGATCAATCGACATCGTTTCCGGAATCCCGTTCACGTAAGAGTGGGTCGGATCGATCTCCCAGCGCGTCTCCTGTTCGATCAGCGGAAGATAGTTGGGAGTGTCGCCATAAACTTTATTGGTGGAAACGAAGATGAATACGGCCTCTGGCGCGAACTGCCGTGTTGCCTCCAGCAGCGTCAGCGTCCCATTCGCGTTCACTGTGAAATCCACGAAGGGCTTGCGCGCGGCCCAATCATGCGATGGCTGCGCTGCGGTGTGCACGATGAGTTTGATCTCATCGCCGTAAGCCTGGAAGATCCGGTTAATCTCCGCCTCGTTGCGGATGTCCACGTCGTTGTGGACGTAGCCACGCACTTCCCGCTTCAGCCGGTCTCGAACCCATGCGGTGGAGGCTTCCTCGCCGAAAAACTCCTTCCGCATGCCGTTATCAATGCCGACAACGTCCATGCCTTTGTTCGCAAAGTAAGTGACGGTTTCCGATCCGACTAATCCCGCCGATCCGGAAATGATTGCCACGCTCATGGTCTGTGTTCTTCCCGTGTCCCTGGATTTACGAAATGGTTAATTGTGCGAAAGACTCAACACTTCTCTCTCTGCTGAAGCCATGGGCAGCCTCGCGGTCAAAGCCTGTTGGTAAATGTTTAGCAAAAGTGGGTAATTCTTTTCCGCTGTATACCTTGTTTCAAATTCCCACCTTGCCTGTTGTGACATGCGGGCGGTTTGTCCGGGATTCGACCACGCAGCCTGTACTTTCTCGGCAAGATCTTTCGCGTCCCCGGGCGTGAAATGCAGCCCGGTTCTGCCGTTTTCCACGATTTCCTGCATTCCTCCCAGCCGCGAGCAGATCACTGGAACTGCGCAAGCAAATGCTTCTGCGATTCCCATTGGGAAATTTTCGTAACACTGGCTGGGTGCCACTAAAAACCTCGCCAACTTCATCATTTCCAATGTTTTATTGCGTGGAAGGCGCCCGTGGAACCTGACGGTGGAGAGCCCCAAGGCCGCTGCTCTGTCCTTTAACGGTGCAAGCAGAGGGCCATCACCCACGATTTCCAGTGGAATACCCGTTAACTGTTTCCACGCCGCCAATAGAGTATCCAGTCCCTTCTCCTCCGACAGGCGGCCGGCGAAGATCGCGTAATTGCCGTTTCCCGCACCCGGCTGCGGGTCGGGCGCCACGAAGTTCGGCTTCACGCGCAATTTGTCCGCAGGAATTCCGCCGGTGACGAATTTCTGCCTGGAGAATTCCGACAACGCAATGAACACGTCGGGAAACGATTGCCGTTGCCGCTGTGTCTGGATCATCAACGCTACGGATGCCGTTGCCCCCCGTGAACCCCGGTAGCAACCGTAGCGGATCCCGCGCAGCATGCTGTGTTCGCAGCATTCTTCACAGACTTTTCCGTCGCGAATGAAATTCGCCGCGGGGCAGAACAGCCGGTAATTATGCAGCGTTTGCACGACCGGTATGCCGGCCTGCCTGCAAGCTGCAAATACTGAACTCGACATCATCATGAACGTGTTGTGCACGTGCACGATGTCGGGCCTGTTCTCCTTCAGCAACTGCCCAAGCTCGTCCCTGGTGCTGCTCGACCAGGCGATGTTTTTGACCAGCGCGAAGCGCTTGAGGCCGGTCCAATTCTCGCCTTCAAAATTGCTTCTCGTATACGTCAGGACTTCGTGTCCAGCCTCTTCGAGCATCTGACGTTCTTGCTCGAACACCACTTCTTCGCCGCCCGGGATCTGGTAGCGGTTGTGAACCAGGAGAATCTTCATCACGCCACCGCGAGGCTGGACGGCTTCTGCATCAGCCGTTGCACCATGTCGCCATTGTTCAGATAGACCACGTCGTCTCGTCCCGCGACGTAGTCAAGCATCTCGCGCATCTCGTCCCAGAGTCCCATCTCGTCGATCTCCCAGGAATGTCCCCAGAGATGCCAGACGCCACCATCTTCCAGAACGCGATCGAAAAGCTTCTTTCCCAACTCAATCCAGTTGTCCCCGAATCCCAGCGGGCCGATGTAGTCGAAAAGACGTCCCACCGCGCGGGCGCGGCCGATGTTGCGCAGATACTCGCTCCGCGTGTGCCGGTAAACCTGGATGCTGGTCGGTAGATCGAACAAGCCGTACGTGGTTTCGGTCGCCAGAAGCCGGACCGTGCGCGCTCCTTCGTAGCCCGCCTTCTCCAGCGCCGCCACCGCGTGCGGGGTGTAGCGGCCGCGGGGATAGCAGAACATGCGCAACCGCTCGCCCAGATTATCCTCGTGGATCTTCTTGCACGTGGTGACGATGTAATCGAGATCTTTCACCGGAACTTCAGTGAGAATTTCGTGATTGATGGTATGCCCGCCAATCTCAAATCCGCCTGCAATCATGGAACGCATCTGGCTGACACTGAGGGAGGGGTTTCCGTTGAACGGCTCAATGGGCACGTAAAACGTCCCCGTCATACCGTGTGCGGCCAGCATCTCAGCGATCCGCAAATCGCGGACGTCGCCATCGTCCCAGCTGGTAGTTACGATTTTGAGTTTCCGGGTCACGGCTAGTTCCTGGCGGCGCGTTCTTTGAGTGCCTCGAGCACCCCGTAGTAAGCCGGCTTCTTCTCGAAGTCCTCGTCAAAAAGGTCCGGCTTTGGATCCGTCAATGCGTTTCGTTGTTTGTGGCTGAGCCAGGTGTCTTTGTCGGAAAGGTCCCAAACAGTCAAGGCCTTGCAATTGGAATCGGCCAGGCACGCTGCTGCCACATCGTGATAGACCTTCTTCTGGACCTCGAATGCGTTTGCGACCGCGCCCGCCGGTCCCTGGTAAACATCCATCTCGGTGATGTAAACGCTGACCTTCAACTCCCGGGCTCGCCGCAGAAACTCTTTGAACTGCTCCAGGTAGTCGGAATCGAGTTGCTGCATTTCCAGATGCATCTCGGTACCGACGCCATCGATCGGCACGGCTTTCGATTTCAGCCGCTTCACCAGAGCGAAAAACTCATCCGCTCGTTCCTTATCAATTCCCTTGTGCCCGAAAGTTTCGTTGAGCACCAGTGGCAGGCTCGTGGCCTCCCGGGCGAACTTGAATGCCTTGGCAATGTAATCTTCCTCGCCCAGGATCAGTTGCCACGGTTGGTTATGACCGGAAAGCGGCTCGTTCACCACCCCCCATGCATAAAAGCTGTCCCCTCCATGCCGGATCAGGCTCTGGATGTGGGTCCGCATGAGTTGCTCGAGTTCCGACTCGCTGAACGAGCGCCGGGGAGGACCCGAATGCATCTGGTCCTGCATCCATTGGGGAAGGGAATCGGCGCGGTAAATTAGAGCCGAGCCCCAGATCTTCATCTGGTGCTCTTTCGCGAACTGCATCAGCGTGTCCATTCGCGAAAAATCGAACCGCCCCCGCTCCGGCTCGTTTACTCCCATCATCCCCATGGTGAGCGTGGAGTTGAATTCCCGCGCCAGAATTTGCTGCCCTTTCGCGTTTTCCGCCCACGTCTTGGGCCGGATTCCGGAGCCGATCCGGAAATTCAATTTGTCCGCATATTGCCGCAGCGTTTCCTGGTTCGAAGTTTTCTTTTCGGCTGCAATCCCCGCAATGCTCAACAACATGCCGATCGTGAGAACCAGTCCATATCTGCGGATCACGTCTACGCCCCGGCCGCTGCCGACAGCTCTGCGGAAGCGTCGTCCTCTTCCAATCCCTGCTTCTTGATCTTGCGGCGCAGGAACTCGGCGCAGCCCAGTGCGGCAAAGAAGTGACATGGCGGGTGCAAACTCAAGTCGGTCATGAAGAACATGCGGGCAGTCACCACTGCCAGCACCGCCATACCCTCATAGGCCAGCTGGCGGTCCTTCATATTCAGGCGCTGGTTGATGGTGCACTTGATCAGCATGTACCACGCCGTGCCCATCAGCAGGAGCACCGGAGTCAAGCCCCAGGCGCCGGTCCCCACGATGATTTCGACCCAGTCGCTATGAATGGTTGCAGTTTGGGTGAAGCCTAGCTTGGCCAGTACGCCGAACCGTGCCGCCGCCCACATGCCCAGTCCGGTGAATGGGTACATGGCGAATTTCTCCAGTGCCACCTCCCACCACTCCAGCCGGCTGCTGAACGATTCCAGCTGGTTCGCGCTCTGTCCGCGCTTCAGGTAATCAAAAATGTATTGTCCGAAGCCGGAGACGATGGTGAGCGTCAAGCCCGAAAAGACGATCATTGCGCCTTGCCCGACGCGGCTGGAGAAAAGATAGATCAGGAAGACAGCCACGCAGAATCCGGCGACCGCCGAACGCGTCTGCGCAAAGATCATGGTCACGAATCCAAAGATGAAGATCACCGAATAGAGGGCCGTCTTCTCTCTGCGGCGATTCATCGGCAGCAGCCGGCACAGCGCAATCACGGCCACGCAACCCGCGTACTCGGCGATCTGGTTCGACGAAACGTCTGGGAACACGCCTTGCAGCCACACGCCCAGGCCGCCGATCCCCTGTACCCCGTAAATTCCGCCCTTCAGCAAGGCGTCTTTGGGGTCCCAAATACATCCGAACCAGATGTTGAGGAGCATCACCCCGTACAGCGCCCAGGTCCAGTTCATGAACAGAAGGTATTCATCGGACTTCTTGACGACGTAGAGAATCACCGCCAGCAGGCAGACGTCGACGCCATACTCAATCGACTTGTACAAAGTCCACTGCCAGTAAACCGACCAGATCGTCGACAGCAGCGTCATCAAATCGAACCAGACCAGCAAGCCCACGATTCCAGTGAAGGCGGAGCGGATCCAGTCCAGCTTCTTCATGAACAGCTTTACCAGCAGCGTCGCTCCTACCGCCCCCACCGCGGCGATACGGAACATAGCCGCCGAGTCCACCGGAGCTTCCATGCCTTCTGACGCAGTTCGTTTGCGGAACACTAGCCCGCTCATGAAAATCACGAACCACAGCCAGTGATACCATTCCAGGCGTTTGAACATGGAGACAACACCCGGATAGAACTGCCCGAACGTGCGACGGAAGTAGAGCGCTACCGGAATTCCCAATCCCAACAGGGCGAGCACGATGTACTCGGTATAGCTGCGGTGATTCTGGTTGTGCTTGGTGACGAAGTCCGCCAGGCTGAGTATCAGCAGGAATCCCACCGAGCCCACAACCGCAAACAGCACCGCTTGCCAGGCAGAGTTGCTTCCCAGCGCTCGGCCCGACCCATCTCCGAATTTTCCGTTACCAGGGTTCACTTCTTACTCCGGGGTTCCACCATTACATGTTGACCGCTGAGGGTTCGGCCGCCGCAACTGCCTGCCTCTGTCGCGCCGCTTCGCCGATGGGATATCCCATCCTCTCGAGGACTGGTCCAGCCTTATCTTCGAGTAATCCGACCTGCTCCAGGCTGAGCCGGTTGCGCCAACCAGCGATCGAGCCGCTGCGGATAAACCTGCTCTCCTCCGAACCATTCGCGCTGGGAGCGGTGCTGGACAACTGCGGTGACTTCTGTTCTTTCTCCTGCATCTTCTTCAGCGTGTTGTTCGCGATGGCCGCAACCACCACCTGGCGGTCTACCTCTACCCCCAGGAAGTCGAGCACTTGCACCACGGTCTGCTCAGTGTTGCGCCGCATCTCCTCGAACTTGATGAGCAGAAAATTGGGAGTTTGCGCAAGTTTCGAATCAATCCAGTCGGGCACGTGTTCATGCCATGCCGTAAACGGATTGACCTCTCCTCTTACAAACTGCTGTAGGAAGGTCTCGAAGTCGTCAGGAATCCAACCCAGCGCTTTCTGATAAGCGAACTCTGAGAGTACGACGTCGCGAGCATCGCGCACCAGGTAAATGGCTTTGCGATATTCCTTCTGGAAAGGCTCATGGGTCTTGATCAGGCGTCCTGCACCGGGCAGTAATGGGATCGCCGGTTGGTGCAGGCCGACATCGGGGATGATGTGGTTCACCTCGTCAAACCCCGAGCTTTGCCCGCTTACCAGGATGTCGAACAGGACGAAGCGCAGCCAGGTATTTCCGGACCGTGGATAGGAGGCGATAAAAGCGTCATTCCGGTCCAATCCCCAGTGCCGGACCCGGGTCAGCGGCGCGCGCAGCCCCGACTTCGCCATTTGATACCAGACTCGTTTTGCGCTGATCAATTCCTGTCCTCTTTAGTATCGCCACCAGCTGGCTAGATAGGCCACCGTGCCTCCGATAGACCGGCGAAGGCGGCGAAATAAGCCAGGGTTCTGGATTTGCAGTCCCGGCTTCGGGCGAGGCGGGCGAAACGAGGAGTCGGTCTTTGAATTTTCCATCGTCATATTCATATCTCGAGGTATAGCGTTCAGATTTGCAGGCAGCGCGCCAGCATGGATGACTGGAAGAAGGTTTCGTAAACCGACGCCGTGGCCGCGGCCCACCCTCCCTGCTCTTTCCTGGTCGAGAGAACGCGAGGTAAGTGGTAATAGAACACTCGCGACGAAGCCACGCCGTTTACGAACGCCTTGACTTCCTTTGCCACCGGCCCGTAACCCTCCCAGAAGGCCCGTTCGAGGCCCAGGATGAGTTTGCGAGGGATGAGCGGGTTCAACAGTTGCGACCGGAAATCGAACACCAGGCTCAGCAGGTCCTGGCACACGCTGGACGGTCCAAAATTTTCGAAGTCCACCACGAACAATGTTCCGGAACTCGCATTCCACAGCAGGTTCGTCAACATGAAATCCCCGTGGCTCAAAACTCCGGGTGCTTCAAAAACCGTCCTGCCAATTTCCGAGATCGCGGCGTCTAACGCTTGCAAGGCCCGCTTGGCATATGGGAACGACATTAATCCGCTCTGTCGCATGCGAGCCTGTAGTCCCTGGCGCATCTCGCCCAGGTCTAGGATGACGCTCCGGCCGCTCATCGAGCGCTCGTGCAGGCAACGCAGCCAGCTGCCAGCGGCAGACATCCCCTTCGCTAAAACCGGACTGCCCGTTCCCCATATACGTGGGCGCTTCACCAGTTCATTCAGCGACAGGCCATGCACGTCGCCCCACACGATGGTCTTTGTGGCGAGGGAACGACCTACCGGCTCCGGCAGGTTGTTTGGGTCCAGTAAGCGCCGCAGTTGGAAGGTCGTGCTCCACTCGATTTCGATCTGCTCGCCGATCGGGCGCATCGTCGGAGCGCTCGCCCGGCTCTCATCCCATGGAGTTGAGATCCGTGGTGTGACCTGGTAAGGCTCGGTGAGCAGGGTCTTCGCAAAGAAGCCTTTGCCCAGCGCGCTGCCCCATACCCGCGTGGATCTTTTCTCCGGGCTTAGTTCGTAGCGATGAACTTCAATGTGACTTGGGCCTACGTCCAGCGCCGCTGCTACGTTTTCCTTGGCTAGGTCGAACTGTTTTAGTGTGAAACTCATGCTGCCTGCAACTCCCCCCTGGGCTCGATCGTCCGTAGCCGGCTTCTCAGCAACACGCTTGAGACCACCAGGGCAGTTGCGCCTACCGCGATCATGGCTGCGATTGCGCCCTTCAGCCCGAATAGCTTGGTGGCTGGAATGCCGGCTATTACTGCAACAACCGTTGCTGCTCCATACGCACTGAAAACCAAGAATGGCGATTGCACCGCCCGCAACAGAAGAGCTTGCGCGGTCGCGCCGATGCGCAAAACCATCGCCAACCTCAACCATGGAATCAATCCGGCCACGCTCTGGTACTTACCCTGGTATAGCAACTGCAAGAGCAATGGCCCCAGTCCGATTACTACGGCGAAATACAACGCCGTTCCGCCCGCATAAAGCGCAATCAGCCGTAGCGACAGCCTTCTGATTTCAGCCGGATCCCGGTTGTCATAAATGCGTGAAGCATAGGGGAGTGATAACAGCGAAACTGCCGTGAAACCCTGGGCCGCCGGTGCAGAAAGATTCATCAGGGCCCTCATCTCACCGCTTGCGGCCAAGCCATGAAAGCCTGAGATGGCAATATAAAAGACTGCGCTCATGGCCCAGCTTGCACCGGCGCTGGCCAGCGCCCAGCAACCGTAATTCCAGTGCCGGCGCACGATCTCGCCAAGCGGCTGAGAACGCACCAGCGTCGGTTTCAGCTTCCACAACAAAACCATGCTGGTGACCATCGCTCCTGCGGCCATCAGAACAAACACCATCAGGGGCGACAGTACATGCTTACGAGAGCAAACTGCCAAGCCGATTAATAAAGTGCTGCTGTACAGAACCGCTCCCGACAATGCGGCGCCGGGAGCCAGGTGAATGTAAAAGGCGCGGCGTGCAATCCAGAACAACAACACACATGGGGATGCAACAGCTACTCCGGCCAATGCTGACACCAGAGTTTGCGAACCATGCGCCAAGTGGATCGCGACCGCCGCGCTACCTACCAGAAGCAAAGTAGCCACCGTTACCCAAGCCTGATTCTTCAGCATGCTTCCGAAATATTCGCGCAGGCAATCCTTGTACGTGGAAGCGCCAAAGATGCTGATCGGCTCCAAAATAAAAGCCAGGTAAACCGCGGCCAGCAGCAAGAACACCTCGAACGAGACTGCGTAAGCTCCGTACTCAGCGGGGGAAACCTGTCGTGCCAGCATGAGTGCGACCAGGAAGTTGGAGGACGTAATCAATCCCTGGTCGGCAATCGCCAGCGTCCCTTTGCGGGCCCACGACCAGGTCGTGGGCCGCACCGGAATTGTCCGACTCTCGGCCGGCCCCGCCGCTGTTTCCATGCCGACCGCTAGTTCACAACCGCGCGAATCTTGGCATTCGCTTTTTGCGGCTTGGCCACCGGCGGTACAGCCTTGCGTTTGGGAACTTCGCTGACGCTGGCTACGGCAGGGAAGTGATGCACCACGCTTTCACGTCCCATGGAGTGATACTCAAAGCCGGCGCGGCGCGCGTCCGCAGGTTCATAAACGTTGCGCCCGTCGATCAGCACTGGCACCTCCATGAGTTCATGCACGCGGCGCAGATCGAGTTCCTTGAATTCGCTCCACTCCGTGAGGCAGAGCAGCGCGTGGGCGCCGGCCGCTGCTTCGTAAGCAGTCCGGCAATAGGTGACCCGTCCTTCCTGCGGTGGCAGCACGCGTTGCGCATTCGGCATACCCTCAGGGTCGAACAACCGGACGGATGCGCCCTCGCGCAACAAAGCTTCGACGATCTTCAATGCCGGGGCTTCGCGGATATCGTCCGTGCGAGGCTTGAATGCCAGCCCCAGCACCCCGATTGTTTTTCCTTGCACCACCCACAGCGCCTTACGGACCTTCTTCAGGAAGATTTCGATACGGCGAACATTGATCCGCTCGACCTCCCGCAACAGTCCGCAGTCCACGCCATGTTCTTCGCCCAGATAGGCAAACGCGCGCAGGTCTTTGGGGAAGCAGTATCCGCCGAAGCCGATCCCGGCACTGAGAAACCCTGTGCCAATACGCGGATCCAGCCCGATTCCCTTGGCTACTTTCACCACGTCCGCACCCACCGCCTCACACATGTCGGAAACCATGTTGATGAATGAGATCTTGGTGGACAGGAAAGCGTTGGCGGCGTGCTTGATCAGTTCCGAGGTTGTGAGATTGGTCACCACAATCGGACATTGCAAGGGACGATAAATCGCTTCCAGCAGTTCCCGCGCCCGTTCCGACTCCACTCCGATCACGATGCGGTCGGGCTTGAAGAAGTTTTCAACCGCGCGGCCTTCCTGGAGGAATTCCGGATTTGAAGCGACATCGAAGTGCGGCATCAGCGCTTGAGTGCGGCTCCGCTTGCCATTCTTTCCGTTCCCGTTGGGCTTGGACTCCACCCGCGCATAACGTGCGATCGTCTTCTTGACCCATTGCGCGGTGATGGCTGGCACCGTGCTCTTTTCGACGATCAGTTTGTATCCGTTCAGGTTCCTGGCCACCAGCCGGGCAATGCTTTCCACCTGTGTGAGGTCGGCCTTGCCGTCGTCTCCCTGGGGAGTTCCTACACAAACAAACAGCACGGTGGCCGCGGCAACCGCTCCATCAACGTCCTCGGTTGGCTGAAAAAGTCCGGTACCTAAATGTTTTTTCAACAGCGGTTCGAGATCCGGTTCGTAAAACCACGACTTGCCGGATTTCAGCGTAGCGATAGTGTCGGGATTCGAATCCGCCCCGATCACTTCCCAGCCCAATTCAGCAAGTCCCAGGGCAGTTGGAAGTCCCACATGCCCCATGCCCAAAACTGCGATTTTTGTTTTCTCGACACTCGTCTTCGTGATCCGACCAAGGTCACCCATTCGCAGACTCCTCCAGGAGAATTTCAGAAACGGTACGGTTAAAGGTGGTACAACTTGCAGCTAGTTGGACGTCAAACTCGTTCCAGTTCGTATCCGCTCACGCGTACCAGGATCGAACGCTTGATCAGATCGATTGAAACTACCAGGCTCTGGTCGGAGTTCTTAGCGACCAGCGTTCCTTCCACGCCATCCAGCGAACCTCCCCGGATGCGTACCCGCTGGCTTATTTCCAGAAACGGATAATCCTCAAACGGCACGTTACGATCGAGAATCAACCGGATGTCTTCAATCTGTTTTTCGGGAATCGGCGTTCCCTTACCGCTGCTGCCTACGAACCCCGCTACACCGGGCGTGCGCAAAACTGAAATGCGGTCCGGCGCCGCCGAGGTTGTATGGACAAATACGTATCCCGGGAACAACGGCAGCTGCACTTGCTTCTGGCGATCGCTCCACTTGTGCACCCGGATCACCAGGGGCAGGAACGACTGGATGCCCTTTTCTTGGATATCTTCAGCGACCTTCTTTTCATGACGGGATCGGGTCTGGACCGCATACCATGCGGCGTCATCTCCGGCTGGATCGGGCACTTGGCTGAAACTGGACATAGCTCCGCCCCGTCAGTCCCAGCATGAGGATGCTGAGGACCAGGAAATCTGAAAAAACTGCCTGCCACTTTCAGACCGCTCCCCCAGGCGAACGCCATGGAGAAGTGCCCACGAGAGCGACGCTGCCACTGCCGCAAGACAGGCGTAACGAATCACCCTGCCAAGAAGAACCCTAGAGCCAGTTGTAGAGATTCTGAGGGATCGGGAATGTCCGCTTGTTCAGCACTGCGCCCAGCAGGCGAACGTGCGCATTCTCGAAACTTTCTTTGGCTTTCAGGGCGGCCTCTCGCCGGGATGCGTTGGATTGCAGCACCAGGATCGTTCCGTCCGCCACGCGGCCAAGCGTCAGACAGTCCGCATATAAATTGGCCGGGGGCGTATCGATCAACACGTAATCGAATTCCGAACGCAGTTCCGTCATCCGTGCGCGCAGAGCTTCGGAACTGAGAGCGTTGGCGGCAGCTTTTCCCGACGCCGATCCGCAGGTCAACACCCACAGATTGCTGCCGGATACTTGCTGCGCGAAATCACGAACCGGAGCGGACTGGGCGATGGCATCCACCAATCCAAAGCGATTGTGAATCTCAAAGAAGCGGTGAAGCGAGGGGGTCCGGAGATTTGCGTCCACGACGCAGATGGACGACGAAGTTTGGGCCGCCAGGGTGAGTGCCGCGTTGGCTGTGATCCAACTGCAGCCATCCCCATGATCGACTCCTGAAAACGCGACCATGCGAGGAGCGTCGGGATTGGTAGAGCGAAATACCCGTTGCACCAGCTTGAGCACTTCCTCTTCCCCGACCTTCACCGACTTGACGCCCTGCGACGACGCGCCGTTGGATCCCGATCCGTGGATCGGATGTACGATGGCCGTCACCTCGGCAGCGGGGCGGGAAGTGATCTGCTGTTCTTTTTCCAAACGCTGAAGGGCCTCGAAAGTTCTACTCAAGTTCTTGTCCTCGCTCTTTCTTGCAACCGAACCGCATGATTCGGCCTCAGTGGCCGTTTCTAGGCGCCGAACTGACTGGAACCTCGAATCCGTTCTCCGGTATGGACGCGAATACCGGCACATCGAGGAAATCCCTGACCTCGTCGGGCGTGCGGAACGACGGATCCAGGTAGTCGGCAACTAAAGCTGCGCCGGCTGCGACGAAGGTCCCAAAAATCAGGGCCAACGCGACTAGCAAGACCGGCGAATACAGGGTTTGCTCCGGATTGGTCGGCGGCTCTGCAATCACCACGTTCAGGACCCGCCGCTCATCCAGCATGTCCTGAATGCGGGCCTGCTCGCGCTTGCCCAGATAGAGCAGGTAATTGCTCTCCGCGGCTTTCACTTCCCGCGTCAGGTCGTCCTGCGTAATCCCCTTCTGATCGAAAGACACGGCGGCATCATGGTAGGCCTTGACGATCCTGCGGTCTGCCACCGCTTGAGCCTGGTAGCTGGCCAGGTCCGCGCGCGCTTGCGCGATCTGGCTCTCTACCCACTGGTGCACCTGGTTCTGATCGGTGGTGTCGTCGGTCAACGGCTTGTTCTTCTCGTTGTCCAGCGCCAGCTTGGTCTCGGCAATCTTCTGATCAACTTCCTGCACCAGGCGGTAGCTGGGGTCGTATTTCGCGATCAGGTTGACGCGCTCTAATTGCAGCGTGTTCAAAGTCTGTTTCAAGGTCGCGATCAGCTCGGCGTTATCGAATTTTCTGACTTGCGTGTGTTGACGTTCCGGCACCTGCGCCAGCAGTTCGTTCAACTCCGCCAGGCGCTTGTTCGTCGCATCAATCCCTTTCTGCACGGTGTGCAGATCGGACTCGAACTGGCTGCCTTTGTCGACCGCGATGTTCACCTGGTTGGTGGCGGAGACAGCGTCCTGCGTTTTGGCAAAGTTCAACAGCGCGGCTTCGGCATCCACCAGCTTCTTGCGAGACGCTTCGGTCTGCTCCGCAAAGAAGTCGAAAACCCGAGGCAGGCGATTCACCGCCAGGTGCTTCTCCATGTAAAACTTGGTCAGGTTGTTGGTAACGCACTGCGACTGCACTGGATCATTCGAGGTGTACTGGACCTGCATCAGGCCCGTGCTGCTGACTACGTTCGGGCTGATCGCCGAGGCCAGTTTCTGCAGGGCCTTGGGATAGCGGGACTCGTTGTAGCCGGGAATGATTCCGGTGACCTTCCGGATATACGGCGAATACCACTTGGGTTCGCCCCAGACCAGCATCGGGCAGTTGTCCACCACCTTGCGCAGCAGGTCCGTGCTCTGCAGGAGCTCGGATTCGTTGGTGATGTCGATCGTGGTCGCTGTGGAGTCGGTCGGCAGTTGCGGCCGCGGGTTGTCATCCGGAGTGACAGCGGGGCTGACACGATCGTGGCGGACAAGGATCTCGAAGTCTGACTCCCAGGTGAGCCCGAACAGATACACAACGACCAGCGCCGCCAGCGTGCTCCAGAGAAACGCTGCGCGCACCAGCTCTTTATGCCGGAACCCGATTGCGAGGAACTGTTTGATGGTCGACGAGATGGTTTTCGAGGACTCAAATCCGTTGCGTTTGCCGTTCTTTTCCATCATGCATCTCCTATGCGCGTCAGCTCAGCTGCGAGTGCTCTAGTAGGGCCCGAAATTAATCCTGAACTCGTTCCAGGGGATAATCGGCTGGATGGAAATCATCTTGGCCACGGTGCTCTTCGGAACCCATAGCATGTCTCCCGGTTGCAGATGGAGATCTTCGGCCAGGTTCCCTGTTTTCAGCATGTGTTTCACATCGACTTTCTGCGAAGAAACCCATTGATCGGAAACGCGTCGGAATAAATAAACTTCGGAATGCTTGGCGTTGCTCGTGAACCCGCCGGCGATGCCGATCGCCTGCGCTACGGTGATATCCCCGTACAAGGTGAATTTTCCGGGACTGTTCACTTCGCCGTAGGCAATGAAGTACGGGTTCAGGAAAGTCTGTAAGGTCACGGTCACGGTGGGATCGTGGAGAAGTTTCGAGTAGTCCTTCTTCAAAGCTTCGGTCAATTCCGGCGTGGTCATGCCCTCCACGTGCATATCCGGCAACTGACGAAGGTTGATGAACCCGTCAGGTTGCACGGTGACCGTCTCGTTGTATTCGGGCGTGAACGGAAACTCGATGACTAGCACATCGTTCTTCATCAAACGATACCGCGGATCACGTTGTTTCAGGGTGGGAACATTCGAGGATTGCTGGTTACTGTTTGTATCCGCCGCGACCGTGGCCGGTTGGGCCGAATCAGGCTTCTGGGCCGCATCCTGTGCCAGCGCTCCGGCGACCAGAATCAACGCGGCTAATACCGCAAACGTCAACAACCTCTTGTTCATCACTGCTTCTCCAGGAAAAAACTTCCTCGCAGAGTTCAGTTCAGAGAAACTGATCTGCCATTCATAGCCATTCGCTTCGCGAACGGTTTTTCTCCAATGTTGAGTAATACCGCCTCTAATCCGGGGGCCCCGGAACCCGGACATGAAGATCAATCGAATCCTCGACTGGTACTCTGCCAGTGCAACGGATTAGCCTGGGTGCGTGTTCACTCGACGCCCGTAGGTTCTTGACAGCGAACCATTAAAGCAAGCACCTTGCCATCTGAGTAGGTCGCAGGGCGCTTTCAAAAAGAATTCCAAGTCATTGCTGGGACTGACACTTCACGGCATCCACGCACGCTCGCACCGGCAACATTCAGGAGAGAAAGGGAAACAGTGTTCAAAGTTTTGCATAACTTGGAAACCATTGTTTTGGCTCTTAATCCCAAATTCTGGCCGAGTCGAGTTTGACTCGAAAAACTTCCAGGCGACTTCCCGCCATCCACTTGAGGTTTGAAAGCTTAACCCGGTTCACATCCCGCGTCTAGCATGGAAGAAAGTGTGTGCTGCTGGCCAGAGAAGAAAGTTTTTTGACCGCAGGGGTAATCAACCTTGGACATGTCCTGGCGGTCGGCTTGAATGCTGTCGGCAACGCGACAAATTCTCCAAGTCGGGGTTTACTCAACTGAATAACCAAAGTGGTGATAGCGAATTCCCAAGCGAAGAGGATCGACTTTGAAACGTCAATTCCCCCCAGTGTTGTTCGCTTTTTGTTTGCTGTTCGCGCTCGCGTTGCTGGTAGTCTCCATCTCCTGTGGCGGCGGCAGTAGTTCCAATGCCAGCGCCCCAACTCCACCGTTCAATGCCGGTACCCTCGGTTCGGTAACGACCAAGGGCGGCCCGGAGAGTTGCTCGCAGGTGCTGGGCGGAGACGGAGGGTCTCAAGGCGCATCCTGTTATCAAGTGACCATCTCCTGCCCGAATGTGGCCGACCAGGACGTTGGCGTCAAGGTTAAGACGCCGGTCGGAACTCCGGTCGGCACGGTTCTGTTCACCACCGGCGGCAGTGGCCAGGAATGGTATGACCAGCACTTCCAGCTGGGTACACAAATCGTCGATCGCATGGTGGCCGCCAACTACGCCACCGTACAGTTCGCCTGGGGATACACGCCCGTGGGCTTTCCCAGCGGAGGAAACTTTGCCGGGTGGTTGACCGGGCCGGGCGGTCCGCGCCAGCTTGCCTGCCGCTGGGCCACCATCGCCAAATGGGTCCATGACAATCCCCAGATCACCAACTCAGCGGCGCCGTTCTGCGCCACTGGAAACAGCGCCGGCTCCGGAGCGGCCGCCTACGCCATTTCCTTCTATGGCGAAGACAACATGTTCAACATGCTCGAGGAAACCAGCGGGCCTCCCTTCAGCCGCATTGATAACGGCTGTATTTGCTCGCGCAACGCGGCCCAGAATTCCGGTTGCTCCAGCATTACGCAACCCATTCAGGAGTGCTACGGGATTGACGGCAACATGTTTATCGATCCTGCCTACAGTCCCACCGGTCGCCTCTGCTCGACTGCGGAGAACACCGGCGACACGACCAATGCCGCGACCTTCCTGCGCGACAGCATTCTTGCTTCCGATGCCAAGCTGGACTACCCGAACATTGATATGCACTTCGTCTACGGCGGCCAGGATCCCACCTCAGGGGTGGCGCAGGGAACCGAGTATTGGATGAAGATCACCGGCAAAGGCGGCGCTGCGCCCACCGTGGACTGCGTCCAGGATGCTCCGCACCGCATCGGCGACGTGCAGGACGGGGCCGACAAGATCGTGAATGACCTTGTCACCTTCTGCAAGTAGTTTCCCCTCGCAATGCCCGGGCCGTGCTGCCCGGGCATTTGCTCTTCTTTCTGGCGAAACGGCCCCCCATATCCAAATATTTTCCTTAACAAGTGCAAATTATTGACTATTGACAGGATACGAGAGCTGGCCGAACAATATCCTGCAACGTCAAACTCCGCTTGCGGCGGAGTTTTCAGGTGCTCGCCATTCTCTTGATCTGGCCTGCTATCTGCTTCAAATCCTTTGGTAAAGGTCTGCAATGTTTGAAAACCTGCGTGCGGATTATGCGAGGGTGAGAGTGGACCGCAGCCGCACTTTGCGGAACGGCGGATGGAAGCGCTCCAGCTTTCTTGAGAATGTGCGCATTACCCTGGCGCTGACAACCTGGTGCGTGATCTCGTACCGTTTCTCGCGATGGGTGTTCAAGTTGCGCATTCCTGTCGTTCGCCAGTTCCTGAGCCTTGTGGCCGTGATCTTTCAGCGCTGGGTCGAGCTGTGGACCGCAGTTTACATTTCCAGGGAAGCCGACATTGGCCCAGGTCTGCTGGTCCACACGCCCTATGGAATTTGTATTGGTCCCACCAGGATTGGGAGCAATTGCACGGTCGGAACCGGAGTTCTGATCGCCGGCGGGTCGCGCGGAGTGGGCGACAACGTCTATTTCGGCCCGGGTGCGAAAGTCATCGGCGATACGCGGATTGGCAACAATGTAGTGATCGTGGCCAACAGCCTGGTGCTGTCGGACGTTCCCGACAACACGACCATCGTGGGTGTTCCGGCGCGCATTCGTCTCCCCGGCGGGCAGCCGCGCCGTTTTCAGACAGTCGCAGCATCGAATTAAGAATTCGAAAATCACGCCCAACTAAAAGGGCCTGGAGAGAGAGCCGCTCTTGGACTTTGCATGGAGTGAGGAACAGCGTCAGTTTCGCCAGGAAGTCATTCGCTTCGCCAGGGAAGAGTTGAACGACAATGTCATTGATCGTGACTTGAACGAGGAATTCTCCTGGGACCTCTGGAAGAAGTGCGCGAAATTCGGCATCCAGGGTCTTCCCATCAGCTCCGAATATGGCGGCAGCCAGGCCGATATTCTCACCACTGTGTGCGGCCTGGAAGCCCTGGGATACGGCTGCCGCGACAACGGGCTCATATTCTCCATCAACGCCCACATGTGGAGTTCCGAGATTCCCATCTCCGCCTTCGGAACCGAAGCGCAGAAAAAGAAATATCTTCCCAACCTGGTCAACGGCGAGTGGGTCGGCGTTCACGCCATGACCGAGCCCATGTCGGGATCCGATGCCTACAGCATGCGCAGCCGCGCCGAGCGCAAAGGCAATTGCTATGTGATCAACGGCTCCAAGACGTTCATCACCAACGCGCAGAACGCAGAATTCGTCATCGTCTTTGCCAAGCTGGATTCTCCCGAGAGCGCCGGCGGCGTTACAGGTTTCATCGTCGACAAGGGCACGCCCGGCTTCACCATCAGCAAAAAACTCCACAAGATGGGTTTGCGCACCTCTCCGATGGCAGAGTTGGCGTTCGTGGATTGTGAAGTCCCACTTGAAAATCTTCTGGGAAAGGAAGGCGGCGGTCCAGCGATTTTCACCGCGTCCATGGAGTGGGAGCGCATCTGCATCCTCGCCAGCCATCTCGGCGCGATGCAGCGCATGCTGGAAACTTCGGTGAAGTACGCCAAGGAGCGTCATCAGTTTGGGCAGCCTATCGGCCAGTTTCCGCCCATCTCCGACAAGATCGCCGAAATGGATATTCGCCTCGAGACATCTCGCCTGGTGCTCTACAAAGCAGCGTGGCTGAAGAGCCAGGGCAAGCACCCCTTACGCGAAGCTTCTATCGCCAAGGCGTACGTAGCCGACGCCTGCATCAAGACGGCTCTCGATGCCATCCAGATTCACGGCGGCTACGGTTACATGACCGAATACCAGATCGAGCGGGAATTGCGGGACGCGATTTCCGGCAAGATTTACTCCGGCACCACTGAGATTCAGAAAAAGATCATTGCCGGCTTCCACGGCCTGTGATCGAACTATTTTTGAGGGGACCAACGTGCCTTACATCCTGCAGCAATACCTGACCGAGAGCGCGAAAAGCCGCGCCGATCATCCCGCGGTCTGGGCCCGCGGACGCACGCTGAGCTATCGCGAGCTGGATCAACGTTCCAACCAGTTGGCGAATTTTCTGCATGAGCGCGGCATCAGGAAGGGTGATCGCATCGGCATCTTCTTTCCCAAGGCGGTAGAGTCGCTGGTCGCCATGTTCGGCGCCTTGAAAGCCGGCGCGGTCTATGTGCCGCTCGATCCCAACCAACCGGCGGACCGCATCAGCTACATCATCGGCAACTGCGGCATCCGTGGCCTGGTGACCACCGACGAGCGTTTGAAGTTGCTCCCGCCTGAAATCATCCCCTCGGTCGAATTCACGCTCCTGACGCATGAGTTCGCCAACGGCACGCCGCGAGACAACTCGCTGCCCTGGAGCGAACTGGATCGCTACTCGGCTGATTCTTCTCCTGCTTTGCAGTCCACCACCACCGACCTGGCTTACATCCTGTACACCTCCGGATCCACGGGGCGTCCCAAGGGCGTAATGCTGTCCCATCAGAATGCCCTGACCTTCACTGAGTGGTGCGCCGACACGTTTCACATCGGTAGCGAGGACCGCATGTCGAACCATGCGCCTCTGCATTTCGATCTGTCGGTCTTCGATGTCTACAACAGCATCAAGGCGGGCGCCACCGTGTACATGGTGCCGGATGAGATTGCGGTGTTCCCGGCAAGTCTTGCCAACTGGATCGAACAGCAGCAGATCACGGTTTGGTATTCGGTTCCCTCGGCGTTGGTTTACCTCGTGTTGCATGGAAAAATCAGCGCGGAAAAGTTCCGCCAGCTTCGGACCATTCTCTTTGCCGGCGAAGTGTTCCCGCAGAAATATCTGAAGCAACTCGCGGAGATGCTGCCGCACATTGATCTCTACAATCTCTACGGTCCTACCGAAACCAATGTTTGCACCTACTACCAGGTGGACCGGGCGAAGTTGCCCTCCATGGACAAGCTGCCGATCGGGCATGCCTGCGCGAACACCGAGGTGTTCGCGGTGGATGACCAGGACCGCATCGTGGGCGTAGGCGGTGTGGGCGAGCTTTTCGTGCGCGGCCCCTCAGTGACTCCAGGGTACTGGGGAGATCCGGAAAAAACCCAGAAGATGTGCGTGCCCAACAAATTTCAGCGCCACTTCGAAGAGAAAATGTATCGTACCGGCGATCTCGTCTCGCCCGACGAAAACGGGGATTACTACTTTCTGGGACGCCGTGACAATCAGATCAAGAGCCGGGGCTATCGCATCGAGTTGGGCGAGATCGAGGCTGCCTTGCTCAGTCATCCGGGGGTTTGTGAGGCGGCGGTGATTGCGGTTCCCGACGAAGAAATCGGAAATCGCATTCGGGCTTTTGTTTATCTCCACCAGGCCGGTACGCTTACGGCAGTGGACTTGCAGCAGCATTGTGCAACGCGCGTGCCCAAATACATGATCCCGGAATCCATCGAAATGCGCGACGTGCTGCCCAAGACTTCAACCGGTAAAATCGATCGCGTACGACTGGCACAGGCCACGGCGCATGCAGCCGACTGACGAACGTAGATCGCTCGAAGACAGACGGAATCTAGCCGCTCGCGGCGGCAATACGTAAGGGGGAAATTACCTTGGATCCAAGTTCGGTAAAGTCTCAGATAAGGCAGTTCGTTCTGGAGAACGCCCAAAGCAAAGGTGTGACCACCGTCTCTGATACCGACTCTCTTACCGAGATCGGCGTAGTTGACTCGTTGGGAATCTTCCGCCTGGTGTCCTTCCTGGAGGACTCATTCGGCGTGCGCATTTCGGACGAAGAGATTGTTCACGACAACTTCCAGACGATCGCCGAGATTGAGCGGTTCGTGAGCGGGAAACTCGCCAGTAAAGCAGTTTCGAAGTAACCAGGGACCAAACAAGAAACACCCCAGAGATTCCTCTCTGGGGTCCGGTTGAATCTACAGCGAGCTGATGAAGTCGATCAGGTCAGTCTGGTCCTGCGTCGAGAGGGCCGAGAACTTGGTGATTACCTGACTGGCCTCTCCCCCATGCTGCAGAATCGCATCCATCACCGTCTTGGCGCGGCCGTCATGCAGTAAGCCGTTGCCGTTCGTGACTCTGGAGGACAGGCCCCAGAGCGGCGTGGTGCGAAACATCGAGCCCGTCGCCAAGCCCAACGGAAGTCCGTCCTGCAGACCGGGACCCATGTCGTGCAACAGCAGGTCCGAATAGGGATTCACCGGCTGCTGCTCCAGCGCTTTGCTTTCGAGGGTTGAGCCTTTGAAAATCAAGGGAACGATCACCGTCGCCTTCGTGGTGAAGGCGCCCTTGGTGGGCGATACCGGCGGAATGTGACAGAGATTGCACCCGACGGTATTGAACTGGGTCTGCCCGTTGGTGTTGCCGGCGCCGGGCGTGTTTGGCGCCAGGTACAACACGTAATGGTACCCATCCAGCATCATGGTGCCGTCATCATTCGGCTGCTTGCTGATCGAGCAGTTGGGTGGAATCGGCTTACCGGAAGGCAGGTCCTCGGTTGGGAACAGCGGGTTGGTGACCCCAATATCATGCTGAAGGGCTGAGGCGGCAATCTGTTCCAGGGTGGCAAATTGTGCCTTCAGTCCAAAGCGCCCGATCTTGAGCTTATTGTTCTGGTCCAGCACCATGTTCGCCATGCCGTGGACGCCCATGCCCTTGTCAACCGCGTTGGCCATGATCTGGGCATCCGGGATATTGTCCAGCAGTCCCATGCCAAACAATTGCGGCGGTTGGTGGACCGCGATGATGGTCGCGTCCGCGGGAACCTTCTCGCCCTTCAGGATGCAGTTCGGCTTGAAGATCTGGTTTGACTTGGGTTGCAGAAACATCCCACCTTCGTTCGTCAGCGGATCGAAGGTTCCATTGGTGATGGTCCCGAAGAATGTGGACATCTTGGTAGAGTTTCCGCCTGTCACCGGACTGGAGTGACAATCGCTGCAAGCGTCCTGCGTGAACACCGGCCCCAAGCCCTGCTGGGGGTCCCATATGTGAATGAAAGACTGGAAACCGCCCCCAAAGATGGTCATCTCGGTGGAGGTTAGGTTCGGAATAGGGTCGCCCAACATTGTCTGGGCGCGAACATCTGATCTGGTGGTGTTCAAAAGCCAATAGCCGGCAGTGATCAGCATGACTGCAGCCACGACGAAGCTAATTCTGCGCACCCTCGAGGTAGAACAGGAGCGATTCATGGGTGGCCTCCATCCTCTTTCCAAAATTCAGAGCACAACGTTGCGTTAGAGTGGGCCTCGTGGCGATGGGGTTGCAGAAGTGTACCTCTTAACCCGCATCTCGTGTCAATGGTGCAAATGGTTGCACTAAGGCCTTTCGCAAGTGCTCAGAGCGTCGGCGCGGTTGGAATCATATCGCTTCTACTGCCTGCGGGTGCGTCTTCCGTCGTGGGAGAATCCAGGAATTCAACATCAATGCGCCAACGCGAGCGTCAGCGATTGCCGGGGCGGTAGCTAAATCTGTAACGGCTCGCGCTCGAGCGCGAAGCATACTGAAACGACATTTTCCACTATTTGTATTGTCCGCTGCGCTCAACGAGTCGCGGTTGGTAATGGCAGGTTGTGTACCGCCGCTTGCAGCGCGATTTCCAAATCCTCGACATGCCTCGGCTCCGTCAGGTAGCTGATGATCATCATGCGCAGGGCGCTCTCGCCGTTGACGATCGTGTCCGAGATCCAGCGTTGCCCATCGTTGGTGACCTGCTCCACGATGCCCTCATGAGCCGCTGCCTTTTGTTCTCGAGTCAACTGCCTGGACTTCAGGCGAAACGCCACGATCGGCAGCGTCTGCGGAGCCGCCAGTTCGAAGATCTCCGATGACGTGATCCAGTTTGCGAAGTCCCCAGCCAGCTTCATCTGGCGATTGATGTGCTCCTCATAGGCTAATCGCCCGTGAACTCGCAAAGTGAGCCAGAGCTTCAACGAATTCATACGGCGCGACCATTGCGTGCTGATCCGGGAGTTGTCCGGCAAATGCGCTCCGGCCGCTTTCGGCATGTAGGGCGCTGATACCGCAAACGCCTGCTCCAGAACTTTGGGTTGGCGGGTCAGGATTACTCCTGCTGCAAAGGGCATCGCCAGCCACTTGTGAGGGTCCACCGTTATGGAATCGGCCAGTTCAATGCCGTCCACAACGTGGCGGTGACGGTCCGAAAAAATTGCGGAAGCTCCATAAGCGCCATCCACGTGCAGCCATAACTGATGCGTTCGGCAAATTTCAGCGATCTTGCGCAACTCATCCACGGTGCCGCAATTGGTGCTTCCGGCCGTGGCCACAACCAGGAACGGCTGGTCGCCATTTTGCTTGTCGCTGCGAACCGCCTCCTCGAGTCTCTCCGGATCAAGTTGAAGGTCCCGGTTGACAGGGATCCGCCGCAATCCTTTTCGTCCCATGCCCAGCAATCCCGCCGACTTGTCGAGAGAGTGGTGGGCTTCCGCCGAGGCGTACGCAATGGGGCGTCCAGTGATCGCGTTCATGCCCTCTTCGATTGCATCCGGAAATGCGGAAGCCACGGCCAGCGCCATGCCGCTGAAGTTAGCTTCGTTGCCGCCGGAGGTGAATGTCCCGCTGCATTCTCCGCTCCATCCCACGCGTTCTCCGATCCAGCGCAGGGTTTCGAGTTCGATCTTGGAAGCCAACTGGGAGCGCGCGAGGGTGGCCAGTTGCGGGTTTAATGCCGCGACCAGGGCCTCGGCCAGAAATCCCATGTAAGTGGGAGTGGGGTTCATCAGGCCGAAGTAGTTTGCGCTTGGAACGTGGAATCCCTTGTCCACCATCTCCCGGCACAGATCGTCCAGGACTTGCTTCGGATCATCCCCGGTCTCGGGCAACGGGTTGTGCAGGGGCCCGTAGGTGCGTTGTCCGGCCGGAAGTTGGACCGGCCGGTCCGGCAGGGAAGCGAAGTACTCGTCAATCCGGTCAATCAGCCGGTACCCCAGTTCGCGGCGGGTTTTGGAATCCAGTTGGAATGGCATAGGGATTTGATTTTAAGTATGGAGAAAAGGACGCGAACGATCTATCCGAAACTTGCGCTGAGCCGGTGAATGCGTCGGGGGGAGCTTGGTGTAAAGAAGGCAGCAGCGCCGCGTCTTACGCGACATTCGGGTCACACTTGCGCGATGCTCTCTTCCTTCGCTGCGTAGTGCGATTCCACGTACTCATCGAGAATTTGGAGGAACTCCTCCACAATCTTGTCGCCTTTCAGAGTGGTGAACAAGCGTCCATCCACGTAAACCGGGGCCTTGGGTTCTTCAAAGGTTCCAGGCAAGGAAATGCCCAGGCTTGCATGCTTGGATTCTCCCGGCCCATTCACAACACAGCCCATGACCGCGACCTTCATCTCTTCAACGCCGGTGAAACGGCCCTTCCAAACCGGCATCTGGTCGCGCAGATAAGTCTGGATTTGCTCCGCCATTTCCTGGAAGAAGGTGCTGGTCGTACGCCCACAGCCCGGGCACGCCGTGACCTGCGGCGTAAAGCTGCGGATGCCCATCGACTGCAGAATCTGCTGCGCAACGCGCACTTCCTCAGTGCGGTCGCCGCCCGGCGCAGGGGTCAGCGACACGCGGATCGTGTCTCCAATTCCTTCTTGCAACAGCACACCCAACGCCGCACTCGAGGCAACAATCCCCTTCGCGCCCATGCCGGCCTCGGTGAGGCCCAGGTGTAACGGATAATCACATCGCGCCGCCAGCGAGCGATACACGTCAATGAGGTCCTGCACGCCGCTTACTTTGGCGCTCAGGATGATCTGGTCCTTGCGCAGGCCGCATTGTTGCGCCAGTTCCGCGGAATTCAGCGCGCTGACTACCATCGCTTCCATGGTTACTTCGCGCGCATCTTTGGGCTCAGGCAGCCGCGAGTTCTCGTCCATCATGCGGGTAAGCAGCGCCTGGTCGAGCGATCCCCAGTTGACCCCGATGCGCACCGGTTTCTGGTTCTCGACCGCAACTTCGATCATGGTGCGGAAGTTCGCGTCGTCCTTGCGGCCAATGCCGACATTGCCCGGGTTGATCCGGTACTTTGCCAGCGCCCGGGCGCACTCGGGATATTTCTTCAGCAGAAGGTGCCCGTTGTAGTGAAAGTCGCCCACCACCGGGACGTGAACTCCCATTTTGTCGAGTTGCTCGACGATGGGTGCGACTGCCGCAGCCGCTTCTTCGTTATTCACCGTCACCCGCACCAGTTCCGATCCGGCGCGGGCCAGGGCTGCGGTTTGCTTTACGGTGGAAGCGATGTCGGCGGTATCGGTATTGGTCATCGACTGCACCACAACGGGTGCATCGCTGCCGACTCGAACCCCGCCCACCAAAGCGGTCACGGTTTTTCTACGTTGGATATTTGCCATGCGGAATCTTTAGTTTAGCACGCAAGATTATCTGTTGGTGAGCGTCTGCTTCCTTTGTGGTCCTTGGTGTCCTTGGTGGTTTAAAAAAGTTCTTAAACCACAAAGGACACGAAGTCTCACGAAGAAAGCTCCGTGAAACTCAGTGTCCTCTGTGGTGAAGAGACTTTAAGGCAGATGCTGTGTCAACCCGGGAATCGTCTTCACCAGGTCGTTGTAGATCACCATCACGGCGAACAGTACCAGGAACACGAACGCGGCCTGGTAGATCCGTTCCTTGATCGGGATGCTGATATCCCGCCGCATCACGCTCTCGACAAACAGTAACAAAATAACCCCGCCATCCAGGATAGGAATGGGCAAAAGATTAAAAATACCAAGGTTCAGGCTGATCGCAGCAGTCAACGCCATCAACGGCGTCCAGCCTTTTTCGCTGGCAGCCTGGCCCGCAGCGCGCCCGATCCCTATCGGTCCTTCGATGGTGCGAATCGAAACCTTGTGCCGTACTAGCTTCTGCACCAGTTCCAGGATCAGGAGAGACGTCTTCTTGTTTTCTTCCAGTGAGCGATTGAACGCTGCAGTGAAAGGCAGGCTCCCGACTTTCGTAGGAATGCTTTGAATACCGATCCGGTAACGCTTTTCCTTGGCTCCTTCCACGTTGGCGAGTACCGGCTGCACATGGAAGGTCATCTGCTTTCCGTCGCGCAGCACCGTCAGATCGATCGGCTTGTCCTTGGTTTGCTTGAGGGTTTGGATCATCTGCGCAATGGCCTTTACCGGCTTGCCGTCCAGCGAGATGATCTCGTCGCCTTCGCGAATCCCGGCCTTTTCCGCCGGCATGCCCGACTCAAGGTCGGTCACGATATTAGGCTGGTCTGGTACCCACCCGGCATAACCCATCTGCGAGATGCCAATCGCCTCCGGGGTAATGGTCTTTTCCAGAACTTTGTCCCCGCGCTGCACTTCAATGCTCAGCGGCTGGTTAGGATTGAGCATGATTTTCGGATCGACCTGCTCCCAGGTCGGATTCGATACATCGTCGATCCGAACAATCCGGTCCCCGGCCTGCAAGCCCAATTTCGATGCGGGTGAGTCGTCTTCCACCCACCCCAGCACCGCGGGCTGGTACATGAAGACCGGATATTCGAAGTGGAGCATGTACACGCTTGTAAGAAGTCCGATGGCGAGCAGAATGTTCATCGCCGGCCCGGCAATTGCGATGATGAAGCGGTGCCACCGCGGATGGGACAGGAACTCGGCCGGATCCCCGGTCCGTTCGTCCATGGGATTCTCGCCGCTCATCTTCACGTACCCGCCGAGCGGGATCGCGCTGATGCGATAGTCGGTCTCTCCGCGGCGAAAGCCCAGCAGACGCTTTCCAAAACCGATGGAGAACACCTCAACCCGAACCCCCAGCAACTTGGCCGCAGCGTAGTGGCCAAATTCGTGGATCAGGATCATGAATCCCAGTACCACCCCGACAGCGAAGACAGCCGTAAGAAATCCTGACATAAATTTGCGTTATTCCCCTGTAACTACCGAGGCTGGCCGCAAGACCCGGGAGCTATCGCCAATTCGCGCCACCTGTTCGTGGGCGAGCTGCCGCGCCTCCGTGTCCGCCTCAAGCACCTGTCTTATAGATTCCAATTTTGACGTTTTCGTTTCATCCAGGACTTTTTCAATGACTCGGGGGATCTGATCGAAGCGGATCAATCTGTCCAGAAAAGCCGCCACTGCCACTTCATCGGCGGCATTGAGTGCGACCGGTTTCGCTCCACCTGCTTCTGCCGCTACATAGGCGAGGGCCAGGCAAGGGAATTTTTCCATATTGGGCGGGGCGAATTCGAGGTGTCGTAAGTCCATGACCGGGAAGCGCATGCTCGAAGGTATGCGCTCCGGATAGGTCAATGCATACAGAATCGGCAGGCGCATGTCCGTGACTGAAAATTGAGCAAGTATGCTGCCATCTACAAACTCGACCATGGAATGGATGGTCGACTGGGGGTGCACAATCACTTTCACCTGCTGCACCGGCAAGTTGAACAAACGACAAGCCTCGATCACTTCGAAACCCTTGTTCATCAAGGTGGCGGAGTCGATGGTGATGCGCCGCCCCATCTTCCAGGTGGGGTGATCGAGCGCTTGATCCACAGTAATGGATGAAAATTGCGCCTTGGGTGTGTTCCGGAATGGTCCACCGGAGGCGGTGAGCCAGATGCTCTGCACTTCTTCCATGCGCCCGCCACGCAGGCACTGGTGTACCGCGTTGTGCTCGCTGTCGATTGGAAGCAGGGCTTTGCCTTGGCGACGCGCCTCGGCGGTGATCAGTTCGCCCGCGGCCACCAGGCATTCTTTGTTCGCGAGCCCGAGAGTCTTTCCGGCGCGCACGGCTTCGTAGGTCGCTTCCAGTCCCGCGACACCGACGATGGCGCTCACCACGAATCCGACATCGCGATGAGTTGCGACGCGTACAGTGCCGGCAGCGCCGTGAACTACTTCGATGCCTTCGATTCCGGCAGACTTGAGTCGTGCGCGTACCTCATCAGCGTCTTTTTCATTCGCGAGAGAGAGCACCTTGGGTCGCCAGCGTGTGGCTTGCTCAAAAGCCAGTTCGAGATTGGACCCGGCAGCAAGGGAAACAATGCGAAAGCGCTCCGGGTAAGACTCGACCACGCTCAACGTGCTGCGACCGATCGAACCGGTCGAACCAAGAATGGCAATGTTTCTCATGAGCAAAAAGAAAAACCACAGAGGGCATTGAGGAGCACGGGGGAGATGGCGACTGTAAAACCTCCGTGATCCTCAGCGTCCTCTGTGGTTAAACTGCGTTGTATCATTGCATTACGCGCCAAACCGCATAGTACCACAGCACCGGAGCGGCAAAGAGCAGGGCATCAATTCGATCCAGCATGCCGCCATGTCCGGGAAGGATCGCGCCCGAATCCTTCACCCCCGCACCGCGCTTGATCAGGGACTCGACCAAATCTCCTAACTGGGCTGCGACGTTGAGCGCCGCGGTCAGCAGCAGGGCCGGCAGCAACGGAGGTCTCTGCAAGGCAAAAAATCCGTCCCGGCGCTCGATCAGGTGCGCATTCAGCAGGGCCGTGCTGATGGGCAGTGCATAGTTATAGAGCAACATGCCGACCACGAGACTTGCAATCAGCGAAGCAAGCGCCCCCTCCCAGGTTTTCTTGGGGCTGATACGCGGCGACATCAAATGCCGTCCCAGGGACTTACCGACGAAATAAGCGAAGATGTCTCCCGCCCACACCACCAGCAGCAGGTACATGAGCAGAAAAGCGCCCGACCACTGCTGCCGGATTTCCACCAGGAACGCCATCGGCATCGCCGCATAAACAAACGCGAATGCCGAAGTGGAAGCCGCCGGATAGGATTGCGAAAGGTCTTCGCGGATCATGCCGATCACCAGAAAAACAAATGGCGCAATCACGGCCGCGAAGGCCACGGTGTAGATGAATATCGCCGTGGAGAGCAACGGCTTTTGATTGCCGGGGTCAATGGCAAGAAGAACAAAAAACAAAGCTACAAAGACGAATGTGGAACGGCGAAATGGGCGAACGCCGTAGGCCTTCACCAGCTCAAGGAATTCGTGGACGGTCAGCAACGCGACAACTCCCGCCACAATCGCCAGCAGCGGAACCGGCGCTTTCAGGATCAACAGCAGAACGATTGGAATCAGGACAACCGCGGTGAGGATCCGTTTCAGCAGGTGCAAGCCGGGTCAGCTCCGCGCCGACCGCGAGGTGTGATGGTCGGAAGGAGCGTCGGCAAGCCCGCCATACCGCCGCTCCCGCTTCTGGTATTCGACGATACCTTGCAACAGATGGGTACCGCGAAACTCAGGCCACAGGGTAGGTGTCACATAGATCTCGGCATAAGCGAGTTGCCATAAGAGAAAGTTGCTCAGCCGCATTTCGCCGCTGGTGCGAATCACCAGGTCGGGATCGGGCAGGTGCCCGGTGTAAAGATTCTGCGATACCGCATCTTCGTCAATCTGCATGTGATCGAGGCCGCCATTGCTCAGCGCGGCATCCACGATCGACTTAAAAGCGTCCACCAGCTCCGAGCGCGCGCTGTAATTCAGCGCGAGCGTCAGGATCATGCCATTGTTCCTGGCTGTGGCATCCTGCGCCCACTGCATCTTTTCCTGCACCGGCTTCGGCAGTTCGTGCCGGCGCCCGATGTACTGCAGTTGAATGTTGTTCTTGTTGAGCGTGGGCACTTCCTGCTTTAGATAACGGCTGAGCAGGCTCATCAGGAAGTCGACTTCGGTTTTCGGCCGCTTCTTCCAGTTCTCTTCGGAGAAGGCGTAGAGCGTGAGAGCGTGTATTCCTATGCGGGCCGCGGTTTCCACCGTCGAGCGCACCGATGCGACCCCGGCCCGGTGCCCGGCCACGCGCGGCAGGTGCCGCCGCTTGGCCCAGCGTCCGTTCCCATCCATGATGATCGCGATGTGCTTTGGGAGCCGTGCCGGATCGAGCTCTCGGTAAACTTCCGCTTCCTTGCGATCCAGCCCGGCAGGAATTGTTCCCTGCAAGCTAACCTCTTCTGCAAGCTGAAGCTAACACACGGAAAGGGGTGCTCGCAATGACGCCGTAAAACGGGAAAACGTGCGCACACAAGCGTGACGGTCCATGAAGCAATTGTCATTCCGACCAAGCCGGAGCGAATGCGACCCGAGTCCGCTTTCCGGGCTGGAAGGTAATATGCCTGCCGGACGCTTCGGCGAGTTCGCTACACGGGCTTCGCAAGAACGTCAGCGTTCTTTCAACTCCTCCAACACTACATCCAGATCAATCTTCTCCGTCCAGCGCAACACGGTCAGAGGAGTCTTGACCCCTACGCGCGCATCGGTCAGCAGCCGATGCAGATCATCCACTCCCGCCACCGCCTTTCCATCCAGACTGACGATGACATCGCCTTCGCGAATGCCCGCTCGTTTGGCGGGACTATGGTCTTCGACGGCGACCACCACGATCCCGCTCTCGTGCGGCAGATCGTAAAAACGCACCACTCGCCGGGGCAGCGGCACCGTCTGCGCGGAGACGCCGATGTAGCTTCTTCGAATCCGCCCTTCGGTCAGCAACCGGCTGGCAACAAATTTTGCGGTGTTGATCCCGATGGCGAAACAAAGCCCTTGGGCTCCCATGATGGTCGCGGTATTGACGCCCACGACTGTTCCATCCGAGGTCACCAGCGGCCCGCCCGAATTCCCCGGGTTCAAAGAAGCGTCGGTCTGGATGACATCATCGATCAGGCGCCCGGAATACGAGCGCAACGAACGTCCCAGCGCGCTCACCACGCCAGCGGTCACGGTGTATTGAAAACCGTATGGATTGCCGATGGCGATGGCAAGCTGCCCCACGCGCAATTTTTGCGAATCGCCGAGCGGCGCCGCCATCAGCCCGGGTCCTTCGATTCGAATGACCGCCAAGTCGGTCGCGGGATCGTCGCCAATGATAGTGGCAGGGAAATGGCGCCCATCCGCCAGCGCAACCGCGATGCGCCTGGCATCGTGAACCACGTGGCTGTTCGTAAGAATCAGGCCATCCGGCGTAAACACAAATCCCGAGCCGCCACCCTGACGTTCGCCGGGCTCGCCGGAGCGATTGCGTGGGGAAGCTTGGGTGACGTCAATTTTGACCACCGATGGGCTGACCTTTTCCGAAGCCGTTACGACAGCATGGGAATAAGCGTCGAGCAGAACCGAATCGTCGATTGCTCCAACCGAGCCCGGCTGAGATAAAAGCGAAGACGAGTCGGCGAGGGGGGAAAAGAAATGATTGTCGTGAGCCACAATGCATAGATGAAGAGGCGGTGCTTGCGGATGCAGGTTGCGTCTGAGGGGTAGGGACACCGTCCCGGTCGGGGCTGCCTCCCTTTCCCATTCCGTCCCGGCACGGAAGGGTCGGCAAGGGCGAAACCGAAGCAAGATCCGTACGGACGACCAGACTTGCCGGGGGGCCTCTTCTCGTGCCGGCGGGGGACTAGTATTCCGAGTTTGGCATTCCAACCCTCGCCCAGGATGGCCCGCGCGGGCGTTCTGCTGCCCCAGGTTCGCGTCCAGGGGTGACCACCAGGGAAAAACTCTATCCGCCGACTTCGCGTGGCTTAAATCGCCTTTAATGGATAAATTAGCTTATAGCATATGTAATATTGTCAATACTGTATGTACAATACGTTATATGTATTGAGTCTTCAGGTAGGTAGGAGCAAATCTGGGAGTGTGGACCTTAGGCGGGGCTAACGGTACTCCACTAGGCTACGGCAGTTCAGCCTTCGGGCGCAGCCTGGTCCTCTCGTTTGGCACGATGCAGGCTTGCGCCCGCTCAGCCAGTGCCCGGTCCAAGGCTTCTCCCATCTTGCTCATGGCTTCTGGACCCAGTCTTGCCTGCATGGTCTCGAACAGTTGCCGCTCCTCCTTGCGAATATGTTGCGACAGGGTTTCCCCGAAGGTGGCAAGGTCCTGGCGGCCGAACCCCCGATCCATCGCTTTCGCAAAATATGCGCGCAAAGTTTCGTGCTCCCGCTTCAATTCAGCCACCAGGGGTTGCACTTCGGGCAGGCTATCGGCTAGCGGAAACACTTCCTTCTCCTCTGCCGCGAAATGCAGTTCGATCTCTTGCTCCACGATCTGCTGGATCTCGGCCTGCCAAGCCTCGAGATCCACTTCGCCTGCCTGCAACGCGCGATCGATGCGTACACACAAAGCCAGGGCATGCTGATGTTGCCGGGAGAGCGGCACCAGGCTCTTGTCGCGAAGCATAGGACATTATTCCTCAAACCGAGCCGCGAGAACGATCCTCAAGCAATAATTTCGCAGCTTCGACGTATTCTCCGGCAACCCACGCCAAGGCTCATCGTGCTGGCGGCGAAACCGGTTTACTCCAGCAACGCCGTCATTTATCCTTGCGCGCGTCACTGCCATGAAACGATTCCTGATTCACCTCCAGCTGGCTACGCTGCTTCTCGCCTCATGCTTTGCTCAAACCACGGCAGCCGACCGGGTGTTTCGTAACGGCATGGTATACACCGCGGAAACGGAGAGTCCGGTAGCCCAAGCGGTCGCCGTCCGCGAGGGACGCATCGTATATGTTGGTAGCGACCAAGGTGTCGCGCCGTGGATCGGGCCTGCCACCCAGGTGACCGAACTCCATGGCCGCGTGCTGATGCCTGGACTCATCGATGGCCACATGCATCCGCTCGAGGCCGGATTGAAACTGCAAAAGTGCAGTCTGAATTACGAGCCGCTCACGGTTGGCGAGATGCAGCAACGCGTGCGAGCTTGTCTGGATAAGACGAAAAACCAGGAGCCCGATGGCTGGCTGGAAGTGGTCAGCTGGTTTCAGGAGAGTATGAGGCCCGCCGGGGTGAAGACCTCGCGCGCCACGCTCGACGTGCTGAAAACGTCACGGCCCATCATCGTACGCTCCTCCTTCGGACACACAGTGCTGGCGAACTCGCGCGCGCTGGCTCTGGCAAAGATAACGAAGGCCACGCCGGACCCCCTTGGCGGAAAGATCTGGCGCGATACCGAGGGGAATCCTACCGGTTTGCTCGAGGACGCGGCTCACGCGGTATTTTCCGACCTCATCCCCAAGCCGACTCCAGAGGAGAACGTGGTGGCGGCACAGGCAGCGTTGAAGGCCATGAACGCTCAAGGCGTCACTTCGTTTCTTGACGCGGCTGCGGCGCCAGACGACATGGCAGCATTCACCACGGTGCAGGCTGCGGGAAAACTCATGGCACGCGCCCATTTCGCGCCGGTGATCGAGGCATACGAAGGAAGCGATCCGGCAAAAGCGGTCGCGAAAATTACTTCTTACCAGAAACAATATGACCAGGGGGCGATGCAGGCCAGGCCCGGGGTTACGGTTCGCAACGCAAAGCTGTTTCTCGATGGCGTGATCGCGGCTCCGGCGCTGACTGGCGCCATGTTGGAGCCGTATCGTAAGAACGCCGGAACGTCGCAACATCCTCGCTGGGTCGAGGGGGACAACCGAGGTCCAGCTGTCTATTTTCCGCCGCAGTCGTTGGCAGAGATCCTGACGCGGTTGGGCCGCGCCGGTATCGATCCTCACATGCACGCCGATGGCGATGCTGCAGTGCGCGCAGGGCTCGACGCCGTCGAAGTAATGCGCAAAGAGATTGGCGGAGCCGACATTCGTCCCGCCATCGCCCACGATGAGATTGTCAGCCCCGATGATTTTCCACGATTCAAAAAGCTCAATACCGTGCCAGTCCTTTCCTTCCAGTGGGAAAAGCCGGCCGGAGACACGATCGGCCTGACCGACTACTTTGGCCCGGAACGCATGAAGATCCTGGAACCGGCGGGTTTTCTGGCAGCCGCTGGCGCGCGTGTGGTCTTTGGCAGCGATTGGCCGGTTGACAGGCTCGACGAATGGTTTGCCCTCAAGGTCGGTGTGACCCGCACCAACGCCCCGGATGCCGGTCCGGGATTCCAGGGCAGGTTAGGCGAGGATCCTGGCCTGTCGCGTGATGCGGTTCTTCGCGCCGCGACCATCGAGGCAGCGTACGAACTGCACGAAGACGACGTGACCGGATCGGTGAAGGTTGGGAAATTCGCGGATCTCATCGTGCTGGATCGCGATCCGTTGAAAATCCCAGCCGAAGACCTCGCCAACGTGAAGGTGCTGGAGACGGTGGTGGGCGGGCAGACAGTTTACAGAGCCACACCCTAGCACCACGCCCGGATGGCACGACGAACCGCAATGTGTTCCTCACTGCAATGAAGAAGACGGTCCAGCCGAGGGAGCAGTGTTTGAAGTCACTGCATAAATTCATAAATCTTAACGATGGGTGTGGAAGCGTGCGATCATGCCCTTCGGACCAACTGCCTAACCGGTCGTGCCTTCAAAGCAGACCGCATTCAGGTTGAGCGGGTCGGTATGGGTCCAATGAACTCCCTGATCGGGGCTGATGTCATTTCGTGTACACGCCGGAAAACGGAAAGAAGAAGGCAATGCCGGCGTCCTTTACTAAATTCCATTATCCAGTGACAATAATCGGTTCGCCTGTCGCGTTCTGCTCGCGCAGGCGCACACAACCGCGATTCACAGACAGGAGCAATCATGGCCGCGACCGGGGAACTCATCCGCTTAATCAATTACGTTGACGATATCAATACCACTCTGCGGCGCATTAGCGCTTCCATCCCGATGATGGACGCCGAGGAACGCAAACGCCTGGCCGAGAGCGTGAGAGCTGCCAGCACCAACCTGAATACCGTTTTGGCCAACCTGGAAAAGGGAGGTCAATAGTGGCGCAGTTGAAGACCATTGCGGTGATCGGCGCCGGCATCATGGGCCGGGGCATCGCGCATGTGGCCGCGCTTGGCGGTTACCGAACTATTCTCGAGGACCTGCTGCCGAACGCCCTGCGCAAGGCGGAGAGCGAGATTCGCGCCAATCTCGATAAAGCCGTCGAATTAGGCAAGGTGGCGGCGGCAGATGCCGACGCGGCGTTCCAGCGCCTGGAATACGCGGGGAGCGTGGAAGAGGCCGCCCGCCAGGCCGATCTGGTGATTGAAGCAGTTCCTGAAGAGATGGAGTCGAAGATCGAGATTTTTACCCTGCTCGACAAAATCTGCCGTCCCGATACGATCCTTGCCTCCAACACTTCATCGCTCAGCATTACTGAGATTGCCAGCGTCACTTACCGGGCGAAGAAAATTCTGGGCATGCACTTCTTCAATCCGGTCCACAAAATGAAGCTGCTGGAAGTCGTGCGCGCACTGGAGACCGACGATGAGGCCTTGGCCTTTGCCGTGGAAGTTGGCAAGCGCATGGGCAAGGAAGTCGTGGTGATCAAAGAAGCGCCGGGCTTTATCACCAGCCGTATCAATGCCATGATCGGGAATGAGGCTTTCTACATGCTGCAGGAAGGCATTGCCAGCCCGGAGGACATTGATAAGGCCTTGAAGCTGGGACTGAACCATCCCATGGGACCATTCGAGTTGGTTGATCTGGTAGGACTCGACACGCGCCTGCACATTCTGGAATATCTTCACAAAAGTCTGGGCGAAAAATATCGCCCGTCACCGCTGCTGGTGCAGTACGTCAAAGCGGGGAGGCTGGGACGCAAGGCCGGGCGGGGAGTCTATGACTATCCGGCGTCAGCAACCTAGGGATCCACCCAGTAGGACAGCTGATGTGCTGTCCACTTTGCTATTGCCCTGCACGCTTGAGCGGCCCTGACATCACGATAATGTACGTATCCGGCTGCCCGGCTCTCAGCACACGTGGCATGCTCGCGCCGGCGGGAGGCGAACCAATGTCCGCATCGGTTGCATAGGGGGCATAAAACATCAGATGCGGTGGTATGTGGACGAGCTTGTTCCCCGGAACCAACAAAAAGCCCGCATCCGACAACATGTAAGCGATGCCGGGCTTGCCGGGCGCCTTGAATTTTCCGCTCTTGTAACCATCTTCAACCGCGGCTTTGATCTCCTCCTCGGTTTTGCCTTTTGAGCGCTGCTCTTCGACGAAGATTCGCGTCTGCAGCGTGGTGCGGCTGCCTTCGGCATCGAAGCATGTCGGTTCGAGGTTCAATGGATGCTGGCGGTCCACGAGGCAGGAAAATCCGTTTGAGCCATCGCGCACCTTCACATAGCCGGAGCGTTCCAGAAGATAAATTGTCGCCTTGCCGGAGATCTCTGGCGGGGCCGCCGACTCCGCAAGCTTGATGCGATCTTCACGCGGCAAGGACAGATCGTAAGCGGGCTTTGGCATCTCGCTTTGGGCCCATGAGAGCACGGTGAGCAGAAAAATACTTAAAAAGGTACGCATACGAGTTCCTCTTTGTGCGCCATTGTCGAACCCGTGGAGAGTAAAGGCCGGCGAGTCGTCCACCGGCCCTGGGCCGAGTTACTTGTTGATGTCTTGCTTGGCTTCCAGCCGCTTCTGCAATCCTTGCAGCGGCAGTTTCTGGTTGTCCGGAGCGCTGGCCAGCGCAGTGGAGATCTCCTTGGTTGCGTTCGGGAAATCTCCTTGCGCGGAATACATGCGCGAGAGGCCCACGTGCACCACCCAGTCGTTGGGATGTTTCTCCGCATTCTGCTTGAAGATCTCGAACGCCTCTTTGTCCTTGCCCTCCTGCTGGAGTTGACGCGCATAGGTGTGGGTCTGGATCGCGTTAGCTTTGGCTAATGCCTTCGCCCGCAGCGGCGCCGCCTCATCCTTGCGATCGAGAGCCGCCAGCACGTTGGCCTTGGTCATCAGGTTCTCGTAACGCTCTTCGTTCTGAATCGAGCGATCGCAAAACTGAAGCGCTTCAGGAAGGTCCACTTTTTGTGCGAGCAGGAAGTTGGCCGCATCATCCCAGCCATCCCAGGTGTACTGAGAGAGCCCGCGCAACTGGCTATGCAGGCTCTGCTCCACGATCTGATTGGTATTCACGTCAACGTGGAAGGGTACAGCGACTTTTTCCCAACGCATGGTCACCACCGTCGCGTTCGGCTTCACGTCGTCGAAATCGTAAGTCAGCGCTTCGTGGAACTCGGCCGTCTGCGGCTTGACCTCGACCCGCAGCGCATCTTCCTTCTGGTCGTAGGTGAAGCTTCCCCAGGAAGCGTTAGCCTTGGAAAAGATCACGGTCCAGGAATTCTCATTTGGAATCATGTGCAAGCCGTAAGTCCCTGCGGGCAGCGGCTTGCCCTCAATGCTCACCGGGTCGGTGAACTGGATGGTCGTGTTCTCGTTGGCACCCGCGCGCCACACCTGCCCATAAGGAACGACCGTGCCCCAGATTTTGCGCCCGCCTACGAGAGGCCGGTGATAATTCAAAGTGATATCGGTAATGCCAACCCGCTGCATCAGGACTGCATGTTGGCTTGCCCGAGGCAGATTCAACGTTACGGATTGCGCTACCGCGCTGCCTGCCCCCAGGCACAATCCTGCTGCCAATAACAGTGTCAATGTGTATCGTTTCCGCACAGAAACCTCCTTAGATTTCCTGAGGCGCTCGAGGCGCTCAACCCTGGTGTTGAAACAGGCTCTTAGACACGAATTTTGAGTTCCGGTTAGCGCCGGGGCACTGTTTCTAAACAGGATTTCCCCTAAAGCCTCAGGGAACATTTTTCGAGCCTGGTTCGTACAACTAGACAGCGGGGCGGGATCGCTCCGTAGTTTGAAGCACTGCATACTCCGAGGACATTTGTGAGAGCGCTCGCCGATATCGTCCGGCAATCCCTGGCCACGCTGTGGGCGCACAAGCTGCGCTCGTTCCTGACCATGTTTGGGATCGCCTGGGGCGTCGGCTCGCTTCTGTTGCTGGTTGGACTGGGCGAGGGCTTTCGCAGCGGACAGCAGAAGAACCTGGCCGAGCTCGGCCAGGACATCATGTTCACCTTTTCCGGCAGGATTCCCGCGATTGAAGGCAGCCTGCAGTCTGGCCAGAAATATAACTTCAGTTACGACGATTATGTCGCCATTCGCAGCGAAGCCAAGTTCCTGCGCGCGGTTTCGCCGGTGTTGAACCGCGAAGACATTCGCGCGGTCAGCGAGTTCGGCAGCACCAACGGCCAGGTTTTCGGGGTCGCGCCCACTTACAACCAGATCCGTAATGTTCCGGTCAGTCCGGGACGCTGGTTCAACGATGAAGACAACAGCGAACACCGCCGGGTCGCAGTGGTGGGATGGGAGCTGTTGAAAAAAGTGTTTCCGGGCCGGCCCGCAGTCGGCAGCACCATCCTGCTGAATGGGATCCGCTTCGACATTGTCGGAGTAGTGCAGAAGATTGGCAAGGAAGGGAACAACGGCACCAATGGCCGGATCTTCATCCCGGTCGAAACCATGCGCATGCTGTTCCCGCTCAAGACGGAAAATTCCGAAAACGCAATCTCGTTTATCAACTACCGGCCCATTACCAGGGAACAACATCTCGAAGCCAAGCAGGAAGTGCACCGCATCATTGCGCGCCGCCATGGCTTTGACCCCAGGCTGGAGGACGCTTTCGAAGACTGGGACACGATCGAGAACTCACAGAAGGTGGCAAAGATCTTTGACGCGATGGATTGGTTCCTCGGAGTGGTGGGCGTGGTTACCCTGGGCTTGGGCGCGATCGGAATTATCAACATCATGCTGGTCTCGGTGACTGAAAGGACCCGGGAGATTGGACTGCGAAAAGCGCTTGGCGCCACGCACCGCAACATTCTGACGCAGTTCTTCGTGGAAGGCGCGTTTCTGACCGCCTTCAGCGGGGGCATCGGCCTGGCAATGACCGTGGCTTTTGTCACCTTACTGGCGCAGTTGCCGTCGCCGGAAGGCTTTGACACGCCGCGCATCGTGCCCTCCTCAGCCATTACCGCTATCCTGTCGCTCGCGATTGCCGGAATCGTTGCCGGCGTGTTTCCGGCGCGGAAAGCTGCGATGCTTCCCCCCGTGGAAGCGTTGAGGCAAGAGTAGCCATGATCGGCCAGTTAGGTCAGCAGGCCTATAACGCGCTACGCCATAACCGCCGGCGCTCGCTGCTTACCATGCTGGGCATGGCGTGGGGGATCGCGACCGTGGTATTGCTGCTCGCCTACGGCACCGGGTTTCAGCGCGGCCTGATGGTGGCTTTTCGAACCTTTGGCGGAAACCTGATCGCGCTTTTTCCCGGACGCACATCGCTCCAGGCTGGAGGCAGCAAGGCCGGAACCCAGATCAAGCTCAGCATGGTGGATCTGGACTATGTTCGCGCCGAAGTGCCGATGCTCAAGCATATGTCGCCGGAGGTGAACAAGCAGTGCATCGTGGCTTACGGCACCCGCAGCAACAACTACAACATTCGCGGCGCCTATTCGACCTACCAGAAGATCCGCAATGTGGAGGTTGCGGAGGGCAGTTTCTTCGGTGAACAGGAAGACTTCAACCACAGTCGCGTAGCCGTGCTTGGCTACGATGTCAAAAAGAAACTCTTTTCCGGGCAGAATGCCATCGGCGAGAGCGTTCGCATTGACGGCATCTCGTACCAGGTCATCGGGATTCTCAAGCACATGATCCAGGATGGCGATGACAACATGAATGGCATGGTGTACGTGCCCTTCAGCGCCATGAGCGACCTGAAGAACACGTATTACCTGGACGGCATCGTGCTCGATTACGAAGGCGACCACACCAAGATCGTGCAGGACCTTCGCCGCTCGCTCGCGTATCACCACGGATACGATCCCAAGGATGAGAAGGCCATTTTCATCTTCGACGCGGTCAAGGACCTTGCCGACCTCACGGTCATCACCGTGGGAATCAAGATCCTGCTCGGGTTTATCGGGATGCTGACGCTTGGAATCGGCGGCGTTGGCCTGATGAACATCATGCTGGTTTCAGTCACCCAGCGGACACGCGAGATTGGCGTTGAGAAGGCCCTGGGCGCGCGCCGCTGGCACATTCTCTTTCAGTTTCTCGCCGAGGCGCTGGTGATCACCTTCATCGGCGGACTCGCCGGGGTCGTGCTGGCTTACTTGATCTCATGGTCGGTGGGAGCTCTGCCTCTGTGGAGCGCGTTCATCGAGAATGCCGATGAAGGCGATATTCACCTGATCATCGACTCGAGCACGTTGTTCTGGTCCACCGGGATTCTGAGCCTGGTTGGAATCGTCAGTGGCATGCTGCCTGCGATCAAGGCGGCAAGACTGGACCCCATCGAAGCTCTGCGCTACGAGTAAAAAAGCCAGAGCTACGGGAAAAGGCCCTCGCGTTCCGAAGCGAACCGCAGGCGTTACAATCTTCTGCGTGCCCGAAGCCAATCCTCGTCTGGATCGCGTACTTGCCCAGTTGCGGCTCTATGAGCACCCGCTGATGAACTTCGGCGCTCATGCGAACGGCGAAGGGGTGCGGGTCACCATCGATTTCAAGAATCCACCGGTTCCGGTTCACACTTATACCTTTGACCTGCATCCGCGCGATCTCGACCATCCGCAATTTGAATGGAGCTTCCAGCGCCAGCTCTACGACTGCCTTCACGACTACATCGTGGAGATGTTTATCCGGACTCCCCAGGATCTTTCCGACCGCCGGCAAAAAGGCCTGTGACGCTGCGCAACAAAATCGAGCAGGAGATCCGGGAGCACGGCCCCATGCGATTCTCACGCTACATGGAGATGTGTCTGTATGATCCCGAATTCGGCTATTACTCTCGCGAGCCGGAGAAGTTCGGCAAAAGCGGCGACTTCTATACCTCGAGCGATGTGCATGCGGTGTTCGGCCGCCTGCTGGCCCGCCAGTTCGAAGAAATCTGGCGCATCATGGGGTCGCCGGCAACGGTAGAAGTTCGGGAATTAGGCCCGGGACGGGGCCTGTTCGCGCAGGATGTTCTCGAGTGGAGCGCGCGAAAATTCCCCGAGTTTTTTGTGGCCATGCATTACGCGTTGTTCGAACGCTCGCCTGCGCTGCGAGCGAAGATTCAATCCACGCTGGCGCCCCATCTTGAAACTGGTAAGGCGTCCCTACAAAAAGAGAGGCGGGCGTCCTCGCCCGTTACAGAGCGAAATACGAGTCATGAATCTCCGCTCATTCTCTTCGCCAACGAATTCTTTGACGCATTCCCGGTAGAGATGGTTAGCGATCGGGGATCGCTGTGGATCGTATTTGAGAACGGCAGGCTGAGAGAAACGTGGGCCCAGCCTTCAGAGGCAGAACTGGAATTTCTCGACCGCTATGGAGTTCATCCCGAGCCCGGAGAGCGTATCGAGGTTCCGCTCGCCGCGATGCGCTATATGAATCAACTTGCAGCCGCGGTAGAGAAAGCCGTTTTCGTGATTGTCGACTATGGCTATACACGGAGCGAGCAACTGTCAGGCCGGCATCGGGGGACCCTGATGACCTTCCGGCGCCATTCTGCGGCAACGGATCCCTACGAAGCGCCCGGCGATCAGGACATCACTGCCCACGTAAACTTCACGGCACTTGCCGCCGCCGCTGAACAAAACGGAATGCAGGTCCAGCCGCTCGTCACTCAGTCGCAATTTTTATTAGGAATCGGAGAATCTACTCAGTTCGCGGATGTGTTCGAAGATACCCGTCTCCCACAGGAACGCGCCAAGCGCGCTCTCCAACTGAAGCACCTGATCAATCCCGAAGGCATGGGGGAAACATTCCGGGTGCTGGTTGCCAGCAGGGGGATTGATCCGGCAAAGTTTGCGCGACTGAGTGGCCTGAGCTTCAGCAAAGCGCAACGGTAGGGACGATGAATAGATCGCATTGTCAGCTAACGGATTCGCAGCAGAACCGCGATGTGAGCCCGGACTTCAGCCAGCAGGGCTGGGTCGGCTTTGGAGTGAAATGACGCCCGTCGCGCTCCCCAGTCCATGCTCTTAAGGTGGTCTATCAGCACTGCTCCTTCCACCCGGTCGACAACTACAGGAAGGGCGAAGGGATAAGGTTTCCGTTTGCTGGTGAGAGGGCAGACGACTGCCAGTCCGCTGGCGCGATTGTAGCTTCGATCGGTCAACACCAGGCCGGGCCGGCGGCGTCCCTGCGCTCGGCCAGACTGCGGATCAAAGTCCAACCACGCGATATCGCCAGCTTCCGGCACGTAGCGGGTTACCATTCAACTTTCTCTTTTCCTCTGTCCGGTCCCCAGTCCGTTTCCTGGTAGCGGTTTTCGGGCGTGATCCGGGCCACCAACTCTTCCAGGGTCGGGATCACCTTGGCATGGCGCAGCTCAATGCGGTCCCCGGCAGCTCTAATCACAAGGGCATCGCCTTCCTGCATGTGAGCTTCTTCGGCGACCGCCTTCGGTATCCGCACCGCCAGGCTGTTGCCCCACTTGACGACTTGTGCTTTCGGCATAGCGTACCGTCCGTGTATATACATAGTATATACTATGTAGGTGCGATATGCCAGCTTGGGTTGATGTTTCAGACCGCTACTCGGGTTTGGTCATCTTTTCCGGCCGCACAAGTTGATCAAACTCTTCACCGGTGAGGTGTCCCAGCTTCACGGCCGCCTCGCGCAGGCTGGTGTGCTCGACATGCGCCGTATGGGCGATCTTTGCGGCGTTGTCGTATCCGACCTTGGGTGCCAGAGCAGTGACCAGCATCAGCGAATTCTTGACATACCAGTCCACTTTCGCCTTGTCCACTTCAATGCCGTTGACCATGTACTCGACGTAGCCATGCGCTGCGTCCGTCAGCAGCGTCACCGAATGCAGGAAGTTGTAAATGATCACCGGCTTGAACACGTTGAGCTCGAAATTTCCCTGCGATCCGGCGAATCCTACCGCCGCCGTTGCACCGTGCACCTGGGCGCACACCATGGTCATCGCTTCGCACTGCGTCGGATTCACCTTGCCCGGCATGATCGATGACCCGGGCTCGTTCTCCGGAATGCTCAGCTCACCCAGCCCGCAGCGCGGCCCGGAAGCCAGCCAGCGGATGTCATTGGAAATCTTCATCAGGGAGGCGGCAGTTGTCTCCAACGCTCCCTGCGCAAACACAATCTCGTCATGCGCCGACAGCGCCGCAAACTTGTCAGGATGCGAGCGGAAGGGAAGGCCGGTCAACTCCGCGATCTTCTTTGCGGCCCGTTCGGCAAACTCGGGATGGGTATTCAACCCCGTTCCCACCGCGGTCCCGCCGATGGCAAGGTCGTAAAGACCATCCAAGGTCTGCTCCAGACGCTTGATATCGCGATCCAGCAAACTCGCCCAGCCTCCAAATTCCTGCCCAATGGTCAGCGGAACCGCATCCTGCAGGTGCGTGCGCCCGATCTTCACCACATCTTTAAAGGCCTTCGCTTTGAGCGCGATCGCATCGCGAATGCTCCGGATCGCCGGAACCAGCGCGTTCTTCACCCGCTCCGCCGCCGCGATGTGCATCGCCGCAGGGAATGTGTCGTTCGAGGACTGCGACATGTTCACGTGATCGTTGGGATGGATCGGCTTCTTCGATCCCATCTCGCCGCCGGCAATCTGAATGGCGCGATTCGAAATGACCTCGTTCACGTTCATGTTGGTTTGCGTTCCGCTCCCGGTCTGCCAAATGCGCAGCGGGAACTGGTCGTTCAGCTTGCCGGAAATCACCTCGTCGGCCGCCTGCACGATCAGCTTGGCTTTGTCGGCAGGAAGCTTGCCCAGGTCCTGGTTCACCAGCGCGCAAGCTTTCTTCAAGATGCCGAAGGCGCGGATCAATTCCGGCGGCATCGTGTCGCGGCCGACATTGAAGTGCAGCAGCGAACGCTGCGTCTGGGCGCCCCAATAAACATTGGACGGAACCTCAATCTTGCCCATGCTGTCGGACTCGATACGCGTGCGGGTGGCGGGTTCAGTAAGGGTGGACATGACAAACTCCTGCTCAGTGCGAATCAAAGGTTTAAGAGTAACCGGAGATTATACTGCGCCTATCGCATCAGGTAGTGCGTTGCGACACACTCGCGTGTGACGGCGCAAAAGCGCCTCAAGCTGCATGCTAAAATCGAGAGCAACCGCGGAGACCCCGCAGCGGGTCTCTCACCAGGAACGAGCTTTTGGCCACCACACATTCCATTCCCGACACTCTGCCCCGTCAAAAAGCACATTCCCGGCCTGATCGCAACGTTGACGTTCTGGTGATCGGAGCAGGTCCAACCGGCCTGGCTTGCGCGATCGAGGCCCAGAAGTTGGGACTGAAGGTGCTGGTAGCGGACAAGGGCTGTCTTGTGAACTCGTTGTTCCACTATCCCGCAAACATGGTGTTCTTCACTACGCCGGAGTTGCTCGAGATCGGCGACATTCCTTTCGCCACGGCGAACATGAAGCCCAACCGCCAGGAAGCTCTCGAGTACTATCGCAAAGTCACGGACCATTACCAGCTCAAGGTGCTGCAATATCACTGGGTGAAAACCGTCACCGGGGAAGACGGAAATTTCCGCGTGACCGCGACCGACCGGCTGGGCGGTATCCACGATTTCAACGCCAAGAAGATCATCGTTTCGACCGGGTACTACGATCTGGCAAACATGTTGCAGATTCCGGGCGAGGACCTGCCGAAGGTCTTTCATTACTACCACGAGCCGCATCCTTATTACGACAGCGACGTGGTGATCGTCGGCGGCAAGAATTCGGCGGCCATCTCGGCGCTGGACCTGTGGCGGCACGGCGCGCGGGTCACCCTGGTGCACCGCCGCCCCACGCTGCACGACCACATCAAGTATTGGGTACGGCCCGATATCGAGAACCGCATCCGGAATGGCGAGATCAACGCCTACTTCAGCAGCGTGGTCACCGAGATTGGGGCCGATTACGTAGTCATCAGCGCTCCCGATGGCGTGATTCGCCTGAAGAACGATTTCGTGTTTGCGCTCACCGGGTACCACCCCGACTACGATTTTTTGAGCGCGCTGGGCATTGAGCTTTCCACCGAACAACGCCGCCCGGTGTGCGATCCGGAAACGCTGGAGAGCAATGTGCCGGGAATTTACGTGGCGGGAGTGATCGTCGCGGGCTCACGAACGAACGAAATTTTTATCGAGAACGGACGCTTTCACGGCAAGCAAATCGCCGCCGACCTGCGGCAGAAACTTTCGTCGGGTAAGGAATGACGCGCACGCCTACCCTAACTGCACCGCTTCTTCCCCCAACTGCTGATTGATCAAGCGCGCGACCAGGGCCTTCAGCCGCTCACCTGACTTCTGCAGCACAAAGTCGTTTTCCGACTCCGACCAATCCAGCTTGAAACTCGTGGCCAGCGCCGAAATCCAAATCTGCCGCGCCGGAGGATTTGAGGAGATTACGAAGCGCGAGCCATCGTCGAAAGAAACGTGCAGCGCCCCGGCCTGATCTTCGACCTCGATGTCTGCCGAATCCTCTGCCGCGATCAATGCCTTCTTCAACGACTCAATCGCGGGCTCGGCATGTTTACGGTATGCGTTCTCATCAAGCATGTTGGAATTATAGGGCGAAGCGGCAATCGCCAAAGCCAGCGACTATTTCAGCAAATACTCCTTGATGAACATTACTGTCGCATAGAACTGGTAATCCTGGTTTTTCTTCTTGCGGAAGCCGTGTCCTTCGTCATTCGCCATCAGCCACCACACCGGCGTGCCGTTCTGCCGGACAACGTTTACCATCTGCTGCGATTCGCTGGCGGGAACGCGGGGATCATTTTTCCCGGCGATCACGAAGAGCGGTTTGGTAATGTTCTTGGCCTTGTTGGCGGGAGCGATCTGCTCCAGGAACTCGTGCATTTTGGGATCGCGCTCGTCGCCATACTCGACTCGCCGCAGGTCCTGCCGATACCCCGAAGTGTTTTGCAGGAACGTGACCAGGTTTGAGGGGCCGACGATGTCCACCGAACAGCAGATCCGATCGTTGTAATTCGTGGCAACGGCCAGGGTCATGAAGCCGCCATAGCTGCCCCCGGTGATCAGGACACGGCTGGCGTCGAGGTCCGGTTGTGTCGCGATCCAATCGAGCAGGGAACTGATGTCTTTGTACGAGCCCTCGCGATTGAACCCGTTGTCGGCCGCCAGGAAACTCTTGCCATAGCCACTCGAACCTCGCACGTTAGGGAAGATCATCGCGATCCCGAGTTCATTCGAGTAGTAATTGTTGCGGGCGAGAAATCCGGGGCGGTACTGCCCCTCGGGGCCACCGTGAATGTTGATGATCACCGGGCGCTTGCCGTTGAACTTGGGGGCTGGACGATAAAGAAACCCGCTGATGCTCTTGCCGTCCCAACTCTTCCAGTGAATCAGTTGTGGCTCGGCAAAATTGGCCGTATTGAGTCCGCCGGTTTCGCTATAAGTCCAGCGCTCCAATTTTCCGCTCTGTGTGTCGAGCGAGTACACATCCGAGGTGGACCGGGCAGAAACCAGGTTGAAAGCCAGTTCGCGGTTGTTCTTTGCCCACTTCACTCCCGAGACGATGCCCTTGGGGAGGCTTGCAACGGGCTTCTCTTTCCGGGACTTGGTGTCGAGCAGGTGCAGCATGCCATAACCATCTTCGTTGGTGACGAAAGCGATGGTCTTGCCGTCATAGGACAAATCGAATTCCTCAACGTCCCACGGAATCTGGCTCGAGAGGTAAGTATGCTGTTTGCTGGCCAGGTCGATGTAAGCCAGGCGGTGGAACTCAGAGTCTTTGTCGGTGCTGGTATAGATTCCCTGGCCGTCCTTGCTGAACTGGCCTCCCGAATACGAAACCTGCTCGGCACCTTTCGGAGTCAATAGAGTCTTTTCTCCCGTGGCCGAATCAAAAACCCATAGATAACTTTCATTCGCGGAAATTTCCTGGATGGCGAGAATCTTCTTCGCATCCGGAGACCAGTCCTGCGCCCCCCATCCGCCGCCCTGTAATTGGGCCAGCATGTGGTCCGACTTGGGATCGTCGGGATTCATGATGTAAAGATCCACGTCATTGCCCGATCGCCGGGTCGATCCGTAAACAACCTTGTCGCCCTGATAACTGAACACCGAACCGGTATTCCGGGACTTGCCATCGGTCAGCAGAGCGATGTCTCCTGTGCCGACGTCATAGCGGTACAGTTGAAAGAACTCTCCTCCGCCAACATCTTTGGAGAACAGGAAAGAGTTGTCGCGAGTGGGTGGAAAGGCTGCCCCGGCGATGGAATCGGGATAAAACGTCAACTGGGTACGTGCCCCGCCTGGCATCGCTACCCGGTGCACCTGGTTGGTGTCGCCAAAGCGCGTGGAGATCAACATCTCGCGCTTCATCGGGTCCCAACTTTCGAAGAATGCGCCCCGAAAGTTGGTGTAGCGTTCCACGGTCTCAACCAGCGACGACGGAATTGTCGGCACGCCTTCTACCACTAAGTTGTCGGCTGCGCCAATCTCGGAAACCTGTGCCGTGGCTAGAGTGAGAAGAAAGAGCGGCAGGAACCAACGCAGGGTTGTTCGCACGGAAACTCCTGGGCAGCGTTATGAAGTCGAGAACGCTGCAGGATACACCGCTTCAGCGATACAAACAAAAAACCCCGGACGAAGTCCGGGGGTCGGAGAAGAGGAAAAGATGCTTCAGATGTTGAGTTTTCTTCGGACCATCCCGGCCAATCCAATCAGTCCAGTGCCGAGCAGGGTGAGCGTCCCAGGTTCGGGAACAACGCTCGTGCGCCCCAGAATTGCAGCTTCGGAATTAGGCGTGATGTAGTTGATTTGCCCCCTGGAATTCAGAACCAGTCCGTAAAAGACCGTGCCAGCAGGTACGCCGCTGGCGGTGACATTGACGCTGCCATTAGCGGCCAAGGCCGAATGCAGATCAACATATCCGAATGACAGGTTGCATGTGGTCGAGCAGAAGCCCAGACCTTGCAGGCTGCTGGTAATCGCATTTACCGCCGCCCCCTCAGGAAAGCTTGCCAGGCTGGAGAACTGGATTCCGTTCAGGCTGCCGGTGGGAGCGGAGTTGACGAATGCCGCAATCACCAGAACATCAGATCCGGCTGAGCCGTTTGCGGTCGAAATGTTGAAGACGTTGCTGGTGAGCAAGATTCCAACCGACTGACCGCTGGCGATTCCACCGCCCACGTGTGTGATATTCGGGGTGGCGTGCGCGCATGAGTAGCTGGCGAAGTTGTTGCATGTGTTCGCGAAGACCGCGCCAGGAAAGAGGAAGACGAGGGGGAAAGACAGTGCGATGAACTTCAGAATTCGATTGACCATGTGCCCGAGACTCCTTGATGCCCCATTTGCCAAAGCACTTCTACAAGTAGCAACTGTGAGACCAATCGTGCAGGTCTGAGCGGGGGGAGCTTCGGCTAAGTCCTTTACTTCGGTGGAAATTCTGCAACTATGCCAAGATAGAAGTGACAAAAAGTGTCAGGGTGAAAATGGGTTCTACGTGATTGTGGCAAGTGGGAAAGCATTTTCCTTTTGGAACGGCACTAAAACAAGAATGTCTCTCTCGTGCAGACCCTGTTAAATAACGACCGGAGCAAGGTTTCACTGTCAGCGTATCTCCGCCTGCTGCGTGAAAACCGCAATTTCCGCCGCTTGTGGATTGCGCAGATCGTAAGCGAGATCGGGGACTGGTTCTACACCCTGGCGATTTATACCTTGTTATTACAGTTGACGGGCCGGGCGAGTTCGGTGGGGCTGGCGCTGATGTTGCAGGTCTTGCCCATTACATTCATCGCTCCCTCGGCAGGTCTGGTCAACGACCGGATCAGCCGCAAACGAGTCATGATCGTTGCCGACCTGACTCGCTTCGTGATTGTGGTTTCTATGCTGCTGGTGCGCTCGGCCTCCATGGTGTGGCTCGTTTATCCGCTGCTGCTCATGGAGACGATGATGGTTGCCTTCTTCGAGCCGGCGCGCAATTCCGTGATTCCCAACATCACCTCGCGCGAGGACGTGATTGTTGCGAACACGTTGTCTTCTACTACCTGGTCTGTAAATCTGGTGTTGGGAGCGGCGCTGGGCGGATTTGTGGCTGCGTTGCTCGGGCGGGACGCTGTCTTCGTGATCAATGGGCTCTCTTTTCTGGCATCTGCGTACTTCATCGGTGGCATGCACTTCTCCGAACCGCACGCTGATGCGAGTCGCTGGCTGCGATTGCGGGATCTGGTTGATTACACGCAGATGATCGAAGGTTTCCGCTATGTGCGGAAGCACCCGCGCCTCCGCGCCACTATCTTTGCGAAAGCGGGACTGTTCGTCATCGGCCCCAGCTGGGTCTTGTACACGATCATGGGAGAGCGCTATTTCCCTGTGAAATGGCACGATCTCAGCCCCCAACGTGGAGCGATGCTGGGCATGAGCATGTTGATGGCGGCGCGCGGCGTGGGGGCCATGCTTGGGCCGCTGGCAGCCTCTCCTTCAGCGGGGGATCGCGAGAATCGCCTTCGCCTCTGGATCCTGGTCGGGTACGTCGCAGACGCGATCGGCTATTTCGGGTTGGGATTCGCGCGCTCCGTGTTCGCGGCATGTTCCTGGATTGTGCTCGCGCACTCCGGAGGCTCGGTGGTATGGGTCTTTTCGACCACCCTGCTGCAACTGAGCACCGAAGACCGCTACCGCGGCCGCGTCTTTGCCGCAGACAACGCGATCTCGATGCTTACGATCGCGGTCGGAGCCTTCCTGGTGAGCGTATTTCTCGACCACGGCGTCTCGGCAAAGACTCTTGCCAGCGCCGCGGGGGTTTCCATGTTGCTCCCGGCCACGCTGTGGGCGTATTGGATCTGGCGGAATGACGTGACAAAGTCATCCATCACGCGGGACGAAGCCGGCCAAATTGTCCCCAGAGTGTAACGGCGATGCCGCTACTGGCTCTGCAAACGGTCGATCTTGGCTGCCATAATGAAGTCGCTCTCTGTGAGGCCGTCTACCTTATGCGTCCACAAGGTGATCTCGACCTTGCCCCACGTGAGAAAAATGTCGGGATGATGTCCTTGTTCCTCGGCGATTGCGCCGGCCCGGTTTACGAAACTCAAGGCGCTCTTGAAATCCGGGAAGGTGTAACTGCGGGTGATGTGGTGTTCATTCACTACTTTCCAGTGCGCCCATTCCGGCAACTGCTGGTGTAGGTCGGCAAGTTCTTTTCCCCTGAGGGGCGGAACGCCCCCGCGGCAGGGCACGCAGGTTTTGCTGGCCAGGTTGGACATAGTCTTTGCAGTTTAGCAGCGGTTACGGCGCGGAGGACGCCGCCGTTCTCAAAAAATCCGACTGCCATGCCGGGTCCGGCATCTACACTTCAGCAAACCCAAAGGACGAGAATGGAATATCGCAAGCTAGGAAATACCGGCCTCCAGGTGTCCCGCATTTGCCTGGGATGCATGACGTTCGGAGTGCCCGAACGAGGGTCGCATCCCTGGACGCTCGACGAGGAGAAGAGCCGTCCCATCATTCGCCACGCGATTGAGCGCGGCATCAATTTCCTGGACACTGCGAACACTTACTCCGACGGCAGCAGCGAAGAGATCATCGGGCGCGCGGTTCGCGATTTCGGTAAGCGCGACGAACTGGTCATCGCCACCAAGGTTTACTTTCACTGGAGCAAAGGCCCAAACCAGAGAGGACTGTCGCGCAAATCCATCATGAAGGAGATCGATGCCAGCCTGAAGCGGCTGGGCATGGATTACGTGGACCTGTACCAGATCCATCGCTGGGACTACGAAACTCCCATCGAAGAGACCATGGAAGCGCTGCACGATGTGGTGAAAGCAGGGAAAGTCCGGTATATCGGCGCCTCGTCCATGTTCGCCTGGCAGTTCGCAAAATCGTTGTATGTGTCCGAGCGCCACGGATGGACGCGCTTCGTGTCCATGCAGGACCACTACAACCTGCTCTACCGTGAAGAGGAGCGGGAGATGCTGCCGTTATGTGCTGCGGAAAGAATAGGGGTTCTGCCCTGGAGTCCGCTGGCCCGCGGCCGCCTGGCGCGTCCTTTTGGAGAGAGCACTCCCCGGATGGAGACCGACGAGTATGGCAAGAAGCTCTACGTTGTGGCCGCGGATTCCGATCGCCAGATCATCGAACGCGTGATCCAGATTGCGACCCGCCGCGGCGTCCCGCCGGCGCAAGTGGCACTGGCATGGTTACTGCAGAAACCGGTTGTCACAGCGCCCATCATCGGGGCCTCCAAGCTGCAGCACGTGGACGATGCGGTAGCGGCATTGTCTATGCAACTGACGACGGAGGAGATCAAGGCAGTGGAAGAACCCTACGTTCCGCATCCGGTGGTCGGATTCTCGTGATTGATAATGCTAGATGGAGAGGGGCCTTGCGAGGAGCGCATTGAGATTGACCAACCCATCACAACCCGAGCCCTGGCTGCGAGGCACCCACGGTGAGCTGCCGGCGGTGATCCGCGCCGCGCTGCATGCGTTGGAATTGGCGCATGAGGACATCCAGCGCTGGTGTGGCGAGCTATCCGATGACGAACTGAACGCGCGTCCAGCAGGACTGCCATCCGTTGCTTTCCATGTAAATCACATCTGCGGAAGCCTGGACCGGCTGCTGACCTATGCGGAAGGCAGAGAACTCGATGAGAACCAGTTGTCCATGGTGGATCGGGAGGTCGAGTTTCGGTCTTACGGACCTATATTGTTCCGTCAACTGGCTCAAACCCTGGCGCGCAGTGAAGATCGGCTTCGCGCATTTACCGAAGGCGATCTGCAGCAGCCTCGTTTTGTCGGCAGACGAAGGCTTCCCACATCGCTGGGAGGCCTTTTAGTCCATATTGCCGATCACACCCAGCGCCACGTTGGCCAGGCGATCACGACGGCTCGGATCGTCCGCCAGCACCGGCAACTTTGAACCCTGGACACTGTTGGAGTATCTAATAGTCATGGAAAAAGAAGCGACAGCAGTGTTTGGTGGCGGCTGTTTCTGGTGTATCGAGGCGGTTTTCAAACGCATGTCCGGAGTAAAAAAGGCCGAGTCGGGATACATGGGTGGGCAGGTAGAAAACCCGACCTACCGCCAGGTCTGCGGAGGCGATACCGGGCACGTGGAGGTTGTCCGGGTCACGTTTGACCCCGACGAGGTCAGCTATCGGGAATTGCTGGACGTGTTCTTCACCGTCCACGACCCAACCACCTTGAACCAGCAAGGTAACGATGTCGGCGAGCAGTACCGGTCGGTGATCTTCTATGAAAACGAAGAGCAGAAGCGCGACGCGGAAGCCAAAATTGCCGAACTGAATGCAAGCAAGCAATGGCGCGATCCCGTGGTCACAGCGATCGAGCCGGCGCAGAAGTTTTACGTTGCCGAAGATTACCACCAGGATTATTTCGACAACAACCGGCGGCAGCCCTATTGCATGTTCGTGGTGGCGCCGAAGGTCGAGAAATTTGAAAAGAAGTTTGGAGACAAAGTCCGGCAGTAAAGCAGCATTCAGCCTTCAGCACTTAGCATTCAGCACTTAGCATTCAGCACTTAGCATTCAGCCAGTACAGTTCATAGGCTGTGCACGCGAGATCCTTCCTCGGGCTTACGCCCTCGTCAGGATGACGACTTTCTTGTTGGCTGAGTGCTAAGTTTCAGCGAGCAAATTTCATACACTGTGCAAGCGAGATCCTTCCTCCGGGCTTCCAGCCCTCGTCAGGATGACGTCTCTCATCCTGACTGAATGCTGAGTGCTGAATGCCGAATGCCAAGTGCCAAGTGCCGAAGGCTCACCCTCAGAAGCTCAATCTGGCCTGAAATTCAATCACCCGTCCCGCCAACCCGTCTGAGGGTCTGCCGAAGCTGGTGGTGTTGATGATATCGGTAGGCGCAGTCGCCGGCGCCAGCGTGGTCAGATTCAGAATATTGAACGCATTAAAGAAGTTCGCGCGAAATGCCAGCTTCGATCCTTCGCCCAGGAAGGCGACGGTTGGCAGCGCGAAGTCCTTGCCAAAAGCAAGGTCCACCGAGGTGTATCCCGGCCCGGTAAAGATGTTGCGGCAACGGCATCCCGGACCGCGGGTGGTGGTGTCGAACTCCGCCGCGGGATTGGGGAAGATTCCGTTGATCCACTGCCGCTTGTCGGGCGACGTGATTGCGCCTCCGAAGTAAGCAGCGGGAAGGTCAGGGCAGTAGCCATCGCCGTTGCGGTCATTATTCGTGTCACAGCTTCCAATCAGTCCGGAGAACGGGAAGCCGCTGTGCTTGCTCATAATGCCGCTGATCGTCCAGCCCCCGAGCACAGAGCCGAGGAAGCCATGCTGCCTTCGCAGGAATGGGAGTTCCCATATGGCGGAGAGCACGAAATTGTGTCGAACATCGTAGTCGGAATCCGCGCGGTCGAGGGCCTGGTTGAAGGGGTCCGTTTGTTGAAACCCAATCTCGTACGAAGCGGTGTCGATCGCGTGCGACCAGGTGTAGGTTCCATCCAACTGGAACCCATGGGAGAACCGCCGGCTGACGTGGAAAATCGCGGCATCGTAGCTGGCATTCACGTCCGGCAGGGGAATGAAGATGCGGTTGAAGCGGTTGTTGCCCGTGGGATGCGGAGCGAGACAGGTTGGATTCGTGGGCCCACAGGGAAGGCCATTCACGCCGCTGTTTTGGAACTTGTCTTGAAGCCCGTCGAAGGTATCCCCCGGTATAAGCCGGTTCACGTCAATGGTGCGCACCAGTTTGCGGCTGCGGCTTCCCTGGTAACCGATCTTCAGAGTCAGGTCCCGCACCGGCTGTTGCTCCACTTCGAGCGAGTAGATGTAGACGTACGGATTCGGTTCCTGGGGGAGCGCTCCGAAGATGTCCACCTTGGTAACGGTCGAACAGGTTGGATCGCCGCAGAGCGCGCCGTCGGGGGCGACACCGTTCGCGAACACCGGGTTGGCGGGGAAGCTGTTTGCTTTGTTGTTTGCTCCCAGGAAGTATTGGATATTCGATCCCGGCGGTGAGCCGACGTTCGTGCCGTTATCAAAGAAGCAGCAGGTATTAACTTCGGCGGTGAACGGAGTGTTCTGGCGCACGTTGTCGAACAGCACCCCGTAGAAGCGGTTGAACACCAGGCCAAAGCCGCCCCGGAATACCAGATTGTTCTGGTAGCGGTTCGGACTCCAGGCGAAGCCAAGTCGCGGACCAAAATTATTGCGGTCACGCGCGTAGAGTTGCGTGACCGGCCGCACGGCGCCGTTGATGAATCCCTGGCTCCCGGCAAAATAGTTGCTCAGCAGGTCATTGGTCTCTCTTACCGGCGTGAAATATTCCCAGCGCAGGCCCAGGTTGACAGTCAGGTTGGGGCGGACCTTCCAATCATCCTGCGCAAAAACTGCGAAGTCGTACGTACGGAAGTGACGCAGAGCGTTCGGGGGCAGCCCGGTGACCGGATCGACGGATACTTGCTCATCGAAGCAGCAAGCGTCATTGGCAAAGTTCAGCAGCCCTCGGAATTGATAGAAGGGCCGCTCTCCCCCTGGCTGATCGTTGTTGTTTTCTTCCCGCCGCGCCTCGCCGCCAAACTTGAATGCGTGGTTGTTGTGGATCCAGCTCAAGGTCTCAGCCAGCGCATAGGTGTTTTGGGAAGCGAGTTGGGGTGTTGTAGGAGAGCGGGAAATGCCGAGGAAGGTTCCGATGTCGCCCAGACCCCCGGCATCGAAGTCGAACAGAGAAATGGCAGGGATGCCGAAATTGGTGAGTCCGGCCGGTTGCCTCTGGTCAAAGTTGAAGCGGGTGTAGTTGGCGCGAAACTCGTTCAGGATGGTGGAGGTGAGTGTTCGCGTCCAGCCTATGGTTCCAACATAATTGCTGGGCTTCAGGGTGAGATCCTGGATTGGCCGCTGGCCTCCATTGACGTTGTTCAGGCGGACAATATAGGTGCTGGCGAAGAACTGGTTTTTGCCCGCAGTGAAATCTACCCTCCCGTTGTACTGGTTGCCGCTACTGGAGTTGGGCTCGGTCAAATCGAAAATGCCCCAGTCGGGGATGCCGTCGGGGCCGTTCCCGATCGCTTGTCCGAGGCCGTTCCCCGGCAGATACCACCTGCCCAGTCCGTAGCCTGGAATCAAGGAACAACAATCGGTCACAGACGTTGTGGTGGAAATTCGCGGCTGGGTTCCAGGGGTGCTGAAGATCTGGGCCGCAAGGCTGTTGGGGTTGTTTTGGATTACATACTGCTCGAACTGCGGCGTTTCCAGCTTCACATCGCGAACTGGAGTGGTGTTGTTCAGGCGTACTCCTTCGTACGAGAAGAAGAAGAACAAGCGATCTTTCAGGATGGGTCCACCGATGCTGCCGGCGAAGTCGCGGTACTTCTGATCCACTCGCGTGGGGCAGTGGCTGGCCGTGACGGTGAACTGGTCGGGAGTCCCGGCCTCGCAGGTGATGGTATTCAGAGGCACGTTCGTCGGCCCGTAGAATTTATTGAAGGCGTTCAGGCCCTTGTCGTTCAATTTGAAGAAGCCGCTGCCATGCAGGCTGTTGGTCCCGCTTTTCGAGATGGTTTTCACCTGGGCGCCTGAGTTCCTGCCATCCTGCGCAGAGTAGCTGCTTGAGGCAACGACCACTTCCTGCACCGATTCCTGGTTGGGAGTGATCACCGCCGCACCGCCCCAATCCAGACTGTTGACGCTCACGCCGTCCAGGAGGAAGTTGTTGGCGGTCACACGCTGTCCATTGGCCAGGGCCTGCACCTGGTTTTCGGTCTGGAATATTTGGTTGTTCGAGCCACCCGGGCCGGTTTGCTGGGGCAGGGCCGCCGAATTCCCGTTGCCCTGTCGAGAACCGTCTCCGAATATTCCCGGGGTCAGGCGAATGAGTTCATAAGGATCGCGGCCGAATTCCGGCAAGTTGACCACCTGGCGCGATGTGAGAGTGTCTGAGACAGTCGCGGTCTCGGTATCCAGGCCCTCGCCTAAGGCCGTAACAGTTACCGTTTGTTGTTCTGAGCCCGACGTGAGGACGACGTTGAACTCCTGCACGGCCTCGGCGTTGACCTCTATATTGGGCGTGGAATTCTTCGGGAAGCTTGCCGCCTCCACGGTGACGGTATAAGTTCCGGGCGTTAGCCCCGTGACCCGGTAAAAACCGGAATTGCCGCTGGTGGTCTCACGACTTACTCCGGTTGCCTGATTGGTTGCGCTGACTTTTGCTCCCGCTACTACCGCACCCGACTGGTCAGTAACGGTTCCTTGTACCCCGGCGCCGTATTGAGCGGAAGCAATGGTTGAGAGGATGGAAAGTGTGATGACCAAAAGCAGAGTACCACGCACGTGAACGGATACGTGCCGCATGTTTGCCTCCGGAACGGCTTGTGGGCTGTTGCGGGAAGCAAAGATGGCGTCGCGAGTTGATGGGTTGGCTCACATCGTCCCGGGGAGTATTCAAGAGCTCACCTGTCGAACCGGAGTACCTGCAGGGAAGAGGAGTGGTTCCGAATCTCGAGTCCGTTCTCTACCTTTGCGCCTGTTGTGTCAGAGGAAAACGCGCATCCAGTTCCAGGTTCAGTTCCAAGACATTCACCCGGGGTTCGCCAAGGAAACCCCATTGCCGGCCCTCCGTGTATTTTGCGACCAGTTGCTTTACCTGGTCTTCTCGAATGCCGCGGGCCTGGGCTACGCGCGGCGCCTGGAATTCAGCTGCAGCGGGCGTGATATGGGGGTCGAGTCCCGAACCAGATCCGGTAACCAAATCCACGGGCACCGGCAAGTTGGGGTTTTCGTCGTGCGCGGCGGCCACATCTGCTTTTACGCGATCGATGAGCTTTTGATTGGTCGGACCTAACTGCGAGCCGTTGGAGTTTGCAGCGTCATAGCCGTGTCCCGCAAACGAGGGCCGGGAGTGAAAGTACGCCGGCGAGCTGAAAGCCTGGCCGATGATGCGTGAGCCCACCGTCCTCCCATTGATCGTGATCAATTGGCCGTTGGCCTGCTTAGGAAACAGTACCTGAGCGATACCGGTCACGACGAGGGGATAGATGATCCCCAGCAGAATGGTCGTTGCCATGGTCATCAGTAATGCAGTGACGAAGTGCTTCTTCATTTCTCGCTCCATTTATGCCAGTCCCACGCGAGTAATCAGGAGGTCAATGATCTTGATCCCGACGAAGGGAACGATGATTCCCCCAAAGCCGTAGACCAACAGGTTATTCCGCAGCAGAATGGCCGCGGCCATGGGCCGGTACTTGACCCCGCGCAAGGCGAGCGGAATGAGGCCGACGATGATCAAGGCGTTGAAGATTACCGCCGACAAGATCGCGGACTGTGGCGTTTGCAGATGCATGATGTTCAATGCGTTCAGTACCGGGAAGGTTCCGGCGAACATGGCCGGAATAATCGCGAAGTACTTGGCCACGTCATTGGCGATGGAAAATGTAGTCAAGGCGCCGCGTGTCATCAACAATTGCTTGCCGATTTCGACGATCTCGATCAGCTTGGTGGGATTGGAGTCGAGATCCACCATGTTTCCGGCTTCCTTGGCGGCCTGGGTGCCTGTATTCATGGCCACGCCCACGTCGGCCTGGGCCAATGCGGGAGCGTCGTTCGTGCCGTCGCCGGTCATGGCCACGAGCTTGCCCTCGGCCTGCTCGCGCTTGATGAGATCCATCTTGTCTTTAGGAGTGGCCTGGGCAAGAAAATCGTCCACCCCGGCTTCCCGTGCGATAGCGGCGGCAGTAAGCGGATTGTCTCCGGTGATCATGACCGTGCGAATGCCGATCGCGCGCAAGTGATCGAACCGTTCTTTCATTCCTCCTTTGACGACGTCCTTCAACTCGATTACTCCGAGAGGGCCGCGGTTTTTCTCCGCCACCACCAGGGGCGTGCCACCGGAGCGCGCAATCGCTTCCACCGTGGCGCCTACTTCGGGGGGCATCTTGCGGCCGCTCTGGGAAACGTAGTTCGCGATGGCATCGGTCGCACCTTTGCGAATTTCGAACCCGTTCAAGTCCACTCCGGACATCCGCGTTTGCGCCGTGAATGGCACAAAATGGGTGTCGTGCGAACCCAAATCCCGACCTCTTAGTCCATATTTCTCCTTGGCGAGGACCACAATGGAGCGTCCCTCCGGAGTTTCATCGGCAAGGGAGGATAACTGGGCCGCGTCTGCAAGCTCCCGCTCGGTCACTCCCGGGGCCGGAATGAAGCGCGAGGCCTGCCGGTTTCCCAGAGTGATGGTCCCGGTCTTGTCGAGCAGCAGCGTGTTCACGTCTCCCGCGGCTTCAACCGCTCGTCCCGACATGGCCAGAACGTTGTGCTGGACCAGCCGATCCATTCCCGCAATTCCGATGGCGGAGAGCAAGCCGCCAATGGTGGTGGGAATCAGGCAGACCAGCAGGGAAACCAGGACAAAGACGGTTTGTGGCGAGCCCGAGTAAATTGCGAACGGCTGCAAGGTCACCACTGCCAAAAGAAAGATGATCGTGAGGCCGGCCAGCAGGATGTTCAGGGCGATTTCGTTCGGGGTCTTTTGCCGCTCCGCGCCTTCCACCAGAGCAATCATGCGATCAAGGAAAGTTTCCCCGGGGTTGGAAGTGATCTTTACCTTGATCCGGTCAGACAAGACGCGGGTCCCTCCCGTTACCGCGGACCGATCGCCGCCCGCTTCACGAATGACGGGAGCCGATTCGCCCGTGATCGCCGATTCGTCCACCGAGGCGACCCCTTCGATGATCTCGCCGTCGGAAGGGATGAACTCACCCGCGGCAACCATGACGAAGTCGCCGGCGCGCAGCTTGGAACTTGGAACCTTTTCTACCTGTCCATTGTTCCCGGTCACCCGGTTGGCAATGGTTTCGGAGCGGGCTTTGCGCAGGGTGTCAGCCTGCGCTTTTCCGCGGCCTTCGGCCATGGCTTCGGCGAAGTTTGCGAACAATACCGTGAACCATAGCCAGAGCGTGATCTGTAAATTGAATTTGAACGCCGTCCCACCCTTGAACAGAAGCACGGTCGTGATCACGCTGCCGATCTCGACGACAAACATGACAGGATTTCCCATCATGGTGCGCGGGTTCAGCTTGATGAATGATTCCAGGATCGCTCGCCTCGCGATCTTCCACTCCCAGATTGCCTTCTTCCTGGGCTTCATGGGCGAGTGTCCCAGCCGAACCGTTTCAACTGGCGGCAGAGTTGGCGTTTGCGTGGTCATGGCCATGTTGCGTCCTTTAAAAGGTCTTACCTGCGATCATGAGCAGGTGCTCAAGGATCGGTCCCAGGCTTAAGGCCGGGAAGAAAGTCAGCGCACCCACGATCACGATCACGCCGATCAGAAGCACGGTGAACAGGGGAGTCGTCACCGGGAATGTGCCCAGCGACGGCGGAACATATTTCTTGCCCGCGAGGTTGCCGGCGATGGCCAGCATGGGGATGATCATGAGGAAGCGCCCAGCCAGCATGGTGATCCCGATGGTAGTGTCGTACCAGGGCGTGTTGGCGGTGAGCCCGCCGAATGCTGACCCGTTGTTGCCTGCACCCGAAGTGAAGGCGTACAACATTTCGCTCAACCCGTGCGGTCCCGGATTGCTGATGCTGGAAGTCCCGAATCCGTGCACGACGGAAATGCCAGTAAACGCGAGGATGACGAGAGGAAATACCAGCACCACGAGCATCGCCATTTTCACGTCGTAGGCTTCGATCTTTTTGCCAAGATACTCGGGCGTGCGGCCCACCATCAGCCCGGCGATGAAGACAGCCAGGACAATGTAGATAAGCATGCCGTACATGCCGGCCCCGACGCCGCCGAAAATTACTTCGCTCAGCATGATGTTCACCAATGGAACCATGCCGCCGAGCGGAGTGTAGGAGTCATGCCAGCTGTTGATCGCGCCACAACTGGCGTCAGTTGTAACGGTAGCAAACAGGGCCGAGTTCGCAATGCCAAAGCGAACTTCCTTCCCTTCCATGTTGCCGCCCGATTGGAGAGCGCTGGCTTGTTGATTAGTACCCGCCAGCAGGGGATTGCCGCGGGCCTCCGCCCAGTATGCGACGGTCACACCCGCAAGAAATAAGATTGCCATCGCCGACCACACTGCCCAGCCGTGCGCCTGGGAACGGGTCATCTGTCCCAGGGTGTAAGTGAGTCCGGAGGAAATCGCGAAGATGGTAAACAACTCAATCAAATTGGACAGCGGAGTCGGGTTTTCGAAAGGATGCGCACTGTTGGCATTGAAAAAACCGCCGCCGTTCGTACCCCACTCCTTGATGATCTCCTGCGACGCCACAGGTCCCTGCGCAATGATCTGCTCCGTGACTGTGTCCATCACCGGCTTGCCGTCGCGTCCGACCACGGGCTTGCCATCTGTCACTTTCTGCACGCGCATGGGCTCAACCAGTTTGACGGTGTCATAAGGCTTTAAATTCTGGACCACGCCTTGTGAAACCAGGAGGAGCGCACCCACGACGGAGAAGGGAAGAAGGAGCCACAGCAAGGCCCGCACCAGGTCAACCCAGAAATTCCCGATGGTCTGCGTCTGCCGGCGAGCGACGCCGCGGATGAATGCGATGGCCAGCGCAATACCAACCGCCGCGGAAACGAAGTTGTGATAGGCGAGCCCGGCCATCTGCGTGAAATAACTCATCGTCGATTCGCCGGAATAGGCCTGCCAATTGGTGTTGGTGGTGAATGAAGCCGCGGTATTGAAAGCGACGTGAGCCGGAGTGACCGCGCCCAGCTTTTGGGGATTGATAGGGAGGTATCCCTGCAAGCGCTGCATCAGGTACAACACGATCATCGAAACCAGGCTGAACAGGAGCATGGTGATCGCATACTCGGTCCAGCGCATTTCGTGATTCTCGTCTACGCCTGTCAGTCGATAGAGCAGGCGTTCCACCGGACGAAGCACCGGATCCATGAAAGTCTTCTCGCGGTTGAACACACGCGCCATGAAGACACCCAAGGGTTTGGCGACGACCAGTGTGAGCGCCAGGAACAGAAGAATTTGAAACCAGCCATTGGTTGTCATGACAACTACCTTTGCTTCTCTTCGCCTGCCGGCCCGCTAGCGCTGGATTTTCTGCGCGGAAGAAGGTAGCCGATCGCGAACGAGACCAGCACGATTCCGACAAATACCCAGGGATGCGTGGCCATCAGAATTTCTCCGGACGCAGCAATGCGTAGATCAGGTACACCGTGGTCGCCGCACTGATGGCAAGCATGATCAGAGATTCCAGATTCATATCTTTGAGCCTCACTTCACGCGGTCGCAGAAATGCACGTACGCGATGGATACCGCGAAGAACGCGACCGTGGCGCCTATCCAAAGAATGTCTTGCATAACACGCTCCACGAACGGATATCGAAAAACATTGCCATGCTCGGCCCAACCTGCGGGCGTCGGTCCGCAGAGGTCAGAACTTCACCAGGATCGCCATGTTCAAACGGTTTTCGTTTCGGCGCAGATCCGGTTGAAATCCCGCCACCAGGGAGCCGGGAGGGCCCTGATTGCCGCCCGGAGGTGTGACCCCGCCCGGCCCGGAGAAGTACGGGACGTTTGCCGCACGATAGTTGTATTCCCAGCGAAACGTGATGTACTGGCTCGGCATCCAGTCGAAGGTGCCGGACATGTCCCATGCCTTGTAGGGATCGCCCGGGTTCTCTGTGAAGTAAGGCGTGCCCGATGCCGCGGTCGCTCCGTTGATGGGCGGCAACAGTACAAGATACCGTCCGGGATTGTTAGTTTTCCCGCCGCCGACGGTTACCGCATAGCGGTCCTTGCTGAACCAGAGGCGGTTGTAGAACATGAAGCCCAGGAAACTCTGCTTAGGTGCGAACACCCGCTTGCCGTCAATGATCTGGGTCGAACCACCGGCGCAGCTCACGCCGCCGCCATGTTCACAACCGGCATCCCCGGTCAGAGAAAAGGCGGCTTTGCTGATGAAGGTTTCCGGATTGTCGTAGTACTTGACCTGGATGCTGTCGTCGGTGTGATAGCGGATGCGATCGGGGATGTTCAGCGCGTCGGCTCCGAGCGCATACTGATTGCCGGTGAATGAGAACCAGCCATTGGGGCGCCACAGGATCTGGCCTCCGACTCCAGGCCGGTGATTGAACCTTCCATACGCCTGCCATCCGTTGACGAACCAGGGCTCAATTTTCAAATGCTCGCTGGGAAAGATCTGCACCCGCACGCCATTGAAGAACCACGGCGTGTTTGAAGAAACATACGACGGCTGGTACGCCCAATTGTCGAAGTTGTAGTAGCTGAACAGTCCGACATAGGACATGAAGATTCCAGCATCCACATTGACCCCGTGCAATGCGTTGAAGTGGTAGCCTCCATACGCTTCCGAGACGTAGCGATAGGCGTTGTCGAGATTCCATTGGCCACGAGAGGGACTGGCGTCGTTGCGCGGGGTGGTCTGCGAATACAGTCCAAACTGCGTCATCAGTCGAGCGCGCACGTTGTCAAAATGAAAGTCCCCGCCGACGCCGAGCTGGGTAAGCTGGACCTCCCCGGCGCGGAAGACTTCGCTCGAACCGCTGATGGTGTCGTCCTTGGGATGCCGGAAGTCGTAGATGTAATCCACATCGGCCCGGATCTCAGGGGTGAAAAACTTGGTGTCGAAGGCCGGGGTCTTGGTGCGGGGATTGCCGTTCAACCATGTCCAGTCGGCGAACGCGAATGGTTCGGGTTTGGCTGGGGATTCAGCCGGGATTGCCTGCTGCTGGGCGCCAGTTTGCGCGTCGTTGCCAACATAGCTCGCCGACTGTGCCGAGCTTGCGCTTCCGCCAGCTTCGCCGGACCGCTGTTTCAACTGCGCTTCGAGTTCGGCAATGCGGTTCCGCATCGCCTGGAGTTCTTGAAGGATTTGAGCGTTCGTTCTGTCGGATGCAGCAGCGGAAGTGTTCTGGTCGTTGCCGCTGTCCTCGGCAAAGAGGGTTGATGTTATTAGCAATGTAAAAGTGAAAACCACACCGCATGCTCGCAGCCATACGAATGTTCTTGTTGTCATCTCGTCCTTGGATCTGTGTTTGAAATCGGCTGCTCTTGTTCGCGCTTACATTGAAAGTGACAGCGCATAAAAAAACGCTAAACAATCCATAAAAAAGACATAAATACCCGTCGAGTTTCCGAATGGAAACAGGCGTTGCACGAATGGCGGAAGTGGTGAACTCCCCAGGGTTCCGTGCGCAACTTCATCGAGCTAACTGAGGGTGGTGGCCTTGGTCAGAGGGGGCGTGGATCGCGCTTCGTTTAATCTCATGGCTCGAAGCGGTAACCTACCCATGGTTCGGTAACAATGTAACGGGGAGTGCTTTCGTTTGGCTCGAGCTTTTTGCGTAAGTGACCCACAAAGACGCGAAGATATTCCGGCTGCTCGGTACTATTGGGTCCCCAGATTGCAGAGAGCAGCACGCGATGGGTGATGACCTTTCCGGGATGCCGAGCCAGGTACGCCAGGAGATCGAACTCTTTCGGCGTCAGGTGAACGCTGCGTCCGCTGACCAAAACGGTGCGGGTTTGCGAATCAATGTGGAAGTCGCCTACCTCGATCACCTGCGATTCCGGAGCTTCCTTCGCGGCAGCGCGGCGAAGGGATGCCCGTACCCGGGCCAAAAGTTCATTCACATTGAAGGGCTTGGTCACGTAGTCGTCAGCGCCGGCATCGAGGGCATCCACCTTCATGCGCTCTTCACCGCGGACCGAAAGCACGATGATTGGGACCTGGGACTGCTCTCGAACCTGCTGGCAGAGTTGCAGGCCATCCATGTTCGGCATTCGCAAGTCGGTAATGATGAGGTCGGGAGACCAGTCCTTCATTAGCTGGAGAGCTTGGTCACCATCGCCGGCAACCCGGACTCCGTATCCATGGCTGGATAAGGTAGTCTTGAGCACACGCGTGATCTGCTGCTCGTCGTCAACCACCAGGATGTTGCCTTTGGATGTGGAGGATGGCATGCGGGTTATTTCACTTCCTGAGTGACGATATGCACGTCTACCGCCGGTGCATCTCTGAGGAATTTGTGGATCGCAGAAAGGTAAAAGTATTTTCGCCAACCGGTCTGCGCGGATCGGCCAAAGACAACCTGGGTGATGTGCCTTTCGCGCACGAGTTTGGCGACAGCTTCCGCGACATTTCTGCCCGTGGTTCGAATAATCTGGGCGCCGACATCTTGTGCGAATTTCACGTTCTGTTCCAGGGACCTGCGATCGGCGGGATCGTTATCGCGACCGATATCTACATAGATGACGAACAACTCCGCATCAATGCGTTGCGCCATCCTCGCGGCCCGGGCGATCAGGTACTGGGCAGCGGGGCTGGAACTGACGCATACGGCGATGCGCTCGCGCACCCCGACCGGTTTCTTGCCTTCTTCTTTTTCCAGGTACGATTCCAGGCTGCGGTCCACGGCGCGGGTGACTTGCTGCAGGGCCAATTCACGTAACGCGAGCAGATTGCCCGGACGGAAGAAGTGTCCTAACGCGCGCTCCGCCCGGTCGACCGGGTAGATGTCTCCGCGCCGCATGCGGGTCTGCAGCGCTTCCGGGGTCAGGTCTACAAGCACGATCTCGGTGACGCGCTGCAGCACCCAATCAGGGACCGTCTCTCGCACCTGCACGCCGGTAATGCGGTAAATCATGGGCACCAGGCTCTCCACGTGCTGCACGTTCATGGTGGAGAGAACGTCGATGTTCGCGTCCAGCAAGTCCATGACGTCCTGATAGCGCTTGGCATTTTTGGTGCCCTCGATGTTGGTGTGGGCAAGTTCGTCGACCAGCACGACCTGGGGTTTGCGCGCGAGAATCGCCTCCACATCCATCTCTGCGAAGGAGGCGCCTTTGTAGTCCATGATGCGGCGGGGAATGGCCTCCAATTTCGAGGCCAGCTCTGCTATGCCTTTGCGGCCGTGAGTTTCAACGTAACCGATCAGGACATCTTCGCCGCGGCTGTTGCGCCGGATGCCCTCGCTAAGCATGTTGAACGTCTTTCCCACACCGGGCGCATAACCAAGGAAGAGCTTGAAAATCCCTTTCTTCTTCTGTTGGACCTCGGTCTCCTCGAGCCATTGCTCGGGTGTCTTTGCCATGCTCGACTTTCTCCTGCAATCGCGCGCCGTCGGGATCAGCTACAATCTGCCACGTGAAGCACGCAGGTGACAATCCGATATTACGCTTCGCCATGGCGACGGCGGTGGTTTGCGCGATTGTTCTGGTTTATTTCCGATGGATTCACGTGAATCCCACCACCGTCGGGTTTACCTTGCTGCTGGCGATCCTGGTGGTGTCGGCGGCGTGGGGCCTTCGCTATGCCATCCTGATGGCGTTCCTGTCCGCGGCCGCGTACAACTACTTCTTCTTTCCGCCGATCATGCGGTTTACGATTGCCGACCTGCAGAACTGGGTGGCCCTGTTTACCTTCCTCACGACCGCGGTCATTGCCAGCCAGCTCTCGGAGAGAGCGCGGCGCGAGGCGGTGGAATCGAATCAACGGCGGCACGAGGTAGAGCGCCTTTACGCTTTCAGCCAGCAGTTGCTGGTCGCGGAAAACGTGTTTGAACTGCTCAACATGATCCCACGCTATATCGTCGACACCTTCGGGGTCAGCGGGGCCGCGGTGTTCCTGGAGGCAAAGAACGAAACTTACTATCTTGATCCCGACAGCCAGTCCAAGTTTCCCACCGAGCAGCTTCGAGGCATTAACGAGCGTGGTGAGCCGGTGCTCGACCGTGAGCATGGCGTCTGCTTCATGCCCCTGCGGATGGGAGTGCGGTCGGTGGGAAGCATCGGGTTGGCCAACTGTGATCTTTCGCGGGAAAGCCTGGAAGCGGTGGGAAGCCTGACGGCGATCGCGATTGAACGCGCCAGCGCGGTGGAGAAGTTGACCAGGGCAGAAGCCGCGCGCGAGAGCGACCGGCTGCGCTCGGTTCTGCTGGATTCGGTGACTCACGAATTTCGTACTCCGCTCACTGCCATCAAGGCCTCGGCGGAGACCCTTTTGTCTGGGGTGGAACTGGATTCTCCCCAAAGCAAAGATTTGCTGGCGGTGATCAACGAAGAGTGCGACCGCCTGAACCGGCTGATCGGGGAGGCCGCCGAGGTGGCGCAGCTGGATGCTCATCAACTGGAGCTGCATTTCGCGCTGCACCAGATCGCCGAAGCCATCGAAGCTGCCCTGGTGAAGCTGCAGCCAGCGCTGCAGCGCCATACTGTGCAAACCAAGATCGCGGAGCATCTGCCTCCGGTTCGCATAGACGCGGAACGGATTACTGAGGTGCTGGTGCACCTGCTGGATAATGCCGCGAAATACTCTCCGCCCGATTCGGTGATTCAGATCACCGCCGAACTCCGCCATAACGAGGTTGTGACTAGTGTCGCAGACCACGGGCCGGGTATTGATCAACTGGAACAAGAGATGGTGTTCGAGAAATTCTTTCGCGGGCGGCATCAGCGAGCCAGCATCCAGGGAACGGGCATGGGCCTGGCCATCGCAAAAGCCATCGTTGAACTGCACGGCGGAACGATTGGTGTCACCAGCCAGCTTGGACGAGGATCGGTGTTTTACTTCTCGCTGCCGGCGGCCTGAGAGATTGCGAGTCAACTTGTAAACAGCTAAGAGAAGAAGGAGATTTGGCGGCGAAGAAAAGACTATTCCCAGGGTCTAACGTGTGCTATAGTCCCGCCCCACAGGGCGTGCGATTTGTCGTGAGTGTGCCAATGCCAGCCCCTGACTCTGTAGCCTCATCCGTCGTTGTTCTGGGTTCGACCTTCTATACCGCTGCGCTTGAGAAACCTTTCGCCGATGTCTTGGCGAGAGCGGACCGGCCTTGTTCAGTGTTGTGCGTTCCATACAACCAGTTGCATACGTTCCTGCTCGATCCGGGTTCGCTCGTTGCAGCAGCGCAACCTGCTCAGGTGATCTTGCTGGTGCGAGTGGAAGATCTCATCCGCTTAGAACTGATGGCGCTTGCCAAAAGCGGCGCATTCGACCGCGAGACTTATGTGAGAATTTTTCGCGAGCGCACTGAGCAGCTCATTGATGTGCTGGATCGCATATCGCGCATGCGGCTTATATTGCTGATCTGTCCATCCGGGCGCGGCGCCCACAGCGTGGATTTTCTGGACAACTACATCCGCGTCGCCGAGCATAAGATCGCGGCTACGATTCGTTCCCAGCAGCGCCACATCGTGCTTTCCTGGCCGGATTTCGAGAAAATGGCCCCCTCCAATCCTTTCAACGTTGCCGGCGATCGTCTGGGACATGTGCCGTTTACTCCCGAAGGACTCGAGGCTCTGACGGCATTCCTGGTTGCGCAGCTCGATCGGTTGCCGGCTACGCGTGTCATCAGCCGTGACAGCCCCGGCAGCGGACTTGATCTGCAGAAGTTTTTGGGCGCGCTTCAACTCGAGATTGCCGCCGCACCCATGAACGGTCTTGACGAGCAGCCAACGCTTGACCTCGTTCGCCATACCACACATTTCATAAATCTTCCCGATCGCAAATGGACCCGTGAGAACCTGCGTCTTCTGGGGGACGGGAACGCGGCTACCGAGACCTGGGTGCTGCGGGTACGGGACCGTTTTGGTGACTACGGAATCTCGGGCGCGATCAGCCTTGCGGTTCACTCTGAAGTGATGCATACCGGGCTTTTGTTTCTTACCTGTCCCGTGCTCGGCAAGCAGGTTGAGCATGCTTTTCTTCGTTGGATCGCAGACTTGGCTCGGCAACGGCACGCCAAGTTGATTTCCGTCCCTTATGTGAAGGGTCGTGACAATGACGTCCTATATAACTTCCTAGCCAAGTTCAGCGACGACCATTCTCTTCACGGAAATAGCGCGTCATTCCAAATACCCTTGCCTGGGCTCGCAAGCCGGATTCTGAAAGAAGCGCCAAATCCGTCTGCGGTTTCAAGCATTGGTACAAAGGCGCAGGCAGCAGCGTGAGCGGAGTGCTTGCGAATGATGTTGACGATTCAGGATGCAATTCGGGGCTACATCTATCAGCGTTATCCGGCCGTGAAGGCGAAGGGTCTATCCAATGAAGATACGCTCACAGGTGTTTTGGATTCGTTAGCCGTTCTGGGCCTGGTCGGATTCATAGAACCGGAATTCTCCATCCAGCTGAGTCCTTCAGATTTGACCGACGAAAATTTCGAAACGATCACATCCATTGCCAGGCTGGTGGATCGACTCAAAGAATAAACAGTTGCGGTACGGGCACCATGAACCAGCCTTACCTCCTCCAACACTTGCTCGAACAAGCGGCCATGCGTGCTCCGGCGGCGGAGGCAGTGGTCGACCTTGCCGGCGAGCGGCGCTCCTTTAACTATGAAACGCTGTACCGGACGGCCAGAAGCTGTGCCTCGGTCCTACAGCAGCAAGGCCTTGAGCGCCTTGACCGGGTGGCTGTCTTCTTGCCAAAGTCGGCGGAGGAAGCAGCCGCAATCTTCGCAGCTACCATGGCCGGAGGTGTGTTTGTAAGCGTGAACACGGCCCTTCTGGCTCCTCAAGTGGCCCACATCCTCGCCGATTGCGGCGTGAAATACCTGGTTACCTCCAGGCAGGGGTGGCAAAAAATCTGCGGTGAAGTCACAAACGTAAGATCTTTACGTTGTCTGCTGTTGCTGGACGATCATCGCCACGAGATTGATGCCATCGACGCGGTGGCTAATGTCTTTCGACAGGATGGTGAGTTGCGCTCTTCAACCGCCATAGGGGAGGACTTGGCGGGGATTCTGTACACGTCGGGCTCAACCGGCAAGCCGCGTGGGGTGATGCTTTCTCACCGCAATCTTCTGGCAGGTGCGCGCATTGTTTCTACCTATCTTGAGCTCAGCTCGGCAGACCGCCTTCTATCTGTGGTTCCGTTCAGCTTCGACTACGGACTGAACCAGTTATTGACCACGGTACAGTACAACGCGGCCATCGTGTTGCTGCATTTCCGCTTTCCCTTCGAGATCGTTCGTGCACTTAAAGAAGAGTCCATTACTGGCTTCGCCGGTGTGCCTCTGATCTGGGCAGGCCTGATTCACCATATGTCAGGCTTGCGCGAAACGACGCTGACAACCCTTCGCTACATCACGAACACTGGTGGATGTGTGCCCACCTCGACCGTACGAACTCTCAGGGAACTGCTGCCGAACGTGCAGATTGTTTTGATGTACGGTTTAACCGAGGCATTTCGCTCCACTTACTTGCCGCCCGCAGAAGTGGATCGGCGACCTAACTCGATCGGCAAAGCGATTCCTGAAACCGAGATCCTGGTGATTGGCCCTGATGGAAAACCATGCCAGCCAGGCGAGGTGGGAACGCTCGTCCACCGTGGGCCCACCGTGTCGCTGGGTTACTGGGGAAAGCCAGAGTTGACCAGCGAGGTCATTCGCCCCCACCCGTTGATTCCTCTGGATCAAGGAGGAGGAATGGTGTGTTATTCCGGGGACTTAGTTAAAACGGACGACGAGGGATTTATTTACTACATCGCGCGTGCCGATGGGCAGATTAAGAGCCAGGGGTATCGAATCAGCCCGGCAGAAGTGGAAGAAGCGCTGATGGAGGGAGGCGAACTCTCCGCCGCGGCCGTGATCGGTTTGCCCGCGGCCGAAGCGGGGGAGAACGTTCATGCGATTGTTGTGCCCATCTCGTCCGCGGCTTTGAATGCGGATCAAATCCTGGGCCGCTGTGCGGTTCGCCTGCCGTCCTACATGGTTCCAAAGAGCATCGAGGTCGTGAATTCGCTGCCGAAGACACCAAATGGCAAAATTGACTACAAATCTTTGCGTGCCGCGCGAGTGAGGCAAGACCAGTGAGCAGAGCCAACAGTTCGAACGGTGATCTCACCAGTCGTCTAGCCACTCTGCTGTTGCAGCGTCACGACGGCAAAGCTCTGTTGCAGGGGATTTCTTTCGAGCACCTCGCACATCAAGTCGACACCCCCTTTTATGTGTATGACGAAAACGTGATGCTGCGGCAGCTTCAACTGCTCAGACGCACGTTGCCGGAACAAGTCGAGATTTACTACTCGGTGAAGGCGAACCCCCACGTCAGGGTGATCGAGAGTTTCGTCGGGCAAGGATGCGGCTGCGAAATCGCCTCCGGCGGAGAGTATGTGCTGGCAAAACGCGCGGGGGCGCATGCAGGCCGCATTGTCTTTTCTGGGCCCGGCAAAGGTGAGGATGAACTCACCTTCGTGATCTCGCAAGGTATCGGCGAGGTCCACGTGGAGAGTTTTGAGGAGATTGAGACCATCGAGCGCATCGGAGACTCTCTCAGTAAATCCGTAGCCGTGTCGCTTCGCATCAACCCCGGCGCAGGCTCAGGCGCCGGATTATTGATGGGTGGTCAAGCAACAGCGTTTGGCTTTGAGGAAGAATCGCTGGCAAAAGTTCTTGTGGCAATTCGCGGTTGCGGGCGTCTGAACCTTAGCGGAATCCATCTCTACGTCGGAACACAGATCCTGGATGCCGATTCGTTGCTATCGCATTGGAAGCACGCGGTTCAACTTGCAGCCCAGGTTTCGGATCTCAGCCATAAGCCCGTTTCCACCATAGATTTTGGCGGCGGTCTTGGAATCCCTTACTTCGCCCATGAAAAGGAGCTGGATCTGAATGCAGTGAGGCAGGGGGCGACTGAGATTCTCGAAGAAGCAACGCGGGACAGCCGATTAGCGGACTCTCAGTTCATAGTGGAACCCGGCCGCTTCCTTGTTGGCCCTGCGGGAATCTATGTAGCGTCCGTGAGATCGGTAAAACAATGCCGTGGCGACACATTCGTCGTTCTTGATGGCGGGATGAACCATCATCTTGCGGCTTCCGGAAACCTGGGACAAGTTTTGCGACGGGACTATCCCATCGTGAATCTGAGCCGGAACCACGGACCATCTGACGAACCGGTCACGCTTGTGGGGCCTCTGTGCACCCCGATCGACACGCTGGGCCGAAGAGTCACGTTGCCTCGCCCCAAGCCTGGAGACCTGATAGGCATATTGCAGTCCGGCGCATACGGGCTGACCGCGAGTCCAGCGAGGTTTCTGAGCCACCCGACTCCAGCTGAGGTGATGTTGCGAGATGGGGACTGCGAGGTCATAACGCCTCGCGGCGAACCTTTCAGAAAAGTACATCCCGTGACCGGCAATGGAACTGGCGATCCGGGCGCGCGCTTCGAAAAAGAAGTTCATTGAGGTGAAGAGTTGATCAAACCGACTTCAGTCACCGCGGAACGTGTCCCACGGGTTGCAGATCTGACAGTTGAGACGTTTCTGTCTGAGTACCTCATGAAGAATCGTCCGGTGATCGTGACCGGCGCGATGAGCGATTGGAAGGCCCTGACAAAGTGGGAGCCGACTCACTTAGAAGAGCGGTTCGGCAACGAACGCGTTCAGGTGTACGGTGACTTGTTCCGATTATTCGACATTACAACCTTGTCAGAGTACTTACGAAAATATTTTGGGCAAAATGAGGAATCGGGCAGGAACGGTTCAGTGCCGTACGTGCGTTGGTACTCTCATCTTGTCGCGGATGATCGCGTACCGTGGGCCGATGAGATTTTCACGCAGATAGCGGAGGACTGGTCGCGTCCCGCGTTTTTTCCTGCGGACTCGTTCGTTCTGCCATTCTGCCCGCCTTGGGCCATGATCGATCCCGTTCGAAACTGGTTTCCTGCTCGAGGCCTCTTCATTTCGGCGCGCGGAGCGCGGACGCGGCTGCATGTTGACCCCTGGTGCAGTGATGCATTGCTTTGCCAGATCTATGGCGAAAAAGACTTCCTGTTGTACGAACCGTCGCAAGGAGCATTCTTGGCGAAGCAAGGTCGATTTGTAGATGTTGCGGCACCGGATTCACATGCGTTCCCGGAGTTCGGAAAAGCGCGTCCGACTGCGCAGGATACCTTGCGCGCCGGAGAAATGGTTCTCGTCCCGGCTGGCTGGTATCACCACTTTGACACTGTCAGCGACAGCATTTCTCTGACTTGGAATTTCGTGCATCTCTGCCGATTGCCAGAATTCCTCTCGTACGTGTCTGCTGGACCGTCCGAGAACGAGGTCAAGCAATTGGCATACGCCTATTTCGAAGCACCGGGGAGACACATGATTGAAAACTCGACCTTCGTGTCCACTTTATTAAAGGCACAGGAGTATCTCCAAGCAAGTTCTGGCATGGCAAGCGCGATACGGTAGGGGCGGTGTCCGGCGAGAATAGGGGCTATCGCTAGCTGTTGGCGATTCAATAAAGATGGATTTCTTGATTTGGGCGCTCCCGATGTTTCAGGGATGCGGGCACCGGACTCGAAACTTACTCGGACCTCAAAAGAAATTGAGGGGAGGGAATGGCGGAGAGGGTGGGATTTGAACCCACGATACCCGTTAAGGTATGTCCGCTTTCGAGGCGGATCGTTTCAACCACTCACGCACCTCTCCGCGTGGTACAGCATTCAGCACTTAGCACTCAGCATTCGGCACTCAGCCATCCCGGGATTCGAGGTGCCGCACTCGAAGAGCACTCCTCAACGCCTGCTTCTGAAAAATTCCTGCAGCAACTCGGCGCTGCGTCCTGCCAGGACCCCTGCTCTCACCTCCATCCGATGATTCAGTTTGGGATGGTTCAGCACTTCGATCACTGAACTTACGGCGCCGGCTTTCGGATCGTCCGCCCCGTACACCAGGCGTTTGAGCCGCGCATGCACCATAGCTCCGGCGCACATCGGACACGGTTCAATTGTAGCAAACAGCTCACAGCCTTCCAGGCGATGGTTGCCGACTTGCGCGCCTGCCTGGCGCAGGGCGAGGATTTCTGCGTGCGCGGTGGGGTCGGAGTCGGTGATGTTGCGATTCGAGCCGCGGCCCACGATGTTGCCATCGAGAACGACGACTGCTCCGATAGGCACCTCTCCGGCCTCGAGTGCGCGCTGCGCCTCGCGCAAGGCTTCCTCCATCCAGAGTTCGTCAGAGTGGGTCATGGGTTTTCCTGGATGAAGAATTATTCTATCGGAGGCGGGCAGCGGAAACGGCTATCGCTACACGCCCTCGTGGTATTCTTTACTGGTTATGGGGATTCCCAACATCCTGCGCAAAGTGTTCATGGTAGACCTGCTGAAAGGTCTAAGTGTCACGTTCCGCTACCAGCATCCGAAGGAAATCTACACCGAGCAGTATCCGCTGGAGCGGCCGCAGGTGGCTGAGCGCTACCGCGGCGCGCCGCGCTTGAACGTGAACCCTGACACGAACGAGACCATGTGCATCGCGTGCGACCTGTGCGCGCTGGCGTGTCCCGAGCACCTGATCGTGGTCTCCAGCGAACGCAACGAAAAAACGCGCCGCAAAGAACTCACCACCTTTACCTACGACCTGAGCCGGTGCATGTTCTGCGGACTCTGCGAAGACGCGTGTCCGACCGACGCGCTCGAGCTGACCCAGGATTTCGAACTCGCCAACTACACGCGCGAGGGCATGATCTGGAATCGCGAGATGCTGGAAAAGGGTCCCCAGCCCACGCAATATCGCAAGTAGATCACGCCGCTTTCTTCTTCTGGCTTCCCGCTTTGTCTGCCAGCAAGTGTGAATTGATGATCTTTCCCACCTCGAACATGGTGATTTTGTCTTTGCCAAACAGCGGGCGCAGGTTGTCGTCGGCAAGAATCTCGCGTTTGTTCTCGGGATTCTGCAGGTCCTGCTGCTTGACGTAATCCCACAATTTCTTGATTGCCTCGGCGCGCGTAACCGGCTGGGAACTGCCAGTGATTCGGGCGAGCTCCGGTGAGGGCCGCAGCTTCTGATTCAGGGCATTAGCCATGGGTTCTCCTTCGGGAGATGGGATGCAGCTTTGGGGCGCGGGTTTGTGTCGGACGGTTTGCTAGCGGATTGCGGGCTGCTGCTGGGTCATGCAATGCATCGCACCGAAGCCCCAGATCAGGTCTCCGGAGTAGATGCCGACGACGTCGCGGTCGGGGAAGAGGTCGGCGAGGATGTCGAGGGCCACCCGATCGTTGGGATCGTTGAATACCGGAACCAGGACCATGCCGTTGGCGATATAAAAATTCGCGTAGCTTGCGGGAAGACGCCGTCCTTCAAAAATGACAGGGCCGGGCATGGGGAGTTCGACGATGGCCAGCGGATTTCCATCCTGATCGGCGGCCGCCCGGAGGCGCCGGATGTTCTCGCGCAGGGGTTCGTAATTTGGATCGCTGGGTTCGGATTCGACAGCGGTGACTACCGTATCTGGAGAAACAAAGCGGGTGATGTCGTCAACATGGCCGTGGGTGTCGTCTCCGGCGATGCCGCTTCCCAGCCAGATCACTTTGGAGATGCCCAGGCAGGCAGCAAAGATTTTCTCGTACTCCTTTTTGTTCATCGCCGGATTGCGCTGCTGGGTGGCGCTTAGCAGGCATTCCTCGGTGGTGAGCAGCGTGCCCGATCCGTTGGAGTCAATCGATCCGCCTTCGAGCACGATGCGAGTCTTGCCGTGGAGAGGTGCCATTACTTTCGCGTTGGCGCTTTCCGCCATTCTCGCGCCGATTTTCTGATCGTTCTTGAAGTTCGAATATTTGGCCCAGGCGTTGAAACGCCAGGCTACGGCGGCGAGAGACGAATTGAACTCAACGAAGGTGCAACCTGAGTCGCGGGTCCAGACTCGATCGGTGGGCCAGCGATGGAACACTATGTTGTCGCTCAGGGCGTTCGCGCGGCCGAGAACTTTGCGCGCGCGCTTCTCGGAAGCGACGTCATTCACGATGAGATCGACGCGCTCGTGCTTCGCCAGATTGCGAATGATTTCCGCGTAGACCCATGGAATGGGCTCGAACTTTCCCGGCCAGTCGTCTTTGAAATGGGGCCATGCGAGCCAAGTGGAGGCGTGAGGTTCCCACTCGGCGGGGAAACGCGGTTTGGATTTGGATGGCATGCAGCAGTCAGCACTCAGCACTCAGCACTCAGCATTTCAGCCATGCAGGGTCCATGTTGCTGCATGGGAGAGTAGATTCCTCGCCTTCGGCTCGGAATGACAAGTCTTACGTTTCAATCGATCATCCGGCTGGTGATTGGGGCGTAGCTTTCGATGCGGCGATCGCGCAGGAAGGGCCAGTTACGGCGAATTTCTTCCATGGCTTTCAGGTCCACCTCGCCCACCAGGATCTCTTCTTTGTCCGGCGATCCCTCTACGATCATGCGGCCAAACGGATCGCAGAGGAAAGACTGTCCCCAGAACTCGAGGCCTGCTCCCGGAGCTTTGTTGCCGCGGATGTCTCCGTCTTCGAATCCGACGCGGTTTACGACAGCCACAAACACCCCGTTGGCGATCGCATGTGCGCGCTGGATGGTGCGCCAGGCATCGTGCTGTGCGGCGCCCCACTGTTCTTTTTCTGAAGGGTGCCATCCGATCGCGGTTGGATAAAAGAGCACATTGGCCCCTTGCAATGCAGTGATCCGCGCGCCTTCGGGATACCACTGGTCCCAGCAAACCAGCGTGCCGACCTTTCCGTATCCGGTGTCGAAGGTGCGAAAGCCGAGGTCGCCGGGGGTGAAGTAAAACTTTTCGTAGTAGAGCGGGTCGTCGGGGATGTGCATTTTGCGATACATGCCGCGCAAAGCGCCATCCGCGTCAAAGACGACCGCGGTGTTGTGATAGACGCCCGGGGCGCGCTTCTCAAACAGGGAAGCAATGAGCACGATGCGCAGCTGCTTGGCGACAGCGGAGAGCTGATTGGTGGTGCGGCCGGGGATGGGCTCGGCGAGATCGAACAGGGCGTGGTCTTCGCGCTGGCAGAAATACTGGGTCTGAAACAGTTCCGGAAGGCATAGGACCTGTGCTCCACGAGCCGACGCCTGATGGATGCGATCAATGGCGCGTTGCAGGTTCTTGTCAGGGTCGGGAGTCGCCGACATCTGAATCAGCCCGACACGAAACTTGTCTTGCGGCAATGCCTGGCTCCTGGTCTGGGAATCGGCAAATAGGATAGCAGAGTCTTGTCAACGCCAAGCGCTGCAGGAATCGGCGCTCTCTAGTAAAGTATTGCTTCGCAGAAATTCCGGAGGTGGGTGATTGAAGCACGGCAATCATAACGATGGATCTGGAATCGATCGCAAGCTGCACAATCCGATCGAAGACCGGTTGACGCCGCTGGAGCCGCTCGACCTGGGAAAGGTGAAGTCGATCGATGGGCTCGTGCGCGCCATGGCCAAAACGGCTTTCACCGGGCGCCAGGTGGGGGAGGCTGCCGATGTGCTGGAAGCGATGGCCCGCGATGAAGATTGCTTCGTGGTCATGACCCTTGCCGGAGCAATGACGGTTGCCAAGCAAGGACTGATCATCGCCGACCTGATTGATCGCGGGATCGTGAACGCCGTGGTGTCGACCGGAGCGCTCATGGCTCACGGCCTGGTGGAGGCCACCGGGCGGGCGCATTTCCGCCATAATCCCGAGGTCTCCGACGAAGAACTTTACGAGCAGGGTTACAACCGCGTTTACGACACCCTGGAGCCGGAGCAGAATCTCGATGACGTGGAAGAGGTGATGTCGGAAATCCTGGAGAACTGGGACCACAACGAGATTGTCTGCTCATACAAACTGAATCACGTGATCGGCAATCATCTATCGAAGCGGGCGAAAGATCAGCGGGGAATCTTGCGTTCCGCTTATGAGCAGGGAGTGCCGGTGTTTGTGCCGGCGTTTACGGACTCAGAACTGGGACTGGACCTCGCGCTGAACAACCGGCTTCGCGAATCCACAGGCCGCCACAAACTGCGCTTTGATCCATTTGAAGATCTCGAACACTTTGCCGCCACGCTGTTGCGGCAAAAGCGGCTGGGCATTCTGACGATCGGAGGCGGGGTACCGCGAAACTGGTCGCAGCAGTTCGGGCCGTTCATTGAACTGCGCCATCGGCGACTGGGTGAAAACGTGCCGCTCAAGCGATATCACTACGGGGTCAGGATCTGCCCCGAACCCGTTTACTGGGGAGGCTTATCGGGCAGCCCCTATAGCGAAGCGGTGTCGTGGGGCAAATTCGTGCCACCGGCCGAAGGCGGAAGGTTTGGCGAAGTTTTTGTGGACGCGACCGTAGGGCTGCCGTTGATCGTGGCGGCCGTGTTTGAGCGGTTGGGGGTGACGAAGAGCGCGAAAAAGGGTGAGAAGCCGGCAAAGACGGCAAGGAAGTAGCTGCCGGCAAGCTCCCTTTATCCGGAGCGCTTGAAGTACTGCACTGCTTTCTCATGGGCCTGAGCCTTGGCACGGGTGGAGAACGTGCCCAGATTGCGGCGCTTGCCGGTCTTGGCATTTTTCTTTCGCGAATACAGCCGGAACTCTCCTGACTTCAGTTTGCGTATCATAGCGGTCCTCAGGATGAGTTTCAGGCCGGGCGAGGTTGGCCACAAGATCCTTTTCAGCAGCTTCCACGGCCCATTGTGGCGCGAAGTCTCATCCTCGCCGATATTCCCGGAACTGTGAGGAAGCCGGCAAGAAGAACGTAGGTTACGACCGGGAAGATGTGGGCCGGATTGGAGTCCAGCCCAGTAACGAAGCGCTTAGTCGAAGATGAAGATCGCGGCCGCGATGACAGTCGTCCATAAGCCGCGCTTATCGCCCACCGCGGACTGGGTCACATTGGCGGTGCGGACGATCTTGTTGGAGATCCGGTAGATCTCCTTTTTCTCGTCCCAGGAGCGGTCGGGATCGAATTCGACATTCAGTGTGGTAGCGAGCATTTCGGCGGCGAGTTCTTCGGCATAGTCGCCGGCTGAGTCTTCAGTCTCACCGAAAGAGTGGTGCTCGCTCAGGTAGCCATACGTGTTGCGATCGGCAGGAATCGCGACACCAATGCTGGCTGCGAGAAGACGATGGGGTTCGCGGGTCGAGTTCTCCGCCACCACCGAGAATACGACTTCCCCCGGGCTGAGATACTTCAGGCCCTGGGAGCGCGCAATCAACTTACACTGCGGCGGAAAAATGGATGAGACGCGAACCAGATTCTGGGCTGCGATGCCGGCGTCACGAAGCGCCAACTCAAAAGACGTGAGACGTTCACGATGTTTGCCGACCCCCTTGGTGAAAAAAATCCTCTTGGGGACCATGTCTTTGGCCAATTCGATGTTCCTCCAGCGTTTTCAAATGAATCCGGGCTCAAATCTAACATAGCGAAATGTGACAGGAATGTGAAAAGTGGCCCGCAGACGAAAAAAGGCGGGAACCCGGGGAAGGTTCCCGCTTTTAATCCGGCGTGAATTAGGGGAGGGCGCCGGAAAACTCAAACCTATTTTGCTGGAGCCACGGAACTGACGGCAATGGTGTCTCCGCTGGCGGTCCCGCTCAGCTTGGCTTTCTGCCCTGCCAGTTTGTTCAATTCATCCAGCGAAGCCTTGTCGCTGGTGTCGAGGGTGTAAACCTTGGTCCCCACGATCAGGGCGTACTTGGAACCCTTGCCGACGCACTCCCGTGTGCATCCGGCGGCATCTCCTGCCATCATGTGCTTGGCGCCGCAAACCGCATCACTGACTTCTCCAGTGTAGGTTTGACCCTTATCGGCGAAGGCGCTGAATGCCATTAAACCCGCTCCCAAAAGTAATATTGCAGCCGAGCGGCTCCAAGTCCTGATGGTCATCATGTGCGAGGTCCTCCTAAGTGCGTGAATGAATAGGCCATTCTACAGGAATGGATTCGCGAATCGGGTAGAAGGTTCCGAGAAATTGACACAGAGGGGCAACAATATCACGGTTCTCTGGGATCGAAGCGGAGGGTCACGTCAACTGTCTTGTCGTGGCTGTTCAGCGATTGATAGATCCCGACCTTCCAACGGGCGACCTCGATGACCTGGTCGGCGGAATCGTGGAGAAATTTTTCCGGGTAGCTGGAGTCGTAAGTCGCTCCGCCCAGGATTTTCCAGCTGTCGAAGAGCTTTTGCGTGGTCTTCTTGTCGAGCCCCTGGATGTCGAGGTCTCCCATTTTGTACACGTCATTTTCTGCAATGCGAAGCTGATACTTGACGGTGGATTGAGCATCGTCGAAGGCGGGCTCCGCTTCGACTGACGCCGCCATGTAACCCTTTGTGCCAAATAATTTTTTGATGGCCCCAAGGTCGTTTCCGAGTTGCACGGCGTCCACGGGTTGTCCGACCTGCAAGTGCAGCGCTTTGTGGACCTGGTCTGCAGTCAAGACTTTGTTGCCGGAGAGCTCAATCGAGTCCAGCCTGTATTGAGGGCCGCGGTCCACGGGAATGTCCAAGTCCACGAGGGTAGACTGTGGGCTGGTCTCGGCAACCTTGGCCCGGGCGGCGCCGAATTTCGCTTTCAGATAGCCGCGCGCGAGATAGACCGGCAGAAAGTTCTTGTCTTCCTGGATTTGCAAAACGGTGCGGCTGTAGTCGCTATTCTGGAGTTGCCGGGCCGCCGCCTCAAGCAGAGGCTGTTCGTTGGCTGAGGCTCCAGGGAAAGAACAGTTGCGGATGCGGATGCTGATCCCTGTGACGCTGAATTGAAACGCCTGAATGGGCCCGCCATCCTGGTTCCCGGCGCGAAGGTAGTCGGCGCGTCCGGAAATGTCATGCTCGATGAGCAGGGCCTGAAGGGCCTCCGAGACCTGGTCAGCAAGATTACCGGAGAGCGGCAATGAACCCTGGAAGAGGGGAACACGCGCATGAAGCTTGTCCATCAGCTCCTGGTCGGAGAACCAGACAAAGTTTTCAAACCGGGCTGGGACCAGCTGATCGTTGTCCGTGAGTTGAAGGTCGAGCCTGGTTCCGGTGTTCGCGTATTGGAAACTGTAAGCGACGTTGCTGAAAGCGCCGGTATCGCCCAGGTGCTGTGCAGCAACTTTGAAGTCTGCATCGGTGGCTCGTTCGCCCACCTTGAGGCCGCTGGCATCTATGATTTCAGCCGGGGTATAGCGCCTGGTCCCGGTCACGTTGATGGCGACCAGTTTGAAGGCGGAAGAGGGAAGATCTTTGGGGGAAAGTTTTCGCGGCGCCTGGGCCCATATAACAGGGGCCGATCCGACAAGCAGCAGCAGCAAATGAACTTTGCGTGGGGACACGCCCGCATTCTAACTGAAGCCCGGTTGCCTACGGAGCCAACCCGTTGATCGCAGGGAAAGCGTGCCGAATGGCACTTTCGGGTAGTTGACGGGGTTCGCCGAGGACTTTAGCTTGCTAGGAGCATGCGCCACCTGAAGTCCAGTCCGGAGTCGCGGGTCGTTCTTGCTTTGCTGTTGGCGTCCATTGTCACGGTATTGGTGCTGCCCGAAGTGGAGCTTCCGGCGACTGCCTTCTATACCAACACAGCTCCGACCGTCTTGCATGCACGGGTGAGTCCCACTCGCACGCCGCTGGTTTGGGTTTTGGTCTTGCCTTGCTCATTGTTTCTGCTGTTCTGGGAGCCTCGAAAGCAGTGCCTGAAACCGATTCTTCACAGCGAAAATAACTTTCTTCCGATCTTGTATCGCTGCCTTCTCTGTTAGACCGGCTTCTCCGAACGCCCCGAAGCTCGCTCGGTAGTTTCGAGCGTGGGGGCAGCTCGGTGATGCACCGGGCTACTTGGGGAAGGACCCGGATTCGTGCTGCCCCTTTTTTCCTTTCGTTTGTTCTGGATGAGGAGAGTTTTGAATGGACTACTTGCGCGAGAATGAATTCATGCCGATTGTGGACGCCGTGGAGCGGCTGGAGGCCTCGGCGGCACAGGCCGGCTTGTCTTCGGAAGATCTGATCGCACTATTGCAAAACGGTATGGATCTCGACAACGTGCTGTCGTACGTGACCGCCGTGCTCAGCAAACGCTTGAACTAACCTTCACGGCTTTCCAGCCGAGGCCAGGCTGGAAGTCTTAAGCTTCACCGTGGCATCAATGAATGCCAGCGCGGCGCGGCTGAGAGCTTTGTCTTTGCGAAAGACGAGTGCAAGGTCGCGCCGGACTTGCGCATCCGAGATCGGGATCACTGCCAGGGCCTCCGCGCGAACATCTTCAAGCACGTTGGACCGCGCGATAAAGCCAATTCCCACATCGGCAGCCACAAAGCGCTTCAGCAGTTCGCTGGAATCGAGCTCCATCGCATAGTTGGGTTTTAGTTTGCGGTCATGGAACAGATTTTCCAGGGCATCGCGTGTGTGTCCCGCCTTGGGCAAAACCAGCGGATACTTGGCTGCTTCGCTAACCGTGGCAGACTTGAGCTTCGCTAAAGGATGAACCGGTGGAGTGATGATAACCAGTTCGTCGCGATGGATCAGGACCACGGTGAGGCGGTTGTCGTTTACGGGAAGAGAGACAACTCCGAAATCCACCGAATTGTCGATGACCGACTCGAGGATCTTGGCGTAGTCGGAGCGTTTGATGTTCACTGCGACGTCGGGATATTGTTTTTTAAATTGTGCGAATACTTCGGGCAGAATGTGGAGGCAAGTGCCCTCGTTGGCTCCCACAATGATCTCGCCGCGCGGCACGCGCTCGGTCTCCGCAATGGCGGTGAAGATGGCTTTTCTAGAATCCAGTGTTTCCTCGACGTATTTCAGGAACAGCTTGCCGGGAGCGGTGAGTGAAACCTTGCCTCCGGAGCGGTCGAGTAGCTTGGCTCCAACCTCCTCTTCGAGAGCGCGGATTTGCGAGGAAATGGCGGGCTGGGTCCGAAACCGTTTTTCCGCCGCACGGGAAAACGAGCTCAGTCGCGCGACTTCCTGAAACGTTTCAAGTTGGTCAAAATCCATAGCTCGGCTTTCAGAGATGCGCCGGGATCATGATACCGGGATCATGATAAATGACCAGCGAAGTAATGCAGTGATCCGCGACGCGTACGCAGGCAAATAATGTGCGCTTATCCTTCCCATAAAAACTATCAATTTCACGGCTGCGGCGCCGGCAAGTAGACTGACCGGTTCCTGCGCACAGCATACCGGCAAGCTCCCGCCGCGACATCCTGCGAGAACCTGCACCCCTGGAGGACTATGACCGAACCGAAAGCCGTATTGGAGTTCGCAAAGAAGCATGGAGTAAAGCTGCTGGACCTTCGCTTTACCGATTTGCCCGGACTATGGCACCACATTTCTTATCCCATTGAGCAATTATCCGAAGCTTCGTTCGAAGATGGTTTTGGCATGGACGGATCGTCGATACGAGGATGGGCGGCGATTCACGAAAGCGACATGCTGCTGGTCCCGGATGCGGATACGCTTGTTCTCGATCCTTTCACTGAAGCGCCCACGCTGGTGATGACATGCGACGTGATTGATCCCGTGACCAAGCAGCGTTATGACCGGGACCCGCGCTATATCGCGCGCAAAGCCGAAATGTACTTGAGTTCGACCGGTGTTGCCGATACCGCTTATTTCGGGGCGGAGGCGGAATTTTTTATTTTTGACAATGTGCGCTTCGACCAGCGGGAGCAGCACGGCTTCTACTTCATTGACGCCGAGGAAGGGCGCTGGAACTCAGGCCGGCGCGACAACAACCTCGGGTACCGTCCGCGATTCAAGGAAGGGTATTTTCCAGTGCCCCCGACCGATCACTATCAGGACCTGCGCAGCGAAATGGTGATGACCATGCAAAACTGCGGCATGGAAGTCGAATGCCATCATCATGAGGTGGCGACCGGCGGGCAGACAGAAATTGATTTGAAGTTCGATTCCCTGGTGCGCTCGGCGGACCACATGATGCTCTACAAATACATCGTCAAGAATGTCGCCAACCAATACGGCAAGACGGTGACATTCATGCCTAAGCCGATTTTTCAAGACAACGGCAGCGGCATGCACACGCACCAGTCATTGTGGAAGAGTGGCAAGCCGCTGTTTGCCGGAGATGGCTATGCGGGACTCTCGGAGATGGCGTTGTGGTATATCGGCGGGCTGATCAAGCATGGGCCGGCGCTGTCGGCGATCATTGCGCCGACCACGAACTCGTATAAGAGACTGGTTCCGGGGTTTGAAGCGCCGGTGAATCTGGCGTACTCGCGGCGCAATCGTTCCGCCGCATGCCGGATCCCGATGTATTCGGCTTCTGCGAAAGCCAAGCGGGTGGAATTCCGTCCACCCGACCCGAGTTGCAACCCGTACATGGCTTTTGCGGCAATGATGATGGCGGGACTGGATGGGATTGAGAACAGAATGGATCCGGGACAGCCGTTGGACAAAGACATCTATGACCTGGGCCCGGAAGAATTGGCCGAGGTCCCCTCGATGCCGGGCTCGCTGGAAGATGCGCTCAGCGCGCTGGAGCAGGACCACCTGTTCTTGCTGAAGGGCGACGTATTCACCGAGCCCTTGCTCGAGGCCTACATTCATTACAAGCGTACGAAGGAAGTGGACGCGGTGAGATTACGGCCTCATCCGTTTGAGTTTGCGCTGTACTACGATATCTAGGCCTGGTTCGGCAGGTCTGCTGCTGACGTCGTACTTGGCTACGCCGAACTTTGCGGATGGCGCCATCGCTGTTCCCGCCAGAATGCGTAGTCGCCATTTACGTCACCTTTTGCGAGGGCGAGCACCGAATTTCACTGCGGCCAGCGGTCCCATCCCCCCTGTTCGGATTCGAACACGGCTTCCCATGAGCGAACAGAACCGCCTTTTCCATTCCGCCTCATGAACCCGTAACATCTTTCAATTCAGACGATGGCTGGGTGCTGCTGTGGCAGGGCGCTTGCCCAAGTCAGGTTACTGATATGGATATCGCACGGCCCAACATTGCACGCCAACGTCGTCGTCGCCAGATCGTCTATGTCATAGCAGGTGTCGCGGTGATTGCACTGGTGACGATGGGACTGTCGCGGCTGAAGCCGGCTGCGCCCAGCGTGGAACGGTCCACCGTCTGGATCGACACGGTGAAGCGCGGATCAGTTCTGCGCCAGGTGCGCGGGCTTGGAACCTTGGTTCCGGTCGAGATTCAATGGATTCCTGCAGTGACCGAAGGGCGAGTGGACAAAATCCTGGTTTTGCCGGGAACTGCGGTGAAGGCGGACACGGTTTTGCTGGAACTCAGCAATCCTCAGCTTCAACAGGAAGGCTTGGACGCGGAATGGAAGCTGAAGGCGGCAGAGGCCGACTACAAGAATCTCGAAATGCAACTAGCGAGCCAGGTACTGGCGCAGAAGTCAGAGGCGGCAAGAGCTTCGTCGGAATACAACCAGGCGAAGATCCAGGCGGACACGGATTCCGAGCTGGCAAAACTGGGCGTGATCTCAGAGATGACCAAAAAGTTCTCTTCCCAGAAGGCCCAGGAGTTGGGAACTCGGGACCAGATCGAGAAGCAGCGCTTGGTGAACAGCGGCCAGGTGCTGGATGCGCAGCTTCAGGCCAAGCAGGCCGATGTGGAGCAATTCCGGGCGCTGGCGAACTTGAAGAGGTCTCAGATCGAAGGATTGCGAGTGCGGGCGGGGATTAGCGGCGTTCTTCAGGAGCAGACACTGCGAGTCGGGCAATGGGTCACACCGGGAACAACGCTCGCTAAGGTCGTCCAACCGCAGCACTTGAAGGCGGAATTGAAAGTCGCCGAGACGCAAGCGAAAGACATTCAGCTGGGGCAGCCGGCGTCAGTGGACACGCACAATGGAGTGATCTCCGGGCGCGTGATGCGGATTGATCCCTCGGTGGTCAACGGAACCGTGACCGTGGACGTGGCGCTGGAAGGGCAGTTGCCGCAAGGCGCGCGACCGGATCTGAGCGTGGATGGAACCATTGACCTGGAAAGAATGGAGAACGTGCTCTACGTCGGACGTCCGGCTTTCGGCCAGGAACAGAGTACTGTCGGTATGTTCAAGCTGGGGCCCGATGACAAGACAGCGGTCCTGACGCAGGTGAAGTTGGGCCGCAGTTCGGTGAACACGGTCGAGATTCTGCAAGGACTGAAAGAAGGCGACCAGGTCGTCCTGTCGGACATGTCGCGCTGGGACAAGTACGACCGGGTCAAATTGGAATAGCCGGCAACTACGGGTGAAGGGGAAGCGGATGACAGACGCAGGAATGCTGATTCGAATGGAGAACATCAGCAAGATCTTCTACACCGATGAAGTGGAAACGCATGCGCTCTCGGGCGTGCACATGGAGATCCGAAAGGGGGAATACGTCTCCATCGCCGGCCCATCCGGCTCCGGCAAGTCCACGTTGCTGGCGTTGATTGGCCTGCTCGATTCGCCGTCGGAAGGGGAATACGTCCTGAATGGGACCTCGGTTGCCAACCTGGACGTCAGCCAGCGCTCCCGGATTCGCAACCGCGAAATCGGGTTCATCTTTCAAAGCTTCAACCTGATCGGCGACTTAAATGTCTATGAGAATGTCGAGTTGCCGCTCACGTACCGCGGGATGTCGGCAAACGAGCGCAAGCAGCGGGTGCACCAGGCGCTGGAACGCGTGGGCATGAGTCACCGGACCAAGCATTATCCTTCGCAGCTATCCGGAGGTCAGCAGCAGAGAGTGGCGGTGGCACGCGCGCTGGCGGGGTCGCCCTCGATTCTGCTGGCGGACGAACCTACTGGCAATCTCGATTCACGTAATGCGGAGGCGGTGATGGATCTGTTGCGCGATCTGCATCGGGAAGGCGCCACCATCTGCATGGTGACGCACGATCCGCGGTTTGCCTCCCATGCCGAGCGGCGGATTCACTTGTTTGATGGCCGAGTCGTCGAGGAGAGCGTTGAGGTGGGCTAAATGCAAACTTTCTGGATGGACATCCGCTACGCGGTTCGCATGTTGCGGAACAGCACGGGTTTCACCACCATCGCCATCCTAACTCTCGCACTCGGGATCGGCGCAAACTCGGCATTGTTTTCCGTGGTGAACGGCGTGCTGCTGAATCCGTTGCCGTATCCGGAACCCAATCAGCTGGTCTCTTTGTACTGGAAGACCAATCAGTTTCAGCAAGGTTCCGTTCCGTACCTGAATTTCCTCGACTGGCAAAAGGAAAATCACACGTTCTCAGCCATGGCGGCGCTGCGGAGCGAGGACTTCAATCTCACCAATGCCGGCGAAGCGGAGCGGCTGCATGGACACCAGATTTCGGCAGGATTCTTCGCTCTCCTGGGAGTCACTCCTATTCTCGGTCGAGAGTTCCGTCCCGATGAGGATCAGATCGGCGGAAATCGGGTCGTGCTGGTGGGCGATGGTCTGTGGAAGCGCAAGTTCGCCGCATCACCAGAGATCATTGGAAAGACTCTCATCATCGACGGCTCCGCTTACACCGTCGTGGGCGTTGTGACCCAAAGAAGTCCCTTCCTAACGCCATCGGAGATATTTGTTCCCATTGGACAGTGGGACGATCCTACTTTTCGCGATCGAAGAGTCGGGATGGGCAGTTTTGTCGTAGGCCGCCTGAAGCCGGGTGTGAGCCTGGCCCAGGCACGCGCCGACATGGAAGCGATCACGCGTAACCTGGCGGCGGCATATCCCGAGGCCAATGCGCAGACCAGCGCAAACATCACCTGGCTCAAGCAAGATATCGTGGGCAATGTTCGGCCATTCCTTCTGGTGCTGCTGGGCGCGGTCGGCTTCGTGCTGCTGATCGCCTGCGCGAATGTCGGCAACTTGCTGCTGGCTCGCTCCACGGGGCGTACGCGTGAGTTTGCGATTCGCCTGGCGGTGGGCGCAAGCCAGACCCGCGTTCTGCGGCAACTGTTAACCGAGAGCGTGCTGCTCGCCTTCGCCGGAGGAGTTTTGGGCATCACGCTGGCGAAGTGGGGAACCCAGGCGGTCCTGGCCCTGGTTCCGACTGCGCTTCCTCGAGCGGATGAGATCCGCCTGGACGCGCGCGTGCTGTTATTCACCCTGCTCATTTCGGTAGTTGCCGGGGTACTGTTCGGACTCGCGCCAGCCCTGAAGACAGTCCGGCCCGACCTCCACGGCACGCTCAAGGAAGGCGGCCGCGGAGCCAGTGGAGCGCACCACCGCACGCAAAATGTTTTTGTGGTTTTTGAGACCGCCTTAGCCCTCATCCTTCTGATCGGCGCCGGACTCATGTTGCGAACTCTGTCGCAACTCTGGCGGTCAGATCCGGGCTTTGATTCCCGGAACGTACTCAGCTTCAATTTCACGTTGTCACCTGCGAAGACCTCCAGCGCGTCCCAGCTTCGCCAGTCCTATCGCGAACTCCTGGACACGTACAAGGCCATGCCAGGAGTCCAGAATGCAGCTCTCCTCGGCGGCTCGTTGCCGATGCGGGGAGACTCCGAGTTGCCGTTCTGGATGGAGGGTCAGCCCAAGCCTGCCTCCGACAGCGACATGAACTGGACCCTGTTCTACGGGGTGTCGGCCGATTACTGGAAGACCATGAAGATCCCGTTGCTGCGTGGCCGCTTGCTGAGCACGCTGGACAAAGAAGGAACGCCCGACGTGGTGGTCATTGACGATGAGTTCGCGCGGAAGTTCTTTCCCAATCAGGATCCGATCGGCAAGCGACTCAACGTTGGATTGTTTGAGACACAACCGCAGATTGTGGGCATCGTCGGCCACGTGAACCATTGGGGGCTTGGCGATACCGGGCACGAGCACTTGAAGGCGGAATTGTATTTTCCCTTCGATCAGTTCCCGGACAAGTTCGCGCCGCTTGTAGCGAGAGGCATGACACTAGTGATGCGTACGAACACCGCTCCCGAATCGTTGAGTGGTCCGGTGAGGGCAGCTACAAGTCGCTTCGATCCGCAGGCGGTGGTGTACGAATTTGCAACCATGGAACGCATCGTCTCTGAATCGATTGCCGCTCAGCGTTTCTCGATGACACTTCTGGGGATATTCGCGGGACTAGCACTGGTTCTCGCTGCCATCGGAATCTACGGCGTGATTTCGTACTTCGTCGGACAGCGCACGCAGGAAGTGGGAATCCGCATGGCCCTGGGAGCACAGCGTGGAGACGTGTTGCGCTTGATCCTGGGACAGGGCACCCGCATGGCAGTGCTCGGAGTGGGAATCGGATTGATCGTTTCCTGGGTCCTCACGCGGCTCATGGCCACCATGTTGTATGGCGTGAGCGCGACCGACCCGCTGACCTTCGCCGGAGTGGCCGTGCTACTGGTTGTGGTTGCAACTTTTGCCTGTTTCGTGCCGGCCTGGAGGGCCTCGCAGGTGGATCCCATGGTCGCGTTGAGGTACGAGTGATGGAGAGCTTAGCGAGGAGATTGCATGATTCAGCTTCGCAACGTCGAACGGCAGTACAAAACGGGACCGGGAGCGACCTACGTCCTTCGGCGCATAAACCTCGAGATTGCCGAAGGCGATTTCGTGACCATCATGGGGCCATCCGGGGCGGGGAAGTCTACCCTGCTCAGCATCATCGGAATGCTTGACGATGCCTGGACGGGCGAGTATCACCTGCTGGATCATGCTGTGCACAAGTTGGACCGCAAGAAGAGAGCCGACCTGAACCGGCAATACATTGGATTCGTTTTTCAGAGCTATCACCTGCTCGACAATCTCACGGTCTACGAGAACCTCGATGTGCCTCTTTCCTACCGCAACATCGGCCGGGCGCAGCGGGCAAGCATGGTGGCCGAGGCGCTTGACCGCTTTCAGATCGTCGGGAAAAAAGACCTCTATCCCAGCCAGCTTTCTGGAGGACAGCAGCAGTTGGTGGGCGTTGCGCGCGCGGTAGTGGGGAATCCGAAAATTATCCTGGCCGACGAACCCACCGGAAACCTGCACTCGAGCCAAGCGAAGGAGATCATGGAGCTTTTCAAGAAGCTGAACGATCAGGGAACCACCATCATCCAGGTGACGCACTCCGAGGTGAATGCGGGGTATGGCAATCGCACCATTCAGTTGCTGGATGGATGGATTGTGAACGATCCCCACCAGTCGCCAGCGCAAGCCGATGCAAAGCGAGCCGTGGCTCAGGAGCACAGGTAAGGATGGATACGGTGCTTCAGGATGTTCGTTATGGGCTGCGGATGTTGGCTAAGAATCCGGGGTTCAGCGCCGTCGCGGTGCTCACCCTGGCGCTGGGCATCGGCGCGAACACCGCCATTTTCAGCATAGTCAACGCCGTACTTCTGAAGCCATTGGGATTCTCCGAGCCTGCGCGACTGATCACGATATGGGAGAACGACAAAGTCGACGGCCGCAGCAACACGGGTTACGCCACGTTCGTTGATCTGCAAAAGCTAACCCATACCTTCGAACACATGGCCGTGAGCAGCATGTGGCTTCCGATCCTGGGTGGCGAGGGCGAGGCCGAGCGAGTGCCCGGGCGCCGTGTCTCGCGGGATTTTTTCTCCACGTTGCGGGTCAAGCCTCTGTACGGGCGCGATTTCCTCCCAGAGGAAGACCGCCCTGGTGCAAATCAGTCGGTGATCCTGAGCTATGGGTTATGGCAGAGACGTTTCGGCGGCGACCGCGGAATTCTAGGGCAAAAGATTCAACTCAGCGGCCGCCCCTATGCGGTTGTGGGCATTCTTCCTGCCAGCTTCGATTCGGTCTTTGACAGCAATGGGGACAGCGCTGCCATCTGGTCCCCCCTCGGATACGACCTCAGCTTGCCATACGCATGTCGAGACTGCCGGCACTTGCAGGCCATCGGACGCCTCAAGCGAGGCATCTCGTTAGATCAGGCTTCTGCCGAACTGCAGACCATTTCGCAGGACCTGTGTCGCGCCTATCCGAAGGAGTATTCCCAGGCCGGTATCGTCCTGGTTCCGTTGCAGGAGAAAACAGTGGGCGCGACCAGGACCCCCTTGTATGCGCTGCTGGGCGCGGTGCTGCTCGTGTTGCTGATTGCGTGTGCGAACGTTACAGGATTGTTGCTGAGCCGGACTACTGAGCGCAGTCGGGAAATCGCGGTGCGAACCGCCCTGGGCGCGACGCGAGGAAGGCTAGCCCGGCAATTGCTGGCGGAGGGCATCGTTCTGTGCAGTTTTGGCGGCGCGCTCGCGATTTGTCTCGGGGTTTTCAGCACGCGGATGCTTACCGCACTGTGCGCCAACAAAATTCCGCTGATTGAGCGAGTTTCTCTTGATTCACACGTGTTCTTGTTCACCCTGGCCTTGTCGCTGGTCAGTGGCCTGTTTTTTGGAATCGTCCCAGCTTTGCACATCAGAAAGTCTTCATTGAATGACGCGCTGAAAGAGAGCGGGAGAAGCTCTGCATGCGGGGGCCGGCAGAAACTGCGAAGCGGCTTGGTAATTGCGAACCTGGCCATCGCACTAGTCTTGTTGCTTGGAGCAGGGTTGCTGCTGCGAAGTGTGGCAAACCTCCTAAGGATGGATCCAGGCTTCGACAGTCACAAGCTTTTGACCGCGAACCTGGATGTGGCCGGGCCCAACTACAAGAAGGATTCGCAAATTTTGGCTTTTTACCAGCAGGTGCTGGAGCAACTGCGAGCTCTTCCGGGCGTAAATAGCGCGGGCATTACAAGCCAGTTGCCATTGGGTGGCAACGTGGATGGCTACGGTGTACATGTGGAAGGGAAGCTGTCGCCAAATCCGCAAAACGATCCGAGCGCCGACCGCTACAGCATTACTCCGGACTATTTGCGCACCCTGCAGATTCCCGTCATCCGGGGGCGCGGATTCAACGAATCGGACCGCGCAGATTCGCAGCCAGTGGCACTGGTAAACCAAACGCTGGCGCGACGCATGTGGCCCAATGAGGATCCACTTGGGAAGAGGGTGAAAGTTGGCGGCATGGAGGGTCCGTGGCGAACCATTGTTGGAGTCGTGGGCGATGTTTTGCACGCGGGACTGGATGCCTCCCACACCAACCAAATCTACCTTCCTGAGACGCAGTTCACGGATTCGGGCGTCGTGCTCGTGATTCGCACCGCGGGCCCGCCCACAGACTTGTTCGATGCTCTGCGCCGGGCCGTGGCCGGGATCGACAAGAATCAGCCCCTCTCCAAAATCTCCTCCATGGACCAGGTACTTGTCGGTTCCCTTGCGCAACGCACATTCACGTTGGGGTTGCTGAGCGGCTTCGCGAGTCTGGCGCTGTTGCTAGCAGCTGTCGGTATCTACGGACTGATCAGTTACCTCGTCTCGCTTCGGGGCCAGGAGATCGGAGTGCGGATGGCTCTGGGGGCCCGGCCGCATGACATTCTGCAAATGATTTTGGGACACGGCCTGAAATTGTCCATGGCCGGGCTCACGCTGGGCGTGATCGTAGGGTTGGGAACCGGGCGGGCGCTTTCGAGTTTGCTGTTTCATGTAGGCCCAACGGACCCACTCGCCCTGGCCGGCGGAACCGTATTGCTGATGCTTACCGCGATGTTTGCGAGCTACATCCCCGCGCGAAGAGCTGCCGACTCAGATCCGATGCTGGCGTTGCGACGCGAATGATTGTGAAGAGGATTTCATGCTACCAGGCCTTGCTCAAGATATCCGCTACGGTTGGCGCATGCTGGCCAAAAGCCCGGGGTTCACGTTGATTGCCGTGCTGACTCTTGCCCTGGGAATCGGGGCCAACACCGCCATCTTTTCTTTGACGGACCAGGTTTTGCTGCGCACTCTTCCGATCGCGCATCCGGAGGAGTTGGTGCTGTTGCGGTCTCCGGGGCGAGGTCCGGGACACGTTTCAACCGATGGAGATGGGGCTGCATCGTTTTCTTATCCGACCTACAAGGACCTGCGTGAGCAGACCACCGCATTCAATGGCCTGATCGCGCGCTACTCGATCCCGCTGAATGTGGCGGCGCGCGGCCAAAGCGCGACGGCAGATGGCGAACTGGTTTCAGGGAATTATTTTCAGGTGCTCGGGGTGACTCCCGCGCTGGGCAGGGTCTTCTCGGCACAGGATGAGACGGCGCCGGGAGCGAATTCAGTGGCGGTGTTGAGTTCCGGCTACTGGATGCGCCAGTTTGGCGGCAGCGCGGGGATTCTGAATCAGGTTCTGACAGTGAATGGAACGCCGCTGACGGTGGTCGGCGTGGCGCGTGCCGGCTTCACGGGGGTGCAGGTTGGACAGACGCCCGGCATCTTTGTGCCTATCACGATGAAGGCGCAGATGACGCCGAGCTGGGACGGGCTGAACGATCGAAAAGATCATTGGGTTGCAATCCTTGGCAGGTTGAAGCCTGGGTTCAACCGGGTTCAGACTGAATCGGCGATTCAAGCGACGTATCACTCAATTCTGGAAGCCGAAGCGCCGGCCATGAAAATGTCGAGCGATGTGCTGAAGCAATATCTGGCGCGACGTCTTTTGCTGCAAGAAGCCGCCCATGGCAGGCCGGTGCTCCAGAGTGACGCCCGGATGCCTTTGATGATCCTGCTGGGAATGGTCGGACTCCTTCTTTTGATTACTTGCGCAAATATTGCAAGCCTGATGGTGGCGCGCGGAGTTGTCCGGCAAAGAGAAGTGGCGGTCCGGCTGGCGATGGGCGCCCGCACGGCGCAAATCGTTCGCCAGTTGCTGGTCGAGTCTGTGTTGCTGTCCCTGGCGAGTGCTGTGTTCGGAGTGTTGCTTGGGGCATGGATTCTGGAAGTCATGGTTCGCGCGATCTCCACCGGTGCCGGAGTCAGCGGTCTGGACGCGAGCCTGGATGGGCGAGTGTTGTGCTTTGCGCTCGGCTTATCCCTATTTGCGGCGATGCTGTTCGGATTGGCGCCCGCGATCGGTGCGGCGAGAGTCGATATCCACGAAACCCTGAAAGAGCAGGGATCGCGCGGTTGCGGCAATGCCTCCACCACGCGGCTGCGGCGAATTCTGATTGTCGCGCAGGTCACCTTGACGACGGTGCTGCTGGTGAGTGCGGGCTTGTTTGTCCGAAGTCTTCACAACCTCAGGCAAGTCGATTTGGGCGTAAAACCAGACCACGTAATCCAGTTTACCGTTGCGCCGGGACTTAACGGCTACACGTCGGAAAAGAGCAAGGCATTTGTGCAGCAGGCGCGGGAATCGCTGAATGCTCTGCCTGGAGTCGAAGTGGTGGGTGCGGCATTCATTCCGGTTTTTGCCGACGACGACTCTGGAGGCAATGTGACCGTCGAAGGATACACGTCGGCTTCGGAAGACGATGCCCACGTTTTCCGGAACTGGATCACTCCCCACTACCTTGCGGCTATGGGTACGCCATTGCTTCGAGGCCGGGAGATCTCCGAATCCGATACCCAGTCGTCCCAAAAGGTGGCGGTGATCAATCAGACCATGGCCCAAAAATTCTTTGCCGGTCGGGATCCTATTGGGATGCACTTCGCCTTTGGCGGCGGTAAGGACATTCACCCTGATATCCAGATCATCGGCGTTGTGATGGATAGCAAGCACGATGACTCGCGAAGTCCGATCGTGCCATTTGCGTTTTTTCCCGCTTCACAAAAAGACGGCCTGACCCGAGCCACTTTCTACGTTCGAACCCGTCAGGATCCGCTCACGATTGCGGACAGCTTACGAAGGACCGTGGCGCAGTTGGATCCGAATCTACCCATCTCAGATCTGAAGACTCTCAACGAGCAGGTAGCGGAATCGATGTTTCCGGTGCGCATGGTGGCGAGCCTCGCGGTGGGGTTGGGGATCATTTCCGCCATTCTCGCGGCCATAGGCCTTTATGGAGTGATGGCATACAGCGTCGCCCAGAGAACGCGCGAAATCGGAATTCGCATTGCGCTGGGTGCTCAGACTATGCACGTTCTGAAACTCATCGTGGGCCAAGGCATGTGGCTGGCGATGGCGGGCGTGTCCCTGGGGTTGATGGGTTCTGTGGCAGCGATGCGCGTCTTGTCGAGTTTGCTGTTCGCAGTGACCGCCACCGATCCGGGAACGTTTGTCGTGGTAGCGCTGATCCTTGGGGTTGTGGCGATGCTGGCAAATTACATCCCGGCGCGGCGTGCGATCGAAGTCGATCCCATGATTGCGCTGCGATACGAGTGAAAAAGAGTGAATACCCTAGTGCAAGATATCCGCTATGCCTGGCGCATGATGCTGAAGGCGCCGGGATTCACCACCATCACAGTGCTCACGCTGGCGCTCGGAATCGGCGCGAATACCGCCGTGTTCACGATTTTTCGCGCCAGCCTGCTAAAGAGCCTGCCCTTCCAGGAGCCAAATCGGCTCGTAGAGTTGATTGGGTTCCGCACCGATGGTTCGATACCGGAGATGCCCGTCTCCTATCCCAACTTTGTCGACCTGCGCGAACACAACAAAGCATTTTCAGCGATGGCCGCATATTCGGGTACGACGGCGACCTTGAGCCGCCCCGACGGCGCGGAACAGATTATCGTTCCCCTGGCGAGCGCCGGATTCTTTGAAACGTTGGGAGTGACACCTCTACTTGGCAGAACATTCAATTCCGCCGACGAACGTAGCGACGGTACTCCTTCGGCGATCCTTACCTACGGCGCTTGGCAGAGGAGATACGGGGCAGATCCTGGCGTGGTCGGCAAGACCATCAACCTGGACGGCACCTTATTCAACATCGTGGGTGTGCTTCCGAAGTCCTTTCACTTCGGGCCGAGCCAGTCAGGAGAGATTTGGTTAGGTCTTCGAGTGCGAGGCTGGAGGTTGCGTAGGAATGCATTCTGGCTGCATCCCATCGGGCGGCTCAAGCCGGGGCTCACCCGCGAGCGTGCACAATCTGAAATCACAACGCTGTCGCAAGGGTTGGAAATGCAGTATCCCACCGACGACAAGGGACTGAGCCTGAATGTGGTTCCGCTTGAAAAGGTGTTTGTGGGCTCGGTTCGACCCATCCTTCAGCTGCTGATGGCGACGGTTGGTTTCCTGTTGCTGATCACTTGCGCGAATGTCGCCGGCCTGCTGCTGGCACGCTCGGTGCAACGGCAGAAAGAAATCAACGTCCGCGTAGCTCTGGGCGCGGGGCACGGGAGAATTGTCAGGCAGTTGCTCAGCGAGAGTTTATTAGTCGCCTTGATTGGTGGGGCTGTAGGAATTCTCGCCGCGTACTGGACGGTTCCACTTATTATCGCCATGATTCCGCAGCAGCAGCGGATGGCGATGCCCACTCTGCAAGGCCTGAACCTCGATGTCCCCGTCCTTCTTTTTGCCGTGGGCCTGTCGCTCGTCACAGGGGTATGTTTCGGACTGATTCCCGCACTGCAAGCGTTCAGGCCGGACCTGGTGCAGAGGTTGCAACAGGGCAACCGGACAGGAGAGGGACGCGGCCACAACCGCCTACGCAATGCGCTGGTCACTGCTGAGATCGCGCTGGCGGTGGTGCTGCTTGTGGGCGCCGGACTCATGCTCAAGAGCTTGCGCAACGTCCTCGACACCAATCCGGGATTTCAAGCGAAGAACCTGCTGACGATGTCATTGGCGCTGCCGGCGCAGTCGTATCACGAAACTTCGCGGCAGGTGCAGTTCCAACGGGAACTCATGGAACGCCTTCATGCGCTGCCCGGGGTGCGGGGGGCGGCAGTGGTCACGATCATTCCACTGTCGGGCAGCGGGAACACCTCGCGCTTCGACGTGCAAGGCAAGCCCAAGGCAAGCGGAGGAGAAGAATACGAAGCCAGTTCTCCAACGATTAGCGCAAATTACTTCCGGGTAATGGGCATACCGCTGCTCACGGGCCGATTCTTCAATGATCAGGACAACGAAACTTCAAAGCACGTCGTGATCATCAATCAGGCCCTGGCCAACCAGGTTTTCCCGGGGCAAGATCCCATCGGGAAAAAAATTAACCTGACCTACAGCAAAGAGCAAAATCTGTGGGAGATCGTGGGAGTCGTGGGCGACGAACGCGTAGACCGGTTAGATGTCGCGCCGAAGCCGATCCTTTACGACAAGTTCGAACAGGACCCAACTCCGTATTTCAGCCTGAGCATTCGCAGCGAGGGTAGCCCGGACAGTGTGGCGGAATCGATTCGCCGCGCCATACGTGAACTCGATGCAGGCATACCGGTGTATGACGTCGCGACCATGGAGTCAGTCATCGCACAAAGTCCGACGATGATGTTGCACGGCTATCCGGCGTACCTGCTGACCACCTTTGCAGCGCTTGCCCTGTTACTGTCGATTCTCGGCGTTTACGGATTGCTGGCTTACTCGGTGGCGCAGCGAACACCCGAACTGGGCGTTCGTATGGCCTTAGGAGCGCAACCGTGGGACGTGTTGCGCCTCATCGTGAGCAGTGGTTTACGGCTCACTCTCATGGGAACGCTCATCGGTTTGGCTTGCAGTTTGGCCGGAGCGCGTGCCATCGCCAGTTTGCTGTTTGCGGTGAAGCCGACTGATATCCCAACGTTTTTTTCAGTGTGTGGTGTGCTGGTGGCTGCAGCGCTGTGCGCGAGCTACATTCCCGCGCGGCGTGCCGTGCGAGTCGATCCAATGGTGGCTCTACGATACGAATGAAGTTAAGAGGGAGAAGCATGGTCGTCGCTTTCCGATATCGGCTAATGAGTGGTGCTTGCGTGTTGCTATGCATCGCGGCAGGCGCGCAGACGTACAAAGTCCGGGCCGCTTCTCACTTCCCGAACCTGGTAAGGCCCTACACCGCCCGTCAGGTGCCGGCGCCAAACTTCGGAAACACCTCGCGTATCGCGGGATTGCTCAAGGGCGACAAGTTGATGCTGTCGTTAAGCGATGCCGTGACCCTGGCCCTGGAAAATAATCTCGATTTGGCGATCGCCCGCTACAACCTCCCGATTGCGGACACGGATGTCCTGCGGGCAAACAGCGGTGCTGCCGTACGCGGAGTGGCCACCGGCCTGGTCGAGGGAACTCCGGGTGGCGGCGTGGGAGGTTTTGGAACGGGAGCTCCCGGCGCCGGAGCGGGCGGAACCTCGGGCGGGGCAGGCGGAGCCGGAACCGGCGCGGCCGGACTGGTGGAATCCACACTGGGAACCGGACCACCGCTTCAGTCTTACGATCCGCAGGTACTCTCCAGCCTCAACATCGAGCATCTCACGCAACCGTTGTCAAACACGGTGGTGAGCGGCGTATCTAATCTGAAACAGAATACCGGGCAGGCGAACTTCAGCTACTTCCAGGCGTTTCCGTCCGGGACGAGCATGCAGGTGGACTTCGACAATCTGCGCACCACCGACAACACCACCAACAGCACGCTGGTGCCGCTGCTCAATTCCGGGTTCCGGTTCACTCTCCGGCAACGGTTGCTATCAGGCTTCGGGTTCGGACCGAATCTTCGATTTATCCGGATTGCGCGCAACAACCGGGAGATATCCGATGTGGCATTTCGAAACCAGGTGATTGCAACCGTTTCACAGATCCAGAATATCTATTGGGACCTGGTGAATGCCTATGAAGACGTCAAGGTGAAACAGCGTTCACTGGCATTGGCTGAGAAGACATTATCCGACGACAACGACCAGGTAAAACTCGGCGCGATGGCACCGATTGAAGTGACGCGTGCTGAAAGCGAAGTTGCCACTCGCAACCAGGACTTGCTGCTCTCGCAGAACGAACTGCAGTTGCAGGAATTACTCATCAAGAACGCGGTTACCAGGGACTTAAGCGATCCTCTGCTCGCGTCTGCGACGGTAGTGCCTACCGACACCATGAGGATTCCGGAAAAGGAGCCTGTAGTTCCGATCCAGGACCTGATCGGAGATGCGCAGAACCACCGTCCGGAACTCGCAGAGGCGCGCATGGATTTGAACAACCGCGACATCAGCCGGAAATCCGCGGCCAATGCATTGTTACCCGCCGTTGATTTCTTATCTTGGTACGGAGCCTCGGCGCTCGCCGGAGTGCAAAACCCCAACAATCCGACCATTGCAACGCCGATTCCGCGGACCGGATTTTCCAACGCGTTCTCCACATTATTCCGCAACGATTTCCCGGACTACGGCGTGGGGTTAAGTCTTACCATCCCGATCCGTAACCGGGCGGCGCAAGCCGACCAGATTCGGTCGCAACTAGAGTACCGTCAGGCCCAGTTGCGCTTGCAGCAACTTCAAAACCAGATTGGAATTGAGGTGCGGAATGCCCAGTTCGCCTTGCTGCAGAATCGGGCCCGGGTTGATACCGCGCGCAAGGCCCGCGATCTGGCGCGACAGACCTTCGAGATCGAGCAGAAGAAATACGCGCTGGGAGCCTCCACCAGCAACAATGTTCTGCAGACTCAACGCGACCTGGCGCAGGCTGAATCCAATCTCGTGGCGGCGATGTCTACGTATGAAAAATCGCGAGTAGAACTGGACCGGGCCACCGGCCTGACGCTCACCGCCACCGGCATACAGATCGAAGATGTCGAGATCGGACAAGTGCGACAGATGCCGCACTTCGATGGCATAGCCCCGCGACAGGATTTGTCTCCTGCCAATGAGCCTGAGCTGAAATAGATATGGGACCTGACTCCGGCAGAAACGCTTTACAGGAATGCTCTTCGTTGAAGATAGAATCTCCACAGTCCCGTTCCATGTCGCCATTTTCCGCCAATTCGCCCACACGATTGCTGATCGCCGACGATCAGCGCGACGTGCTGGAGGCGTTGCGGTTGCTGCTCAAGGCGGAGGGCTACGTCATCGAAACCGCATCGTCGCCCGGCAGTGTCATGGATGCCCTGCATTCGCGCGAGTACGACGCGCTGCTGATGGACCTGAACTACGCGCGCGACACGACTTCCGGACAGGAAGGGCTGGATCTGCTGAACCAGATCCAGTCTCTGGACAGCACCCTGCCGGTGATTGTGATGACGGCATGGGGAAGCGTCGAGCTGGCGGTCGAAGCGATGCGCCGCGGTGCGCGCGATTTCGTACAGAAGCCGTGGGAGAATGCCAGGCTGCTTTCGGTACTGAAGACGCAGGTCGAACTAAGCAGCGCGCTGCGGCGCAGCCAGCGCCTGGAAGCCGAAAATCGCCTGTTGCGGGCGGAAGGACTGCCCACCTTCATCGCGAATGCCGACTCCATGCAGCCGGTGCTGCGACTAATTTCGAGTGTGGGACCGTCTGACGCGAACGTCCTGATCACGGGCGAGCACGGAAGTGGAAAAGAGGTGGTTGCACGCACCTTGCACGCACTTTCGAACCGGGCGAACCGTCCGCTGGTTTCAGTGAACACCGGCGGCTTGCCGGAAGGAGTGTTCGAGAGTGAGTTGTTTGGACATGTGAAAGGCGCATTCACCGACGCCCGTACCGACCGCATCGGGAGGTTCGAACTCGCGCATGGCGGCACTCTGTTTCTGGATGAGATCGCAAACGTGCCGCTGTCGCAACAGGCCAAACTGCTTCGAGTCCTGGAAAGCGGGGAGATGGAACGAGTGGGATCCTCGCAGACAAAGCGCGTGGACGTTCGGATCATCTCCGCCACCAATGCCGAACTGAACCAGGAAATCAGCGCTGGGAAGTTCCGGCAGGACCTGCTGTTTCGGTTGAACACCGTGGAAATCCATGTGCCCCCGCTGCGCGAGAGGCGGCAGGACATTCCGCAACTGGCAACGCATTTCCTGACCCGCTACTCGCAGCGCTATCGAAAGCCGGCGCGGAGTTTCGACGCCGCAGCGATTCAGGCCATGGTGGAATACTCGTGGCCGGGGAACGTCCGCGAGCTTGACCATGCCGTCGAACGAGCGGTTTTGCTGTGTGCCGGGGATTTGATCCGGGTCAGCGATCTCAGCCTGAAAGCAGCGCGCGAGGGCTCACAAAGATTGGAAGATTTGAGCCTGGAAGAGGTAGAGTCTTTCCTGATCAGGAAAGCGATTGACCGCTACAACGGAAACATCAGCCAGGCGGCGGAAGCGCTCGGCCTGAGCCGCAGCGCCCTATACCGGCGGCTGCAGAAATATGGCATCGGAAGCCCCTAAGAACGCCCGCCTCTACTCCTCACCCATGGGGCAACGTCACATTCCTGGAAAAAGGAAGCAGGGCTTGGGATTTGAAAATCGCGTCCTGCTGCTTGCGCTGGCGGCGGGGGCCGCGGGCGTATTCGCGTCGCTCCTTCTGCTTTGGCTCGGGGACCATGACAGCAGCACGCGCTGGGTAGTCGCGTTCGTAATTGTGACACTCTGGTTGGGCTTTGCCTTTGCCGTGCGATCAGCGGTGATTCATCCTCTGCAAACCTTATCGAACATGCAGTCAGCGTTGCGGGAGGGCGATTTTTCCTTTCGCGTCCGGGGAGCGCGGCGCGGTGACGCCCTTGGAGAACTGATGCTGGAGGTCAACACGCTTTCTGACATGCTGCGGGAACAGCGTCTGGGAGCGATGGAGGCCAGCGCCCTGCTGAGCTCGGTGATGAGCGAGATTGATGTCGCGGTGTTTGCCTTCGATGCGGAGCGGCGGCTTCGGCTGATCAACCGCGCCGGGGAAAGATTACTGTCCCAGAACTACGAACGCCTGATGGGAAAAACCGCGGAAGAACTCGACCTGGTCGATTGCCTGGAAGGAGAGTCCGCAAGAACCGTCGAAAGAAGTTTTCCCGGGCAGTCGGGGCGATGGAGTGTTCGCCGCTCGATCTTCCGGCAGGGTGGCGTTCCGCACTCGCTGGTTGTGCTTACCGACCTCAGCCGGGCCCTGCGCGAAGAAGAGCGGCAAGCCTGGCAGCGACTGGTGCGCGTGCTTGGACATGAACTGAACAACTCGCTGGCTCCCATCTGCTCCATTGCCGGAAGCCTGGAAGACATGGTGAAGCGCGAGAAACGCCCATCCGATTGGGAGGACGACTTGCGCCGCGGTTTGCGAGTGATCGCGGAACGCTCCGACGCTTTGGGCCGCTTCATGCGCGACTATTCGCGCTTGGCCAGGTTGCCGAAACCCCAGCCACAAAGCGTGGATCTTGGCACGCAGGTGCGAATTGCCGCGGGGCTGGAGACGCGTCTGAATGTTGAAGTGAATGCCGGGCCGACGACCATCATAAAGGTGGATCCCGACCAGTTGCAGCAGGTCCTGATTAACCTCATCCGAAACGCGGTCGACGCTTCGCTCGAAACCCATGGCGCGGTCCAGGTAGGCTGGTCGAAGAATGGCAGTTCGCTGAATGTCTACATCCGCGACGAGGGACCGGGGATCTCAAATCCCGGAAATCTGTTTGTTCCATTCTTTACGACCAAGCCGGGGGGATCGGGGATCGGGCTCGCCCTGAGCCGCCAGATCGCCGAAGCACATGGGGGAAGCCTCACGCTGGTAAACCGCCGGGACCGGTCCGGATGCGAGGCCAGAATCCATTTACCGCTCGGCAGTTGAAGAAACCGCAGAATTCTCGCGCGGAGAGACGCGCATAGAAGGCAGATTATCCATGCTACATTCTTCGTATCGTGCCCGGCGCTAAACCCTCGGCTTCGTCACAAGCATCTTCTTCGGAGAAGGGCCATGAGGGGCTGTTGCGGAACGGAGCCATCGCGGACAACTTGCCGGATCACGCGTCATTGCTTCTGCAGAAACTTGCAACGCAGATCTCGCCTTCTCTGAAACAAGTCCTGCCGTCTTTGCTGCGAGACTCGCCTGATCCGGATTCCTGCCTGACTTTTCTGGAGCGGCTGGTGGCGGTTTATCCGAGAGAAGTACTCCTGGAAATTGAGCGTCATCCTTCATTTCTTCATTACGCAATCCTGGTTTTCGGGCACAGCCGGTTCTTGTCAGAGACGTTGATCCAAAATCCGGATTTATTGGCAGCGCTGCTGCGGCGCCCGGGTCTCGATCGCAGTTGCTCGGCGGAGGAGATTCATCAGAACCTGGCACGATTTCTGGCCCGCTCTGGACCATCGGATTTCTCTTTGCTCCTGGCGAAATTCAAGCGGCGGGAATATGTGCGAATCATGCTGCGCGATGTGCTCCGGATTGCTCCCTTGGCGGAAACCACGGCCGAGATTTCTACACTCTCGGATGTGCTCATTGAAACTGCGCTGCGGCAGGCGCAGAACCGGTTGCACAAGAGATTCGGGTTGCCGCAACACGCCGATGCGCAGGGGCGGCTGGTAACCACGGCGTTTACAGTGCTTGCGCTGGGAAAACTGGGAGGGAATGAGCTGAACTACAGCTCGGATGTGGACCTCATTTACTTGTTCGGAGATGGGCCCGACGTGGAAGGAGCTGCCCTCGGCGGCCGTGAATACTTTGTCCGTTTGGCGCAGGAACTGACCGCAATTCTCTCCCAAGTTACGTCGGAGGGCCCGGTCTTTCGCCTTGATCTGCGTCTAAGGCCGCAAGGGAGCGAGGGAGAACTTGCCATAAGCATTGGCCAGGCGTTGCGTTACTACTCCAGCGCGGCGGGCGACTGGGAGCGGCAGGCGCTGACCAAGGCGCGCTTCGCCGCTGGAGATCCGGCGCTGGCCAGGGAATTCCTTCGCGCCGTGCGGCCGCATATCTACACCTCGCACTTGAATTTCGATGCCATTGAAACGGCACAGCAATCTCGCCAAAAAATGAATCTGCGCCGGTCCGGGACGCGAACTATCGACGTGAAATTGGACCGAGGAGGGATACGCGATATTGAGTTCCTGGTCCAGTGCCTGCAACGCGTGTACGGAGGTACAGAGCCCTGGCTGCGGTCGGCAAGCACCATGTCGTGTCTGCAGAAGCTTTGCGACAAGCATCACCTGAGCGACGCAGAATTCGGGGAACTTACGGGCGCTTATGAGTTGCTGCGGCATGTCGAACATCGGTTGCAGTTACGGTACGGACAGCAGACGCACCAGTTGCCGGAATCCGAACAAGAGTTGCAGATTCTGCACCGTGCGATAAAGCCGCGTCTCAACCCCGGTGAGGAAATAGACGATTTCGTCCTGCTGATTCGCCGGCGGATGTCAACGGTAGCCGAAATTTGCGGCCGGGTCCTTACCCGCCAGCAGGTCTCGCGGCACGCCGATTCAGGCAGCTTCGAACTCAGCAGTCAACCTTTGCGGGTGTGGGACTCGTCACAGCAGGAAATCCTGAAGCGGCTCTCGCAAGACGCCCCTGCCATCTATGAAGTTGCGAAACGTGACGACCTGTCTGCCTATGCGCGCAAGAATCTTTTCCTGTTTCTAAGTTCGGCAATGTCATCGTCTGATGGTTACGGAGCCCTGTTGCGAGAGGCGTCCGGACTGGCCAGGGCGGTGCAAATATTCGAGAGCAGTGAATACCTGACAGAAGCCCTCATCCGACATCCGGGGCAGCTTGCGACCATTGCCGGATTGGAAACTGGATCGCGGGCTCCAGCTTCGGGTTACCTCTTCGAGAATGCGGATGTGCTCAGGAGCAGCCCGGGAGATCCCGTCTTCTCCTATATCGCCGGAGCCAGCCTGCCCTATGGCGAGAAACTGGCCATGTTGCGGCGTCACTTTTGGCAGCGAACGTTGGAGTCCGGTGCGCGGGATGTCATCGAATCACGGCCGGTGTACGAGTCGTTTGCCGAAACTACAAGCGCTGCGGAAGAAGCAATTCGAACGGCGTTCGTTGTGGCGGGTGCGCCGCCTGGATTTGCAGTGATGGCCCTGGGCCGCCTCGGCGCCGGCGAATTCGACGTGCTGTCCGATGCGGACTTGATATTTGTTGCCGACGGAGCAGGCAATTCGGCAAGCCTGCGCAAGAGTGCGGAGCAAATTGTCCACATTCTGGCAGCCTATACCCGAGACGGTACTGTTTTCCCGGTGGATACGCGATTGCGGCCCAGGGGAAGCCAAGGCGATATCCTGGTTTCTCCCGCGCAGCTGAGCAGCTATTTCGAAGCGGAAGCCAATCCCTGGGAGGGGTTGGTGTACACCAAGCTGCGCTACATAGCAGGATCGCGGGCGATCGCGGAGGAAGCGGCACGGGCGGCACAAAGACTCTGCCAGAAATTTGCAACCGCGCCGGACTTCCCAACCGCGATTCGGGAGATGCGCAGGAAACTGGAGGCATCCGATCCGTCCGGGCTCAAGGCCGGTGCCGGCGGCATTTACGATATCGACTTCCTGGCCGGCTTCCTGATGATCCGGCACGCGGTTGCGGACCGCAACGGGACCTTGCGCGACCGCTTGTGGCGGCTTGCCAGCATTGGAGCCCTGGAAAAGGCGAGTGCGGCCAGCCTCGACCACGCAGCGGAGTTCTTGCGCACCGTCGAGCATGCCACGCGTCTGGTTACCGGCAGGCCGCTCCGAACGCTTCCCAGTTCTGAGGCGGCATTGCAGCGTGTAGAGGAGTTGGCTTCCCGCAGCCTGGGAGAAAAATTGTCCAATGGCCTCTGCAACCATCTTCAGCAAACCAGCGTGCTGATTCGGGAGATATATGAGCGTGAAATGGAATGGGCGTGAATTTATGGCCCGTGGTGACCCGACTTCAGCGAGTAATTGCGAACCACGCCGAATGCCGTGATGCTGATGTGGGTAATGGAGACCCAGCGCTCCACTTTGTGATGGCCGGCGCGGTGCATCCAGTAGGACAACCCCACTGAGGCGGCTGTAGCAGCCGCTTCCACTCCCGCAAATGCGGCGGAATTATTGACCACGTCGTCCGGTAGCAGTATTTCCTGGCGCCCGCGGGCCATAAAATTTCGTGTGGATGCGTAATCCAGGCCTCGAAAAACGGCCACTCCGGAGAAGAGCAATATGTTTTCACGGTCCCAGAAACGGTGAATCTCCGATTCTGTCCTCTGCGCGTGGGGCGCGCTGGGGAGCTCCTGGGCGGCGAGTCGCGGCAAAGAGAATAAGAGAAGCCCGCAGGCAAGGATCGTGACCGCAAAACCGCGAACCGGAAACATCCACCGATTGTAGCGGAGATCCTGAAAACATCGTGGTTGTGACGTGATCACCAAGGCTTGTGATCTCGGTCATTTCTCGATGGTTATCAAGCGGCCTTATAATTGAACGATTTCTTCGACTGATGAGGGAGGATTGCATGCCGGAGTCATTTAACGGTCTGCCGGTGCCGTCAAACGGCGCCCGGATCAACTACAGCAATGGTCGTTACACCGTGCCCGACAACCCCATTATTCCGTTCATCGAGGGCGATGGAACGGGCCGAGACATTTGGAAGGCCTCGGTGCGCGTATTCGACGCCGCGGTGGAGAAGGCCTACCACGGCAAGCGGCGGGTGGCGTGGTACGAGGTGTTTGCCGGCGAAAAAGCGATGGCCAAGTTCAACAACTGGCTGCCTGACGACAGCGTCAACGCCATCCGCGAGTTTCGCGTCGCCATCAAGGGACCGTTGACAACGCCGGTGGGCGGCGGAATCCGTTCCCTGAATGTCGCGCTGCGACAAATCATGGATCTGTATGCCTGCGTGCGCCCGGTGAAGTACTACAAGGGCACACCGTCGCCGGTGAAGCATCCCGAGCGCATGGATGTGGTGATCTACCGTGAAAATACCGAAGACGTTTATGCCGGGATCGAGTGGGAACAGGGAACGGCGGATGCAGCGCGGCTGATCGAGTTCCTCAACAAGGAGATGCTGAAGGGCGGCAAAAAGCAGATTCGCGTGGACTCGGGCGTCGGCATTAAGCCGATCTCAGTAACCGGCACCAAGCGCCTGGTACGCATGGCGATCCAATTTGCGCTGAGTTCTGGACGCAAGAGCGTCACCCTGGTGCACAAAGGCAACATCCAGAAGTTTACCGAAGGCGCGTTCCGTAAGTGGGGCTATGAACTGGCCACCGAAGAGTTCCGCGACAAAGTTGTAACCGAGCGGGAGAGCTGGATTATCGACAACAAGGACAAAAATCCCTCGATCAGCATCGAGCAAAACGCGAATCTGGTTGAGCCGGGCCTGGAGTTCGCGACTGAGGAATTCCGTCAGTCCGTGTACAAGGAAGTGAAGGAGGTTTTGGACAAGATCTACGCCACTCACGGCAAGGGCGCCTGGAAATCGAAGCTGATGGTGAACGACCGCATCGCGGACTCGATCTTCCAGCAAGTAGTGACGCGTGCTGACGAATACTCGGTGCTGGCCACGCCGAACCTGAATGGGGACTATATCTCCGACGCCTGTGCGGCGCAGGTCGGCGGGTTGGGAATTGCTCCGGGGGCGAATATCGGCGACGGCTATGCTTGCTTTGAGGCCACCCATGGAACCGCGCCGAAATACGCGGACAAGGACGTCATCAACCCGGGGTCGGTGATTCTTTCCGGCGTGATGATGTTCCGCTTCCTGGGCTGGAACGAAGCGGCGGACCTGATCGAACGCGGCCTGGAGCGCACCATCGAGCAGAAGAAAGTCACTTATGACTTCGAGCGCTTGATGGAAGGGGCCAAGAAGGTGAAGACCAGCGAGTTCGCCGGCTACATCATCGAGAACATGGAAACCGCAGTCCTAGCCGCCGTTTAGCATCGCTTCACGATTCAAAGGACACAAAGGCCACCGCGCGTGGTTCGATGTGTCCTTCGTGGTTTAGAATTGAAGGTTTTCTAAACGGTTTGTGAACCAATCAGAGAGGACTCATATGCGCAAAAAGGTAACGATTGTGGGCTCCGGCAACGTGGGAGCGACCGCGGCCCACTGGATGGCGTCAAAGGAACTCGCCGATGTGGTGCTGATCGACATCATCGAAGGGGTGCCCCAAGGCAAGGGCTTGGATTTGCTGGAAGCCATGCCGATCGAAAGGCGAGACTCATACGTAACTGGAACCAACGATTACGCGGACACCGCAAATTCCGACATCGTCGTGATCACCGCGGGCATTCCCCGCAAGCCGGGCATGAGCCGCGATGACCTGCTCAACACCAACCACAAGATCATGAAGGATGTGGTCGGGAACGTGGTGAAGTACTCCCCGAATTGCATCTTGATCATCGTTTCGAACCCTCTGGATGCGATGGCGCAGGCCGCGTACAAGATGAGCGGATTTCCCCGCGAGCGCGTCATCGGGATGGCCGGCGTACTGGACTCGGCCAGGTTCCGCGCCTTCATCGCTGAGGAGTTGAAGGTGAGCGTTGAAAATGTGACCGCGTTTGTGCTTGGCGGCCACGGCGACACCATGGTGCCTCTGGCCCGTTATTCGACAGTAGCGGGGATTCCGATTACCGAACTCATGGACGCGGCGACTATCGAGCGCCTGGTGCAGCGCACTCGTGATGGCGGCGCTGAGATCGTGAAGTATTTGAAGACTGGCAGCGCTTACTACGCGCCTTCAGCGGCTGTGACCGAGATGGTGGAAGCGATCCTGAAAGATAAGAAGAAGATCCTCCCCTGCGCGGCGTATTTGGACGGCGAATATGGAGTCAAGGGACTATTTGTCGGAGTTCCTGTGAAGCTGGGCGCAAAGGGCATTGAACAGATTATCGAGATCAAGCTCACTTCTGAGGAAAAGGCCGCTCTCGATCGCAGTTCGAGCGCGGTGAAAGAGCTGGTCGCGGTCATCGGCGTTTAAAGTCATAGCGAGGGATTCCGCGCGGAATCCCTCGCCGTTCTTCATCTGCCCACCTTCCTCATGGCTTCATCAATCGATTGCTTCCAGTGCTGCATTTGCTGGTCGTGGCGTTCCTGTGTGTAGTCGTCCACGAGTTTATTTCCGCTTTCGGTGAGGCCGGTGTGCACATAGCTGACTTCGACCGCGGTACTGTTTCCTTCGCTGCGGCAATTGACCGAAACCTGAATCACCAGGTCGGAGCTGAAATTCGCATACTCGGCACGATGGTTTGGCGGATCGTAGAGCGTCATCACCCAAGTCTTGGGTCCACTATGTTCTGTGCGGAAGACCATGCCCTGTGTTGTTCTGCCGTCGGCAGGGAAGACGTATTCAGGGTTCCATCCCTTCGCCCAGGCTTTCTCCCCTTCGGGTGTGAAGAGAGGAAATGCGACATCGATCGAGGTTTCAATGTGGAAGGAGCCGGTACGTCTCTCGGAGTGCGAACGGAAACCATGAGTCGGATGAGTTTGCACGGCCAGGGCGATGAGGCAACCAGCGGCGACCAGGAAAAGCGAAAGGTTCACGGAATTTCTCCTCTCAAAGAAAATGCCCGCCAGTGAAGGCGGGCACGATTTTCGCGCAAAAAGAAAACGCCCGGGCGCAATGCGCTCGGGCGTTCAACCAAAAACAATCCTAGTACCGATTTGGAGCAGTGTCAATGAAATCTCAGCTTAGGACGGCCCTGAGTAAGGTCGTGAGCGCCGAATTATCATCAGACTAGTTAGCCTGGACCACCATTCGGGTTCTCTTGTCTCCCCATGACGATAAACCCTTCTCGGTAATCTGCGAGCCCTGTTTCTCTCTGCAGTGTGATCTTCTTTTGCTCTGCGAGAGTCCGAAGCGCATCTACTAACGCATTTGAGTCTTTTAGTTCGTCCGGGCGATCTCGCATCATTTGCATCATTGTTATGCCCTTGGCCAAATCCTCAGCGGTGTAGGATTCGATGATTCTTAGAACCTTCTCGTGCGTCTTTTCTCTCACTTCGGCATAGCTCATGAAGCAATTATTGCACCGCTGGTCAAGTTAGTGATACAGAAGGTGGTGGGCGACTCAAAGTAGCCCATTATCAGACACGATTAGGACGGAGCACGCTGCACGAGTTTCTCGACCCGCCGCTGCGCTCAGCATGACTTCGGCTTTCGCTCTATGAGCGCTCAATCGTGACGGATTCTACGACGATGTCCTTGTTCGGCTTGTCCTGACGATTGCGGGGTAACGCGGTGATCTTGTCCACCACGTCCTGTCCTTCAACCACCTCGCCAAAGATGGTGTGCTTGCCGGTGAGCCACGTCGTTGGCGCAACCGTAATGAAGAACTGCGAGCCGTTGGTGTTCGGCCCGGCATTAGCCATGGCGAGCTTGCCAGGCTTGTCGAACTTGTGCGGCGAGCCCTTAGTCTCATCTTCGAACTGGTAGCCTGGCCCGCCAAAGCCGGTGCCGGCGGGATCGCCGCCCTGAATCATGAAATTCGGAATCACTCGGTGAAAGATGGTGCCGTCGTAAAGGCGGTCTTTGCTCTTCTTGTGGCTCGTGGGATGGGTCCACTCCCGCTTGCCCTCCGCGAGATCGACGAAGTTCTGCACCGTCTTCGGCGCTTCTTTCTCAAAGAGCCGGCAGACAATGTTTCCTTCCGATGTTTTAAAGACAGCATACGTACCGGGTTGACGAGCCATGACTTCCTTTCATCGCGGTTCGACCGCGTCGAATTCGATATGAATTATTTCGCAGCGCCGGCGTCGGCCGGTTTCTTGGCAGCCATGCCGGAGGATCCGCCGTGCGTGATGGTGATGTGGTTAATCTTCACCGGTTTGTAAGGACGGTCGTTCGAGTCGCGTCCCATGCGCGCGATCTGCTTCACCAAGGCCACGCTCGCGTCGTCGCATTGCCCGAAGATGGTGTAGCCGCCATTCAAGCTGGGATAGGGAACTTCGGTGACGAAGAATTGGGATCCGTTGGAATCAGGGCCAGAATTCGCGTAGGCGAGACGTCCTGGGCGATCGAATTTCAGATCCGGTGAGGTCTCATTACCGAATCGAAAACCAGGTTCCCCGCTTGAGTCGCCGTCGGGAGAGCCACCTTGGATCATGAAGTTCGGAATCACGCGGTGAAAAATCGTTCCATCGTAAAGAGGCACGCCATGTTTCTTGGCATGGCTGACAGGATTCGTCCAATCCTTGGTGCCTTCGGCGAGGCCGATGAAATTGGTAACCCCGATGGGTGCTTTGTCGGGGAAAAGCTTGCAGGTCAACTTGCCCGCGGTGGTATCGATGACGGCGGTCGGTTGATCCGACTTGGCGGCCTGGGACCACAGGGAAAGCGAGAACAGAACAACGCATACCGCGATACTGGCAAATTTGCGCATGAATGGCTCCTTAAAAGCTTCAGCTGAAGGCGTCTTCAACCGATCGAGTGGGATACACGTCATTTTCTTGAGAACTAAGAATTGTACGACAGACGCTCATTTTGCTGCAGCCGTTGCACTGCCTTGGGCCTGCATCTCGCGACTGACACGTTCCACTTCGCGGAAAGCGCGAAGCGTGTTGCCGCCGAGAATCTTACGGATGTCATCAGCTTTGTAGCCGCGGTCTAGCAGAGCCTGGGTCATCCGGGGCAGATCGGCGGCGGAATCCATGCCTTGCGGAGTTGCGCCGCTAACCCCGTCGAAATCGGAACCCAAGCCCACGTGATCGGTACCGGCGACTTTCGCGATGTGATCAATGTTGTCGATCAGGACTTTTAACGGCGGACGCGGAATCTTTGCTCCCCACTTGCGCTCGATGCGATCCACTTCGATGTAAGAAACGGCCTTTCCCGCCGCCTTTTGCTGGTCGATATATGCCTTCACTTCTGCTTCACGGTCTTTCTTTTGCGCATTGCTGGCGTCGAGATACTGCTGGTCGTCGAAGCCGTTAAAGAAGTTCACCTGCACGACGCCGCCATTCTTCGCAACCGCACGTAGCATGTCATCCGTCATATTGCGTGGAGCGTCGGTCAGGGCGCGTGCGGAAGAATGGGAAGCGATCACCGGAGCTTTGCTGGTGGCGACCGCGTCATAAAACGTCTTGTCGGCTACGTGCGAGATGTCGACGATCATTCCCAGCCGGTTCATCTCCAGCACGACCTGCTTGCCAAAGTCGGTCAGGCCGTTGTGATGCTGAACTTTGGGATCGTTGATATCGCCGGAGGAATCGGCCCATTCGTTCGTATTCGACCAACTCAAAGTCATGTAACGCACGCCGAGGCGGTAGAAGTCGCGGAGAACGTGAATATCGTTCTGGATGGAGTGACCGCCTTCGATACCCATGAGCGCCGCCAATTTCTTTTCCTTGTGCGCGCGTTCGATATCGGCCACGCTGAATGCCATCATCATGCGATCGGGATGGCGCGCTGCCTGCTCGTAGACTGAGTCGATTTCATCCAGTGTGTGCTGCGCAAACTGGTCGGGGGGAATGGTGCCCGGATCCACCCAGATCGAGAAAAACTCAGCCCCTAAATTGCCTGCGCGCGCTTTGTCCAGGCTGATGTGGCCGATGTCTTTGGGATCGGTGTTCCCGATATCAAACCCCTCGTCCAGAAACCGCTGTGGGGTATCGGCGTGGGTATCTACGACGATGGCGCTGTCGTGAATGGCACGGGCGCGAGGACTTACGACTACGTCCTGCGCTACGACGAGCGTTGCGCAAACACAAAGGAACAGGAGAGCACTGCGGCAAGCTTTGGGCATAGGGTTATTTGGGTAGCAGGTCTGAAATTGTAATACGGGCGGGGGAATTCGGCCCCATCCGCACAAACTCTGTGTCGTAGTGCATTAGAAATGTCCCCTATTTCACGCCATTAGAAATGTCCCCTTTTGTTCGATAAGTATTCGTCCTGTATACAGCAGCAGCCGAAGCTGTGCGAAAAGTGGGAATCCCG